>Ga0208112_100011_pt1 | contig 456876 bp, 455 predicted proteins | sample HotLakConsoUCCLE_FD_184736 | JGI IMG/M metagenome (GOLD analysis project Ga0208112, IMG submission 184736) | Hypersaline microbial mat communities from Hot Lake, Washington, USA - Hot Lake Consortium UCC-LE (SPAdes) (version 2) ... | reverse complement strand
CACACCGGCGTCGTGCTCGCGCAGCATGCCGATAATCTGCTCTTCCGAATAACGGCTCTTTCGCATGGTCCATCCTCTCCTCGATGGACTCTACCATTCAATGGCCGGAATTCACGGGGCTGGGTCACTCACCATATCATTTACGGATGGTGTCGACGAAAATCAGTCCGAACTGATTGGCAGGCAAACAGCAGCGGTTGTAAGCGCATTCCAACAGCGGTTCCCATTGGCCGGCCTCGGAGGTATCACTTACAGTGCCGATCTCGCGGCGGCAGCGAGGAACTTTGCGGAAGAGCACAATTCCGAGCCAACTTTACCGACACCAAGAGAGGATGAAGCGTTTATTACCTCCTCTGTAAATCAAACTTACATCGAAAACGGAGAGCAAAAGTCACATCCCATCATTGGTCTTCAATTCGGGCTCGCGTTTCTGCACGAAGAGTCCGTGGGACTTGGTGTTCATGCTCTTGCTGGAGCGTTGGCTCCGCTTGCCCTAGAGCATTTTAGACGACACCATACGATTGAAACAAAGGATCACGAACACCTCGATATCAGGGCTCGCCTTGCCATCTATGTTCCTCGGCATAGTTTTTTCGATCCTTACTTCTCCACTAGAGTGGCAATCGAGCTCGGAGGCGAGCTTACGATCGAAGGCGATATTGAGGCGTTCGCAGACTACCTATCCAAGGCGCCGTTCAAGGTAATAGAAATCATGAGCGAAGGGCCGAGAGAAGTTGATGATCTATTCATTCCCGGCCTTCAATGCGCCTTCTCGATTGGGCAGATGGCTGCCCGCTTGGCTGGGATGCTAGACGCCGCCGGGCCTGACCTTGAGGCCCCACCCGAGCTGATTGATGCTTTAGAAAAATTCCAACTGTACGAGTGGTTCTGCCTATTTCGGTTAGACTTGCAGGATCGGTACAGTCAATTGCCCCGGATGCCTGAGCCCGGCGCGGAACCTCTGCTCGATCACCTTGAGAGGTTGCTTTGGGCGTTACTGATCTGGGTCCGTCCAGATGGCGATGGACTCTGGGTGGATTGGGGCAGTCCTCAAGGCGCGCACCAGTAGAACCATTGCCAATCCAAACAAAAGAAAAACCCCGCCAGATCGCTCCGGCGGGGCTTCTTGATCGATGAAAGCGCGCGGCGCCTAGAACCGCTCGATGGCCACCGCGGTCGCTTCGCCGCCGCCGATGCAGAGGGAGGCGACGCCTTTCTTGAGGTCGTTCTGCTCCATGGCGGAGATCAGCGTGGTCATGATGCGCGCGCCCGAGGCGCCGATCGGGTGGCCCAGCGCGCAGGCGCCGCCATGGATGTTGATGATGTCGTGGCCGAGCCCGAGCTCTTTCATGGCGATCATCGGGACCACCGCGAAGGCTTCGTTGATCTCCCACAGATCCACGTCCTTCACCTGCCAGCCGGCGCGCTCGATCACCTTGCGCATGGCGGGTACCGGCGCGGTGGTGAAATAGGCCGGCTCATGGGCGTGGGCGGCGGTGGCGGAGATCTTGGCCAGCGGCTTCAGGCCGCGGCGCTCGGCTTCCGATAGGCGCATGAGCACCAGAGCCGCCGCGCCGTCGGAGATCGCCGACGCGTTGGCCGCCGTCACGGTCCCGTCGGGGCTGAAGGCGGGCTTCAGGCTGGGGATCTTGTCGGGGCGGGCGCGGCGCGGCAGCTCGTCGGTGTCCACCACCGTCTCGCCCTTGCGGTCCTTGATGGTGATCGGCGTGATCTCGCGCTTGAAGGCGCCGCTCTCGGTGGCCTTGATCGCGCGCGACAGCGTCTCGATGGCGTAGGCGTCCTGGTCCTCGCGGGTGAACTGGTTCTCCCGCGCGATCATGTCGGCGTAGACGCCCATGGCCTTCTTTTCGTAGGCGTCCTCCAGCCCGTCCTGGGCCATGTGGTCTTTCACCATGTCGTGGCCGTACTTGAAGCCGGTGCGGTGATTGGGCAGCAGGTGCGGGGCGTTGGTCATGGATTCCATGCCGCCGGCCACGATGACGCTGGCGTCGCCCGCCGCAATGGCCGAGCGGCCCATGATGGCGGCCTGCATGCCGGAGCCGCACATCTTGTTCAGCGTGGTGGCCTCGACAGATTTGGGAAGCCCGGCCTTGATCGCCGACTGGCGCGCCGGGGCCTGACCCTGGCCGGCGCCGAGCACGTTGCCCATGAGGATCATGTCCACGTCCTCGCCGGCGACGCCGGCTTCGGCCAGGGCGGCCTTCACCGCTTCGGCGCCCAGCTCGTTGGCCGACAGCGCGGACAGTTCTCCCAGCAGGCCGCCCATGGGGGTGCGCGCCATGCCGACAATGACGATCGGGTCTTCAGATGCCATGGTCCGTCTCCTTGTTTTTCCTGAGCGGACCGAAAAAGGCCCGTTCGAAATTTGGCGCCAAATGAGACCTTTACCCCGCAGCGCGTCAAGTCTGCTCGCAGACACAGCATCAAGGTTCGCCCCCCGTCCGCGCCTGCGCGACTGGGCTGAAGCCCTTGTCGGGCTGGTGATTCTGGCGGCTGCGGCCGGCGGGCTCGCCCTCTGGTCCGGTGCGCCTGTGATCGACCTGACGCTCGCCGCCGCCCGCGCCGAACCGGGGCGGCTGGCCCTGATCGCGGTGATCGTCGTCCTCGTTCCGGCGCTGGGCGAGGAGGTGGTGTTTCGCGGCGCCCTCCAGCCGAAGCGGCTTTCGGGGCCGGCGGCGATCGCCTGCTCCGCCCTGAGCTTGGCCGCATTCATCCTCTGGCATCCGGTGCAGGTTTGGTTCGGCCTTCCCAGCGCGCAGGCCGTGTTTCTGGAGCCCGGATTTCTGGCGATCGCGGGCTTGCTGGGGCTGCTGTGCACCGGACTGGTCCATCGCTCGGGCGGTTTGTGGACGGCGGTGTTCGTGCACTGGGCGGTCGTGGTGGCGTGGAAGGCGGCTGAGCCCTTCCCCGATGTCCCCGGCGCAGGCTAAACCTCGCCCATGGCGCACGATCATTCCCACGGGCACGACCACCAAGACGGGCACGGGCACGACCACACGCATGGGCACGGGCATCACCACCACGCCGATGTGAGCGCGGCCAATGAGCGGCGCGTGCTGATCGCGGCGGGCTTGACCGGATCGTTCATGCTGGCCGAGCTCGCCGGCGGTCTGATCACCGGATCGCTGGCCCTGCTCGCCGACGCGGCGCACATGCTCACCGACTTCGCCGCCCTGTTCCTGGCCTGGCTGGCCTTCCGGCTTTCGCGGCGGCCCGCAGACAGCTCGCGCACCTATGGCTTCGACCGGCTGCAGATCCTGGCCGCCTTCGCCAACGCCGTGACGCTCCTCGTGCTGGTGATCTGGATCACGGCCGAGGCGGTGACCCGGCTCCTGAACCCCGAACCGGTGCTGGCCGCCGGGATGCTGGTCGTGGCCGGGATGGGCCTGCTGGTGAACATCGCCGCCTTCGCGGTGCTCCATGGGGCGGACCGGGACAATCTGAACATTCGCGGCGCGCTGGCCCACGTGATGGGCGACCTTCTGGGCTCGGTGGCGGCGCTGGTGGCGGCCGGGGTGATCCTGGCCACCGGCTGGACGCCCATCGATCCGATCCTGTCCTTGCTCATCGCCGCGCTCATCACGGTGAGCGCGGTCCGGCTGCTGCGCGATGCCGGGCGGGTCCTGCTGGAGGCGGCGCCGCGCGGCGTCGATCCCGATGCGGTGCGCGCCGATCTCATGACCCGGATCGCGGGGGTCGAGGACGTCCACCACCTTCATGTCTGGTGCCTCACGCCGGAACGGCCCATGGCCACTTTGCATGTGCGCCTGCGCGACGGCGCGGACGCCGGCGAGACCCTGAGCGCGGTGAAGGCGCGCCTGGAAACCGAGTTCCGGCTTGATCACGTGACCGTCGAGGTTGAAACCGGGCCGTGCGCCGACCCGGCCAAGTGCTGAGTCCGCGTAGATTTTTATCTATATCAAACAATGCTTTCTCCGAGCGTTGCCGGAGCGGCCCCGCTCGTTAAGCGAACGGCAAGCAATATCCCCCATAACAATACCCACTGCGCAGGCGAGGGCGGCGAACGCTCCGTACGGCGCAGGTCAAACGGGTAGTGTAGGGCCGTGCAGAAGCGCGGCTGTTAGATAGGGTTGGGTGTGAACCATGAAAAAGTTTGCTGGTGTCTTCGCCGCTATGTCCATGCTGGCCGGCCTGTCGGCCGCGCCTGCGTTCGCTCAGGAACGTGAGATCGCCGAGGCGGAAGCCCCGGAGTTTCCGCGCGCCGCCGAGCGCCGCGCCATCGAGGGCCACGTGGTTGTCCGTTACAATGTGAGCCCGGAAGGGGCGGTTTCCGACGTCGAAGTCGTCGAAGCCACCCCGGCGGGCATTTTCGAGCGCTCGGTCATGCGTGCGCTTGAGAACTGGCGCTATGTCGCCGCCGCCGAGCCCACCGAAGGCGTCGAACGCCGCTTCGACTTCGCCTTCGCCGACTAAGCATCCGGCTTGAAGGGCGGCGCGGGAGGCTCCATCCCGCGCCGCTTTTTCAGGCCCTTTGGGTTAACCTTACCGGGGAATAAAAAGCCGATGGCCGTCCAGCTGCACTCCGTCCGCATCCGCCTGATCGCCGCATTCGCCGGGGTCATCGCTCTCTCGCTCGTCGGCGCCGCCGCGGGCGTTTTCGCATTCATGGGCGCGAAGGGATCGCTGGACGAGGTGGTGGACCGCACCGCGCCGCGCGCCGCCGCCGCCCAGTCGCTCACCGCCGCCTCCGGAGCGGTGGCCGGCGAGCTGGCCGCGTTCTCGCGCTCACGCGACGGCGTGGACATGCAGGTGTCCGCCTCGCGCCTGGACACACTGATGGAGGAGGCGGCCGCCGCCGTCTCAAGCCTGCGCGAGGCCGGCGTCGCCCCCGGCCGGGCCGACGAGCTGGAAGAAGCGCTGAACGGCGTGAGAGAGGCCGTGGACGCCGCCGCCGGACCGGTGGAGGCCAAGCTTGACGCCAGGACCGCGCGCGAAGCCGGCATGAACGCGGCCCTGCGCGATCGCGCCGAGGCGTCCGCGGCGCTGGAAGCGGCGCTGGACGACACCGCCGATCCGGCCGATATCGAAACCCTCTTGCGCGCCAACATGGCGCTGAACCTTGCGGTCGCGCGCTACGCCGAGCTGGCCGGCGCCCAGACCGAAGCCGAGGTGGCGACCGTGCGCGAGGCGTTCGACTTCGCCGCCGACGAGCTGTCCATCAATCTCGCCATTCTCGGCGGCGTGGTCACGGAGTCCATCCGCGTCCCGTCCGAACGCCTGATCGAGCGCGCCGGGGGCGACCAGGGCCTGTTCGCCCTGCGCCGCGAGGAGCTCGCGCGGATCGAGGAAGTCGATCTGCTGGTGGAGGACGCCCGCATCATGGACGCCGCGCTCGGCCAGCTGGTGGACGCCACCCGCGACGGCGCCCTTGCAGACCAGGCCGCGGCCAGCGCCTCCGGCCAGGCCGCCATCGCGGCCGGCCAGATCACCCTTCTGGTCTTCGCGCTCCTGTCCCTCGCCGCCGGCGCCGCCATCGTGTGGCTCTATGTCAGCCGCAATCTGCTGGCGCGCCTCACCCGCCTCACCGACGCCATGAAATCCCTGGCCGGCGGCCAGATCGGCGACGAGATGGACGCCGACGGCCGCGACGAGCTGTCGGACATGGCGGGCGCGGTGAACGTGTTCCGCGACAACGCCATCGAGCGCCGCCGCCTGGAAGCCGAACGCAGCGAGGACGAAACCGCCCGCGCTGAGCGCACCCGCGCCATCGAGGCGCTGATCGCCGGCTTCGAGGACGTCTCCAGCCGGGCGCTCTCCAAGGTGGGCGAGGCGGCCCACGAGATGGAATCCGCCGCGCTGGCGCTGGACCAGTCTTCGCGCAGCGCCAGTGAAACCACCGCCGTGGTGAACACCTCCAGCTCTCGCGCGGCGGAGAATGTCGACACTGTCGCCGCCGCCGCCGAGGAGATGACCGGCTCCATCGCCGAGATCGCCCAGCAGATCGCGCGCTCCACCGAAATCGCCCAGGACGCCGCCGACCGGGTGCAGCAGACCAATGGCGATGTGAGCGCGCTGGACGAGGCGGCCTCGCGGATCGGCGACATCGTCAAGCTGATCAACGACATCGCCGAGCAGACCAATTTGCTGGCGCTCAACGCCACCATCGAAGCGGCGCGCGCCGGCGAGGCCGGCAAGGGCTTCGCCGTGGTCGCCAGCGAGGTCAAGGAACTGGCCAACCAGACCGGCAAGGCCACCAGCTCGATCTCCGAACAGATCAGCGGCATCCAGGGGGCCACCGGCAAGGCGGTGGAGGCGATGAGCTCCATCTCCGAGGTGATCGGGGAGATGAACCATATCGCCTCCGCCATCGCCGCGGCCATGGAGGAACAGCGCGCCGCCGCCAGCGAGATCACCCGCGCCGCCCAGGAAGCGGCGACTGGAACGCGCGACGTCTCCGGCTCGATCGCCAAGGTGGACGCCGCCGCCAGTGAGACCGGCCAGTGCGCGGCCCAGGTCTCCAGCGCCTCCAGCGCCCTGAACACCGAGGCCGACGGCCTTGAAAAGGCGGTGAAGGAATTCCTCGCCGGCGTGCGCGCCGCGTAAGACGCGCCACGGTTTTGAAAGCACTGCGGGCGCGGCCAGGGCCGCGCCCGTTTGCGTGGGCGCCGGGACGGGCCGGCCGCACTGAAACTGGCTGGAGCAACGCCGCCGCAAGCGCTTGCACCGCTGGGCGTGCGAGGCTATACGCCTTGCTCCGCCGCGCCGACCCATGGTCGCCGCGCGAGGCATGGCTGGGTAGCTCAGCTGGTTAGAGCGCACGACTCATAATCGTGAGGTCGGGAGTTCAAGTCTCCCCCCAGCTACCATGCCTTTTCAGGACCTCAGGGCGCTTCGGCCGCTGCCATTCCCAGTCCTGTTCGAGGTCGGGGGCTGTCACGCGGCCTTGAGGTGTATGCGGTGCGGGTGCGGGTGCGCCGCCGTCTTGCAAGCACCGACAGCGTCTCATGTTTCCGGCATCGACGCCGTGAACATTGACGTGCAGCCGTAATTCCCTATATTACAGAGACGTTTGTTGACCGCCTACGGATCGCCGACCCGCACTGGCCAAGTTTTGGCTCGGACGGGGACGGTGTCCGCCGCCGCGCGACGCAGGTGGCGTATCCAAGGCGGCTGCGCCCCCGGAATACGTCGTTACGCGTTGCCCGTTATCCGCGCGCCGCGCCGGAACGCCGCTTTCCGGCGCGCCGCCTTGGCCGCACGTTTCAGGCCTGAAGACCAAGGAGCCGATCATGGCGAACAAAGAGACCCTGTTCAGCGCGCCGGCGCGCAAGGACAAGATCAGCCAGACCAACGAAGTCGCGCGCGCGATCATCGGCGCCGAGGATGACGCCCGCCAGGCCAAGACAGAGCGCCTGCGCGCCGCCCGCCTCAAGCAAGAGGCCAAGGACGCGGCCGCCGAAGCCGCCGAGCCGGCCAAGCCGGCCAAGCCCGTCGTCAAGAAAATCCGCCGCATCAAGGTGTAGGCGCACCGCCGCCGATGCAGGCCCTGCAGCCTCGCGGGCGCTAGTCCGCGCCCAGCGAGAGCAGCAGGTACGCCATCACCGGCACGGCCAGCATGGCCGGAATCACCAGCACGGCGACCCCGAACACCGTCACCAGCACGGCCAGCGCCAGGACCAGGTTGAGCACGAAGAGTGGCCCGCCCCGATGCGGATCCGCGATCACTTCGCGCAGCATGTGCCCCAGGCCCGGAACGGCCAGCACGGCGCGGCCTGCAAGGCCCGCCGAGCGCCGCGCCAGGCTTGCGGGGTGAACCAGCAGGGCGTCGATGGAGCGGGCCCGCCGGGCGCCGGCCATGATCAGCGCCATGGCGATCCCGGCGCCGGCCACCGCGGCGGCCGCGGCGAGGCCTTCACCGGTCGTATAGACCCAGGCGAAAGCGACCGCAGCCAGAACCGCCGTCAGCGGCGCCATGGCGCGCTGCAGCGCCCGCGCGGGACGCCAGACCGGCAGGTCCTCGCCCGCGCGTCCGGCCATGGAGTTCGCGACGAAGCCCAGCCCCGCGATATAGTGGAACATCACCAGCGGCATCGACACCGCCACAAGGGCGAAGGCTGTGGGGCTGTCGAAAAAGCCGGGCTTCGTCCCGGGAAAAACGATGAAAAGACCGGCCCAGATCACGAAGGGCAGGAGCATGAATGCGCCGGCGGCGTAGGGGATGAAACGCATGGAGGCCTCACGGGGGCTTGGGGAATTACGCGTGATTTAAGGACTCCCCGCCCCCGCGCAACGGGCCTGTGGTGCGGCGCAAAAGCACTTATAAAATTTGGGTGTATTCGGGTGCGCAGGCTGCTCCGGTTCGGGTGAGCCGCGCACCGCCGGAAAAATCGCGCCGGGACACGGCTCAGCGGCCGCCACCCGCTGATCGGCGAGACGATCCGGGCGCCGGCGCACGTCTGCTGCGACAGACCGTCGCCCGCCTTACCCCAGCGCCGCCTTTCGTCCTTCGATCAGATCGTCCACCACGCCGGGATCGGCCAGCGTCGAGGTGTCGCCGAGCTTGTCGTATTCGCCTTCGGCGATCTTCCTGAGGATGCGGCGCATGATCTTGCCCGAGCGGGTTTTCGGCAGCGCCGGGGTGAACTGGATCACGTCCGGGCTCGCCACCGGGCCGATCTCCTTGCGGACATGGTCCTTGAGCGACTTTTCGGTGTCGCTGGTGGGTTCGACGCCCTCGATCAGCGTGACGTAGCAATAGATGCCCTGGCCTTTGAGGTCGTGGGGATAGCCCACCACGGCGGCCTCGGCGACGAGGTCATGGAGCACCAGGGCGCTCTCGATCTCGGCGGTGCCGAGCCGGTGTCCGGAGACATTCAGCACGTCGTCCACCCGGCCGGTGATCCACCAGTAGCCGTCCTCGTCGCGCCGCGCCCCGTCGCCGGTGAAATACGTTCCCGGATAGGCGGAGAAATAGGTCTCGTAAAAGCGCTGGTGGTCGCCGTAGACCGTGCGCATCTGTCCCGGCCAGCTGCCTTCCAGCACCAGATTGCCTTCCTGGGCGCCGGTGTCGGACAGCCGGTTTCCCTCCGCGTCCATGAGGGCGGGCTTCACCCCGAACATGGGAAAGCTCGCCGCTCCGGGTTTCAGGGCGTGGGCGCCGGGCAGGGCCGTGATCAGATGCCCGCCGGTTTCCGTCTGCCACCAGGTGTCGACAATGGGGCAGCGGCCCTCTCCCACCACCTCGTGATACCAGCGCCAGGCTTCGGGATTGATCGGCTCGCCGACACTGCCCAGCAGGCGCAGGGAGGATCGGTCGTGCTTGGTGACCGGCTCGTCGCCCACGCGCATCAGCGCGCGGATGGCGGTGGGCGCGGTGTAGATCACGGAGACCTTGTGCTTGGCGACGATGCGCCAGGCCCGGTCGGGTCCCGGCCAGGTGGGCACGCCCTCGAACATCACCGAGGTCGCGCCGTTGGCCAGCGGTCCGTAGACGATATAGCTGTGCCCGGTCACCCATCCCACATCGGCAGTGCACCAGAACACATCGGTGTCGCGGTGATCAAACGTGTAGGCGTGGGTCATCGCCGTCCACACCATGTAGCCGCCGGTGGTGTGCAGCACGCCCTTGGGCTTTCCGGTGGAGCCCGAGGTGTAAAGGATGAACAGGGGATCCTCCGCCTTCATGGGCTCAGGCTCGCATTTTGAGTCCACCTCAAGGCCCAGCTCGTGGTGCCAGAAGTCGCGCCCCTCCACGAAGGCCACGGGCGCGCCGGTATGGCGCACGCACAGCACCGCCGTCACGCCGCCACAGATCTCGATCGCCTTGTCGACATTGTCTTTCAGCGGAATGCCCTTGCCGGCGCGCACGCCCTGATCGGCGGTGACCACGAATTTCGACCCGCAATCCTCGATCCGGCCGGCCAGCGCCTCCGGGCTGAACCCGCCGAACACCACAGAATGGACCGCCCCGATGCGCGCGCAGGCCAGCATGGCGTAGGCCGCCTCGGGGATCATCGGCATGTAGAGCGTGACGCGGTCGCCCTTCTTCACCCCGATCTTCTTCAGCTCGTTGGCGAAGCGGCAGACATGATTGTGCAGCTGGGCGTAGGTGATGGCGTGATGATAGGCCGGATTATCGCCTTCCCAGATCAGCGCCACCGTGTTGGCCCGGGTTTTGAGATGCCGGTCGATGCATTCATAGCTGGCGTTGAGAACGCCGTCCTCGAACCAGCGAATATGCAGATCGTCTTCTGCAAAGCTGACGTCGGAGATCTGCTCGGGCCGGGTGAACCAGTCCAGCCGTTGCAGCTCTTCGCGCCAGAACGCGTCGGGCTCCTCGATCGACTGCTTGTACTTCGTCGCATAAACCTCCGGCGTGATCGCCGCGTCGGCGAAGCTCTGCGGCGCCGGATAAGCGGTCTCGGCCATGGCGGACTCCTCCCGAATTTATCTTTGGGGAGAGCTTCGCGCGGGAGGCGGCCCAGGGGCAAGGGCGACGTTTGGGGGAGGGGAGGCGATGTCCTGCCCCGCAGGCGGGCGGGCGACATCCCCGCCGCCGATGGCTCCCCCGCCAGTTGACCGCAGCGCCCGCCCCGCATACCTCAGCGCTTCAGCTTTCTCCGGAACAGAAGACGCCCCATGACCGATCTCGTCTCGCTTGCTCAAAACGCCAAGGCTTGGCCGTTCGAACAGGCGCGCGCCGTGCTCAAGCATGTGGAGAAGGCGGGGCTGAAGGGCGAGGCGGTGATTTTCGAGACCGGCTACGGCCCGTCCGGCCTTCCCCATATCGGCACGTTCGGCGAAGTGGCGCGCACCTCCATGGTGCGCCACGCCTTCCGCGTGCTCACCAATGATGAAATCCCGACGCGGCTGATCTGCTTTTCCGACGACATGGACGGCATGCGCAAGGCGCCGTCCAACCTGCCCAACCAGGAGATGCTGCAGCAGCACATGGGCAAGCCGCTTACCGACGTGCCCGACCCGTTCGGCAGCCATGAGGGCTTTGCGCAGCACAACAACGCCCGCCTGCGCGGCTTCCTGGACAGTTTCGGGTTCGACTACGAGTTCTTCTCCGCCACGCAGCAGTACCGCTCCGGCGCCTTCGACGAGGTCCTGCTGCGGGCGCTGGAGCGCTTCGACAAGATCATGGACGTGATGCTGCCCACCCTGGGGGCCGAGCGCCAGGCGACCTACTCGCCCTTCCTGCCGATCTCCCCCGCCACCGGCCGGGTGCTCTACGTGCCCATGAAGAAGATTGACGCGAAGGCTGGCGAGATCACCTTCGAGGACGAGGACGGAACCGACGTGACCCTGCCGGTCACCGGCGGAAACACCAAGCTGCAATGGAAGCCCGATTTCGGCATGCGCTGGGCGGCGCTGGGCGTCGACTTTGAAATGTTCGGCAAGGACCATCAGGCCAACGCCCCGATCTATTCGAAGATCTGCCGCATCCTCGGCGTCGAGCCGCCGGTGCAGTTCGTCTACGAGCTGTTCCTGGACGACCAGGGCGAGAAGATCTCCAAGTCCAAGGGCAACGGCCTGGCCGTGGAGGAGTGGCTGCGCTACGCGCCCCAGGAGAGCCTGTCGCTCTACATGTTCACCAAGCCGAAAACCGCCAAGCGCCTGCATTTCGACGTCATCCCCAAGGCCGTGGACGAATACCGCCAGCACCTGGCCGCGTTCCCCGGCCAGGACGCCGACAAGCGCCTGGAAAACCCGGTCTGGCACATCCATGACGGCGAGCCGCCGGTCTCCGGCGCCTCGATCAGCTTTTCGCTCCTGATGAATCTGGTGTCGGCGGCCAACGCCCAAACCAAGGCGCAGCTCTGGGGCTTCATCGAGCGCTACGCCCCCGGCGCGACGCCGGAAACCGAGCCCTTCGTGGACCGGCTGGCCGGCTATGCGCTGGCCTATTACGAAGACTTCGTGAAGCCGGCCAAATCCTACCGCGCGCCCACGGACACCGAGCGCGCGGCCATGGAGGATCTGGTCGTGCGGCTGAAGGCCCTCGACGCCGCGGAGACCGATCCCGAGATCATCCAGACCGAGGTGTTCGCCGCCGGCAAGGCGCACGATTTCGAGCCCTTGCGCGACTGGTTCCAGGCTCTCTACGAGGTGCTTCTGGGCCAGAGTCAGGGCCCGCGCTTCGGCGGCCTCGCCGCGCTCTACGGCGTGCCGGAAACCATCCGCCTGATCGAGCGGGCGCTGGCCGGCGAGGACCTGCGCGACTAGGTGCGCTGCGAAACGCTGGAAGTCTGAGTTTCGAGGGGTGACGCCCCCGGATTCAGGTGTGCGCCACCCTGTCCTCCCCCTTCATGGGGGGTGAGCCCGCCAAGATTGATCCGGGGGATCAATCGAACGGGCGAACGCGCCGCGCGGGGCGGGGCGGAGGGGGCGTGGGCGCCTCGATGGACCGCCTTCGGTGCGAAACCACCCCCAACCCGACCGCGCCTTGAGGCGCGCCCACCCTCCCCACAAGGGGGAGGGACAAGGAAGAGCCGAAGCTCATCGAAATCCAGTGACGCCGCGTCACCCTGTCCTCCCCCTTTACGGGGGAGGTGTCCTGGAGCGAAGCGGGGCGGAGGGGGTGCGGGCGCCGCGATGGTCCGTCAGAAGGACACCATGCCTACGGCGCGCGAAGCCGCACCTCGAACACGCTTCCCTCAGGCCCGGTCTGCGCGAGGGTCACCTCGCCGCCCATGGACCGCGCCAGCTCGCGGGAGATGGAGAGTCCGAGCCCCGTGCCTCCCGACGGGCCGGAGCGGCCGAACGGTTCGAACAGGGTCTCGCGTATCCGGTCCGGCACGCCGGGCCCGGTGTCGGAAAGGGTGAGGACCAGCGTGTCGCCCTCCGCACGGCAATCGGCGTGGATCGCTCCGCCGGCCGGCATGGCCTGCACGGCGTTGCGGACGAGATTCAGCACGATCCGGTGCAAATGGTCGGGGTCGGCGAGGGCGTCTGCGGTCTCCTCGATGGCGTTGGACCAGTCGGCCGCGACGGTGGCGGCGAAGGCGTCGCCGGCTGCGTCGTCCACGGCGTCGCGAAGGGCCACGGGGCGCAGCTCGGGCTCGCGCTCGTTCGCCCGGCCGTACTCCAGGGTCTCCTGGCACAGGCGGACGCCGCGATCCACGGCGCGCAAGAGCCGCGCGCCCATGGCGGCGATACGCCCGTCGGCGTTCATGGAGAGCCGGTCCGAAACCAGCTGGGCGCTGGCGAGCACGTTTCGAAGGTCGTGATTGATCCGCGCGACCGCGCCGCCGAGGGCGGCCAGGCGTTCACGCTGGGCGAACGCCGCGCGCACCTCGTCCTGCATGGCGGCGAGCGCGGCCTGGGCCTCGCCCAGCTCGTCGGAGCGCCGGGCGCCGGGGGCGCGGCGCGCCGGGTCGAGCGGATCCTCGGCGAAGGCCGTCATCGCCCGCGCCAGCCGGCGCATGGGACGCACCAGCATGAACAGGAGGGTCACGTAGAGCAGGCCGCCGGTCATCACCGCGATGAACAGCGACAGCAGGGCGATATTGCGCGAGAACGCCAGCAGATCCGCTCGAAGGCCCGCCTCGGGCACGATCACGCTGATGCGCTCGTCGCTGCGCGTGCGCGGTTCGGCGATGATCCGGACAAACCGGCCCTCCGGCGCGAGGAAGGTGTGGCACACGCCCACCAGAGCGTCGAAAAAGCCTTCCTGCGTCAGGTCCGCGGTGATCAGCTCGGCGTCTCCGATCTCGCCGCCGAGCACCAGCTCGTTCACGCCCTGGGTGACGCGGCTGACCGCCACCACCTCGGCGCCGGCCAGAAGCTCGCGCACCATGTCCTCGCCCAGCTGCATGTCGCCCGCGCTTTCCGCGGCGAGGGCGGCCAGGTGGGCGGAGTCCGCCCGATCCATCAGCCATCCGGTGCGAAAGCCGGCGGCGCTGGGAAAAAAGATCAGGATCTCGGCCAGCAGCACGAAGGCGATCGACAGCCCCAGCAACTTGCCGGGCAGGGAGAGCGCGGCGCGCCGACCCGCCGAAGCCAGCGCGCGCAGGCGCCCCCCCGGGGTCGGCGGAGACGCCCCGGACGCCGCCGGGCTGTGTGTATCCTCAGGCCCGTCCTTCATGTCCCCCGCCGCCCTGCGGCCGGAGCGCAGTCTATCCGAAAACCGGCCGTTTTTCGGAAACTGCGCCCTAGTGAAATTGCGTCAACAGCCGGGCCCAGATTTTCGCCAGGGGACCGAACACGGTGGGCTCGTAATACTTGCCCGCGGCGCGTTTGAACACTTCGCCGCGCGTGGGGTAGGGCGCCACCGGGCTGGTCAGGGCGCGCACCTTGCCGCCGGACGCCATCACCGCCTGGGCGATCTGGATGAGATCGTCGGCTCTCGTTCCCGCTGCGTGGGCGCCGAGAATCTTCCCGCCCTTGCCGATCACCAGACGGGCGTCCCCCACCGTGTCCAGCTCCGCGATGGCGCGGTCATTCTCGGCGAAGGGGAAGGTCTTCACCGTCACCGCGTCGCCGTGCTGCTCGCGCGCCTCGGCTTCGGTGAGGCCGATCCCGGCCAGCGGCGGATCGGTGTAGACCGCCTGGGGGATGGGCTGGCTCGATTGCTTGGTGGGCACGCCGTAATAGAGATTGCGCAAAATCACCGAGCCGTGCCAGCCGGCCAGATGGGTGAGCGCGCCCTTGCCGGCGATGTCGCCGGCGGCGTAGACGCGCGAGTTGGCGGTGCGCAGCTTGTCGTCGCAGACCACTCCGTTGGCGTCGGTCTCGATCCCGGCCTTGTCCAGGTCGAGCCCGTCGAACACCGGCTCGCGCCCGATGGCCACCAGAAGGTGGGAGCCGCTTATGGTTTCGCGCAGGGAGGTGGCGACCTCGATCCCGCCGTCGGCGGTGCGGCGCACGCCGGTGGCGCGCAGGCCCACCTTCACATCCACCCCGTCGGCGGTGAGCGCTGCGGCGGCGAGCTCGGCGTGGTCGGGTTCGAAGCGCGAGAGGACCCGTCCCGCCTCCAGCAACGTCACTTTGGAGCCCAGCCGCGCAAACGCCTGGCCCAGCTCGGTCCCGATCGGCCCGCCGCCGAGGATGATCAGGTGCTCGGGCAGGGTCTCCACCGACCAGATCGTCTCATTGGTGAGGTAGGGCGTTTCGTGGATGCCTGAAATATTCGGAACCCGGGCGCGGGTGCCGGACGCCAGCACGATGCGTTTGGCCTGCACCTCGACGCTGTCCGAGGCCACGGTCTTCTCGTCGAGAAAGCGGGCGCGCTCGCGCACGACCCGGACGCCCATACCCTCGAACCGCTCCTGGCTGTCATTGGGTTCGATAGTCCTGATGGAGCGGGCGATGTTCTCGCGCACCGTGGCGAAATCAACTTTGACCTCGCCGGTGCTGATCCCGTAGCGCCCGGCGTGGCGCACCGCGTGGGCCTTGTGGGCGGCGCTGAGGATCGCCTTGGACGGCACGCAGCCATAGTTCAGGCAGTCGCCGCCCATCTTGTTCGCTTCAAAGAGCACGACCTTGCGGCCCAACATGGCGGCGCCGGCGCTGGTGACCAGGCCGCCGGACCCGGCGCCGATGACGGCGAGGTCCGCCTTGATGCGTTCGCGGCTCATGATGCGTCTCCTTGCGCCGGCCGGGCCGGCGTCTTCTTACCGGTCACGCGCTTGTAGATCGCCGGCAGGACCGCCAGCGCGGCGAACACCACGAGCGCCAGAATGAGTTCGAGATCCAGCAGCTCGGTGAAGGAAGGGATGCCTTCCTCGACCACGCTGGACAGCTTGCCGCCGACCGTTGCGTAGACATACGCGCCCGGCGCCATGCCGATGAGCGAGGCCAGCACGAAGGCGCGCAGCGGCACGTTCAACAGGGCGGTCGCCAGATTGATCACGAAGAACGGAAACACCGGAACGAGCCGCAGGATCATGACATAGGTGAAGGCGTCCTGAGAAAATCCGTCCTGAAGCTTCGTCACATAGCCCGGAAATTTCTGGCGCACCCAGTCGGCGAAGGCGTAGCGGGCGGCCAGGAACAGGATCGTTGCGCCGATCGTCGCGCCCAGCACCGCCACCCCGGCGCCCAGCCAGGGTCCGAACAGGAAGCCCGCCCCCAGCGTGAACCAGATCGCGCCCGGCACCGACACCGACACCGCCAGGGCGTAGAAGGCGAGATAGGCCAGCGCCGCCAGCCAGAGATTGGCCTCCACATAGCCGGTGAGATCGCGCAGCAGCGCCGACGCCGCCTCGGCGTTGAGATAGCGCTGACCGCCCAGCACGAAGAACGCGGCGAGACCGGCGACCAGCACCGCCAGGGGCAGGAGCCGCTTCCACAGCGGGGTGGATTTCGCGTCGCCGTTCGCCGCGCGAGTCTGCGTGTCGGTGTCGCGCGCGTCGTCATCTGCGCTCATGGCGGTCGTCCCTTCCGATTGAAGCGTCTATGGCGCCGGCATATAGCCATATCAGCAAGGAGCGATAGTCACGAGCCGCGCACGCCCTGTCACCAACGTGTGAACGGGCGGGACGCGGTCACGCCGTGGAGCGCAGTATGAACGCGTTCAGGACCGAAAGCCGGGTTTCCACGTCAGTCGCGCGGCGGCGAGGCTTCAGGGCGGCGGGATAACTCCGGGATAACCGGCCCTGAATCGGCGCCGGACTCACCCGCTGCGCTTGACGGGCGGGCCCGGTTCGCGTACCAACCGCGCCTCGAATTTGAGCCGCCGGGGGACCGGCCGCTGATCCCGATGGGAGAGCCACCGTGAAACGTACATTCCAGCCGTCCAAACTGGTCCGCGCCCGCCGCCACGGCTTCCGCTCGCGCATGGCGACGAAGGCCGGCCGGCAGATCGTCGCCCGCCGCCGGTCCAAGGGCCGCAAGCGGCTCTCGGCCTAAAGGCTGAACGCCATTCAGGCCGCCTACCCGGATCGCGCCGCGCGGATCACGCTGCGGCGCGATTTTTTGCGTGCGCGTGAGGCTCCAAGCCAGGCCCGGCCCGGCGTCGTCATCCAGATGCGCGCGCGGCGCGAAGACCCGGAGGGTCCCGCCCGCGCCGGCTTCACCGCGACGAAGAAGATCGGCAATGCGGTGATCCGCAATCGCGCCAAGCGCCGCTTGCGCGAGGCGGCGCGCCTGCTATTACCCGTCCACGGGCGTGCCGGAACCGACTATGTGTTCATCGCCCGCGCCGCGACGCCGGATCGCGCCTGGCCCGCCTTGCTTGACGATGTGGAAACCGCATTGATAAGCCTCGCGCGCCGCGCCGAGGCCGCCGCGCGACAGACGTCATGACGAAGACCGCGCCCGGCGCGCGCTTGAGCTAAGGACTGGTCCGTGGGTGAACATCGCAATCTGATCATCGCCGTCGTCGTGCTGATGGTGTTCATGCTGGGCTATCAGGCTCTGGTTCTGGATCCCATGGCCGAGCGCCGACAGGCCGAACAGGGCGCGGCGACGGGCGAGGAGACGGCTGGCGGCGACGACGCCCCCCGCGCCGATCCCGACAGTTTCGGCCTCGGCGACGCCGCGGTTCCGGTGTCGCGCGAGGCCGCGCTGGCCAGCTCCCAGCGCATCCCGGTGCGGACCCCGGCCGTGTCCGGCTCCATCAACCTCACCGGCGCGCGCTTCGACGATCTCGACCTGCTGCGCTACGACACCGAGCCGGACAACGGCGTTCCCGTGACCTTGCTGACGCCGGAAGGCGCGCCGGGCGGCCACTACGCCGCCGCCGGCTGGCTGGGCCAGGCCGAGGGTCTGCCCGGCCTGTCGTCGCAGTGGACGCTGGTGGAGGGCGAGACCCTCACTCCGACGAGCCCGGTCGTACTCGAGTACGCTGCGGGCGATCTCGTGTTCCGCCGCAGGATCGAGGTGGATGAAGACTATCTGTTCACCGTCACCGACCAGGTGGCCAACCAGTCCGCATCCGCCGTGGCGCTGCGCCCCTATGGCCTCGTCCGCCAGGAAGGCCTGCCAGGGGATTTGCAGAACTTCTTCATCCTCCATGAGGGCGCGGTCGGCGTCATCGGCTCGGAGATGTTCGACCGAAAATTCACCAAGCTGGAAAGCGAAGGCCGCGGCGACCTGACCGAGCGCTCCGGCCAGGGCGGCTGGATGGGCCTGACCTCCAAATACTGGCTCGCCGCGGTGGCGCCGGCCGGCGCGCCGGACGTGCGTGGTCAGTTCCGGGTCCTCGACCGGCCCGGCGCGCCGGTGTTCGAATCCAATTATCTGTCCGAACCGGTGACCATCGCGCCGGGCGAAACCGCCACCAACGTCTCCCATGTCTACGCCGGCGCGAAGTCCCAGCCCATCCTGGCGCGCTATGAGGAAGAGGTCGGCATCGAACGCCTGACCATGGCGATCGACTGGGGCATGTTCTGGTTCTTCACCCGGCCCTTCTTCTCGATCCTGCATTTCTTCTACGGGATCATGGGCAATTACGGCCTCGCCATTATGGCGCTGGTGCTGGTGCTCAAGGCGATCTTGTTCCCGCTCAACAACAAGGCCTTCGCCTCCATGGCGAAGATGCGCTCGGCCGCGCCGAAGATGACCGAGATCCGCGAGCGTCATAAGGACGATCCCCAAGCCCAGCAGAAGGCCATGATGGATCTCTACAAGAAGGAGAAGATCAATCCCGTGGCCGGCTGTCTGCCGATCCTGCCGCAGATCCCGATCTTCTTCGCGCTCTATAAGACGGTGTTCATTTCGCTCGACGCGCGCCATGCGCCCTTCTTCGGCTGGATCGAGGACATGAGCGTCGCCGACCCGACCAGCCTGTGGAATCTGTTCGGGTTGCTGCCCTATGATCCGTCGGGCGTACCGATCATCGGCGGCGTGCTGGCGATCGGCGCCTGGCCGCTCTTCATGGGCCTCACCATGTGGGCGCAGCAATCGCTGAACCCGCCGCCCCCCGACAAGATCCAGCGCCAGATCTTCGCCTTCCTGCCGATCGTGTTCACGGTGGTCATGGCGCCGTTCCCCGCCGCGCTGATCATCTACTGGTCCTGGAACAATCTGCTGACCGTGGGCCAGCAATATCTGATCATGCGCCGCCAGGGCGTCGAAACCGAGCTCGACAAGAATTACGTGCGTCTGAAAGCCCGGCTGCAGGGCAAGCCGCGGCCGGTGATCGGCGATGAAGGCGCGGGCGCGACGCTGACGGAGAAGGTCTCGGCGATCGAGGGTCAGGCTCTGAGCGAGGGCGCGCGCGACGACGCGCAGGCGACGCCGGACCCGGACAAGGGCGACGCCGCCGCGGCCCAGACCGCCGGCGACAGCATTGACGGGGGCGCCGCATCCGACCCGGAGAAGCAGACCGTCCAGGGCGAGGCGAAGGCGGAAGAGGGCGACGCGGACAAGCCCGCCACGCCATCCACCGCCGGACGCACGCGGTCCAATCCTGCGGCGAAGAAACGCCGTCCGGCCCCGAAGAAGAAGCCGAGATCGTAACCGACATGACCGGCCCGGGCGACGGCGAAGATCCTGAACGTCAGGCGTGGCTTGAGAACGGCCGAAAGCTGTTCGCCGGCGAGTGCGACTTCATGCTGGGCGTGGTCAGCCTCGACACCCTTCCCGAGCCCAGCGCGCCGGAAGTGGCGTTCGCCGGGCGCTCGAACGTGGGCAAGTCCTCGCTGATCAACGCGCTGACCGGCCGCAAGAACATCGCCCGCGCCTCCAACGAACCGGGGCGCACACGGGAGCTGAACTTCTTCGATCTCGGCGGCCGCCTCAGAATCGTCGACCTTCCCGGCTACGGCTTCGCCAAGGCGCCGAAAAAAGTGGTGGACCGCTGGACGGCGCTGACCAAGGATTATCTGAGGGGGCGGGTGAATCTGAAGCGGGTCATCCTGCTGATCGACTCCCGCCACGGGATCAAGCCCACCGATGAGGGGATCATGAAGGCGCTGGACGAAGCGGCCGTGGTCTATCAGATCGCACTGACCAAGATCGACAAGCTGAAGCCCGCAGAGGCCGAAGCGCGGCGCATCGAGACCGAAGAGAAGATCCGCCGGCGCCCGGCGGCGTTTCCGGTCGTGGCGCTCACCAGCTCGTCGAAGGGCGAGGGGCTGGCCGAGCTTCGCGCCGAGATCGCGGCCTTCGGGCGGTCCTGATGCGCGCGCTTATCGTCCTGGCCGCTCTCGTCGCCGGACTCGCCTTCGCCGCGCCGGCTCGCGCGGGCGAGGTGTGCAACGAAACCAGCTTCATGGTCGATGTTGCGAAAGCCTGGCGCACGCCGTCCGGACTGGCCGCCGAAGGCTGGATGCGGATCGCGCCGGGCGGCTGCGGCGACATCGGCCCGGGCGCGGAGGCTGACCAGTATCTCTACGCCCGGTCCACGCCCGCCTATCTTGGCGGCGTGCGTGAATGGCGCGGCGGGCTCGACGTTTGCGTCGACGAGACTGACTTCCAGATCGAGGGTGTCGCCGATTGCGAGGCGCTGGGGCTTGAAGTCCGGCAGTTCCGCCGGCTGGCGGACAGTGAGCGCGAGCGCGCCGTTCTGGTCGAGCTGGCCGATTTCCGGGATCGCGCGGAGGAGGCCGGCCTGCAACGCCTGCTGCAGTCCGCCGGATATGATATCCGCGTCATCGATGGTTACGCCGGGCGCCGCACCCGCCGCCAGATTGACGCGTTCGAAAGCGATGTCGGCCAGTCTTTCGGCGCGGATCGGGCCGGGTTGGTGGCCGCGCTGCACGCCCACGCGCTCGAGCGAAACGAAACGGCGGGTCTGCGCATTTGCAACGATGCGGGCCGGCCGGTGGCGGCGGCCGTGTCCCGCGCCGACGGCGACGCCCATATCACCCGTGGCTGGTGGCGCATCGAGCCCGGCGCCTGCACCAAGGCGGTCGACGAGCGGCTGGTTGCGGGAGACACCTTCGTTCACGCCCGCCTCATCGACACCGGCGCGATGCGGTCCATATCCTTGGGGCGTGAGACTTTCTGCGTGGCGCCCGGCCGCTTCTCCACCGAGCTGCGCGAGGGCTGCAGCGCCGCCGGATTTGAGGCGGCGAGCTTTCGTCCGGCGCCCGAGCCGGAAAACGGCGGCGCAATCCTGCGCCTGGCCGACCGTGATTTCGAGGAGGCGCTGCCTTGAGCGGACCCGTGAAGCTGGACCATATCGACACCTGGGTCTTCGATCTGGACAACACGCTCTACCCGGCCGACGCCGACATCATGGTGCAGGTAGACAAGCGCATGACGGAGTTCGTCATGCAGCTCCTCGATCTCGACCATGACGCCGCACGGGCGACCCAGAAGAAGTACTGGCACGAATACGGCGCCACGCTCACCGGTCTGATCGCCAACCACGACGTGGACATGGCGCATTTCCTCGACTTCGTTCACGACGTGGACCATGACGCGATCACCCCGGACCCGGTGCTCGCCGGTCACGTCGGCGCCATTGAAGGCCGGCGTCTGGTGTTCACGAACGGCAGCCGCAAGCATGCCGAGAAAGTCATCGACCGGCTCGGTCTGAACGGCCTGTTCGACGATCTCTACGACATCGAGGCGGGCGGCTATACGCCCAAGCCTCACCGTGACAGCTTCGATCGCTTCACGAAGAAATTCGGCTTCGACCCGCACGGCGCGGTGATGTTCGAGGACAGCGCGCGCAATCTGGAGACCGCCGCATCCATGGGCTACACCACCGTTCTGGTGCGCGCCGCGCAAGACATCCCCGGGGGAGACAGCGCCGGCCCCGGCGCCAACCCGCCCCATGTCCATTACACCGCCGACTGCCTGCGCACTTTTCTGGGCGACTGGCGCGCCACGGCGGCGAAAAAAGCCGGGTGACGCGCCGGTGCACGGGCGCCGCTCTTGCGGCCCGTCCCCGTCGTGATCGCTTGGCCCGGCGCCGCGTTCGTCTATGGTGCGCGCACCTTTCCCACAGCCCCGCCCTCAGACTGACAGGAATTTCTCATGGCCTTCGACCCCACCCTCCAATCGGTCATCGACAAAGCCTTTGAGGATCGCGACTCCCTGGGCGCAGACACCGGCGGCGAAGTGCGCGACGCGGTGGAGGCCGTGATCGCGGCGCTGGATTCCGGCGAGGCGCGCATCGCCTCGAAGGACGAGAGCGGCGACTGGGTCGTGCACGCCTGGCTGAAGAAGGCGGTGCTTTTGTCCTTTCGCCTGAACCCCAATCGGCTGGTGTCGGGCGGCGTCGATGGCGGGCCGTGGTGGGACAAGGTGCCGTCCAAGTTCGAAGGCTGGGGCGAGGCGGAGTTCAAGGCGGCGGGGTTCCGCGCCGTGCCGCCGGCCGCGGTGCGCCGCGGGGCGTTCATCGCCAGGGGCGCGGTTCTGATGCCGTCCTACGTCAATATCGGCGCCTATGTGGACGAGGGGACCATGGTGGACACCTGGGCCACGGTCGGCTCCTGCGCGCAGATCGGCAAGAACGTGCATATTTCCGGCGGCGCCGGGATCGGCGGCGTGCTTGAGCCCCTGCAGGCCGGCCCGGTGATCATTGAGGACGGGTGCTTCATCGGCGCGCGCGCCGAAGTCGCCGAGGGCGTGATCGTGCGTGAGGGCGCAGTCCTGTCCATGGGCGTGTATCTGGGCGCCTCCACCAAGATCGTGAACCGGGAGACCGGCGAGGTTCTGCGCGGGGAAGTGCCGAGCTACTCGGTGGTGGTGCCTGGCTCGCTGCCGAGCGAGAAGGGCGGCCCCAATCTGTATTGCGCGGTGATCGTCAAGCGCGTCGACGCCCAGACCCGTTCGAAAACCAGCATCAACGCGCTTCTGAGGGATTAGGGAGCCGGTCTCTCGGGCGTCCTTCGCCGCTTACGGAGGCGCCTGCAAAGCGGACTGAGGGGCGGCTCCAGCGCCCGAAGCCGGCGCAGCCCCCTCGGTCCTCCCGGGTCAGTGTCCCCGCAAACGGGGGAGACACCACGATCGGCCAGTCATCCGGGCCGTTTCGGGCTCGCCTGGGCGCCGGCGAGGATGCCGCCGTCCAGGTGCAGACCGGCGCCCGTCATGTAGCCGGCGCGGGCGGACGCGAGGAAAACCGCCGCGTCGGCGACTTCCTCCGCCGTGCCGAACCGGCCCATGGGCACACCGGCCTCGATGCTTGCGATCATGGCGTCCCGCGCCTCGCCCTCGCCCAGCATGGCGTCCCACATCGGGGTGCGGATGGCGGCGGGAAGAAGCGCGTTGCAGCGGATCTGGTAGCCCTGCTGCGCGCAATACAGAGCCACGGTGCGGGTATGGTTCATCACCGCCGCCTTCGACGCCGCATAGGCTGCGGCGCCGGGCACGCCCACCACGCCGGAGCGCGAGGACAGGTTTACGATCGCGCCGCCCTTCGTCTTCATGAGCCGGATCGCCGTGCGGCAACCCAGCGCGACGCCGTCGGCGTTCACCGCCATGACGGCGCGCCAGCTTTCCAGATCAAGATGTTCGGGATCGTGGGGTCCCGGCGTCTCCAGGAAACCGGTGATCCCGGCGTTGTTGACGAGGACATCGAGCCCGTCGGCCTCCCGGAGCCGGTCCTCCATGTCGGCCCAGTCTCCCTCGCGGGAGACGTCGAGCCGGACGGCGCGAGCGTGGTCTCCCAGCTCACGGGCGAGACTTCGCGCTGCGCCCGGATCGATGTCGGTGATGAAGACCGTAGCGCCTTCGGCGATGAAGGCGCGCGCGACGGCCGCGCCGATGCCGCGGCCTGCGCCCGTCACGAGCGCGGTTTTATGGTTGAGTTGTCCCAAGGTGTGTTTCGCATCCAAAGAGAGCCCGCGCGCAAGGGCGGGCGACGGGCCGCTTGCTGCGGCCGGCGTGTCTTTAGCGGGACTGATTCACCGTCAGGGTCCTCCTCAGGGACAGGGGCGCTTGTGCCCCGCCCGGCGCCGCGCGGTCAAACAAAAACGCCCCGGCCGTGAAGCCGGGGCGCATGTGGGAGACGCTTGGAGGCGCGCCTATCCGGCGTCACCCTCACGCAGGCTGCGCGCGTTCAGGGGCTGAACCGGGCGGTAATTGTCGTCATAGCGCGCGGTGAAGTCCTCGATCTGCTCGCCCGCGGCGGTGATCGGGGTCTGGAACACGGTCCACGCGACGCCCTCGCTGCAGGGCGGCGTGGTGAGCGATCCCTCATAGCGCCATATGGCGTCGTCTTCGGGAAGGAAGGCGTTGGGATCGAGCGCGACGTCGAGATCGGTCTCGCCTTCGCCTTCGGGAAGGCTCGCCCAGACCCCGCTCAGCGCGGAACTCGCCGCCCCTTCCTCGAACATCATGCCGACCACGGCGAGCTCACCGGCCTCGCTGGCGTGCACGAAATGGACTTCAAGCGGATACTGTTCGCCGTCGATCGTGTGTTCCGAGCCGGCGTGGAAGTGAAACTGAACCAGCTCGTAGCGGGTCTCGCCGAGCGTCAGACCGCCTGCGTCTTCGACCATGACGACGATGGTGTGGCCGGTGTCGGCCACCGTGGCCGAACTCGCCGGGGTCCAGTTGATGTCCGGCGTGTTCTGCGCGGCCATGTCGGTGGAGACGAGGTCCACGGGCGATTGCTCGGACCCGGTGTCGCAGGTGGCGTAGTCGGCGCCGAGCGACCCCCAGTTTTCCGGGCCGCCTTCGCCCTCATAGCTCCAGCCGTGCGACGCCTCTTCGAAGTCATTGCCCTCGATGTCGCTGAAGTCGGGTTCGGCGCCGGGTTCAGCCGTTTCGGTCGCAGCCGCAGCGCCCTCCTCGGAGGCGGCGTCTGACTCAAGCTGGTCCTGGGCTTGTGAGCGCTCGGTCTCCGGCGCTTCAGTTTCCGGCGCGTCGGATTCGGGCGAGCAGGCGGCGAGCGCGAACAGGCTCACGGCGGCGGTCAGGGCGAAGCGCATGGTTGATCTCCCAATGGCGATGTCGTGCGCCATGGTATCGGATTTCGGCCGTCCTGTGTTCCAAAAACCGGCGATTTTAAAGATCAGGTGCTCGCGGTGGTGGTCGCGACCGTGGCCGCACTGGTGGCGGCGACGATGGCTGCGGTCTGGGCGGCGATGATGGCGGCCAGGGCGCTGACCTCTCCGGCGATCAAATTCTTGCGGTCGCTGGTGTGGACAAGGTAGGCCAGCCGCGCCCGGCCCTCGCCGGAGACGCTGCATTTGCGCGGGGTTTCGTCGATGATCTGCGAAATGATGTCGAGATCGCGATCCTCCAGGCCCTCGGCGGCCCAGTCGAGCAGCAGGGCCCGGCCGACCCGGTGGCGCAGGATACGCTCGTGTTTGCGGATCGCTTCAAGCGTGTCGAACCGGCGCAGCACGGTGCGCGGCTCGGCGTCGAACAGCGTGCAGGCGCGCGCGCCGCTGCGCTTGTGCCCGCGCGTGCGCTGGTCTTCCTTGAACACCGCTTCGGCGCGGCTTCGCGCCTGGGCCACGGTGCGCGGATCGTCGCCCCGCACCGCATGGGCCGCCGCGTAGGTGTCGGTCACCGACGGATCGCGCCGCCACCAGGGCGGGTTGAGCGCCTGTTTCATGGCGTAGAAGCGGTCGGCGGCGATGTCGGGCGCCAGATCGCCGGCGCACAGGACCAGCGCGGCGCGCGAGCCGCCGGCGCCGAGCGCGCCCGTATCGGACGCCTTGCGGGCGTCCCGAACCGCACTGCGCAGCTCGGTGAAGCGGGCGACCGTCACGCCGCTGCGCACCAGTATCCCGGCATAGGCCCAGCGCAAGCCGCTGGTCGGCGCGGCGTGGCGGCCGACCTGATCGCGGATCGCGTCGTGGCGCTCCAGCGCTGCGCCCGCCAGTTCGGACGGATCGCCGTCGGCGGGCAGAAGCGCGCTGGCGCAGAACCAGGCGGCTGTGGAGTCCGGGCGCGGCTTGAGGTCGCGCAAAGCGGCGTGCAGCGCCTGAAGGCGCTCAAGCTTGCCATGGAAGGCCATGAATGGGGGTCCGATCAGCCTGCTGAGTCGCCATCCTACTCCGCCGTATCCGGTTCTTCCACAGAAAGCCCGGTATGGTGAGCGGCGAAGGCCCAGCGGTCGGCGGCTTCGGCGATGAGCTCAGGATCCTGCGGGCTGCCGTAATCGTCCACCCAGAAGCGCCCGGCGGTGACCTGGTTGAAGCGCAGCATGTCCATCACGCCCACCGCCGGCAGGGCGGCGGCGAACAGGCCCGGCGCCCGGTTGGCCGCCGCGCCCACCTGCAGCCCGCCGTTTGACCGGCCATGGATTGCGAGAGTGTCGGGGCTGGTCCAGCCCAGATCGATCATCGCCCGGCCCGGCGCTTCGGACCGCAGCACCGGGTCCTTGCCTGTTCACGCTTCGTGCGCCTATGTGGAGTTATGCTCCAGACCCTGCCGAACCACCCCGACGCCGTGATGACCGTAAACGGCGCACGCCTGGCCGCCGATGTCTCCGGCGCGGCGCTGGAGCTTGAGACCGGCGCGCTACTGGTGGCGGACCTGCATTTTGAGAAGGGCAGCGCGTTCGCGGCGAAGGGGCGCTTCCTGCCGCCCTACGACACCCGCGCCACCCTGAAGACGCTGGCCGATGCGATCACTCGCCTGAAGCCGGCGCGCGTGGTCGCGCTGGGCGACAGCTTCCATGATCTGGGCGCCGACGGGCGCATCCATGACGATGATGCGCGCCGGCTCGCCGAACTGGTGGCTTCGGTGGAGGACTGGCTGTGGATCGAGGGCAATCACGATCCCGAGCCGCCCGCCCGGTTCGGCGGCCGCACCGCTCACGAGGCGGCGCTCGGCCCGCTCACCTTGCGCCATGAGCCCCGGGCCGGCGCGCAGGCCGGCGAGGTGGCCGGCCATCTTCATCCCTGCGCGCGCGTCGCGGTGCGTGGGCGCGCCATGCGCCGGCGCTGCTTCGCCACGGACGGCGCGCGGCTGGTCCTTCCGGCCTTCGGCGCCTTCACCGGCGGCCTCAATGTCTGCGACACCGCCTGGAGCGGCGTCTTCGCGGGGCGTCCAACCGCCTGGATGATCGGGCGTGAGCGCGTGTATCCCGTCGCCGGCGACAGGCTTCGCGGCGATTGAGCCGGGATACAGGTAAAACCCGGCGGCCCCCTTGCCAGAGCCGGGCGAAGCGACGACCTTTCCGCGCTGATTTGGAAGATGCGCAGAAAAGGACCATCGCCATGAGCCGACGCGAGTTCGAGATCGTCGTATATGGAGCCACAGGCTTCACCGGGCGCCTGGTTGCGGAATTCCTCGCCAGCCACCATCCCGGCGTGCGCTTCGCCATGGCGGGACGGTCAGAGGACAAGCTGAAGGCGGTGCGCGACGAGATCAAGGCGCCGTCCGACACCCCGCTCATCATCGCCGACAGCGATGATCATCAGTCGCTTCTGTCCATGAGCGGTCGGGCCGAAGCCGTAATCTCCACCGTGGGTCCTTATCAGCTCTACGGCGAGCCCCTGCTGCGCGCCTGCGTCCTGAACGGCACCAACTATGTCGATCTTTGCGGCGAACCCGCCTGGATGAAGGACATGATCGACAAGTACGACGCCCAGGCCAAAGAGACCGGCGCGCGCGTCGTTCTGTCCTGTGGCTTTGATTCCGTCCCGTTCGATCTCGGCGTGCTGTTCCTTCAGAAAGAGGCGATGCGTCGCTCCGGCGCGCCCATTTCGAGGGTCAAGGGCCGGGTCCGCTCCATGAAGGGCACGTTCTCCGGCGGCACCGCCGCGAGCTTCGCCGAGACCATGAAGCGCGCCGGTCAGCAGCCGGAGATCATCGAGTGGCTGAAGGATCCGTTCTCGCTGACCCCGGGCTTCTCCGGGCCGAAACAGCCGTCAGGCTCCAAGCCGGTCTATGAAGAGGATCTGAAATCCTGGTCCGCGCCGTTCATGATGGCGACCATCAACACCAAGACCATCCACCGCTCGAACTTCCTGATGAAGCATCGCTATGGCGAAGACTTCCAGTATGACGAGATGATGCTCACCGGCGACGGCGAGAAGGGCGAGAAGGTCGCCCATCACGTGGCGAACGACAAATCCATGTCGGAAAACCCGCCCAAGCCGGGCGAAGGTCCCTCCAAGGAGGAGCGCGAGACCGGCTATTACGAGATCATGTTCACTGGCGAGATGGTCAATGGCGAACGCCTGACCGCCAGCGTCTCCGGCGACAGGGATCCGGGCTACGGCTCGACCTCGAAGATGATCGCCGAGTGCGCCATCGCGCTCGCCCGCGACATCGCCATGGAACGTACATCCGGCGGGATCTGGACACCGGCCGCGGCCATGGGCGGCGCCCTCATCGACCGTCTCAGCGCCCATGCGGGTCTGACGTTCAAGTATGAGTGATCGTGGAAAAGTAGAGTAGATTGAGTTAAGGTAAGGCGCTTTCAAGGAGCGCCTTACCCATGACCGTGCAAACGCCTGTTGATTCAACAGTCTCGCAAAAGGGCCAGACCACGCTGCCCAAGGCGGTGCGAGAGGCTTTGCGTCTGCACGGCGGCGATCAGGTGCGCTATTTCATCCGCGGCGACGAAGTTCGGATGGCCCGTGTGTGCTCGGTGATGGATCTTGCCGGCATGCTCCATGACCCTGATCGCCCGACTGTTTCGATCGAAGAGATGAATCAGGCGATCGCCGAGGGCTGGGCCCGCGACGAGTCCGCCGATTGATCGCCTTGGACACCAATGTTCTCGTGCGGTTCATCGTCCGCGATGACGAGGTCCAGTTTGCGCTTGCGCGAGACCTGATCGCAGCGTGCACGCCGGAGTGGAAAGGCTTTATCTCGCGGGAAGTGATCATTGAGCTCTGCTGGGTTCTGGAGCGCACCATGAAGTTCTCACGAATGACCGTCGCGCAGACCCTCACGCGGGTGGCGCGGGCGGACATGTTTGAGATGGAGGAGCGCCTCGACGTCCAGAGCGCCATTCTGGCTTACCAGATTGAAGGCTTCGATTTCGCTGACTTGATGATCGCCGCCGCCGCAAAACGGGCCGGCGCGTCAGAACTCGTAACCTTCGATAAGCGGCTGGCCAGCCTGCCGAAGACCCGCCTGTTGAGGGCCTAAAGGCTGAAGGTCGGCGACCAGCGGATGAAGGCGGCCAGCGACAGGCTGATCACCGCGCCGAGCGTGGCGTAGAGCCGAAGCGGCAGATACCAGCCGGGCAAGGTGGCGTCGCGGATTGCGGCGCGGTCCCAGAGATACTGGATCACGAAGCCGGCGATCAGGAGCCCCCAGCCGATCAGTTCGAAATTCACCGGCAGGCCAGGCCGGCTCCAGACCTGCAGCGGGACGGCGATCCAGCCGGCAAGCGCGATCAGGATGGCGAGCACCATCACGCCGGTGCGCGGCTTGTCGCCGTGGATGACCAGTTCTCCCGCCCACCGCCCGCCGGCCAGGAAGGACAGGATCACCGCCGCATAGACCGGCAGGGCGTTGGCCGATTGCAGCGCGGCCTGACCGCCGAGCGCCAGGCCGACGGCGCCTGCGGCGAAAGGCAGGATTCCTGCAAAGGTCAGAAGGACCGGGGCGAGGGGAGCGTCGCTCAGCGATTTCATTCAGGGGGCCTTTTTACTGCCTGCGGCCAAAGACGGCGGCGATCCATCCGGCCAGCACCGCCATGATCACGGCTAGAACGCCGTAGACAAGGGGGTGGGCGTGCGCGAGGTCGTAAATTGCACGCTCGGCGCCGGCCTTGGCCACCTCCAGCGTGTCCGACCAGCGCGCGATCGGCTCGCCGTCCCGAAACAGATAGACCTCGGCGTCATAGACGCCCGTGGGCGTCACCGGCGGCAGAAACAGGCGCGCGGAGAACAGTCCGTCGTCGATGATCTCGACCCCGCCCGGCGCCTCGGCGTAGAGGTCCTGGCGCGCCTTGTTGCGGACCACGGCCGCGCGGTAGTTCACGATGTCGGCCCCCAGCTCCGAGACCAGCATGTCGGTGACGCCGAAGCGGGTCTCGGTGCGTTCGGTCTCCGGCGCGGACAGCCGCAGATGCTCCATGCCCATGGAGTTGCGCCGCAAAGCGGAGAAGGTCGCGAAGTCTTCAAGAGGGCGGGTGGAGGCGACGGCGTAGAAGCTGGGAACCGATTCAAAGCGCACCGGCGCGGCGTTGACCCAGATCGCCGCCACGCGCTGCTTGCGCATGACCCGGAGATCGCGTTGCGGGCCGCGCACGACCATGACGATGTCGTCGCCGTCCTCCATCCCGACAGCCGCCCCGAACAGGGTCAGCTCGGCGCCGGCGAAATTGGAGCGGATCTCCACCACGTCCTGGGTCAGCGCTGCGGTGATACGCGCCGAGGGCGGCGCGGCGTCGGACGCCTCCTGGGCGGCGGCGCGCGGCGCCGCGCTCGACAGGAGGGTCGCCGCGACCGCCGCTGCGCACGGTAGGATATGTCTCAGGATCATGAGCCCTCCCGCGTGTCCATGAGGACGAAGAGGTCCTGCGGGGTGGCGCCCAGATCCCAGGCGAGCCTGCCGCAGACCAGAAGCACCATCAGCGCCAGCGCGGCGCGCAATTCCTCGGCGCGCACCTTGGCGCCGACCCGCGCGCCGATCTGGGCGCCGATCACGCCGCCGACGATCAGGAGTCCGGCGAGCACCACGTCCACGGTCTGGTTCTGGGCCGCCTGCAGCACAGTGGTCAGCGCCGTGACGAACAGGATCTGGAACAGACTCGTGCCGATCACGACATTGGTGGGCATGCGCAGGATGTAGATCATCGCCGGCACCATGACGAAGCCGCCGCCGACGCCCATCAGGGCCGCCAGCGCCCCCACCAGGAACCCGATGGCCAACGGCGGGATCACGCTCATGTACAGTCCCGAGACCGGGAAGCGCGTCTTGAACGGCATCGTGTCGATGAGACCGCGCTTGCGGCGGCGCTTGCTCGGCCGGGGATTCTTGGAGTAGCGCCTGCGGATCGCGCCGACGCTCTCCACGAACATCAGCCCGCCGATGACGCCGAGGAATCCCACATAGCACAGCGAGATCACCAGATCGATCTGGCCCATGGCCTGCAGGATCGAGAACAGCTGAACGCCGGAGACCGAGCCGAACACCCCGCCTGTGATGAGCACCAGGCCCATCTTCACGTCGAGGCTTCGTCGCCGCCAGTGGGCCAGGGCGCCGGAGACGGAACTGGCGACGATCTGGTTGGCCTGGGTGGACACCGCCACGGCCGGCGGGATTCCCAGAAAGATCAGGATCGGCGTCATGAGGAATCCGCCGCCGACGCCGAACATGCCGGACAGAAACCCGACACCCAGCCCCAGGCTCAGCAAGAGGTAGAGGTTCAGGCTGACTTCCGCGATCGGGAGGTAGATTTGCACGTCGCCCGCCCTGGTTTGCCCTAGCTGGCGGCGGCGCGTTCAAGCCGGGCGATCAGGTCTACAGTCACCGGTGCGCCGGGTTCGATCCCTGCGTCACGCTGAAAGCGGACGATCGCCCGGCGGGTCTGGTCGCCCAGAACGCCGTCGGCCGGACCGGGATCATAACCAAGTTCGCCGAGAAGTGCTTGTGCGCGTGCAGCAAGTTCGGCTTCTCCGAGATCCCAGGGCTGGGCCGGGTAGACGCCCTGGGCCTCGGGATCGGCGTCGCGGGCCCCGAACTCGGCCGCGGCGTCCTGCGCCTGACGACGGGCGTCCGGGTCCAGATCCGCCCTCAGAGCCTGCGCCCGTGTCGCGGCGTCGGTGTCGCCGGCCGCGGCGGCGATGGAGAACCAGGCGTAGGCGTCGGCCGGGCTTTGCGGCACGCCGAAGCCCTCTTGATACAGCAGCGCCATGTTGAACTGGCTGTCGCGCACGCCGTGCAGGGCGCCTTGCTGGAACCAGCGCGCGGCTGCAGCCTGGTTTTCCGGCCCGTCGCCGGCATTGATGAACATGCCGCCGGCTTCGTGCATGGCTTGCACGTTTCCGGCTTCGGCGGCGCGCACCATCCAGGCCCGCGAGGCTTCGCGGTCGGCGGCCACGCCTTCCCCGGCCTGCAGCATCAGGGCGTAGCGGCGCATCGCGGCGGGAACGCCTTGTTCGGCCGCGCGGGCCATCAGCCGAGCCGCGTCTTCAGGGGCGCCGGCCTCAAGCTGGCTCAAAGCCAGCTGATAGCGCGCCACCGGATCGCCGCTGCGCGCCGCGCCCTCAAGGGTCGCCGGTTCGACACGGATCGAACCGGCTTCAGAAAAAGGGTCGTCCGCCTCCGCCGAGGGGGCGGGGCCGCCCGATCCGTCTTCGAAGCCTGCAGCGTCGGACGCGGCGGCGTCCTGCGGTGTCTCCGAGGTCGATCGGGCCGCATCGACCGGGGCGGTCTCTTCGGGCACGGTCACGGGCGTTGCGGTGTCCGGCGACGCGACGTCCGGCGATGCGGCGGAGTCTTCAGCGAACAGGCTGGACAGCGCGTCGGCGGGATCTGCGGCGCGGTTACGCTCAGGCGCGGAGCCGTTCAAAGCCTCAAAAACGAGCATGCCAGCGGCTGCGGAGACGGCGGCGAAGCCGAGCACGCCGGCCCCGATGAGGAGCAGGCGCCCGCGGCCGGCGCCCGGTTCCTTGCGCGGCTCGTCCCATTGGACCGCGCCGCGATTGGCGCGCACGGTCTTGCGCGCGTTCTCCAGAAATTCGGCGTCGGCCGAGGCGCCGAGGCGCGCCTTGCGTCGCGCCGGCTGCGGCTCCGGTTCGGCCTTGGTCTCGAAATTCCAGTCCTCGCGGGCGGCAGCGGCGGTCTTGCGAGGCTCGGTCGAACGCGGCGCTTCTGCGTCCACCACGAAGGCGTCGCGCGCCGCGCCGGGATCGTCTGCAGCTTCTTCGAACGTGTCGGCGTTCAGTCCGGGGGGCTGGGGCAGGGGCGTGGAAAAGTCGGGCCCGGCCGCCTCGGCAGGCGTCTCGTCGTCCGGGCCGAACCCATCGTCGCCCCCGCCATCTTTGCCGCCGCCGCCGGAACGGCGTTTTGGCGATGACCCGGACGCGCTTTCAGCCGGCGCACTGCGGGCGCTCTCGATCGCCTCCAGGCGGTCTGCAAGGGCGGTCATGGCGCGCTGCACCGGGGACAGGGCGTTGGCGGTTTCGCCGCGCGCCTGGTCCAGGCGCGTGTGCACGCCCTTCATGGCTTCTTCGATGCGCTGGGCCGTGCGTTCCTCGCTGGCGCGGATCCGGCCTTCCAGGTCCGCCTCCGAGGCGCCGCGCCGGGTTTCCAGTTTCTCGACCACTTCGGCCATGCGTTCGCCGGCGGCCTCCACGGCCTGCGCGCTGCGCTGCTCGGCCTGGTGGACCCGGTCGGTGAGGCTTTCGCCCAGCTTGGCGACCTGCTCGCCGATCTTGCGCACGGCGGAGGCGTTTTCCTGGCGCACCCGGTCCAGGCGGGCCTCGATCTCGGAGCGTGTCTCGCGGGTGTCGCGCCGGGTCTCGGTCTCGGAGAATTTCGTCTCCAGACGCCGTTCGGCCTCGGCGATCCGGCCGTCCACTGCGCGCGACAGGCGGCCTACTTCCTCGGTGATGCGGGTCAGCGCCCCGGCCTGGCGCGCTTCGGCCTGGGACAGTCGGCCTTCCGCAGCGGTGAGCGCGTGCTCCAGCCGGCCGGCGTCGTCGCTCTTGCCGGAGAGTTGCGCGATCTGGCGCGCGCAGTCGGCGCGGGTTTCCCGGATCAGGTCGGCCAGTTCGCGGCCCAGCGAGTCGAACCGGCGCTGGATCTCGTCCGCGCCGACCCCGTCTCCGGTCTTGGATTCCAGCTCGCGCAAGCGCGCGTCCAGGCGTTCCTGGCTCCCGGTGAGGGCCTCGGCGGCGCGGTGGGTGGCGTTTTCCGCCGCGATGATGCGGCTTTGCAGGCTGCGCGCGGCGTCCTGCAGTCCGGTGAGCACCTCGCCGACCCGCTTGTCCTGCGTCTCGACGCGGGCGCTCAAATCCTCGCGCTCCTGGCGGGCGCGGCGTTCGGCCTCTTCGACTCGCTCGGCGAGCGTCTTCACCGCCCGGTCCGCCTGACCCTGACGGCGCTCTTCCTTGTGGGCCAGATTGTCCAGCTCGGCGCGGACATCGCGCTCGGTCTCGTAGAGCCGGCCGGCGAGCTTGCCGATCGTGCTTTCGAGCGCCTTCACCGCCTGGGGGTCCGCGCCGCCCGGCCCGGGGCCCTGGCGCTCCAGCTTGCGGATCCGGTCCAGCAATTCGTCGTGTTGACCGCGCAGGCGGGTCAGCGCGGCGGCGGACGCGTCGTCGTCTTCCTCGCTGGCGTCCTCCAGCGCGTCCATGCGGCGCGCCAGGGCCAGCACCGATTGATCAACGCCGGTGAGCGCCATAGTGGAGCGATGTTCGGCGGCCTCGAGCCGGTCTGTCAGCCGGCGCACCACGTCGCGCAGGGCGTCGTCTTCATCGCCGCCACCGCCTGATCCGAAACCGGGATAGGAGTCCAGCCGGCTGTCCCAGGCTTCGGAGGAGGCCAGTTCGCCATCGTCCAGGATCACCCGGTTGAGCCATTCGCCGAGAGTCATGCCCTCCTTGCGCGCCGCCGTCTTGGCGATCGCGCGGGCGCGGGGATCGATCCCCTTAACACTCCAAGGCGCCCCGGACGGCATTCCGACTCACTCTCCAAACCATTCAGGCGACGGTAGCGGAATCGTTAATCTTGTGTAAACCAGATGGGCAGCCCCAAAATCTGGTATATCCACAAGGAATCGGAGTCCGAGCGACCGCCGTCACACCTTTGCTCGAATATCAAGAGCCGGTGATGCGGTTAACGCCTCGTAAATCTGTATAAATGGAAGGGCGTTATTCCTGGTCTGGGTCCACTGGCGTGTCGGCGGAGCCGGTCCACGCCGGCGCCAGGGCTGCAAGGCGCTGCTCGAGCGCGTCGGCCTGGGCCAGAAGCGGGGTGGGCTCGCGGCCGGGCAGGGCGCGTCCGAGGTCGAAGAACACCCAGGCGGCATGGGGCGCGCCGGCGTCGAGATAGCGCCGACCGAGATGCCAGTAGGCGTCCGGGGCGTAGGGATCAATCACCAGCGCTTCGGACAGAAGCGCGGCCGGGTCGAGATCAGGCCGGCTTTCAAGGCCTTCGCGGCCCCAGGCCACCAGCGCGTTGGCCACCTGGATACGCGCGGCGGCGCCGGCGGCGTCATCGCGGTCGATATAGGCGGACAGCCGGTCCACGGCGCGGGCGTGATCGCCTTCGCGCACCGCCGCCGCGCCCTCCAGCACGCGCTCGAACTCGGCTTCGCCGATGCCGGCCGCGGTAAGCGCGCGGACCTCCTGGCAGGCGAGCCGGCCTGAGCCCACCGCCTCTGCGGGGCACGGACCGAAATGGTGGGTTTCCTGGAGGGTTGTCAGATACGCGCCGGCGAGATCGCCCTGCGCGCGCATGTCGGCGGCGCGTTCGAAGAAGGACGCGGCGTCCGGCGCGTCCCCCGCTTCGCCGCGGGCGGCCGCCAGCGCCGCCTCGCCCGCCTCACCGATCAGCTCGGCCTGGGGTGGAACGGCGGTGAGGCCGTCCCGCAGGACGGGGTCTTCGCTCTCGTCATCCTGGAGAACCCAGCTTTCCCGGCGGCCGTCCGGGCTTTCGGGACTGTAGACCAGAAAGTCGAAGGCGCAGGGGAAGCGGTCGCCTTGCGAAAGCCGGGTCATGATGTCGGGGTGCAGCGGCGCGACGTGACGCGCCAGCGTCAGGGCCGCCTGCGCAGAGTCTCCGGCGAGCGGGGCGCGCGCGCACCCGGAGGCGTCGGTCTCGCCATAGTCGGCGGAAAACACTGTTTCGCCCTTCAGCGTCGCATCGAAACCGTCCTCGGTTTCGGTGATCGTCAGCACGTCCTCGCTGGCCGCCAGGCCCATGGCGGCCTCCAGCCAGGTGCGGTCGAACTCGCCCGCATCGCCGAACTGGATCATCTCCGCCTGGCCGCCGCGCGACAGGCCGGTGTAGATGTCGAGCCGCCGGCGCGCCTCGGCGTAGAGGCTGGTGTTTGCGAGCGAATCTTCGCCAGCGCCGACGGTGAGCCTGCGCCGGGCCGTCTTGTCGATGACGACGTAATCGCCGTCATCACCGGTGGTCCAGGCCGCCCAGTCTCCGCCCAGGCGGGCGTGAACAATGTCCGCCGTCCCGCCGCCCACGGCGTCGAGCGGGGTGCGCAGAATCTCGAACGCCACCGCTTCGTAGTCGCCGAATGGCGCGCCACGCGCGTCTTCGTAATCGGCGGGCGCGGTGGCCGGCGTCTGTGCGACCGCCGGCGCGGCGAAGGCGGAGAGGGCGGCGCAGACGGCGAGGCGGGCGGAAAAGCGCATGATCGGCTCCGGTCAGCTAAGCGCGGCTAGGGCGCCTTGCGAATGCGGCGCCGTCAAGGCGGGTCAGCTTTCCCCGAACACCCGGGTGAAGATCGTGTCCACGTGTTTGAGGTGATAAGCCTCGTCGAAGCAGGCCTCGATCTGCGCATCCGAAAGCAGGGCCGTGACGCCTTCGTCTGCTTTCAGGTGATCGACCAGCATGCCGCCCTCGTCCCAGGTCTTCATGCCGTTGCGTTGAACGAGCGTATAGCTCTCCTCGCGGCTGGCGCCGGCCTGGGTGAGGGCCAGGAGCAGGCGCTGGGAGTTGTGGATGCCGCCATAGGCCTCCAGATTCTCCCGGCACCGGTCAGCGTGCACGATCAGGCCCTCCACCATGCCGGCGGCGCGGTGCAGGGCGAAATCGAGATGGATGTTGGCGTCCGGCCCGATGCCGCGCTCGACGCTGGAATGGGAGATGTCGCGCTCATGCCAGAGGGCGACATTCTCCAGCGCCGGCGCCGCCGCCGAACGCACCAGGCGCGCCAGCCCGGTCAGGTTTTCTGTCAGGATCGGGTTGCGCTTGTGGGGCATGGCGGAGCTGCCCTTCTGCCCCTTGGAGAAATACTCCTGGGCCTCGCGCACTTCGCTGCGTTGCAGGTGGCGCACCTCGACGGCCAGGTTCTCGATGGAGGAGGCGATTCCCGCCAGCGCGCAGAAGTATTCCGCGTGCCGGTCGCGCGGGATCACCTGGGTGGAGACCGGTTCGGGGGTGAGCCCCAGCTGCTTGGCCACATGCTCCTCGACGCTGGGATCCACATTGGCGAACGTGCCCACGGCGCCGGAGATGGCGCAGGTGGCGACGGTTTCACGGGCGCGCTGCAGGCGCTCCCGGCCGCGGGCGAACTCGGCGTAGAAGCGCGCGAATTTCAGGCCCATCGTGGTGGGCTCGGCGTGGATGCCGTGGGATCGGCCGATACAGACCGTTGTCTTGTGCTCGAAGGCGCGGGCCTTGAGCGCGGCCAGCAGCCGGTCGAGCCCCTCGGTCAGAAGGTCGGCGCTGCGGGTCAGCTGCACGGCCAAGCAGGTGTCGAGCACGTCCGAGCTGGTCAGGCCCTGGTGCACGAAGCGGGCGTCCTCGCCCACCAGTTCGGCCAGATGGGTGAGAAAGGCGATGACGTCATGCTTCACCTCCGCCTCGATCGCGTCGATGCGGGCGACGTCGAACGCCATGTCTTTCGCCTTCCAAACCGATTGCGCGGCGGCCCTGGGCACGACGCCCAGCTCGGCGAGACGGTCGGTGGCGTGGGCCTCGATCTCGAACCAGATCCGGTACTTGGTTTCTTGCGACCAGATGTCGGCCATCTGCGGGCGGGTATAGCGAGGGATCATGGTGTCTCGGTCTCGGATTCGGCGAAAAACGGGGGCCGGCCTGACGGCCGGTGCGGTGAGGGAGCGCAGCGGCTGCAACGCGGGCCGGGGCGGTCAAGGTCGGCCTCGCCGCCGCGGCGGCGGGTCCACATAAAGGCGCAAGAAGCGCGGCGGGGCCCGCCCTGTCAAGCATGGCCCGGCGTGTCGGACGTCCCGCCGCGGAGCTCTTCGCCGCCACCGCTGCGGCGGCGCAAGTCGCGCTTGAGGCACAGCGCGGCGGCGAGGAAAAGCAGGATGGACACGACATAGCCGCCGGCGCCCGCGATCAGCGCGGTGCGCAGCGCTTCACCAGGATCGGCTCCGCCCCGCTGCAGCGTGTCCGACAGCACGCCCACCAGAAGCGGGCCGAGCCCGAAGCCGATGAGATTGTTAAAAAATCCCATGATCGCCGCCACCGTGGCGCGGGTTCCCGGCTGCGCCAGGGTCTGGCTGGCCGCAAGCGTCGGCCCGATCCAGGCGTAGCTGAGCAGGGTCGGCAGAGCCAGCAGCACAAGGGAGAGGCGGCCGTCGGTCGTCACCAGCGCCGCGAAGAAGAACGGGGCGGCGAGCAGGAGCGTTGCGGCCGGCACCAGGGCGTAGGCGGCTGGATGCGTCTTGCCGAGCCGGTCCGCCAGCCAGCCGCCGGCGAGCGCCCCGAAGACCCCCAGAGCGAAGAGCGGAGACAGGAAGCGGCCGACGGCCTCCAGGTCGAGACCCTGGGCGCGCTGCAGGAAGCTCGGGACCCACTGATAGAGCCCGTAACCGGCGAAGCTGGTCGCCGCCGCCGCGCAGGTGAGCAGCATGAGGCTCGGCGTCGTGAAGATGATGCGCACCGCCTCGAAGGGCCGGACCGGCGCCTTGGCCGTCTGTGGCGGATCGAAGCGCCCGCGCGCCGGCTCTCTCACCACAAGGAACAGGATCAGGGCCAGCAGGATTCCCGGCGCGCCCACAAGGATGAAGGCCCATCGCCAGCCCAGGGCGTCGGCGATACCGGCGCCCAGATAGGAGCCGGCCATCAGCCCCAGGGGGGCGCCGATGGAGAACAGGCCGATGGCGAAGCCGCGCCGGTCGGGCGCGAAGTAATCGGACAGCACCGAGTAGGACGGCGCCACCCCGCCGGCCTCGCCGGACGCCACCCCGATGCGCGCCAGCGCCATGGAGAGAAAACCGGTCGCCAGCCCCGAAAGCGCGGTGAACAGGCTCCACGCCGCGCAGGCCAGCGCGATCAGGCGCACCCGGTTGGTCCGGTCGGCCAGCCAGGCCAGCGGCAGGCCCAGCGTGGCGTAGAAAAACGCGAACATCGTCCCGCCCAGAAGCGCCAGCTGGCTGTCGCTCAAGGCGAGATCCAGCTTGATCTGCTCCTGCAGGACCGCGAACAGCTGCCGGTCCATGAAATTGACGAGATAGACGATCAGCAGCGCCGGCAGGGCGATCCACGCCCCCGGCGCCGCGGAACGAGGCGCACCAGGATGAGGCGTTTCGCCCATGAGAGCTGGCTCCGATGGCGGGCGGCCGCGTTCGTCACGGCCGCAGCGGCGGCGTAGTCGGGTTACAATGAGGCCGCGGTCACCGGTTGGCTACGGTCGATGAAGCGCGACCGGTCGGCCAGCGGATATTTCAGCCCGGTCCCGCAATTGAACAGCATCACGCGGGCGTCGCGCTCGATCAGCCCGGTCGATAGCGCAGCTTGCGTGGCGGCCAGCGTGGCGGCGCCTTCCGGGCAGAGTAGAAGCCCGTCCTTGCGCCCGGCGAGATCGCGGGCGGCCTCGATCTGCGTCTCGCTGACGGAGAGGGCGGCGCCGCCGCTTTCGCGCACGGCGCGCAGGATCAGGAAATCGCCGATGGCCTTGGGAACCCGGATTCCCGCGGCGGCGGTGCTGGCGTCCAGCCATTCGGGCGCATGCTCCTCGCCGGCCTGATAGGCCTTCACGATGGGGGCGCAGCCTTCGGCCTGGACGGCGAACATCTTCGGGCGCTCGGACCCGATCCAGCCGATTTTCTCCAATTCTTCGAAGGCCTTCCACATGCCGATCAGGCCGGTGCCGCCGCCGGTGGGGTAGAAGATCGCGTCCGGCAGGGTCCAGCCGAGCTGGAAGGCGAGCTCGATCCCCATCGTCTTCTTGCCCTCGATCCGGTAGGGCTCCTTCAGGGTGGAGACGTCAAACCAGCCCATCTCGTCTTTCAGGGACGCGGCCAGAGCGCCGCACTGATGGATCAAGCCATTGACCCGGTACACATTTCCGCCGTGAGCGGCGATTTCGCGGACATTCACCTCGGGGGTGTCTTCGGGGCAGAAGGACCAGGTCTCGATCCCGGCGCGGGAGCCGTAGGCGGACAGGGCGGCGCCGGCGTTGCCGTTGGTGGGCATGGCCATGGCCTTGAGTCCAAACGACTTCGCCATGGCGACGGCGAGCGCCAGACCGCGCGCCTTGAAGCTGCCGGTGGGCAGGCGGCCCTCATCCTTGACCAGGAGCTGACCCGTCAGCCCGATTTCACGTGCGCTGACAGGGGTTTCCACCAAGGGCGTATCGACCTCGCCCAGGCTCGTCACGTCTTCGTCGCGCGCGACGGGAAGCAGCTCGCGCCATTTCCAGAAGCCGGGAAACTGCAACGAGTTGCGCCCGGAGATGGCGTCCCGGTCGGCGGTTTTTGCAAGGGTTTCAAGATCATAGCGCGCCAGAAGCGGCCAGCCTTTCGGCGAGAGATTGTGCGGCCGGTCCTTCTCGACCCGCTCACCGGTCATGGAGCATTCCAAGTGCGTGAAATGATTGGACGGGGCGGCGGTCATGGCGTCTCACTCAGGGCTGATGGATCACGAGGTCCGGGTTGTGCGCCGCGCCGCGGCGGACTTCAAGGGCCGGGGGAGAGCCCGCGGACGCATCCCACGGGTTTCCCGTGGAGACCGGCCTCGCGGTCCTGAACCCGTTCATATTCGCGCCCCTTTCAAACACCTCCCATCACGCCCATATGCCGGAAAAGGCGGAAGGCTCTTAAAAAGCGCGTGGAGATCGGGTATACCGCGCCGCAACATGACCGATGACGCCGTGCGCCGCACGGCCGAGAAGGGATCGACGCCATGCAGCTGACCATGATGAAGGCCAAGCTCCACCGCGCCGTGGTGACCCAGGCCGACCTGCACTATGAAGGCTCGATCTCCATCGACGCCGATCTGCTGGAGGCTGCGGGCATCCTGCCGAACGAGCAGGTCGACGTGCTCAACATCAATAATGGCGAGCGGTTCACCACCTACGCCATCACCGCGCCGCGCGGCTCGAAAGTGTTCGGCATCAACGGCGCCGCCGCCCGCCTGGCCCAGCCCGGCGACCGCATCATCGTGGTGTCCTACGCGCAGATGGACGCCGAAGCCGCGCGCAGCTGGAAGCCGGAAGTGGTGCTGTTGGACGAGGCCAACGACGTCGTCACCCCGGCCAAGGTCAGCGCGGCCTGAGGCCGGCGCTTTCACACGCCAGTTCGCCGCATCGCTTGCGTCAGCCGTGTGCAAGGAATCGCCGGTTGGTGGTCCGTGTGAGTGACTGTTCACTCAGGCCCGCCGCCGCCGGTTGGCCTGACGGCGCTGGCGTGCGGGTGGTGTGCGTGAGCGTTACGCCCTGAAGGCGGGACCGGCCCGGCTACGCCCCACCCCATCATACCGGCGCATGCAGATACGTGAGTGAGCGTTCACCCCCGTACCGCGCTGTCGCCGTATGCGGCCGGGCGGGGAGGTGAGGAACGGCCGAGGGAGCGCTCCTTCCCGACGGGCCGCCCATGGCGCCCGCCATCGCTCCCGCAATGATCCCGCTCCGGGCGCCTCTGAGTGAGCGTTCACTCCCAGATGCCGCCCGATCCCTGACAGGCCGAGCCGGGCGCCCGGGGCAAGATCAGCCAGACTGAGTGAGCGTTCACTCACCAAAGCCGACGATGGAAGGGCCGCCCCTACGCGGCGTCAAACCATGGCGGGGCGTGGGATTGTGAGTGAGCGTTCACTCGCCGAGGCGTCCGGCGGCGTCGAAGCTGTAGGTCGCGACCGTGCCGTAGTGACGGGTGAGGGGGGGTCCGCGCCCGGGATCGTCCCCCGGGTCTCGCCTCTGGCGGGCCCGAGGACAGGCTCCGGTGAAGCTCGCCAGCACGCCGACGCCGGACGTGGCGCCGTTCTCGCGGATCGCGGTGAGCTGGCTGGCGGTGTTGTAGGCGTAGGTCACGAAGAAGGCATCCGGCCAGGTCATCCGCGTGCGCCGGTTCGCGACGTCGTATTGATAGCTCACCGTGCCGTTGGGCCCGGCCTGACTCACTAGCCGTCCGCGCGCGTCGAAGCTGTTGGTGAGAGTGCGCCCGGCGGTCGCGGCGGTGATCAGATTGGAGAAATTGTCATAGGTGTAGCTGGAGCCCGCCGTGCCGGAGGGGGCCGCCACATTGGTCACCCGGCCAAGATCGTCATAGCTATAGGTGAAAGTCTGGTTCGACCGCGTGATGCGCGAGGCGAGGCGGTCGACGGAATTGTAATTGAAAACCTCGTCATCGCCCCAGTTCACTCCGCCGCCGGAGACATTGGCGTAGTTGATCTCGGCGAGCCGGTCGTGGCGGTCCCGGGAAATCGGTGTCCGTCCCCTGTTTTCCTGCCGCAAATATTAATTACCCCTCTACTTACTCCGTTTCTCCTATTTTTTTGAGTATCCATGTCTTGCCGTTCACATAGTGTGACCCAGCCCCCTGATCCAGGCCGTGAGTTAGTAGAGTCTGTTCGCCTTTCTTTCTGGGTTGATGTGGGCGGTCAAGGCCCGGTGAGCGGAGCCCCCGCGTAGCTCAGGCGAGCCGGGCCGGGGTTGAAGGTTACGCTCGGCGTAGACACAGGGCGCGAGCCCCCCGAGCGCGGTGTGCGGTCGCAGCGTGTTGTAGTCGATCCTCCAGTCCTCGATCAGGGCGCGCGCTTCGCGAAGCGACGAGAACAGGTGCTCGTTCAGACACTCGTCCCTGAGCCGGCCGTTGAAGCTCTCCACGAAGGCGTTCTGGGTGGGCTTGCCGGGCGCGATGTAGTGCCATTCCACGACGCGCTCCTTTTGCCAGCGCAGGATCGCGTGACTGGTCAGCTCGGTGCCGTTGTCGCTGACGATCATGCGTGGCTTGCCTCGCTGCTCGATCAGACGATCAAGCTCGCGGGCCACGCGCACGCCTGACAGCGAGGTGTCGACCACGACCGCCAAGGCCTCCCGCGTGAAGTCGTCGACCACGCACAGCGTCCGGAAGCGCCGCCCGTCAGACAGAGCGTCGGAGACGAAGTCCAGACTCCAGCGATGGTTCGCTCCGGCCGGCAGCAGGATCGGCCGCCGGGTCCCGACAGCCCTCTTGCGGCCACGCCTGCGGCGAACTGCCAGCCCTTCTTCGCGATAGATCCGGAAGATCTTCTTGTGGTTCGCATAGAGGCCCTCGCGTTCAAGCAGGATGCCCAAGCGGCGATAGCCGAACCGGCGCCGCTCGCCGGCCAGATCGCGCAGACGTGCTCGCAAGGCGTCATCGCTCTTCGAGGCCTTCTGATACTGGAAAGTCGACCGGTCCAGCTCTACAAGGGTGCAGGCCCGACGCTCGCTCAGCCCGTGCTTGGTCACCATGTGATGCACGGCCTGGCGCTTAGCGTCGGGCGTCAGAAGTTTTTTGCCGCGAGGTCCTTCAGCGCCGCGTTGTCCAGCATCTGCTCGGCCAGCAGACGCTTCAGGCGGGTGTTCTCCGCCTCCAGCGTCTTCAGGCGCTGCGCATCCGACACGGTCATCCCGCCGAACTTGGCCCTGTATTTGTAAAAGGTCGCACTCGAGATGCCGTACTTGCGGCATAGCTCCGTCGTGCCCAGCCCGGCGTCGTGCTCGCGCAACATGCCGATGATCTGTTCCTCTGAATAACGGCTCTTTCGCATGGTCCATCCTTTCCTCGATGGACTCTACCATTCAATGGCCGGAATTCAGGGGGCTGGGTCACCATCATCGCCGGTAACGCTCCAGCCACGTGAGCGGTTCGTAAAGCAGGCAAGCCCCCACGGATCCGTCGCATTCACCGGATCCCCGCCGACATAGGCATAGAGATTGATCCCGCCGGAATGCCCGATCGGGTCGGTCTGCATGAAGCGCATGAGGCCGGGATGGTAGGCGCGGTTTTTGTAGTGATAGAGGCCGGCGTCGCTTAGCCAGGTCTGGCCGGTGTATTGGTAGCGGCCGGTATTGGTGGGACCGGGGATTGCCGTGTTCGTCACAGGTGAGCACGGCGCTGCGGGCGCCCGAGCTGTTGGTGCGTGCGCTCACTCCCCGCCCGTAAGCACCAGCGTGCGCGATCCCTCCGGCGCGGTGTCCGGGGCCCAGTCGTCGCGGATCTCGAAATACTCGCCGGCCGCCCAGCGTTCGGCGAGATCGCCGTGGTGGGGGGAGAGGGGATGGCCGCTCTGGCCCGGAGCGAACATGAAGCGGGAGCGGTTCAGGTCGGCGAGATCGTAGATCGCGCGCAGGCTGGCCGCGTGGACGGCGTCGTAGCTGCCCGAGGCGTAGCTGAAATGGGCGACGTTCACCGTGGAGCCGTCGCCGGGGACCGCCACCCGGTTTTCGAACATGGCGCCGATCAGCGGAACGCCGCCCAGCGGGTGGTCGAATACGGCCTGGTGGGCCTCGCCCCAGCGCCAGGCGGCGATGTCGCGCCCGAAGCGGCGCACTGTCTCCTCCAGGGCCGCATCCAGAGCCAGGCCCGCCGTGACGGCGCAGCTCTCGACCCCGTCGGTGCGGACGTCGTCGCACCAGACCGCCTCGTCGCCCATCAGAACGCTTTCAAGGAAGGCCCGCCTTGGCTGGTTGAAATGGCGCGCCGCCGCGCCGAGTTCGTCGCTCCAGATCGTGGTGGAGAGCACCCGCAGCCAGGCCGAGACGATCAGCGCTTCGGGCCCGTCCGCGTCCATGGCGCCGTCCCAGCTTTCCAGCCGGGCGAGGGCCTCGGCGCCGAGCTGACTTTCCGGCTCCGCGCCCAGAAGGGTGGGCATGAGCCGGCGCACATGCTCGCTGGTGACGTCCATCTGCATGGCCGCAAAGCTGTCCAGATCATGGCGCTCGGTCTCCTCGAGCATCGCTTCGATGCGCGGCGCGCGATAGACGCTGTAACTGCCGGGCAGCGGGTAGGGGTAGGCGTCGCCGGCCACCAGATTATTGCCCGAGGCGATGTAGCCTCCCGCCGGGTTGGCGACGCGGGGCAGCTCTTCGAACGGCACGAATCCCGTCCAGTCGCCGGTCTGCGGATCCCGGATCGGCAGAAGGCCCGCCGTGGTGTAGCCGATCGTCCCGTCGACGCCGGCGTAATGCATGTTCTGCATGGGCGCGGTGAAGCCGCGGCCCGCCTCGACAAAGCTGTCCCAGCCGTCCGAGAGCATGATGGCGAGCGCCGCGTCGGCGCCGCGATTGCCCGGATCATCCAGGGTCGACCGGCGCACCACCAGGGCGTCCGGATCAAAGCCGGAGAGGTCGAACCAGCGCGAGTCCAGAACCGGGCCCTCTTCGGTCTGCAAAAGCGTGATCTGTTCGGGCGCGCCGCGGCCGCGCACGGCGATTTCGACCGTGATCTCGCGGGTTTCGACAGCGGCGGGATCGCGCTCCACATGGTCGATCACGTCGAACCCGGTGTTTGTGAAGCCCCAGGCGCCGTGGGCGTTGCGGCCCAGAAGGATGAAGGGCGCGCCCGGCGCGGTGGCGCCGATGACAGGGCCGCTTTCAAGGTTCAGACGCGCGAAATACCAGATCGCCGGGGTGGAGAGGCCCAGATGGGGGTCGTTGGCCAGGATCGGCCGGCCGGTGGCCGAGCGCCGTCCGGCGATGATCCAGGCGTTCGACCCGGGCAGATTGTCGGGCTGCGCGCCGGGGCGGGAGAGGGGATCGGTTTCCGGCGGCGGAGCCAGTTCTTGCACGCTGACCCCGTCGAGCGCAGTGCGCACGTCGGGGTTTTTCAAGGTCGTCGGCGCCCAGTCGGGAAAGCCCGCCAGAAAGGCGTCGCGCTGATCGGGCGACAGAATGTCGGCGAGGCGCGCCCGGTCCAAGTCCTCGGCTTCGCCCGCCGCCAGATCGTCGGCGAAGGACATCAGCACCGCCGCGGTGTCCTCCAGGGTCCAGGGTTCGGGCCTCGCGCGGATGATGACGTATTCCGGCGCCACCGAGCCCTGGGCCAGCCGGGCGTTGACCCCGGCCGCATAGGCCTCGATCACGGCGCGGGTCCGCGGGCTCATGTCCGCCGCCAGGTTTTCGGCCAGCCGCGGATAGCCCAGCGTGTGGGCGCGCGCATCGACGGCGACATAGTCGTGCCCGAACAGCGCGCTGAGCCGGCCGCGCATATACCGGCGCATGAGGTCCATCTGGAAGAAGCGTTCCGAGGCGTGGGTGAAGCCCAGGGCGTGAAACACGTCCGCATCGGTCTCGCCGAAGATATGGGCGACGCCGTTGTCGTCGCGCACCACGCGCGCTTCGCCGTCATACCCGGCGAGCGTCAGGGTCCCGCGCTCCACCGGCTTGGAGGCGTGAAAACGCTCCATCAGCAGCGCCGCGGCTGCGATACCCAGAAGCACTGCGAGCGCCGCGAGGGCGACCCCAGCGCGTACGAACCATCTGATCATGAAAGCCTCCCCCGGGCGTGATGTGGCGCGAGCTTAACAGCGCAGGGGACGGGGGGAAGCGGCCTGGGCGCCGTGTCACAACTAGCGGGTGGCCGAACAAGCAGGCGGTTAACTCAGCCTAAACCAGAGTACGCAATTGATATTGTCAGACAGAGCTGTACCGGAATCATGATGACCGCCAAACCGTGCGTCGCGCCGCAAGAGGGACCGGAGGCCTGCGCGTGCGCACAGGCGGTGCCGGTGGATCTGAAATTCGCCTTCCAGCCCATCGTGGACTTGCGCGACCGGTCGGTCTTCGCCCACGAGGCGCTGGTGCGCGGACCTGAAGGCCAGAGCGCGGGCGAGGTGCTGGCCGCGGTGAACGGGACCAATATCCACGCCTTCGACCGCAAATGCCGGATCGGCGCCGTGAAGGCCGCCGCGCGCCTGCTTGGCGGACGCAGCGAGCTACTGTCCCTGAACACGATGCCGAATTCCGTCTATGATCCCGAAACCTGCCTGCGCACCACGATCGCGGCGGCCGAGGCGGCGGGCTTTCCGCTGCACCGGATCATGTTCGAGATGACCGAGCACGAGGCCATCGAGGATCTCGACCACTTCACCAGGATCGTGGACTCCTACAAGGAGCTGGGCTTCATCACCGCCATCGACGATTTCGGCGCGGGAAGCTCGGGCCTGACCCTGTTCGCCTCGGTCATGCCCGATATCGTCAAGCTGGACATCCGGCTGATCGCCGGGATCCACAAGAGCCGGGTCCAGAAGGTGATCGTCGAGAACATGGTGGACATGTGCTCGAAATTCGGGATCGGCGTGATCGCCGAAGGGGTCGAGGAGGCCGCCGAGCTCAAGACCCTCACCGAACTCGGGATCTATCTCTATCAGGGCTTCTTCTTCGCCCGCCCGGCGTTCGATGCGGTGACCCCCGACAGCGAGATCGTCTGGAGTTAGGTGACGGCGCCGCGCGTGTTGAACTCCGGCGCGCGATACCGGCCTGACCGCACCGTCTCCACCAGCGCCTCGGCCGCGTCGAACACGTCGGCGTAGGACAGAAAGAGCGGCGAGAACCCGAACCGCATCAGGTCCGGGCTGCGGAAATCGCCGATGATTCCTTGCGCGATCAGCGCCTGCACGACGGCGTAGCCGTCGGCGTGGCGCACGCTCACATGACCGCCGCGGCGCTCGCCGATCCCGGGCGAGACGCAAGGCAGGTCCAGCGGCGCGATGCGCGACAGGAACAGATCGCCCAGAGCGCGCGCCTTCTCCTGCAGGGCGCCCAGATCCAGCCCCTCATAAAGCCCGAGCGCAGCGTGCAGCGCCGTCATGGACAAGATGGGCGGGGTGCCGGCGGAAAAGCGCTTGATCCCCTCTGCGGGCCGGTAGCCGTCGGTGAACTCGAACGGGTCGGCGTGGCCCATCCATCCCGACAGGGGCTGGGCGAGATCGCCGGCGACGGACGGGTGGACATGGACGAAGCCCGGCGCGCCCGGCCCGCCATTGAGATATTTGTACCCGCAGCCCACCGCATAGCGCGCGCCGCGCGCCTCCAGCCTTGTGTCCACCAGCCCCACCGCGTGGGAGAGGTCCCAGATGATCGCCGCGCCGCGCTCCGCCGCCGCGCGCTCTTCGGCCTCGATGTCGACGATCTGCGCGGTCTTGTAGTGCACCGCGCTGCGCACCAGCACGCCGCCGTCTTCGGGCAGGCCGGCGACGCCGGCGCCCGGCTCGATCAGGGAGAAGCCGGCCCCGGAGATCTTCGCGAGGCCCTCCAGGATATAGCCGTCGGTGGGAAAATCGCCGCGCTCCACCGCGATCAGACCGGCGCCTCGTGTGACCAGCGCCGCGGCCAGTTTGAACAGATTGACCGAGACGCTGTCGGCGCACAGCACGCTGCCCGCCGGCGCGCCGATCAGCGCCGCGATGCGGTCGCCGGTGCGCGTGGGCAGATTGATCCAGTCGGCGGTGTTCCAGCTCTTGATCAGATCGGTGCGCCACTCGGTCTCGATCGCCCGGTGCAGCGCGTCGCGCGCCACATGGGGCAGCGGCCCCAGCGAATTGCCGTCCAGATAGATGACGCCGCCTGGAATATCGAAGGCGGCGCGCTTTCCGGCCAGCGGATCGTCGCGGTCGAGGGCTTCGGCCGCGGCGCGGGAGGTGACGGCGATATCGAGCATCTAGAGGGTCCTCAGCACCGCGCGCACGGGCGCGGCGTCCAGTCCGGCGAGTTTGAGCGGCGGGGCGATGAGCTCGTAGCGTCCGGGCGCCACGGCGTCGAGGACGAGGCCTTCGAGAATCCGCAGATCATGGGCCGCCACCCGCGCGTGGGCGTCCATGGTCTTTGACTCCTGGGGATCGAGGGACGGCGTGTCGATCCCGATCAGCACGCCGCCCTGCCCGGCGAACCAGTCGATCAGGGCCGGCTCCACCGCGCAGAAATCGTCGTCCCAGCGGTCCTGCGGCGCGGTCAGACAGGTGCGGATAAGGAGGCGCGGATCGGGGTGGTCGAGCCCGGCGTCGGCGAGCCCGGCGCGCAGCTGGGCGAGGGTGACGCGGCCTCGCGCGCCGATGGCGTGAATGACTGTCGCGGGCCCGATATAGGGCCCGAGGGCCACCGACGCGATGTCGGCTCCGCCGGCCCGATAGTGCAGCGGCGCGTCGGCGTGGGCGCCGGCATGGGTGCTCATCACGGTGCGCGAGACATTGACCGGCGAGCCGCCGCCCATGTCCCAGGTGCGTGAAAAATCGACGGGCGTGTCGCCCGGCCAGACCGGCGTCGTCGGCGAGAGCGCCGGGGAGATGTCGATCAGGCCGGGCAAGGGCTCACAGCGGTCCGCGCGCCATGATGCCGCCGTCCACCACATGGCACTGGCCGGTCATGTAGCTGGAGGCGTCACTGGCGAGAAAGTGGATCGCCGCCGCCATGTCTTCGGGCTGGCCGACGCGCTGGATCGAGAAATTGCGCTTCATCATCTCCGCGAGCTCGGGATTGGAGGTGAGGGCGGAGGCGAGCTTGGTCTCGGTGAGGCCCGGGCACAGCGCGTTCACGCGCACGCCGTAACCGCCGGCTTCCTGCGCCAGCACCTCGGTGAGCGAGATCACGGCGGCCTTGGAGATGGAATAGACGCCCTGGAAGAAGCCCGGCCGCATGCCGTTGATCGACGCCACGTTGACGATGACGCCGGACATTTGCGGCTTCATGAACTCCTTGATCGCCAGCGAGGACAGGTAGAACGGCCCCTTCACGTTGACGTCGAACGTCTTGTCCCAGGCCGAGTCCGGACAGTCGATGGCTTCGCCGAAATGGGGCGAGGTCGCGCCGTTATTGACCAGGATGTCCAGCCGGCCTTCCTTGGCCTTGATGTCGGCGATGGCCTTCTCGCGGTCGTCGGCTTCACCCAGGTGCAGGACCAGGGCGCGGGCCTTGCCGCCCTCGGCTTCGATCTCTTTCGCCACGCGGTCGCAATCGGCGATCTTGCGGCTGGAGCAGATGACGGTGGCGCCGTTGCGCGCAAGGCGCTTGGCGGCGGCCTCGCCGATGCCCCGGCTCGCGCCTGCGATCAGGGCCACCTTGCCCTCCAGCGACAGATCCTTCTCGGCCATGGATATCCTCCCCTTACTGGCTTTGTTTGCGTTGTCCGAGAACCTAGCGGCGGCGCGCCGCGATGGCGAGGGGGCGGCTGCGGCCTTCATGCCTCACCCGGCCGGCCATCACGGCGTCCCCGGTGGACTTCGCGGTTCCCTTGGCGTTTGTTCACCCGGTACGGGGCGCAGTCTTGAGGGGGACCGGCGTTGGAGATGATCCAGACGCTTACGCAATGGGGGGAGGCGGTCTACGCCGTCCTGCCGGTCTGGGCGCGGCTGGGGCTGGCCGGGCTGGGGCTGGTGTATCTCGTGTGGATCGCCCTGTTCCTGACCCAGGGGCGGATTCTCTACTTTCCCGATCCCACCCGCCGCGATCCGGCCGAGCTGGGTCTGCAGCGGGCGCGGGAGGAGGAGATCGAAACGCCGGACGGCGAGACCCTCGTGCTGTGGCGGGCCGAGCCGGTGTGGGAGGGCGCGCCGCACGTGCTCTACCTGCATGGCAACCGGCGGGCGCTGTGGCGGCGGGCGCGTTTCTTTCGCATGTTCCTGGCCGCCGGCTGGGGCTTCACCGCGCTCGCCCATCGCGGCTTCAACGGCTCCACCGGGCGGCCGAGCGAAAAGAACAATGTCGCCGACGCCCAGCTGGCCTTCGACGCGCTGGTGACGGCCGGAGTGCCCGCCGCGTCCATCGTCGTTTATGGGGAAAGCCTCGGCTCGGGCACGGCGGTGCAGCTGGGCGCCGGCCGCCCGGTGGGCGGGCTGATCCTGCATGCGCCGTATGATTCCCTGCGCGACATTGTGCGGGCGCGCACGGCCTGGGTCCTGCCGCGCATGATCTTCCGTGAGCGCTACGACTCCATCCGTCAGATCGCCCGCGTGACCGCGCCGATCCTGTGGCTGCACGGCGACGACGACCGGGTGATCCCCCTGGGGCGCGGACGCCGGCTCTACGACGCCGCCACGGGGCCGAAATACGCCGCGCTTGTGAAGGGCGCGAACCATTTCGGGATCTACACCCAGCAGGTCTTCAACCAGCATATCCGCTTCTTCGCCGAGGCCGTCGCAAGCATGGGCGGCGATCCCCGGGCCCAGGGCGAAATGAGCGTCATCGATCCGGTCGTGCCCGATGAGGACGGACGCCCGGAGCTGGCGGCGCCGCGGCGAAAAGGCAGGGCGCGCGGCTGATCGCATCTGCTAGACTTTCCCCATGTCCTTTTATGAAAACCACGTCCTGCCCCATCTCATCGGCCTCGCCTGCGGGGCGCCGCAGATCATGAAGAAGCGGTCCCAGATCGTGCCGGCGGCCGAGGGCCGCGTGCTGGAGGTGGGCTTCGGCGCCGGGCCGAATCTCGCCTTCTACGATCCGTCAAAGGTCTCCCGCCTGTTCGCGCTGGAGCCCGGCGAGGGCATGCGCCGCAAGGCGGCCAAGGCCATCGCCGCATCGCCGGTGGAGACCGAGGTGATCGATCTGTCCGCTGAAGCGATCCCGCTGGACGATGACAGCATGGACACGGTGGTGCTCACCTACACCGCCTGCACCATCCCGGACGTGACCACCGCGCTCGCCGAGATGCGCCGGGTGCTGAAACCCGGCGGGCGCCTGCTGTTCTCCGAGCACGGCAAGGCGCCGGACGACGGTGTATATAAATGGCAGCGCCGCATCGAGCCGGTGTGGAAGCCCATCGCCGGGGGCTGTCACCTGACGCGCGAGATCGATCATCTGATCACCGGGGCGGGCTTCGCCATGGACCGGCTGGAGATGGACTACCTGCCCAAATCTCCCAAATTCGCCAGCTTCAACTATTCCGGCGCGGCGCGCATCGCGTGAACCTTGAGCGCGGTGAGGGCGCGGGCTAAGCCTTGGCGTCCTTTCAAAGCGGAGCCTGCCCATGCGCCGTCTCGCCGCCGTCCTTGTCCTCCTCGCCGCCGCCTGCACCCCGCGCGCAGACGAGGCCGGGCCGGCCCTGATCACCGTGTTTCACGCCGAGGGCGAGGCCGCGCCGCAAGCGCTGGGCCTTTACAACACGTGGGGGCTCACCGGCGCGGCCGAGGCCTTCACCGCCGCCGAGCTCGCGGCCTTGCCCGCCAGCGTGATCGAGACCGGCTATCCCAAGGGCGCGGACGCCGCCAGCTGGAGCGGGCCGCGCCTTTCCACCCTCCTGGCCGAGCTCGGCGCGCCGGCCGCCGGCGTGCGGCTCACGGCGGTGGACGGCTATCAGATCACGGTGACCGCCGAGGACATCGCCGCGTACGAGCCGGTGCTCGCAACCCGCCGCGACGGCGAACCGCTGGCCCTGGGCGGGCTTGGCCCGGCGATCCTCATCTGGCCGCGCGACACCGATCCGGCGCTCGTCGACATGACCGACGACCAATGGCCCTGGGCGGTGTTCGCCATCGAGGTGCTGAATGGCTGAAAGCAAGAAGCCGGCGAAAAAGACCGCCAAGCGCCGCTCCCCGGGGCTCACGCGCGAGCAGGCCGAGGAGATCTTTGCACGCCTGGCGGAAATCCTGCCCGACCCGAAGACCGAGCTGGACTACCATTCGCCCTTCACGCTCGTGGTGGCGGTGGCTCTGTCGGCCCAGGCCACTGATGTGGGGGTGAACAAGGCCACGCGCCGCCTGTTCGCCGAGGCGGATACGCCGCAAAAGATGGTCGCGCTGGGCGAGGACGCCGTGCGCGAGCACATCAAGACGATCGGCCTGTTCAGAAACAAGGCCAAGAACGTCGTCGCGCTGTCGAAGATGATTCTGCAGGAGTTCGGCGGCGAGGTTCCGCAGACCCGGGAAGAGTTGGTCCGCCTGCCCGGCGTGGGCCGCAAGACCGCCAACGTGGTGCTCAACGAAGCCTTCGGCCAGCCCACCATCGCGGTGGACACCCACATCTTCCGGGTCGGAAACCGCACGAAGCTGGCGCCGGGCAAGACCCCCGACGAGGTGGAGGACCGCCTCGAACGCATCGTGCCCGACACGTATCTGAAAGGCGCCCATCACTGGCTGATCCTGCACGGGCGGTATGTGTGCAAGGCGCGCACGCCCGAATGCTGGCGCTGCGCCATCGCCGATCTGTGCCGGTTCAAGGACAAGACGCCCGCGCCGAAGTGACGGCCCGGTCTTGGGGTCCCGGATATCGCTGCGCGATTCCGGGGCGACAAATGGGAAGCTTCAAAGAAGAAACAGGAATTTCAGAAGGATACAGGTTCCCAAACCGCGCCATTCCGGCCACCGCCCCCTGACTTGATTCGGGGCGCCGAGCCGGGACCTCACGGCGGTGCAGAGGGTCCGCTACCCCGCCGCGACGCCCACGCCGATGGGGCAGGCCACGCCGGTGCCGCCGATCCCGCAATAGCCGCCCGGATTCTTGGCGAGATATTGCTGGTGATAGTCTTCGGCGAAATAGAACGGTCCGGCTTCGCGGATTTCGGTGGTGACCGAGCCGCGCCCGGCCGCCTTCAGCGCCAGGTCGTAGGCCTTCGCGCTTTCATGGGCGGCTTTGTGCTGTTCGGGCGTGAAGGTGTAGATCGCCGAGCGGTACTGGGTGCCGACGTCATTGCCCTGGCGCATGCCTTGAGTGGGATCATGGTTTTCCCAGAACGCTTTCAGCAGCGTTTCGAAGCTGACCTTCGCCGGGTCATAGACCACGCGCACCACTTCGGTGTGTCCGGTGCGGCCCGAGCAGACCTCTTCATAGGTCGGGTTCGGCGTGATCCCGCCCGCATATCCGGCGGCGGTGTTGAGCACACCCTCCACCTGCCAGAAAATCCGCTCCACGCCCCAGAAGCAGCCCATGGCGAAGACCGCCTCCTGCGCGCCGGCGGGAAGCGGCTCTTTCAGGGTGCGGCCGAATACATAATGGGTCTCGGCGGTGGGTACGGCTTGGATGCGGCCGGGCAGGGCCTGGTCGGCGGGAACCAGGCTGGTTTTGTACTCGGTGTCGGAACGAAGGCGCATGGCGTCCATTCTCCAGTATCGGCGGGCGCGGCGCGCCCGGTGTGATCGCGTGAACGGTAACATAGGGCGGCGCCTCGCCCGCGTCATCGGCCGCGCACCGTCACGAAGCGGTGAGGCGGCCTCTTGCGCAGGGACCGGGGCGGGGCCATCTGCACGAAGCTTTCATCGGGGGATCATCCATGAGTTTCGCCTTCATCCTCGCCGGCCTTGTCCTTCTGGTGGGCGGCGGCGACGCCCTGGTGCGCGGCGCCACCGGGCTGGCGAAGGCGATCGGGGTGTCGCCGTTGCTGATCGGGCTGGTGGTGGTGGGGTTCGGCACGTCCATGCCGGAGCTGACCACTTCGGTGACGGCGAGCCTGTCGGACTCCCCGGCCGTGGCGGTGGGCAATGTCATCGGCTCCAACATCGCCAACATCCTGCTGATCCTCGCCATAACCGCGCTCATCGCGCCGATCGCGGTGCGGGCCGAGGGCTTCCGGCGGGACGGCCCGGCGCTGGTCCTGGCCAGTCTCGCGGCCGTCGGCGCTGTGGCTTTCCTGCCGTTCTCCCGCCTCGTGGGCGCGGCCCTGTTCGCGGCGCTGATCGTCTATGTGGTGGCGAGCTATCTCATCGACGTCCGCACACGGGACGCCGGCGCGGCCCTGCACGCCGCAGAAGCGGACACGGTCACGCCGCCCGGCGGCACGCTCACCTCCACCCTGTTCCTGCTGGCCGGGCTCGTGGGCGTGGTGGGCGGCGCGGCTCTCCTGGTGAACGGCGCCACGGTGCTCGCCGCGGCCGCGGGCATATCGGAGGCGGTGATCGGGCTGACCATCGTGGCGGTGGGCACGTCGCTGCCCGAGCTTGCGGCCTCGGTCTCGGCGGCGCGCAAGGGCGAGGGCGATTTCGCCTTCGGCAATATCGTCGGCTCGAACATCTTCAACGCGCTGGGCATTCTGGGCGCGGCGGCGCTCGCGCGGCCGTTCGATCTGGCGCCCGGCGCGTTCGGCGTCGATTCGCTGGTGATGCTGGCCGCGGCCGGCGCGCTCATCGTATTCGCGATCACCGGCTGGCGGGTGGACCGGCGCGAGGGCGTGCTGCTGCTGCTGGCCTATGCCGGCTACATGGCCTGGCTGGCCGCGGGGCAGGCGTAGCGCGATGCAGGACGCGCTACGCCTGTGAACGGACGGGTTCAGCTCTTGTCGGCCGGGCCCATCTGGGACTGCATGTAGCGTTCCTCGCCGATCTTCTCGATGAGCGAGAGCTGGGTCTCCAGGAAGTCGATATGCTCCTCCTCGCTCTTCAGGATGGCGTCGAAGATCTGGCGGGTGACGTAGTCGCCGACGCTTTCGCAATAGGCGACGCCTTCCTTGTAGATCGGATGGGCGCGCCGCTCGGCTTCAAGGTCGCATTCTAGGCATTCCTTGATCGTTTCGCCGATCAGCACCTTGCCCAGATCCTGCACGTTGGGCAGGCCTTCCAGGAACAGGATCCGCTCGATGAGCACGTCGGCGTGCTTCATCTCGTCGATGGATTCCTCGTACTCGATCTTCGCGAGGCGCTCGAAGCCCCAGTCGCGGAACATGCGCGCGTGGAGGAAGTACTGGTTGACCGTGGTCAGTTCCAGCTTGAGCGCCTTGTTCAAGTGCTCGATAACCTTTGCGTCGCCCTTCATGGCCGCATCCTTTCGATTTGTGTCGGGCCCAGAACTAGCCGCCCTGAGGCCCCCCGCCAAGCAGGCGCGACAAGGAATCTTTGCATGTCAGACGCAGGCGCGGGACAGGCCGCTGGGCCCCGGCGACCAGGCGGTCCGCGCCGGAACCGGCGCACCCCCGGCGCGTTCGGTTTCCATGCCCCGTGACGACGTGACCTTCGACAGCGCCATGCCCCGCCCGCTGGCGCGCGCCCGCGGCTGGGCGCACCTTCTGGACGACCGGTTCAAGCTGTTCGGCTTCCGCTTCGGCCTGGACGGGCTGCTGGGGCTGATCCCCGGCGTGGGCGCGCTGGTCACCCTGGCCGGCGGCGCCGTGATGTTGTCCAGCGCCCATCAGCTGCGGCTCCCCAACACGGTGAAGGCGAAAATCGCCCTCTACACGGCGTTCGACGTCGTCATCGGCTCCGTACCGGTGCTGGGCGATGCGGCCGACTTCATCTTCAAGGCCCATAAGCGAAGCCTGAAGGCGATCGAGAAGGCGATGGCGCGCGAGGCGTGATCGCGCCCCAGCGCCGGATCAGGCCCGCTTCGCGCCGCCCGCCTCCACCCCGTGGGCTTCGAACGGGATGACGTGGCGGATCTGGTTGCGGCGCAGCTCCCAGTCATTGAGGATCGCCGCGGCGTGCAGGCTGCCGGTCTGGGCGTAATGGGCCTCGATCAGCGCCTTGCACCGGTCCTCGGCCTCGCCCTTGAGCTCGGTGACGAACACGCTGTCGGGGTTGAGGCGCGGCTCCAGCCGCTCCTCCTCGTCCAGAACGAAGGCTTCGCCTCCGGTCATGCCGGCGGCGAAGTTGTCGCCCACCTTGCCCAGGATCACCGCAACGCCGCCGGTCATGTATTCGCAGCCATTGGCGCCGCAGCCCTCCACCACGACCTCGACGCCGGAATTGCGCACCGCGAAGCGCTGGCCGGCGCCGCCGGCGGCGAACAGCCGGCCGGACGTGGCGCCGTACAGCACGGTGTTGCCGATGATGGCGTCGCCGGGCTTGTGGGCCTTCGCGCCCCCGAACGGCTTGATGGCGATGGTGGCGCCGGACAGGCCCTTGCCGACATAGTCGTTGGCGTCGCCCTCAAGCTCGATCTTCAGGCCCTTGGCGGCGAACGCGCCGAGGCTCTGGCCGGCGCTGCCGCGCAGGCGCAGCGTCAGCTGGCCGTCCTCCAGCCCGTCCTTGCCGAAGGTGCGCACGATCTTCGAACTGGTGCGCGTGCCCACGGCCCGGTCGGTGTTCTTCACGTCATAGACCAGCTGCATCTTCTCGCGCCGGCTGAACACCGGCGCGGCGTCCTTCAGGATCTGCTCGTCCAGGCTCGGCGCCACGGCGTTGCGCTGCTGGCGCGTGGACCGGGGCGGGCGGGCCTGGGGATCGACGCGCACCAGAAGCGGGTTCAGATCAAGATCATCGAGATGGGCCGAACCGCGGCTCACCTGGTCGAGCAGATCGGCGCGGCCGATGATGTCTTCCAGACTCGATGCGCCCAGGCGCGCCAGGATCTCGCGCGTATCCCGGGCGATGAAGGTCATCAGATTCACCACATGGTCGGCGAGGCCGGTGAAGCGCTTGCGCAGCTCGTCGTCCTGGGTGCACACGCCCACGGGACAGGTGTTGGAATGGCACTGGCGCACCATCAGGCAGCCCAGCGCGATGAGGCTCGTCGTGCCGATGCCGAACTCCTCGGCGCCCAGCATGGCGGCGATCACGATGTCGCGCCCGGTGCGGATGCCGCCGTCGGCGCGCAGGGTCACCCGTTCGCGCAGACCGTTCAGCGACAGCACCTGGTGCGCCTCCGACAGGCCCAGCTCCAGCGGCGCGCCGGCGAACTTGATGGAGGTTTGCGGGCTGGCGCCCGTGCCGCCCACATTGCCGGAGATCAGGATGATGTCGGCATGGGCTTTCGCCACGCCGGCCGCCACCGCGCCGACCCCGTCGGCGCTCACCAGCTTCACGCAGACGCGGGCCTCCGGATTGATCTGTTTGAGATCGTAGATCAGCTGCGCCAGATCTTCGATGGAGTAGATGTCGTGGTGCGGCGGCGGGCTGATCAGAGTCGTGCCGGGCGTGGCGTGGCGCAGCTTGGCGATGAAGCCGGTGACCTTGAATCCGGGCAGCTGGCCGCCCTCGCCGGGTTTGGCGCCCTGGGCCACCTTGATCTCGATCTCACGGCACTGGTTGAGATATTCGGCCGTGACGCCGAACCGTCCCGACGCCACCTGCTTGACCGCGGAGTTCATGTTGTCGCCCGAGGGCAGGGGCGTATAGCGCGCCCGGTCCTCGCCGCCCTCGCCGGAGACCGACTTGGCGCCGATCCGGTTCATGGCGACGTTCAGCGCGCCGTGGGCTTCGGGGCTGAGGGCGCCGAGGCTCATGCCCGGCGTCAGGAAGCGCTGGCGGATCTCGTTGACGCTTTCGCATTTCGAGACGTCGAGAGCCGGGCCCACCGGGCGCGGCTCCAGAAGATCGCGCAGCTGGATCGGCTGTTCGTCGCGGCTTTGCAGCGCCACGTATTCGCGGAAGGACTCGTAGTCCTCCTCGCGCACCGCCTTTTGCAGGGCGGACACCGATTTCGCCTCCACGGCGTGAATCTCGCCCGAGGCGCGCTGGCGGTAGAAGCCGCCGATGGGCAGGCGCACCGCGTCCTCGTTCGACCAGGCCCAGGCATGGAGCTCGGCGAGCTTCTGTTCCAGGCCGGCGAGCCCGATGCCGGAAATCCGGCTGGTGACGCCGCCGAGATATTCGCTGGCCACCGCGCGAGACAGGCCGAGCACCTCGAAATTGCAGCCGCCGCGATAGGAGCTCACCACCGAGATGCCCATCTTGGACATGATCTTCAGAAGGCCCGCATCAAAGGCCTTCTGCATGTTGTCGGCCTTGGCCTGGGCGGTCATGCCCTTCAGGCCGCGCCGGGTGCGCGTGGTGACGGTTTCAAACGCGATATACGGGTTCACCGTGGTCGCCCCGAGCCCGATCAGGACCGCCAGGCCGTGGGGATCGGTGACATCGGAGGTGCGCGCGTTCAGCGAGGTGTAGGTGCGCAGTCCCTTGCGGGTGAGGTGGGTGTGCACGGCGCCGACCGCCAGCGCCATGGGCGCGGCGCAGCGCTCCGGCCCCTGGGCCTCGTCGGTGATCACCAGATGCTCGGCGCCCGCCTTCACCGCCGCGGCGGCCTCTTCGCGCAGACGGTCCAGGGCCGCCATCAGCCCGGCGCCGGTCCCGGTCGCCTCCTCGGACGGGAAGGTGGCGTCGATCACGGTGACGCGTTCGCCCAGCATGGCGATCAGGCGGGCGTACATGCCGTTGGTCAGGCACGGGCTGTCGAGCACGTAGACATTGGTCTGCGTCTCGTCCTCGGCCAGGATGTTGCCGAGGTTCTTGAACCGGGTCTTCAGGCTCATCACTCGGCCCTCGCGCAAGGGATCGATGGGCGGGTTTGTGACCTGGGAGAAGTTCTGCCGGAAATAGTGCGAGATCGGCCGGTAGCGGTTGGACAGCACCGCCAGCGGGCTGTCGTCGCCCATGGAGCCGATGGCCTCCTTGCCGCCTTCGGCCATGGGCGAGAGGATCAGTTCGATCTCCTCCATGGTGAGCCCCGCCGCCGCCTGCCGGCGCGCGCGTTCGGACTCGTCGAACAGGGGATCTTCAGGTCCGGGGCCGATATCGGGTTCGATCTCCCGGACGTTTTTCAGCCAGCCCTCATAGGGATGCTTCTCGCTGAGGAAATCCAGCATCTCGGTTTCGCGCCGGAAGCCGCCGTCCTGCAGGTCCACCGCGATCATGCGGCCGGGCGTCACGGCGCCGCGCTCGATGACGCGCTCGACCGGGATTTCCGCCATGCCGGTTTCAGAGCCCACGGCCAGCAGCCCGTCATCCGACAGGCTCCAGCGCAGCGGACGCAGCCCGTTGCGGTCCAGCCCCGCGATCGCCCAGCGGCCGTCGCAGGCCACCACCGCCGCCGGCCCGTCCCAGGGCTCCATCACCGAGTTGCAGTATTCGTAGAGCCCGCGCCAGGCCCCGGGCATCAGCTCGCCGCGCTTCGACCAGGCTTCGGGGATGAGCAGCGTCTTGGCCATGGGCGCGGAGCGCCCGGCGCGCACCAGGATCTCGAACACCTCGTCCAGGGCGGCTGAATCCGAGGCGCCGGGGCTGATCACCGGCTTCACCACGTCCTCGGCGTCCTTGAACGCCTTGGAGGCCATGAGGATCTCATGGCTCTTCATCCAGTTGCGATTGCCCTTCAGCGTGTTGATCTCGCCGTTATGGGCGAGCATGCGGAAGGGCTGGGCCAGCTTCCATTCGGGGAAGGTGTTGGTGGAATAGCGCTGGTGGAACATGGCGAAGGGCGAGATGAAGCGCTCGTCCTTCAGGTCGGGATAGAACTGGTCGATGGCCTCGGCCAGAAACATGCCCTTGTAGACCACGTCGCGCGCCGACAGCGAACAGACATAGAAGCCGGGCAGCGCGTCGGCGCGGGCGCGGGACTCGATCCGGCGGCGGGTCAGGTAGAGGGTGCGTTCCAGCACGCTGGCCGAGCGCTTCTTGGGGTCGCAGAACAGGATCTGTTCGATGGCGGGCCGCGTCGCGGCGGCCTTCTCGCCCAGGCATGAGGGATCGATGGGCACCTGGCGCCAGCCATAGAGGCGCAGCCCGGCGCGCAGCACTTCGGTCTCGACGATGGTGCGTCCGCGCTCCTGGGCGGCGAAATCGGTGCGCGGCAGGAACACCATGCCGACCCCGATGGGCGCCTCGCCCGGCGTGTGGCCGGTGCGCTCCACCTGCGCCTTGAAGAAGTCCTGGGGGATGCCGACGCGCAGGCCGGCGCCGTCGCCGGTGCGCCCGTCCGCGTCCACCGCGCCGCGGTGCCAGACCGCCTTGAGGGCGTCGATGGCCAGCTGCACGGTCTCCCGGCGCGCCTTGCCTGACGTGTCGGCGACCAGGCCGACGCCGCATGCGGAGCGCTCGGAGTCCGGATTATAGGCGTGCGCCGCGATCAGGCGGTCGCGTTCGGTTTCGTAACGGGTGACGTAATCGCTCATTCGGCGGACTCCGCGAGCGCAAGACCGCGCTCTGTTTCGGCTTTCGCCATAAGATCTTCGTGAATGGCTTTCGCCGCGTCCTGGCCGTCCTTGATGGCCCAGACCACCAGCGAGGCGCCGCGCACCGCGTCGCCGCCGGCGTAAACGCCGGGCAGGCTGGTGCGGCAGCCGCCGGTGACGCGCACCGCACCGCGGGCGTTCATTTCCAGCTCGGCGGCGGCCCAGGCCTTCGGGAAGTCTTCCGGTTCGAAGCCCAGGGCCGCGATCACCATGTCGGCGGGAAAATCGCTCTCCTCGCCCGGCTGCGGCACGGGGCGGCGGCGCCCGGTGGCGTCGGGGGCGCCAAGGGCCATTTTCTGGACCTTCACGCCGGAGGCGGTCTCCGCGTCGCCCAGGATCGCCGCCGGGGCGGACAGCCAGTTGAACACCACGCCCTCTTCTTCGGCGTGGATCACCTCGCGCGCCGAGCCGGGCATGTTGATGCGGTCGCGGCGATAGAGGCACGCCACATCCTTCGCGCCCTGGCGGATGGCGGTGCGCACGCAGTCCATGGCGGTGTCGCCGCCGCCGATCACCACCACGCGCTTGCCGTCCGCGTTCAGGCGGTTGTTGTCGTCGAGGGTCTCGCCGAAGCCGCGCCGGTTGGACGCGGTGAGGTATTCCAGCGCCGGCACCAGGCCGCGCCCGCCGCCGCCAGGACAGGTGAGGGCGCGCGCCGCGTAGGCGCCGGCGGCGATATACACCGCATCGTGCTCGAAGTGCAGCTCCTCCAGGGTGGCGTCCCGGCCCACCTCGAAGTTCAGTGTGAAGTTCACGCCGGCCTCTTCCAGCCGCGCCACGCGCCTCGTCACCACATGCTTGTCCAGCTTGAAATTGGGAATGCCGTAGACCAGCAAGCCGCCGGCCCGGTCATGGCGGTCATAGATCGTCACCGCATGGCCGCGCTCGCGCAGGCGTTCGGCCGCCGACAGGCCAGCGGGGCCGGCGCCGATGATCCCCACCGAAAACCCGGTGTCGGGCTTGGTGCGCACCGGCTTCACCCAGCCTTCCTTCCAGGCGGTCTCGGTGATGTGGCTCTCCACCGTTCCGATGGTCACCGCGCCGTGGCCGGACTGCTCGATGACGCAGGCGCCCTCGCACAGGCGGTCCTGGGGGCAGATGCGGCCGCACACTTCGGGCATGGTGGAGGTGGCGCTGGACCGCTCATAGGCCTCCTCCATGCGCCCCTCGCCGGCCAGCATCAGCCAGTCGGGAATGTCGTTATGGAGCGGGCAGCCGGTCTGGCAGAACGGCACGCCGCACTGGGAGCAGCGCTCGGCCTGCTCTTCCCCGCGCGCCGCATCGAAGGGCGCGTAGATCTCGTTGAAGTCTTCTCTGCGCTCCTCCGGCGACCGTTTGTCGGGATAGCGCTGATCGACATTGATGAATTTGAGCACAGGCGGTCTCCTCACCGTCGGCTCGCCGGCCCGGTCGGCAGTTATATTTTGTGTCCGGACTTTTTTGCATTGCACCATATAGCACGGGCTCCGCGCAAGACACGCGCGCGGGGCCGGCCGGAGGGCGGGCGCAAAAGGGTATGGACGCAGGCCATGGCGAGAGCAGGGGCTCGCAGCGGCGAAAGCAAGGCGGGCCTGCGCGCTCCTGTCGCAAGGCGATTGATCCGGGAAGAGCGCAGTTGACAATCATTCGCACAGACGCCCATATGGTGATGCGAATGAGTTGCGGGCGCGCCGAGCGCGTCCCCTCCCACAGCTGAGAGTGCGCCGCCCATGATCGTCTGCCTGTGCAATGTGATCCGCTGCCGCGACGTCAGAGCCGCCGCCGCCAACGGCGCGGCCGACGTGCCCAGCGTTTTCAAGGCCTGCGGCGCGAAACCCAAATGCGGACGGTGCTTCGAAGAAGCCGCCCGCATGATCGGCGCCCCCGCCCCGGGCCAGGCCGCCGTCGCCGGCTGAGGCCGCGCCGTACCGCCTTCAATTCCTGACTAGGCGTCGAGATTCAGTTCGCGGCGCAGAAGCGCGTTCACATAGGTGGACGCGCCGCCGCCTTCGGTTTCATCGGCCTTGCGCTTCAGCGCGTCCTGCACGTCGCGGTCCAGCGTCATGTTGACCCGGACCTTGTGGGCGGACTCCGGCTTGGCCGGCCGGCCCCGCGCCCGATTGATCGCCTCGCGCAATTCCGGCTCGAGATCCTCGAACCGTTTCGCCCGCGCAAAGTCTTCCGGCGTCGCCTCGAAGGTGTCGGGATCCGACGCGATGCCCGCATTGATGGCGGCGTCTTCCTCGGGTGTGGAGCGCTTCAGCAGTCTACGTTTGCTCAATGGCGTTTTCCTCACGGGTGTTGGCTTTGCGCAGGGAGATAACGCGGACGGCTTCGTTGCGCGGGGTCCACACCAGGACGTGGAGCCGTTCGTCGATCACGGAATAGCTCGCAAACCGTCTTTCCCGCGGACCGTTTGATCAAAATTGACCGCACGCGCCCAGTCGAATTCAACGACAGTCACAAAGTCTACGCCATGCCAATCCAGATTGCGGGTGCGCTTGGCCTCATCCCATCAATAGCGAACCTTATCAGCCATTTATTGTACACACTTTAAATAGCCGCAACAAGCGAGATCCGCCTCACCCCTCCGGTTTCGGCTCGGCCTTCAGGCGCATTTTCGTGATCTGATTGCGCTTGCGTTCCAGGATTTCGAACTGCACGCCGTGGAAGCGGAAGACCTGGCCGGCTTCGGGGATGGTCTGGGCCTCGTGGATCACCAGACCCGCGATGGTCACGGCTTCGTCGTCCGGCAGATCCCAGTCCAGGGCGCGGTTGACGTCGCGGATGGGCGTGGCGCCCTCCACCATGACGAAGCCGTCGGGCAGGGGGGCGACGCCCTCCACGGCGACATCGTGCTCGTCCTCGATATCGCCGACAATCTCCTCGAGGATGTCCTCCAGCGTGATCACGCCCATGAGGCCGCCATACTCGTCCACCACCAGGGCGAAATGCTCGCGCTTGGCGCGGAAGTTCGACAGCTGCTCCTGCAGCGGCGTGGTCTCCGGAACGAACCAGGGGTCGCGCTTGATCGCCTCGATATCCACCTTGTCGGCGACGCCGCCCGCCTGGTGCAGGGCGCGCGCCAGATCGCGCACATGGAGCACGCCGACGATGTTCTCGGCGTCGTCGCGGTACAAAGGCAGGCGGGTGTGGGGGCTTGTCAGGGCAGACTCCACCAGCTCGCCCGCCGGCTGGTCGATGTCCAGCATGACCAGGTTCTTGCGGTGGACCATGACGTCGTCGACGGTGAGCTGTCGCAGATCCAGAACGCCGCCCAGCATGTCGCGGTCGGTCTTCACCACGCCGCCTTCCTGGTGATGCAGGTCGATCTGGCCGCGAATCTCCTCATGGGCGGACAGGACCGGGCCTTCCACGTTGGCGCCGAGCACGCGCAGGGCGATGCGCACGACCACCTGCACCGAGGCCACCACCGGCGCGAAGATGATCACGAAGAATCGCAAGGGCAGAGAGACCGTCAGCGCCAGCCGGTCAGGATTGGACAGCGCGTAGGTCTTCGGCATCACCTCGGCGAAAATCAGCACCAGGAAGGTCATCACCAGCGTGGCGATGGGCACGCCCGCCTCGCCGAACATGGCCAGGAACACCGCCGCGGCGATGGACGAGGCCATGATGTTCACCAGATTGTTGCCCAGCAGGATCGCGCCGATCAGGCTTTCCCGGTCCGCGATCAGCAGATTGACCCGCCGCGCCCGCTTGTCGCGTTCCTTTTCCAGCGTCAGCATGCGCGCCTTCGACGTCGCCGTCAGCGCCGTTTCGGAACCGGAGAAGAACGCAGAACAGGCCAGCAGCCCCAGGATCACGAGGGCGGCCCATCCCATCCAGGGTTCAAGGGTCATTTCGATGTCAGATCCTCCCGCAGGAACGCTTCCAGATCACGGGCGTCCGCGCCGGGTGCGATGTACGCGTCTCCGACGTCTTTCGCCAGTATCAACGTGATGACGCCGCCTGTGTTTTTCTTGTCCGATCCCATGCGTTCCACCAGGCGGGCCGCGTCATAGGACCCGCCCGCCAGCTCGGCCCCGGACGCCGGCAGGCCCACGGCGCGAAGATGGGCGCGCACCCGCTCCGCCGCGCCCGCCGGGCAGACGCCCAGGCGTTGCGAATAGGCGAAGGCCAGCGCCAGCCCGGCCGCCACCGCCTCGCCGTGCACCAGCGCGCCCTTTTGCGCCTCCGCCTCGAAGGCGTGGGCGAAGGTGTGGCCGAGATTGAGCAGGGCGCGCACGCCGCCCTCGCGCTCGTCTTCGGCGACGATGCGCGCCTTGAACGCCACCGCGGCGGCGATCGCATCGGTCAGGGCGTCGCCGGTCAGGGCGTCGGCGCCCAGCGCCTCCAGCCGGTCAAACAGGGCCGCGTCGGCGATCAGGCCGGCCTTGACGATCTCGGCGTAGCCCGCGCGGATCTCGCGCGCGGGCAGCGTGGTGAGAAATCCGGTGTCGGCGATCACCAGGCTGGGCTGGTGAAACGCGCCGGCGAGATTCTTGCCGGCGCGCGTATTGATGCCGGTCTTGCCGCCCACCGAGCTGTCCACCTGGGCCAGCAGGGTCGTCGCAATCTGCACGAAGCCGGTCCCGCGTTTCACGATCGCGCTGGCGAAGCCGGCCAGATCGCCCACCGTACCGCCGCCGAACGCGATCAGGCTCTCGCCGCGCTCCATATTGGCGTCCAGCAGCTGGTCGGTGAGGCGTTCCAGCCCGGCCCAGCTCTTGGCGGCCTCGCCGCCGTCGATTTCGAAGACGACCGGGTCGAGGTTCGCCGCCGCCAGCGCCGCGCGCAGGCGGTCGCCATGGTGGGCGAGGGCGGCTCTGTCGGCGGCGATCAGGGCGCGGCCGCGCGGGCACAGGACGGGCAGGCGGGCGCTCCCCGCCTCCAGCGCGCCGGCGCCCACCAGAACGTCATAGCGGCGCGCGCCAAGCTCGACGGGAACCGTGATCATCGTGCTTGCGCCTCCCTTTCGGCGAGGGCGGCCAGAACCTTCTCGACGGTGGCGTCATGGCTGCCGGTTTCGCTGCTCACCGCGATGTCGGCCTCGGCGTAGGCCGATTCCCGGCTCGCCATCAGGCGCTCCATGACCGCGCGGGGATCGGGCGCGTTCAGGAGCGGCCGCTCGCCGGGCTTGCGCCCGACGCGCTCCATCAGCGTGTCGAGATCGGCCTTCAGCCAGATCGTCACCGCCTTGGCTTTCAGGAGGGCGCGGGTGTCCGGGTCCACGAAGGCGCCGCCGCCCAGCGCGAGAACCAGCGGCTCGGGCTCCTCGACGAGACGTGCGATCACCTTGCGCTCGCCGTCGCGGAAGGCCGCTTCGCCGAAATCGGAGAAGATGTCGGGCACCGGGCGGCCCGCCGCCTCGGCCACCGCGTCGTCGGCGTCCACGAAGGCGCGCTTCAGCCGGATGGCCAGGCGGCGTCCGACCGTGGTCTTGCCCACGCCCATCAGTCCGACAAGCGCGATGGGGCGCCCGGGCGCGCGAAAGGGAAGGTACATGCTCATGGCTCGCATCAAGCTATACGCATCATGGCTCAAACGGGCAATCGAGCGCGTTATAACGGCTTCAACGTCTGGAAAAGGCCGCATTCGCCTGCTTTAAGTCAGGCGAATGCGGGGTGCGCTTGGGAGCGAGGCGACATGCGAGGATTTTTAATCGGGCTTGTGGTTCTGGTGCTGATCGTCGGCGGCGGCTTCATGGTGCTTGTGATGATGGCCGATTCCGGCGCGCCGGAGACCCGCGAGATCCGAATCGAGGTGGGCGATGAGCTTCGTGGCGACTCTTAACGTGCTGTCCGCCCTGGCCGTCTCGGCGGCGGCGGCCCTGACGCTGGGCGCTGCAAATGCGCAGCAACCGGGCATCGAGGTGCGCCAGCTCGGCGCGGTGGATCCGTTCGAAGTGGGCGCCGGAGGCGCCTTGCCCGGCGAGGTCTGGTCCTCCGGCGATGCGGCCGCCCTGCGCGCCGCGCTGGAGAGTCTCCCCGACAGCCGCAGCGCGGGATGGTCCAACGGCCCCGCCGCGCGCCTGGCGCTGCGCGCGCTTCTGTCCGGCGGCGCCCCGCCTGACGGCGCCGAGGGCGCCTACGACGTGGCGGCCATGCGCGCCGGGCGCGCGCTGGCGGCCGGGCGTGCGCAGCCGGTGCAGCGCCTGCTGGAGCGCACGCCTTCGATCAATGAAAGCCCGGCCCTGTCCCGGCTGCTGGCCGAAACCAGCTTCGCGCTCGGCGAGATCAGCGAAGCCTGCCGCGCCGCCGACGCGCTTCTGGAGGGCCGCGACACCCCTTACTGGCTGCGCGCCCGCGCCGCCTGCCTTGCGTTCAACGACAACAAACCCGCCGCGGAATTGACCGCCGAGCTCGCCCGCGCGAGCGCGCCGAACCCGGAGTTCGACGCCTTCTTCGAGGCTTTGGTGTTCGACGAGCCCCTGCCGGACATTAAGCCTGTGTCAGGCCTGCAGCTGGCCCTGGCCGCCCGCATCGCGCCGGAGGCGCGCATCGCGGCGGGCGAGGACGCGCCGGCCTGGCTGGCGCGCGCGGCCGAGCGCACGGGGCCGCCCATTTCGCTGCCCGAGACGCTGCCAGAGGCCCTTGAAGCTGCGGTGAACCTGCAGGGCGCCGACCGCGCCGCCGCGCTCGGCGCGCTCATCGGCCAGGATCTCGATCGCGAGATCGCCGGAGAGGCGCTGGCGATCCGGCTTGAAGACGCGCGCGATGACGGAGACTTTCTCGACGTCGCCTCGGCCTATGGCGGGGAGGTCGCCCGTCTTCCGATCACCGGCGATACGCTGGCCCACGGGATGATTTTCGCCCTGGCCGCGCTGGCCGCCGACGACGTCGTCGCCGCGGACGCCTGGCGCGAGGCGCTGATGGACGGGCCGCCGCTGGCCGCGCGGGCGCCGGTGCTGCAAACCGCCGCCGCCGATGCGCCGGGCGGGCCCTCCGACATGACCCAGCCGCCGGGCTACGCCGAGTCGGCGATCGAGGAGCCGGAGTGGACGCCGCCCCCGGCGGGCGCCATGGTCCGCCTCGATTTCGCCCGCGCCGTGGCCGAAGGCCGGATCGACACCGACGGCTTCGCGGCGCTCATGGGCGCGCGCATCGAGGGCGCCACGCCCGCCCGCCTGTGCCAGGCGGCCGGGCTCGCCGCCCTGGGCGCTGAAGATGACGGCGCGATCCGCGCCGCCATGACGGGCCTGGCCCGCGACGCCGATGCGCCCGCGCCGGTGCTCGGCCCCATGCTGCTGGCCGCCTCGGCGGGCGCGCTGGGCGAGACCCAGCTTCTGGCCGCCCACGCCCTGGAGCAGGCGCCCGACAGCGCCGAGGTGTGCGCCGTCGCGGCCCTGGCGCTGGACCGGGCGGGCCTGCGCGGCGAGGCGCTGCGTCTGATCCTGGAGCAGATCCTGACGGAGGCCGCGTGAGCGAACGCAGCGTCGCGCTGTTTCTCGACATGATGGCCGCCGAACGCGGCGCCGCCCAGAACACGCTCGCCGCCTACGCCCGCGATCTGGAAGACGCCTCGGCGCGCCTGCAATCGCTGGGCGCCGGACTTGAAGACGCGCAGACCCGGGATCTGGAAGCCATACTGGCCGGGCTCGCCCGCGACGGGCTGTCCCCGGCCACCTCGGCGCGGCGGCTGTCGGCGCTGAAGCGCTATTACCGCTTTCTGCTGAAAGAGGGCCTGCGCGGCGACGATCCGGCGGGACCGCTCTCAGGGCCGGGCAAGGCGCGCCCCCTGCCGAAAATCCTCAGCGAGGCCGACGTGGACGCCCTGTTCGAGGCGGCCGAGGCCATGGAGGACGAGGCGGGCCTGCGCGCGCGGGCGCTGCTGGAGGTGCTCTACGCCGGCGGCCTTCGGGTGAGCGAACTCGTCACCCTGCCGCTGGCGGCGTTCGCCCGGGCCGAGCGCTGCCTCATCGTGAAGGGCAAGGGCGGCAAGGAACGGCTGGTGCCGCTCACCGACGCGGCCATGGAGGCGGTCGCCGCCTACAAGACGGTGCGCGCCGGGCATCTGCCCGGCAAGGTCGCGGCGTCGCGCAAGGCGGCCGAGCGCTATCTGTTTCCGTCCCGCACGGCCAAGGACGGTCATCTCACGCGGGAGCGCTTCGCCCAGGTGCTCAAGGAGATCGCCGCGGCCGCCGGGCTCGACCCGGACCGGGTCAGCCCCCACGTGGTGCGCCACGCCTTCGCCACTCATCTTCTTGCCAACGGCGCGGATCTGCGCAGCGTGCAGATGCTGCTGGGCCACGCCGACGTGTCCACGACGCAGATCTACACCCATGTGCTGGAGGAGCGCCTCACCGCCCTGGTGAACGACGCCCATCCCATGGCGCGCAAGGACTAGCGCGCGGCGCTGGTGGGCGCCTACGCGTCTTCTTCAGCCGGCGTCAGGCCACGTTCCACGGCGAGGGTCTTCATGGCTTTCTGCAGCTTGTCGAAGGCGCGCACCTCGATCTGGCGGATGCGTTCGCGGGATACGCCATAGACCTGGGCCAGGTCTTCCAGCGTCTTCGGCTCCTCGGTGAGGCGGCGTTCCTGGATGATGTGGCGTTCGCGCTCATTGAGATCGCCCATGGCCTCCTGCAGCAACGTCATGCGGCTGTCGAACTCGTCCGACGTCGCCAGCTCGTCCTCGGCGGATTCGGCGGTATCGTCGCTGAGCCAGTCCTGCCACTCGCTCTCGCTTTCGCTGCGCAGCGGCGCGTTCAGCGAGGCGTCCGGGCCGGACAGGCGCCGGTTCATGGAGATCACCTCGGCGTCGGTCACCCCGAGCTTGGTGGCGATATGCTCGACCTGTTCGGGGCGCAGATCGCCTTCCTCGAGGGCGCGCATCTGGCTCTTCATGCGGCGCAGGTTGAAGAACAGTTTCTTCTGGGCGGCGGTGGTGCCCATCTTCACCAGCGACCAGGAGCGCAGGATGTATTCCTGGATCGAGGCGCGGATCCACCACATGGCGTAGGTGGCCAGGCGGAATCCCTTGTCGGGGTCGAACTTCTTCACCGCCTGCATCAGGCCCACATTGCCTTCGCTGATCACTTCGGCGACCGGCAGGCCGTAGCCGCGATAGCCCATGGCGATTTTCGCCACCAGGCGCAGGTGAGAGGTGACCATCTTGTGGGCGGCCTCGGTGTCCTCATGCTCCTGCCAGCGCCTGGCGAGCATGAACTCCTCTTCCTTTTCCAGCATGGGAAACTTGCGGATCTCCGCAAGATAGCGCGACAGACCGCCTTCCGGCGTGATCGCAGGCATCGGTGCGTTGGCCATGGCGTCCATCTCCCCTGTTCGGCGCCGCCGCTCCGCTTAACGCAGCGACGCGGCAGCCCCATGTAGGTACTCGATCCAGCCGGTTAAAGCCTCTCACATCGCAGTGAACCGGCGGTGAAGCGTTGTGACACGCGGCGCGCCGGTTCGATAAGCCTCCTATGTGGAAACACTCACTGTCCGGCGTTGTTTCGCGCGGCGAGGCGGCGGGACGCAGTGGGCGCGCCGCCGGGCTCGCCGGCTGTTCTTCGCTGCAGCGTGGCGCCGACGCCTCCGGTCGGGCAAGAAGGGCGAAACGCCGCGCCGTCTGCGGCGCGCAAGCGAGCAGGGACCAGCATGACCGCATACTCGATTCGCCCAGCCGCCCCGAACGACGCCGCCGCCGTCGCCCTTGTGGGCGCGGCGACGTTTCTGGAAAGCTATGCCGGGGTGATCGACGGCGCCGCCCTGGTGCGCCATTGCGCACAGAAGCAGACCGAGGCTGTCTACGCGACCGCCCTCGCCGATCCGGCCCAGCGGCTCTGGCTGGCCGAGCTGGACGGCGCGCCGGTGGGCTATCTCCACCTCACGCCGCCGGACCTGCCCGTCGCCGCCCAGGACGGCGATCTGGAGATCAAGCGCATCTACGTGCTCTCGCGCCTGCACCGGTCCGGGCTCGGGCGCCGGCTCCTGGCCTGCGCGCAGGACCATGCGCGGGCGACCGATGCGAAGATCCTGCTCCTGGGCGTCTACAAGGAGAACCACAGGGCGCTGGCGTTCTACGGCCGCATGGGGTTTGAGACCGTGGGCGAGCGCGCCTTCGATGTCGGCGGCGTCACCTATCAGGACTGGGTGCTGGGCAAGGCGGTTTAGGACGCCGGGACTTTCCAACCGCGCTTCGCCGCGCCACTCTCATCCCATGACCGTACTCTTCATCCATGGCGTTCCCGACACCCACCGGCTCTGGATTCCGGTGCTCGATCACTTGGGCGAGGGCGACTATCTGTGTCCCGACCTTCCCGGTTTCGGCCGCGATATCCCCGGCGGGTTCGACTGCACCATGGACGCCTACGCGCGCTGGCTGGAGGCCGAGCTGGAGGCGGCCTGCGGCCGGGCGGGCGGCCCGGTTCATCTGGTGGGCCATGACTGGGGCGGGCTTCTGGTCCAGCGCGTGGCGGGGCTGCATCCCGACCGGGTGAAGAGCTGGTGCGCCGGCGGCGTCGCCATCGACGAGGCCTATGAGTGGCACGCCGTCGCGCAGATCTGGCAGACGCCGGGCGAGGGCGAGGCGCTGATGGCGGCCATGGACGAGGCCGCCTTCGCCGAGGCGCTCGCCGCCGAGCGCGTGCCCGCCGGTCACGCCCGCGACATGGCCCGGCGCGGTGATTCCCTTATGCGGGACGCGATCCTGAAACTCTACCGGTCGGCGACCTCCATCGGCGACGACTGGGCGCCGGCGCTGGCAGGCTTGAACCGGGCCGGTCCGGGGCTGGTCCTGTGGGGCGAGCATGATCCCTACGCCGGTCCGGCCTTCGGCCAGCGCCTCGCCGCGCGCACCGGCGCGCGCTTCCACATGGTCGAGGGGTGCGGCCATTGGTGGCCCTATGAACGCCCCGAGCTCACAGCCGCCATGCTGAGCGCCCACTGGGACGCGGCGTGAGCTTCGCGTGCCAGTGGGCGCTCAACAGGGCAGGCGCCGCGCGCTGGACGCGGGCCGTTAGCCGCGCTAGCCCCGCTAAAGGATCGCCGCCGGAGCCCGCCATGACCGACACCTCCCCCTATGACGAAGATCTCGACGTCCCGGCTTCGCTGGACGCAGCGTTCGCCCGTGCGGGCGAAAGCGGCCGGCGCGTGCTGGTGGTCATGGGCGGCGCCTGGTGCCCGGACTGCCGCGTGCTGGACGCGATGATGGGGGCCACGATCGTCGCGCCCCTGCTCGCCGACCGCTACGAGACGGTGAAATTTTCCGTCGGCCGCTATGACCGCAATCTCGCCAGCGTCGAGCGCCTGGGGGCTGCGCCGCTCACCGGCGCGCCGGCGCTGCTGGTGTTCACGCCTCGGGGCGAGGCGGTGGCGCGTGCGGAGATGTACGCCTGGCGCAGCGCCCGCACGCGCCGGCCCAGCGAACTGGCCCTGGCGCTGGACGCGCTGTCGCGCGCCGCGCCGGACCCCGCCGACACGGTTTCCACCCGCGGAGCATGATGATGACGACGCTCGCCTATAGCGAACTGCACGCCTTTCCCGACGGCGACGCGCCCCATACCGGCAATCCGGCCGGGGTGTGCCCCATGGACGCCTTTCTCGACGACGCCGACCTCCTGGGGATCGCGCAGTCCAACAATCTCTCGGAGACCGCTTTTCTGGTCGCCGGCGCGGAGACGGATGTGTGGGACCTGCGCTGGTTCACCCCGGGCTGCGAGGTGGATCTGTGCGGTCACGCCACGCTGGCGGCCGGCGCCTGTCTGTTCGGGGACGGCCGGGTCTCGGGAGACGTGGCGCGCTTCGACACGCGCTCGGGCCGGCTTGAAGTGCGGCGCGAGGCGGACGGCCGGTATGGCGTGAATTTCCCGGCCGTGCCTGCGCGGCCCGGCGAAGCCGCGCCGGGCGTCGCCGAGGCTCTGGGCGCGGCCCCCGACGAGGTCTACGAGATCGACCCCATCCACGGCTCGCGCTACCAGATGTTTGTCTATGGCGACGAGGCCGTCATCGCAGGGCTGGCGCCGGATTTCTCCGCACTGAAGCGCACCGGGGTGAACGTGCTCGCCACCGCCCGGGGAACGAGCGCGGACGTGGTCTCGCGCTTTTTCTGTCCGGGCGCCGGGATCGACGAGGACCCCGTCACCGGCTCGGCCCACTGCACGCTCGCCCCGTTCTGGGCCGAGCGGCTGGGCCGGGACCCGCTGTCGGCCCGCCAGATCGGCCCGCGCCCCGGCGCGCTGGTCATGCGCGCCGAGGCGGCGGGCCGCGTCACGCTGCTGGGCGCGGCGAAACGCTTCCTGGACGGCGTGATCCGGCTCTAGCCATGAGGAGGCTGGCGCCGTCCCGTCCGCAGGCCGACGGCGAGACGCCGCGATTCATGACCGTCCTCGTCCGGCTGATCGGTCTTGTCGCCCTGGCGGTCTCATGTCCTGCCGGCGCGGCGTCCGCGGCGACGGCTCGGCCCATCGGGCCGGGGTGGACGCCGGCGATCTTTGGCGCCGATGATCGCGAGGCCAGAGACACCCGCGTCTTTCCCTGGAGCGTCATCGGTGAGCTGCGCTTTGACGGCGGCGGCGCGTGCTCGGGTGCGCTCATCGCCGAAGAGGTTGTGCTCACCGCTGCCCATTGCGTCATCGCGGACGGCGATCTTGAGGTCTCCGGCCGATTTCTCACCGCACGCGATCGCCCTGACGGTCCGGTGGAGGCGAGGCTGGTGGAGGCGCGCGTGCTGGACGGGATCGATCGCGGCGGCGCGGTGGATGCGGCCCTGCTGCGCAACGGCGACTGGGCGCTGGTGCGTCTGGACCGGCCGCTGGGGGAGAAGCTGGGCTTTCTGGCGGTGGAGGCGGCGGTGGACAATCGCCCGCGCCGTCCCGACCTCATCGGCGCGCTCGCCATGATCATGGTGGCGGCCGTCGCGGCGGCCGCCAGCACGGGACGCTCGCGCCTGGTCCTGGCCGGCCTCTGCGGGCTGGGAGTGGCGATCCTCCTCGCCTTCGCCGTACGCACGGCGCTGGCCACCGACTGGCGCCGCATTCCGGTGACCCAGGCGGGCTATTCCATCGACACCGGCGCAGCGCTCACCGGGGTGGCGGCCTGCAACATCCTGCGGTTCCGGCCGTCGGGTCTGATCGAGCACGACTGCGACATCGCCAACGGAGATTCCGGCTCGCCGCTCCTGGTGCGGCGCGGCGAAGACTGGGCGATCATCGCGGTGGTGTCCCACACCTCATACCGCCCCGGCGGGCCGCGCGCCTTCGCCACGGCGACGCGCGCGGTTCCCGACCCCGCCCGCGCCTTCGGCGCGAACGGGGCCGGAGCCGACTAGCTGGTCAGAACCGGAATTCGAAATGGACGCCTGAACGGCCCTGATAGCCGCGCCGGTCATGGTCATAGCCGGGACGGCCGTACTGGACGTGGACCGGGATCGCACCCCAGCGGGTCTGGGCGAAATAGCGGTTGGCGCGCGGGTCCCAGTAGGCCACGTCGGGCCGCAGGCGGTCGCCATGGCGTCCCGCGCGGGCCTCGCGCCGGCTCGGCACATAGTCCCACGAGCGCGGCGGGCAGGCGAGCACGCGGCGGTCTCGGCGATCTTCGAACCGGTCGCGGCGGCCCTGGTGGCGGCGCGCGTCCCGGCGGTCCTCGCGAAGGTCCGGGCAGGTGTGGGCATGGACCACGAAATAGCCTTCGGGGCCGGTCCAGCGGCCGCCGCGGCCGTAATCATACCAGTCATGGGACTGGGCGCGAGGGTGGTGGCCGCGGTGCTGCGCCTCGGCGGCGTCGGGAAGGCTGGTGACCGCCAGGGCGGCCAGACCGGCTGCGGCGGCCAGTTTAGCAATCAGAGACATGGCGTCCTCCATCAAAGGGGCGCGGACATGTCGCGCCTTGATGCCCGCCACGATGGAGGAACGCGCCTGAACGCGCGCTGGGGCCGGCCTTCATGTGAGGTTCAGCTAGATGAAGGCAGGAATGAAAACGCCGCCGGCGAGGGGCGCCGGCGGCGTTCAGAATGCGCCTCTTTGCGTGAGGGTGCGTGCCAGATCTGGCGAGGCGCAGCGCGCAGCCGTCGACTTGAGGGGAAGCTCCGGCTGCGGAATACAATTATGCTGCGAGTCGACGCGCGAAACAAGTCCGTCGAAGGTCGAAAAACGCCTGCGTGAAACGCTATGGCGCGCTGCGGCGGGCCGCGCTAGTTTTCGCGCGATTTTGGGGGATAAGTCGCCATGACTCGATTGATCGTTTCGCTGGTCGCAGCGCTGTGCTTCACCGCCTTCGGGTCCCTCGGGGCCGCCAACGCCCAGCTGGCATTGCCCGCCGGCTTCCAGTCGGAGCCGGGCGCGCGAGACTACACCCGCCTGCTCCAGGTCCTCAAGAAGCCCGAAGGCCCGGCCGCGGCCGGCGGCGACGACAGCTGCCAGTACGCCAATGACAATGAGTGCGACGAGCCGGGCTTCGGCACCGGCGCCTGCCGCGCGGGAACCGATTACTCCGATTGCTGGCGCATCATGACCGGGCGCGAGGATGACAGCTGCGAATGGGCCGATGACGGCGAGTGCGACGAGCCGGGCTTCGGCACCGGAGCCTGCACCCAGGGGACCGACGTGACCGATTGCGGCGACGTCACCCATCTGCGATTTCGCAATGACAGCTGCACGCTGGCGTTCAACGGCGTCTGCGACGAGCCCGGCGAGGGGACAGGACGGTGCGAGACGCGCACCGACCGGGCCGATTGCGGCGGTCGCCAGCGCCCCCTGACCATCAACGACCACTTCTTCGGCCGCGACGACCGCGTGCTCATGGACACCGCCGCCTTTCCCTGGCGGGCGATCGGCCAGGTGACCTTCGAGTCCGGGGGCGGTTGCACGGCGAGCCTGGTGGCGCCGGACGTGCTGATCACCGCAGCGCACTGCATCTCCGAGGACGGGCGCATCGACGCCAGCGGGGAGTTCGTCACCGGCGACGCCCTGCCTGGAGGACCGCGCCGCGCGCGCGTGATCGACTTCCTGGTGGACCGGAACTGGGACGAGGCGCGCTTCACCGAGGGCGACGAGCTGGACGGAACCGATTGGGCGCTGCTGCGCATCGACCGGCCGCTGGGCGACGAGCTGGGCCATCTTGGCGTCGTCGCCCTGGGCGACAGTGTGCGCGCGGCGCCCGCGACCCGGCTGTTGCAGGCGGGCTATTCCTGGGACACTGGAGACAATCTGTCCGGCGATCCGGACTGCCAGGTCCTGGAGCTGGCCCGCGACAATACGCTGGCCCACGATTGCGACACCACGCGCGGGGATTCCGGGTCGCCCTTCCTGATCGAGACCGCGGACGGGTATGCGGTGGTGGCCACCGATTCCAATTTTCGGTCCAATCCGGACGGGCCGTTCATCTACATCGCCGCGCGGTCGGACCGCTGGATCAACGACCTTCCGGCCTTCGTGCGCGGCGATCTGGGCGCCGGCGGCGTGCGACCGCCCGGTCCCGGCAAGCCAGGGCCGCTCACCCCTGTGAAGACCGGAGGCTGAGGCCGGCGCCGCCTGCGCCGGATCAGAACCGGCGCACGACGGCCAGATCGGTCCGGCTGTCCTCGTTCTCGAACCCCGGCTCGGGCTCGAACTCGTAGGTGTAGCGATAGGTCAGCGCCAGCGACCACAGCTCTCCGAGCGCGGTGTCCAGCTTGAACACCTGTTCGGCCCGCGAATTTTCGGAGATCAGCGCGCTGGTGTCCGACGAGAAGCGCACCGGCTCGGACACCTGCCATTCAAAATCGGAAGACAGCTCCAGCGCCGGGTCGGTCAGGGTCCGCCCGGCGGCGTCCTTGACGATGCGGGCGCCGGGACCGGCGCGCAGCACCCAGGCGCGCTCGGGACGGTCGAGGACACGGTAGCCCGCGCCGGCGTTCACGAAGGCCGTCCAGTCATAGCCGTCCAGCGCGTCCTGTTCGTACTCGGCCGAAGTAAACAGGGTCCAGCGGTCGCCCGCCTCGCGCTCCAGTCGCGCATCGGCGCCGAACTCGTCGCGGCCCACCGCGCCGTTCACTTGCGAATAGGCGTAGGTGAGGCCGGCTTCAAATCCCCAGACGGCGAGCGCGCGCTTGGCCGCGAGCCCCACCGTGTAGTCCTGCCGGTCCGAATTTCCGCTGTCGAAGCGCAGGCCCAGCTGCGCGCGTCCCTCCCAGGCCTCGCTCTCTCCGGACGCCAGCTGGCGCGCCAGCGTCACCGGCGCAGCGGCGGCGCGGGCGACGAGGGGCGGCGGGACCGTTTCCGTGCGCGCTTCCGCGTCCGCGGCGCCGGCCGTGACCGCCTGCGGAGCGGACGGGCCGGGCTCGGGCAGGCCGAGCACGGTGCGCGCCTGAACGCCGCGGTCGGCGTCGATCGCCGCCGCCGCATCCACGATCGTTGCGGCGTCACGGGTGAGTGCGATCAGGCGCACCGCATCTGGAAAATCATCGTCCGCCTCGCTCTCATGGGCGGCCCGAAGCAGCGCGGCGAGGGGTTCGGGCAGGGAGTCTTGCGCGAACGCGGCCGGGCCGCAGAGCGTTAGGGTGAGGACGATGAAGATCAGGCGCATTTGATTTTTCCCGCGTCGCGTCGCATGCAAGGGTCGAGATCGGAGCGAACCGCTCCAAGACGCGGCGATATACCCCGGAGTTGACGATGAGCGAACCCGTCCATGACCGTTACGCCGAGACCGAGCCCCTGATCCCCGACTGGGCGGCGCCGATCTACCTTGTCGTGTCGGTCATTGCGGCGGTGATCTATCTGGGCCTGGACCTGGTCTTCGCCACGCTGCCCGGCCTTGCGATCACCAAGGCGCTGGGGATCGTGCTGCTGGCCGCCTATGCCGGATTCTCCCGGGCGCCGGCGCTGGCCCTGGCGCTGATCCTGTCGGCGTGCGGCGACTATGCGCTGGGGACGGACCCCCAGCGCACCCAGGCCGGAATCGTCTTCTTCGCCGCCGCGCACCTTGTCTATATCGCCATCTTCGCCATGGCCCTCGCCCGTCACGGCGTGCGCAAGGACGGCTTCATCCTGGCGCTTGCGCTGGCCGCCTATGGCGGCGCCATGTGGCTGTGGCTGAACCCGGGCATGGGCGACCTCCGGCTCACCGCCAGCGCCTATCTCGGGCTCATCCTGATCATGGCGGCGCTGGCCGCGCTGGTGAACGGGCCGCGGCTGATCGCGTTGGGCGCGCTGTTGTTCGTGGTGTCGGACTCCCTCCTGGCCGCGGGCTGGTTCCGCGGTTTCGACGTGAGCTGGTATGTGGATATCGACGGCGCGCTGGTGTGGATCACCTATTACGGCGCTCAGCTCTCTCTGGCGGTGGGGATCGTGCGGCTGAAGGGCCAGCACACCGGCGCCCCGCCCGAGGAGCAGCAGGGTCTTTGAGCGCGAAGGCTTAAAGGCCGTCCTTGAACCAGTCGGCCAGATGATCGACGAACAGGCGCACCCGGTGAGCCAGGTAGCGGTTGGACGGAAACACCGCCCACAGATCGCGATGATCGGGCGCCCAGCCGGTGAGGATCTCCCGGCAGCGGCCGAGCTCCACGGCCTCGCGGGCGGCCCAGGCCGGCGAGCAGGCGATCCCGGCGCCCGCGCAGGCGGCGGCCACGGCGGCGCGCGCGCCGTTCAGGCTGAGCCGGCCGGCGACCTTGGCCTCGACGGTCTCGCCCTCGCGGGTGAATTTCCACAAATTCGCCGCCGGCTTGTTGCGGTCGATGATGCAGGCATGGCGCGCCAGGTCGGACGGGTGCTGCGGCTCGCCGTGGGCGTCCAGATAGGCGGGGCTGGCCAGCACGCTCATGGGGGCGTCGGCCAGACGTTTCGCGATCAGGCTTGAATCGGTGAGATGGCCGATGCGCACGGCCAGGTCATAGCCCTCGTCCACCAGGTCCACCATGCGGTCTGCGAGCTCAAGCCGGACCTCCACCTGGGGCCAGCGCTCCATGAAGGCGGTGACCGGCTCCACCAGGCGGTTGGCGCCGAAATCCACAGCCGCGGAGATCCGAAGCACGCCGGCCGCGGCGGCCTGCTCGGCGACCAGCCCGTTCTCGATGGCTTCGTATTCGGCGATCCAGGGCCTGACCCGGTCCAGCAGGGCGCGCCCGGCGTCGGTGAGGCGCACCGACCGGGTGGTGCGTTCCAGCAGCCGCGCCTGAACCCGGTCTTCGAGCGCGGCGATCTGTTTGGACGCGGCGCCCGGCGTCAGGCCCAGACGGTCGGCCGCGCGGGTGAAGCTCTCCAGCTCGGCGACGGCCGTGAAGAGGCGAAACGCGTCGATACGATCCATGAAGGCTGATCCCGAAGACATTAACGAAGGCGTTAACCAAGCCGCCCTTCCTAGCCGTGATCGAATGAAACGTCACGGTGTTTACGGACGAATTTGCGCCCGCGTGCGGGGTAGGGCTGCGTTTCTCGAAACTTTGGCGGCTTGCGTGCGCCGGTCTGGGCCGTTACAGAGTAACAGCTAGCCGCTATAGTATAACATTACGGAGTATCCGGTCATGATCCGCCGCGCCGCCTCGCCTGTTCCGTTCCGCTCCCGCCTGCTGGGCGCCGCCGCTCTGGCCGCCGCCTTCGCCGCGCCGGCCTTCGCCGACACCCATCCCGATGTCATCGTCGTCACCTCCAGCCCGATTCCCGTGGACAACCGGTCCAGCGCCAGCGCCGTGACGGTGATCGGTGAGGACCAGCTGGTGCGCAATCTGAACGGCAATATCGGCGATACGCTGGACCGGACGCCGGGCGTGACCTCCACCTATTTCGGGCCGGCCGCCGGCCGACCCATCGTGCGCGGGCTCGGCTCGGAGCGCGTGCGGGTCCTGCTCAACGGGCTGGGCGCGCTGGACGCTTCTGCGGCGAGCCCGGACCATGCGGTCACGTCCGAAGTGCTGGGGGCGGAGGCGATCGAGGTTCTGCGCGGCCCGGCCGCCATCGCCTTCGGGGGCGGCGCGGTGGGCGGCGTTGTGAACATTCTCGACGGCCGGGTCCCGACGGCGCCGGTGGAGGGCGATTTTGACGGCTTCGTCTATCTTGGGGGAACCAGCGTGGATGACGGCTCCCAGGTCGCCGGACGGCTGGCGGGCGGAATCGGTTCGGTCGTCATCCAGGGCGATTATGTGCGCCGGGACGGCGGCGGGTTCGAGATTCCGGGCTTCGCGGAATCCGAAGCTGAACGTGAGGAGCATCACGGCGAAGAAGACCACGAAGACGATCACGACGACCACGAGGACGAAGGCGATCACCATGACGAGGAGGAGCCGCCCTACGGCTCGGTCGAGGGCGGATTCTACACCTTTGAAAGCGCCTCGCTCGGCGCGTCCATCGTCGAGGACTGGGGCTATGTCGGCCTTTCGGTGAAGGACGTCCAGTCCGAGTACGGCCTGCCGGGTCACGCTCACGCCCACGAGGACGAGCATGAGGGCGAACACGAAGACGATCACGATCACGATCACGATGAAGACGAGGATCACGGCCACGAAGAGGAAGGCGTCCCCGTCCTCGTCATGGACCAGACCCGGATCGATCTGCGCGGCCAGATCGAGCGCGAGGGCTTCCTCAACCGCGTGCGCTTCGCGGTGGCCCATTCCGACTATCGTCATGCGGAACTGGAAGGCGATGAAATCGGAACGCTGTTCGATGTGGAGGGCGCCGAGGCCCGGGTCGAGTTCGCCCACGATCATGGCGGGGCCCGCCAGGGCGCGTGGGGCTTCAACGCCTTCACCCGCGATTTCCAGGCCTCTGGCGAGGAAGCCTATATCGAGCCGGTGACGACCCAGGACTGGGGCGTCTTCGCCACCGAGCGCTGGGACTATGACAGCTGGGGGTTTGAAGCCGGCGCGCGTCTGGAGACCCGAAAGCTCAACGGTTTGCGGGCCGAGCGGAGCTTCGACACCGTGTCGGCCTCCGGCTCGCTGTTCGCCCGTCCGTCAGACCCGTGGTTCCTGGCCGCCAGCCTGTCGCGCACCGAACGCGCGCCGAGCGACGGGGAGGTCTTCGCCTTTGGACCTCACGCCGCGACGCAGAGCTTCGAGATCGGAAATCTTGATCTTGAGAAGGAGACCGCCTGGTCTCTGGAAGGCCGCGCCCGATATGAGATCGACCGTCTGTTCGCCGAGCTGGACGTGTTCTACGCCGACTATGACGGCTTCATCGGCCTGTTCGCCACCGGCGAAGAAGAGGACGGGTTCGACGTCTTCGAATACCGCCAGGAGAACGCGCAGCTTTACGGGTTCGAGCTGTACGGCGAATCCGAGATCGCGGAGATCGGCGGCGTTCAATTTATCGCCGAAGCCGGGATCGACTATGTGCGCGCCGAGACCGACGACGCCGGCGATCTGCCGCGCATTCCGCCGCTGTCAGCCAATCTCGCTCTGGTGGCCGAGCGCGGGATCTGGTCGGCGCGGGCCGAAACCCGTCTGGTGGCCGAGCAGGACGAGACGGCTGATTTCGAAACCGCGACGGACGGGTACGCCCTGTTCAACGCCGATCTGGTGGTCACGCCCTTCGAGGCGCGTGACGTGTCGCTGATCCTCGGCGTGCGCAACATCACCGACGAGGAGGCTCGCGTGCACACCAGCTTCCTGAAGGAGCAGATCCCGCTTCCCGGGCGGAATGTCCGCGTCGCCGTCAGGGCGGCGTTCTAGGGTCGTTTCGGCATAAAGGCCGGGGCGGGGCGCAGCCCCGACCCCGGCCGCGATGCGATGAAACGCTAGCTCGCCTTGATCTCCGCCAGGCTCTCGCCGGCGGCGTGGGCGTCGTCCTGCTCGGCCAGGTCGGTGATCGAGACCATGCCCACCAGGCGCTTGTCGTCGTCCACCACGGGCAGGCGGCGCACCGCGTTGCCTGCCATGTTCCTGGCGATGTCCTTCGTGTCGTCGCTGTCGCGGCAATACAGCACCGTGTCGCTCATGGCGCTGCGGACCGCGGTTTCAGGGCCCATCTCGCGGGCGACGACTTCACAGCAGATGTCTCGATCGGTGACCATGCCGACGAGCTGTTCCTCCTCGTGAACGGGCAGGGCGCCGATATCGTGTTCGCGCATCAGCTTTGCGGCGTCACAGCAGCGCGCGTCGGGGGTGGTGACGACGGCGTTGGGGCTCATGACATCCTTGATCTGCATCGGGGGGCTCCATGCGTTGCGGGGTGTGGGACTCCGCGAACGCATCGCGGTCAGGGCGAGGTTCCCACAGCCGCCGCGGGGACCTGTATTTTGCGCGCGCTCTGCTAGATTGGCCGGGCGATTCGCTTCAGTCGCGCCATTCTTGCGGGAGCCGCCCCATGTCCGACGCCACACCCCCTCTCGGTTCGAAAGCCAATCCCAGCCAGTATGACTGCCTGCCGGACCTCGGAGAGGACGAACCCTATTTCGTGATCCGCGCCGATGATCCGCTGTCCAGCGCCCTGGTGGAGCTGCACGCCTATATCGGCGCCGGCCAGTCGGGATCGGCGCACAACAAGCTGGCCGAGATCATGGAGCTGACGCGCGAGCGCGCGCCGCGCCCCGGCGGCAGCCCGAAATACCGCGAGACCTTCGCCATCTCTCAAGCCATGGAGAAATGGCGCGAGAACCACGGCAAATAGCCGTCAGGCCAGGTGCTCGTCGAAGAAGGCGAGGGTGCGCCGCCAGGCGAGCGCCGCCGCAGCCTCGTCGTAGCGCGGCGTTGAATCATTGTGGAAGCCGTGATTGGCGCCCTCGTAGACATGGGCGGTATAGGTCTTTCCATGGGCGTCCAGCGCGTCGCGATAGGCCGGCCAGCCCTCATTGATGCGCGTGTCGAGCTCGCCGAAATGCAGCAGGAGCGGCGCGCGGATCTGCGGGACCTGGTCGGCGCTCGCCTGCCGGCCGTAGAACGAGACCGAGGCGGCGAGATCGGGGAAGGCCACCGCCATGGCGTTGCACACCCCGCCGCCATAGCAGAAGCCCACACAGCCCACCTTGCCGTTCACGCTCCGGTCGGCCTGCAGATGATCCTTGGCGGCGAAGAAGTCGTTTAGCAGCTTTTCCTGGTCCACCGTGCGCTGGAGCGCGCGGCCGTCATCGTCATTGCCGGGATAGCCGCCGACGCTGGACAGCCCGTCCGGCGCCAGGGCGACGAACCCCGCCTTTGCGACCCGGCGCGCCACGTCCTCGATATAGGGGTTGAGGCCGCGGTTCTCGTGGATCACCACGACGCCGCCCACCGGTTCGGTCACGCCGGCCGGCGCCACGCGATAGGCGCGCACCGCGCCATGGCCGTCCGGGGACGGGTAGGTCACGTAGCCGGGCTCGATGTCCGGATCGGTGAAGCGGACCTGCTGGGCGCTGGCGTAGTTCGGGCTCATGGCCGCGATCAGCGCCGCCCCGGTCAGGCCCGCCACCGTGTATCCCGACGCCCGGACCAGGAAATCGCGCTTGGATATCCGGTCATGGGCGTAGAAATCGTAGAGCTCGAGGAGCTCCGGCGGAAAGTCCTTCGCGGTCAGACGGGTCATGGCGCGCACTCCTCTTCTGGCGGAAAGAGGATAGCGCGCCGGACCGGTCTGGCGAGGGCCGTTGTTGCGAAGCCCGGCCTATATGGCGTCTTCGGCGGCGAGCTTCAGCCCGTTGCGCACCACCATCACCCCGATGACCACCGCCGCCAGCGCTGCGGCCGCTTCTCCGGCGGTGATCGCCGGGACGGGTGCGTGCACGAGGCTGAGCAAGGCCCAGACCGCTGTTCCGAGCATGAGGAAGAGAGTGACCGAGAAGAACGCTCCGCCCGCCAGGGCCGAAGCGATATCAAGCGCCGAAGCGCGTTGGCGAAAGGCCATGGCCTGACACATGTCCGCCCCTCCCGCGCCGCACCGTGCGGCGTGTTCCGCGGGGCGAGCGATTATGTAGCGCGGGCGGGGCGGTTTGAAAAGTGGGTGTGTGCAGAGCGCATAAAAAACGCCCGCCGGCGTTCGGCCGGCGGGCGTTCTCTTTGACCGGCTCTGTGTCCGGCGTCGGGCCTAGCCGGCCGTGGCGCGGAGCATCCAGGCGAATTTCTCGTGCGCGGTGACGCGCGGCGCGACCAGATCGGAGGTCGCCTCGTCGCCATGTTCGCCGGCGAGGGTCAGCGCCTTGCGGGCGGTGCGCACCACCTGCTCATGACCTTCGATGAGGTTCTTCAGCATGGTGTTGGCGTCCGGGGTGGACTGGTCGGCCTTCACCGACGCCTGTTCGGCCATCTCGGCGTAGGAGATCGGCGCCGGCAGGCCCAGCGCGCGGATGCGCTCGGCGATGTCGTCGGTGGCCGCCCAGAGTTCCTGGTACTGCTCCTCGAACATGGCGTGCAGGTCGTGGAAGCGCGGTCCGGTGACGTTCCAGTGATAGGCGTGGGTCTTGAAATACAGCGCGTAGGTGTCGGCCAGGAGCGCGCCCACGGCCTTGGCCATGGTTTCGCGCTGGTCCTGGGACAGTCCCATATTGATATCCATCATCGTCTCCCTTGAAAGCGATACAGCTGCAAGATGGGGTGGCGCGCCCTATAAAGCAAACTGTTTATATTGCTTTCTTTCATAGAGTGACCCTATGGCTCAACCCGCTCCTTCGCAGAAGCGCACGATGCGCCGGCCGGCCTCCTCCAGCGCGGCGTCGTCGGTGGCGTAGGACAGGCGGAACCCCGGCGCCGCGCCGAACGCCTCGCCCGGCACCACGGCCACGGCCTCTTCGGTGAGCAGCGCGTCGCAGACGTCGAGATCGGTCTTCATCAGAGCCCCTCCGGAACTGGTCTTGCCGATCAGGCCGGCGCAGTCGGCGAAGATGTAGAAGGCGCCCTCCGGCTTCGGCGCGGTGAGGCCCGGCGCGGCGGCGATCTTCTCCAGCATGGCGTCGCGGCGGGTCTTGAAGGCGGCGTTGCGGGGTTTGAGAAACGCGTGATCGCCGTTCAGCGCCGCCACCGAGGCCCACTGGCTGATGGAGCAGGGATTGGACGTGGTCTGGCTCATCACCTTGGCCATGGCCTTGATGAGCTTTTCCGGACCCGCCGCATAGCCGATGCGCCAGCCGGTCATGGCGTAGGCCTTCGACACGCCGTTCATGGTCAGCGTGCGGTCATAGAGCGCCGGCGCGACCTCGGCGATGGTGGCGAATTTGAAATCGTCATAGACGATGTGCTCGTACATGTCGTCGGTGAGGACGAGCACGTGGGGATGGCGCTCCAGCACCTCGGCCAGCGCCCGGATTTCATCAGCGGTATAGGCCGCGCCGGTCGGGTTGGACGGCGAGTTCAGGATCACCCAGCGCGTCTTGCCCGTGATCGCCCGGTCCAGGGTTTCCGGCTTCAGCTTGAAGCCGTCCTCCACGCCGGCCGGCGCGAACACCGCTTCGGCGCCGCACAGGCGGACCATTTCGGGATAGCTCACCCAGTAGGGCGTCGGGATCACCACCTCGTCACCGGGATTCAGCGTGGCGGCGAAGGCGTTGTAGATCACCGGCTTGCCGCCTGGCGACACGTTCACCTGGGACGGTTTGTAATCGAGAGAATTGTCGCGCTTGAACTTGGCGCAGATCGCCTCCTTCAGCTCGGGCAGCCCGTCGATATTGGTGTATTTGGTCTCGCCGCGCCGGATCGCGTTGATCGCCGCCTCCTTGATCGGGTCGGGCGTGTCGAAATCCGGCTCCCCGGCGCCCAGCCCGATCACGTCGACGCCCTGGGCTTTCAGATCGCGCGCCTTCTGGGTCACGGCGATGGTGGCCGAAGGCTGGACGCGCGACAGCGCGTCGGAGGTGCGGATCGGGTCGCGCGCGGCGGAGTCGGACATGAAGGCGGTTTCCTTTACAGGTTGGCGGCCCGCTTCAGCAGGACGAAGACGGTCTGATGTCGCGCGGGACTTTCCAGCGCCCGGGCCACGACTTCAAGCCCGAACTGTTCCGCCAGGCCCGGCGGGCCGGCCGCGCCCCGGCCCGGACGGGCCTCGCCGCGCACTTTCGCAAGGCCTGTGGTGTTCGACGCCACGGCTTCGGCGTCCAGGCCGCGCGCCGCGATCCAGGGGGCGATCTGGGCCAGCGCCTTCTCGTGGCCGTACACGCCCGAGAGGGCGGCCGTGTCGCCGGGCCGGCGATAGAGGTCGAAGCTGATCGCAAGCGCCGTCCGGTCCGTCTCGACGGCCCAGCCCTCGTCGAGGGCGGCGCGGGTCTGCGCGATTTCGCCGGCGCCGCTGTCCAGCGCGGCCGCAGCGCAGTCCACCGCGCCGGACTTCAGCGCCGCCAGCACGCTTTCAAGATCGCCCAGCGCCACCAGCTGCGCCTGCGGGAGGAGCCTGAGCGCCGCCTGATGGGTGAAGCTGCCCTCGGGGCCGAGAAAGGCGAGGCGCGGTGCGGTCATGGTTCGCAGCCTAACCGGCGGGGCGGCGGCTGGGGAGGGTGGATTTCCCCAGCCTGATCTCCCGCCCGCAAACGGCCCCAATTGTTCGCCGCGGCGCCTTTTTTGCGACGCAGCTCCGCCATGGGTCGCCCGTTACCTGTTCATGGGCGGTTCAGGAACCGCGTTCTCGAGCCGCGACCAGGAGGCCGCCATGAAACGTTCGTCATCACTCGCCGGTCTGACCAGCCTGGTCCTGGCGCTTGTCTGCTTTGCGTCGGCGGCGGCGCTGTTTCACGGTGACAAGGCGCGGGGCCAGAGCCCGCTCTTCATCGCCGCCAGCGAGTCCGCAGGCTAGAGCCTTTTCAGCGAAAGCGGGCGCCGGTTTCGCGGTTCGAACGGGCGACACCTCAAAGAGTCAGGCCGACAGGTGCAGCACGATCTCGCGCCGGTGCGGCGCGTCGCGATGCTCGAACAGATACAGGCCCTGCCAGGTCCCGAGCACCAGCGCGCCGCCGGACACCGGCACGCCGATCGACACCGCGGTCAGCGCCGCCTTGATGTGGGCGGGCATGTCGTCGGGGCCCTCGGTGGTGTGGCGCAGCCAGCTCATGGCCGGATCGTCGCCCGGCGGAACCAGCTTGCTGAAAAACGCATCGAGATCGCGGCGCACGTCCGGATCGGCGTTCTCCTGAACCACCAGAGAGCACGAGGTGTGGCGTACAAAGCAGGTGAGCAGCCCGTCCGCGCCCCCGGCCGCCTCTGCGAAGCGGGCGGCCTCGGCGGTGAACGCGTAGAGGCCGGGGCCTTCGGTCTCCACGTGGATGCGCGTCTGCGCCATGGGACGTCTCCTCCATCACAGGCTTGCTCACGCGGCTGTCATTGGACGCCGGGGGCGGGCTCTGGAAGGTTCGCCGCCTGACCTTATCCGGAGCACGCCCATGTCCATGCGCGAGAGCGTCAAAGCCTATTACGGCGAGACCCTGCAATCCACGGCCGACCTGAAATCGGACGCCTGCTGCGAGATCGCCGCGCCGTCCGCCGCCGTACAGGCGGCGATGGCCAACATCCATCCCGAAGTGAGCGCGCGTTATTACGGCTGCGGCCTGGTGGCGCCGGAGGACATGGCGGGCAAGCGGGTTCTGGATCTGGGCTGCGGCACGGGGCGCGACGTCTATCTTCTAGCCCAGCTCGCAGGACCGCAGGGTGAAGTCGTCGGCGTGGACATGACCGACAACCAGCTGGCCGTGGCGCGCGCCCACCAGGCTTGGCACGCGGAGCGCTTCGGCTACGCCAACACGCGTTTTCTGACCGGCTATATCGAAGATCTTGGCGCGCTGGACCTTCAGCCGGAGAGCTTTGATCTCGTCGTGTCCAACTGCGTGGTGAATCTGTCGGAGGACAAGCCGGCGGTGTTTGACGGCGTGCGCCGGCTGCTGAAACCCGGCGGCGTGATGCATTTCGCCGATGTCTACGCCCGCCGGCCCGTGCCGCAGGCGTTGAAGACCGACCCGGTGCTCTACGGCGAATGCCTGGCCGGAGCGCTGGCCTGGGAGGATTTTCTCACCCTGGCCAAGGCGGCGGGATTCTCCGCGCCGGTGCTGGTGGATCACCGGCCGCTGGCGATCACCGACCCGGCGCTCATGGACCTGCTCGACGGGCTCGACTTCGTGTCCGCCACCGTAGCGATGGGCCCGGGAGGCTGGCCGTGCTGCGCCGCGGTCACCGACCCGTTCGAAACCCCGTCGCCCCACGCGCCCGGCGCCGGCTGCTGCTGAGCCCGGATGCACCGGCCGGCGCCCGCAGGCGTGCGGCCGACGGGCTTTGACAGTCAGGCATCAGGAAAAAGCCGCCGGGAACATCACATCGGGCCCGTCCGCCCGTCTCCGACTGCGGGGGGCCGGATGGCGGGCGGGCGCGCCCTTCGTCGGGAAAACCGCTTGCGCAGTGATCGCGCCTCCAGTGCGGCGTCCCGGCCCCGGGTGTTCAACGCGGGGCTGCTCCCCTGCGAGGCAGGGGCGGCGAACGGACGCGTTGCGGCGAATACTTCACCCGCGCCCGGTCTCGTTGAGACAAGCGCTCCCCTGCGTTTCACCTGGAAGCGATCCGCCTCAAACTGTTAACAAAACCCTAACACAAGATCGACATGCGCCCAAATAAAAACGGAAGCCTGGTGCAGCAGGCTTCCGTTTCAACTGTTTATTCGCTTGAGTGCCGGAGCGGTGCGCTATTCGCCAGGGCGTACGGGGGACGGATCGGAGGCCGGGAAGCTCTCCTTCATCGCCTCGTCCAGGCGCTCGTCCTCATCCATCGCCCCCTCGTTCTTCTTGTCGGGGGCGGTCTGTCCGGGCGTGTGCTTCACGTCGGTGTCGGTGGGCTTGCGCGGACGCTCGGTGGCCGGTCCGTTGGGCTCGATCACATCGTCCTCGGCCGCTTCCTCGGCGCCGCGCTGACGGCGGCGCTCGTCCTCGTCCTCACGGCCGGGGGCGTCGCCCTCGGCCCGCACGGTCTCGCCAAAACGTTCGCCGCGCGCGCCGTCGAGTCCGCGGTCAACCGGCTGCACCCGGCTGTCTTCCTTGTCCCGGTCAGGCCGGCCGATTTCGGCGTCGTTGGCGTGCTTGTCTTCGTCGAAGATTTCCGCGAACGCCTGGTCGTCGGCGGGCGCGTTGTCGGTGCTGCGATGGGCGGCCATCGGTCTTCCCTCCTTGAACTGCTGCATGATCAACCAGCTGGGGCGCAGCATCGTTCCGTCAAGCCGCCGCGGCCGGGCGGGACCGTGGGCGCGATCAGCGCCGGGTCTGCTCGTGCAGCGCCTTCGCGCGCGACAGGTGTTGCTGCAGGGTGGGCAGCATCTGGTGCGCGAAGCGCTGCAGGCCGGGATGGTCGCCGTCCTCGGCGTAGCTCTCGAACAGCTTCACGGTTTCCTGATGCGCCAGGTGCTGCTGCTCGGCGTAGCGCGCGTCGAACTCCGGGTCCGGCGCCTTCTCCAGATGCTCCAGCATGGAGCGCCGGCGCGCATCCAGCGCCGAGGGCAGGGCGGGCGCGCCGGGATGGGTCTCCAGCGTGTCCTGCAGCTCCTTCTTGGCGTGTTCGTGATCGGCGATCATCTGTTCGGCGAAATCGCGGATGCGCTGATCCTGGGTGCGCCGCTTGGCGATGTCGGCGGCCTCCAGCTCGTAGCGATTGCCGATGGCCGCGTTCTCCACGAACGTGTCCGAATCGTTCGCCGTGCCGGCCTTGGCCTTGCCGAACATACCGCCGATCGTGTCCATGGCCCTGTCCACCATGTTCATCGGACCTGTGTGTTTCTCAGCCATGTCAGATCTCCATTCGTCGCGAGGGGGTGACTCGCCAAACGAGTGGAGTGGGGCGGTGTTCCGGGCGGCGGTGAGGAGGGCGGCGCAAAAAACCCCGGCGCGCGGACCGCACGCCGGGGCTCTTCAGTCAGTCGTAGGAGCGGAAAAACCCTACGCCGCCTTCGCCGGCTTGAAGCGGCCGTAGAAGGTCTCGTTCTTGGCCGCCATGTCGCGCAGGAGCTGCGGGACCTCGAACGGCTTGCCGTAGCTGGCTTTCAGCTCATCGGCGCGCTTGACGAAGTCCGCCGCGCCGATCGTGTCGATATAGCTCAGCACGCCGCCGGTATAGGGCGCGAAACCCCAGGCGAGGATGGAGCCCACATCGGCTTCGCGCGGATCGGCGACGATCTTCTCCTCCATGGTGCGCGCGGCCTCGATGGCCTGGGCGTAGAGGATGCGGTCCTTGATCAGGTCCACGGACGGCTGGTCTTCGGCCAGCTTGCCGTTCGGGGCGAACTGATCGAGCTCGTCCCACAGCCGCTTGCCTTCGTCGCCATAGACGTAAAAGCCCTTCTTGTTCTTCCGCCCGTAGCGGCCGAGCTCGTACATCTTCTCGATGACTTCCGCGTTCGGGGTGTCCTCGAACTGATCACCCAGATCCTTCTTGGTCTGCTGCAGCACCTTGTAGCCGAGATCGATGGCGACCTCGTCCTGCAGGCTGAGCGGACCCACCGGCATGCCGGCCATTTTCGCGGTGTTTTCGATGAGGGCCGGTTTCACGCCTTCGGTGAGCAGATACATGCCCTGCTCGATATAGCGCATGACGCAGCGATTGGCGTAGAAGCCGCGCGTGTCGGCCACCACGATGGGGGTCTTCTTGATCTTCGCCACGAAGTCCAGGGCCACCGAGATCGCCTTGTCGCCGGTCTTCTCGCCGACGATGAGCTCCACCAGATTCATCTTCTCCACCGGGGAGAAGAAGTGGACGCCGATGAAGTTCTCCGGACGGCTGGACGCCGCGGCCAGAGAGGTGATCGGGATGGTGGAGGTGTTGGAGCCGAAGATCGCGTCCTTGGGCAGGTGCTCTTCGGCCATCTTGGTGATCTTGTGCTTCAGCTCGGAGTTCTCGAACACCGCCTCCACGACAAGATCGACGTCCTTCAGGAGAGAGTAGTCCGTCGTCGCGGTGACGAGATCGGTCTTCTCTTTCGCGGCCGCTTCAGTGACCTTGCCGCGCTTGACGCCCTTGGCGAAGTGATCGGCCACGTGTTGCTTGCCGCGGTCCGCGCCCTCCTGGTCGGCGTCGATGAGGATCACCTCGATGCCGGCCTGGGCCGACACGGTGGCGACGCCCGCGCCCATGAAGCCGGCGCCGATGACGGCGATCTTCTTCACTTCGCCCTTGGACTGGCCGGCGGGGCGGCGCGCGCCCTTCTCCAGCGCCTGTTTCGACAGGAAGAGAGAGCGGATCATGTTCCGCGACTCAGGCCGCATCAGCAGCTTGGTGAAGTAGCGGCTCTCGATGCGCAGCGCGGCGTCCATGGGCACCTGAAGGCCCTCATAGACGCAGGAGAGGATGTAGCGCTGGGCGGGATAATTGCCGTAGGTCTCTTTCAGGAGCATCGGCGAGGCGCCGGCGAAGACCTGCATGCCGGCGGGGTGGTAGGGGCCGCCGCCGGGGATCTTGAACTTGTCCTGGTCCCAGGGCTGCTTGCCGCCCATGGGATCGGCTTTCACCATCTCCTTGGCCTTGGCGACGATCTCGGAGGCCGGCGCGATCTCGTGCACGACGCCCTGCTGTTTCGCGCTGTCGGCGTCGAACTGCTTGCCCTGCAACATGATCGGCGCGGCGTTCATCACCCCGATCAGGCGCGGCAGGCGCTGGGTGCCGCCGCCGCCGGGCAGCACGCCCACCAGGCTTTCCGGCAGGCCCAGCTTGGCGCCGGTGTCATTGGCCATGACGCGGTAATGGCAAGCCAGCGTCACCTCGAACCCGCCGCCCAGGGCCAGGCCGTTGATGGCGGCTGCGATGGGCTTGCCGCAGGTTTCAAGATTGCGCAGCGTCTGGTTCAGCCGGTAGGCGGTCTCGAAGAGTTTGGCTTTCGCCTCGTCTTCGGACAGGCCCTCCAGCTCGGCCATGCCGCCGCCGAGTTCAGAGAGGTCCGCGCCGGCGCAGAAGGCTTTCTTGCCCGACGTGATCACCGCGCCCTTGATGGCGGCGTCGCCGGCGATCTTGCCGACGATATCGTCGATCTCGCCCATGACGGCGTTTGACAGCACGTTCATGGACACATTGGGGGAGTCGAAGGTGATCAGGGCGATCCCGTCGCCGTCGACGTCGAATTTGAAGTGGGTGTAGGTCATTTGGAGTGCTCCTCCGTTGATGCGTCGTCATCGGTCGCATCCGGTGAATTCTTGTTGGACTTGGTCTGAGCAGCGCCGAAAGCCGGGGCCAGCGCAACACCGAGAGCGACGCCGAAGGCGAGGCCCAGCGCGACATCGTCAAACGCCATGCCGAACGCCACGCCCAGCGCGACGCCCATGCCGATCCCTAGGGGCAGACCGGCCGCAAAAGCGGCCTGATCTGACTTGGGGTCGCGCTTGCCTTCGTCTTCGGCCATGGCGCTAGATCCGCTCGATGATCGTGGCCGTGCCCATGCCGCCGCCGACGCAGAGCGTGGCGAGGCCGGTGCCCTGTCCGGTGCGTTCCAGCTCGTCCAGGATCGTCCCGAGGATCATCGCCCCGGTGGCGCCCAGCGGGTGACCCATGGCGATGGCGCCGCCATTGACGTTGGTCTTCGAGTGGTCGACCCCGAGGTCCTCCATGAAGCGCAGCACCACCGCGGCGAACGCCTCGTTCATCTCGTAGAGATCGATGTCGTCGGGGCTCATGCCGGCTTTTTTGAGCGCCTTGCGCGCAGACGGGGCCGGGCCGGTGAGCATGATGGTGGGTTCCGACCCGATGGAGGCCATGGCGCGGATGCGCGCGCGGGGTTTCAGGCCCAGCTTCTCGCCCATCTCCTTGGACCCGATCAGGATCGCCGCCGCGCCGTCCACGATGCCGGACGAGTTGCCGGCGTGGTGCACGAAATCGATGCGCTCCACGTCCGGGTATTTCTGGATCGCCACCTTGTCGAGGCCGATGAAGGCGGAGAGATCCTTGAAGGCCGGCTTCAGGCTGGCCAGCGACTGCATGTCGGTGCCCGGGCGCATGTGCTCGTCATGATCAAGCTGGGTGAGGCCCAGCTGGTTCTTCACCGGCACGATGGACTTCTTGAAGCGGCCCTCTTTCCAGGCCTTCTCGGCGCGGTTCTGGGACTCCACGGCATAGGCGTCCACATCGTCGCGGCTATAGCCGTATTTCGAGGCGATGAGGTCGGCCGACACGCCCTGGGGCACGAAGTAATGGTCGAACGCCATTTCCGGATCGACCACCATGGCGCCGCCGTCAGAGCCCATGGGCACGCGGCTCATGGCCTCGACGCCGCCGCCGATGGCCATGTCGGCCTCGCCGGACATGACTTTCGCGGCCGCGAGGTTGGTGGCTTCGAGGCCCGAGGCGCAGAAGCGGTTCACCTGGAAGCCGGAGACGCTCTCGGCGTAGCGCGCATTGAGCGCCGCGGCGCGGGCGATATCGGCGCCCTGTTCGCCCACCGGCGACACGCAGCCCAGGATCACGTCGTCCACAAAGGACGTGTCCAGATTATTGCGGTCGCGCAGCGCCTCGAGCTGCTGGGTGGCCAGCTGCAGCGCGGTGATCTCGTGCAGCGAGCCGTTCTTCTTGCCCTTGCCGCGCGGGGTGCGCACGGAGTCGTAGATATAAGCTTCGGTCATAGGGGGTTCCTCCTAGGGGTTTGGAGCTTGAGTGACCGGTTCTGACGCCGGCGTGTCTGTTTTCCTCCCCCGTTTACGGGGGAGGTGGACCGGACCTTGGTCCGGGCCGGAGGGGGGAAGCGCGGCGAGAACGCCGTCGAGCACCCCTTCCAGATTGTCGTAGATGTCGGTGTTTCCGGCGCGAAACACGGTGAAGCCTTTGGCCTCGATAAACGCAGTGCGGCGTTGATCGTGGGCGATTTCGCGGTCAGTGGCGTGGGTCGCCCCATCCACTTCGACGACCAGGCCGCCTTCCACGCAGGCGAAGTCAGCGACATAGGGTCCGATCGGATGCTGACGGCGAAACTTCCAGCCGTCCATCTGACCGCGGCGCAGGCGCGACCAGAGGATGGTCTCGGCGCCCGTCATCCGCCGGCGCAGCGACCGCGCCAGGCTGCGGGAGCGGGATTCACACTCACGCATGCACGCCTCCCGTCAGTCGTCGCCATCCCCCCTCCGTCTGGCGCTGTGCGCCAGCCACCTCCCCCGTAAACGGGGGAGGAAACCGAACGAGGGCGCCCTCGGTTTTTCCTCCCCCGTTTACGGGGGAGGTGTCGGCGAAGCCGACGGAGGGGGGATTGGCGCCAGTCCTCACCCTACAGCGTCCGCGCGATCAGCAGCTTCATGATCTCGTTGGTGCCGCCATAGATCCGCTGGACGCGGGCGTCGCGGAACATGCGCGCGATGGGGTATTCGTTCATATAGCCGTAGCCGCCATGGAGCTGGACGCATTCGTCGATCAGCTCGCACTGGATGTCGGTGACCCAGTATTTCGCCATGGAGGCGGTGGCCGCATCCAGCTGGCCCTTGATCAGCAGGTCCGAGCAATGCTGGATGAACACCTCGGCGATGGTGGCCTTGGTTTTCAGTTCCGCCAGCTTGAACTGGGTGTTCTGGAACTCGATGATCGACTTGCCGAACGCCTTGCGTTCCTTGACGTAGGCGATGGTTTCGTGAAGCGCGCGCTTCATCATGCCGACGCCCTGGACCGCGATCTGCAGGCGTTCCTGGGGCAGCTGTTCCATAAGCTGGATGAAGCCCTGGCCCTCTTCCTGGCCCAGGCGCGCCTCGGCGGGCACCCACATGTCCTCGAAGAACAATTCGGCCGTGTCCTGGGACTTCATGCCGACCTTGTCGAGATTGCGCCCGCGGCGGAAGCCTTCCACCTCGTCGGTCTCCACCATGAACAGGGTGGTGCCCTTCGCGCCGGCCTTCGGATCGGTCTTGGCCACGACGATGATGAAATTGGCCGTGCCGCCATTGGTGATGAAGGTTTTCGAGCCGTTGATGCGGTAGCCGTTGCCGTCCTTGACGGCGGTGGTCTTCACGCCCTGAAGATCGGACCCGGCGCCCGGTTCGGACATGGCGATGGCGCCGACATACTCTCCGGACACCAGCTTGGGCAGGAGCTTCTTCTTCTGCTCTTCCGACCCGTAGTGCCACACATACGGTCCGACGATGGAGTTGTGCAGGCTCGCGCCCCAGCCCTCCACGCCGGCCTCTGTGGTGGCCATGTGGAATACGTAGTCGTGACGCCAGTCGCCGCCGGCGCCGCCGTATTCTTCAGGACAGGCCGGGCACAAAAGGCCGGCTTCGCCCGCCTTGGTCCACACGTCGCGGTCCACGACGCCTTCCTTCTCCCAGCGTTCGGTGTGAGGCAGGCATTCCTTCTCCACGAAGCCGCGCACGGCGCCTTCGAAGATATTGACGTCTTCCTGGTCCAGCCATTCGGGCTTGGGGACGTTGAGCACTTGGGCGGTCATTTTCTGGTCTCCTCCGGGTGGTCTTATTCTCTTTGACCCTTCGGGGCCCGCCCGCACGGGCGAGCCCCGAAGGATGTCCGCGCCCTTAGAACGCCTCCGCGTCCAGCGCCATCAGGGTCTCCGCGCCGCTCTCGACCCGCGCCAGATGGGTGTCGGCCATGGGCAGCCAGCGCTCGACGAAGTATTTCGCGGTCACCAGCTTGGATTTGTAGATCGGGTCGGAGTCGCCGGCCTTCACCTTGGCGTTGGCGACCTTGGCCATTTTCGCCCACATATAGGCGAAGCAGGTCAGGCCGAAGAGGTGGAGATAATCGGTGGACGCCGCGCCGGCGTTGTCGAAATTCTCCAGCCCCTTCGCCACCAGCCAGTTGGTGGCTTTCTGGAGCTTCTGCTTGGTGGCCTTCAGGCCTTCCACGGAGGCTTTCAGATCCGCGTCGCCTTCGTTCTCGGCGATGAAGCCGTCAAGCTCGGCGAAGAAGGAGTTGATCGGGCGCATGCCGGACATGGCCAGCTTGCGGCCCACCAGGTCCAGGGCCTGGATGCCGTTCGTGCCCTCATAGATCAGGGTGATGCGCGCATCGCGCAGGAGCTGCTCCACGCCCCATTCGCGGGTGAAGCCCGACCCGCCATGGACCTGCAGGCCTTCGGAGACGCAGTCATAACCCTTGTCGGTGAGATAGCCTTTGATGACGGGCGTGAGCAACGCCATGTAGTCGCCGGCCTTCTCGCGCACCGCCGGATCGTCGGCCCGATGCTCCAGATCGCCCTGCAGCGCGGTCCACAGGGTGAGCGCGCGCGCGCCCTCCACGAAGACCTTCTGGTTCATCAGCATGCGGCGCACGTCGGGGTGCACGATGATGGGGTCGGCCGCGTCGTCGGGATTCTTCGGGCCGGTCAGAGAGCGGCCCTGGATGCGGTCCTTGGCGAAGGCGAGGGAGTATTGATAGGCGGTTTCGGCCAGGCCCAGACCCTGCAGGCCGACGCCCAGGCGCGCCTCGTTCATCATGATGAACATGGTCTTGAGGCCTTTGTTCTCCTCGCCCACGAGCCAGCCGGTGGCGCCGTCATAGTTCATGACGCAGGTGGCGTTGCCGTGGATGCCCATCTTCTCTTCCAGGCCGCCGCAGATCAGGTCGTTGCGCTTGCCCGGCTCGCCGTTCTCGTGGGGAATGAATTTCGGCACCACGAAGAGGGAGATGCCCTTCACGCCGGCCGGGGCGCCCTCGATGCGCGCCAGCACCAGGTGGATGATGTTGCCCGACATGTCGTGCTCGCCGGCCGAGATCCAGATCTTCTGGCCGGTGATGGCGTAGGAGCCGTCGTCGTTGGGAACCGCCTTGGTGCGCAGCATGCCGAGATCGGTGCCGCAATGGGGCTCGGTCAGGTTCATGGTGCCCGACCATTCGCCGGAGATCATCTTGGGCAGGTAGAGCTGCTTCTGCGCGTCGGAGCCGCCGATGGTCAGGGCGTGCGCGGCGCCGCCGGTGAGGCCCGGATACATGCCGAAGGCCATGTTGGCGCTGGTCACCATCTCGTTGAAGGCGAGGTTGAGATAGGCCGGCAGGCCCTGGCCGCCATAGGTCGGGTCGGCCGACAGGGCGGTCCAGCCGCCTTCGGTCATCTGCTTGTAGGCGTCCTTGAAGCCGGTGGGCACGGTCACTTCGCCGTTGGACAGCCGGCAGCCTTCCTGATCACCCACGGAATTGAGCGGGTGAAGCACGTTCTCGCAGAACTTGCCGCCTTCTTCGAGCACGGCCGAGACGATGTCCTCGCTGGCTTCGGAGAAGCTCGGCAGATTTGAGTATTGCTGCACGTTCAGCACGTCGTTGATGACGAAGCTCTGGTCGCGGAGGGGGGCGCGGTACTGGGGCATGGGTGTCTCCGTGGAGGGGTGGTTATCGAGCCGCGAGGCTCAAGAAAAGTCGAGTCGGATGGGGCTGGATTTGCAAAACGGTGATCATTCCGCGCTCCCCGCCGTCCATTCGGCGAGCCGCGCGGCGGCCAGCGCCTCGAAAGCACGGGCGCGGCGCTTGATGTCTTCAGGGGGTTCGCGGTCGGCCAGACGCTCTTCCAGCCAGAGGCAGCCGGCGGTGAGCTCCGACAGGGCGTGATCAATGTCGGCGCGCTGGCGCTCCAGCGTGGCGATGCGGGCCTTGAAGCGCGTCAGCGCGTCTTCCAGATGCAGGCGCGACCCCTCGTCGAGGCGCTCGATATCCTGCATCTCCTTGATTTCTTCCAGGGTGAAGCCGACCCGGCGGCCGCGCAGAATCAGATCCAGCCGGGCAGCGTCGGCGGCGCTGTAGACACGCGAGGCGCCGCGGCGCGTCGGGTTCAGAAGACCCTTCTGTTCGTAGAATCGCAGGGTGCGGGCGGTCACGTCGAAGCGGACCGCGAGCTCGCGAATGGTGTATTCCGCCTGCGCCGGAAGGATGCTGTTGGTCATGTCGCCGCACGGTAGCGAAGTTGACGTTCACGTCAACGTCAATCTTTGGCGGCGGTTGTGTTTGTCGCGCCGGGCCGCAAAGGGGCGCCGGGCGTCGCAGACGTGCGGTCGGCGCCGGTCTACGGGGCGCCGCGCTCGAGGGTCAGGCGGATCACTTCGGAGCTGGGGCGGCCGCCATATCCAAGGGCGGTCGCCACGGAGACGTCCAGAGTGCGCCCGTCGAAGCTGGCGCGGGGCGCTTCGCCGACGCCCACGCGGACGATTTCCAGATTGCGCAGCGTGCGTCTGGGGGCGGCTTCGGCCCCGAGGGCGATCATCGCCAGGGCGTCGATGATGTACGGGTTCTGGTCAGGCGGGAGGCTGGTGAGCTCCGCGCTCACCTCGTTGCGCGACAGGCGCGCCAGGGTGTCGACCATGTCGCTCGCAGCCGCCTGAAGCTCGTCCGGTCCGGCCGGCGCCGCCACCAGGGTGCGCGCAGGGCTCACCGGATCAACGATCACGCCGTCCGGGCTGTCGGGCGGGAAATAGGTCCAGCCGCCGAGATTGGAGGTGCGCAGGATGATCCGGTCCGTGTCGGTGCGCCACACCTCGCCGCCGCCCGACGCCCGTCCGCGATAGGCGGCGTGAACCTCCATGGACCCTTCGGTCCATAACAGGTTCGGCTGGCGCGAGCGATCGAGGATGAACCGGCCGCGCCCGTCGGCGCGCTCGAACCATACCGATTGCGGCGCCTCGGATTGCGAGTCGCGGCCCAGCATCTGCTGGAACGGATTCTGTTGACTGACCCCGTGCGTGCTCGACAGCGCCCAGACCCCGGCCGCCAGCACGAACAGAGTGATGAGACCCCTGAACATGATCGGGAAACTTACTCTGCATCACGGCGAATCTACGGCGCCGCCCGGCCTCAATTTCGGCGCCGTGATGAACATGTTTTTTATGCCCGCCGCCCGGCGCGGCCGGAAAGCCCCCGGAGCGGCCGCCCGGCCGGCGCCGGATCGGGCCGCCGCCTGCTAGGCCATGTACTGGCCGCCATTGGCCGCCAGGGTGGCGCCGGTGATGAAGCCGGCCTCGTCGGAGACCAGGAACACCACGCAGCGCGCCACGTCCTCCGCCGTGCCGAGCCGGCCGACGGGGATGGTGGCGATGATCTGCTCGCGCACATGTTCGGGCACCGCCATCACCATGTCGGTGGCGATATAGCCGGGGCAGATCGCGTTCGCCGTGATGTTCTTGCGCGCGCCTTCCTGGGCCAGCGCCTTGGTGAACCCCAGATCGCCGGCCTTGGCGGCGGAGTAGTTGGCCTGCGCGAACTGTCCCTTCTGCCCGTTGATCGAAGAGATCGTCACGATCCGCCCGAAATTGCGCTCGCGCATGGAGGGCCACAGCGGATGGGTCATGTTGAACACGCCGGACAGATTGCAGTCGATGACCTCGCGCCATTGCCCGGGCGTCATCTTGTGGAACGGCGCGTCGCGGGTGATGCCGGCGTTGTTGACCAGCACGTCCACCGGGCCGAGCTCGGCCGTGACCGCCTCGATCCCCGCCTTGCAGGCTTCGTAGTCGGCCACCGACCACTTGTAGGCCTTGATCCCGGTCTCGTCGGCGAACGCTTTCGCGGCCGCGTCATTGCCGGCGTAATTGGCCGCAACCTGATAGCCGGCCGCCTTCAAGGCGACCGAGATCGCCTTGCCGATGCCGCGTGTGCCGCCCGTCACAAGCGCTGTTCTGACCATTGTTTTTCCTCCCTGTCCCCGCATGCGAACTGTGTCTATGCTGCGCAGCATCGCCGGCGTCGCAAGCGCAGCATTGTTCTTGGGTCCGCCAGCGAGACCTGACGGGAGCCTCTGTCGGAATCCTTTATCGCAAGCGCCGCCTTCCGGTGTCGAGCGGTGAAAGGCCCCAGACGCAAAAAAATACCGCCCGCATGAGACGGGCGCTTCGGGAGACATGAACCATGACCAGCAGCGACAGCGCGCCGATCATCATCAAGAAATATGCGAACCGGCGTCTTTATGACACGTCGGCCAGCCGCTACGTGACGCTCGAGCACCTTCGCGAACTGGTGCGCCAGGACAAGACGTTCCAGGTGGTGGACGCCAAGTCCGGCGAGGACCTCACGCGCGGCGTGCTCGCCCAGATCATCTTTGAAGAAGAGAGCAAGGGCGAGACCCTGCTGCCGGTGGAGTTTCTGCGCCAGCTGATCGGGTTCTACGGCGACTCCATGCAGTCCATGGTTCCCGGATACCTGAACATGACCATGGACAGTTTCGCCCGCCAGCAGGCGGAGATGCGCGAGAAGATGACCGGGGCCATCACCGATCCGGCCGCGTCCATGGCGCTGATGGAGGAAGCCGCCAAGCGCAACATGGCGATGTTCCAGCAGGCCATGAAGATGTTCACACCCGGCTTTCCCCAGCCCGGCGCCGCGTCGTCCGACTCCGAAACAGGGCGTCCGGGCAAGGCGAGCGGCGAGGATGACGTGAAGGCGCTGCGCGACGAGCTGGAGGTCATGCGCGCGCGCCTCGACAAGCTGTCCGAAGGCCGCTGAGGCCGCTCGCGCCCGCAAAACTGTCCTGAAACGGCACGGATCGCACCCCCGCCGGGCCGCATCGGGACAGGTGATCAGGGTTAATCGGCGTTAAGGGGTGTAAAGGAGCGGTTAAACTCTGGCGCGCGCTTTGCGTTGAACCGGTCATGATCGGTTTCGACCCATACGCGCCGCGCGCTCACCGTCCCGCCGCCCGGGACGGATCGGGGCGCGTGACGGCCGGCGCCGGCGCGGACGCGTCCGGTGATCCGGGCCGCCGCGCCCTCGTGCCCGCCGGGCCGCGCCGTGACGGCGGGGAGCCGCGCCGCCGCGCCGAGGGCCGGTCGGGCGACGCCGACCGCGCCTGCGCGCGCTCCGGGCTTCATCTCCAGATCGACGCTCCTGCGCCGCGCCGGGGTCTGCGCGCCGACGCCGCCGAGCAGGGCCGTTACCGGCGCGCCTACCAGGCCTCCATGACGCCGGCCGCCGCCGGGCCGCGCCTGGAGAAGCGGGCGTGAGCCGCCGCCTTGCGCCGTTCTCGACGCGCGCCCTCGACGGCGCAGCGGTGCTGGCCGTGGTGTTCCTGTTCGTCTGAAAAATCGAAGCGTGCGAGTCGGCGTCTGTGTCGCCGGCTCGCTGACTCTGCGCCGGGCCGGCTTTGACCGGGGCCGGCCTTGCGAGATTCGCTACGCCGCTTCGCGCGCCCGAGCCGGGGCGTTCGGCGTGTAGGCCTGCCACAGCAGCCCCAGCTGCAGGAACAGGATCACCGCAAGCACCGCCCCGACCAGTCCGGCCTTCAGGCCGGTGGCCAGAGCCGTGCTCCGGGCCCGGCTTTCCAGCACCATGAACCAGCCCGGCGCGTCCATGCGGGCGTAGGCGGCCAGGGCGCCGGTGGCGGGCGTCTTGATCACGCCGGCGCGTTGGCCGTGTGCCGCCACCACGCGGCCAAGTTCGGCCAGGCCGAGCTCTTCGGAGATCCGCTGCACGTCGGCGTCGGTGATCACTTCGGCGCCGAACAGGGCCGGGTGGGAGACCACGTCTCCGGTCCGCGTGATGATCAGCGTGGTCTGCTTGTCGGAACTGTCGGCCACAGCCTCTCGAAGCAGGCCCGCCACGTCCAGCGTGTCGCCGAACGCGCCCAGATGGGCGCCGCCGATGCGCACCGGCGTATGGCACCCGATGGACTGGCCGCGCACGGAGTCAGTGTAGACCAGCCCGACCAGACCCGTGCAAGCGGTTCGGCCGAGCGGGTTGTTGGCCGGCTGCACGATCTCCACCATTTCATACCGGTCCAGCCTGAAGTCGGCGGGCGCCTCCTCGCGGTAGAACATCAGCCGGTCCTCGCGCTCCGGGGCGAAGACCACCAGATTGCGCGCGTCGGTGAAGTGCAGCGTCTTGAAGCTATTCAGATAGGCCGGACCGGTGTCGCGCACGGTCTGGAAGGCCGCCACCATGACGCGCCGCGTCCGGGCGTCGGGCTCGGCCTCGCCGATGAACGCGCCCATGCCGAAGGTGTGCTGACCGTTCTCGCGTACGATCCCGTCAAAATCTTCCGGCCGGCTGCGCCGCGCGCCGCTGTGATGCTCGGGAAAATACGCCTCGAACAGGGCGTCCGCCTCGGCCTGCTCAAGGGTCTGGAAGCGCCTGCGGAACCGGTCGATGGCGCTGCGGTGCTTGGAGATCAGCTTGTCGAACATCTCGTGTCGCGCATCCGCCCGCGCGGTGACCTCCTCCAGCAGGCGCCGCGATTCGCTGTGCTCGGCCTCGTCGGCCAGGAACGGATACGCCACGCCCGCAGCGATCAGTCCGAGGACCGCGCTGACTGCGGCGATAGCAAGCAGGCGAGGCGACAGGGACACGGGCGGACGCGCTCCGAATAAAAATAAAACCGGACATGACTATGCCTCGCACGGGTCAAGATTTCCTGAATCAGGCTGTATTTGTTCAATCAAGGCAGCGATAGCCGCCGGGTTCACGCTCGATCGGGGTGCGCCGCAGCAAAGCCGGATCGCGAGGCGGGGCCGCCCCTATCCTTCGGTTTCGCGCAGCATCACCATCTCGTAGGTGAAGCGCCGGGCCGGATGGATGGAGTCCGACAGGGCGATGATGCGGCCGCCCTGATCGTAATAGCGCCGGCGCGTGCGCAGGGCGGGTTCCCCGGTTTCCGCCTTCAGCGCCTCGGCTTCCGGCGTGGTGAGGGCGCCGCCGGTGATCGACTGCTCGATGCGGGCGGTGGGCACCTGGCGTTCGCGGGCGATCCACTCTGTCACCGCGCCGCCGAGCTCCACATAGGTCTCCACCGGCGGGGCGAGATCGGCGCGGATCCAGACATCCGTGAGCGCCACGGGCGGCTCGCCCGGCTCTCCGCGCACGCCGTGCACATGGAGGAAATCGCCCGCCGGACTGACGCCCAGGGCGCGCGCCACGCCGGGCTCGATGGCCGCGGTCCGCGTGAGCGTCGGGGTCAGGCGGGCGTCGCGCGGATACCGCATCAGCTCGTCCACGCCGCCCCATTTCTGGGAAAAGCGCTGGGTGCTTTCGCGGGCCACCACCACCGTGCCGGCGCCGCGCCGGCGAGCGATCAGCCCGGCGTCGGAGAGCAGGCGCAGGGCCTCGCGCACGGTGTGGCGCGAGACCGTGTAGGTCTCGCACAGAACGTGCTCCGTGGGCAGCAGCTCGCCGATGTCCGGATCGCCCTTGGCGATGCGCGCGCGCAGCGTCTCGGCCAGCGCCATGTATCGCGGCGCGGTGGACGGCGTCCGGGTGTCAGGGTCGCGCAACGGCTTCTCCGCGTGTCGGGCCATGCCGGGGCCGGCACGGAGTCGCATCCCGAGCGGGCGACCTTTATCAGAGGCGGCGGGCCGGCGTCGAGCGAAAGGCCCCGTCGCCCGCCGGGCCGCGTTGCGCCCCGCGCGCGCAGCGCTTCCGAACGGCTCCCTTCGGGGTCAGGCTTGATCCGCCGCCGCGAACCGGCTCTGCTCGCCGGCGCCGAGGAGAGAGTGATGACGCAATCCGCACACGCCGCCGACCGCTTCACCGAGCACGTGCTCGGCCTCGACTGGAGCGCGGTTTCCGCCGGCGCCCAGGCCGACATGAAACATGTGCTCCTGGATACGCTGGCGGTGGGGATCGCCGGTCGCAAGGCCTGGCTCGCCGACCAGCTGCTTTACCTGGCCCAGGGCTGGGGCGGGGCGGGCGACGAGGATCGCGCGGCCTCGGTGTTCGGCGGGGCGGTCCGCCTGCCGACTCCGGCCGCGGCCTATGTGAACGGCTACCAGATCCATTGCCAGGCCTATGACTGCGTGCACGAATCGGCCGTGGTCCATCCCCTGGCGGTGGTGTGCGCGGCCCTGACGGCGGAGGCGGAAAGCTCCGGCGTAAGCGGCGCCGATTATCTCGCCGCCATGGTGGGCGCCGTGGACGTGGCGGCCGGGCTCGGCGTCGCGGTGCAGGGGCCCATCCGCTTCTTCCGTTCCGCCACGGCGGGCCTGTTCGGCGCCACGCTGGGGGTGGCGCGCCTGCGCGGCGCCACCAAGGCCCAGGCCCTCGACGCGCTCGGCCACGCCCTGTCCCAGGCCGCAGGAACCCTGCAGGCCCATCTGGAGGGCTCGCCGTCGCTGTCGGTGCAGATCGCCGACGCCGCGCGCGCGGCGATCGTGGCCAATGATCTGGCGGTCGCCGGCTTTCCCGGTCCCCGCGACGTGTTCGAGGGGCCCTACGGCTATCTCACCCTGTTCGAGACCGACTGGGAGATCGAGCCGGTTCTCGCCGCGCTGGGCGAGACCTTCCGTATCGAGGAGGTCAGCGACAAGGCCTTCCCCGTCGGCCAGGGCGCCCAGGGCGCGATCCAGCTGATGAAGGCGCTGCGCGACGAGGGCGTGCGGCCCGGCGATGTGGAGCGGATCACCCTGACCGCGCCGCCGCTGGTCCATCGCCTGGCGGGACGGCCGGCGCGTGACGCCATGCACCCGAGCTACGCCCGGCTCTGCGCGGCCTACGCCGGCGCCGTCGCCCTGTCGCGCGGCGCGGTGGGCCTGACCGACTTCACCGGCGACGCGCTGGAGGACCGGGCGGTCCTGCGCCTGGCCGAGACGATCACCGTGGAGACCGACGACGCGATCTCCGACCCCACAAGCTTCACACCGCAGACCGCCCTGGCGCACCTGGCGAACGGCAAGGAGGTCCAGGCCCGCATCCGGACCCTGTCCGGCGCGCCGGGCGACCCGATGACGCCGCAGGACGTGGCGGCCAAGCGCGCCGAATGCCTGGCCTTCGGCTTCGGCGAGGCGCGCCCGGATCTGGACCGGGCGCTGGCGAGCGCGGTCTGGACCGCGCCGACGCTGGAGGATTCCGGCGTGCTCTCCCGCCTGGCGTCCGGCGACCCCGATGCGCTGAAGCGGTTCGCGGTCGCGGACGACGACGCGCCGGCTGGTCCCGGTGCGACCCCGGACGAGCCGTAGGCCGGACCTGCGCCGCCCCGGCCCGCCGCCTGCTCGCGCTCCCGCACCGCCTGTGCTAGGTCCTTGATCAAAGGCGCTGATAACAGGCGCTCGAGAGTTCGGGGAGACTGACCATGACGTATCCGGTGCGGCCGCTGGCGGCGTGTATCATCCTGTCGGCGCTGGCGGCGTGTTCGCCGGAGACGCAGTCCGGCGAGGCGGCGGCCTCGGCGGCCGTCCTCGAAGCCCCGGACCACGAGGCCGACCGCTATGTGGTGCGCACCAACGGAACCGAGATCGGCGCCGCGGAGCTGACACGGCTCGAGGACGGGCTCGCCATCGATTTCGAATACCGCAACAACGGCCGCGGCCCCACCTACGCCGAACAGATCACGCTGGGCGATGACGGCTATCCCATCGCCTGGACGATCGAAGGCGCGGAGACCTTCGGCAATGCGGTGGACGAGCGCTTCGAGATCGTCATGGGCTACGCCGAATGGACCGACTCCACCGGGTCGGGTGAAGCCTCGTTCGCAGAGCCGGCCTTCTACGTGCCCCAGAACGCCTCGCCCTATCAGCTGGCGATCGCGGCGCGCGTGCTCATGGCCGACGAGGACGGCGCCGTTCCGGCGCTTCCCGGCGGCGAAATGCGTCTCACCGAGCTTGAGACCCTGACGCTCGGCGAGGGCGAGGCGGCGGTCACGCTGACCAGCTACGCCCTGTCCGGGACCAGCCAGAACCCCACCTATTTCGTCATGGACGGGGCGGCCTTCGCCGGCGTCATCAGTCCCGGCTTCTCGATGCTCGCCGAAGGGCTCGGCGACCATGACGAGGCCCTGCGCGCCAAGGCCGCCGACTACGGCGCGGCGCGGTTTGCAGACATCCAGACGCGCACCGCGCACCGCTTCGCCGCGCCGGTGCGCATCGCCAATGTGCGGGTGTTCGATCCGGAAACCCTCTCCCTCACCGAGCCGGTGTCGGTGCTGATCGAGGGCGACCGCATCGCGGCCGTCGAGGCGCCGGACGCGCGCACTGACGGCGAAGTGCGAATCGACGGCGCCGGCGGGTCCCTGGTTCCCGGACTGTTCGACATGCACGCCCATCTGGGCGAGGCGTCGGCCGCGCTCAACATCGCCGCCGGCATCACCAGCGTGCGCGACATGGGCAATAACAACGAGGTCCTGGACGGGTTGGTGGCCGATATCGAGGCCGGCCGCGTCGCCGGGCCGCGCGTGTTCCGCTCCGGCTTCATCGAGGGCCGCAGCCCGTTCAACTCCAATAACGGCATCCTGGTGGGCGACGAGGCCGAGGCCGTGGAAGCGGTGCGCACCTATGCGGCGCGCGGCGACATGCACCAGATCAAGATCTACAACTCCACGCGCCCCGAATGGGCGCCGGCCCTGATCGAGGAGGCCCACCGGCTGGGCCTGCGCGTCTCCGGTCACATCCCCGCCTTCACCGATTCCGACGCCATGATCGCGGCGGGCTATGACGAGCTCACCCATATCAACCAGCTCATGCTGGGCTGGGTGCTGGAGGAGGGTGAGGACACTCGCACGCTGCTGCGTCTCACCGCCCTGAAGCGCCTGCCCGAGCTCGATCTCGACAGCGCCCAGGTGCAGTCGACGCTGGACGCGATGGAGTCGCGCGGCATCGCCATCGACCCCACCTTCGCCATCCACGAGGCGCTGCTGCTCTCGCGCAACGGCGAGATCAGCCCCGGCGCGGCCGATTATATCGACCACATGCCGGCCTCCAGCCAGCGCTCCCTGCGCAGCGCCTGGTCGGCCATCGAGAGCCCGCAGGACGATGCGGACTATCGCGGCGCGTTCGAACAGATCACCGAGACCCTGCGCCGCCTGCGCGACCGCGGGATCATGATGGTCCCCGGCACCGACATGGGCGGCGGCCTGGTGCAGCACCGCGAGCTGGAGCTCTACCAGTCCATCGGCATGAGCCCGGCGGAGATCCTCGCCTGGGGCTCGCAAGGCATGGCCGACTATCTCGGCGCCGGCGACGAGCTCGGCTCCCTCGAGCCGGGCAAGTACGCCGACTTCTTCCTGGTGTCCGGCGATCCCGTCGCCGATTTCAAGGCGGTGAAATCCATCGCCCTGGTGGCCGCGGGCGGCGTCATCTACCTGCCCGAAGAGATCTATCCGGAATTTGGAATCCGGCCGTTCGCGCCGGCGCCGGACATCATCGAACCCTAGGCGAACCCGGCCTCCCCGCCGTCTTCCCTTCCCCGTTCATGGGGAGGGGACCCGGCCCGCAAGGGTCGGGACGGAGGGGGAGTCGGCCGCCGGTCTCGGCTCGCCGCCTCAGACCGAATACACCAGCCGGTGACCGGCGAGCGACTTGTCCCGGCTGAACAGCCGGGCGCCTTCGGCTTCGGCCTGCAGGAGCAGCATCTCGTCGAACGGGTCGCCATGGGGCAGGGGCGGGTCAAGGGCCGCCAGGGCGGGCTGTTCCACCCGCAGCGGGACAAGCTGGAACCGCGGCGTATCGGCCTTCAAGGCGGTCAGGACGCTCTGCGGGGAAATGGGACCCTTGCGCTCGCCGAACCGGTTGCGCGCATGCCATTTCAGACGGATCTCCCAGATGGAGACCGCGCTGACCAACCAGGGCGGCTCGGCGGCTTCGAGCGCATCCGCTTCTGCAGGCCGAATCCGGGTCACATCACCAGCGAGATAGATCACGAAATGCGTATCGAGCAAAAGACGGGTCACCCGTCATCTCGGGGTTCGTAGGTGTCATCCTTTTCGAGACCCAGGACCTCACGGCTGAACGCCGGGTCGTCAAACGCTTCCTGCCAGTCAGATCCGATCGCTTCGACGCCGAGCTCACGTCTGCGACGATCGAGAGCCTCAAACGTGTCCTCGATACGCCAGGGTTTGTCGGCGAATCGTTCCAGCGCTTCTCGCGCGAGCGCCTCCACCGAGACGCCGCGCTCGGCCGCCATGCGGCGCAGGGCGTCGTGCACATGGTCGGGCAGCTTGCGGATGGTGAGTGCGGACATGGGATCGCCTCAAGCGCGAAATTGATATCGTCTGATGATATCACGCGCCCGACCTGGCGTCGAACCCGGCCACGCCTCTCACCTCCTCGCCCGCCGGTGACGCTTGCATGTCTGGGGCGCCGGTCTGGGATCGCGCCAAGCGCAAAGGGGAGGGACCTTGGAGCCCGGGGCGGCGGCCGCCCGGCGCCGGTCAGTCGGGGGCGCAGGTTCGTCGCCGCGACGCCTCGCCGGGCAGAAGATAGCTTCGTTCCCGCGAGAGGTAGAGGATTCGGCCATCCGCGATCATGTCCAGCCCGACAAGCCCGGTGATCGGTGCGGGCTCTTCAAGCTCGGCCGCTATGGCCGTCTCGGCGAAAAGGGCGCCGTCATCGGTCTTCAGGCAAATGTCCTCAAGGCGGTGACCAACGCGGACCTGATAATCGAAATTGCGAAACCCGATCGAGCTGAGAGCTTGGCCATCGGCCAGGTCCGGCGACACGAGGCTCAGCGTCGCCCCGGTATCCACCAGGAACACGCGCGTCTCGCCGTTGATTTGTGCAGTGAGAAGGCTGCGCCAGTAAGGCGTGCGCGGGTCGGAGATATGAGGGTCGAGCCGGACCGCGCCCGGGGAGTCCGCGAGTGCGCGGCAGGTCTCAGGCGCCGGGGTTTCGAAGCGCCGGTTCGCCGGGTCGAGCAGCCGGCAATTTTGAAAATACAGCATGTTGGGTGGGAACACCCCGTCCGTGCCGAAGGCGAGGGCGGCGGCGGTATCGCCCACCAGCATCGGGCCGCGGTAAGCGGGCGGCTCGCCGGAGATGGTCAGCGTCACCTGTCGCACCGCGTCGTAGTCGACGTGGGCGGGGCCTTCGATCAGTTCAAGGCCAAGCCGCTCCGCCGCCGAGCTGTCCAGCACGGGCGCCTCCACCCCGCTGTCGATGAGCATCCGGACCGGCTCGCCATCTACCTGAAAGTCCATGGCGAGAAGCGGCGGCCCGTCCCCATCGCTCACCTCCACCAGCGGCAAGGGCGGATTGGCGGGATCGGCGACGGCCGATTCGAGACTCAGGACACAGAGGGCCAGGGTGGCCAGGATCGAGAGCGGCGCCTGAGCGATGTCGCCAAGCTTGAACGCGTTAGCGCCGAGTTTAACGGGCGTGGAGCGATCAGCTTCCCCACTATCGAGCATGTCCTGGAGCTTAGCGTCGATCGCGCCCAAGGTTTCGTCAGCGACGGTCTCTTGAGCTTCAGGATTTTCCGCACTGTCGCTAGCCGGCTCCTCGGGCGAGTCCGCGGCGTCGCCGCCGCCCCCACCTCCGATGCCGCCCAAATCGGAGTCGCTGAGCCTCGCCTGATTGTCGAAAAAGGCCTGAATAGCCGTATAGTCGTTGTATGACATGCCCGTTGGCGCGGTCCCCGTGGCGACGATCACGTCCGGCTCCTATCCGCCACTGACCTCACGTGATTCCTGATCGTTCAGAACACGCATCATTGCCTCCCTTACTTGCGCATAGGGTTATCTCGGGAGGCTGCATTTTGGCGTAATCGCGCGCAAGTTATAATTGTATTACTTTGACGAAAAATTCTTGCCCATCAAAGCCAGCCTGGGCCTCAGCGAGCGGCGGTTGGCGTATCTTTTCTTGCCCGTCCCTTTTATTGACGACGTTTACATGTCTGAGTGCGCGCCGGAATTGGCGGACTGAAAACGAAGGGGGAGCGCCATGGGGGGGGAACCGGCTGCGGGCGTCGTTCTGGCGACGCTGATCGTCTACAAGCTGGTGCTGATCGGCATCGGCGTGTGGGCGGCGCGGCTGAACCGCAACGAGTCCGACTTCTTTCTCGGCGGGCGCGGCCTCGGCCCCTGGGTGGCCGGGCTGTCCTATGCGGCCTCCACCAGCTCGGCCTGGGTGCTGCTGGGCTATACCGGGTTCGTGTACACCGTGGGCGTTTCGGCGCTGTGGATGGCGCCGGGCATCTGGCTTGGGTACATCGTCGTCTGGCTCTGGTTCGGCCCGCGCCTGCGCGCCGAGACCGAGGCGAAGGGCCATGTCACCCCCACCGATTTCATGGCCGCCAAAGCCGGCGCCTGGGCGCCGGCGATCAGTGCGCTGGCCGGGTTTCTGGTGCTGTTCACCTTCGTGTTCTACATCGCCGCCCAGTTCGGCGCGGCGGCCATCGCCTTTGAAAGCCAGTTCGCCCTGGCGCGCTGGGAAAGCGTCGCCATCGGGGCGGTGGTGATCCTCATCTACGCGCTGCTGGGCGGGTTCTGGGCGGTCTCTCTCACCGACACGCTGCAGGGCGCGATCATGGCGGTGATCGCGGTGATCCTGCCCGTCCTGGCGGTGATCGCGGCGGGCGGTCCGGCCGGGATCGCCGAGACGCTGGGCGCGGCCGAGCCGGCGGCCTATACCGATCCGCTGGGCGGCCGGGCGGGGTTCGCCTTCCTGGGCTTCGCGGTGGGGATCGCCTCCATCGGGCTGGGCGCCTACGGCCAGCCCCACCTCCTGTCGCGCCTCATGGCGGTGAAGGACGAAAGCGCGAGGAAGCGCGGCTTCGTCGTCGCCATGAGCTGGGGCGTGATCGTCCATGTGGGCATGGCCGCCATGGCGCTGGCCGGCCGGGCGCTGCTGCCCGACGTGGCCGACGGCGAGGCGCTGTTCTACGAGCTCGCCGCCGCCCTGCTGCCGGCGGTGCTGGCGGGAATCGTCATCGCCGCCATCCTGTCGGCGGTGATGAGCACGGTGGATTCGCTGCTGATCGCGGCGTCGGCGGCGGCGGCCCATGACCTGAAGCTCGTCAAGGTGTTCAAGGGCCGCGAAGTGCTGGTCTCGCGCACCGTCATGGCGGCGATCTGCGCGCTCGCCGTGGTGCTGACGCTGTCGCTGCCGGCGACGATCTTCGATCGGGTGCTGTTCTCCTGGTCGGCGCTGGGCGCGGCCTTCGGCCCGGTCATCGTGGCGCGGGTCGCCGGGATCGAGCCGAAGGGCGGGGCGATCCTGGCGGCCATCGTGGCGGGCTTCGCGGTGACGGTGACCTTCTACGTGTTCGGCCAGATCGACGCCGCCGGCCTGACGGGCGCGCCGGCGATGCTGGCCTCGCTGGCGGCCGTTCCCGGCGACCCGTTCGAGCGGATCGCGCCGTGGATCTTGCCGCTGATCCTTCTGTTCACCGTGCGCCAGACGGAAGCCCCGGCGGCGGTGTCCGAAAGCTCCGGCCATGGGTGAGATGATCCCGACGCTGGAGACGGAGCGCCTGATCCTGCGCGGCTTCACCGCAGCCGATTTCGACGCCTTCGCCGCGATCTGGGGCGACAGGGCCGTGGTGCGCCACATCACGGGGACGCCGCTGTCGGCCAGCGACTCCTGGAGCCGCCTGCTGCGTCTGGCCGGCGGCTGGGCGCTTCTCGGCTTCGGCTACTGGGCGGTGGTGGACCGGGCCACGGATCGTCTCGCCGGCATGGCCGGGTTCGCCGACTTCAAGCGCGAGATCGACATCGATATCGACGGCCTGCCCGAGGCCGGCTGGGTGTTCGCGCCGCAATTTCATGGCCGCGGCTACGCCACCGAAGCCATGCGGGCGGCCTGCGCCTGGGCCGACGGGGCCCTGGCGGCGGACAGGAGCTGCTGTCTCATCGACCCCGACAACGCCGCTTCGATCAATGTGGCGAACAAGCTCGGCTTCGGCGACGCCCGGCGCGCCGCCTTCGGGGCGGGCGAGACGCTGGTCTTGTTCCGGGAGGCGCCGGCGCGGTGAGGAGCGGCCCACGCCAAGCGTTGTGAGTGAACACTCACTCACAACGGCGTGCGGGCGGACTTGCGCTGACTGCGACCTCTGCGGACGCCGGATCGGGGCCGCAGGGGGCGGCCGCCGGACCGCAATCCGGACGCCGATCCGGCCCGCGATCCAGGCCGGCGGACCGTGTCAGGCGGTGGCTCAGGACCGTCAGGCTTCGGGCGAGCTGGTTCAGCGGTCCGGATCGGCGGCCAAATGCTTGTCAGTACAGGTGTTTTCGTCTTCCGGCCTGGCGGCGGGCCGCGCCGGCCTTCGCGCCGGGATGAACGGCTTCAGGCCCGGGGCGCCGGTCTCCACGAGGGCGCGCGCAAACTATCCCCCCGCGCTCGCCGCCGCCTGTCCCGGCACTTATCCCCCGTCAGGGCAGGGGGATGGACAGGATTTGCGGATCGCTGCGCGGCTCGGCGGGCTCGCCGCCGTCTTCGGGAAACAGATCCCATTGCGCGTCCGCCAGCACGAAGGCGCGCCCGTCCATGACGCGCACCGTGACCGGCTCGCCCAGGCGCTCATCGCCTGTCAGGACAGGCGTGAAGGTGGATGCATCGCCGTCGCCGTCCAGCTCCAGCTCGAACAGGCCCACCGGTGCGACCGTGTTGCGGACGATGAAGATGCGGCCCGTGCGGTCGGTGGCCAGCCCGTCCAGACCGATCAGGCTGGCGCCCGGCGGCGGGGCCAGCAGGCGCGCTTCGCGGCTGGCCGCATCGATGCGCCAGACGCCCAGCGCGTAGTCGGCCGCATAGACCGAGCCTCGGGTCGGCGCGAGCCCTTGCAGGGAGGCGAAACGCGGGTCCTCGGCGAAGACCTCCAGCGTCGCCCGCGGCCCGTCAAGGCGATAGATCCGGCCCGCCTCGGCGTCGCTGGCGTAGACGATCCCGTCACGCACCACCACGTCGCCGATCCGTTCCGCGCCCTCGATTTCATGGCGCGCCACGATGCGCCCGGAGTCCAGATCCAGCGCCAGAAGGGCCGTTCCGATCTCCTCGCCTTCAGCCAATGGCGTCTGGGGAACCCGGCCCTCGGCGGCGTAGAGGAGGCCGTTGCGGCGGTCGAGGGCCAGTCCGAAGATCGAGCCTATGGGCTCGTCCTCGCCGGCGAAAACCTCTGAAGTTTCAGGGGCGAAGGGTTCGACGCGGTAGATGCGCCGGTCGGCCGCCGAGCCCAGATACAGGCGCTCGGTTTCGTCATCCACCGCCAGCGCTTCGATGAGCGCGTCGGCCAAAGGCGGCTGCGCCACAAGGCGCGCCGCGCCCACCGGCGCGCCATTGGCGCCGAGCGCCGCCTCGAGGGCGGAAAGCCGTTCAGGATCGGCCTCGCGCAGGGCGTCCAGCTGGCCGACGCTCGCCAGATCCCAGCCGAGGCCCGCTGCGGCGGCGGCCTCAAGGGCGGCGAAGGCGGCCTCCAGGTCATTGGAAAAGCGCGCGATGATCAGGGCGTTGTTGATGAGGCCGGGATGGCCGGGCTGCAGGGCGCGGGCCGCCTCCGTATGCCGGCGCGCCGCCTCCCAGTCCTCCATCATCGCCGCTTCGCGCGCCGCGCTGCGCAGCTCCCGAGACAGGTCCAGCGTGGAGCGCGCTTCGGCGGGTTGGGTCAGCGCCAGAGCGGCGAAAACAAAAGTTGTGATCATGACATGACTTTGCCCGCGCCCGGCGGGCCGGGCAAGCGCGATGGGGAGGGACAGGACGGCGCCGGGGCGGGCGTGGCTACTCGTTCTCGCCGAGACGCTTCTTGCGGTCGGCCAGCAGGCGCAGGCGCAGGGCGTTCAGGGTGATGAAGCCCTGGGCGTCCTTCTGGTCGTAGACCTCGTCCTCTTCGAAGGTGACGTGGGCCAGCGAATACAGTGAGTTGGGCGAGGAACGGCCCACCACCATGACATTGCCCTTGTAGAGCTTCAGGCGCACCTCGCCGGAGACATGGCGCTGGGAATGGTCGATGGCCGCCTGCAGCATTTCGCGTTCAGGGCTGAACCAGAAGCCCTCGTAGACGAGCTTGGCGTATTTCGGCATCAGCTCGTCTTTCAGGTGCATGGCGCCGCGGTCCAGGGTGAGCTGCTCGATCCCGCGATGGGCCATCATCAGGATCGTGCCGCCGGGCGTCTCGTAGATGCCGCGCGACTTCATGCCGACAAAGCGGTTCTCCACCAGGTCCAGCCGGCCGATTCCATGTTTGGCGCCCAGCGCGTTGAGCTTGGTCAGCAGGGCCGCGGGGCTGAGCTTTTCGCCGTTCACCTGGGTGGCGTCGCCGCGCTCGAACTGCACCGTCACGTATTCCGGCTTATCCGGCGCGTCTTCGGGATGGACGGTGCGCAGGCACACCTCGTTGAAGGCTTCCTCGGCGGGGTCCTCCAGCATCTTGCCTTCGGAACTGGTGTGCCAGAGATTGGCGTCCACCGAGAAGGGCGCCTCGCCGCGCTTGTCGCTGGGCACTGCAATGCCGTTGGCCTCGGCGTAGGCGATCAGCTTGGTGCGTGAGTTCAGATCCCATTCCCGCCACGGCGCGATGACCCGCAGAGCCGGGTCCAGCGCCGCCACCGCCAGTTCGAATCGGACCTGGTCATTGCCCTTGCCCGTGGCGCCGTGCGCGACGGCGTCGGCGCCGGTTTCATGGGCGATTTCAACGAGACGCTTGGAGATCAACGGCCGGGCGATGGAGGTGCCGAGCAGGTACTGGCCCTCATAGACGGCGTTGGCGCGCACCATGGGGAAGCAGTAATCGCGCACGAATTCTTCGCGCAGATCGTCGATATAGATCTGCTTGATGCCGGCCTTTTCGGCCTTCTCCCGCGCCGGGCCGAGCTCTTCGCCCTGACCCAGATCGGCGGTGAAGGTGACCACTTCGGCGTCATAGGCGTCTTTGAGCCATTTCAGGATCACGCTGGTGTCCAGCCCGCCGGAATAGGCGAGAACGATTTTCTTGACGGGCTTGGTCATGGCGCTCTTGTCGGCTGGAGGAAACTCGCGGGCGAGCATACCGAAGGCGGGAGCGAACGAAAGGCCTGTTTGGCTGCAACCCCCGTTCGCTGGTCTTAGCGGAGCGAAGCGGTCTATTCCGAGTGCGTATCGTCTGGCTGGAGGGCGCGCTTGATGATTGATATCTATGACTGGCCCTGTCCGAAACGCCTCGCGTCGATCGAGCGCTGGATGCCGCTGGTCACGATGCGAAGACCGGATATGGACGACCTCGCCGCGTGCGCCCGCCACGCCTTCAGCGCTCCCATGGCGTTGATCTCCGTGCTGAAGCCTGAGGGGCTCAGCGTCTTCGCGCCGTCCGGCCTGCCGAAGAGGCTGGTCGAGCCGCGCCACGCCTTCTGTCGGCGGGTCGTGGAGCGACGTGCGGTTCACGTGGTGATGAACGCCGCCGCCGATGACGAATACGCCGAGAACCCCTTCGTTCGGAACACGCCCTACAAGCGCTTCTACGCCGGCGCGCCGATCCTGCTGCCCGACGGTCACGTCCTTGGCGCCTTCTGCGTCGTTGATCTTGAACCGAGATTCAAGTTCGATTCCGACGATGAAGCGGCGCTGTTGCGGTTCGCGCGCCTGACCGAGCGGTTCGCGTTCGAGGACGCAGGCGGAGCCGCTTGAGAGGCGGGACGGGATGAAAGCGCTGGTTTCAGGCGCAGGCGCCCCTCGCGTGTGTAGACGGGCCGCGCCACTTGCTTAACCGGTTTTTGAGACTGGCCCGGGGATATTCGAAGTCACGAGACCGCCACCCAAGGGAGAGTCCCATGCCGGACCTGCGGACGACCCGGCTCGACGACCCGCAGCGGCTTGACGAGCTGCAGCGGTTCAGAGCCGCCGCTCTGTCGTCGGGCTCGCACCTGCCGGACGTCATTGAGGCGGCCCGCTACGCGTTTCGCGGCACCATCGCCGCGCTCAGCTGCGTCGGGCCGGAGTCCACGTGCTTCGCCGGCATGGCGAGCGACGTCGGCGACGTCGAGCTTGAAGTGCCCACGCGCCTGGCCTTCTGCCGGCGGGTGGTGGAGACCGGCGAGCCCTTCATCGCAAAGAATCTCATCGTCGACCCCGACTATTCCGATAACCCGTATGTCACGCAGCCGCCCTACACCCGGTTCTACGCCGGCGTGCCGGTTCGCACCCCGTCCGGCTTGGTTCTGGGCGCGTTTGCGGTTCTGAGCCAGGAGCCCAGCTTCCGGTTCAACGCCGAAGACCTTGCAGCGCTGCAACGCTTTGCGTCGATCGCGCTGAGCATGGTGACGATGCGCGCCGACCTGCGCGCCGTCGCTTAGGCTTGCGCGGAGCGGGCCGCCCTGTGAAGTTCAGGGCCTGGCCCCTCCGCTTCCGGTGACGCCCCTTGTCCCCCCCTGAACCTCGCACCGCCCCCGCCCTGGCGCCCGGCGCCTTCCGCACCCGTCCCGCCCAGTTCGAGCGCCCGGCGGCCGAACGCGCCGTGCGCGAGCGCGCCGCCCGTGACGTGATCGCCGCCCTGAAGGACCGGGGCGAAGCCACCGGCGCGGCGCTGTGCAGGGCGCTGGAGGCGGCCGGGCTTGAACCCGGCGATCCACGCCTGTCCGGCACGCGCACCGCCTTTGCGACCGCCGGCCCGCTGGCTGAGGAGACGCTGGCCGAGTCCCTGCCCGCCGAGGAGGCGCGTCTGGTGCGCGCGGCGCTCACGGGCAATCTTGTTGCGGCGGATTTTCCACATTTCCGGGGCCGGATCGAAAACCTGTTTCACCACTCGGCGGGCGAGACCTCGGGCGCGGTGGCGGCCTACATACCCGAGCTGGCCAAGGCCGATCCGGAGGCGTTCTCGCTGGGGTGCTGCACCATTGACGGCCAGCGCTTCGAGCTCGGGCTGCGCGAGGGTGACGCCGAGCGCAGCTTCTGTGTCCAGTCAGCCATGAAGCCGTTGAATTACGCGCTCGCGCTGGAGCTTATGGGCCAGACCACGGTTCACACCTATGTCGGCCGCGAGCCGTCCGGGCAGGGCTTCAGCGAGATCACGCTGGACGCGCGCGGCCGGCCCCATAATCCGATGATCAACGCCGGGGCGATCCTCACCAGCGCGCTGATCCGGCCGGGCTGCACGGTGGCGGAGCGGTTCGACCTGATCGCCCGGCTGTGGCGGGCGGCGGCGGGCGGCGATGCGCCGGGCTTTGACGCGGAGGTGTTCGAAAGCGAGCGCACCCACGCCGACCGCAATTTCGCGCTCGCCTATTTCATGCGCGAGCACGGCTGTTTTCCCGAAGACGCCGACATGCACGCGGCGCTGGAGCTGTATTTCCGGTGCTGTTCGATCACCACCGACGTGCGGCGCCTGTCGGCTGTGGCGGCGACGCTGGCCAATGGCGGGGTCTGCCCGGTGACCGAGCGCCAGGTGGTGAGCCGGGAGAGCGTCAAGGCGGTGCTGTCGCTCATGTTGAGTTGCGGCATGTACGATTTTTCAGGCGAATACGCCTTCACCGTCGGCCTGCCTGCGAAATCCGGCGTTTCCGGCGCGCTGATGATTGTCGTGCCGGGCGTGTGCGGGTTCGCGCTCTACGCCCCGCGTCTCGGGGCCCAAGGCAATCCGGAGCGCGGGGTGGAGTTCTCCCGCCGGCTGGTGGAAGCCTTCCCCTGGCATGTCTACGCGCCCATCGTGGCCGGCGCCTGAGGCGGGCTCAGGCGCCCTCGCTGTAGGTCTCCCGGTCGGGATCGCCGCGCCAGACGAAATAGGACAGCACCATCGGGCCGACCCGCGCCAGCAGGGCGAGCGCGACGAACAGGATCGTCGCCGTGTCCAGCGGCGCGGCCAGGGCCGCCACGGCGCCGACCAGTCCGGCGACCACAAAGCCCCGTCCTGCCCAGCGATGGGCGACGTCCCACGCCTTGTCCGAGGACAGGGTCCAGGGCGTGCGCACGCCGACGAACCAGTTGGGCCGCGCCTTGCCCAGCACGTTCCCGATCGCAACGAGCAGAACTCCGACGACCAGCAGGATGAGGCGCGGGATGGTCTCTCCATCGGTCGCGATCACGCCGGTCACGGCCAGCGCCATCGCGCCCTGAGCCACCGTGAGGACGCCGAGCACGCCGATCCAGGCCACCAGCAGGACGCCGGGAGAGCGCGCGAGATTGCGCCCGCGCGGGTCGATCTTCGGCGCCAGGGCGAACAGCATCGTCAGCATGACGCCCAGTACGGGCAGGAGCAGGAAGGCCTCGGCCTTGCCGCCATAGCGGTCCGCCTCGCCGGCCACGTTCCAGTGGACGGGGATTTCCGCGCCGGCCGGCGTCGCCAGCCAGCCCCACGCCGAAAGCCCCGCCATCGCGGTCAGCAGAACGGCCGAAGCCAGCAATCCCTTCGCAGTCATGATCGGTCTCCTTCTCCTGTGTCGTCTTGGTGCTCGCCCGGTTCATCGTCTTGGCCGGCGCTGTTCGAGCCGAGCAGGCCCAGCACCATCGCCATCGCTTCCTCGGCCACCGAGACGTTGAGCCGGTAGCGGATCGTCGTGCCGGTGCGCTCGGCCCGGATCAGCCCGGCGTCTTTCAGCGTCGCGAAATGGCGCGACATGGTGGGCTTCGACACCGGAAAGGCGTCGGCCAGATCGCCCGCGCTCATGGGCCCGGCCTTCAGTGCTTTAAGCACGGCCCGCCGCACCGGATGGGCGAGCGCCTGGAAAATATCGGTCATGAGCCTTGTTTAGACTCGACGCTAATTAGCGTCAATGCTAAATTATAAAGCTGCGGCTTCTGCGGAGTTCGATACCTCGATGTAGACGGCGCCGAACCGCACCGCCTTGCAAAGCCGCGCGCGGCGCCGCGCCGACCGGGAGTCTCGTCGCGCCGGGCGTAAATCATCTGTTCCAGGACAGTGAGACGGGTGCGCGCCGGATCATGGCGGGGCACGCCATGGCGCTCCAGCCCTCGCCGCGATCGACGACGCTGCGGCGCTGGCGGCGCGCACAAAAAAAGGCGGCCGCTAGGGACCGCCTTCTTCTTCATAGCGCAGCGTCTGGACGCTGGATCAGGCTGCGGCGTCGCCGGACCCGGATCCGCCTTCGGATTTGGACTCGGCGGCTTTCAGCGCGTCCTCGGCGGCCGGGTCGGCCGCGCGCCGGCGGGTGCGCTTTTTAGGCTCGCTGTCGCCGTCGCCGGTCTGCGCGTCCGCCTTCTTGCGGCGGGTGCGCTTGGGCGGCTCGGGTTGGGAGTCCGGGGCGTCCGCGTGGCCGTTCGGGGCCGCCTGAGACGCGCCGCCGGCCGAAGCGGCCGCATCGGCTTCCGGATCCACGACCTGCAGCGGATCGCTGGCCTGTCCGGCGGACTCGTCGCGCTGGTCCTCGTCGCGCCGGCGGCGCCCGCGGCGGGCGCGATTGCGTGACCGGTCGTCGTCGCTCTCGCCGGAGCGCTCGTCCTGGCGCTCGTCACGGCGGGGCTGGTGACGTTGCTCGTCGCCGCCGCGATTGTCCTGGCGCGTGTCCTGTCGGCCGTCCTGTCGCGTGTCCGGGCGGTCGCCGCGCTGCTCGCGCCGGCCGTCGGAGCGCTGATCGCCGCGGCCCTCGGAGCGCCCATCGGACCGGTTGTCGCCACGATTGTCCGGGCGATTGTCCGAGCGGCTCTCGCTGCGGGTGTCGCGATCGGAGCCGTCGTTCTGATCGGTGTAGTCGCCGTGCTGGTTCTCGTCGCGCCGGGGCTGGTTGGCCTGGATGATGCGCAGATAATGCTCGGCGTGCTGGAAGTAATTTTCGGCTATGACGCGGTCGCCCGAAGACGTGGCGTCGCGCGCAAGCTGGATGTATTTCTCGTAGATGGTCGAGGCGTTGCCGCGGACCTTGATGTCCGGTCCGTTGCTCTCGAAATTGCGATTGGTGTTGTTGTTGTTGCCGGGCTTACGCCCGCGTCCGCGTTGACGCTTCATGTCTTTAGAAACCTGATCTGTTCGGGCGGTGATGGGTCCGTTGATCGCTTCGCCGATCTCTCGTTCGGCTTCGCACACGCCCGGCCCGCCTGTTCGCGCGCCTGTATCGTTTAAGCCTCAGCCTTGTGAGCGGTCGGCTCTCTGCGATCTCGTGTGGGCCTGTTGCCGGTGGCTGGGATCCGCCGTGAAATACCGGGTCAACCCCTGTCCCGATCCTCAGCACTTACCGAATATTGGCACCCTAGACGCATCCGCCAAGGGATTCCAAGCGGTTTTTACAGGTTTAAGGCCTCAGATATTCACGATCACCGCCCGGTCCCGGCCGCCCAGGTCTCGGCGGAGGGACGGGCGCTCAAAGCCGGCCTTCCGCGCCAACGCCAGCGCCGCTTCGCCCTGGTCGTAGCCGATCTCGAACACGGCGGTTCCGCCGGGCGCCAGCAGGCGCTTCGCCTCGGAGAAGAGATGGGGATAGGGCCCCAGCCCGTCCGGCCCGCCGTCGAGCGCCAGGCGTGGCTCGAAGGTCTTCACTTCCGGCTCCAGCGTGTCGAGGACGGCGCTGGCGATATAGGGTGGGTTGGAGACCAGAAGATCGAATGGCCCGTCCACGCCGTCCGTCCAATTGGTTTCCTTGAAGATCACCCGCTCGCTCAGTCCCGTCGCCGCCGCGTTCTCGCGCGCTACGATCAGGGCGGCTGCGGAGAGGTCCGTGGCGACGGCGCGGGCGTAGGCCAGCTCGCTGAGCAGGGCGAGGGCGATGGCGCCGGAGCCGGTGGCGATGTCGAGGATGCGCAAGGGTGCATGGCGATCGCTGATCGCGGCGAGCGCCGCCTCGACGATCGTTTCGGTGTCGGCGCGCGGGGTGAGGACGTCCGCCGTAACCTTCAGGTCCAGCGTCCAGAAGCCCACCACGCCAAGAATGTGGGAGAGGGGTTCGCGCGCGGTGCGGCGGGAAAGCGCGGCCTCGAACCGGGCGGCTTCGTCTTCGGGCATCGGAGCGGACATCGCCGCCATCAGGCCGGCGCGGGACAGATCGCTGGCGTGCTCCAGAAGCCTGCGCGCCTCGTCGCGGGCGTCATCGACCCCGGCCTCGATGAGCCGCGCCGCGGCGGCGCGCACCGCTTGCGCGCGGGTCATCGAGGCTACGCCTCTTCCATCGCCGCCAGCTTGGCGGCCTGGTCTTCGGAGATGAGCGAGTCGATCACCTCGTCCAGGCCTTCGCCGGAGAGGATTTCGTCGAGCTTGTAGAGGGTGAGATTGATGCGGTGATCGCTCACCCGGCCTTGCGGAAAATTGTAGGTGCGGATGCGTTCGGAGCGGTCGCCGGAGCCGATCTGGCCCTTGCGGTCGGCGGCGCGCACGGCGTCTTTCTCGCTGCGCTCCTTCTCATAGAGGCGGGCTTTCAGCACCTCCATGGCGATGGCGCGATTCTGGTGCTGGGACTTTTCGGCGCTGACCACCACGATGCCGGAGGGCAGGTGGGTCATACGGACAGCGGATTCGGTCTTGTTCACGTGCTGACCGCCGGCGCCGGAGGCGCGCATGGTGTCGATGCGCAGATCCTCGTCCTTGATCACGATATCCACGTCTTCGGGCGCAGGCAGCACCGCCACCGTCGCCGCCGAGGTGTGGATGCGGCCCCCGGATTCGGTGACGGGAACGCGCTGCACCCGGTGCACGCCGGATTCCCATTTCAGCCGGCCGAACACGCCGGAGCCGGTCACCGAGGCGATGACTTCCTTGTAGCCGCCGGTTTCGGACTCGCTGGCGTCCACCAGATCGACCTTCCAGCCCCGGTTCGAAGCGTAGCGTTCATACATGCGGTAGAGATCGCCGGCGAACAGGGCGGCCTCGTCGCCGCCGGTCCCGGCGCGAATCTCCAGCATGATGGAGGCGTCGTCGTCCTTGTCCTTCGGGATCAGCATGAGCTGAAGCTCGCGCTCCAGAACGGGCACGCGCTTTTTCAGGTCCTGGCGCTCTTCCTCGGCCAGGGAGACCATGTCGCGATCCTCGCCCGCCTCGATGATGGCGTCGGCCTCGGCGAGATCATTGCGCGCGATCTTCAGCTCGCGCGCCTTCTCGGCGACGGCCTTCAGCTCGGCGTGTTCTTTTGAAAGCCGCACGATCTCATCGGGATCGGAAATCGATCCCAGACGCGCCTCGACCTGGTCGAACCGGTCGATGACCTGGTTCAGCTTCGCGTTCTGTATGCTCATGGCCGATGAGTTACGCGCGAAGCGCCGATTTGGGAAGGGGGAGGGGCTGTGGCGGCCGGCGTGGCGATCTGAGCGCAGAAGTGTGTTCAGCGCCGTAAGCAGAGACGCCGCCTACTTCAGCGACAACAGCGCCACCCCCACGACCGGGGCGATCAGGATCCAGGCCCAGAGCAGTAAACCGACGGTCATGGCGCTCTCCTTTGCACACGGCGTCCGACACGTTCGCAAACCGCAGCGGACAGCTTTGTTCCGCAGACCTGTGAGCCCGTCCGCCGCCGGAAGCCGCGCCTAGGTCTGCGCCCGCGCCAGGCTCGCGATCGTGCCGGGGAAGGTGTAGGCCTCCAGCGCCTCGATCACGGCGTCGGGGCATTCGCCGCATTTCAGCATGGAGCGGTGCTTGTCCTCCACGAAGCCTTCACCGAGCATATGGTCGAGAAAACCCAGCAGCTGGTCGTAGTATCCGTTGACGTTCAGTACGCCCACCGGCTTTTCGTGGCGGCCGAGCTGGGACCAGGTCCACACCTCGAACAATTCCTCCAGCGTTCCGAGCCCGCCGGGCAGGGCGATGAAGGCCTCGCTCTCCTCTGCCATCATCAGCTTGCGCTCGTGCATGGATTTCACGATGCGCATGTCCTGGACGCGGGGGTGGGCGATCTCCTTATGGTGCAGGAAATCCGGGATCACGCCGGTGACCTGGCCGCCCGCCGCGATGCAGGAATCGGCGAGGATCCCCATCAGTCCGACCTGGCCGCCGCCATACACCAGGCGCACGCCGCGCCGGGCGAGGGCTTCGCCCATGGCTTCGGCGGCCGCGCGGTACTCGTCAGCGGCGCCTGTGTTGGAGCCGCAGTAAACGCAAATTGAAGTAAGTTTCATAAGAGTATGTTCTAGGGCCGGCGCGGGCGCTCGCCAATCCTTCAATGCCGCAGGGCGGACCTGCGTTCCCGCCACACGCTAGACGCCGAACGCCGACTGGACGTCTTTCGTCCAGCCGACGCTGACCTGATCGCCGGCCTCGATCACCGGGCGCTTGATGAGGGCGGGATGGGCTTTCAGCAGCGCCTGCGGATCGCTCTGCGCCTTCGCCCGCTCCGCCTCGTCCAGCCCGCGCCAGGTGGTGGAGCGGGTGTTGATCAGCGTGTCCGCGCCGACGGCGCAGAGCCAGACCGGCAGTTTCGCGTCCAGATCGGCGTGTGCGCGAATATCGACAAACGCGGCGTCATGGCCGGCGGCTTCCAGCGCCTTGAGCGCCTTTCTGCATGTGTCGCAGCTCTTCAGCCCATAAAGTGTAAGTGTCATGGCGCGTCCCTAAACCAGCAGGGCATAGACGTTCGCCGCCGCGATCACGATCAGCGCGATTGAGGACAGCGCGAACAGCGCAAAGCGCACCGGGATGAAGTTCACCGTCGCCTGCCAGATGGAATGTAGGATGCGCAGAACCACATAGGCCCAGGCGGCCATGATGGTGATCCCCGCCTCGACACCCACCAGGTGGCTGTAGATCGCCAGCGCGTAGAAGATCACCGGCTGCTCGTGCAAATGGTTATAATTGTCCGCCACCTGGCGCACCGAGCGGGGCAGCACGTCCAGCTGGGACTTTTCCTTGAGCTCGGCCGGCTTGATGCCGGCTTTTTGCATCGCCGGGATGCGCGTGGCGTACATCCACAGCCACATCACCAAAGTCCAGCTGGCCAGAACCAGCACCGGCGTCAGGATCGTCGCGGTCATTTGAAGGCCTCCCCGTTTTTTGTTGCGCGTCACATAAGCGCGAGTCCGCAGCCGAGGGAAGCGGCGCCTTTTTCCTTGCCGGGCGGGGCGCGCGCGGCTACCTCCGGAGCCATGACAGACACGCGCGTATTCCCGCTTTCCGGCGTTCACAACTTCCGCCGCTTCGGCGCCTACACGGCCGAGGACGGGCGCACCGTCGCTGACCGGCTTTACCGGTCGGGGCAGTTTTCGCGCGCCACCGACGACGACCGCGCGACCCTGGCCGGGCTCGGGGTGAAGACGGTGGCGGATTTGCGCCGGCCGTCGGAACGCGAGCTGGAGCCGTCCCACTGGCCGCAGGTCGCCGGCGTGCGGGTGATTGAGAGCGATCACGCCGGTCCCGCCGAGGCGCCGCATATGCGCTTTCTGCGCGAGGCGGATCTCACCTTCGACTCCATTCGCGGCTTCATGACCGAGACCTATCGCCGGCTGCCCTTCGACGAGGGCAACCAGCATGTCTTTCGCGAAGGCATCCGCGCGCTGGCTTCGGGCGCCGACGACGAAGCCTTCGTCGTGCACTGCGCGGCCGGCAAGGACCGCACCGGGATCTTCTGCGCCCTGGTGCTGTGGGAGGTGGGCGTCGATCACGACACGGTGGTGGACGATTACCTGATGACCAATCGCGTGGTGGATTTCGACCGCATCGCCGCGGTGATGCGCGAGCGCCTGTCGGCGAAGTACGGCCGGGAGTTCGGCGACGCCGAGCTTAAGGCCTTCCTTGGCGTGGACGGCGATTATCTGGTGGCCGCGCTGGAGGCCATGGGAGAGCCGAAGGCCTATCTGCGCGGCGAGCTGGGCCTCACCGAAGCCGAGCTTTCCGCGATGCGCGACCGGCTGCTGGCGGGCTAGCCATGGCGAGCCTGGCGCGCACGCCCGGTGTCGAAATCCCGTTACGCTGGACCGAGCCGGGCGAGGCGCTGACGCGGCTGGCCGACGCGCCGGGCGCGCTTCTGCTGCAGGGCGGCTCGCCGTCGGTCGCCGGCCGGTACAGCTATCTCACCGCCTTTCCTGAATTCTCCGTCACCGAAGACGATCCGGCCGCCGGCTTTGCGGCCCTGCGCGGCGCATTCCGGGCTTCGTCCGCGCCGCGCGCGCCCGGCTTCTCCGGCGGCTTCGCCGGCTTGCTGGGCTATGATCTGGGGCGCGCCTTCGAACGCCTGCCGGCTCTGAGCGACGGAATCTCCGCCTGGCCGGCCGTGGCGATGAACTGGTACGGAGCGGCGCTGGTCTTCGACCATCAGGCGTCCACACTGGCGGCGCGCGGCGAGGCGGGCGCTGCGGCGCGCCTGGCCGAGGCCGTGGCGGCGCCGGCGCGCGGGCTCGACGCCGGGCCGGGCCGGCTGGAGCAGGTGTGGAGCGATGTGCGCTATCTCAAAGCGGCCGCGCGCGCCGTGGCCTATGTGCGCGCCGGCGATGTGTTCCAGGTCAATCTCTCCCACCCGTTTCGCGGAACGATCCCCGGCGCGGAAGCCCCCGCCGCCCTGGCGTGCGCCCTCGCCGCATCCAGCCCGGCGGCCTTCTCCGCCTATCTGCGCCTGGATGCGGACCGGGCGGTGGTCACCAACAGCCCCGAACGCTTCGTGCGCGTCTCGTCGGACGGCCGGGTGGAGACCCGCCCCATCAAGGGCACGACGCCGCGCCGCATGGATCCGGCGCGGGACGCCGAGGCGGCCGCCGCGCTTGCAGGATCACTGAAGGACCGGGCGGAAAACCTGATGATCGTCGATCTCATGCGCAATGATCTCGCCCGCGTCTGCGCACCCGGAAGCGTGCGCGCGCCGGAGCTCTTCCGGGTGGAGAGCTACGCCAACGTCCATCATCTGGTCTCCACCGTCACCGGCCGCCTCGCCGCAGGGCGCGACGTGTTCGACCTGCTTGCGGCCGGGTTTCCGCCGGGCTCCATCACCGGCGCGCCCAAGCCGCGCGCCATGGAGATCATCGCCGAGCTGGAGGGTGAAAGCCGCGGGCCCTATTGCGGCGCGCTGGGCTGGATCGGGCCGGACGGCGCGGCGGACTTCAACGTCCTGATCCGTACGGCGGCCCTGGTGCGCGAGGGCGCCGGATGGCGCTGCGAAGTGCGCTCGGGCGGCGCGATCACCATCGAGTCCGATCCGGCCGCCGAGCTGGACGAGACCCGCGCCAAGGCCGGGGCGCTGCGCGGCGCCGTTGAGCGCCTGTCATGAGCCGGGTCTGGCTGAACGGCGAATTTCTTGGCGAGGAAGGAGCCGCAATCGCCGTGACGGATCGCGGCTTCCTGCTGGGCGACGGCGCGTTCGAGACGATGCGCTTTGAAGCCGGCGCACTCCGCCGCTGGCCGCGCCACCGGGCCCGGCTCTCGGGCGCACTGGACTGGCTGGAGATCGACGCGCCGGATTTCGCGGTGCTGGAGGATGCGGCTGCGGAGCTTTGCATGGGCGCCGGACTGGACGGCGCGGTCATGCGCCTGACGGTGAGCCGCGGCGCTTATGGCGGCGGCCTGGAGGCGCCGTCGGGGCGCCCTGGAGCGGTGCTGCTCACCGTCCGGCCCCGCCCGCACGCGCCTGAAAGCGTGGCGCTGGTCACGGTGAGCGGCGCACGGCGCGCCGGGCTGGTGAGCGAGCGGTACAAGCTGACCAGCTACGCCGAGCCGCTGGCGGCGCGGCGATTGGCGAAACGGGCGGGGGCGGACATGGCGTTGATGGTGTCCGCCGTCGACGGCTCGGTCGTGTGCGCCGACTGCGCCAACGTCTTTGCGGTGCTCGACGGCGCGCTGGTGACGCCTGGACTCGACGCGGGCGCCTTGCCGGGAACGGCGCGCGCCGCCGTGCTGGATGCGGCGTCCAGGGGCGGGCTGTCCATCGAGGAGCGGAGTGTGTGGCAGGCGGACCTGGCGCGCGCCGAAGCGGTGTTCGTCACCAATGCAGTGTCAGGCGTGATCCCGGTGCGCCGTCTGGACGGCCGCGCCCTTGATCCGAACCATCGCCTGATCCGCGCCGCAGCAGCGTTGGAAAGAGACTCTCTCTAGATTTTGAAGAGCGCAATTCGCCCGAAAACCGGGTCCCGCTCTTTGGATCGCGCGTCAGCTTTCCCGGCGCACCCAGGGCGAGCGGCGCGGCCTCAGATAGGCGGTGTCGGTCAGGGTGATGGGGGCGTCGAAGCTGGAATTAAACGGGCCCTCATAGGGGTAGAGCGCCTCCACCATCACCACCGAACTCATGGGCGACAGAAGGCCGGCCGGCATGGGCGGCAGGCTCTCGTCGTCATGGGGCGTCATGGTCTCGCTTTCGCTCCAGTCCACGAACACCTCTCCGTCCTCATCCATGCGCACCGAAGTGATCCGCACAGACAGGGGATCGGTGGGGTAAGGGGCCAGAATGGCGTCGCCCGCGGCCATGATGTCGTCCAGCTCGTTATCCGTAACGAAATCGTCCTGCGCCACCAGGTCGGCGATGGCGTTGGCGACGCTTGTGATCTTGCGGTCAAGGGTGAGCACCTGGGTGAGCTCGGCCGAACCCAGATACATGGCCACCATGACCGGCGCGATGAGGGCGAACTCGACCGCCGAGACGCCCCGCCGGTCGCCGATCAGGCGGGCGAGGGGGAGACGGGCGGCCAAGGCGAACCGGGCGAGGGGGGCGAGCAAATGGCGCATCATCCGGCCTCGAACGGTTCGTTGCGGAAGGCGGTCGCCGAGCTGATCAGTCGGCGGTTTCCCGACATGTTCGACAATCCGTTCAGGAAGCCGGGCCCCAGCAGCCGCCAGTCATAGAACACCCGCACCACCACCACGTCGCCGGCGTCGCCGGGTTCGAACGTGAAGTCGCCGTCGTCCAGCTCGCCGTCCTCGGTCATGGGCGACCCCATGTCGGCGCTGGAGAAATTGTCGAACGGGCGCACGTCCACGCGCAGGCGGCCGCAATCGGCGATGGCCGTGATGCGCTGACAGACCGCCGCGCGAAAATCGGCTTCGCCGCCGCCGGCGGTCTGCAGCTCTCCGGTGCGGATGTCGCGGGCGGCCTGGCTGACCGCATCATCAATGATGGCGGTGGCGAAGAAGATCAGCGCGATCTCGAGAATGCCGAACAGAAGAAGGAAGAACGGCGTCGCGACCAGGGCGAACTCCGCCGCCGCCGAACCTGTGCGGTCACGCGCGAACCGCCGCGCGGTGCGCGGCGCAAGGCGAAGGAGGGTGTTTCGAAGTCCGGTCATGGCCGAAAAGTTCGCACGGCGCGCTTAAGGCCGCGTGAAGCAAGACGATGAGCGGGGCGTTAACCGCCGTCGGCCGCGCCGCCCGCGGCTTCACCGGCTGCGCCGCGCGCTTCGCCGGCCTGCGTGGCGCGCTGGCCGCTGATATCGTCGAACCAGTCCGGCTGATCGCCCACGCCGGGCACGGTCTGGCATTCAGGATCGCAGACGAAGGAATACTGCACGGTGTTGCGATACACCCGGACATGGCTGCGATTGCTTTCCGTGATCGACAGATCGGCCGTGTAGATCACCTGGCCGGCTTCGTTCATGGCGATCACGTTGGTCTGGCCGAAGGCGCGGCCGGAGACCAGGAGCGTGCGGTGATCGTAAAGCGAGGCGTCCGCGATGGCCGGATTGCCGACGATCACCGTGGCGGCGTCGCCGGGCAGCCGGACGACGCCGGCGTGATTGCTCGGAATGCGCACGGTGTGCGCATCGGCGAATGTGGCCGCGGTGAAGGCGGCGGTCAGGATGGCGGCGGTCAGGACGCGGCTGATCATGACGAGGCTCCTCATCGATCAAGAGACCCGTCTTTGTCTCGCGTGCGGGTGAAGAAGTTCTAAACGCCGCGCCTCGGAGGCCTTATAATACAGGGCGGTTGGGGAGCGCCAGTTTTAGGGAAATATAAACCATAGCTCGACGATTTCGCGTTTACCGAAAATAAAGCATGGTTTTTTACTCGGCCTAAATCGTCTTCGGTTTTACTCAGCATCGTTCAGGACGGGTCGGGACGGACTCGTCGGCTGAGCTTAAAAAAGCAAACGGAGTGGATGGGATGAAAAATCTGGTTTCGAAGTTCATCAAAGACGAGTCCGGCGCCACGGCGATCGAATACGGCCTCATCGCAGCGCTGATCGCGGTCGTGATCATCGGCGCGGTGACCGCCCTCGGCGAAGGCCTGACCGGCACGTTCGAAGAAGTGACCGCCGAACTTGGCGGCTAGCGGGATCTTGGCGGGGGCGCTTCGCCTCCGCCCAGGTTCAACGCTTACTCAGAAGGCCGTCCGGGGAACCGGGCGGCCTTCTTGCTATGCGGGGCGTGTCTCAGCGGGCGGCTTGTCGCCGGACCGGGCGACGTGCCCCGCGTTATCGCGGTGTTAAGCCTGACCGCCAATGCTTGAGCGAAGTCTGCAATCGCTCGGGACGCCCGCCATGCTCCTCGCCATGATCATCGCCAACACCGCCCTAGTGGCGTTCGCCTGCCTGATGGTGTGGGCGGCCTGGTGCGACGTGCGCAGATACACCATCCCCAACTGGATCCCCGCCGTGCTCATCGCGGTCTGGATTCTGGCCGCGCCCTTCCTGCAGCTTGGCTGGGCCGGGGCGGGCTGGTCGCTTCTGACCTTCGCGGGGGTTCTCGCCATCGGCATGGCGCTGTGGGCGCCGGGATGGGTCGGGGGCGGAGATGTGAAACTGCTCGCCGCCGGTGCGCTGTGGTTCGGCTGGCCGGACGCGCTGACCTTCCTGCTGTATGCGATGGTCGCGGGCGGAGTGCTTGCGGTGGTGCTGCTGGCTCTGCGCAAGATCAGCCCCGCCTTGCCGGTCAGCCCCCACACGCTGGCCAAGACCCCGCTGGCGGCGGGCGCCCCCGCCCCCTACGCCGTGGCCATCGCCGCCGGGGCGCTGCTTGTCCTGCCGCACAGTGCGATTTTCGCCGCTTACCAGGTCTGACCGGTTCTGCGCGAGGCCGGGCATGGCGACGTCATGCAGCGGCGCAGGATTGTTTAACCTCGATAATTAACGCGCCTTTGAGGTTTTACCGGCCAGATTCGGGACGCAAAGCAATCTGCGGGCCAAGGGCAGTCTCATTATGAACATCGTCCGGATCATCGTGCTCGTCGTCGCCGGCCTCGCCGCCGTCGTCGCCGCCGTCTTCGTGCGCGGCGCCATGCAGCCCGCGCCCGCCGCGCCGCAACAGGTCGAAGCGCCCGAGCCGGTTCAGGTCCGCGTGCTCGCCGCCGCGCGCGACATTGCGCCGGGCGAGCGGCTCACCGCCTCGGACATGCGCTGGTCGCCCTGGCCGGAAGAGGCGGTCCTACCCTTCCACGTGGTGCGCAGCACGGACGGCGACGCCATGGAGCGTCTCGCAAGCGCCATCGCCCGCACCCCGATCTCCGAAGGCGAACCCCTGAACGAGAGCCGTTTGGTGCTCGCCGGGGAGGCGGGCTTCATGGCCGCGGTCCTGACGCCCGGCATGCGCGCGGTGGCGGTGCCCACTTCGGCGCGCGCCGGCGCCGGCGGGTTCATCCTTCCCAATGACCGCGTCGACATCCTGGTCTCCGTCGACCGGGACGGCGGCATGCGCACCGACATGGTGGTGGAGAACGTCCGGGTCCTCGCCATCGACCAGTCCTACAGCGATGAAAGCGACGGCGCGGTGGTCGGCTCCACCGCTACGGTGGAGGTGATGCCTGATCAGGCCCGCGCCGTGGCGCTGGCGGTGGCCGAAGGCGACGTATCGCTGTCCCTGCGGTCGGTCTCCGACGCCGAAGGCGGCCCCCGCCTGCCCGGCGACAGGCCCCAGGTGGAGAGCAATGACGCGCCGAGCACGGTGCGGGTCTTCCGTTACGGGCAGGAACAGCGCGTGGCGCTGGGAGGTGGTCGATGATCCGCACGCTCGGTCTTTTCGCGCTTGTTCTGACGGCCGTCGCCGGCGCGTCCTTCGAAGCCCGCGCCCAGCTGGTCGGCGGCGATATCGAGCGCAACAACACGCTTCAGGTGGTGATCCGCGAACCCGGCGACGGGCCGGTCTCGCGCAGCATCGACCTGCCGCTGGGCCAGGCGGCCATCATCCATCTGCCGGTTGACGCCGGCGAGGTGATGGTGGCCAGCGACGCCATCGCCGACGCCGTGGTGCGTACCCCGCGCCGGGCGCTGCTGCTGGGTCAGCAGGTGGGCCGCACCAACGTCTTCTTCTTCGATCCCGACGGCGAGCTGATCCTGGACCTCGACGTCCGCGTGGAACGCGACATGGGCGCGCTCAACGATGCGCTGTCGCGCTTCGTGCCCGACAGCCGGATCCAGGCCGAAAGCATGAACGCCAACATCGTGCTGTCCGGCGCGGTGCCGTCCGCCAGCGCCGCCGACCAGGCGCTGCAGGTGGCGCGGCGCTGGGTGGAGGACCCCTCCCAGGTGGTGAGCTTCCTCACCGTGGAGGGGCGTGACCAGGTCACCTTGCGGGTGCGCATCGTGGAGATGGAGCGCAACATCGTGCGCCAGCTCGGCGTGAATCTCACCGGCCAGCAGAATTTCGGCGATCTCACCCCGGCCCAGCGCATCCAGGCGACCAACGATCTCGGTCAGCCGCTCGTCAACGAGTTCGGCGACCCGATCTATGAAGTCTTCCAGCAGGGCCGTTATCAGAACGGGTCCGGATTCAACACCCAGAACGGCTTCGGCGTCGCCGGCGCGGCCCTGGGCGGGCTGGCGGGCACGGTGAGCACCACCAATTTTGTCGGCAGCGTCCTGCAGAGCTCCATCGGCGCGACCCTGAACGCGCTGGAGCGGGTCGGCCTGGTGCGCACGCTGGCCGAACCGAATATCACCGCAATTTCCGGCGAGTCGGCGCAATTCCTGGCCGGCGGCGAGTTTCCGGTGCCGGTCGGCCGCGACGATGACGGCGCGCTCGCCATCGAGTTCAAGCCCTTTGGCGTCGGGCTCGGCTTCACCCCGGTCGTGCTCAGCGAGGGCCGCATCTCGCTGCGCATCTCCACCGAGGTGTCCGAGCTCTCCAACGAGGGCGCTATCACGCTGGGCTCCAGCCCGACCTATGACGATCAGGGCAATATCACGGGCGTCTCGCCCTCCCTCTCGATCCCTGCGCTCACGGTGAACCGGGCCGAGACCACGGTGGAGATGCCGTCGGGCGGCTCGCTAGTGATCGCCGGCCTCATCAAGGAAGAAACGCGCCAGGCCCTGGACGGCGTGCCGGGCGTGGAGCGCCTGCCGGTTCTGGGCTCGCTGTTCCGCTCGCGCGATTTCGCCAACAACGAAACCGAGCTCGTGATCGTCGTGACCCCCTACCTGGTCGATCCCACCGATCCTGACGCGCTGACCGAGCCGGGCGAAGGCTTCGCCTCGGCCTCCACCGCGTCGAACATTTTCCTCGGCCGCCTCAACCGCGTCTACGCCGCGCCCGGTGCGCAGGTGGAAGGCCGCGGCTGGCTCGGCCCCGTCGGCTTCGTGCTGGAGTGACCGCCATGACGACGATCAAACTGTGTCTTGCAGCGCTCACCGCGCTCGCTCTAGCCGCCTGCGCCGGCCAGGCGCCGCGCGCCCTGCCGCAAGCCAGCGCCGTGCCGGAAACCGTGCGCGTCGAGATGCCGGTGGACGGCCGCCATAGCGGCCTGACCTGGGAGCAGCTTGAGCTGATCGGGGCGCTGGCGGGCGAATACAAGGCGCGCGGCCACGGTCCGCTGGTGATTTCCTATCCGCGCGACGCCGGCAATTCGGACGCGGCCATCGCGGCCATCGCCGCGGCGCGCACTCAGTTCTACGAGGCGGGCCTGTCCTGGCGACAGATTTCCGGCGGCGCTTATAATGCGGCGGGCCGCACGAGCGCTCCGGTGGTGTTTTCCTTCACCCGCTACCGCGCCGTTGCGCCGGACTGCCCGGCGGGCTGGGACGACATGCGAAACGTTCCGTCCCGAGAGATGGACGAGCGCTTCGGCTGCGCCACCGCCGCCAATCTTGCCGCTATGGTCGCCGACCCGCGCGACCTGACGACGCCGCGCACGTTCGGCGATCCCGACACGGCGCGCCGTCAGACTGTTCTGGATCAATACCGCAGCGGGGCCGCCACCAGCACCCAGCGCGGCGCGGACGAGTCCGGCACGGTCTCCGACGCGGTCGGAAATTAGGGAGGCGCATGAGATGAACCGTCAATCCGCCGACGCCTTCGATGATTTCGACGCCGAAGACGATTTTCTCGACGCCTCCGAAGACGGCGCGGAGGATCCCTTCCTGGACGCCGAGGCGGTTGAACGCCGCCTCCTGGGTGAGGACGATGCGCCGCCGGCCGCGCCGGCCGCGGACGCTCACCGCCCCTTTGGAGCGCGTCTGGCTGACGCGAACGCCGCCGGTTCCGATCCGTACGGCGAGTCCGGGTTCGACGATGACGGCTACGAGGCGGCGCGACCGTCGAAACCCTCCGCCCCGCCGCCTCCGGCGGCCCGGGACGAAGATCCGTTCGGCGAGGCCGAAGGCTTTGAAGAGTCCGATCCGTTCGAGCATGTCCGCCCGCCGCGTGCGGCGGCGCGCCAGGACCTGTCCGTCACCGGCGGCGAGTATGGCGAAGTCGAGCTTGTGGGAGAGGACGACGATTCGCTGCTCGCCCAGCCGGTGCCGCGCATCGCCATACACGCCTTCTGCGAGTCGCCGGACATCGGCCAGCTGATCCACTGTTCGGGAACCGACCGGCGTCTTCAGAAGGCCCATGTCACCGTGGAGCTCGGCGGCCTCGCCGCCGCGATAGAGCGCTTCCACGACGAGAGCACGCCCGAGCTTCTGATCATCGAGACCGGCATGCGCGGCCGCGAACTGTTCCATCAGCTCGACGAGCTGGCCTCGGTCTGCGACGGCGACACCAAGCTCATCATCGTGGGCGCGGCCAATGACATCGGCCTTTATCGCGAGCTGATGCGGCGCGGCGTGAGCGAATATCTCGTGCCGCCCTTGACACCCCTTCACGTGATCAAGACGATCTCCGGCCTGTTCCTCGATCCCGACCAGCCCTTCGCCGGCAAGTCGCTGTGCTTCGTCGGCGCCAAGGGCGGGGTGGGCAGCTCCACAATCGCCCATAACGTCGCCTGGCATCTCACCGAATCCCTGCGCACCGACGCCGTGCTGGTCGATCTCGACCTGTCCTTCGGCACCGCCGGGCTGGATTTCAACCAGGACCCGCCCCAGACCATCGCCGAAGCGCTGGCGCAACCCGATCGCCTCGACCAGGCCCTTCTGGACCGGCTGATGGTGCGCTGCACGGATCGGCTCAGCCTGTTCTCCGCGCCGTCGAGCCTTGAAAGCGACTGGGACTTCCAGCCGGAGGACTTCGAAAGCGTGCTGGACGTGGTCCGCCGCCAGGCGCCCTTCGTGGCGCTGGACCTGCCCCACGCCTGGACGCCCTGGGTGCGCAAGACGATCCTGTCCTCCGATCAGGTCGTGGTCACTGTGACCCCGGACCTGGCGTGCCTGCGCAACGCAAAAAACCTGTTCGACCTGGTGCGCCAGCAGCGGCCCAATGACGAGCCGCCGCGTATCGTCGTGAACATGGCCGGATGCCCGAAAAAGCCGGACATTCCGCTGAAGGACTTTTCCGACGCGCTGGGCGCGGCGCCGGCCCTGGTCCTGCCGTTTGAGCCGGCCCTGTTCGGCAAGGCGTCCAATAACGGCCAGATGATCGCCGAGGTGGATCCCAAATCGAAGGCGGCCGAAGGCTTCGCCCATCTCGCCGCCTTGCTCACCGGGCGGGCTGCGCCCGCAGCCAAGCCCAAAGGCCTGTTCAGCTCCCTGTTCCGCAAGAGTTAAGGCGAGACTATGTTCGGCAAACGACCTGCATCCCAGTCCGGCGGCGAGGCGAAAGGCTTCGGCCAGGCCGGCGCGGCGACCGCTGCGTCGAAGCCGGCGGCGCCGCGTCCGGCGCCCGGGGATACACGCGTCGCCACGAAATCTCGGCCCGTCGAGGCGGCCACGATGCGCTCGGCGAGCTCCGCTCCGGCGAAGCCCGCCGCGGCGTCCGCGCCGGCCGCCGCCGCCCCGGCTAAAAAGCAGATGTCCGCGGCCAAGCCGCGCAAGACCGGTGAGACCGAAACCGTCGGCGCGGAGCGCTCGGCGGAGTACTACGCGATCAAGACGACGATCTTCAACGCGCTGATCGACACGATCGACCTGTCGCAGCTGGCGCGTCTCGACAACGACACCGCGCGCGACGAAATCCGCGACATCGTCACCGAGATCATCTCGATCAAGAACGTGGCCATGTCCATCGCCGAGCAGGAACAGCTCCTGCAGGACATCTGCAACGACGTGCTCGGCTACGGCCCGCTGGAGCCGCTTCTGGCGCGCGACGACATCGCCGACATCATGGTCAACGGCGCCGGCGACGTGTTCATCGAAGTCGCGGGCCGCGTGAAGAAGACCAACATCAAGTTCCGCGACAACGGCCAGCTGATGAATATCTGTCAGCGCATCGTGTCCCAGGTGGGCCGGCGCGTGGACGAAAGCAGCCCGATCTGCGATGCGCGCCTGGCCGACGGCAGCCGCGTCAACGTCATCGCGCCGCCGCTGGCGCTGGACGGGCCGACCCTGACGATCCGGAAATTCAAGAAAGACAAGCTGAAGCTCTCCAATCTTGTGGAGTTCGGCTCGATCTCGCCGGAAGGCGCGCGGATCCTGGAGATCATCGGGGCGAGCCGCTGCAACGTGCTGATCTCCGGCGGCACCGGCTCGGGCAAGACGACGCTTCTCAATTGCCTCACCGGCTTCATCGGCGAGGACGAGCGCATCATCACGTGCGAGGACGCCGCCGAACTGCAGCTGCAGCAGCCCCACGTGGTGCGTCTGGAGACACGGCCGCCGAACCTTGAAGGCACCGGCCAGGTGACCATGCGCGACCTGGTGAAGAACTGCCTGCGGATGCGCCCTGAACGCATCATTGTCGGCGAGGTGCGCGGCCCGGAGGCGTTCGATCTGCTCCAGGCCATGAACACCGGCCATGACGGCTCCATGGGCACGCTGCACGCCAACTCCCCGCGTGAGGCGCTGAGCCGGATCGAATCCATGATCACCATGGGCGGCTACAACCTGCCCACCAAGACGATCCGCGAGATGATCTCCGGCTCCATCGACGTGATCATCCAGGCCGCCCGCCTGCGCGACGGCTCGCGCAAGATCACCCACATCACCGAAGTGCTGGGCATGGAGGGCGACGTCATCATCACACAGGACCTGTTCCTGTACGAGATGACCGGCGAGACCGCCGAGGGCGACGTGGCCGGCAAGCATGTCTCCACCGGCATCGCCCGGCCGGCCTTCTGGGACCGGGCGCGCTATTTCGGCCTCGAAGGCCAGCTCGCCGACGCCCTCGAAGCGGCGGAGGGGTAGGCGCGCATGTCTCCGGATATCGCTTTCATCGCCGCAGCCGCCTGCGCCTTCGTCGCAGTTGCGGGCGTCGGCTTCGCGCTGACGCCGTCCGGCGAGCCGAAGACCAAGAAGAGCCGGCTTCACGCCGCAGTCGGCGCGCCGGTGAAGAACCAGCCCCGGCGCGGCGTGAACGCCCAGGAAGGCCAGGCGAACAAGCGCAAGCAGATCCAGGACTCCCTGAAGGAGATCGAGGACCGCCAGAAGGCCGAACGCAAAAAGACCGTCACCCTGCGCGCCCGCATTGAGCAGGCGGGTCTGGACTGGAGTCCGGCCAAGTTCTGGATCGTTTCGGGGATCCTGGGCGGGGTTACGGCGATCGTGGTTCTGTTCACCGGTCTGAACCCGCTCCTCGTGCTGGCCTCAGGCGTGATCGCGGGCCTGGGCCTTCCGCGCTGGCTTCTCGCCGTCATGAAGGGGCGTCGGCTGAAGAAATTCACGGCGAACTTCTCCGACGCGCTCGACGTGATCGTGCGCGGCATCAAGTCCGGCCTGCCGCTGAACGAGTGTCTGAAGATCATCGCCCGTGAGGGCGAAACGCCGGTCAAACAGGAGTTCCAGCTTCTGGTGGAGGGCATCGGCGTAGGCGTGGATGTCGACGAGGGGCTGCGACGCATGCTGCGCCGCGTCCCGCTGCCCGAACTGTCCTTCTTCGCCATCGTGCTGGCGATCCAGGGCAAGACCGGCGGCAATCTCGCCGAAGCGCTGAGCAATCTCTCCGCCGTGCTGCGGGCCCGCAAGATGATGCGTGAAAAGGTCGGCGCCCTGTCGGCTGAAGCCAAGGCGTCGGCCATGATCATCGGATCCCTGCCGCCGGGCGTCGGCACGATGGTGTCGATCATTTCACCCGACTACATGCAGCCCATGTTCACCACTTCGCTGGGCCAGATGATGCTCATCGGCGGCGGGCTCTGGATGGCGATGGGCATTCTGACCATGCGCGGCATGATCAACTTCAAAATGTAAGGGTCGGGCCGATGGACATTCTCGCCTTCGCAGACTGGATCACCGAGCCGCAGAACCTGTTCGCGGTGATCGCCGCGCTGCTTGTGTTCGCCACGGTCTGGACGCTGTCCGCCCCGGCGCTCAACACCGACCAGACCCAGAAGCGCCTGAAGCAGGTGTCGGAACGCCGCGACGAGCTGCGCCGCAAGGCGCGCGAAGCCATCGAGAAGGAAAAGGGCGCCGCCAGCCTGCGCGGCAATGACACGCGCAGCGTTTATCGCCGGGTCGTGGAGCGACTCAACCTGGTCAAGCTGCTGGAAGACCCGAACCTCAAGATGAAGCTCACCCAGGCCGGCATGCGCGGCCAGCAGCCGGTCTACACCTTCTATTTCTTCCGCTTCGCGCTGCCGTTCCTGTTGTTCACGGCGGGGTTCCTCTATCTGTCGCTGGTCAATGATTTCGAGCTGGAGCTGTTTCAGCGCCTCTCGGTGATGATGGGACTGGCGCTGCTGGGCTATTACGCGCCGGGCATCTATCTCTCCAACAAGGCCGCCAAGCGCCGCGATTCCATCATGCTGGCCTTTCCCGACGCGCTGGACCTTCTGCTGATCTGCGTCGAGGCCGGGATGAGCATCGAGGCGGCGTTCCAGAAAGTCGCCTCCGAGATCGGATCGAGCTCGCTGGAGCTCGCCGAGGAGCTGTCGCTGACCACCGCCGAACTGTCCTTCCTCCAGGAACGGCGCCAGGCCTATGAGAACCTCGCCCTGCGCACCAACCACGCCGGGGTGAAATCGGTCTCCACCGCGCTGACCCAGGCCGAGCGCTACGGCACGCCGCTGGGTCAGGCGCTGCGCGTCATGGCCAAGGAGAACCGCGACATGCGCATGAGCGCCGCGGAGAAGAAAGCCTCTGCGCTACCGGCCAAGCTCACCGTTCCCATGATCCTGTTTTTCCTGCCGGTTCTGTTCCTGGTGATCATGGGCCCTGCAGTGATCACATACCAAAACATGTGACGGCGCGTTTCCCTCCCGATAGGGTGCGGAATGATCAGGCGGACGCCGTCCGCCGCCAGCGTTGAGGAGGGTCGCCGCCATGTTTGGTGGGGACAAAGCGGTGGAACGCCGTCGCGAGGCCATGCGCCTGGCTGAAGAGGCTGCAGACCACGCGCTCGACGCGCTCGCCGAAGGCGATCCGAAGCGCGCGAAGAAAGAACTCGAAGCGGTGCCGAAGAAAACCCAGTTCGCCGACGGCGGCTGGAAGCCGGCGCTCGCGCTCGCGGTGACTGAACTGGCGCTGGGCAAGCGCCGGGCCGGCCTGGCGCGCCTGGCTGAAGTGTGCGCCGGTCTGGACGAGACCAGCCTGTCGCGTGACGAGAAGGGCTATCTGCGCCTCTACGCGCTCTATCGCGCCATCGAGTCGAGCAAGGACGGGCGGGCGCCGGCGGAGCTGCGCGCCCAGGCGGACAATTTCCGCTTCGACTCCACGCTCATCTCGCGCCAGCTCAAGCAGCGCTTCCCGCTGAAAAAGATCGAGGCGGTCACGTCCGCGCCGCCGCCCATCGCCCGTTCGCCGGAAAGCGAACTGTAGCGCGGCGGCCGGACCGGCGTCGGGCGATATGCGGCATGCACGCCGCACGGCGGCGTCCCTGACGGCGCCTTACGCCTCCAGGAAGTCCTTCAGCGCCTCCACCACGTGGCGATTGTCGTCTTCGAGCCCCACCGAGATGCGCAGCGCGTCCGGCAATCCGTAGGGCTGCAACGCCCGCACGATGAGGCCCCGCTTTGCCAGGAAGGCGTTGGCGTCGTCGGCGCTCTTGCCCGAGCCGGGCGGGAAGTGGACCAGCACGAAATTGCATACCGACGGCGTGACCTCCAGGCCGAGCCCGCCGATCTGCTGGGTCAGATAGGCCAGCCAGCGATCGTTGTGGTCCTTGGATTTCTTGAGGAACTCACGGTCCTTGATGGCGGCGACGCCGGCCTCCATGGCCGGCAGGTTCACATTGAACGGGCCGCGCACCCGGTGGATGACGTCGACGATTTCCTTCGGCCCGTACATCCAGCCCAGCCGCAGTCCGGCGAGGCCATGGATCTTGGAGAAGGTGCGCGTCACCACGGTGTTCTCGTATTCATCCACCAGGGTCATCGGGTCTTCATAGCCCGGCGCGTCGACGAACTCCTCATAGGCGCCGTCGATGACCAGCAGCGTGTCCTTGGGAAGGCCTTCGCGCAGGCGGCGCACTTCGGAGCCCTTGATCCAGGTGCCGGTGGGGTTGTTGGGATTGGCGAGGAAGACGATCTTGGCGTCCTCGCCGGCGGTCTCCAGGAGCGCGTCCACATCGGCGGCGTAGCCGGTCTCCGGCGCCGAAGCGATTCGTGCGCCCGACTGCATCGCGACAAGGCGATAGACCAGGAAGCCGTACTGGCTCTGGACCACGGTGTCGCCCGGATCGAGATAGGCGCGGCCGATCAGCTGCAGCAACTCGTCGGAGCCCGAGCCGCACACGATTCGCGACGGGTCGAGCCCTTCCGCCTCGCCGATGGCCTCGCGCAGCAGGCCCGCGCCGCCGTCGGGATAGACGTGCAACTTCTCCATGGCGGCCTTGAAGGCCTCGGCGGCCTTCGGGCTGCACCCCAGGGCGTTTTCGTTGGACGACAGCTTCACCGCGCCCGCCGGGGCGGCGGCTCCGGGGACGTAGGGTTTGATGTCGAGAAGGCCGGGGCGGGGCTGCAGCGTCATGGCGCGCCTTTCTTGTGTATCGTTCGGGGCTTGGTGTGGGGAGATAGCGCGGGCTTCGCCGCACCTTCAAGGGATTTGACGCGCGCGCGCACAGCGGCGCCGCCCGGTCGCACCGCGCCCACATGCTTCACCGCCTCCACAAGGATCAATCCACCCACTGGTCCCATCACGGTGTCGCCGGCCTGTTCGAACAGGTCGGCGGCCTTCGGCTGGCACGCCCAGCGCCAGGGCGGCGCGTAGAGCGCACGCGACCAGGCGGTGGGCTCCAGCAGGGAATCGGTGAGCAGGCGGGAAAGCTGGGTTCGCGAAAACGGCCGGCCATGGCCGAACGGGGTGGACTCGGCGCGCGCCCACAGCCCGGCGCGGTTGGGAACGACGATCGCCATGCGACCTTCCGGCGCCATCACCCGCCACAGCTCGCGCAGCAGCCGCCGAAGATCGCTCGCCTCTTCAAGGGCGTGGACCAGCAGCACCCGGTCGAACATCGCCTCTGCAAAGGGCAGGCGGGCTTCCTCGCCAAGGGCGGTGCGGCAGGGTCGCCGCGCCGGCCACGCGATCGCGCCCTGGCTGGCGGGCATGTAGGCCACCGCCCGGCGCGCCTCCTTGAAGTCGTCAAGCCACGGCGCCGCGAAGCCGTAGCCGAGGATGTCGAGGCCCTTCGTGTCCGGCCACAGCGCGGCCAGGCGCCGGCGCACCATCTCGCGGGCCGCCTCGCCGCGGATCGAGCGATGGAAGCGGTCGATCTCAAGCGCGTCAGTGCGCATCGTGCCTTGTGCCTCGCCTCATGCGTTGACCCAATGATAGGCTCGCCCCGACCTCCCGGTAAGGGGCGGGACGGAAAACTTCCCGCAAGTCCCTATGAAAGGACCGCCATGGCTCTCGACGTGCGCCAGTTCGCCTGCCTCGACGACAATTACGGCTATCTGATCCGGTGCTCCCAGACCGGCGCCTGCGCCGCGATCGACACGCCGGACGCCGGCCGGATCCTGGCGGAGGCGCGCGCCATGGGCTGGGAGATCGGCGAAGTCTGGAACACCCACCATCATTTCGACCACGCCGGCGGCAATGACGAGATCCGCGCCCAGGCCGGCGCGGCCATCGCGGCCCCGGCGGCCGAAGCGGGCGCCATCGGCCATGTGGACCGCGCGCTGTCCCACGGCGACACGATCCGCCTGGGCGAGCAGGAGGCCCAGGTGATCGATGTCGGCGGCCACACGTTGGGTCATATCGCCTACTGGTTCAAGCACGCGAACGTGGCTTTCGTGGGCGACGCGCTGTTCGCGCTGGGGTGCGGACGCTTGTTTGAAGGCACGCCGCAGCAGATGCACGCCTCGCTGTCGCGCCTGCGGGCGCTGCCGCCGGAGACGGTGATCTATTGCGCCCATGAATACACCGCCGCGAATGCGCGCTTCGCCCTGAGCGTCGATCCGGAGAATCCTGCGCTGCAGAGCTACGCCGAGAGGGTCGCGGTGGCGCGGGATAACAACGCGCCGACGGTGCCCACGGTCCTGTCCGCCGAGCTTGAGGCCAATCCCTTCCTGCGCTGGGACGATCCCGCCCTGCGCGCCCGGCTGGGGCTGGAAAGCGCCGAAGACTGGGAAGTTTTCGCCGAAGTGCGCCGCCGCAAGGACAGTTTCTAGCGCGGGCGAGAACGTGCGGCGGGCGCTGCAGGGAACCACCGCTTCCGCTCGCTCGTAACCTTCGCCATGGCCGATCCGCTGAAACCCTATCGCGAGAAGCGTGACTTCAAGACGACGCCCGAACCGGCCGGCGACGCGCCCCTGGTCGATGGCGGGCGGCGCTTCTGTGTCCAGAAACACGCGGCCACGCGCCTGCACTTCGATTTCCGCCTCGAGATGGACGGGGTGCTGAAAAGCTGGGCGGTGACCAAGGGCCCCAGCTTCGATCCCGGCGAAAAGCGCCTGGCGGTGCGCACCGAGGACCACCCGGTGAGCTATGGCGATTTTGAAGGAACGATCCCCGAGGACGAGTACGGCGGCGGCACGGTGATGCTGTGGGACCATGGCCGCTGGGCGCCGGAGAAGGCCGATCCGCAACAAGCCCTTCAGAAGGGCGAGCTCACCTTCGCCCTGGAAGGCGAGCGCCTGACGGGCCGCTGGGCGCTGGTGAAGATGAACACAGAGGGCAGGCGGGAGAACTGGCTGCTCATCAAGAAGCGCGACGACGCGGCCGAGGACTGCGGCGAACCCACGAAAACCTACACCAGAAGCGTCAGGACAGGGCGGACCATGACCGAGATCGCGCAAGACACCTCGAAGGCATTCGGCTCGAAAGCCTCCGGCGGGCGGCCGCCGAAATTCGAGACGCCGGTGCTCTGCAAATTGGTGGACGACGTCCCCGACGGAGAGGGCTGGATTCACGAGATGAAGTATGACGGCTACCGCCTGCTGGCGGCCGTCGGCGGGGGGCGGGCGAAGCTCTACACCCGCAACGAAAAGGACTGGACGCAGAAATTCTCCGCCATCGCCGAGGCGCTGCAGGAACTCGACTGCGACAGCGCGCTGATCGACGGCGAGGCCGCCGTTCTGGACGAGAACGGGCTCACAGACTTCTCCGCCCTGCAGACCGCCTTCACCGGTGAAGAGGATGTGGAGATCGCCTATTTCGCCTTCGACCTGTTGAAGCTGAATGGCGAGGATCTGCGCTCGAAGCCGCTGATCGAGCGCAAGAAGACACTGGCCCAACTCTTCAACGGCCGGTCCGGGGTGCTGCGCTACGCCGACCATGTCAGCGAGGACGGCGACCTGGTCCATGAGCGCGCCTGCAAGGCGGGCGCGGAAGGCGTCGTCTCGAAGCGGGCCGACAGCACCTGCAAGGCCGGGCGCGACGGGCGCTGGCGCAAGATCAAGTGCGAGCTGCGCGAGGAGGCGGTGATCGTCGGCTGGAGCCCGTCCGACAAAAAAGATCGCGAATTCGCTTCGCTGATCCTGGCCACCTGCGAAGACGGCGACTGGGTCTATCGCGGCCGGGTGGGGACCGGCTTCGATGCGGATGACCGCGCGGCGCTCCACTCAGCGCTCACCCGCATCGAGCGCAAGACGCCGCCGCTGGAGAACGTCCCGTCCTCGGTGGGCCGGGACGCGCACTGGGCGACGCCGAAGCTGGTGGCGGAGATTCGCTATACCGAGCGCACGCGCGACGGCGCTTTTCGCCATCCCGCCTTCATCGGCTTGCGCGAGGACAAGGAGGCCGAAGAGGTCAGCGCCGAATCGGTGAATCCATGACGGACTTGTCCAATCCCGACCGGGTGTATTATCCCGAAGCCGGGATCACAAAGCAGGCCTACGCCGACTATCTCGCCGCGGTGTGCGAGGCGATGCTGCCCCATGTGGCGCGCCGGCCGCTTTCGCTGGTGCGCTGTCCCGGCGGGGTGGAGCAGGACTGCTTTTTCCAGAAGCACCACGCCAAGGGCATGCCGGACGGGTTCAAGCCGGTGACGATCGCGGAGAAATCCGGCGACACCGAGCCCTATGTCTATCTCGACGACATCGAGGGGCTGAAATCCTGCGCCCAGTTCGGCGCGCTCGAGCTTCACCCCTGGGGGGCGCGCATCGACGATGTGGAGCACCCGGAGCGGATCATTTTCGATCTGGACCCCGACGAAGGCCTCGACTTCGCCGATGTGAAAGCGGCCGCGAAGGACATCAAGGATCTTCTGGAAAGCGCCGGACTCTCGCCCTACGCCATGCTCACCGGCGGCAAGGGCGTGCATGTGATCGCGCCGCTTGAGCCGAAGGCGGACTGGGACGGGGTGAAGGCGTTCTGCCGTGGTCTTGCGAAAGCCCTGGCCGCCAACCAGCCCGATCGCTACACGGCGCAGATGAGCAAGGCCAGGCGCAAGGGCCGCGTGTTCATCGACTGGCTGAGAAACCAGCGCGGCCAGACCAGCGTCGCCCCCTATTCGGCCCGCGCGCGCAAGGGCGCGCCGACCGCGACGCCGATCCGCTGGGACGAGCTTGCCGGCGCTTCCTCCGGCGCGGACTATACGGTGGAGAGCCTGCCCCGGCGCCTCGCATCGCTGAACGCTGACCCGTGGGCGGGCTATTTCGACGATGCGACGCCACTGTCGCAGGGCGCGATCGCCTGGGCGAGGAAGGCCGGCGGGGATTAGAGCGCTGGCCGACCTGCCTGCGTCAGGCTTTGCGCCTCAGGTTTTAATCCTGAAGCGCAATATATCCGAAAACCGGTCCCAACTATTCGCATTACGCTCTAGCTGCGCCGCGAAAACCCGTAGCGCAGCGAGGAGGCGAGGCCGGTGAGGTCGGGAATGTTCGTGCTCACCTTGCGCCAGCTCGCCTTGGCCTTCTCGATCTGCATCACATTGTCGATGCGGCGGTCGAGGAAGGCGCGGGTCTTCGCCTTTTCCGGATCATCGTCGTCGATCCAGATCGCCAGGGTCGAGGCGTAGACGCCGGACAGGATGGCCCGCTTGGAATAGAAGTTCGCATCGGTGGAGCGATCGCCGATCGCCTTCCAGATCATGTCCGACGTGGACCACAGCAGGCGAGATCCCCGATCGAGCGCATCGGGCAGCAGCAAGCGCGCCCGGGCGCGCTCGGCCGCTTCCTCCTCGCCGTCATACTGCGACAGCCGGATCATCACCGCCTGGGTGATCTTGTCGCGAATCCGGTTGGCGCCGTTCTGTTCGATCTCCTCGCGGGCGGCGGCGTCGGCGTTGCGCGACCAGGTCTCGATCAGGTCCAGAACGCCGCCGGGGCAGTAGAGCTCCACCTCGCCAGCGCTGAGGCCGGCCTGTTCGGCGGCCCGCTTCAGGCCGGCGGCGTTCCAGCCGTCGAACGCCGCTTCAGGCAGCATGGCGGCCAGAAGCGCCTCGCGGGCGGTCTCTGCGCGGGTTTTCTTGCGGGGCTGGAAAGCCGGATCGGCGGCGGGATCGGGTGCGGCGTCTGTCATGATGCTCAATATAGCGTTTGCTGCGAGCCGCGTCGACAGCGCGAGGCGCGACCCCGCGTCTCAGGCGAGGGGCGTAGGGGTTAACGACGCGCACACCGCGTTTGTTACCGAGGCGTTAACGCGCGCCGCCGAGACTGGCCTTCTGTGCTGAGGAGGCTTCGCCATGCTCTCGCGTTTCAAACAGTTTTTGCATGACCGCACCGCCAATGTCGCCATGATCTTCGCCCTGTCGCTGGTGCCGGTCTCGGCCGCCGTCGGAGGCGCGCTGGACTTCACGCGCAGCTTCACGATCGGGTCGGAAATCCAGAGCGCCCTGGACACCGGCGTGCTCGCCGCCGCCTCGCTGTCCCAGACCGGCGACCCGGAGACGGTGGTGCGCGCCTATCTGGAGGCCGCCATCGCCGAGCATCAGGGCGTCATTGAAAGCCTGGTCGTGGTGGTGACGCCCAATGTGGCGCTCAACGCGCGCAACGTGCACGCCACGGCGAATGTCAGCGTCCCCACGACGCTGCTCGGCGTCGCGGGCATCGACCGCCTGGATCTGGGGCGTGCGGCGGAAGCCACCGAGCAGCTGCGCAATCTTGAAATCTCCCTGGTGCTCGACATCTCCGGCTCCATGAGCGGGTCGAAGATCGAGGCCCTGCGCGAGGCGGCCAAGGAGTTCGTCCAGGTCGTGCTCGCCGGCGAGATGAGCGATTTCACCAGCGTGTCGATCATCCCCTATAATGGCGGCGTTCGCCTGCCGGATTTCGTGAACGCCCAGCTGGTGTCCGGCTCCGACGCGACGCAGTCGGGCTGCCCGGAATTCGGCGTGGACCATCCCACGACGCTTGACCCCGCCGCGAACTCGCTCGGCTGGCTGCAATGGACCGGCCAGGACATGGCGGGCTGGCGCAGCTCCGCCTTCTGTCCGGAACAGGATGAGGAGTCGCGCTTCTTCCGCAATTCGCGCGCCGACCTCATCGAAATGATCGACCGGCTCGACGCCGGCGGCAATACCGGCCTCGACGTGGCGACGACCTGGGGCGCGCGGGCCCTCGACCCGGTGTGGCGCGGCCGTCTGGGCGGGAACTTCTCGGAGCGCCCGGTGGACTATGACGAGCCGTCCACGGTGAAGGCTCTGGTGGTCATGACCGACGGCGCGGCGACCGCGCAGATCCGCAATTACTGGGACAGCGGCGACCGGCGCTGGAGGAACTATAATCTGTACTCCGCCGGCGATGCGCGGCGAAACATGGCCTCGGCCTGCGACGCGGCGGAAGACCAGGGCGTTGCGATCTACACCATCGCGTTCCAGCTTTCCGGATCCACCAACCGGAACCTGATGCAGAACTGTGCGAGCCACCCGGGGAACTATTTCGAGGTCGATGACCTGGATATCGCTGCGGCGTTCTCCGCCATCGCCGCCGATCTGAACGCGCTCCGGCTGTCGAGCTGATCGGTTAACGCGGCGTAAACCTTTGTTTTAACGGGTTTTTGGCACATTCCATGCAGGCTCTCTGAACACGCGTCCCGCTTTCGGGCGCCGGTTCAGGGAGCCTTTGCATGGCCCGCTTCATCCGCCGCTTCGCTCGGGACGCCGGCGCCAATGTCGCCATGGTCTTCGCGCTCACCCTGTCCTCGCTCACCGCAGCCGTGGGCGGCGGGATGGATTTCTCACGTTCCGCGTCGGTGGGGGCGGAGATGCAGGCGGCGCTGGATTCCGGCGTGCTCGCAGCCGCCTCCCTGACCCAGGAACGCTCCGCCGAGCAGGTCGTTCGCTCCTATGTGGAGGCCGCGCTGGGCGATCATCGCGGCTTGCTGGACGGGCTAAGCCTTCAGGTCACCGCCACCACGGGGCTGAATTCCCGTCAGGTGGAGGCGACCGCCGCAGTGCCCGTGCCGACGACCCTTCTGGGAATCGCCGGCATCAATACGCTCACCGTGCGCCGGGAAGCCCGGGCGATCGAGCAGGTGCGCGATATCGAGATCTCGCTGGTGCTGGACATTTCCGGCTCCATGAACGGATCGAAGATCGCGGCGCTGCGCGACGCCGCCGAAGAGTTCATCGACGTGGTGCTGGCCTCCAACGGCGGGCGCACCAGCGTCTCTGTCATCCCCTATAACGGCGGCGTGCGGCTTCCCGACTACGTCAACGGGCAAATCGTCGACGGTAACAGGAACCAGCGCGAGCGGTCCGGCTGTCCCGAACTGGGAGCGGACTGGGCGATAACCAATGCGCTGCCGCACCAGGATCTCGACTGGCTGCTGTGGCAGGGGAATGAACAGTACGACAATCGCGCTTCCAGCTTCTGCCCGGAGAGCGATGAAGCCTCGGTCTTCCTGCGCCAGGACCGCGACAGCCTGATCAGCCTGGTGCGCCGCCTGGATTCAGGCGGAAACACCGGTCTGGACGTGGCGACGGCTTGGGGGGCGCGGGCGCTGGATCCGGCCTGGCGCGGACGCCTTGGCGGATCCTTCTCCGACCGCCCGGCCGAGTATGACGACGAGGACACGATCAAGGTGCTCGTCGTCATGACCGACGGCGCCGCGACGGCGCAGATCCGCAATTCCTGGAACAATCGCAGACGCCGGTGGGAGAATTACGATCTCTATTCGGCGCGGGACGCGCGCGACAACATGGCCGCCGCCTGCGATACGGCGGATGGTCACGGGGTGCACATCTACACCATCGCCTTCCAGCTTTCCGGCTCCACCAACCGCAATCTCATGCAGAATTGCGCCAGCCGGCCGCAGAACTACTATCCGGTGGAGGACATGGACATCCGCGCCGCCTTCTCCGCCATCGCCGCCGACATCAACCAGCTGCGCCTGACCAGCTGACCGCTTAACGCGATCTTCGCCTTATGGGGCGAAGATCGCGATCTCCCTGTCCCGACCGGACGCAGACAGCAGGGCGGCAAGCCATGCTCAAGCGACGCACATTCCAGTTCCTGCGCGAAACCGGCGGCAATGTCGCCATGGTGTTCGCGCTGACCCTGTCCTCGCTCGCCGCGGCGGTAGGCGGCGGGATGGACTATTCACGCTCCGCGGCGGTGGGCGTCGAGCTGCAGGCGGCGCTGGATTCCGGTGTTCTGGCGGCGGCCTCGCTCACGCAGGAACGCGACGCGGACGAAGTCGTGCGGGCGTATGTGGAGGCCGCGCTGGGGGATCAGGCCGGGCTGATGGATGCCCTCGATCTGGTCGTGACGGCGACCACCGGGCTGAATTCCCGAGAGGTCGAGGCTCAGGCCTCGGTGGCCGTACCCACCACGCTGCTGGGAATTGTGGGCATCAATACGCTCACCGTGCGCCGCGAAGCCAGCGCCGTCGAGCAGGTCCGCGATATCGAGATTTCGCTGGTGCTGGACATTTCCGGCTCCATGAACGGCTCGAAGATTCGCGCGATGCGCGACGCGGCCGAGGAGTTCGTCGACGTGGTGCTGGCCTCGAACGGGGAGCGCACCAGCGTCTCCGTGATCCCCTACAATGGCGGCGTGCGGCTTCCGCAATACGTCAACGAGCAGATCATCGACGAGAACCGGCGCCGCGACCGCGAGCGCACCGGCTGCCCGGACCTGGGCGAAGACTGGCCGATCTCCATCCCGCTTCCCGACGAAGGCCTCCCCTGGCTGGAATGGACCGGCGACGAACAGTACGACAACCGCTCCTCAAGCCATTGCCCGGAAGAGGACGAGGCCTCGGTCTTCCTGCGCCGGGACCGCGACAGCCTGGTGAACCTGATCCGCCGCCTCGACGCCGGCGGCAATACCGGGCTGGACGTGGCCACGACCTGGGGGGCGCGCGCCCTGGATCCGGCCTGGCGGGGCCGTCTGGGCGGATCATTCTCCGACCGGCCGGCCGCGTACGACGACGAGGACACCATCAAGGTGCTCGTGGTCATGACCGACGGCGCCGCCACCGCCCAATACCGCACCCGCATGCAAGGCCGCGGCTGGTATCGGCGATGGGCGCAATACGAGCTGTATTCGGCCTGGCGGGCGCGGCGGAACATGGGAGACGCGTGCGACGCGGCGGACGGCGCCGGCGTGCATGTCTACACGATCGCCTTCCAGCTTTCCGGCTCGACCAACCGCACTCTGATGCGCGACTGCGCCAGCAGGCCGCAGAACTATTATCAGGTGGAGTCCATGGACATCCGCTCGGCGTTCTCCGCCATCGCCGCCGACATCAACCAGCTGCGCCTGAGCCGCTAGGGCGCGCGATAGATCCCGCTCATGGGGGCGTGGTGATAGGCGATGCGCATGGCCGCGCGCGACAGCGGCTCGGCCACCGTCATCAAGTGGTGGCCGTTGGCGTGGAGCAGGGTCTCGGGATCGGTCATCACGCCCACATGGCCGGGCCAGAACACCAGATCGCCACGCTGGAGCCCGGAGAAGTCCTCGTCAGTCTCCACCGCAGTCCAGCGCGCTTTCGCCCAGGCTTCCTGCGGTCCTGAGTCGCGCGGAACGGCGATCCCGGCCGCTTCCATGGACGTCTGGATCAGGCCGGAGCAGTCGAGCCCCAGGCTTTCCTTACCGCCCCAGAGATACGGCGCGTGGAGAAAGCGCTCGGCCACCGCGACCCAGTCGGGCTCGAGTTCCTCGCCCACGGCGCGCAGGTGCGGCTCGTAAACCCAGCCCATGCGCTGGGCCTCCACGAAGCGGCCCGATCGGCGCGCGCCGGCGATCTTGGCGTTCAGCGAGACTAGGCAGACCGGCGCGCTTTTCAGGTCCGGCTCCGAGAACACGTAGGTGCGCAGCGCCTTCACCGTATGGGTCGGGATCAGCGCCGGCGCCGACAGCGCCTCCATGTCCACCCAGCCCTCATAGCCGTCGAGGCCGGAGGCGCCGAACCCGAACCCGTCCTGCTCGCGGCTCACCGTGAAGGTCTCTCCGGCCAGAAGCTGGGTCTCCTGCATCGCGTCCGGGAGAGGCTCCATGCGGATCGGCGCGACGCCGGCGGTGACCTGGTAGGTTTCGGCCATGCTCAGCCTCCGAACTTCGCTTTTAGCACGCGCCAGAGCGCGCGCGCGCCCAGCATCTCGCCGCCCACGGGCCGCCCCGGCCGGGCGCTCGGGTTCCAGCCATAGATGTCGAAATGGGCCCAGGCCTTCGCGTCCGATGCGAAGCGGCGCAGGAACAAGGCGGCGGTGATCGATCCGGCGAACCCGCCCTTGCCGGTGGAGGAGAGATCGGCGATGTCGGAATCCAGCCAGCTGTCATACCCGCCCCAGAGCGGCATCGGCCAGACCGGATCGTCGCAGGCGGCGCCTTCGTCCTTCAGGCTTTGCGCCAAGCTTTCGTCCTCTGTGTAGACCGGGGCGAGTTCGGGGCCGAGCGCCACGCGCGCGGCGCCGGTGAGGGTGGCCATGTCGATGAGCAGGTCGGGCGCGCTTTCGATCGCCTTGGTGATGGCGTCGGCCAGGACCAGCCGGCCTTCGGCGTCGGTATTGCCCACCTCCACGGTGAGGCCCTTGCGCGAGGTGAGGATGTCGCCGGGCCGGAAGGCGTTGGCGGAAATGGCGTTTTCCACCGCGGGGATCAGCACGTGGAGGCGCACCGGAAGCCGGGCGTCCATGATCATGGAGGCGAGTCCCAGAACCGTGGCGGCGCCGCCCATGTCCTTTTTCATCAAGAGCATGCCGCTGGACGGCTTGATGTCGAGGCCGCCGGAATCAAAGCACACGCCCTTGCCCACCAGGGCCAGGCGTGGGTGGGCGGGGTCGCCCCACTCGAATTCGATGAGCCGCGGCGCGTCGGCGCTGGCGCGGCCGACGGCGTGGATCATGGGCAGATTCTCCTGAAGCAGTTCATCTGCGACGATGGCGGTGCAGGTCGCGCCATGGGCTGCGGCGAGGCCTTCGGCGACCTTCTGCAGGTGGCTCGGAAGCATGTCGCCGGCGGGTGTATTCACCAGATCGCGCGTCAGCATGGCGCCGGCGGCGACCCGCGACGCCTCGGCGGCGTCGCAGCCCTCCGGCGCCACCAGGCGCGCCGGGCTCCGCCGGGCGCTCTTGTAGCGGGTGAACTGATAGCCGCCGAGTGCAAACGCGATGGCGGTCTCGGTGGGATCAAACGGCGTCGCCTCCAGCGCCCAGTCGCCTTCAGGCAGCGCCATCGCCGCGCCGGCGATGTCGAAGGCGCTGCCCGCCGGTCCGGCGCCGATCAGCGCGTCCACGCCGGCGCCGCCGGGCAGGATCACCACCTGGCTGGCGCCGGCCTCGAACCCGCTGGCGCGGGCGTGCGTCGCCGCCGCCTCGGGCAGCGCCTCCAGCGCCGCATCCAGATCGGCGGCGGCGACGATGCGGGCGGTGCGGGCGTCCGCGCCGGGCTTGGCGAACAGGTCGGCGGCGGTGGAGGCGGTCATGGAAGCGATCCTTAGCGTGTGTAACCGGGGCGTTAACGCCTTCTTGAGGCCGAAGCAGGCAAGGTCGAACCAACCGCTTCGGCGTTAGATGAGAGGTAGAGCATGCACGCGCGCCTGTCCGCAATCTGTGTTGCAGGCCTTCTGGCCACGGCCTGCGCCACCCATGCCGAGCTGCAGCCCACCGAGCAGGAAGAGGCGCTGGCGCTGGATCTGCAATCGCGCTCCATCGTGCCGGCCACCGCCGACGAGCGCGCCGCGATCGAGAATCAGGACCTTCTGACCCAGGCGGCGTTCTGGGCCGAGGCCCACCAGCTCAATCCCGGCGACAAGGAAGCCGCCTACAAGCTCGCTGACGTCTTGCGCACGTTGAACAATTTCGAGCGCGCCGCTGAAATCGCCCGCAACGCGCTCGCCTTGCATCCCGAAGACGGGCCGCTGCTGAGCGCCTACGGCATGGCGCTCACCGGCATGGGGCAGGGGCAGAGCGCCATCGAGCCCCTGTCGCGCGCTCTGCGCTCGGATTCCCAGAACTGGCGTCTGGCCAATGCGCTGGGCGTGGCGCTGGAGCAGACCGGCCGTGCCGACCGGGCCCGCGACCGGTTTGAGGAGGCGCTGGTCCTGTCCGGCGGCCAGCCCGCCGTGCTGAACAATCTGGCGCTGTCGCACATGCTCGCCGGCGATCCCGAACAGGCCGAAGCGCTGCTGCGCCGGGCTTCGGACCGCGATGAAGCCGGACCGGAGGTGCGCCAGAATCTCGCCCTTGCGGTCGCCCTTCAGGGCAGATTCGCTGAAGCTGAGAGCCTCGCGCTGGTGGACGCTACGCCGGAAATGGCCGAGGCGAGCCTCGCCTATATCCGCAATCTCATGAGCTCCGGACGCAGCTATGACCGCCTGCGTGACATGGAACGCGAAGGCCTGCGCTAGACCTTACGGCCGCACAGACAGGAACGGCCCGCCGGGATCGTCCCGGCGGGCCGTTCTTTATTCAGCCGCCGGCTTGGGCAGATCGGCCCGCGCGCGCTGCTCGGCGGCGATGCGGTCGATGAGCTGATCCACCGGCATGGTCCCCAGATCGCCCAGATCGCGGTGACGCACGGCGACGGTTCCGGCCGCGGCCTCGTCATCGCCCACCACCAGCATGTAGGGAATCTGGCGGGTCTGGGCGTTGCGGATCTTTTTCTGCATCCGCTCGGCGGCCATGTCGGCTTCCACGCGGACGCCGCCATGGACGGTGTCCACCTCGGCGTTGAACAGGCGCTTTTTCACTTCGGCGGCGTAGTCTTCATGCCGGTCGGCGATGGGGATGACGATGGCCTGCACCGGCGCGATCCAGGTGGGGAATTTGCCGGCGTAGTGCTCGATCAGGAACGCCGTGAAGCGCTCATGGCTGCCCAGCGGCGCGCGGTGGATGACATAGACCGGCTTCTTCTCGCCGTCGGAGTCGGTGTAGCCGAGCTCGAAGCGTTTGGTGGCCATGAAGTCGAGCTGATTGGTGGAGATGGCGTATTCGGTGCCCACCACCGATTTCACCATGAAATCCACCTTCGGGCCGTAGAACGCCGCCTCGCCCTCGACTTCCTTGTAGGGGTAGCCGGACTCGTCCATCGCGGCCTTGAGGATGCCCAGCGCCTTCTTCCAGCCCTCCACGTCGTTGACGTATTTCTCCAGGTCCTCGAAATCGGGAAGCGACAGGCGCATCCAGAAATCCTCGATCCCGAACAGGCGGTAATAGTCCGCGTGCATATGCATCACGGCCAGGAACTCGTCCTTGGCCTGGTCCTCGCGGCAATAGATGTGGGCGTCGTTCTGGCAGAAGCCGCGCACCCGCATCAGGCCGGAGAGGCCGCCGGACGCCTCGTGGCGATAGACCTGGCCGTATTCCGACAGCCGTACGGGAAGATCGCGATAGCTCCACTGGTCGTGGGCGAAGATCATGTGGTGGTGCGGGCAGTTCATCGGGCGCAGATAGTATTCCTGCTCGTCGATGATGATCGGCGCGTACATGTCGTCGGCGTAGAAGGGCAGGTGGCCCGACTTCACATAGAGATCGCCCTTGGTGATGTGGGGCGTTGAGACGCGTTGATAGCCGGCCTTGTGCTCGGTGTTGCGGGCCAGGCGCTCCAGCTCGTCGCGGATGACGTTGCCCGCCGGCAGCCAGAGCGGCAGGCCGGAGCCGACTTCCTCGACCAGGGCGAACAGCCCGAGCTCACGGCCGATCTTGCGGTGGTCGCGCTTGGCCTGCTCTTCAAGGCGGACGAGCTCGGCCTCCAGCTCTTCCTTGGTGGGGAAGGCGATGGCGTGGATGCGTTGCAGCTGGGCGTTCTTCTGGTCGCCGCGCCAATAGGCCCCGGCGATCGAGCGCAGCTTGAAATGGCCCACCTCGCCGGCATGGTCCACATGGGGTCCGCGGCACAGATCCACGAAGTCGCCGGTGCGGTAGAAGCTGATCGTGTCGACGCCTTCGCCCACGACGCTCTCGTCGCCGGTCTCCTTGGCGATGGCGGTGGAGCCTTTGTCGCGCAGCAGCTGAAGAAGCTCGACTTTGAACGGCTGGTTCTCGCGCTCCATGTACTGGATCGCGTCGTCCACATTCAGGTCTTCGCGCTCGAAGCGATGCTTCTTCTTGCGCATCTCCTTCATCCGCTTTTCGATCTTCTGCAGGTCTTCGACCGTCAGCGTCTCGTCCAGCCGGATGTCATAGAAGAATCCAGTGTCTGTCGCCGGCCCCACGCCGAACTGGGCGTTCGGATAGAGGTCCTTCACGGCCGCGGCCATGAGGTGGGCCGCCGAGTGGCGGCGCGTATCGGCGTCGAAATCGGACTGAGACATGGGTCTTCTTTTAAGGCTTTGAGCTGAGCCGGGCGCCCCGTGCGCGCGGCTGAGCCCGATTTAGGACCTTTGTCCGCGCGTGTCCACGCGAGGGACGCGCCGGGCGCCGCTGCGCAAGCGTGAACGGCGCCCGGAACCGGCTGCGCGGCGCAGGCTTTGTGCAAGACAGACGGGCGGCGATGATCTGCACGGCGAGGACGAGAAGCTCGCCGGCGAGCTGATCGGGCGGGCCGCTGACGGGCTGACCGGAGCCGCCGACTATCTGCGCGATCACCGCACCGGCGATCTGTTGCGCGACGTGCAGGACTTCGGACGCAGGAATCCGGCGGCCTTTCTCGGACTGTCGGCGGCGGCGGGCCTGCTGATCGCTCGCGTGGGCCGCACTGCGGTGGAGCGTCAGCAGCCGGGCTCCGGTTTCACTGGCGGCCGCACATCCGCTGATTTCCAAAGGGAGGGCTGATCCATGGCTTCCAGCCAACCGCAATCGTCGAGGGACGAGAACGCCCGGCCCTGCGGCAAGGGCCTCCTGCTGGAGACCCTGCGCTACGCCGACGAGGTCCGCACATCCGACAGCGTGTTCGAGGATATCGACGAACCCGATCTCGACGACGAGATGATGGAGCTCGCCGAAAGCCTGATCGAGAAAAAGTCCGGCCCGTTCCAGCCCGAGGCGTTTCTGGACAAGTACGAACAGGCCCTGCGCGACCTCATCGAGGAGAAGGCCGAAGGCGAACATATCGTCAGCGGAGGCGACGAGACCCGGGCGAAGGCCGGCCAGGTCATCGACCTGATGGAGGCGCTGAAGAAATCCGTCGCCGAGGAGAAGAAGGCCGGCTCCGGCGGTGCGAAGACGCGCGCCAGAAGCACGAAATCCTCCGGTTCGAGCGCCTCAGGGCCCAAGTCCTCCGGCGCGTCGCGGTCCGGGAGCAGCGGCTCGAAGTCCCGGGCCGCCTCCTCGAAGAAGGCGAGCTGACCGGCGCCGGTTCAGCGGCGTGTCATGCGCAGGCCGCATAACGGTCCTGCGTCAGGGGGTTGACGGAAGTATTACGCGTGCGTCATCGTCTGGCCATGGCGAGGCCTGACCGTCTTGTCTCTAAGCGGTGTCTCTGGGGAGGAGACGTCTCTTAATCGACCAACCAAATCTCAAAAGCCCGGCGCTTCGGCGCCGGGCATTTTTTTTGGTCGGATCGCAGGGGGGGGCGGCGATGTCTGCTCGAAGTCCCTGTCATCCCAGCCAAGCCTGAAGGGCGCAGAGCCGGGATCCCAAGGCGGTGCGGCGCCGTGTGAGGTCCCGGACAGCGCTATTGCGGTTCCGGGATGACAGAGCAAAATACTGAAATTAATGAAATAATTTAGGGAACGCGGCTCAAGCGGCCGTCCTCCCGCCTCACATGAACAGGGTCGCCGGGTTCTCCAGCAGCGCCTTCATGGCCTGGACCAGCCGCGCGGCCTCATAGCCGTCGACGATGCGGTGATCGAAGCTGGAGGACAGGTTCATGATCTTGCGCGGGACGAGCCGGCCGGCGTCGTCGTAGCGCGGCAGGGTCTGCATCTTGTTGACGCCGATGATGGCGGTCTCGGGATGGTTGATCACCGGGGTGGTGACGATGCCGCCGATGGCGCCCAGCGAGGTGATGGTGATGGTGGAGCCGGAAAGCTCCTCCCGGCTCGCCTTGCCGTCCCGCGCCGCATCGGCGAGGCGTTTCACCTCGGCGGCGATCTCCCAGATGTCCAGGCTCTCGGCATGGCGGATCACCGGAACCATGAGGCCCTTGGGCGTCGCGGCGGCGATTCCGCAATGGACGCCTTCATATTTCGTCAGGAGGCTGGCGTCGGTGTCGAAATGGGCGTTCGCCTGGGGGAAGTCCGGCAGGGCTTTCGCCAGCGCCATCACCAGGAAGGGGATGATCGTCAGCTTGGCCTGATCGTCCTTGCGCGTGGCGTTCATGTGCGCGCGCAGATCCTCGAGGGCCGTGAGATCGATCTCGTCCACATAGGTGATGTGGGGGATGGTGCGTTTCGACAGCGCCATGTTCTCGGCGATCTTGCGGCGCAGTCCGACGACCTTTTCTTCCGAGACGCCGGTGCGGGCCTGGCGCCCCGCGCCCGCCGATCCGCCGGCCTTCGCGGCGAGGCGGCCGCCCGAGGCGATGAAATCGTCAAGGTCTTCATGGGTGATGCGCCCGGCCGGGCCGGTGCCCGGGATCGCGGCGAGCTCGATATCGGCCTCCAGCGCGCGCTTGCGCACGGCGGGGCTGGCGAGGGGGCGCTCGCCGGAAGGGCGGGCGGCCTGCGCCTGCGCCGGCGGCTGGGTCTTGGGCTTTTCGGGCGGCGCGGAGGGCTTCGGCTCGGGCTTCTCGTCCTTGGCGGCGGCTTTCGCCTCGTCCTTGCCCGGCTCCTCCGCCACCGCCGTGTCTTCAGTCTTCACCGGCTTGGCGTCCTCGACATCGTCGGGGATATCGCCGTCCACTTCGATGAAGAGGATCTCGGTGCCCACGGCCAGTACGTCGCCGGGCTCGCCCACGAGCTTCTTCACCACGCCGTTGACGGCGCAGGGAATCTCCACCGTCGCCTTGTCGGTCATCACGTCCAGGATGTGCTGGTCTTCCTCGACCCGGTCGCCTTCCTTGACGTGCCATTCGACGATCTCGGCCTCCACCACGCCTTCGCCGACATCGGGGAGCTTGTATTTGTATTCGCTCATGGTCAGGCCTCCGTCACGGTCTGCAGGGCGCGCACGAAGCGGTCGCGGGTGGGGAAGTAGGCCCATTCATGGGCGTGGGGGTAGGGCGTGTCCCACCCCGTCAGGCGGAAGATCGGCGCCTCCAGCGCATAGAAGCATTCTTCCTGGATCTGCGCAGCGAGCTCGGCGCCGAAGCCGGACGTGCGCGGCGCCTCGTGGGCGACCACGACCCGGCCGGTCTTGTTCACCGATTTGGCGATGGTCTCGATATCATAGGGGACCAGCGTGCGCAGATCGATGATCTCCGCGTCGATGCCCGACGCCTCGGCGGCCGCCTCGGCCACATGGACCAGCGTGCCGTAGGTCACCACGGTCACCGCTTCGCCTTCGCGCACGACGTCCGCCTTGCCCAGCGGCACGGTGTAATGGCCGGCGGGCACCTCGCCCTTGGCGTGCTTGGCCCAGGACAGGAGCGGGCGGTCGGGCACGCCGTCATAGGGGCCGTTATAGATGCGTTTGGGTTCAAAGAAGATCACCGGATCGCCGCTTTCCAGCGAGGCGATCAGCAGGCCCTTGGCGTCGTAGGGGTTGGAGGGCACCACCACCTGCACGCCGGGCACATGGGTGAAGAAGGCTTCCGGGCTCATGGAGTGGGTCTGGCCGCCGCGAATGCCGCCGCCCCAGGGGGTGCGCACGACGCATCCCGAGGTGAACTGGCCGGCCGAGCGATAGCGGATGCGGCTCATCTCCGAGACGATCTGGTCGAAGGCCGGGAAGATATAGTCGGCGAACTGGATCTCCGCGATGGGCTTCAGGCCCCGCGCGGCCATGCCGATGGCCATGGCCGCGATGGCGGCCTCGTTGATCGGGGTGTCGAACACCCGGTCGGTCCCGTGCTTCTCGGCCAGCGTGTCGGTGGTCTTGAAGACTCCGCCGAAATAGCCCGCGTCCTCACCGAAGATCACCACGTCGGGATCGTTCGTCAAAAGGACGTCCATGGCGTCGTTGAGCGCCTGGATCATGTTCTTCACGGCCATGGATCAGACCCCCAGATCGCGGCGCTGACGCTTCAGGCGCCAGTCCTGTTCCTTGTAGACGTCCTCGAAGATGGACTCCGTCGGCGAGAGCGGGCCGTCATGGAGCGTGCCGTAGCTTTCGGCGTCCTTGTAGGATTTGACCACGAGCTTGGTCATCTCCTCCTCCAGCTTGGTCTGGCGCTTTTCGTCCCATTCGCCGCGCCCGATCAGGTGCTGCTTCAGCCGCTCGATGGGATCGCCCAGAGGCCAGGCCGCCGCTTCGCTCTTCGGCCGGTACTTGCTGGGATCGTCGGAGGTGGAGTGGGCGTCGCTGCGATAGGTGAACAGCTCGATCAGCGTCGCCCCGGCGCCGGACCGCGCCCGCTCGCGCGCCCATTGCGTCGCCGCATAAACCGCCAGGAAATCATTGCCGTCCACGCGCAAGGACGCGATGCCGTAGCCCAGCCCCTTGGACGCGAAGGTCGGCCCGTCGCCCAGCGCGATCGACTGGTGGCTGGAGATGGCCCACTGATTGTTCACGACATTGAGGATCACCGGCGCACGATAGGTGGAGGCCAGGGTCAGCGCGCCGTGGAAATCGCCTTCGGCCGTCGTGCCGTCCCCGATCCAGCTCGCCGCCACGCGCTCGTCGCCCTTGTAGGCGCAGGCCATGGCGTAGCCCACCGCCTGGGGAAACTGCGTGCCCAGATTGCCCGAGATCGAGAAGAAATTGCCCTCCGCCCAGGTGTAGTGGACCGGCAGCTGGCGGCCTTTCAGATTGTCGCGGCTGTTGGAGATGCAATGGCACATCATGTCGACGATGTTGCGTCCGCGCGCGAACAGCATCCCCTGCTGGCGATAGCTGGGGAAGATCATGTCGGCCTTGTCCAGCGCCATGGCGGCGGCGACGGCCACCGCCTCCTCGCCGGTGCACTTCATGTAGAAGCTCATCTTGCCCTGACGCTGGAGCTTCAGCATGCGCTCGTCATAGATGCGCGTCAGGACCATGTGCGAGAGCCCTTCGCGCAGGACCTCCGGGCTCAGGCGCGGATCCCAGTCGCCCACCGCCTGGTGGTTATGGTCGAGCACGCCAACCAGCCCGGTGGCCAGCGGCAGGGTCTCCGGTCCGGCGATGTCGATCGCGGGCTTCTTCGCCTCGCCGGCCTTCTGGAGCTTCAGATGGGTGAAGTCCGGCTCGTCTCCCGGCCGAAAGGGCGGGGCGGGCACGTGGAAGCGCGGAGCAGCGTCAGCCATGATTTGTCCGTACGTTATTACCAAGCCAGCAAGGCGGGGTGCGGGCGCCACCTAGCCCCGCCGCGCGGATTTGGCAAGCGTCGGGCCGCCCTGTGAACATGCTGCATGCGCGAAGAAAATTTCGCCAGCCGTTGAATTTAGCGATCACGGTTCGTGGCCGCCCGAGGCCGGGTAAGGGATCGGCGCGGGTGGGCGTCGCGCCGCGTCGGTCCGAACACGAAAAAGCCCCGGCGTTTCCGCCGGGGCGTTTCTGGTTCGGTGATGCGCCGCGCGTCTTAAGCGCTGGCGGCCTTCTGGTCTTCGACCGGATCGCGCAGCACGTAGCCGCGGCCCCACACGGTCTCGATATGATTGTCGCCGCCGGTGGCCGCGGAGAGTTTCTTGCGCAGCTTGCAGATGAAGACGTCGATGATCTTCAGCTCCGGCTCGTCCATGCCGCCATAGAGATGGTTCAGGAACATCTCCTTGGTGAGCGTCGTCCCCTTGCGCAGGGAGAGCAGCTCCAGCATCTGGTATTCCTTGCCGGTCAGGTGGACGCGCTGATTGTTCACCTCGACGGTCTTGGCGTCGAGATTCACCGCCACGTCGCCGGTCTTGATGATCGACTGGCTGTGGCCCTTGGAGCGGCGGACGACCGCGTGGATGCGCGCGATCAGCTCTTCCTTGTGGAACGGCTTGGTCATGTAGTCGTCGGCGCCCGAGCCCAGACCGCGCACCTTGTTGTCGATGTCGGCGTTGCCCGAAAGGATCAGGATCGGGGTGTCCACCTTCGCCACGCGCAGGGTCTTCAGAACGTCGAAGCCCGGCATGTCCGGCAGGTTCAGATCAAGCAGAATGATGTCGTAATCATAGAGCTTTCCGAGATCGACGCCCTCTTCGCCATAGTCGGTGACATACGTGTTGAAGCCCTCCGACTTGAGCATCAGCTCGATCCCCTGCGCCGTAGCGCGGTCATCTTCGATCAGCAGAACCCGCATCGGCTCCCCTCCCAAGGCAACGGACGAATCAAGGGCTCGTCCGACGCATCAACCGTTAACCTTATTCGCTATGAGAGGCGAGAATCCCTTAGGAGAAGTTAACAGCGATTTGACTCTTGGGGCGGAATCGAGTCCTGCAGTGCGATTCGACAGGGTTAATCAATGCGAATCAATTAGTTAAAAAATATTGCGCTTGCGCACATTGTTTAAAACATCCTCAAGTCGCTCCGTCGCGCAGCAGCGTGAAGCTGTGGATAGACCCGCCGGGTTCCGCTTCAGCGATGGGGCGTTCGGCCCATGGTTTTGGCCCGTGCACGGACATCGCCGCGCCGGGCGATGAAGACGCCGGCCAGGATCACCGCCAGCGCCGCGAAGGCGCGCACGCCCAGGGTCTCGCCCAGCAGCACGCCGATCAGGGCGGCCACCACCGGCACGGCGTAATTGACCAGGGCGATGAAGGCCGCGCCCACCTTGCGCGCGATTGTCATGTAGACCATCGTCGCCAGCGCCGTGGGCAGGAGCCCGAGGGCGAGCACCGCCGCCAGTGAAGCAAGACCGGGCGCCGCCGCCTGCGCGCCGGTGGCGACATCCCAGACCGCCAGCGGCAGGGCCAATACAGCCGCGCAGATCAGGCTGCCGGCGGCGACCACGCTGGGGCTGGTCTCCGGCCCGGCCTGATAGAGGATGGCGTTGGTGGCGTAGGAGAGGGTGGCCACCACGATCAGCGCCTGACCGATGAAGCTCGCCGACGCCACGCCGTTCAACGCGCTCGGCCCGATCAGCAGCACCACGCCGGAAAACCCGATCAGGAAGCCGGCGGTCTTCGCTAGAGTCAGCCGCTCGCCGGGCAGGACGAAATGGGCGGCCGCGATGATGGTCAGCGGAGTCATGCTCATGAGGATGCCGGCGACGCCGGACGGCACGCTCTGCTGGCCGATGGCGATGAGGGTGAAGGGCAGGGTGTTGCCGAACAGGCCCAGGGCTGCGAACCACAGCCAGCGCGGATCTTTCAGCGGGGGCAAGGCGCGGCGGCGATGGACCATGAACGCGGTGAGCAGCACCGCGCCGAGGGCCAGGCGCCCGAACGCCACAAGGCTCGGCGCCAGGGCCTCCACGCCCACCGCGATGAAGGCGAAGGCCGACCCCCAGGTAAGCGCCAGCACGCCCAGACCGCCCCAGCCGTGAAGGCCGGGCTTTTCAGGGCTCATGAAAGGTTCGCCCGCAGGCTTTTCTCAAGCCGATCGACGTCGCCGGCCGTGTTGTAGATGTGGGGGCTGATGCGCAGGCGCGGACCGCGCATCGAGACGTGAACGCCGTCCGCCCGCAGGTGCGCGGCGAGGTCGCCGGGCGCCCCTTCCGGCAGCGCCAGGGACAGATAATGGCCGGCCCGGTCCGGCGTGTCGTCTGCGAATCCGAGCCCGGCGAGGCGCTCGGCGATTTCCATGTTCACCGCCGCGATGTGGCGGGCGATGGCGTCCACGCCGATCCCTTCGAGAAACGCCAGCGATGCGAGCGCCGCCGGGACCAGCTGATGGTTTGACCGCTCGCCCATGTCATAGCGCCGCGCGCCGGGCGCGTAGGCGTCGCGATAATCGGTGAGCCGGGAAAAATCCTCGCTGTCGGCGCGGTTGATCCAGTTCTCCTCCAGCGGCCGGCTGCCCTGGCGGCGCGGCGCGGCGTAGAGAAAGCCGATCGCATAGGGGCCCAGCAGCCATTTATAGGCCGCCGCCACAGCGAAATCGGGGTCTACGGCGCCCACGTCGAAGTCCATCACGCCCAGCGACTGGGTGAGGTCCAGCACCAGCGCCGCGCCATGGGCCCTCGCGGCCTTCGACACCGCTTCAAGATCGATGCGCCCGCCGTCGATCCAGTGCACCGCGCCGCAGGCGACCATCCCGGTCTGCGGCCCGATGGCGGCCAGCAACGTCTCGGTCCAGGTTTCGCGGTTCGCGCGCGCCACCGTGCGCACGACAGCGCCCGTCGTCTCGGCCAGCCGCCGCCAGGTATAGACATTGGACGGAAACTGACCGTCCAGGACGCAGATCTCCTGGCCGGGCTCAAGGCTGATATTGGCCGCCGCCGTGGCCAGTCCGTAGCTCGCGGCCGGAACCAGCGCCACATCGTCGGCGCGTGCGTGAAACAGCGTGGCTGCGACCGCGCGCAGGGCCTCGGGTTGATCGAAGAAACTGGTCTGCGTGGTGGACGTCCAGGGCCGCAGCTTGGCCGCGAACGCGTCCGCCCCCGCCTGCGCCGCGACACGCGGCAGCGGGCCGATCTGGGCGGCGTTGAAATATGCGTCTTCGGCCGGCAGATCGAAGCTGGAGCGGTGATCGGTCTGTGTCATAGGGCGAACCGGTAGGCGGCGCCGCGCAGGGGGTCAAGCTGGCGTGCGGTCTTCTCGTGCGAGCGCTGCGCGACCATCCCGCCGCCCCCGCCCCCGTCTCGGGCGGGTTCGGGGCGTCCCTGGTCAACAGCATCGCCACGGCCAAGCTGGGCGGGCGGCTGAATGCGGAAAACTGCGGGCACGGCATGTCGTATTCCATGGAGTTTCCCGCCGCGCGCCTGACGGCGCAGGCGGCGGCGTCAAGGCGTTTGACCCTCGCGAACGAAGCGCCTACCGCTAGGGTCGAACTCGTCGATCCGGAGCCCGCCATGAGCCGTATGAAACCCCCCGCCCGTCCCGCTGATCCGCGTTTCTCCTCCGGTCCCACCAAGAAGCGGCCCGGCTGGGAGGTCTCCTGCCTCGCCAATGCGCCGCTCGGGCGCACCCATCGCGGCGGAACGCCGAAGGCGCGCCTGCACGAGGCGATCGAGCGTACGGCGGCCATTCTGGAAGTGCCCTCCGGCTACACCGTCGCCATCCTGCCCGCCTCCGACACCGGCGCCATGGAGGGCGCCCTGTGGTCGATGATCGGGGCGCGGCCCGTGGACGTGTTTTCCTGCGACGAGTTCGGCCGGCGCTGGACGGTGGATCTGCGCGACGAGCTGAAGCCCGACGGCCTGTCCTGCTACGAAGCGCCCTTCGGCGCCGCCCCGGATTATTCCAAGGCCGACGCCGCCAACAATGATCTGGTGTTCACCTGGAACGCCACCTCGGCCGGGGTGCGGATGCCGGACGCGGACTGGATCCCCGACGACCGCAAGGGCGTGACGATCTGCGACGCCACCAGCGCCGCCTTCGCCATGGACCTGCCGTGGGACAAGCTGGATGTGACCACGTTCAGCTGGCAGAAATGCATGGGCGGCGAGGCCCAGCACGGCATCGCCGTGTTCTCGCCGAAAGCCCGCGAGCGTCTGCGCACCTTCCGCCCCAGCTGGCCCGTGCCGCGCATCCTGCAGCTGTTCGAAGCCGGCGACGACGACGCCAAGCTCTATGAAGGCTCCACCATCAACACGCCGTCCTTGCTGGCCACCGAGGATTATCTCGACGCGCTGAAATGGGCGGCGAAGGAGGGCGGGCTCAGCGCCCTGATCGCGCGCACCGAAGCCAACGCCGCGGCGCTCGGCGACTGGGTGGAGAGCTGCCCTTGGATCGACTATCTCGCAGAGGACCCGGCGATCCGCTCCACCACCTCGGTGACGCTGAAATTCTGCGGATCTGAGCTGGACGGCAAATCGGAAGAGGAGCGCTGGGCGGTGTCGCGCCGCATGGGCGCGCTGCTGGACCGTGAAGGCGCGGCCTATGACGTGGCGCCCCACCCCAAGGCCCCCGCGGGCCTGCGCATCTGGTGCGGCCCCACCGTGGACGCCGACGACGTCGCCGCCCTTGGCCCCTGGCTCGACTGGGCCTACGCCGAAGCGCTGGAGGCCGAGGGCGTCTAGGCGCTATGCGCCGTGCGTGCACCGGCGTATGGTTTACGCAAATCAATCGTCTGTCCGGGGGATGACATTCATGAAGCTCGTTTTCGCCGCCGCCGCGATGGCTGCGCTCGCCGCCGCGCCGGCCCACGCCCAGCTCGTTGAAGAAGTGCGCGTCGGCGTGGTCGCCCATGACGTGGTGGACCACGCCGAAGACGGGCCGCAGATCGGCCTGGAGGCGTTGTTCAAGAGCCCTGATTTCCTGTCCGCCATCGGATCTCCGCGGCCCTACGCCTACGCCTCCATCAGCACGCAGGGCTACACCAATCTGGTGGCCACGGGCCTCAACTGGACCGGCCGCTTCGGCGACGGCTGGTCGGTCGAGGGCGCCTTCGGGATCAGCTATAATGACGGCGTCGACGACATCGTCGATCTGCCGCCCGACGATCCCTACCGCATCGAGACGGCGCGCACCCGCGCGCTGCTGGGCTCCGACTGGCTGTTCCATTCGCGGCTCGGCGCCGACTATGCGGTGACCGAGCAATGGGCTGTGGGCGTGTATTACGAGCACTTTTCCCACGGCCAGATCCTGGCTTCGGGCCGCAATCAGGCCCTCGACGAAGTCGGCGTGCGGCTGGGCTACCGGTTCGGCGGATAGGGTGACGGCCCGGACCCGGGTGGAGGGTGACCATGGATCGGCGTCGGTTTCTCGCCAGTCTTGCGGCGGCGCCGGCTCTGGGCGCCGTGGCGGCGCCGGCCCGCGGCGCGTCCGCGTCCGTGACGGCGCGGACGCGCGGCCACAGCTTTCCGCCCGAATGGGCGCCCCATGACGCGGTGTGGATGGGCTGGGACGATTACGTCACCGGCGCGCCTGAGCATACCAGGCTCCGGCTGGACATGCTCGCCGCGCTGACGCCTCACGTCCCGGTCCGGATGGTGGTCGCAGATGCGGCCGCGGCGCCCCATATCGAAAGCCTTATGGCCGCGGCGGGCGTCAGCGACGCGAACGTCTCCTTCCATGTCCAGCCCACCTGCGATGTCTGGGTGAGGGATCATGGCCCGCTCTTCGTGTCCGACGGCGAGACGCTCGAGCTCGCCGCCTTCGCGTGGACCAATTACGGCTTTCCCTGGCCCTATACGGACCCCGCGTCGATTGCACGCGGGCAGGTGGATCAGGAGATCGCGGCGCGCCTGGGCCTGGCGCAGCGGACCACGGACATCGTCGCCGAAGGCGGCGGCATCGAGGTCAATTCGCGCTCCATGATCTCCTATCGCGACGCGGCGATGCATCGCAATCCGGGCCGGACGCTGGAGGAGATCGAGACCGCGTTCAAGCGCCTCTACGGCAAGGAGCAGGTGATCTGGCTTGATCGCGCGCCGATCACCGATCGCATATTCGCCGGGCCGAAGGTCGCCAATTTCTTCGGCTGGGGCGCCAACGGGCATGTGGATGAGTATGTCCGCTTTGTGAATGAGGAGACCATTCTCGTGGCGCAGGTGGGCGCGCAGGAGCGGGACCGCGACGCCCTGATGCGCCTGGACCACGAGATCCTCGCCGAGAACCGCAGGCAGCTGGAACAGGCGCGCGATCCGGACGGGCGGCCTTTCACCGTCGTCCCCGTGCCGGTTCCCGATGTTGAGCCGTTTTTGCGCCGCCGCACGCTGACCGAAGCCGACTTCACCGCCGCCGACGACGGCCGGGACATGCGCTCGGTCTACCGGGACTTCAGGGTCGGCGACGAGATCGTCAGCGTGCCGGCGGTGAGCTATCTGAATTTCCTGGTGACCAACGGCGTCATCCTGTCCGCACGCTATGGCGCGGACGGCCGTCCCGATCATCTGCACGAGAGCGACGCAGCGTTTTCAGCAATCCTGAGAACCTATTTCCCGGACCGGGAAATCGCTCAGATCGATCCGCTCATCGCCAACTGGGACGGCGGCGGGATGCACTGCCTCACGCAGCAGCAGCCGGCGATCGCAGGCGCGTGAGCCGCCCTGCACGCCGTCATTCGAACGGCGCCGGCGCCTGATCGATCACCGGGCCCGCCGCGTCGGCGTCCTTGGCCCGGCCCGGCGCCCGGCCCCACTTGCCGCCGCGCGCGCGACGCCTTAAGCCTGCCAGCGGTTTTCACCGCCGTACGGAGCATCCGCACATGTCGAACGTGGTGGTCGTCGGCGCCCAATGGGGCGACGAGGGCAAGGGCAAGATCGTGGACTGGCTGAGCCACCGCGCCGATGTGGTGGTGCGCTTCCAGGGCGGCCACAACGCCGGCCATACGCTGGTGGTGGACGGGGTGACCTACAAGCTCTCCCTGATGCCGTCGGGCGTGGTCCAGAAGAAGCTCTCCCTCATCGGAAACGGCGTGGTGGTGGACCCGTGGGCGTTCATCTCCGAGATCGAGAAGGTGCGCGAGCAGGGCGTCGACGTAACCCCGAAGCTTGTGCGCCTGGCCGAGACCGCGGCGCTGATCCTGCCGGTCCACCGCGAGCTCGACGCCCTGCGCGAGAACCGCGACGACGGCATGAAGATCGGCACCACGCGCCGCGGCATCGGCCCGGCCTATGAAGACAAGGTGGGCCGGCGCGCCATCCGGGTCATCGATCTGGCCGACGAGAAACGCCTGAAAAGCCGGGTCACCGAGCTTTTGCATCACCACAACGCCCTGCGCCGCGGCTTCGGCGTGGCGGAGACCAGCGCCGACGAGCTGATGGCGCAGCTTATCGAGATCGCGCCGAAGATCCTGCCCTACGCCGATCCGGTCTGGAAGACGCTGGACGCGGCCATCAGCGACGGCAAGAAGGTGCTGTTCGAGGGCGCCCAGGGCGCATTCCTGGACGTGGATCACGGCACCTATCCCTTCGTCACCAGCTCCAACACCGTGGCCGGTCAGGCCGCGGCGGGATCCGGCGTCGGGCCGGGGCGGCTAGGCTATGTGCTGGGGATCGTGAAGGCCTACACCACGCGCGTGGGCGAGGGGCCGTTTCCCACCGAGCTCACCGACGATACCGGCCGCAAGATCGGCGAGCGCGGCCGGGAATTCGGCACCGTCACCAGCCGCCAGCGTCGCTGCGGCTGGTTCGACGCGGTGCTGGTGCGTCAGAGCGCCAAGATCAACGGCATCACCGGCGTGGCGCTGACCAAGCTGGACGTGCTGGACGGGTTCGACACGCTGAAGGTCTGCGTCGGCTACAAGCTGAACGGCGAAATGTACGACCGCCTGCCCGCCGGCGTCACCGCCCAGGCGAGCGTGGAGCCGGTTTACGAGACCTTCGAAGGCTGGAACGGCTCCACCGCCGGCGCCCGCAGCTGGGCGGACCTGCCCGCCCAGGCCGTGAAATATGTCCGCCGCATCGAAGAGCTGATCGAGTGTCCCGTCGCCCTGGTCTCCACCAGCCCGGAACGCGACGACGTCATCCTGATGCAGGACCCGTTCAGAAGCTGAGGCGGCTTTGGATGTTGTCATCCCGGCCGGAGCGAAGCGTAGCGCCGGGACCCCAGGGCGGTCTGTCACCCCATGAGGCCCCGGACACCGCGTCGCGGTTGCGGGGGTGCATGTTTTATAGCGCTCTGAAAAAATAAATGAATTCGTCTGCGTGGCTCAGTCCAGGTCGAACTTGACCTGGACCGTCACCCGGTCGTCCTGCTCGACGCCTCCGTCGGGCACGGAGACGTAGCCGAACTCCAGCCACAAGCCTTCCCGGATGCGGGTCAGGTAGCGCGCGCCCACGCTGAAGAAGCCGTCCTCGTCCGGGGCGACGACGCCGACCGCGGCCGGCGTGTCGTAATCCCGGATCGTGTAGTCGGCGACCAGCTCCCAGCGCCGCCCGTCGCGCTCCTCGCCATATACGAGAGCGGCCGAGGCTTCGCTGGCGTTCAGCACGCCGCCGGTGACCTCGAATTCAGCGTCGGAGCGATAGACGAGGCGTGCGGTCAGATCGCCCGGTCCGGACCCGAGAGGGTGGCGGTAAGCGGTCCAGACCGAGAGTCCGTCCTCTTCCAGGCCGTCGAATCCGTCCTCCCCGGCAAGCGCGAGCCCGGCCCCGATCACCCATCCCTGCTGATCAAGAAACGCCTTGCGGGCGTCGGCGTAGCAGGCGTCTTCCTGAGAGGGGTTGAACGCGAGGGCTGCGGTCCTCTGCGCCTCCGGCAGCGCGGCGAATGCGGCGGGATTGTCGGTCCGCAGGCGCGCGAGATTGGCGACCCGGTTCAGACGGTCGAGGCACGCGCCCAGGTTTTGTGCGGCCGGGGACGCCGCATCCAGGTATCGCGGATCCTGCCCGTCGAGCAGCTGGGTGTGAAATCCGACGCCGAGCCGCACGCCGTCATCGCCGTCGCCGACCCCGGCGAAGGAGAGCTGTGTTCGCGCAGCAATGCGGGTGAGCGCGTCGCGGCCGGCGTACTCTTCCAGCGTGATCCGGTTGCGGCCGAGCCAGTAGGGCCGCACGCCGAATGCGAAACCCGGCTGAACCCGCCCGGACTCGTCCATGTAATTGCCGAGCTGGGCGCCCAGATCGGAGAAGGCGGAGATCTGCGTCAATCCGCTCGGGTCGGCGCCCACGATCGCGAGACCGGGATTGGTGGGAATGCTGACGTCGACGTCCAGCTTCTTCGCCAGCGGTTCGGCGTCCACGTCCTGCGAGGTCAGCGTGACAAGCGCGGCGGCGACGAGAAGCATCATGGTCTAGGCCTCCACCTTGAAACCGATTTCATCCCATAGAAAGGCGTTGTTCTGCTTGCGGTCGCTGCGGTGGATTGAGGATGCGGAGACCGGGCCGCCCTCCACGCCAAGGAAAACCAGCTCCGCCTCGGTGTTTTGGCGGGGATCGTTCTCTTCGAGAGGCTTGAACCGGAGCCAGAGCTTGTAGTCGGCCGGCGTCGTGATCCGGAACCGATCCTCGCCCCGGAGCGCGTCGCTCGGCTCCAGATACTCCAGCCCGTCCGGTCCCACGCGAAACAAGGCCGCCGCAACGATGTCGGCTTGTGTGGCTCGAACGTGAAATTCGCCCGGTTCGCCTGGAGCGCCCAGCTTGTAAGTGATCATGGCGGATGCTCCCCCGAAAAAGGTTATATAAAAATGTTACCTATAAGGGTTGCATTGTCCATCCTCCAAATTCGACTGGTTTGCGAGCCATAAGCGTCCGGTGCGAAGCGCGCAGGACATCCTCACCCCCACGCGCGCAGGGCGTCCGCCGCCGCCTCGTGCAGGAAGGCGTGGCGCACGGCGAGGGCGTCGAGATCGCGCGAATAGCCGCCGCCCAGAACGCCCGCCACGGGAATTCCGCGGCGCATCACCTGGTCGAACACCATGGCTTCGCGGGCGCGCAAACCGTCGTCCGACAGGTCCAGCAAGCCGAGGCGGTCGTCGCGGTGCGGATCGACGCCGGCGTTGAAGAACACAAGATCGGGGCGGCTGGCCTCCAGCGCCTCCTCCACCGCCTCCCGGGCGATGGCGAGATAGGCCGCGTCGCCGGCGCCGCGCTCCACGCCCACGTCGAGATCGGAGATCGCCTTGCGGCGCGGCCAGTTCTGCTCGCAATGGACAGAGAGGGTGAAAACGCTTCTGTCGTCCTCGAAAATCCGCGCCGTCCCGTCGCCCTGGTGGACGTCCAGATCGATGACCAGGATGCGCCGCGCCAGGCCTTCCGCCTGCATCAGGCGGGCGGCGACGGCCACATCGTTGAAGACGCAGAACCCCGCCCCGCCGTCGCGGGCGGCGTGATGGCTGCCGCCGGCGGTGTTGCACGCCGCGCCGTGCTCCAGCGCCAGGCGGGCGGCCAGCGCCGTGCCCGCCACGGCGCAGCGCGAGCGCAGCGCCACCGGGGCGGTCATCTTGAATCCGATCACCCGCTCCAGCGCGGGCGGCACGGTCTGGGTGACGACCTGACGGACATAGTCCGGGCCGTGGGCCAGGTGGAGCCAGCTTTCCGGCGCCGCCATGGGACGGTGAAAATCGTCGAAACCCTCCACCAGGCCCAGGGCCACGCAGCGTTCGGCGACCGCGCGGAACTTGCCCATGGGGAAGCGATGCGTGGCCGGCACGTCGGTCGCGACATAGGCCTCGTGATGGATGATCGCCAGCATCCGCAAAGAGTTAGAAGCGCCGCCGCAAAATGAAAGGCCCCGCGCACGATCGTGCGCGGGGCCGCCCCTTTCCCGGATGAAGGAGGCTTCCGGACGACAGGCGTCTAGAAGTTCACCTTCCGGGCCGATTGCAGGCCGTCGAGCACCGCGCGGGCGTCGTCGGCGGGTTTGCGCTTGCGCTTGTTCTGCGGCTGGTAGGCCAGCTGGGCGTGGGCTTCGCAATAGGCGGTCCCGAGACCCGAACGCCGGCCGCAGAAGCGGAACTCGGTGTCGGCGGGGTCGCCGATGGGCCATTTGCACATGCCTTCGCGCAAGGTGAGCACGGTGGCGTATTCGCCGCTGGGCAGGCGCTTGGCCTCGGCCGGCGCCGTGAGGGCGGCGGGCTGGGCTTCGCGCACTGGGGCGGGCGCGGAGGCCGCGGCCGGCTTGGCTTCGCTTGCGGCTTTGGCCAGGGCGGGCTTGGCCTGCCGCGGCGCGGCGGGCCGGGCCGCCGGGCGGCGGGCCGGGCGCGAGGGCGCGGCGCGCCCCGAAAGGCCGAGCCGGTGCACCTTGCCGATCACGGCGTTGCGGGTGACCCCGCCCAGGTGCTTGGCGATCTGGCTCGCGCTCAGGCCGTCGGCCCACAATTTCTTCAGTGTTTCCACACGCTCGTCGGTCCAAGCCATGGCGGTGCGCTCCTCGCCTGCTACGCTGTCCATCCACAAAAAAGCAGCCTGATCTGCGGGATCTGACCGCCAGCCCTAGTGTCGGGTTCTCCGTGGAACCCAACATCTTGGGGCGCGACACGAGATACAGTATCCGACTGGACCGAGCACACAAGATGCTGTCAGCGCGCACCTGTGGATAGTTGATTCGATTTCTGCAGGTTTTGAAGGGTTATGGGCGCGCGTCCGGCGCGGAAGCCGTGAAATCCCTGCGATACAAAGAAAAAAGCCCCGGCCGAGAGGGCCGGGGCTGGTCTCAGGTCGGCGCCGAGCCGCCTACTGGCAGGCGAGGCACTCGTCATAATCGGTGGGCGCGGCCTGCTCCATGCTCTTTTCGATGTCGGACTTGTCCTTGGAGCCGGCGTAACCGGCGCGCTGGATCGATTTGGAGCGGCAGTAATACAGCGACTTCACGCCCTTCTCCCAGGCGGTCCAGTGCAGCATGTGCAGATCCCACTTATCCACGTCGCCGGGCAGGAAGATGTTCAGCGACTGGGACTGGCAGATATAGGGCGTGCGGTCGGCGGCGTGCTCGATCACCCAGCGCTGGTCCAGCTCGAAGGCGGTCTTGAACAGCGCCTTCTCGTACTCGTCCAGGCAGTCGAGATGCTGCACCGATCCCTCGTGCTCCAGGATGGAGGACCAGGTGGCGGGCGTGTTCAAGCCCTTCTCGTCCAGCACCTTCTCCAGATAGGGGTTCTTCACGGTGAAGGAGCCCGACAGGGTCTTGTGGGTGTAGACATTGGCCGGGATCGGCTCGATGCCGGCGCTGGTTCCGCCGCAGATGATCGAGATCGAGGCGGTGGGCGCGATCGCCAGCTTGTGGGAGAAGCGCGCCTTCACCCCGTTCTCGGCGGCGTCCGGGCAGGCGCCGCGCTCCTCGGCGAGCTTCACCGAGGCTTTGTCGGCTTCCTGGCGGATGTGCTGGAACAGGCGCTTGTTCCACGCGGTGGCCGTGGCGCTCTCGAACGGCACGTTCATCTGCTGCAGGAAGGAATGGTAGCCCATCAGGCCCAGACCCACCGAGCGCTCGCGGAAGGCGGAGTATTTCGCGCGCTCCATCTCGTCGGGGGCGCGGTCGATGAAGTCCTGCAGCACGTTGTCGAGGAAGCGGAAAATGTCCTCGATGAAGGTCTCGTCGTCCTTCCACTCCAGGTATTTCTCGGCATTGAGCGAGGACAGGCAGCACACCGCCGTGCGGTCGACGCCCATATGGTCGACGCCGGTGGGCAGCATGATTTCCGAGCACAGATTGGACTGGCGCACTTTCAGGCCCAGCTTGCGCTGGTGGGCGGGCAGATTGTTGTTCACCGTGTCGGAGAAGATGATGTAGGGCTCGCCGGTCTGCAGCCGCAGCTCCAGGATCTTCTGCCACAGCTTTCGGGCGTTCACCGTCTTGAGCACTTCGCCCGATTTCGGCGAGCGCAACTCGAAGTCCTCGTCGGCGCGCACCGCCTCCATGAAGGCGTCGGAGATGTTCACCCCGTGGTGCAGGTTCAGGCTCTTGCGGTTGAAGTCGCCGGACGCCTTGCGGATTTCGAGGAATTCCTCGATTTCCGGGTGGTGCACGTCCAGATAGGCCGCCGCCGAACCGCGGCGCAGCGAGCCCTGGCTGATGGCCAGGGTGAGCGAATCCATAACGCGGATAAAGGGAATGATGCCGGACGTCTGGCCGTTCTGGCCGACCTTTTCGCCGATGGAGCGCACACCGCCCCAATAGGTGCCGATGCCGCCGCCATTGGAGGCGAGCCAGACGTTTTCCGTCCAGGTGCCCACGATGTCGTCCAGAGAGTCGGCCACCGAGTTCAGGAAGCAGGAGATCGGCAGGCCGCGCTCGGCGCCGCCATTGGACAGGACCGGCGTGGCGGGCATGAACCACAGGCGCGACATGTAGTCGTAGAGGCGCTGGGCGTGCGCGGTGTCGTCGGCATAGGCCGTCGCGGCGCGCGCGAACATGTCCTGATAGGACTCGCCGGGCAGAAGATAGCGATCAACGAGGGTCTTCTTGCCGAAATCGGTCAGAAGATCGTCGCGCGACGGATCGGTGACCACCTTCTCCACCAGGCGCAGATTGACGGCCTTCGGCTTGCCGCGGGGGCCTTCCGCAGGGCGCGCGCCGGTCGGGCTCGTCGCTTGGGCGTGATCAAGAGGCGTCATCTCATCGTCCTTCCGGCTGCGCGCACTCTGGGTGTCGGCGACGGCGCCAAACCCCCGCGCGCTGCTTAAGAAAACCTATCTGTGGTGCGAGCTCCCCCTAGGAACCGCAACATATAGTGCTCGCGCTCTCCGGGGCCGTCAACGGGCCAAACCCGCTGAAGGGCGCTTTTTTGGTAAAGGAAGTCTTACCGCAAAACCGTCCGCGCCCGGAGTCGTTAAGGACTCCGCACGAGAGGTAAACCCGCTTTTCCTGTGGATAGATGCTGCAGGCGCTGCAGCCTATTTTACGAACGCGTTTTGCGCCTCGGATGCAGGAGCGGCCGCCTCGAGCGCGGCGTAGCGGCACAGCGCCGCATGGCGCGCGGGGATTGCGGCCGGCGCCGGTTCGCACACCATATCTTGGGTCAGGGCCTCGGCGTAGCGCAGCGACTCGCCCATCAGGGCCGCGCCGCCTGTCTCCGCCGCCAGGCGGGTGTCGCAGCCCTCCCGCGTCCAGGCGCCGGTATGCGGATCGAATCGATAGAGCGCCGCCAGCCGGTCTCCGACCTTTGCGAGCTGGCGCACGGCTGCGATCAGATAGTCGCGCTCGGCCACGCTCATGGACCAGTGCAGGCTGACCCGCACCCAGCCGGGGCGCAGGCCCCCATAGCCGTCAAGCACCGCCTCGCGGTGCGCTTCGGTGTCGGCGGCGGTCAGGCCCAGAATATGGTGGCCGTAAGGCCCGGCGCACGAGCAGCCCGCCCGCGCCTGGATCCCGTAGAGATCGTTCAGCAGGCGGGCGGCCAGCTTGGGGTGGAGCGGATCGCCGCCGCCCGGGCGCAGCACAAGGCTCACCAGACCGATTCGCCGCTCCGGCTCCGCGGGACCGAGAATCTCGACGCCCTCGCACGCCGACCAGGCGCTCATCGCCGCCTCCAGATGGGCGTGCTCGCGCGCCGCGATCTCGTTCCATCCCACGCGTTCGGCGAGGTCCAGCGCCGCGGCCGTGCGCAGCGCCTGGGGCAGGTTCGGCGTGCCGGCGCGCTCGCGCGCCTCGATGTCGGCGAGGAAGTCGTGGGTCTCCGGCGTGACATAGCGCACCGTGCCGCCGCCGCTCACCGTGGGGGCGAGATCGCCGCGATAGAGCGCCTTGCGGATCACCAGAACCCCGCCCGCGCCCGGCCCGCCGATCATCTTGTGCGGGGAGAACGACACGGCGTCCGGGCCTGCGTCTGGATCCCGGGGGCGCATGTCGACGGGCAGATAGGGCGCGCTCGCCGCCCCATCGAGGCATAGGATCGCGTCGTGGGCGTGGAGCAGGCGCGCCAGGGCGGCGATATCGGTCTTCACGCCGGTCACATTCGAGGCGGCGGAGAACGCGCCGATCTTGCGGCGGCCGGCGAAGCGGGGATCGGCGAGCTTGCCGGCCAGGTCTTCAAGATCGAGCCCGCCATCCGCGCCAAGCCCGATGGAGACGGTCTCCGCCAGGCTTTCGCGCCAGCTCAGCTCGTTGGAATGATGCTCATAAGGTCCCACGAACACCACCGGACGCGCGGCGGCGATCTGCGCGCGCACCGCCTCGCGGGTGGCCTCGTCGAGAACGCTATCCAGGAAGGCCCGCGTCGCCGGCGGCATGGCGAGGCCGAGGATCGCCTGCAGCCGGGCGATGGCGCCGGTGGCTCCGGCGCCCTCAAGAATCAGGGCGTGCTCCTGGCCGGCGTTCACCGCCCGCTTGATCCGGGCGCAGGCCCGGTGCAGCGCGGCCGTGGCGGCGCGCCCGGTGGCGCTGTCCTCGTTATGGGGATTGGCGTAGAGCGCAAGCTCCGCCTCCACCGCCGCCTCCACCAGGGCGCAGGGCCGGCCCGAGGCGCCGTAATCGGCGTAGACAAGGGGGCGCGCGCCGAACCCGGTCTCGATCACCGCATCCTGGCCGCGGACCGCGGCGCGCACGGCGTCGACGCTGAGGCGCGATTCGGATCGGGGGGCGGTGTCGGGCGCGGCCATGGCGGGGTCCTTCTTGCCTGGAACGCGAACCCTGCCACGCTTTCCCCGGAGAATGTCGCCAAAACCCATGGACATCAGCCCGGATTGTGGTGATTTTCACCACAGATTTGCGGGAGACGCCTGATGGACGACTATGACCGCGCCTTGTTGAAGGCGGTTCAGACCGATGCGGACCGCACGGTGCAGGAACTGGCCGACGCCATCGGCCTGTCGGCGACGCCCACGGCGCGGCGGCTCAAACTGCTCGCCGAGCGGGGTTTTATCGAAAAGACGGTGAGCCTGCTCAGCGCGGAGGCGCTGGGCCTGCGCACCACGCTGTTCGTGTTCGTGCGCACCAGCCGCCATGACGCCGCCTGGCTGAAACAGTTTTCAGAAGGCGTCAGCCGCATGCCCGAAGTGGTGGAGTTCTACCGCATGGGCGGCGAGATCGATTATCTTCTGAAGATCGTCCTTCCCGAGATCGCGGCCTATGACGATGTCTACAAGCGCCTGATCGCCGTGGCGCCCCTGGCCGACGTGTCGGCCGCCTTCGCCATGGAGGCCATCAAGAACACCACCGAATTGCCGGTGGGGCAGGGCGCGTCCTGAGGTCCCGGAACAACGAAGCGGTCTCCGGGACCTCAGGACGCGCCGCACCGCCATTGGGTCCCGGCTCGGCGCCCGCAGGGCGGTCTTGGCCGGGATGACAAGAATTTGAGCAGGCGTCTGCGCTGCGGGCGTCTTTCCAGGCTCGCGCCTCCGGATAAAGCAAGGGAGGGCGAGGACCCGTCCCTAGTCCAGATACTCGCGCCGCAATTGCTCGCTGAGCGCGCGGCCGAGCTGGGCCAGGCGGCGTTCGGCCATCTCCGCCTCGGCGCCGCAGCGGGTGCGGTTTTGCTGCTGGGCCTGGAAGCCCTGGTTGAAGCTGGCGATCAGCCGGTCGCGGTGACCGCCGCGCGTGGGCGCCTCGTTTTCCAGCAGCTCCAGCATGGTTTCGCGCCAGATCTGCGCTTCGCGGCCCTCGCAGGCGAAATAGATATAGTGAAGCTCGCCCACCACGCCGGCGAGCGCCTCCACCGGGTACGGGTCGTTGGCCGCCGGCTGGGCGAAGACGGGCGCGCCGGGGGTGAGGCTCAGCGTGGCGGCGGCGAGGGCGGGTTTCAAACGGTCGATCAAAGCCATGGTGAGACGCCTAGCCCGGATTCGCGGCCGGATTTTGGCCAAGCACGGCGCGCGAGCGGTCCAGCGCCTGGCGGGTCTTGTCCCAGGACAGGGCGTGCAGCGCGTCGTTGCGGCTCATGAAGCGCGCCTCCAGCGCGTCGTCTCCGGCCCTCGGATCTCCGGAAAGCCAGCGCGCCGCATAGTCGACCATGACGAAATGCCCGTGCGGGCCGAAGGATTCGAACACGTCGATCAACCCGGCGATCTCCGCTTTCGTTCCGGTTTCCTCATCGAGCTCGCGCAGCGCGGCCGCGTGCAAAGGTTCGCCCGGCTCCACCCGGCCGCCGGGGATCGACCACTGGCCTTCAAACGGCGGCTTGCCGCGCCGGATCAGCAGCACGTCCTCGCCGCGCCAGACGACGAGGCCCACGCCCAGCGTGATCGTCGCCGGGCCGGTCACGGGCTTGACGCCGCAAGGGGCGGAGGGACAGTGAGAGCCATGTGCGGACGCTACGTCATTTCCCTCACCCTCGACCAGCTCAGCGATCTGTTCGAGATCCCGGATTCTATCAATGGCCGGATCAATCTGGCGCCCAACTGGAACGCCGCCCCGACGCAGTCGCTTCCCGTGGTGCGCCGCGGGCGCGATGGCGCGATGCGCCTGTCCGAGGTGCGCTGGGGGCTGGTCCCGCACTGGTCGAAGACCGGCCCGGACGGGTCGAAGCCGCTGATCAACGCCCGCGCCGAGACCGCTGCGGAAAAGCCCAGCTTCCGCGCCGCGCTGAACCGCCGGCGCGCGTTGATCCCCGCCGACGGGTTCTATGAATGGGCGAAGACCGAAACCGGCAAGCAGCCCTGGTTCATCACCCGCACGGACGGCGCGCCGCTGGTGTTCGCCGGCCTCTGGGAGCGCTGGGGCGAGGGCGCCGACGCGATCGACAGTTTCGCCATCCTCACCAGTGCGGCCAACGCCGACATCGCGCCTCTGCACCATCGCAGCCCGGTTCTGGTGGAGCGTGGGCGCTTCGCCGACTGGCTGGACCCCGAGATCGACCCGCAGCCCTTTCTGACGCCGCCGGCGGACGGAACGCTCACCGCCCGCCCGGTCTCGCCGCGGGTCAATGCGGTGGCCGAGAACGACGAAGCCCTGCTCAATCCGCTTTGAGCATGTCCCGCCGCAATCCCGGCAGGCCCACCGCCAGCGTGCCCGCGCGGGCCACGTAATACAAAAGGAAGGCGAGCCACAGGCCGGTGACGCCGAAGACCGGCCGCAGCGTCAGGTCCAGCGCCAGATAGATCAGGAGCGCCGCCACCATGGCGTTGCGCATGAGCGGGCCGCGGGTGGCGCCGATCATCAGCCCGTCCAGCTGCCAGCTGGGCCAGCCCAGAACCGGAACCAGCGCGCACCACAGGAGCGCCGCCTCGGCGACGGCGCGCGCGGCCGGGTCGCCGGTCATGGCGGCGATGAAGGTCTGACCGGCCAGCAGGAACCCCAGGCCCAGCGCCAGCGCGCAGGCGGCGGCGAGCTCGCTGGTCAGGCGGAAGGCGCGCTTTAAACGGGCCCAGTCGCGCGCGCCCACGGCGCGGCCGGTCTCGGCCTCGGCCACATGGGCGAAGGCGTCCAGGAAGAAGGCCGAGATGGAGATGAACTGCAACAGGATCGCATTGCCCGCCAGCACGTCCGCGCCCTGGCGCAAGCTCGCCTCGTTGAACCAGTAGAATCCGGCCAGCAGCGCCAGCGTGCGCAGGAAGATGTCGCGATTGACCGCAAACAGCCGCACCAGCCGCCCCCGGTCCAGAAGCTGGGCGCGGCCCGGGCGCGCCCGCCCGCGCAATACGCCCAGGGCCAGGATCGCGCCGGCGGCGAGCTGCACCCACTGGGCGATGGCGCTGGCCGCGCCGACGCCGGCGACGCCCCAGTCCAGGCCCAGCACGAACCACAGCGACAGCGCGGCGTTGGCGATGTTCAGCACGATCTGGAGCACCAGCGCCCGGCCCGTCAGCCCCAGCCCGATGAGCCAGCCATAGAGCGCGAACCCGGCCAGCGCCGCCGGCGCGCCCCAGATGCGCGCGTCGAAATAGGCGCGCGCCCCGGCCTCCACCTCGGCTCCGCCCGAGAACGCCATGAGGATCACCGGCGCCAGAACCAGCTGCAGCGCCACCAGAACAAGGCCGAGCCCGGCGCCCACGCCCGCGCCGCGCCACAGCACGGCGGCGGTCTCGCCGGGCTCAGCCCCGCCCTCGGCCTGGGCGGCCAGCGCCGTCGTGCCCATCCGTAGAAAGCCCAGCGACCAGTAGAGCGCATTGAAGATCAGCGTGCCCAGCGCCACCGCGGCGATGGCTTCAGCCGAGCCGGTGTTGCCGATCACCGCAAGATCCACCAGCCCGACCACCGGCGTCGCGACATTGGCGCCCATGATGGGCACGGCGCGCTTGAACAGGGCGGTGCGGGTGAGGGCCGGATCGGCGGGAGCGGCGGTCATGGTGGCGGGCTTAGCGCGGGGCGCGGCCCGGCGCTAGCCGGCGGCCAGGCTTGCGCCGAGCGCTTCGCCGGAGGTCCAGGCATGCTCGGCCCGCCCGCCCAGGCGCCAGTCGCCGCCGGCGCCCACCGTGCCGCTGGCGTCCAGGATCATGGGCGAGCCGGCTGGCGTCTTGACCTGGGCGAAGCGCCAGCGATGGGCCGCGCTCCACACCGGAGGGGGCATTTCGAAGCGGACGAACGCCTCCTCGCACAGCATGCGCGCCACGGTTTCCGGGTCCTCCTCCAGAAGGCCCTCCGACCAGTCGGGCGAGGCCTGGAGCACGATCGCCGCGTGGCCGGCGCGCTCGGGACGGCTGGCCATGCGCGCCAGCCAGCGTATTCCGCCGCCATAAATCTGGGCGCCGTCGAAGCCGGGATCGTAGGGCGCCTCGAGCAGCGCCATCACGGTCCAGCACGGCGTGATCTCCACGCCGTGGGCGGCGGTGATGATTTCGGGAAAGTCGCCGTCCGACCGCGCCAGGAATTCGATCAGCTGTTCCGGCGGCAGGGTGAGGGCGACCCGGTCGAACGGGCCTTCCTGCGATCCGTCCTCGAACACCACGCTCCAGGCGCCGGGACCGCCTTTCAGCTTGCCGGCGCGGCGCTGGAACTGCGGCTCGAACCCGTCCAGCGCGGCGCGCACCAGCGCGTTCATCGCCGGCGCGCCCACCCAGCGCGGCTTGTCGCGCAGGGTCTCCACATTGGCGTAGCGGTCGATGGAGACCAGCCGGCCGGTCCACAGCGCCGCATGGCCGGCGCCGGCCGCTTCGTCGAGGAAGGCCTGGAAGCTCGCCGTCTGGGCGGTGACGAACTGGGCGCCGTGGTCGAAGCGCACCTCGCCCAGCGGCGTCTCGGCGCGCTTGGTGGATAGGCGCCCTCCCGGCCCTCGCCCCTTGTCGAAAAGCACGGTGTCCGCCCCGGCCGCGCGCAGGGCTCTCGCCGCTGCGGCGCCCGCCAGTCCCGCTCCGATCACCGCTGCGCGCATGCGCTCTTTCGCCCCTGTACGAACTCGTTCCCGGCTCTAAGTTTCGCCATATGGACCCACAAATGCAAAAGACGACTGAAGGCTCACGGCTAACAGGCGATGAATCGCAGCCCGGCGGCGCGCCCCGTGAAGGCGGCGGCATGCGCGCCGTCTATTTCGACGGCGCCTGTCCGCTGTGCCGGGCGGAGATCTCCTTGTACCAGAAGCTCGGCTCGGAGGCCGACTTCATCGACATCTCGAAGGGCGAGAACGCTCCGCCGGAGGTCGGGTGCGCGGCGGCGCTGAAGCGCTTTCATGTGCGCCGCGCCGACGGGCGGCTTTTGTCGGGCGCGGCCGCCTTCGCCGAGCTGTGGAAAGCGACGCCCGGCCTGTGGCGCCCGCTCGGTCATGTCGCCGCCCTGCCGCCGTTTGTCTGGATCGGGGAGGGGCTGTACCGCGCGTTCCTGGTGATCCGGCCTTCGATCCAGGGCTGGGTGCGCGCCCGGGCGCGCTGAGCGGGCCGATGGCGAAGAACGTCAATCGCGGGCGCGGGACCGCCAAGGCCGACCTGCCGGAGAAGCTCTGCGCCGCCTGCGGCCGGCCGTTCAGCTGGCGCAAGAAATGGGCGCGCGACTGGCCGGCGGTGAAGTATTGCTCGAAACGATGCGCCGGCGCCTGAGGTCCGGCGGGTCCGGCGCCGCCTGCGTCTTTACCAGAAGATTGCTCTTTCGAAACGCACCGGACAGCGCCCGGCAATGTGGCGCGGGCCACTCTCTCGTCCATGGGTTCGCCGCATGAGGCGCGGCGTCAGACCGCACCGGGCGGACCCTTGGTCGAACTAAAGAGAGGTCTCCCCGATGAAACGCTTCACCGCCCTGATTCTGCCTGTCGCCGCGGCCGCCGGGCTGGGCGCGTCCGCTTCCGCCCTCGCCGACGAGACGCCCCAGGCCGTCGTCGAGTACCAGATCACCGACCTGACGAGCGAGGCGGGCCGAAAGGCCGTGCGCGCGCGTCTCCAGGACGCCGCCAGCCAGGTCTGCCGCATCAACGGCCGCCCATCGCTCGATAACCTGCGGGCACGCGCCGCCTGCATCGATGAGGCGCTTCAGCATGCCGAAGGCGAGCTCGAGACGCGCATCGCCGCGGTCGAGCGCCGCATGCGCTTCGCGGATGCGCGCGGCTAGCGCGGCACGACTAGTCCGTCTTCGATCGTTCCCCGAATGACGGCCCGGCGGCGTCCGCGCCGCCGGACTTCAGCCCCGCAGCCCGCGCCCCCCGCGGGCTGCGGGGTCTCTTTTTAAGGGCCGGAAGTCAGCGCCGCCAGAAGCCCGGCGTCACCAGAACCAGCATGACCATGATCTCCAGCCGGCCGATGAGCATGGTGGCCGTCATCACCCATTTCGCCGGGGCGGGCAGGGGCTGGAAGGTGCCGGCCGGACCGATGACCGGGCCCAGTCCCGGCCCCACATTGGCCAGCGTCGTCGCCGCGCCGGACACCGCCGTCACCGTGTCCAGGCCGAGGAAGGACAACAACGAGGCCGAGATCATGAAGGTGGCGAAGAACAGGAAGAAGAATCCCAGCACCGAGCGCACCGTCTCGTCCGGCACGATCTGGCCGCGATAGCGCACCGGCTGCACCGCATGAGGCCGGGCGTACTGGGCGATGTAGGCGTTCATCGCCGAGGCCGCGATCTGGTAGCGAAAGATCTTGACGGAGCAGGTGGTCGAGCCCGCGCACCCGCCGATGAACATCAGCACGAAGAAGATCGCCGCCGCGCCGCCGCCCCAGGCGTAGAAATCGCTGGAGGCGTAGCCGGTGCCGGTCAGAACCGAAACCGCGTTCACCGCCGCCAGGCGCCAGGCCGGCAGGCCGCCGGCCTCCGCCGGATCCCGGCTCATGAGATAGGCGGTGAGGACCAGCACCGCGACCAGCGCCACCAGCAGAAAGGTGCGCGCCTGGCTGTCCAGGAGCAGCAGGTCCGGCCGGCCCTGGGCGGCGCGCACATAGAGCATGAAGGGCAGGCCGGCGAGCACCATGAAGACCAGCGCCACCAGGTCCGCCCCGCCCGCTGTGAAGGCGCCCAGAGAGGCGTCGCGGGTGGAGAATCCACCCGTGGCCACCGTGGTCATGGCGTGATTGGCGGCGTCGAACGGGCTCATCTCCGCGCTGAGATAAGCCAGGAAGCAGACGAACGTCAGCGCCAGATAGACCAGGCCCACGGCGGCGGCGATCTGTCCGGCGCGCGGCAGCACCTTCTCGCTCGTGTCGGAGCTCTCCAGACGGAAGAGCTGCATCCCGCCGATTCCCAGAAGCGGCCAGATCGCCATGGCCGTGACGATGATCCCCACCCCGCCGATCCATTGCAGGATCGAGCGCCACAACAATACGCCGGCGGGCAGTTCCGACAGGCCGGTGAGCACCGTGGCGCCGGTGGTGGTGATGCCCGAGGTCGTCTCGAAAATCGCGTCGGTCCAGCTCAGCCAGGGCAAAGCAAGCTTCAGCGGGACCGCGGCGACAAGGGCGAGCGCCGCCCAGCTGCCCCCTGTCAGGATGATGGCCCCGCGCGCGGTCAGCCGGTTGTCGGAGCCGCGCCCCGACAGCGCCATCACCCCGCCGAGCGCCAGGGCGGCGAGCGCGGAGCCGAAGAAGGCGTGGGCGGCGCGGCTGTCGTCCTGAAGGTCGGCGATGGCGGGCGCGAGCATGGCCGCGCCAAGGGATGCGACCAGAACGCCGAGGACGAACAGGACGGTGCGCGCGGACTGGCTCACGGGGCCGCGCCCTGCCCGGTCAGTGGACCGCGCCGGAAGCCGCCGGGCCGCCGGCCGGTGTGTCGAGCGCGAAGGCGGGGACCGCCGCGTCGAACCGCACCCCGTCGGCGCGCTCCATCAGATAGGCGCCGGCCATGAAGCCGGACGGCGTCGCCAGCGGCGCGCCGGAGGTGTAGCTGAAGCGTTCGCCGGGCTCCAGGCGCGGCTGTTCGCCCACCACCCCGTCGCCGCGCACGATTTCGGTGCGGTTCAGCGCGTCGGTGATGCGCCATTCGCGCGACAGAAGTTGCACCGCCTGGGCGCCGGTGTTCTCGATCTCGACGGTGTAGGCCCAGACATAGCGGCCCTCGTCAGGATCGGAATCGTCCGCCAGAAAGGAAGGCTCGACGCGGATCACCACGCCTTCTGTCTCCTCCACATACATGGGTCGTCCTCCGCCCGTCGGGTGTGTCAGCGTCCCATGATCGCACCGAGGCGGGCGGACGCTCAAGGAAAACAGGCGCCCCGCGCTGGACTCGGGGCGAGGCGCGCTGGAAAAGTTCGCGATCAGCCCCACCGATTCTGCGACAGGACTCCATGACGCGCTCTCCCGGCATCCTTCCCGACCGCGCCCTTCACGCCGCCGCCGCCTCCGGCTGGATCGCGGCCGGCCGGGCGCTTGAGCCGGGGCAGATTCAGCCGGCGAGCCTGGATCTGCGCCTCGCCCGCCGCGTTCGCCGCCTGCGCGCCAGCTTCCTGCCCGGCCCCGGGCGCACCGTCGCCGAGCGCCTGTCCTCCGACCTGGTGATGCACGAGCTTGATCTTGAAGGCGGCGCGGTGCTGGAGACCGGCTGCGTCTATCTCGCTGAACTCGAAGAGCACCTGGACCTGCCCGACGGGATCGCCGCCTTCGCCAATCCGAAAAGCTCCACCGGGCGTCTTGACGTCTTCACCCGCGTGATCGGGGACGGCTCCGTCGCCTTCGATCAGTTGCCGGAAGGGTATCGCGGTCCGCTTTATGTGGAGATCGCCCCGCGCACCTTCTCCGTCCTCGCCCGGCCCGGCGACCGGCTGGTGCAGGTGCGCCTGCGCGCCGGCGCCCACCAGCCCCTGCGCGCGATCACCCTGTCGGTGGATCTGGAGACGCAAGGCGGAATCGCCGGCTACCGGGCCAAGCGCCATTCTCCCCTCGTGGAGCTGGCCAGGACGGGCGCCCACGATCCGGCCCAGTTCTGGGAGCCTCTGCCGGCGCAGGGACGCATGGTGCTGGATCCGGGAGAGTTCTACATCCTCGCCAGTCGCGAGGCGGTGAGCGTACCCGTGGACGAGGCGGCGGAAATGGCGCCGATCGCGCCGGAGATCGGCGAGTTCCGCGCCCATTACGCCGGGTTTTTCGATCCGGGCTTCGGCGTGGAGTCCGCCGGCGGGGCGGGATCGCGCGCGGTGCTGGAGGTTCGCGGCCGCGACGTGCCCTTCATTCTCGAACACGGTCAGGCGGTGGCCCGACTGGTCTACGAGCCCATGGCCGGGCCTGTGGAGGCCGCCTACGGCGCCGCCGGATCCAACTACCAGGCCCAGGGCCTCAAGCTCGCCAAGCATTTCCGGCAGGATCCGCGCTGAACCCAAACCGCCCCGCCGGAGACATCCGGCGGGGCGGCTCTGTCGTTCAGATGTCGGCGCGATCTGCGGTCCGCTTACGAAACGCGGGTGATCGTCACTTCCGCGCCGTCGGTGGAGAAGTCGGTGGAGACGACGGAGTCGCCTATCTCCATTCCGGTCCAGGCGCCGCACATCGTTTCCGCGTCGGCGTCGGCCCCGGTGAGGCACAGCTCGCCGTCGGCGTAGGTGTAGGCGCCTTGCGCGATCACTTCGCCGGCCATATGCGTGAACGTGCCGTCGGCGGAGAAGGTGACGGTCGAGGCGGTCTCGCCCGAGACCACGTCGAAGCTCTGGCCGGCCGGGCCGTCGGCGAAGGCGGCCGAGGAGAACGCGACCAGGGCGGCGGCGGCGAGAAGAAGACGTTTCATGATGACACCAATGCTCCCCGTGACCGTCGCATCAGCGCCTTCGGCGGAATGCCGGTGGGGGCGACGTCACACCCTTGCATTTTATCGGTTCACCATCGGGCTGCAACGGGAATCCGGAACCTGAATTGAAAAGCCGGGCCGGTGATCCGGCCCGGCTTGCTCAAGGTGCGCTTCCGGATTTCACGGGCGAAACCGTCGCGCGCCTCGCCGGCGGCGGCCGGCCTAGTGGCGGCTGTCCGCGCTGGCGGTGTCGGCGATGATGGCGCGCAGCATCCAGGCGTTCTGCTCGTGAACCTGCATGCGTTCGATCAACATGTCCTCGCTGACTTTGTCGCCCAGATCTTCGGCCACGTCGCTGGCCGATTTCAGACGGCGGGCGACCAGCTCGTTGTCGTGGGCGAGCGCCTCCACCATGGCCTTGGCGCTTTTCGGCTGGCCGTCGTCCTCCTCGATGGCGGACAGTTCGGCGAAGCGCTTGTACGAGCCCGGCGAGGCTTCCCCCAGGGCGCGGATGCGCTCGGCGAGATCGTCGGCGGCTTCGAACAGGTCCTGGTACTGCTTCTCGGTAAGCTCGTGGATCGAGACGAAGAGCGGACCGGCCACGTTCCAGTGATAGCCCTGGGTCTTGGCCAGCAGCAGGTAGGTGTCGGCGGTGGCGGCGGCCATGCGGGCGGCGAGCTTCTTGCGCGCCTCCGGGTCGGCCACGGAGATGTGCGGGGTTTCTTCAGAACGCAGGTCTTGATCAAGCGCGTGGGTCATGATGCGCCTCCTGGAAGTCGGTGTGAATAAAACGGGTGTCGGGCGGGTGAGAGCGGCGGCGGGCCTGTCAGCCCGAGAACGGCCGGATCAGCATCACGGCGGCGGTTATCGCGCCGAGGGAGATCACGCCGATCACGAGGGACCAGGCGAAGACTTTCTCCTGGTCGAAGCGGCGCTCGCCCTGGCGAGCTTCGTTCTTGCGGACGCGGACGGTCATGGTTTCCTCCTTGTCGGCTCGTCAGACCAGCTAGACCTGAACCTTTTCATGACAACCCCCGGGCGGCGCAGAGCGTTCCCCGCCGCGCTCGGCTTTCATGGCTTTGCGGACCGGTGCGCGGCCATGGGCGGGAAATCGTGCAAATCGTTAACCAAGGCCTACTTTCGCCGCTTTTCCTGCGCTATGGTTAACGCTGATCGGGACGACTCCGTGCGCTGGGGAAAATGGGCGTAGGAGGAGGCCGGGACCGGATTCCGGGGCGAGACCCGCCGGGGCTGAAAAGAGGGATCATCCATGACCTGGACCGCTGCAGTGCGCATCACCGCCGTCGCCGCCGTCTTCGCCGCGGCGCCGGCGATCGCCGACAATTCGCAATGGGATTCCCAGTGGGATCCGTTCAATTCGCGCTGGTCCGGCTATTACAACGAGACCCCGCTGGAGGAATGCCAGACCGGAACCCAGGGCGATCTGGAGCTGCGCGCCTGCCTGTCGCGCCTGCTGCTGGAGGCGGAGAGCGCCTACGACGTGTCCATCGAGGTGCTCGACGATCTGGTGCGGGGCCGCACCGATGAATTCATCCAGGCCGAAGAGCGCGAGGCGCTGCGCTTCGCGCGCGAGACCTGGCGTTCCTACATCGATTTCCAGTGCGATTTCGAAGGCGCCATGCTGGGCCGCAGCTATTCGGCCAGCGCCCTGCAGGCCACCAGTTGCCGGGTCTCCCTGCTGCGCCAGCAGACCGCGCGCCTGACCGAGCTCGCCACCCAGATCGATCCGAACGCCGGCCCGACGGGGCCTGGCGAGCCCTGCGTCGGCCGGTTCTGCGCGGTGGAGACGGAGACCTATCGCGACTGGACGGCGCAATGCCGCCGCGCCGGGCTGTGCGGGGCCTACACCACCGCCGGATCGCGCGATCGCCTCGATCACCGCCTCGACATCGTCACGCGGCCCGCGGGCGGCGGCTATAACATTCTCTTCACGTCCAATCAGTGGCCGGTGAACGCCGCGCGCGCCATCGCCGTGCGCGTGGACGGGCGCAACCCGGTCGTGTTCCGGCCCTATTCGGGATACACCGCCGACGGGGAGGGCGTGTTCGTCCTGTCCGAGCCTGCGGCCACCCAGGCGCTGATCCGCGACATGCGCCGCGGCGGCCGGCTCACCGTGCAGTATGTGGACATGGACGGGGTCGACCGGCTGGCCACGTTCTCGCTTTACGGCGTGACAGATTCCCTCGCCTTCATCGAAGCGCGCATACGCCCGGCGCGATACTAGATCCGCTTCGCGCGCCGGGGTCCCGCTTCAGGTCCCGGCGCCGGGGCCGATTCAGAAAAAGCGGGACGCGGTTTCGCGGTTCGAAAGGGCTATACATCAAAGCGATAGAGCTTTTTTGGGCGATAAGGATCGGCCGAAGAGGCTCTATCCGTCGTCATCGCGTGGCGGGAACACCCGGTCGACGCGGCGGTCGTCGCGCTCGCGGCGCTGGGCCGCCGCGCCGGCCGCGGCGAGGCCCAGGACCCGCCAGAAGAACAACACCGCTGCGGGGACCATGACGAAGGCGAGAAAATCGCTGCGGGCGGGCCAGCGCGCGAAGGGCGCGACCGCCGGCAGCGCCGCGGCGGTTATTACGTATAGGCCGAGCCCCAGAAACGCGCCGGTGATCGCGGCCGAAACCGGATCGGACGGCGCCGGCGAGGCCAGGCGCTCGGAGCGGAAGATCACGCCGCGGCCCAGGCTCGCGAACACGCTCGCCCCGACGCACGCCGCCAGCAGCGCCGCGATGGCGACGCGCGCCAGCGCCGGTCCGCCATAAAGCGGGATCGGCGCGCCCGGCCGTTCGCCGGCGAGCCAGCGCAGCACGCCGGGCAGCACCGCGTCGAACACCGCAAAGCTCAGCGCGAACCCGGCGAGCCCGGCCGCCAGCGCGATATTGCGCAGGAGGCGGCGCCGGACGCGGTCTTCCGGGGCGGCGGGGTTGGCGGGGGCGGTCATTTGGGTCCTGGAGCCTCGGGCGGGGGCGGGACGACGCCGTCTTCGCCGGTCGCAGTCTGAACGTGGACAGGGCCGGGCCGGTTCCCGCAAATGCGCGCCGCAGCGGACAGGTCCGGGCGAGGTGCACGATTGTGCATCCCGGTCCTGCGCGGGTGGCGGGACCGAACCGCTTGCCGGGCCTCGTCTTCCCGCCTACACGGGCCGCGCCGCCGGTCGGGCGGGATCTCCGCGGATTTTCTGGGACCATGGATTACGATTTCTTCTACCGCTTCCTCGCGGCCTTCTTCGCCATGCTCAATCCCATCGCCGCGATGCCGGTGTTTCTCTCCCTCACCGAGGGCGAGAGCGAGGCCGCGCGCCGGCGCATCGCGCTGACGGCGGTGATCGCCACGCTGGTCGCCTGCATCGCCATCGCGGTGGCGGGGCGCTACGTGCTGGACCTGTTCGGCATCGCCATCGACAGCTTCCGCATCGCCGGCGGCATCTTGCTGTTCAGCATCGCCCTGACCATGATCGGAGGGGCGCGCCACGCCTCCAGCGCCGGCACCGAGCGCGAGCGCGGCCAGATGGAGCGGGTGGACAATCCGGCGATCTACCCGTTCACCATTCCCATGACGGTGGGCCCGGGCACGATCGCGACGCTGATCATCTTCTCCGAACAGGTCACCAGCCCCATGCGCGCCGGCGTGTTCGGCGCGGTGCTGGTGATCGTGATCGGCCTGCTGTTCGCCGCGCTGATGGTGGCGCCGCTCATCGACCGGGTGATCAGCCAGAGCGCGCGCACCGTGTCGATCCGCATCATGGGGATCATCTTGGCGGCCCTGGCGGTGGAGTTCGTGATCGTCGGCCTGCGCGGCTCCGGCCTGATCGGGCCTGCGGCGGGCGGACTTTAGGACACCGACTGATGGGTTCGTAGCGGGATCGGCCGACAGGGTCACGCCTTCGGCGACGCCATCGGGCATGTCCGCGGCGCTGCGTCCATCATGGGCCCGGTCGGGGAGAGTCCCCCTGGACGAATCGAGCCCGACTCACAGAAGGCCATGCCTGGCGAATCCTTCACGGACCCACGCTACGAAAGCCGCTCGCGCCTTACGCGCTGAGCTCGATGTCGTAGGTTTCGATCACCGGGTTGGCCAGGAGCTTGTCGCACATCTGGGCGACGCGCTTGTGGGCTTCTTCGGCGTCCGCCGTGTGAAGATCGATTTCGATCAGCTTGCCCTGACGCACCGCAGCGACTTCGTCGAAGCCGAGATGGTTCAGCGAACCGGCGACGGCCTGGCCCTGGGGGTCGAGGACGCCGGGTTTGAGATAGACGTGGACGCGCGCTTTCATGACACCTGCTCGTCGTTACCGTTCTGACCGGACTCACGCATGATGCCGAGACGGCGCGCCACTTCGGCGTAGGCCTCGGTGACATTGCCGAGATCGCGGCGGAACCGGTCTTTGTCCATTTTCTCGTTCGTGTCCATGTCCCAGAGTCGGCAGCTGTCCGGGCTGATCTCGTCGGCCAGGATGATGCGCGGCATGTCGTTCTGGTCGTAGACCCGGCCGAACTCCAGCTTGAAGTCCACCAGACGGATGTTCACCGTCGAAAACAGGCCGGACACGAAATCATTCACCCGCAGCGCCAGGGCCAGCATGTCGTCGATGTCCTGGGTGGTGGCCCAGTTGAAGGCGGTGATGTGCTCTTCGGACACCATCGGGTCCTCTAGCGCGTCGTCCTTGTAGTAGAACTCGACGATGGAGCGGGGCAGGGGCTCACCCTCGGTGAGGCCGAATCGCTTGGCGATGGAGCCGGCGGCGACATTGCGCACCACCACTTCCAGCGGAATGATCTCCACCTCGCGCACCAGCTGCTCGCGCATGTTCAGCCGCTTGATGAAATGGGTGGGCACGCCGATCCGGTTCAGGTGCTCCATGATGAATTCGCTGATGCGATTGTTGAGGACGCCCTTGCCCTCCAGCACCGCTTTCTTCTGCGCGTTGAAGGCCGTGGCGTCGTCCTTGAAATACTGGACGATGGTGCCCGGCTCCGGGCCCTCATAGAGGATCTTGGCTTTGCCTTCGTAGAGCTTTTTGCGGCGGGACATGATCGCTCCGGTCTCGGGCCGCGCCGGTCAGCTACCGCGCGCCCGTGAGAAAATGCGAAACGGCCCGCATCACGGGCCGCTTCAAACCCTGACAATACTCCCTCGGGACAAGGCGCGGCAACCGCCCATGTAAGCAGGCCGGGATGGGCAGGCGGGATTCTTCGCCGCGCCGCTGGCGGATTCAATTGAACCCCGGCCCCGGGGGCGCTACGCGTAAAGTCGACTGCCGCAAATCCAGGAGGGCGCCATGGCCGGTTTCGACGATCGCAAGAAAGCTCAGGAGAGCAAGTTCGCGCATGATCAGGAGCTTGAGTTCAAGTCGGTCGCGCGCCGCAACAAGCTTCTGGGCCTCTGGGCGGCCGAGCTCATGGGCCTGGATGAGACCGCCTCGCTGGAATACGCCAAGGCGGTGGTGAAGGCCGATTTCGAAGAAGCCGGCCACGAGGACGTGTTCCGCAAGATTCGCGGCGATCTCGACGCCCGCGGGATCGAGCAGACCGATCACCAGATCCGTCACAAGATGGACCAGCTTCTCGAAGACGCACGCCAGCAGGTTCGCGAGCAGAGCTAGCGCGGCGTCGTGCCAACCAAGGATCAGGAAGCCGGGACCGGTCCCGGACCGGACCGAAGTCATGCCGACCCCGCGCTCCCGGCCGGCAAGCTTGTCCTCGTCATGGACGGCGAGTGCGCGTTATGCAGCTGGGGTGCGCGCACCATCGCCGCGAATGATTGCGGAGATCGGTTTCGCATCGCGCCCATGCAGGGCGCGCTGGGGCGATCCCTGCTTGTCAGCCACGGGCTTGACCCCGACGATCCCACAAGCTGGCTCTTGTTGAAGGACGGCGAAGCGTTGACTGGCGCTCGCGCCGTCATTGCGGCCGGGCGGCGGCTGGCGTTTCCGTGGCGGGCCGTCGCCTGGGCGGGCGCTTGCATACCGGGCCCGCTGCGCGAACCCGCCTATCTCTTCGTAGCGCGCAACCGCATCGCCTGGTTCGGCGAGGATGATCTGTGCGGCCTGGCGGACCCGGAGCTGAAGCGCCGGCTCCTGCCGGAAAACGCCTAGCTGCCGTAGCGGCCCCAGCGCGCGGCGCGGCCGCGCCCGTCGATATGGACGAAGGGGCCGTGGACGGCGGTTGCGCCATAGGCGCCGATCCCGCCCGGCTCCACCTCGTCCGACGCGGCGAAGAGTTCCGCAGCATAGTCGTAGAGCCATTCGGCGTCGGCGCGCGTGACCCGGCCGTCATTGTTGATGTCATCCATGACGCCGTTCCCGTCGACGTCCGGATAGATGTCCGACGCGTCGCCATACATGTGCCGGGACAGGCGCGCCGAGCCGATGGCGGTGTTGTAGAAGGGCGTGCGGAACCCGCTCATGATGAAGAACGTGTCCGCGTCGGTGCGTCCGTCCTCGCGCAGGTTTTCAAGCAACAGCTCCAGACGCTTCAGCATCGGACCGGACGTCACGATGAATTTCGGCCAGTGGCCGATCTGCTGCTTGCAGATGAACTGACCGATTTCGAAGCTCGGGCTCACCGGCGTGTCCATATCGGCCTCGGTCAGGCGGATGAAGCCTTCAGGCGCCGTCTCCGGGTAAGAGCCGATGCGATACCCCTCGAGCACGGTTTCGCCGTCATAGGGGGTCAGCACGAAGGCCGACAGGTATTGCTGGTCACCGTCCGCGGTGAAGGCGCGCAGGGTGTGCACCCCCGGCTCCCGGGGCGCCGTCCAGCTGTGCGCGCCGGCTTCGTCCGTGACGATCTCTCCGTCCAGCGACAGGGCGAACGAGTCGTCCGCTGAAAGCTCGATCGTGTCGCCGGGCAGCACGGTCACGTGCCAGACCGGATGCGGACTGTCCTCACCGTCGACGCTGACCGGAAGCCAGCTGTCCTCGCCGGGCGGGGCGGCGTCGGCCAGGGCGCCGTGGGCGCGCCGGAGCTCCCGCGGCGTGGAACTGTCTGAGGCCGCCGCTTCATCGGATCCAGATACGGCGTCTGCGCCGCCGCCCGTCTGATCCGGCCGGTTGCGCGGCGTCGCCGCATAGTCGGTCTCATAAGGGCCGCGATCAGCCATCGCCGTGGAGGCGCCTTGCGGCGCGTCCTCTTCGGATACTTCCTGAACGGCCCAGACGCCGAGAATCGCGGTGATCCCGGCGCCGGCTGCGAGCAGCGCCTTGGTCAACATGTCATGCGCCTCCGCTTGCGCTCAGGGCGATAGGACTGGCGTCAAGAGCCTCGATCAGGCGGTCGTCGCGGCCGTAGATATCGTCGTGGAACACGCCTTCGCCGTCCTCGCCTTCCTCCACGGTGAAGTAGAACAGAAAGACCGGCAGCGGCTCGGCGAGCGGCAGGCGCGTGGTGTCTTCGGAGTCCACCGCCGCCTCGACTTCCGAATAGCTCAGGTCGCCGCCATTTTCCGAGACGATCCAGCGGGCCATGTCCAGGGGCCGCTCGAGCCGAACGCAGCCCGACGAAAACGCGCGTTCGCGCTCATCGAACAGCTCGTCGGCCGGCGTGCCATGCAGGTATATGGCGTGCTCGTTGGGGAACATGAATTTGATCTGGCCCAGCGCGTTTTCTTCGCCGGCGCCCTGGACGAGCCTGTACTCTTTCTCGACCTCCGGATCGTTCCAGTCGACTTCGCGATGGGGGACTTCATCGCCGGTCTCCCGGTCCAGCACGAAGTAGTCATTGTTCGGGATGTGATCCGCGTCCTCGCGGATCTCCTCCAGCTTGTCCTTCTCCAGGATCGATTCCGGCACGTACCATTCCGGGTTAGCCACCAGGAACTCGATCGCGTCGGCCATCATCGGCGTCTGGCGGGCGCCTTGGCCGACAATGGCGTCCATGGTGATGGTCGGCTCGCCGTCCTCATAGCCCTGCGCCACATAGGCGGGAGGATTTACGCGGACATGGCGGTCCGGCATTGAGGCGGGCGCCCAGCGCCAGCGCTCCATGTTCGCCTCGATGCGGGCGATCTTGTCCTCCACCGGCATGTTCAGCATCGCGATCGTGCGCGGGCCGAGAACGCCGTCCACCTTAAGGCCGTGATCGCTCTGGAAGGCTTCGAGCGCGCCTTGAAGGGACTTGGCGTAAACGGTGTCGGAGTCGCGCTCATCCTCCCGCTCGCGGTCGGCGTCCGCCTCATCGCCGAACGGGCCGCTATCACCGAGATCAGAAAACAGCGACCCTTCGTCTTGGTCCTCAGAATCCTCCGCCTCGTAGCCTTCTTCGGCGAGGCGGCGGCGCAGGGCGGGCACGATATCGGCCTCTTCGCCCGGTTCGACCACGGCGTTGGTGTCGATTTCGGTGAAGCCGCCGGCGTCGGCATGATCGCGATAGACCTCGAGCAGCGAGGTCAGGTCGCGATAGCCGGAATGGTCCGGATCAAGCCGGCTGTGATCGAGTTCTCCGGCGCCGGCCTGGCCCAGGCGCCGGCGGAGGGGTTCGGGGTTGGGCGTTTCGAACTTGACGCCGTCCAGGTCCGCCGGATCCACGGCGCCGTTGATGCGCGCATCGGCGTACTGCATGAACGCCGCCGACAGCGTCAGGTCGGCCTGCGCGGCTTCACTGCGGCTTGGCCGGCCTTCCAGGGTCCGCACGGCGGTCTCCACCTCGGAAATCATCGCGGGCGCTATCTCCATCCCGTATGCGCCGGACTCCTCCAGCGCCGCGAGAAAATCCGCGGCGCCGCCGCTGGACCACACCGGGTCAAAGACGCGCATGACATAGGTCTGCTCGGCGGCGTTGCGGATCGCGTCGGGCGCCCCCCTCAGCCGGCGCTCGAGGCCGCCGTCATCGATCGCCTCGCGAATCGCCGCAGCCAGGCTGCTTTCTGGAACCTCACCGTCCGGTCCGGTCTGCTGCCCCATCACCTCGGGGTCATAGTCGATGCGGGCGTCGGGATCTTCGGTGTCGCCCTCCTGGGCGAGCACGGCCGGCGCGGCGGCGAGCAGCGCCGCGGCCGCAACCGAACGAGAGAGAATTTCTACGAGTGACATGGTTCGCCCAAGGGTTCGGGTTGAAAGTCATCACCCGGGACAACGGCGCGTCCAGTTCGGCGTTCCGGAACCCAGCCGCCTGTCATGCATGTGCTTTTTTCCGCAACAGTTCGCGCCGGCGCGCGTTTAGCGCTGCGCTTTTGCGGCGCTGCCGCTCTCTTTCTCGGGCCGTTCGCCGTCCGGGGGCGGGACCGGATCACCGTCGTCCTTGTCCTGATGGGAGAAGGCGGCGGTTTCGATTCGCCCGATCACGCCCAGCACCAGAACCGCCAGCAGCACGGCGCCGAAGGCGAGATCGAAACTGCCCGCGCCGCAGGCCACGCCCGCCGCTCCGGCCAGCCACAGAGCCGCCGCAGTGGTGACGCCCTGAACCGAGGCGCGGGCCCGGATGATCGTGCCGGCCGCGATGAACGCGACTCCGGCCGTCACCGCCTCCACCACCCGCACCGGATCGGCGCGGGCCACGCCGCCGGCCGCCGTGGCGCTCTTCACGAGCTCAAGCGATGTGAGCGTGAACAGGGCGGCGGCCAGGCTGACCAGCATGTTGGTGCGCAGACCCGCCGGGCGCTGGCTGCGCTCCCGGTCCAGACCGATCAGCGCGCCGGCCAGCGCCGCCACGCCGAGACGCAGAAAGCTGTCCCAGAACGAGACGGGCTGGGGGCCGAGGCTCATCCAGTCTGGCAGGTCGGGCATGACATCCTTTCAATGGGCGCAGGCGTTCAACCCGCCGCCGGTCTCCGCCGTTCCGTGGTGAAGGCGCGGCGATGCGCAGCCCTGCGGCAGGACGCCGCGCGACCGCCCGCCGCGCGGCGTCCTGCCGTATCCCCCGGCGCGCGGAACAGGCGCAAAGAGACCCCACACAAATTATGGAAAAGGGGGATCACCCATGAAAATCGCACTTTTCACCGCCGCCGCGCTCGCCACGCTCGGCTTCGCCGCCCCGGCCCACGCCGAAGCCGGCGACTGGCAGTTCCGCCTGCGGGCCATCTCGGTGTCGCCGGATGAAAGCGCCGACATCACGCCCATCGGCGGGGACGCCGACATCGACACGTCGATCGTGCCCGAGTTCGACATCAGCTATTTCCTGACCGACCATCTGGCGGCCGAGCTGATCCTGGGCGTCACGCCCCATGACGTCACCGCCGTGGGCACCGCGCTCGGCGATGTGGATCTGGGCGACGTGACGCTCCTGCCGCCGACCCTGACGCTGCAATACCACTTCAACCCCGAAGGCCGGGTGCGGCCCTATGTGGGAGCCGGGGTGAACTACACCCTGTTCTTCAACGAGGATCTGCCGTCGGGATCGCCGCTGGCCTCGATCGATTACGATCCGAGCTTCGGCGGCGCGCTTCAGGCCGGGATCGACTACGCGATCAACGAGCGCTGGTTCCTCAATGTCGACGTCAAGAAAGTCTGGATCAACACCGACGTGACCATCGACGCCGGCGGTCTGGGGATCGTGAACGCCGACGTGGACATCAACCCGGTGATCTTCGGGGTCGGGATCGGCTGGCGCTACTAGCGCAGTCTTGAAGTCGGAGCCCGGGTATCGGTCGGGTGCGCTTCGGATCAAACGTCTGGAGCGCTCCCGACCACCACCGCAGCGCTTCGCCGCAGGGGCAGGCCATACTTGTCAGCCTCTGCGGCGCGTGCGCGTTTACCCTGTGGGCGCCGCGTTTTGTTGCCTCCCGGCGCGTCCTGCGCTAGCAAGCCTCAGATCATCCGTCAGGGGGAAACATCATGGCCGACGCGCCCGCAAATCCGGCGACCGTTCAAGGGTCGCTGCCGCTGTACAAGAAGCCTGAGCCGCTCAATGTCGGCCAGCACAAAGGCAAGGGGCTGAAGTTCGGCGACCGGCCGTTTGACTTCTTGCGTGAAACCCACTTTGTGCCGGTGACGCTGGGCGAGTTTGCGGCGGCCGGCGCGCGCTATCCGATCATCTTCCTGGGCGACAACAAGACTCCCGTGGCGGCCATGGGCCTGCAGCAGGGCGCCAATCTGTTCGTCGACGAAGCCGGCAATTTCGATCCGGCCACCTACATGCCGGCCTATGTGCGGCGCTATCCCTTCGTGGCGGCGACCCACACGGACACCAAGGACCGGTTCACGGTCTGCGTGGACACCGGCTCTCACCTGTTCTCCAGCAAGCCGGACGAGCCGTTCTTCACCGAATCCGGCGAGCCCACCGAGTTCACCAATCGCGCCGTCGACTTCGTGCGCCGCTTCGAGGCCGACGTCGCCCAGACCCAGACCTTCATCGAGAAGCTGAAGGAGCTGGACCTGTTCGACCAGCAGCAGACCAACTTCCAGCCGCGCGACGCCCAGGGCCAGCCCGTCGGCGAGCCGCAGGTGGTGGCGAGTTACTGGGGCATTTCCGGCGATAAGCTGAAGAGCGTCGAACCCAAGATGCTCGCCGAGCTGCGCGACAACACCTATCTCGGAGCGATCTACGCCCAGATGCTCTCCATGGGTCAGTGGGACGTGCTGATCAACAAGGCCGCCCGCCGCCAGCAAGGCCCCGCGTCCGTGACGCCGCCGCCGCCGACGCCGGCTCCCGAAGCCTAAGCTTCACCGCACAAGCGGTCATGAAGACCCGCCGCAGGCGACTGCGGCGGGTTTTTTATGGTCGGCGCGGAGCGCCGGCGAGCCCATCGACAAAGCCGTCAAGGAACGGTTCGCCCACCAGCACCAAAACCGTGAAGACCGCGGTCGCCAGCACGAGGCTGCGAGCGTGGGTGCGCACCCACGCGCCGATGACGTCGTATCGGGTCGTGAGTTCATCTCTTTGCCGCCGGGCGACATGCCTTCAACGGGCGAACCCGGCAACCCGGACGCCGCGGGGTGCAGGGAGCGCCCCGACTTCACACCGGGGGTCACCCATGGCGTTTAACCGGCGCCTTCGCGGTCGCGAGACGCAAAAAAGCCCGGACGCGTTAGCCTCCGGGCTTGTCTGGTTCTGCAATCAAAGGCGCGGTCTAGTTCAGGCGGTCTTTCATACCTGAAATGTCCGATTTCAGGATGGCGTTGCGCTGGGTCTTGGTCATCTTGTCGGTGAGCAGCAGGCGGGCCGCGTCCACGGCGAGATCGGCGGCGAGCGCCTTGACCTCTTTGGCCGCCTGGGCTTCGGCCTGGGCGATGCGCTGCTCGGCCATCGCGGTGCGGCGCTCGATGCGCTGGGCGATCTCTTTCTGGGCGTTCGCGCGAAGATAGTCGGCCTCGGCCTTGGCCTGCTTGATGATGTCTTCTGCGTTCTGGGCGGCTTCAGACTGCTTGCGCTTGTAGGAGGCCAGCAATTCCTGGGCTTCCTCGCGCAGCCGGCGCGCTTCGTCGAGTTCGGTGCGGATCCGGTCGGCCCGGTCGTCCAGCGATTTGGTGACCATCTTCGGCGCGCCGAAGACGAAGATGATGACGAAGAACAGCACCAGGCCGACAAAGGCCCAGAACGTGGTGTCGGAGAGCAAGTATGCCATGGGTCTAGCTCCGCGCCTGATCGACGGCGTTTTCCGCGTCGGCTTCGCTCACGTCCAGCCCGGCCAGCCGATTGGCGACGGCCGCGGCGGCTTCCGCAGCGATGGTGCGCACTTGCGCAAGGGCCTTTTCGCGGCTGGCCGCGATGCGCTTTTCGCTCTCTTCCAGCTTGGCGTCCAGCTCGGCGTCGGCCTCGCGAGTGGCCTCGGCGATTTCCTTGTCGGCGTCGGCCTTGGCCTCTGCGGCGACGGCCGAGGCGCGCGCGCGCGCGTCGGCGAGTTCTTTTTCGTAGGCTTTCACCGTCTCGTCGGCATGGGCCTTCATATCGGCCGCGGCGTCGAGATTGTCCGCAATGCGGTCGCGGCGTTCTTCGATGGCCCCGCCGATCCGCGGCAGCACGAAGCGTGACAGCAGCAGGTAGAGCAGGGCGAAGCTGATCGCCAGCCAGAACAGCTGCGACGCGAAATAGGTCGGATCGAAGGGCGGGAACGCGGCCTCGGCGGCGTAGTCCGCGCCTTCAGGGGTTTGCGACGCCGTCACGGGCGGTCTCCCTTAAGAGCAGCAAGGCTTTGTCGGGAACGGTTTGCGCCGGACGGACTGCGAGTGCAGATCCGCCCGGCGTACTCAAACCGCAACGCTCGTCGAAGGTCTTAGACGACGAACAGCAGCAGAAGCGCGATGAGCAGCGAGAAGATGCCCAGCGCTTCGGTCACGGCGAAACCGAAGATCAGGTTGCCGAACTGGCCCTGAGCTGCGGACGGGTTGCGCAGGGCGCCAGCCAGGAAGCTGGAGAAGATGTTGCCCACGCCCAGAGCGGCGCCCAGCATGCCGAAGGTGGCCAGACCGGCGCCGATGTATTTGGCGGCTTCCGCTTCCATGTCGATACTCCTCGTAGATGAACGGTGCGGATGGATGAAAAGGGTGGATCGCTTCGCCGCGCCCTAGTGATGTCCAGGGTGGAGCGCGTCGGAGAGATAGATGCAGGTCAGAACGGCGAACACGTAGGCCTGGAGGAACGCCACCAGGAATTCCAGCGCGGTCAGCGCAACGACCATGATCAGCGGAGCCGCGGCGCCCAGGACGCCGAGCGCCCCCGCCGAACCCAGCATCACAATGAAGCCGGCGAACACTTTCAGCAGAATGTGTCCCGCCAGCATGTTGGCGAACAAACGAACCCCGAGCGTCACCGGACGTGACAGGAAGGAGATCAGTTCGATCGGGGTCAGAAGGATGTAGAGCGGCCAGGGCACGCCGGCGGGGAAGAAGATCGAGAAGAACTTCAGCCCGTGCTTGAAGACGCCGTACCCCACCACGATCCCCATCACCAAAAGCGCCATGGCGAAGGTGACGATGATGTGGCTGGTGAAGGTGAAGCCCTTGAAGTCCGGCGCCGGGAAATACGGCATCATCCCCAGAAGATTGCCCATGAGGATGAAGGCGAACAGCGTGAACACGAAGGGGAAGAATTTCAGGCCCGCATCGCCTGCGGTCGACCGGATCATGCCGGCGACGAATTCGTACATCAGCTCGGCCACCGACTGGGCGCGGCCGGGAACCAGGGCGCGCTTGGTCATGGACAACCACAGAAGACCGGCCACCAGAACGGTGGAGGCGACCATGAAATAGCTCGAGTTCGTAAACGACAGATCGACGCCGCCGATATTGAACGACGCGAGCGGCTTGATCACGAATTGCTCGATCGGGTTAGTCGCTTCCGCCACGCCCGGCCCTTTCCTTCATGGCGCCGGACGCGCCGGCCTGCCTTCAACCCATCCGCGCCGCGCCCGTCAGGACGAGGCGTCGCGGTTCATGTTCGACGCGGCGCGCACGACATTCAGCGTGCCCGCCACGAAACCCAGCAATACGCCGACCAGGAGCCCCCAGGGCGACCAGCCGAGCACGCGATCGGCGAGATAACCCAAACCGGCCCCCGCGAGAACCCCTCCCGCGAACTCCGAGCCGTATCGCACGCCCTGGCTCCAATTAGAAGGAGCCGTCTCGGCTTGCTCGGCTCTGCGCTTTTCGAGCTTGGCCGCAAGGCGTCGCTCGAAATCGTCGCGGTCTGAAGCGTTCTGGGTCGGATCGTCTCGACGGGACATGTTTGATCAGCGGCCTGATGAAGACCTCTCCTTCAGGCGCGCGCACCCTATAAGCGGGCCTATACCAAGTCAAGCAAGCTCGGCTCAGGGTTTGCGCATTGAATTTAAAACGCTTTTCGCCCTATTCGGCGGCGACGAGCGCTTCGGCGGTCTTCAGGGTGACCGAGACGAGCTGGGAGACGCCGCGCTCGCCCATGGTGACGCCGAACAGGCGGTCCATCCGGCTCATCGTCACCGGATTATGGGTGATCACCAAAAAGCGCGTGTCGGTCATCCCCCGCATCTCCTCCAGCATGGTGCAGTAACGGTCCACATTGGCGTCGTCGAGGGGCGCGTCGACTTCGTCCAGCACGCACACGGGCGCCGGGTTCACCAGGAACACAGCGAAGATCAACGCCGTGGCGGTGAGCGCCTGCTCACCCCCGCTCATCAGGCTCATCGTCTCCATCTTCTTGCCGGGCGGGCAGGCGAAGATCTCCAGCCCCGCCTCCAGCGGATCGTCGTTCTCGGTGAGTTCAAGGCGCGCGTGGCCGCCGCCGAACAGGGTCGCGAACAGTTTCTGGAAATGCCCGTCCACGGTCTCGAACGCATCGAGAAGCCGGGCCCGGCCTTCCCGCGACAATGTGTCCACGGCCTTGCGCAGGCGGGCCACGGCTTCGGTAAGATCGTCGCGTTCGCGCTTCAGGCGTTCGCGCTCGGTATCCAGCTCGCGCGATTCCTCGTCGGCGCGCAGATTCACCGCCCCCAGACGCTCACGGGAGAGGCGGGCCTCATCGAGGCGCCGTTCCAGTTCGCCCGAGGAGAGGTCTTTGAACTCCGACGTTCTGCCACGCTGGGCGAGGGTTTCCGGAGACTCGCCGGTGGCGTCTGCGAGGCGCTCCACGGTCTCCTCCAGGCGCTCTTTCGCGGCGACGAGGCGGGCATGGGCGGCGGCGCGCGATTCGCGGGCTTCGGCGGCGGTCTTTTCCGCGGCGCGCAGGGCGGCGTCAAACTCGCGCTGGCCGGTTTCGGCCTCGGCGACGCGGGCGCGGGCTTCGTCGGCGCGCTTTTCCGATTCCTGCAGGGCTTCGATGAGACCGGGCCGTTGCGCCTCCAGCGCGCCGGGCCGGGCCTTGGCGGCGGCCAGCTCCGCTTCGGTCTCGCTCTTGCGGCGCTTCAGCGTCTCCAGGCGTTCGCGCGCGCTGTCCTCGCGCCGGCTCCAGTCGGCGTGTTCGCGGTCCAGCGCCGCGATGCGGTGGCGGCGCCCCTGGGCTTCGCGCTTCACCGTCTCCAGCGCCGCGCGGGCGTCCGCCGCCGCGCCGCGGGCACGCTCCGCCTTGATCCGGGCTGCTTCCAAGGCCTGATGACCGTCATCGGCCTCCATGGCCGCGCGCCAGGCGGCGTCGGCGATTTCAAGATCAGTGCGGGCGCCGGCGAGCCGCGCGTCGGCGCGCTCCAGGGCGTCCGCCAGCCCCGCCTTCTTCGCTTCGGCGCGCGCCGCATCCGCCTGGGCGTCGGCCAGCGTGCGCTCGGTCGCGCGCAGGGTGCGCTCGGAGTCACGCGCGATTCCCCGCGCTGTTTCGGCTGCGCGTTCTGCGTCGGAGAGGCCGGATTTCAACGTGTCGGCGGCGTCGCGCTTCTGATTGGCGGCCCGCTCGGCCTGGTCCAGCTGGGCCTCGATTTCGGACAGCCGATTGCGGGTCTCCAGTCGCACCGCGGCCGGGGAGGGCGCGCCGGCCTCGGACGCGAACCCGTCCCAGCGCCGCAAGGCGCCGGAGGTCGTCACCAGGCGCTGACCGGGCTTCAGCCGCCGTGCAAGCCGTTCAAGCTGGTCGTCCTCCACGACGCCGATGGCGGCGAGGCGGGCTTTCAGCACGTCGGGCGCGGTGACGCGGTCGCCCAGCGACATCACGCCGTCGGGCAGGGCGCCGGCGTCCACGCCGCCGCCGCCCCAGCGGCGCGGCGCGGTGTCCGACAGGCTCGCCTCCAGGTCTTCGCCAAGAGCCGCGGCGAGGGCGTTTTCATATCCGGCTTCGGCGCGCACGGCCTCCAGCGCCTGATCCTCGGCCTCGCCGGCGGACAGGAAGCGTTCGAGACTGGTCTTCTCGCGCTGCAGGGCGCTCGCCTCGCCTTCGGCTTCGCGGGCGGCTTCCCGCGCTTCGCCCGCCTCGGCGCGGCGGGTCTCCAGTCCGGCTTCGGCTTCGGACAGGGCGGCGCGCGCCTCATCGAGCGCGGTCGAGGCCGCGTCTGCGGCGGCTTGCAGCGCGTCCAGATCCGGGAGGGTTTCGGCGTCGAAGGCCGCCAGCGCGCCCCGGGCGCGCTCGGCCTCACGGGCGAGCGTATCGGCGCGGTTGCGGGCGGCGTCGGCGTCACGTTTCGCGGCGTCGCGCCGGGCGCGGATCTCGGCGCTGGCGGCGCCGGCGGCGTCCAGCTCGGCTTCCGCCTTGCCGCGCGCCGCGTCGGCGTTGGTCAGGGCGGCCTCGGCGCGGGCCTGGGCGGCGGCGTCGGCCTCCGCCTCGTCCTTCAGCCTCGACAGCGAGGATTTCAGCCGCGCCAGCGCCTCCTCGGCCTCGGCGTGAAGTTCGGCTTCGCGGGTTTCGCCCTGGGCGAGTTCGCCGAGTCGCCCCGACAGCCGGCTGATCGCCTCGCGTGCGGCCTCCAGATCACGGTCCAGCTGGTCGCGCGTGCGCTCGGCCAGACGCAGGGCCGCGCCGGCTTCGGCCTCGGCCTCGCGCAGAGGCTGGACCTTCGCCTGCGCCGCTTCGGCCTCCCGGGTCTTCACCGCGGCCTCCACCAGCGCCTTTTCGGCGATCGCGTCGGTCTCCTTCAGGGCGCTCTCTGCGGTTTCGCACGCCGCCTTCGCCTCGCTCCAGCGCCGCAGCCAGAGCAGGGCCTCGAACCCGCGGATCGACTGGGAGAGCTCCTTGTAACGCCCGGCCTGCTTGGCCTGGCGCTGCAGGCTGGCGAACCGGTTGTCGAGATCGGTCACGATCTCCTGCAGCCGCTCCAGATTGACCTCGGCGGCGTTGAGGCGCAGCTGCGCCTCGCGCCGGCGGGCGCGCAGCCCGGCGACGCCGGCGGCCTCCTCCAGCACGCGGCGGCGGTTTTCCGGCTTGGCGCTGATCAGTTCGGAAATCTGCCCCTGGCGCACCAGCGCCGGCGAATTGGCCCCGGTGCCGGCGTCGGCGAACAGGAGCTGCACGTCCTTGGCGCGGACGTCCTCGCCGTTGATCTTGTAATCGGAGCCTTTGCCGCGCGCGATGCGGCGCACGATCTCCAGGACTTCGGAGTCGTTGAACTGGGCCGGGGCGCGCCGGTCCGAATTGTCGATGGTCAGGGTGACCTGGGCGCTTTCGCGGGAGGCGCGGTTGTCCGTGCCGGCGAAGATCACGTCCTCCATGCCGCCGCCGCGAAGGCTCTTGGCCGAGGTCGCCCCCATCACCCAGCGCAGGGCTTCAAGCAGATTCGACTTCCCGCAGCCATTGGGGCCGATGACGCCGGTCAGGCCGGGGTCGATCCTCAACTCGGTCGGGTCCACGAACGACTTGAAGCCGGCCAGTCTGAGCTGGGTGAACTTCAATCCACGCCTCCAGGGCGCCGCCCGCCGGTTTTCCGGTCGTCGGCCACGCCGCCATCCAGGTGCGCCTACTCCTCGGCGCGATTCTTGAAGTAAAGAATGATTCTCTCGAAAGTCTCGCCTTCGAACGTGGCGGGAATGGGACCCTGATCGTCCACCAGCGCCTCGCCGTCCACGCCATAGGCCTGGCCGTCGCCGCCGGGGCTCGACACCGCTTCGAGAAGCTCGCCGTTGATGAAGAAGGTCGGCGTGGCGCCGACGCCCGCCTCGGCCGCGGCCTCGTTGGCGGCGCGCACTTCGGCGAGCACCTCCTCATTGGCCATGCACTGGCGGAATTCATCGTTGGAGAAGCCCAGCGTGCGGGCGATCTGCTGGAACTGGGTCTGGGCCTGGCCCTGCTGCATGGCCGTGAACAGGGCGCGCTGCTGTTCGAACAGCACGTCGATGACGTCGAAATACTGATCCTCGGGCGCGCAGCGCGCCAGCATGAAGCCGGCGAACGCCAGTTGCGGCTGGCCGGTGATCATCTCGCGAAAGACATAGCGGACATCGCCGCTTTCCACGTACTCGTCGACCGTGGGCATCGCCATGTCGTGCCACTGGGCGCAGCCGCCGCAGGCCACCGAGGCGTATTCGATCAGCGTCACCGGCGCATCGGCCGCGCCCTTGGCGTGGTCGCCCTCGACCTCGTACTGGCTGCGGCCGTCGCTGGCGGCCGATCCGTCGCCGCAGGCGACGAGGGCGAGCGCGGCGAAGCCGGTGGCGGTCATGGCGGCGATGCGTTTGACGATCATGTCAGTCTTTCCCGTTGTCTTCTGTGGTGCGGACCGGCGGCCGGGCGTTCATGAGAACGCCCTCGCGCCGGGCGACCGCGTCGGCCCAGTCTTCAAGCAAGGCCTCGAGGCTTTTTCGGCCGCCGTCAAGACGGGCGACCCTAGTGATGCGCGAACGCCGGACCGGCTTAGGCGCGAACGATTCGGTGATCGGGCCCTGTACGATCTTGAGTTTCTTCGCCTGCTTGCCCGAATAGCGCGCGGCGCGCTCGAGAATGCGGGGCGCCTGGGCGTCGGCCAGCGCGGCCGCCGGCCCCTTGGCGCGGATGCGCAGAGTCAGCCCGCCGGCGCCGGAGTGATATTTTTCCGGCCGGGTGTAGCGCGCCAGCGACTCCCCGACGATTTCGGCCCAGTTCGCCTCCAGCTCGGCCATGGCGGGGCTGAGCTGCTTTTCCAGCGGCTTCACCACTTTCACCGCGGCGCGCCCGATGCTGGGGGCCGCCTTTGCGGCGGGCCGCGCCCGGTGACTTTGCGCCCACGCCCAGGCGTCGTCTTCCGATCCCGCATCGGCGCGCGCCACCCGGTGGCGCAGCGAGGCTGCGCGGGGAGGGGACGGCGGACTTGAAGGCGGGCGCGATCGGCTCATGCTCTCAAGGATCGCGCGCGGGAGGCCCGTACGCAAGCATGCAAGGACGAAAGCCCTGTCAAAGCCCGCCCGAGACCCCGGCGACATCGCCGCTTTGCGCGCAGCGCTGCTTCACTGGTACGACCGGACCGGCCGGACCCTGCCCTGGCGGGTGCGCCCGGAGGACCGCGCCGCCGGCCGCAAGGCCGACCCCTATGCGGTCTGGCTGTCGGAGATCATGCTGCAGCAGACCACAGCGCCTCACGCCGCCCCGTTCTGGGAGCGGTTCGTGACGCGCTGGCCCACGGTGAAGGACCTCGCCGCCGCGCCGCGCGAGGACGTGCTCGCCGCCTGGGCAGGGCTTGGATATTACGCCCGGGCCCGAAACCTGCACAAATGCGCGCAGCTGGTGACCGACCTGCTCGACGGCGAATTTCCCAGCCAGCTTGAGGATCTGCGCGGCCTTCCCGGCGTCGGCGAGTACACCTCCAACGCCGTGCGCGCCATCGCCTTCGACGAGCCGGCCAGCGTGGTGGACGGCAATGTGGAGCGGGTGATCAGCCGGCTCGACCGGATCGAGACACCTCTGCCGAAATCAAAACCGGCGATCAAGGCCCGCGCCCTTGAACTGGCGGACCCGGACCGGCCCGGCGATTACGCCCAGGCGCTGATGGATCTGGGAGCGACAGTGTGCACGCCGAAATCGCCGGACTGCGGCGCCTGCCCGTGGGCGCACGCCTGCGCGGCGCGCGCCGCCGGCGACCAGACCCGCTATCCGCTGAAAGAGAAGAAACAGCCCAAGCCGGTGCGCCGGGGCGTCTGCTTGCATGTCATGGCGGACGGCGCGCTGTGGCTGCGCCGGCGTCCTGAGACCGGCTTGCTCGGCGCCATGATGGAGCTGCCGGGAACCGCCTGGTCCACGGGCGGCCCGGATGCGCCGGACATTCAGGCCGCCACGCCGTTTGAAGCCGAGTGGCGCGACGCCGGCGAGGTGCGCCATGTCTTCACCCATTTCACGCTTCACCTGCAGGTGCGGTGTGCGGAAGCGCCGTCGCGGTGGCGGCCGACGGAGGGCGTGTTGGCGCCGACCGCCGAGCTGGGCCAGGCAGGGCTTCCCAGCGTGATGATGAAGGCGGCCCGGCTGGGCCTTCAGGCCCGCGACCGGCTGGTGTGACGCTTCGCCTCCCGGGCGGGGCGCGCGCGGGTCAGGCGGCGTCTTCCAGGTCGGTGACCTGGAGGGCGGCCTCGAAATCGGGCAGCAGATTGAAGGCCTCCATGGCGCTCATGGGAACCCCCTTGCGGTCCTTGGTCCAGAATCGCCAGAACGACGACACGTGCTGCAGTCGGCCGATATCCTCGCCCATCTCCACGAACAGGCCCGGCGCCTTGGTCATGAAGGTCTTCAGCGCCGCCGGATCGCCGCGCTCGACGAACTGGCGGAACTCCGCGTGATAGGCGTCGAGCCGGGCCTTGAGCCGGCTCCACCGGCCCATGGCCAGCTGGGTGATCGAGCTGACGATGGTGCGGATTTCCGCCCGGTCGCCGCCCGACAAACCGACCACCTTCAGCTCCTTGATGTCCTTCAGGAACCCTGTAACGTCGGCGTAGCAGTCGCTGGAGCGCCAGGAATAGTAGAGCGTGCCCTTCCAGCCGAAGACCCCGTCGCGATACTCCTGCTTGGTCATGCGCAGGGCGTCGCGCAGCACGGTGAGCTGCTCGGAGTCCTCGTCCTCGAACAACGCCTTGGCCAGGCGGCGCGATTTCTCCATGCTGGCGACATCGGCGCCGCCCATGGCTTTTCGCACCAGAAGATCGATCTGGCCGGCGACGTATTCGGTGATGCGGGTGAGTTCTTCGGACGAGATCGTGAAATAGCACGGGTCGATATGCTCCCCGCCGCGCCGGAAGAATTCGTGCAGCAGATAGGGGTCGAAGCTCGGCAGGCCGGCCAGCGCGCGCAGGCGCGCCACGTCGCGGACGAAAGCCGCCTTGTCGGGGGGAACGCCGAGATGATTGGACACCAGGCGTTCGAACTGGGGATCCTCCACGAAGATGGAGTGGCCGCCCAGATCAAGATCGGTGTCGGAGATCGGCATGATCACCTTGGTGGCCGAGGTGCGTCCGCCGCCCAGCTGCTCGCGCTCCCAATTGCGCAGGGTGTGCTTGACGATGAAGCCCTTGTTCAGCCGCGTCATGGCGAACATCGGCGCCTCCGACCAGCCCGGCGTGTCGCCGAACCGCTCCTTGATGGAGACAAGATCGATGACGCGGCTGGTCGATCCGCCGCGCTTCAGGAAGCTGAGCTTGCCATAGGTGTCGCGGGCCATGCTTGAAACGCCTCGAGGAACCGGTTTCATTGGACCTTATCGAGGCTTGTAAAAAATCCGGTTAATCGGGAAAGGCGGCGTGATGCGTGGGCAGGGCGATCTCGGGGTTCAGGAAATCGTGCGCATGCTGGATATGAGCCCGCATCCTGAAGGCGGCTGGTACGCCGAGACCTTCCGCGATGCGCCCGGACCGGATGGGCGCGCGGCCTCCACCGCAATCTATTTCCTGCTCGCCGCCGACCAGGTCAGCGCCTGGCACAAGGTGGACGCCGCCGAGATCTGGCTGTGGCAGGCGGGCGCGCCGCTGGCGCTCACCATCAGTGAGGACGGGGTGGCGGCCCGATCCGTGCGGCTCGGCCCGGACCTGCGCGCCGGCGAACGGCCCCAGGGTGTCGTGCCGCCCCACGCCTGGCAGGCCGCCGAATCGCTGGGCGGCTGGAGCCTCGTAAGCTGCGTCGTGGCGCCGGGCTTCGAGTTCTCCGGCTTCGAACTGGCGCCGAAGGACTGGCGGCCCTCTCCGGACGGGCTGCCGAAAGGCTGACGAGATGAGCACCAAACCTGTCACGCCGCGGCGCGCGGATTTCGCCTTCGCCCACCGTCTGCGAGTGCGCTGGGCCGAGGTCGATCCCCAGGGGATCGTCTTCAATCCGAATTATTTCGTCTACGCCGACATCGCCCTGACCGAGTTCTGGCGCGCGCTCGGGATTGATTACGCGGCGATGCTCGAAGAAACCGGCCTCGACACCTTCATGGTGAGCGCTCATGCCGACTGGTTCGGATCCGCCCGTTTCGACGAGGAGATCGATGTGGGCGTGCGCACCGAGCGTTTGGGCCGGTCCAGCGCCACTTTCTCCGTCGTCGTGTTTCGCGGCGAAGACGCGCTCGCCGCCATGACGCTGGTCTATGTCTTCGCCCGGCCCGGCCCGCCGCGCACGCCGGACACCATACCCGACAGCCTGCGGGACAGGCTGACCGCGCCGCAGCCGTCCTGAAGCCACGGCCCGCTCTTCGACCAATGTCGGGCTGCCGTCCGCCCCGCGCCGCTGACACTCTGCCTCCCAAGGCCGGAAAACCGGCCGCAAACGGGAGGAGCGAAACCATGGCGTCTTCAGACACGCCCGCCGGGCCGGCCGCGCCGGCCGGCGATCACGACATCAGCCGAAGCGAGATGAAGAAGTACTGGGCGGAGAACGTGCGTCTCATGCTCATCCTTCTGGCCATCTGGTTCTCGGTGTCCTTCGGCGCGGGCATCCTGTTCCGCGATTTCTTCGACCAGTGGTCCATCGGCGGCGCGCCGCTCGGGTTCTGGTTCGCCCAGCAGGGGGCGATCTACGTCTTCGTCGCCCTGATCTTCGTGTACTCCGCGCTCATGCACCGCATCGAGCAGAAGTACGACGTCGACGACGACGAGGGCTGAGGGAGGTCATCATGGAAGCCACGATTTTCGGCCTGAGCTCGACGCTGTTCTGGACGGCGTTCTTCGTCATCACGACCTTCGGTCTCTATATCGGCATCGCGGTGTGGGCGCGCGCCTCCACCACCGACGACTTCTACGTGGCCGGGCACGACGTGCACCCGGTGTTCAACGGCATGGCCACCGCCGCCGACTGGATGAGCGCGGCGAGCTTTCTGTCCATGGCCGGCCTCATCGCCTTCATGGGCTATGACGGCTCGGTCTTCCTGATGGGGTGGACGGGGGGCTTCGTGCTGCTGGCGCTGCTTCTGGCGCCATACCTGCGCAAATTCGGCAAGTTCACCGTGCCCGACTTCGTCGGCGACCGGTATTACAGCCAGGCCGCCCGCATCGTCGCGGTGATCTGCGCGCTGTTCATCTCCTTCACCTACATCTCCGGCCAGATGCGCGGCACCGGCATCGCCTTCTCCAACTTCCTCGGGGTGGACATCGAGCTGGGCGTGATCATCGGCGCCATCATCGTGCTGTTCTACGCGGTGCTGGGCGGCATGAAGGGCGTCACCTACACTCAGGTGGCGCAGTATTGCGTGCTGATCTTCGCTTTCACCGTGCCGGCGATCTTCCTGTCGCTGCAGATCACCGGAACGCCGATACCGCAGCTGGGCTTCATCGGTGACACCACCGAGGGCGTGCCGCTGCTGCAGAGCCTGGACGCCACGCTCACCGAGCTTGGCTTCGCCTCCTATCTGGAGGGCCAGAAGGCGAAGTTCGACGTGTTCTGCATCACCCTGGCGCTGATGGTGGGCACGGCGGGCCTTCCCCACGTGATCATCCGCTTCTTCACCGTGCCGAAGGCGTCGGACGCGCGCAAATCGGCCGGCTGGGCGCTGATCTTCATCGCCCTGCTCTACACCACGGCGCCGGCGGTGGCGGTGTTCGCCCGCTCCAACTTCATCGAGACGGTGAATGAGAGCGAATACTCCGTCGACGTGCGCCGCGGCGAGGCCTCGGCCGCCGAACAGGGCGAGGGCGCGACGCCGGGCTGGTTCTACACCTGGGAGCGCACGGGTCTTCTGGGCTTCACCGACAAGAACGAGGACGGCCGCATCCAGTACCGCGCCGACGAGGCCGCCAACGAGGTCACCACGCTGGACCGCGACATCTTCGTGCTGGCCAATCCCGAGATCGGCAATCTGCCGGGCTGGGTGATCGGGCTGGTGGTCGCGGGCGGCCTCGCCGCCGCGCTCTCCACCGCAGCCGGCCTTCTGATGGTGATCAGCTCGGCGGTCAGCCACGATCTGTGCCGCAAGGTGTTGTTCAAGAACATGACCGACACCCAGGAATTGCTGGTGGCGAGGTTCGCGGCGGTGGGCGCGGTGCTGGTGGCGATCTACGCCGGCATCAATCCGCCGGGCTTCGTGGCCGCCGTGGTCGCCTTCGCCTTCGGGCTCGCCGCGGCCAGCTTCTTCCCGGCGATCTTCCTGGGGATTTTCTGGAAGCGCATGAACAAGGAGGGCGCCATTGCGGGCATGTCCACGGGCCTGATCGTGACCGCCGCCTACATCCTGCACTTCAAGATCGGCTTCTCCTCCGGGGTGCTGGCGGCCTGCGCCTTCCTCATCGGAGCGGTGATGGTGATCCTGCATTTCGGGCTGAAGAGCGAAAGCGACACGAGGCCCATGCTGGTCATCGCCGCCGTCATGGCGCTGGCCTTTGTGGCGGGCCTGTTCGGCCTGCTGCCGAGCTTTGCGCCGGGAACCGAGGCCCAGTGGTTCCTGGGCGTCTCGCCGGAGGGCTTCGGGGCCCTCGGCATGGCGCTGTCCTTCGTGGTCTCGGTCACGGTGGCGCTGGCCACCAAGGCCCCGCCCCAGGACGTGCAGGACATGGTGGAGGAGATCCGCATCCCCTCCGGCCGCAGCCATGTGAGTCCCGCCCCCGCCGAGTAGGTGGTTCGGCGGCCCCGGTCCGCACTCTCCGGATCGAAGACGAAAGAGCGCGGCGGCCCCGGAACGGGCCGCCGCGTTTCTTTGTGCGCCGCCCGTTTCTTCGGCGCGATTCCCCGGGCGGCGCGCAGCGATTGCGTTTGCGAACCCCGGTCTATAGTTTCGCCACACTTCGGACCCGGCGCGCATAAGCCGCGCGAAAGCCCGCGTTTTTCAGGACGGATGATGTCGAACCCCACGCGCACCTATCTCGATTTCGAACGCCCCATCGCCGAACTCGACGCCAAGATCGAGGAGCTGGAGACGGTCCTGAAACGCAACGGCGAGGACGCGCCGGACGCCCGGGACGAGATCGCGCGCCTGCGCCAGAAATCCTCCGAGCAGCTCAAGACGCTGTATTCAAAGCTCGACGCCTGGCGCAAGACCATGGTCGCGCGCCATCCCGAGCGGCCGCACCTGAAAGACTATATCGAGCATCTGGTGGGCGATTTCGAGGAGCTGGCCGGCGACCGGCGCTTCGGCGAGGACACCGCCATCGTCGGCGGCACCGGCCGCCTGAAGGGCCGCCCGGTGGTCGTCATCGGCCATGAAAAGGGCCACGACACCCAGACCCGGCTGAAGCATAATTTCGGCATGGCGCGGCCGGAGGGCTATCGCAAGGCGATCCGCCTCATGGATCTCGCCGAGCGGTTCGGCCTGCCGGTGGTGACGCTGGTGGACACCGCCGGCGCCTATCCGGGGCTCGGCGCCGAAGAGCGCGGCCAGGCCGAGGCCATCGCCCGCTCCACCGAGCGCTGCCTGACGCTGGGCACGCCGCTGGTCTCGGTGATTTGCGGCGAGGGCGGATCGGGCGGCGCGGTGGCGCTGGCGAGCGCCAACACCGTGATGATGCTGGAGCATTCCATCTATTCGGTGATCAGCCCTGAGGGGTGCGCCTCGATCCTGTGGCGCGACGGCGCGCGGGCGCGCGACGCCGCCATGGCCATGAAGATCACCGCCCAGGACCTGATCGAGCTGAAGATCATCGATTCGATCATTCCCGAGCCGCTCGGCGGCGCCCATCGCAACCGCACCCAGACCATCGAGCGTGTGGGCGAGGCGGTCGAAGGCGCGTTGTCGAGCCTGGACGGGCTGGACTCCGCCGCGCTGAAAAAGCAGCGCCGCGAGCGCTTCCTGAACATCGGGCGCAGCCTGCTGGAGGGCTAGGCCCGCCGCGCCAGCCAGATCGTCGCCCCGCCGCAGCCGGGGTCCTCCACCACATGATCGAGCACCTGGAACCCCTGCCGGTCGAGCAGGGCTCGATACTGCGCCGTGTCCAGGCTGGCGTGGTAAAGCGCCTCGCCGCGCCAGGTCCCGATCGTCTCGCCCTGTTCGGTTCCGCTGGTGAAGATCAGCGTCGCGGCCGGCTTTAGGTGCCGGGCGAAAACGTCGAACATCGCCGGGTGATCTTCCGGAGGAAGATGAAACAGGGCGTGCCAGCATACCAGGCCGTCAAAGCCGCGCCCGAGGTCGAGACCGCGCATGTCGGCGGTGTGAAACGTCCGCCCGGGCAGACGCGTACGGCTCAAGGCGATGAGCGAGGGGGCCGCGTCGACGCCGGTGAGGGAGCGGCCGCTTTCGGCGATCTGAACCCCTATCGGCGCGCCCGATCCGCAGCCGAGGTCAAGCACCTCCCCCGTCGCAGGCACGGTTTTCAAAAACCGGTCGATCCAGCCGGACTCGCCGTGAGGGCGGGCGGCGGCCCGGTCCGTGTCCCAGCCCGCCGCGTGGCGCTCGTAGAGCTCGGCGGGATCGGGCGCGCCGGTCAAGGCCGCCCCTAAACCTCCATCTCCGCGCGGATGCGCGCGCGCAGAATGTCGATGGGGGCGAGGCCGCCGGCCTGGCGCACGTGCCAGAACGTCCAGCCATTGCAGCTCGGTGCGCCCTGCACATGGGCGCCCACCTGGTGGATCGAGCCGGCCTCGGCGCCGGCCGAGACCGTGCCGTCGGCGCGCACCCGCGCCGTGCGCCGACCCTGGGCGCAATACAGCGTGTCGCCGGGTTTCAGGAGTCCGGCTTCCACCAGCGCGCCGAACGGAATGCGCGGCAGGGAGCGCTTGGACTGGGTGACCTTCAGGGCGTCCGGATCGCCGGGGCTAATCGCCGCGATGCGCTTTCTGGCGACGTCGGCATAGCCCGGATCGGCTTCAAGCCCGATGAAGTGCCGGCCGAGCTTTTTCGCCACCGCGCCGGTGGTGCCGGTGCCGAAAAACGGATCAAGCACCACGTCGCCGGGATTGGTGGTGGCCAGCAGGACCCGGTGCAGCAGGCTTTCCGGCTTCTGGGTCGGGTGGGCCTTCTTGCCGTCCTTGGCTTTCAGCCGCTCCGCGCCGGAACAGATCGCCAGCGTCCAGTCGGAGCGCATCTGCACCCCGTCGTTCAGGGCCTTCATGGCGGCGTAGTTGAAGGTGGGCCGCGCGGTCTTGGTCTTCGCCGCCCAGATCAGGGTCTCGTGGGCGTTGGTGAAGCGCGTGCCCTTGAAGTTCGGCATCGGGTTCGATTTGCGCCAGATCACGTCGTTCATGATCCAGAAGCCCATGTCCTGGAGGAAGGCGCCGACGCGGAAAATGTTGTGATAGCTGCCGATGGTCCACAGGGCGCCGTTGGGTTTCAGCACCCGGCGCGCCTCTTCCAGCCAGGCGCAGGAAAACAGGTCATAGGCGTCGAAATCGCCGATCTGATCCCAGTCATTGTCCACCGCGGCGACCTTGGAATTGTCCGGCCGGTGCAGATCGCCGCCGAGCTGCAGATTATAGGGCGGATCGGCGAACACCAGATCGACGCTTTCGTCGGGCAGGGCCTTCATGGACTCTACGCAATCACCTTCGATGATCGCGTCGATGGGAAGTTGGGGGATCGCCTTGCCTGACACTCTTGAAACGCCTCTTGAAGGAATAGCTGGTCCACGAGAGGTGAATCGTTTCGCCTTACCCGATGGTTAAGCCGGATTCATCATGAGCGGCGTTAACGATTTCGCCGTTCACACCGGCTTGCCCGTTCAGGAAAGGTCCCGAGCCGCCTTGAGGACGGCGTCCTCATCCTCTTCCAGCGATTTCCAGACGAAGAAAGCCCGCGAGTCCACATTCTGATCAGACAACGCCTCGGCAAGCGGGACTCCGGACGAATGCACGCGCTGAACTTCCCTGAACGCCGCAACTTCCTCGTGTCGGAAAGGCGCAGTATCCGGGCCAGGCTTCTTTTTTCTGAAGAGGTTCATGATCATCGACACCTATTGGAATGGGCCGTGAGCGGTGGGATCGTAAAGCTCAGTATAGGTCCGCTTTCCGTCACTGACCACAGCGTAGGCGAATGCGTAACGCCGGTCATAGTCCTGGAAGCCTTCCATCCAAGCGCGTGAGAAGGTGTACAAGCTCCAATCAGGGCCCGCCTGACGCAGGAACTCGCGGGCGATCTTGGACCGGCGGTCTAGAAGATGGTCGATTACCGTCGCCACATCCTCCCGGTGCGGCAAGGCGTTCACGAGCATCAGAAGATAGGCGGCGCCATAATTGAGAAAATAGCCGTTCAGAGTCCGGCCTCCGGGGAGCGCGCGCAAGGATTCCAGCTGGCAAAACTGGCCGCCTGCGATCGCGCCTGCGACATCCATGAGGCGCAGGCGTTCGTCTTGCGGGAGCACCTGCAAGACAGCAAAAGCACGCTCAGGCGTGATCTGATCAATCAGGGAGGTCAGGTTTGCGATGACTATCTTGGGTTCTGCGTCAAAGAAGCCGTGCCTCGCCGAAAGGCGCGCCGCCTCGCGGGTGGTGGCGCTCAACGCGGCCAGTTCACTGAGCCTGTCGGAATGGTGGCCGCGTTTCATCAGCCCGTCTTCGGCGATCATGCTGGTGTAAGGACCGCCCCAAACCTTGAGCGCGTCGTCGCGCAGCGTCAGCAGGTCCTTGCGGAACTGCTCGATTTCGTCCGTTGCTTCGGCGAGGAATATTCGCTTCGCCTCTTCAATCGAGACCTTGCCCTCAGAATTTTTTGCAGAGTTCAGGCTGTTTCCAAGTTCCTGATTGATCAGGGCGGCGAAGTTCAGAGAGCGCGCGACGCCTGCGGCGAACGGCCGAAAACCCTCGGTGATGACTTCCGATTTCTGTTCCGCGAAGTTGAGAATGTCGACTTCGCCTTGTCGCGCCGAGGCGCGCGTGAGCGCCCAGCTGAGAAGGCCTCCGGCGGCGGCTGCGAGGAGCCCGGAGATAACGGCTAGCGGCACGCCCCATTTGACATTGGTGAACTCCCCGGCGGCGCCGAGATCGTTGAGCGCGGTCGAGCCATCGGTCAGCGAGAGCATCTCCCCCTGAAGATACCCCGGCAACAAGATGAAACCGGCTCCGATCAGAGCCAAAAACAGTATGAAGATCGCCGCGTAGAAAATATCGTCGCGCATGTGTTCCCCCCGGTACACAGAGCCATATGGCGCCGTTTCCTCGGAACGGCGCAATCAGTATAGAACAAGTAATTTCTTGGCTTCAACCACCGCGTTAACCGGAGCGAAACTTTTTCGATGGATCGGCGTAGCGCCGAACCGCTCCAGCGCCGCCTTGTGGGCCGGGGCGCCATAGCCCTTGTGGCCGGCGAAGCCATAGCCGGGCCAGCGCGCGTCCGCCTCGACCATCAGCGCGTCGCGCACCGTCTTGGCGATGATGCTCGCCGCGCTGATCGCCGGCTCGACGCCGTCGCCGCCGATGATGGCGCGGGCGGGGCAGGGCAGGCCGGCCGGCAGGCGGTTTCCGTCGATGAGCGCCTCGCACGGATTGCAAGGCAGGGCGGAGAGCGCCCGCGACATGGCCGCCATGGTGGCGTGAAGAATGTTCAGCCGGTCGATCTCGGCGGGCTCGGCGACGCCCACGCCCACCAGGGCGCAGGCCCGGATCTCCAGCGCCAGCCGCTCGCGCTTCGCGGCGGTGAGGGCCTTGGAGTCCGTCATGCCCGCCAGGCCTTCGATATCGCAGAAACCCGCCGGCAAGATCACCGCCGCCGCCACCACGGGCCCGGCCAGCGGCCCCCGCCCGGCCTCGTCGAGGCCGGCGATCAGGCGTGCCTCGCCGTCATGGCGAAACGGGGTGCGAAGGGGCGTCAAGAGGGCGCGCATTACGCTTCACTGACCCGCCTGCCCGCCGGGTGCAAGCGTGCGCGGCGGCTTGTTCACAGACCACGGCGCCGCGGTTCGTCGCGGTCCAACCGATCAAAGCCTAAAACAAGCTCATCTGCGCATCGCTCTCCAATGGCCGTTCAAACAGGTCGCAGCGCAGCGCCACGCGCGGAGTGTCCAGCCCGTAGCGGCGCACCGCCGCGTGGAAGCGCTTTGTGATGAGCTCGGCCACCGGGCCTTCGCCCACGCCGCGCACGTTCCAGCGCGCGTCATAGTCCTTGCCGCCGCGGGTCTGGCGGATCAGGGACATGATCTTGTCGGCCTGGCCCGGGCGGGCGGCTTTGAGCCATTCCTTGAACAGGTCGCGCACCTCCAGCGGCAGGCGCAGGAGCACGTAGCCGGCCGACGTCGCGCCGGCGCCGGCGGCGCTTTCCAGCAGTTTCTCGATCTCGTGGCAGGTGAGGCCGGGAATGACCGGCGCGGTCATCACCGTGACCGGCACGCCCGCCGCCGAGAGCGCGGCGATCGCGTCGAGGCGGCGTTTCGGCGTGGCGGCGCGCGGCTCCATGGCGCGGGCGAGCTTTCTGTCCAGCGTGGTGAGCGAGATCGCCGCTTTCGCCAGCCCCAGCGAGGCGAGCTCGCCCAGCACGTCGAGATCGCGGGTGATGCTCGCCGACTTGGTGATCACGCTGACCGGGTGCTTGTATTTCAGGCACAGCTCCAGCAGCGCGCGGGTGATGCGCATGTCGCGCTCGATGGGCTGATAGGCGTCGGTGTTCCCGCCGATGAGGATCGGCTCGACCTCATAGGTTTTCTTGCGGAAGGTCTTTTCCAGCAGGGCCGGGGCGTCGGCCTTGAAGAACAGCTTGCTTTCAAAGTCCAGCCCGGCCGAATACCCCCAATAAGCGTGGCTGGGCCGGGCGTAGCAATAGATGCAGCCATGCTCGCATCCGCGATAGGGATTGATCGAGCGGTTGAAGCTGATGTCCGGGCTGTCATTGGTGGAGATGATGGTGCGCGAGGAATCCTTGATCAGCGTGGTCTTCAGCGTTTTCGGCGCCGGGTCGGCCTCGCCCCAGCCGTCGTCGAAGGGCTCGCGCCGCTCCCGCTCGAACCGTCCCGACGCATTGGACACGGCGCCGCGCCCGTTCGGCCGCAGCTCGTCGGGCAGGGGTTCGGACTTCGGTGGAGCGACGAAACGGGCTGTCATGGCTGGAACGTGACTCCGAAGCTGGAACATTTCAAGAACATTTTTCCGTTGACTCCCGGCCGTCCGACCGTGCTTGTCTCGGGCCCATGAGCCGCATCGTCACCATCATTCCGGCGCTGAACGCCGCCGTCCGCCTGCCGGCCACGCTGCAGAGCCTGGCCGAGGCTGAACGTGCAGGCCTCAGCGCCGGCTGGATCCTCGCAGACGGCGGGTCCAGCGACTCCACCGCGCGACTCGCCCGCCGGGCCGGCTGCGCGATCGTCGCCGGCGCAAAGGGGCGGGGCGCGCAGCTCGCCGCCGGAGGAGAGGCCGCGCTGGCGCGCGCCGGGGCGGGCGGCTGGCTGTTGTTTCTTCACGCCGACACGGTGCTGGAGCCCGGCTGGACCGGGCCGGTGCGCGCCTTCATGGCGGCGAACGCCGACCGCGACCGCGCGGGCTATTTCCGTTTCGCGCTGGACGACGCATCGGCGCGGGCGCGCCGGCTGGAGGCCCTTGTGGCGTGGCGATGCCGGACGCTCGCCTTGCCCTATGGCGATCAGGGCCTGCTGATCCCGGCCGCCTTCTACGCCCGGCTCGGCGGCTACACGCCCTGGCCCTTGTTTGAGGACGTGGATCTGGTGCGCCGCATCGGGCGCGCCCGCCTCAAGCCGTTGAGCCCGCGCGCGGTCACCAGCGCCGACCGGTTCGCGCGCGACGGTTATCTGAAACGCTCGGCGAAGAACCTGACCCTGCTGGCGCGCTATTATTGCGGCGACAGCCCCGAGCGCCTTGCGCGGGCCTACCGCAAGTGAGGCGCGGCGCGTGAAACTGGTCGTGTTCGCCAAGGCGCCGGTGATCGGCGGCGCCAAGACCCGGCTCGCCGCCGGGATCGGCAAGGTGGAGGCCTGGCGCCGGCACCGGGCCATGACGGACGCGATCCTGCGCCGGGTCCGCGATCCGCGCTGGGAGACCGTGCTGGCGGTCGCGCCGGACCGGGCGCTCTCGCGCCGCTTTCCCGGCGTGTGGCCGGACGGACTTGAGCGGACCGGGCAGGGCCGCGGCGATCTCGGCGACAGGCAGGCGCGGATGATGTCCGGCGCCGCCACGGTGGTCATCGGGACCGACGCGCCCCGGATCACCCGCGCCGACATCGCGGCCGCCTTCGCGGCGCTGAGCCGCCATGACGCGGTGATCGGCCCGGCGGCGGACGGCGGTTACTGGCTGTTCGGGCTCGCCCGGCCGGCGCCGGCGGGGCTGTTCGATGGCGTGCGCTGGTCCCATGCGCGCACGCGGGCCGATCTCGCCGCCCGGCTGTCGGCGCTGGGTTTATTCCGCACCGCCTTGCTTCGGCCCTTGCGCGACGTGGACCATGCAGACGATCTTGTCGCCCTGAAACGGGAGGAACGACGATGAACGCTTTCACGATCGCGGCGGCGGTTTCCACGATTTTCACCGGCCTGGCGCTGGCCTCCTGCAGCCCCGGCGAAGCGCCGGGCGACCCGGCCGAAACCGGGGATAACCCGGCCGCCCTGTTTGATCGGCTGTCCGCCCTGTGCGGTCAGGCCTTCGAGGGCGCGGTTGTCAGCGAGGACGAGGTCGACGCCGCCTTCGCCTCTGAGACCCTGGTCATGCATGTGCGCGAGTGCTCGGACGACACGCTGCGCATCCCCTTCCATGTGGGCGAGGACCGCTCGAGAACCTGGGTGATTACAAGGCTTTCCGACGGCGGCCTGCGCCTGAAGCATGATCATCGCCACGAGGACGGGAGCGAGGACGTGCTCACGCAATATGGCGGCGAGACCGAAACGCCTGTCACCGGGCTCCGCGCCGATTTCCCCGCCGACGCCGAAAGCCGCGCCCTGTTCGACCGCGAAGGCATTCCGGCCTCCATGGCCAATATCTGGACCGTCGCCATCGAGGACGGCGCCTATGTCTACGCCCTCAACCGGCCCGACCGTCACTTTGAAACCCGCTTCGATCTGTCAGAACCGGTCACCCCTCCGCCGCCGCCCTGGGGCGCGGAGCAATAGCGCTCCCGCCTGTCATGGGTTAGCGTGCGCGTGTTTTTCGGGAGGGATTTCATGCGTATCGTACTCGTCGCCGGTCTTGTATCCAGTCTCGCCGCCTGTGCGCCGGCGCCCAACGCGGCCCCCGACGCGGAGGCGGCTCCGACCGCCGACCGCGTCTTCACCGGCGGAACCATCCATACCGGGCTGGGAGAAACCGTGGAGATGGTGGCGGTCGCCGGCGACCGGATCGTGTTCGCCGGGGCGGCGGCCGAAGGCGCGGCCCATGTGGGCGAAGCCACGCAAACCATTGACCTGTCCGGCGCCGTGATGTTTCCCGGCTTCACCGACGCCCACGCCCACGTGATCGGTGTCGGCGAACGCGAGCGCAATCTGAACCTGGAAGACGTCGCCTCCATCACCGAGCTCCAGGCCGCCGTGGAGGGCGCCGCCGAGGACGCGACCGCCAGCGTCATCACCGGGCGCGGCTGGATCGAAACCCACTGGCCGGAAAGCCGTTTTCCCGTCGCCGCCGATCTTGATGCGGTGGAGGCGGAGCGCCCCGTCGTGCTGGTGCGCGCCGACGGGCACGCCCTGGTGGCCAATTCCGCCGCCATGGAGGCGGTGGGGATCACCGCCGACACGCCCGACCCCGAAGGCGGGGACATCCTGCGCGACGAGTCCGGGGCCGCCACCGGCATGTTCATCGACACCGCCATGGCGCCCTTCGCAGCGTTGCAGGGCGAGCCCACGCCGGAAGAGCGCGCCGCGCTGTACGCGCTGGGGGCGGAGGTCCTCGCGGCCTCCGGCTGGACCGGCGTGCACAATATGAGCGTCGCTTTCGACGATGTGGCGGTGATGGAGGCTCTGGCCGCCGAAGGCCGCCTGCCGATCCGAATCGCAAATTATGTGAACCCGCAAGACTATGACCGCGCCGCCGCCCTGGTGGGGACCGAGACGGTCACCGAGCCGGTGATCACGCCGGGCGTGAAATTCTACATGGACGGGGCGCTGGGTTCGCGCGGCGCCGCGCTGCTTGAACCCTATGACGACGCCGAAGGCGAGACCGGCCTGTACCTCTCCCGCGAGGAGGGGTCGGTGGAGATGATGGAGGCCGCCCTGAGGGACGGCGTTCAGCTGGCCGCCCACGCCATCGGGGATGCGGGCAATCAGCGCCTTCTCGACTGGATGGAGCAGAGCTTCGCCGCCGTTTCCCCGGTGGACCGCGCCCGGGACGATCCGCGCTGGCGGGTCGAGCACGCGCAGGTCCTCAGCCCCGCCGACATTCCGCGCTTTGGCGAGATGGCGGTGATCGCCTCGATGCAGCCGAGCCACGCCATCGGCGATCTGCACTTCGCGCCGAGCCGGATCGGCTTGCAGCGCCTTGAAGGCGCCTATGCCTGGCGGTCGCTTGTGGAGAGCGGCGCCCGGATCGCCGGCGGCAGCGACGCGCCGGTGGAGCGCGGCGAAGCCCGCATCGAGTTCTACGCCGCCGCCGTGCGCCGCGACCTTGAGGGATACGCCGGCGAGGGCTGGAATCTCGATCAGGCGCTGGACCGCGACACGGCCCTGAAGCTCTTCACGATCTGGCCGGCCTACGCCACCCGGCGCGAAGCGGAGCTGGGAACGATCGAAACCGGCAAGCTCGCCGACTTCTCCGTGTTCGACCGGGATCTGATGACGGTGAGCGAGGAAGACCTGCGCGACGCCCGGCCGGTGATGACGGTCGTCGGCGGTGAGGTGGTCTGGCGGGCCGAGTAGCTTGCAGGCCGGAGACCGACCTGAAGGAAAGCCCCGCCCGATGCGCCGGGCGGGGCTTTTTGTTTCGTCGCGGAGCGCGCCTTATGCCGCCTCGTCCAGGAAGGGATAGTCGGTATAGCCTTCCGCGCCGCCGCCATAGAAGGTGGCCTGGTCCGGCGTGTTGAGCGGGGCGTCCTTGGCGAACCGCTCGGGCAGGTCGGGATTGGCGATGAAGGGCCGGCCATAGGCGACCGCGTCGGCGCGGTTTTCCTTGATGCGCGCTTCGCCGCTCGCCGCCGTGTGATCGCCGTTCGTGATGTAGGGACCGGTCCACGCCTCGCGCACCGCATCAAGAATGACGCGCTCTTCGACGCTGGTGTCGGCGCCGGGGAACTGCTCGACCACGTGGAGATAGGCGAGGCCCAGCGGGTTAAGGGTCTCGACGGCGTGCAGGAACAGCGCCTTCGGGTCTGAGTCCGCCATATCGTTGAACGCGCCGGTGGGCGCCAGGCGGACGCCGACCCGATCGGCCCCGACCTCTGCGGTCACGGCCTCCATGACCTCTTTCAGGAAGCGCACCCGGTTCTCGATGGAGCCGCCGTATGCGTCCTCGCGGGTGTTGGAGCCGTCGCGCAGGAACTGGTCGATCAGATAGCCGTTGGCGGCGTGCACCTCCACCAGATCGAACCCGGCCTCACGGGCGCGCCGTGCGCCGTCGGCGAAGTCGGCGATGGTCTGGTCGATATCGGCCTTGTTCATCGCGCGCGGCGCGGACGTGTCCTCGAACCCGCTCTCGGTGAAGGTCTTGGCGTTCGCGCGCAGGGCCGACGGGGCGAGGGGGCTCGCGCCGCCCGGCAGCAGCGAGCTGTGGCTGATCCGGCCCACATGCCAGAGCTGCAGGGCGATCCGGCCGCCCGCTTCATGGACCGCGTCGACGATCTCGCGCCATTTTTCGGTCTGGGCGTCGGTGTGGATGCCCGGCGTATCCTTGTAGCCCTTGGCCATGGCGCTGACCTGGGTCGCCTCACTGATGATCAGGCCGGCCGAGGCGCGCTGGGCGTAATAGGTCTTCGCCAGCGGGGCGGGCACGCCGTCGGGCAAAGCGCGGTTGCGCGTCAGCGGCGCCATGAACACGCGGTTGGGCGCGGTGATCGCGCCCAGTTTCAGAGGGGACAGAAGAGTTTCAAACGCCATGGGTGGAGCTCCGGATTTACGGTCCGCAGAGAATGCTGCACCGCACACATGGGGATCGGTGCGCCGGATCACATCCACCCACTGTCTACGGGGCGGACATGGCGTGTTTCCGCTGGGGAAGGGATGGGGCGAAGCGGGCGGGACCGCTGTTGCGTCCTTTAAGGCTTTTCGTTGCGCGAAAAGCTCCTCAGGATGAGGAGCTTAGACGTTTGATTTCAAATGCATAAGGCGCCATGCGCCCCTTCCTCATCCTGAGGTGCGAGCCGCAGGCGAGCCTCGAAGGGCGTCAGGGACGGGACGCCTGTCCCGGGACTTCGGGAGCTGACGCCTAAAGCCCCAACTCCCCCCACATGGCGTCCACCTTGTCGATAATGTCCTGTTCCATGAACAGCTTCTCGCCCCATTCGCGGTTGGTTTCGCCCTCCCACTTGTTGGTGGCGTCCAGGCCGATTTTGGAGCCGAGGCCGGAGACGGGGGAGGCGAAGTCGAGATAGTCGATGGGGGTGTTCTCGATCATCGTGGTGTCGCGCGCCGGGTCCATGCGGGTGGACAGGGCCCACATGACGTCCTTCCAGTCGCGGGCGTCGATGTCGTCGTCCACGACGATCACCCATTTGGTGTACATGAACTGGCGCAAGTAAGACCACGCGCCCATCATCACGCGCTTGGCGTGGCCGGGATAGGCCTTCTTCATGCTGATCACGGCGATGCGGTAGCTGCACCCTTCCGGCGGCAGCCAGAAATCGGTGATCTCGGGAAACTGCTGGCGGATCAGGGGGATGAACACCTCGTTCAGCGCCTCGCCCAGCACGCTTGGTTCATCCGGCGGGCGGCCGGTGAAGGTGGTGAGGTAGATCGGGTCGCGCCGCATGGTGATGGCGCTGACCTGAAACACCGGGAAGCGCTCCACCGAGTTATAATAGCCGGTGTGGTCGCCATAGGGGCCTTCCGGCCCGTCCTCGTCCAGAAGGACATGGCCCTCGATGACGATCTCGGCCTCGGCGGGCACTTTCAGCGGCACGGTCTTGCAGGGGACCAGCTCGGCCTTGCGGCCCCGCAGGAGCCCGGCGAACTGGTATTCCGACAGCGTGTCCGGCACCGGCGTCACGGCGGCGAGGATGGTGCCGGGATCGGCGCCGAGCACCGCGGCGGCGGGCAGAGGTTCAGGCTTTGAGTTCTTCCAGCGCTGATAGTGCTGCGCCCCGCCGCGATGCTTCAGCCAGCGCATCAGGGTGCGGTTCTTGGACAGCTTCTGCATGCGGTAGATGCCGAGATTGAAATCGTCCTCTTTGGCGTCGGAGGGGCCTTTGGTGACGACAAGCGGCCAGGTGATCAGCGGCGCCGGCTCGCCCGGCCAGCAGCCCTGGATGGGCAGGCGGTCCAGATCGATATCGTCGCCTTCCAGCACGATCTCCTGGCACGGCGCCTTGCGCACGGTCTGCGGCCGCATGCTCATCACCGAGCGGGCGATGGGCAGCATGTCCATGGCGTCGCGAAAGCCGCGCGGCGGTTCGGGCTGACGCAGGAAGGCCAGAAGCTCGCCCACCTCGCGCAGGTCGGCGGCGGTCTTTCTGGGTTCGCCGCCCAGCGTCACCGCCCGCGCCACCCGCTCCACGGTGCCGAACAGATTGACCAGCGCCGGCATTTCGCTGGCGCGTCCGTCGGCGTGGACCGGGTTTTCGAACAGCACCGCCGGGCCTTTCTTCGCGAGCAGCCGGGTCTGGATCTCCGTCATCTCCAGATGCGTGGACACCGGGCGAGCAACCCGCTTCAGGTCTGCTTCGTTCTCCAGGAGGGCGAGGAACTCACGAAGGGATTTGTAGGCCATGGGCTGGGGTCCGTCTGAATGAAGCACGGGCGCGCCTTGCGGGGTGCGCGGTTGAACCATAACTGGAGCATCAATGTCGCTCGTCTACCAAATTCTCGGGGCTCTGCTGATCTTATTCGGCTTGCCGCTGTTCTGGACCCCGATTCCCGTCGGGCTGATCATGATCGCGTCGGGGATCGCGCTGATCATCTCCAATTCCGACGCGGCGCGTGAATGGGTGCGCACCCTGCGCACAAAACGCCCGGGCTTCGACGCCTGGGTCTGCAAGGCGGAGCAGAAGGTGCCCGCACCCTTCGACCGGATTCTCAAGCAGACCGAGGTGCGGCGCGACGGAGACGAGTCCGGCTGACGGCCCGCCCTGCGGTCGCCGAACCCCCATGGATACGGGCTAGTCATTTCAGCCGAAACGCTGAATTGCGGCTTTCTGAACCAATTCAGTTACCCTATATAAACAGATAGGGGTTAGCGTCTGTCTTCAGATGCTCTTCTCCCCTGTGAGCAAGCCTTGCGGGCCGGCCAAGACCCTTTGGCCGGCCCGTTTTTTATGGCGCGCCGCTCATCGGATTTCAGGGGCCGGCGGCGTCTCGCCGGAGACGCCCGCGGAGTCCTGTTCCAGAGCCTCCGTAACGCCTGGCTCGGGCGCGCGCATCGCGGCCACCACCGCATTGGCGAAATCGATGGCCCCGTCGCTCTGACGATTCTTCGCGCCCAGGCGCACCACGACCAGATCCTCTGAGGGAATCACGAAGGCGTACTGGCCCTGGAAGCCGTTCATGATCACATAGCCCTCGGGCAAGCCGGTGGGATAGGTCCAGAATGCCGAGCCGTACGTGTCATCGGAACCCGGTGTCGGGGCGGCGACATAGGCGAGCCAGTCTTCGGGAATGATCTGCTCGCCCCCCGGGGCGCGCCCGTCATCGAGATAGAGCCGGCCCAGCCGCGCCCAGTCGCGGGCGCTGGCGTACATGTAGCTCGACCATTTCTGCGTGCCGGCCTCATCGGCCTCCAGCACCGTGTGGTGCATGCCCAGCGGGTGGAGCAGCCAGTCGCGGATGGTCGCCACCTCCTCGGACGGCGTGCCGCCCAGATAGGGCTCCAGCGCGGAGCCGGCGAGAATGGTGTTGCCCGACTGGTAGTCCCACCGCTCGCCGGGCGCCGCGATCTGCTCGCGGGTGGCGGCGAAGGCGGCCATGTCGCTCTGGGTGAACAGCATGGCGGAGGTGGGGTCGGTGCCGTCATTGAGCTCATATCCGGCGAGCCCTCCGGTCATGCGCAGCAGAGCGTCCACCGTGATCTCCGGCCGGCCCGCCGCGGCGAGGGCGGGAACCTGCCCCTCGGCATGAATGTCGATCAGCCCGCGCTGGACCAGCACGCCGGCCAGGGTGGCGGCCAGGGATTTCGTCATGGACCAGCCGTGCAGCGGGGTCTCATGGGTGACGCCCTCGGCGTAGCGCTCGGCGACGATGCGGCCGTCATGCATGACCAGCGCCGCCAGCGTGTTGCGCCCGTCCTCGGTGAAGGCGGCGTCCAGGGCGGCCTCCAGCGCCGCTGCGTCAAAGCGGGCGTCGCGGTGGGCGGGGTCGATCTGCGCGGTGTCGGCGGGGCCGGCGGGCAGGCGTTCGTCAGGATCGAAGGCTCCGGAGCCGTGAACCAGCGTGCAGCCGAGTCCGTCGCGATAATCCGCGCGCTGACGATAGGCGGCGCCCAGCACGCTCGCACGGACCTCACCTTCGGAGTCGTCGACGGTCACGGAGATCAGCGGCGCGGCGCCGCCCAGCAGCGGTTCGATGTAGAGCGCCCGCGCCCGCTCCGGATCCAGGCCGGAGACGAAGGCGAGCGAACAGATCTGCTTTGCGGCGATCCCCGTCCCGCTCGGCAGGAAGATCGTCCCCAGTGTCGAGGTGTTCAGATAGACGATTCCGGCGGCCGCACCGGCTGCGAGTACGGCGGCCGCGCCCAGCATAAACTTTTTCATGAAAACCCTCCCCTTGAGGCCGGAAGGATCGCGGCGCGGGGGGGAGGGGTCAAGGCGCCGCGCGCGCCCGCCAAGCCGGACGCGCGCAAGGCCGGGTCATCCGTTCAGCACGTCGCGCCATTCAGGATGCCTCTCGATCTGGGCCTTGGCGAACGGGCAGAGCGGCACGATCTTCACGCCGCGCTTGCGGCTGTCCAGAACCACCCGCTCCACCAGCGCCTTGCCGACGCCCTTGCCGCGCCATTCGTCGGGCACGCTGGTATGGTCGACGATGATCAGGCGCTCGCCGGCGATGGAATAGGTCAGCTCGGCTTCCGGCATGTCCGGCGCGGCCGCGCTGTAGCGGCCCTTGGCGGCCCCGCGTTCCTCGGTGATGTCGAATTCGGCCATGCAATGGTCCTCCAGTCAGACCTGTCCAGCCCAGGCCGGGTCGAGCACGTCCTGAAGATCAGGACTGCGATCAATCTTGATCTTCACGTACGGGCATTGCGGGATGACCTTCCAGCCCCGCACGCGGGCCTCGTCCACCGCGCGAACCACGAGCTTCGCGGCGGTTCCGCGCCCGCGCAAGGCCGGCGGCGTGTAGGTATGGTCGATGACCATGCGGTCACCCTGCAGCACATAGGTCAGCTCGCTGTCGCCGCCGTCCTCCTTCAGGGTGAAGCGGCCGCGAGTCTCGCCGCGCTCTTCGGTGATGTCGTCAGCCATGGGGCTCTCCAGGTCAGGGGTCGCATCCCTGTCCAACACCGCTCCGGCGCGCCGCGTTGCACGCTTCTATGCAGCGTGGGCCTGAAGCGCCTCCAGCGGCGCGATCTCCAGCGTGCGCTTATGGCAGGCGGCGAGCTTCACTTTGGGCGCGCAGCCGGCCTCGAACGCCTCCAGCCAGCGCATGGCGCACAGGCACCAGGTGTCGCCGGGTTTCAGCCCGGGAAAGCTGAAGTCGGGCCGCGGCGTCGACAGATCATTGCCGCGCGCGGCGGTGAACGCCAGGAAGTCTTCGCTCATGACCGCGCAGACCGTGTGGACGCCGCGGTCCATGGGGCCGGTGTTGCAGCACCCGTCACGGTAAAAGCCGGTGACCGGATCGGCGCCGCAGACGGCCAGCGGCCCGCCCAGCACGTTCAGCGCGCCCGTCCCGCCGCCGCCTGCGCTTTCATCAAAAGGCATGGGTCAAAACCTTGTCGTCTCCCCTGGACCGGACACATGGTCCGCTCCATCACACGACATAGATGGGCGCCGCGCGAGGCCAAGCCGTTTCGCTGCATGAATTCAGCGGGGCGGCGCGGCCAGCTTGCGCGCCCGCATCGCGTCGTAGGCCGGCCGGCACGAATCGATTACCGGGGCGAGGATCTGCGGCGCCGGGTGCGCGGTCTCTCGCCTTTCGGTGGAGCCTGTGGAGGCTTCGACCCGGCCATACCAGTGCGGCGCGGATCGTCCCGGTAAGCGTGAGCGCCTTGGGCCATGTCGATTTCAGCCGAACCGTGAGAAGTCCGGCGCGCGGCGTTCCATGAAGGCGGTGACCGCTTCCTTGAACTCGTCGGTGCGAAGCTGGTCGGCGAACAGGCCGCCTTCGCGCTCGATGCGCGCCTGCAGGTCCTCGGCGGGCTGGTTGATCAGCATTTTCGCGGTTTTGACCGCCCCCGGCGCCAGGCCGGCGAGCGTCTCCGCGATTGCGGTGATTTCAGCCTCGAAGCCGTCCTCGGGCAGGACGCCGGTGATCAGGTTCTTCGCGGCGGCCTTCTCCGCATCCCATTTCGCGCCCAGCAGCAACAGTTCGCTGGCCACGGCGCGGCCGACAATCCCCGGCAGGATCTGGCTGGACCCGAATTCCGGGGCGAGGGCCAGGTTCACGAACGGGGTGGTGAACACGGCGCGCGGCGTGGCGTAGGCGAGATCGCAATGGAGCAGCAATGTCGTGCCGATGCCCACGGCCAGCCCGTCCACCGCCGCGATCACCGGCTTCTCACACGCCATGAGCGCACGCATGAAGCGCTCCACCGGGGGCATGTCGCCGCCGCCGATATGGGGCGGCGCCTCCATGAAATCCATCAGGTCGTTGCCGGCGCTGAACACGCCGCCCGCGCCTGCGATCACCACCACGCGCACGTCTTCGGCGTTCGCCGTTTCAAGCGCCTCGGCCATGGCCGAATACATGGCGCGGGTTATGGCGTTCTTCTTGCCCGGCCGGTTGAAGCGGATCGTGCGGATGCGGTTCGCGTCGGAAATCTGGATGTCGTCTGTCATGAAGCTCTCTTGTTCGCCGCCTCACGCGCCGCGCGGGCAGATCAGGACATGGCTGTCGAACACGGCGCCGAGAATCAGGGCGCCGGGGACCGGCGTCGCCACCGAGATGGAGTCGATCGCCGTTCCGTCATTATAGAAGATCGTCTCCCACGCCCCGGTCTCCGGGTCCACCCGCACCGCCTGGCTCGGCGCGCGCTGCGACCGGTCTTCCTGGTGGGCCAGGAAGGAGAACACTTCGGAATTGCCGCCGATATAAAGCGCGCCGTCCTCGCCGAGCTCGATATTGTCGAGCCCCAGCGGCACGCGGTGTCTGGCGCGGCGGACAAGGTCTCCGGTCTCCGGATCGCGGTCATAGAAGAACACCTCACGGCCCAGGAAATTGGAGGCGTAGGCGGTCTCTCCGTCCGGCGTGACCTGGATCCCGTTGGCGTAGATCAGACCGCCCGCGACGATGCGGCCCCCGGTCCCGTCGAAATGGGCGAGGGTGGCCAGCGGCAGGCCGAAAAACGCCTCGATATAGCCCATCGTAGTCGGCCCGAAGCGGCTGTCATTGGTGGCGTAGAAGCTGTCCGGCCCGGTGGCGGCCACATCGTTGGGCGAGCGGATCGCCGGGTCTGTCACCGTGCGCACATGGGAGAGAAAGCCGTCCTCGTCGATGTCGAAGACCAGGACTTGATGACCGGACTCCGGGTGCGAGACGACAAACAGCCGCGCCGTCTCCCCGTCACGATACAGGCTGATCCCGTGGGGGCGGAAATCGGCCGGCGTGTCGGCGCTCACAAGGCGCACGGTGTTCTGAGGATCGTCGAGATCGAAGGCGTAGATCCCGTTCTGCGGGTCCATGCGCTCGCTGCGCCGCTCCATGGCCGAGACAAAGACCCGCCCGGTAGCGGCGTCATAGACGACGTCCTCGGTCCCCGGCGCGATCTCCACCGCCTCGCAGGCGGAAACGTCGGTGGGTTCGGGATCGGTGAGGGCCCCGCTCGCCGGGACCACGATATAGGCGAGACGTGCGGCGGCGATGACCACAACGCCCGCGATGATCAGAAGAATGATACGCATGAACCCCTCCCGGTTTCCGGCGAGCGTAGGGCGGGGACGGGCGAAGCAGCAAGCGGGGAGTTTGGGCCGCCATGTTCTGATGTCCTCTCCCGCAAGCGGGGGAGGTGTCGGTGAAGCCGACGCTGGGCGCGGGGCGCTATTGGCGGCGTGGCTCCCCTCGGCCCTCCTGGCCGCTTCCCCTGCGAACGGGGTGAGACACCGCGCCCTAGGTGGTCAGCTTCGCCTTCAGGCTCAACAGGTCCGCCCACGCCTTGGCTTTCTCCTGCGGACGGCGCAGCAGGAAGGCGGGATGGAAAATCGGCAGGGCGGAAAGTGTCAGGTCCCCGACCGTAAGCTGCGCCCACTTGCCGCGCAGCCGGGTGATCGCGGCGCGTTGGCGTAGCAGGGTCTGCGCGCTGATGCCGCCGGCGAGAATCACGAAGTCGGGCTTCGCCAGTTCGATATGACGCTCGACGAAGGGGCGGCAGGATTCGATTTCGGCGTCGGTGGGCTTGCGGTTTCCCGGCGGCCGCCAGAATACGAGATTGGTGATGTAGGCGCTGGTTTCGTCCAGCCCGATCGCAGCCAGCATGCGGTCCAGAAGCTGCCCCGCCTCGCCCACGAAGGGCTTGCCCTCCCGGTCCTCTTCACGCCCGGGCGCTTCGCCGACCACCATGACGCGCGCCGCCGGGGCGCCGCGGGCGAAGGCGGCCTGGGTCGCTGTGGCCTTCAGGGGGCAGCCCTCGAACGCGTCCACGGCGGCCTTGAGGTCGTCGAGTGTCGCGCATTTCGCCGCGATGTCGCGGGCGTTCTGCTCCGCCGCGCCGCCATAGCCGGCCGCGCGCGCCGCCGCCGCGGTGGCGCGGGCCGGGGCGGGGCGGGCCCGCTCTGCCGGTGTGGGCGGAGCCGAACGGCTCGCGCGCACTTCGCTCACCGGGACCGGCGCGGTCTCGACGCCCGCCTGGTCCCACCAGTCGATCAGGCTCTGCAGGGCGCGCAAATCTGTCCGGCTTAATGGAGCGCTCATCGCGGTGCGGTGTTCCCTTGCGTCGCGGGCGCTGCGCTGGCCTTCGCCCGCGTGGCGCCCTAGCTCATGAAGAAAGCCTAGGCTAAGACAGGGAAAACGGCCGCGCCAGCGTGAAGCGGCGCGCATGGCTGCAAGTGACAGGAGACGACATGGCCGAAGAGGCGATCGAGCGCGAATCCATGGAATACGACGTCGTCATCGCTGGCGCGGGTCCGGCGGGCCTGTCGGCGGCGATCCGGCTGAAGCAGAAGTGCGAGGAGACGGGCAAGGATCTCTCCATCGCGGTTCTGGAAAAGGGATCCGAAGTCGGCGCGCACATCCTCTCCGGCGTCGTGTTCGATCCCAAGGCCCTGGACGAGCTGTTTCCCGACTGGCGTGACGACGAGACCCAGCCCTTCGACACCGAGGTCACCGAAGACAAGTTCGTGGCGCTGGGCGAGGCCGGGTCGGCCACGCTGCCCGGCTTCGGCATGCCGTCCTTCATGCACAACAAGGGCTGCTATGTCGGCTCGCTGGCCAATCTGTGCCGCTGGCTCGGCGACAAGGCCGAGGCCATGGGCGTGGAGATCTATCCCGGCTTCCCGGCCGCCGACTACATCGTCGAGGACGGCGTGGTGAAGGGCGTCGTCACCGGGGATCTGGGCGTGGCGCGCGACGGCTCGCACAAGGACATGTACCAGCCGGGCATGGAGCTGCGCGGCAAGTACACCCTCATCGCCGAGGGCGCGCGCGGCAGCCTGTCGAAAAAGCTGATCCGTGAGTTCGATCTCGGCAAGGACCGTGAGCCGCAGAAATACGGGCTCGGCATGAAGGAGCTGTGGCGCGTCAAGCCGGAGAAGTTCAAGAAGGGCCTGACCCAGCACACCATGGGCTGGCCGCTGGACAACGAGACCGGCGGCGGCAGCTGGATGTATCATTTCGGCGACAACCTGGTCTCGGTCGGCTTCGTGGTGCACCTGAACTACAAGAACCCGAATCTGTTCCCCTTCGGCGAGTTCCAGAAGTTCAAGACCCATCCAGACATCGCGGAGATCTTCGAGGGCGCCGAGCGCCTGTCCTATGGCGCGCGGGCGATCACCGAGGGCGGCTATCAGTCCGTGCCCGAGCTGGTCTTCCCCGGCGGCGCCCTGATCGGCTGTTCGGCCGGATTCGTGAACGTGCCCCGCATCAAGGGCAGCCACAACGCCATGAAGACCGGCATGATGGCCGCCGAAGCCGCGTTCGACGCGCTCGCCGAGGATCGCCAGCACGACCGGCTCGACGCCTATGCGGACGCCTATGACACGTCCTGGGTGAAGAAGGAGCTGAAGAAGGTCCGCAACGTCAAACCGCTCTGGACCAAGTACGGCACGACGCTGGGCGTGATGCTGGGCGGTCTGGACATGTGGACGAACGAGCTGTTCGGTTTCTCGATCTTCGGGACCATGGGTCATGGCGGCGCCGACTACGAGGCCACCAAGCCGGCCGACAAGTGCAAGCCGAAAGAGTATCCCAAGCCGGACAACGTGCTCACCTTCGACCGGCTCTCCTCGGTGTTCATCTCCAACACCAACCATGAGGAAGACCAGCCGGTGCACCTCAAGCTCGCCGATCCGCAGCTCCAGAAGGACAGCGAACTGAAGGTCTTCGGCGGGCCGTCGGCGCGCTACTGCCCCGCCGCGGTCTATGAGTGGACCGAGGACGAGGGGTCGGGCGAGCGGAAGTTCGTGATCAACGCGCAGAACTGCGTCCACTGCAAGACGTGCGACATCAAGGATCCGAACCAGAACATCAACTGGGTCACGCCCGAGGGGGGCGGCGGTCCCAACTATCCCAACATGTAAGAGGCGGGGCGCGGCCTTCCGCGCCCCCGATGACCCTCATGGTGCGCGCCGGCGCGATCATCGTTCTGAGCCTTTTCCTGAGCGCCTGCACGGCGGGGCCGGGCGGCTTCATGCCGCCTGACGAGGAGTCCCAATCGGTCTACGGCGCGTTCCTGGCGGCGCGCTACGCCGGGGCCTCGCGGGACGTGGACGCCTCCGCACGGCTCTACGCCGAAGCTCTGGCGTTCGAGCCGGGATCCGAGCTGATTTCAGAGCGCGCCTTCCTGGCCGCTCTGCTGGCCGGCGATTTCGACCACGCCGACGCCGTGGCCGGCGCTGCGGCGGGCGACCAGGGCGCCTCGCGCCTGGCGCGGCTCTACAGCCAGGCCGCAGCGCTGGCCGGCGCCCGGATCGATGCGCCGAAGCGGGCGGGCGCACCGGACCCGTTCTCGGCAATGATCGAAGAGATGATCTCCGCCTGGGCGCAGGTCGAGGACGGGGACCGCGAGGCGGCGCAGGATCTCGCAGCGCGCTCCGATACGCCGTTCTCGGTGACGGGGCACCTCCTGGTCCACCGGGCGCTGATCCTCGAGGCCGCGCGCGAGTTCGAGGCGGCTGAAAGCGCCTATCGGGGGGCCGACGCCGCTCTGGACCTTGATGATTTCACCACCGTGCTGCTGGGCGAGTTTCTGGAACGGCGCCGGCGCGGCGACGAGGCGCGCGCGATCTATGAACGCCGGCTCGAGCAGACACGGGGCCGCGAGGACCCGCAGGTCGCCGCAGCCCTCGACCGGGTCCGGGCCGGCCGCCGGGCGCCGCGCTTTCCATCCGCGCCTGAAGCCGCCGCCCGCGCGCTTTTTGAGCCATCGGCCCTGCTGACCAGCCAGGCGCCGGTCGATTATTCCGCGCTCTATCTGCGGATCGTCCAACGGCTCGATCCGAGCTTCCAGCGCAACACCATGGCGCTGGCCGAGATCCTGGAGGAGCTGGGGCTCGCCGACGCCGCCCGCGACGCCTATCGCAGCCTCGACGCGGGGCCGTTCGGTCCGGAGGCGGCGGTGAACGCGGCCTGGCTGGAGTTTCGCTCCGGCGCCCGGTCGCAAGCCCTGGACTCGGCGCGCGCGCTCGCCGGAGAGACCCGGCGCGCGGCGCCGACGCTTCTTCTGGCCGACATGCTGCGCGTTTCGGACCGGTGCGAGGAGGCCGCGCCGCTGTATGACGCGGTGACGCAGCGCCGCCGCGCCGCCGGCGAGGCGCTTGACTGGCGCCCATTGTACTACGGCGGGGTGTGCCGCCAGACCACCGAAGGCTGGGCGGTCGCCGAGCGCTATTACCTGGAGGCGCTGGAGGTCGCGCCGGACGAGCCGCGCGTGCTCAATCATCTGGGATATAACTGGATCGTGCTCGGCGAGCGCGTGGAGGAGGGCTTCGAACTGGTCCAGCGCGCCGCCCAGCTGGCGCCCGACAACGGCGCGATCCTGGATTCTCTGGGCTGGGGCCATTTCAAGCAGAATCGCCCCGAAGAGGCCGTGACCTGGCTGGAGCGCGCGGCTGAGCGCAGCCCCGCCGATCCGACGATCAACTGGCATCTGGGCGACGCCTACGCCGCCGTGGGCCGCGACCTGGAGGCGCGGTTCCAGTGGAGCCGCGCGCTGGAGCTCGATCCGGAGCCGCGTGAGGAGATGCTGCTCGCCCGGCGCCTCGAGCTTGGCCTTCCGGCCGGACCCGGCGATCTGGAATGAGTGCGCCGGCCACCGAATTTGCGCCCGCCAAGGTGAACCTCACCTTGCGCGTGGGACGGGCGAGGGCGGACGGCTATCACCCGCTCGCCTCCCTTGTGGTGTTCGCAGACTGGGGCGACGCGCTGGGCGCCGAGCCTGCTGCGGGTCTCACGCTCACGCTCACCGGCCCCAAGGGAGAGGCGCTGGCTTCAGAGCCGCAGAACCTTGTTCTGAAGGCGGCCTACGCCCTGCGCGCCGCTTCGGGAAAGCCGGAGCTTGGCGCGGCGCTGACGCTGGAAAAGCACCTGCCGGTGGCCGCCGGGCTCGGCGGCGGCTCGGCGGACGCGGCCGCGGCCCTGCGGCTGCTGAACCGGGTGTGGGATCTGGGCTTCTCCACCCGCGCCCTGGCCGAGATCGGCCAGGCCGTGGGCGCCGACGTTCCGGCCTGCGTTCACGGGCGAGCGCTGCTCATGACCGGGATCGGCGAGCGCATCACCCCGCTGGTGGCGTGGCCGGAGCTGTTCGCCGTGATCGCCAATCCGGGCGTGGCGCTGGGAACCGGCGGCGTCTTTACGGCCTTCGACGCAGGCGATCCGGCAGCCCTTCCCGAAACACGAACGCCGGTGGCGGGCGATTTCGAGGCGGCGCTCGCCACGCTCGTTTCAAGCGCCAATGACCTGGAAGCGCCGGCCCGGGAGCTGGAGCCTGCCGCGGGCGAGGCGATCGACGCCCTCGCGGCGCTTCCCGGCGCCCGGCTCGCGCGCCTGTCCGGATCCGGCGCCAGCGCCTTTGCTCTGTTCGAACACAAGGCCGCGGCGATCTCCGGCGCCGAACGCCTCGCTGCAGGCCACGCAGAGTGGACCGTGCGCGCGGTGACCCTGGGCGGCGCCGCGTGAGCGCCCTGTTTCTGGCGATTGCGGTGTGCGGTCTGGCGGCGAGCCTCGCCGTCACCGCGCTCGCCTTGAAGGCGGGTGTGATCGATCAGCCTAATGCGCGCTCGAGCCACAAGACGCCGACCCCGCGCGCCGGTGGGCTGGGGATCGCCGCCGGGCTCGGCGCCGGCCTCGCCGCGGCGAGCTTTTTCCCGGTCGGAAGCGGCGCGCTCGCGCCCCTTGCCGCCATCCTCGCCCTGTTCTGCGCCCTCGGGCTCGCCGACGATCTCTTCACTCTGGACGAGCGCCCGAAATTCGTCGTCTTCGTCGCCCTCTCCGTCGCGCTCGCCTGGTTCGCCGGGCCCGTGGCGCGCCTCGGCCTGACGCTGGAGCTGTCCATCGCCCTGCCGCTCTGGGCCGGGCTTCTGGGGTCCGCCCTGTTCGTGTTCGTCACCGCCAATGCGGTGAATTTCATGGACGGCTCTGATGGCATGCTGACGGCGGTGCTGATCCCGGCGAGCCTTGCGCTTGCCGTGGCCGGGCTGGTGGCGGGCGCGCTGGACGCGACGCTCCTGGGGGCGGCGCTCGCCGCCGGGCTCGCCGGCTTTGCGGTGTTCAACATCCCGCCCGCCCGGGTTTTCGCCGGCGATTGCGGATCGCTGGCGGCCGGGGCCGCCTATGCCGGCGGCGCGCTGGTGATGGCGGGACAGGGGTTTTCCGGCTCGCTCTGGCTGGCGCCGCTCTTCGTGCTGGTGTTTCTGGCCGACGTCCTGCTGACCCTCCTGCGCCGGGCGCGCCATGGCCGGTTTTCGCTCTCGGCCCATCGCGAGCACGCCTATCAGCGCCTCATCGCCGCAGGCTGGAGCCATGGCCGCGTGGCGCTCTGCTATGGCGGCCTTACGGGTCTCATTGCGTTGACCGGCCTGGCGGCGGCGCAAGGTCCCGACGGCGCTGTTCCGGCGGTGTTCGTCTTCTGGGTCGCCGCCCTTGCGGCGCTGTACACGGCCGTCGAACGCCTTCCGGCACGTTTTTGAGGTCGTTCAGCGAACCGGAGCGTGCTTGCGCTTTCTTTCGAGGGGCGCCGGACTAAGTCCTTTGCGGCTGACGGAGGCCGAATCACACAGGAGCGCGCCATGGGCGAGGGCTTGCCGATCACCTGGATCATCGCCGGACTCGCCGCCTTCGCCGGGGCGGTGATGGGACTTCTGAGCCTGGTCAATCCGCGCTGGGGTCAAAGCGTCGTGCGCCTCGCGCCGGATCCGCGCTGGAAAGGCGGCTGGGCGGAGTTTCGCGCCAGCTACGGCGGCGCGCTGCTATTCCTGCACGGCGCGGTGCTCCTGACTTTGGCGATGAGCTTTCAGGCCGGCGCAGGCGCGGTGATGGGCGCCAGCTTCGCCGCCGCGTGCTACTGGCTTGGCATGGCGGTCGGCCGCGCGGTCTCGATCCTGGCCGACAGGGACAAGGACACGGCCACGGGCTATAATATCGGCGGCGTGGCGTTCGAACTCGTCATGGCCGGCGCGCTGGGCCTGCCTTTCCTCTCTCATATCGGCGGCTGAAGCCGCGGCGTCTGGATTTCGCGGGCAAGGGCTGGTATCGGCTCTGACGTCTTGAGGGAGCCCCGATGAAACGCATGTTCTCGCGACGCCGTACGGCGGCCTCCATCGTCCTGTTCGGCTTCGCCGTGGCGGTGATCGTGTTCGCCGCCGATCAGGCCAGCAAGCTCTGGATCCTTCACGGTCTCGATCTCGACGCGCGCGCGCCGGGCGACTCCATCGTGATCATCGATCCGGTCTTCAAGCTCACCATGGTATGGAATCGCGGGGTGAGCTTCGGTCTGTTTCCCGCTGACAGCTGGTGGCAGCGCGGCCTGCTGATCGCGGTGTCGCTGATCATCTCCGGCTTGTTGTCCGTCTGGATGTTCTCGGCCACGCGCCGCCTGCAGGCGCTCGCCTTCGGCCTCATCATCGGCGGCGCGCTGGGCAATGTGCTCGACCGCTTCTTCTACGGCGCCGTGGCCGACTTCCTCGATTTTTCCGGGATGTATTTCCCGTGGGTGTTCAACGTCGCCGACGCAGGCATCAGCGTGGGCGTCGGTGTGATGATCCTTGACCTGGTGCTGAACGGCGACAAGGGCTCCTGAGACTGCGCCGGATGCGCGCCCGGACCCATCCAGCCTTCCCGACGAGGGCGCCGAGAAGGCTGGTCTTTCCCGCCGTCTGTCTGTTAGAAGTTCGGCAAGGTTTTTAAGCGGAAGGCTCCACGATATGGAAATCCGGTCCCTGATCATCGTTGCGGCGGCCGCCCTCATCGGCGCGAGCGCCTGCAGCTCCGGCGTGCGCCAGGCGCTCGGCGCCGAGCGTTCGACGCCCGACGAGTTTCGTGTGGTGACGATCGCCCCCTTGAACGTGCCGCCGGAATATAATCTGCGCCCGCCCCAGCCGGGCGAGCTGCGCGCCGAGGACGTGTTCCAGGACCGCCAGGCGCGCCGCGCCCTGTTCGGCGACATGGACTCCTCGCGCGCCACGGACGGTGAAATCCTGTTCGCCGCCCGCGCCGGCGCTGCGGACGCCAACCCGGACGTACGCGCCCTGATCGACGGCGAGACCGCCGCCATCGTGCGCAAGCGCGAGTCGTTCGCCGACCGCGTCCTGTTCTGGCGCGACGCAGAGCGCCTCGTGAACGACGAGGGTCAGCCCCTGGACCCGGCCGCAGAACAGGCGCGCGTACAACGCGTGACCGGCGACGGCGAGGTGGAGATCACCCGCCAGCGCAACACCCGTTCCAAGCTTCCCGGGCTCTAAGCTCCAGAAACACTATAACGATTTTGAACGGCCCGGGCGCTCGCCCGGGCCGTTTTTCATACCGGCATGATTTGACAGCGCGCCGCGGCGCGCCGACAAATGGCCCCAACGATAAAATCGGGGAGGTCATCATGATCCGCACTTTTCTAACCGGCGCCTGCGCCGCCGCCATGCTCGCCGCCGGCGCGTTCGCCCAGGACGACGGCGCCGCGCCGCTCACCGTCATCCACGCCGGCACGTTGATCGCGGCGCCGGGCGAAGATCAGCCGCGCCGCCAGGTTTCGATTCTGGTCCGCGACGATCGTATTGAAGCGATCGAGGACGGCTTCGTGACGCCCGACGGCGCCGAGATCATCGACCTTTCGGACGATTACGTGATGCCGGGCTTCATCGACGCCCATGTGCACATCACCAGTCAGCAAGGCCCCGGCCGGCGGATCGCCAACTTCACCGAAGGCCCGGCCGACAACGCCATCGACGGCGTGCTGTACGCTGGACGCACTTTACGCGCCGGCTTCACCACGATTCAGGACGTGGGCGGGAACATGGAGGCGATGCGCGCCCTGCGCGACGGCGTGGAAGCAGGCGATTTCGTGGGTCCGCGCCTGCGCATAGCCGGCGGCTCGGTGACGCCCACAGGCGGCCATGGCGACGCCAACGGCTGGTCGGTGCAGATCCTGCGCGAAACCGGCAGCCCCTACGCCTGCAACGGCGCCGACGATTGCGCGCGCTCGGTGCGCCAGCTGGTGCAGGAAGGCGCCGACGTGATCAAGATCACCGCCACCGGCGGCGTGCTCTCCTCCACCGGCGCCGGGGTCGAGCAGCAATTCTTCCAGGACGAACTCAACGCGATCGTGGAGGCCGCCCACATGATGGGAAGGCGCGTCACCGCCCACGCCCACGGGGTCACCGGCATCAACGCCTTCCTGCGCGCCGGCGGGGACTCCATCGAGCACGGTACCTATCTCGATCGCGAATCCATGCGCCTGTTCCGCGACAATGACGCGGTTCTGGTGCCCACGGCCATGGCCGGCGAATGGGTCGCCAATCAGGCCGATTCCGGCTGGATGACGCCCTTCCAGGCCGCCAAGGCCCGCATGGTGGGGCCTCAGATGCTGGACATGGTGCGCCGCGCCCATGAGGGCGGGGTGACCATCGCCTTCGGCACCGATTCCGGCGTCTCGGCCCATGGCGACAACGCCCGCGAGTTCGAGCTTTATGTCGAAGCCGGCATGACCCCCATGGAGGCCATCGCCAGCGCCACCACGGTGGGCGCGCGCCATGTGCGCCTGGAAGACGAGATCGGCCGCATCGCGCCGGGCTTCTCCGCCGACATCGTGGCGGTGGACGGCGATCCGCTCGCCAACATCTCCGAGCTCACCGACGTGGACTTCGTGATGGCGCGCGGGGATGTGGTGAAGCACGAGGAGTAGGGACGTTCGGGTTTTTGCTCCTTCCCCTTCATGGGGGAGGTGTCCCGGAGCGTAGCGAAGGGGCGGAGGGGGTGTGGGCGCCTGGATTGACGTCCAGAAGTACGCAACCTCCCCCCACCCGACCCGAGGCTTCGCCTCGGCCCACCCTCCCCACAAAGGGGAGGGACACCAAAAGACGGATTTTCAGTCTGGCGACTCTGCGCGCCGCCCTTCCCCTTGAGCCGCGCTCCGCGCTGGGGTGAAGTGGCGCACACGATTCATAATCTGACGAAGAGACCCCATGTCCCAACTCGACGACGCCTTTTCCGGCACCAAGCCGGTCGCTGAAGCCCTGAAGTTCGATGAGGCGGCGCTGGAGCGCTGGCTGGCCGATAACGTGGACGGTTTTGAAGGCCCGCTCGCCATCACCCAGTTCAAGGGCGGTCAGTCGAACCCCACCTACAAGCTGGACGCCAAAAGCGGGCGCTATGTGCTGCGCCGCAAGCCGCCGGGCAAGCTTCTACCCAGCGCCCACGCGGTGGACCGTGAGTACAAGGTGATGAGCGCTCTGGGCGCCGAAGGCTTCCCCGCGCCGAAAATGCACGGGCTGTGCGAGGACGAGAGCCTTATCGGGACCGCCTTTTATGTGATGGATTTCGTCGACGGGCGGATCTTCTGGGACCCCTACCTGCCGGACCTGGCGCCGGGGGATCGCGCGGCGATCTATGACGCCTCCAACGCCGCGCTCGCCCACCTGCACTCCATCGATTACGAGAAGGCGGGGCTGGGCGATTACGGCAAGCCGGGCAATTATTTCGATCGCCAGATCGGGCGCTGGACCAAGCAGTACAAGGCGGCCGAAACCCACGAGATCAAGGCCATGGACGCCCTGATCGAATGGCTGCCCGCCCACGCGCCGCAGCAGGACCGCACCAGCGTCGTCCACGGCGATTTCCGCCTCGACAACATGATCTTCCACAAGACCGAGCCGCGCGTCATCGCGGTGCTGGACTGGGAGCTCTCGACGCTGGGCGACCCGCTGGCCGACTTCACCTATCAGCTCATGCAATGGCGCACGCCGAAGGATATCCGCAACGGCTTCCTTGGCGTCGACCTGAAGAGCCTCGGCATTCCCACCGAGGAGGAGTATGTCGCGGCCTATTGCCGGCGCACCGGCCGGGACGGCATCCCCAAGCTCGATTTTTATATCGCCTACAACATCTTCCGCCTGGCCGGCATCGCCCAGGGCGTCTATGCGCGCTCGGTGCAGGGCAACGCCTCCAACGAACGGGCGAAGGAGCTGGGCGCGCTTGTCGAGCCCATGGCCGAATACGCGCTGGAGATTGCGAAGGGGGCGTGAGGCCCCTTTCTGCTACTCTGCGTCCGAGAGATCGTCCGCGCCCGGCAGGTCGTCGCTTTGCAGTTTCGAGCGCAGCAATTCGGTGGCCGCGGAGACGTCGCCCCGGGCGTTTCCGATCACCGAAATGATCTGGTCGCGCTGGGTCTGGGCGAGCCAGATCCCCATGACCTGCACGTCCACGACGCGCAGATCGCCGGAGTCCGACTCCAGCACCCGCCAGTTCACATCGTAGGTCTCGCCTTCGGGGCCGCCGCTGACCTCTGTCTCGACGATGTAGTCGCCCTGCGATCGCGTGACCGAACCGGTCACCTCCAGCGTCTGGCCGGCATAGTTCGTCAGCTCGTTCTCATAGACCGAGAACGCGTACTCGCGGAACGTGTCGCGGAACTCCGAAAGCCTTTCCTCCTCGGCCGTGCGCCGATAGCGGCCGAGCACGAAATTGGTGATCCGGTCCACATCGGCAAGCGTCTGGACCTTGTCGCGGAATTGCTCGCGCACGGAGTCCAGCTGCGCCTCGCCGGCGTTCAGGTCCTGCAGCGTGGAGATCACCTCCTGGGCGTTCTCGGCGATGAAGCGCTCCGCGTCCTGGGCCGAGGCCGTCTGGGCGAAGGCCGGTGTGGTCCAGACCGCCAGAGTGGCGAAAATCGTGACTGCGGCGTGTCTTGCATATGTGAGCATGGTCGTCATTCCTTCCGGTCCGCCCGGGGGGAGGCGGGCCTTTCATCAAGCGTCAGCCCGCTATCTGGGGATCGTCGTGCGGCGAAACGAGGGCGCACACGCAGTCGTGTCGCCCGTCCGATCAGTCGAAGTCCGGGAGGTCATCGTAATCGCCCGGTTGGGCCTCGCCGTTCCGGATCGCCTGCTCGCGCGACTGACGCCAGGCCGAGCGCAGCTGCGCATAGGGATCGATCGCCGTGCGGTCCAGCGCGTCCATGGCGCCCTGGGCGCGGGCGCGCTGGTCGATCCCGTTCAGGCCGCGCAGCGCCCACGCCTCGCCGGAGCTGGAGAAGTCCTCGTTATAGTTGAACGGGTGGGGGTAGCGGTCGACGAAACGCCCGGTACCGTCGCGCACATTGCTGGGACCGAGAATCGGCAGCATCAGATAGGGCCCCTCCGGCAGGCCCCAGACCGCCAGGGTCTGGCCGAAATCCTCGCTGTGTTGCGGCACGCCGTTGGCTTCCGCAACGGCAAAGAGCCCGCCAAGGCCGAACACGGTGTCCACGGCGAAGCTGGCGAGCACCTCGCCGGAGGCTTTCAAATCGCCCTGCAGGAGCGTATTCGCGAACACCACCGGCCGGTTGATATTGTGAAACACGTTGCGCACCCCGGTCCGCGCCACGCGGGGCGTGACGGCGGTGTAGGCCTCGGACGCCGGCTTGATCAGCGCAGCGTCGAGCTCGGTGTTGACCTGGAAGATGGCCCGGTTGACCGGCTCGAAGGGGTCATTGGCGTCGCGCGACTCCTGTGTGGACGCGCAGGCGGCCAAGGCCGGCAACACCGCCGCGCAGACGAGCGGCGCCATTTTTGAGCAGAATGTTCGAATAATCGGAGTCTCTCCCGCGAAAGGTATTTCGTCAGCATGTGAGATTTCAGCGCTCAGCCCTAGAACGTCAACGCTGCAGCGTCCGTTCCTGCTTCGATCCACTTCACTGTGCCGCAAAAGACGCATTGAAACGGGGCGGATAATCGCATAAAGATATCTTTATATCGTGCGGCGAGGTTCGCCGCGTAGCCGATTACAGGTGTGTCATGACCATCGCCGCCCGCAGCGCTCCCGGCCAGGGCAAGGCCATGAAAGTCTCCTTCGAGTTCTTCCCGCCGAAGAATGAAGATATGGAGGCCCGTCTCTGGGAGTCCATAGGACGGCTGGAGACGCTAAACCCGCATTTCGTCTCGGTGACCTACGGCGCCGGCGGATCGACGCGCGACCGCACCCACCGCACGGTGCGCCGGATCGTGCAGGAAACCGGGATGAAGCCGGCGGCTCACCTCACGTGCGTCTCGGCCACGAAGGCCGAGATTGACGAGGTCATCCAGGACTATTGGGACGCCGGCGTGCGCCATATCGTGGCTCTGCGCGGTGATCCGCCCGAAGGCATCGGTCAGAAATACGTCCCCCACGAGGGCGGCTATGTGAACGCCTCCGATCTCGCCGCCGGCATCAAGGCCGTGGGCGATTTCGAGATCTCCGTGGGCTGCTATCCTGAGAAACACCCGGAAAGCCGCGATTATGCGTACGATATCGATCTTCTGAAGAAGAAGATCGACAACGGCGCGACGCGGGCCATCACCCAGTTCTTCTTCGAGGCGGACACCTATTTCCGCTATCTGGAGCGGGTGCGCAAAGCCGGGATCGACATCCCCATCGTGCCGGGGATCATGCTGCAGCCCAACTTCAAGGGCCTCAAGCGCATGGCCGGCATGTGCGGCTCCTCCATGCCGCTCTGGATGGAGGAGCTCTATGAGGGGCTCGAGGACGATCCGAAAACCCGCGAACTGGTGACCGCCCACGTGGCCGCCGAGCTGGCCTCGAAGCTGGCCGAAGGCGGCGCGGATCAGTTCCATCTCTACACGCTGAACCGGGCCGATCTGGCGCTGTCCACCTGCGCGCTGCTCGGCGTGAAACCTGAAACGGAAACAGCCGCGGCTTAACGCGCGGCGAGGCGAGACACAGATGACCCGACGTGAACGCATTGCGGCGCTCGAGGCCTTGAGCCGCGAGCGCATTCTGGTTCTGGACGGCGCCATGGGCACCCAGATCCAGACCTACAAGCTGGCCGAAGAGGACTATCGCGGCGAACGCTTCGCCGACTGGTCCTGCTCGATCCAGGGCAATAACGAGACGCTCAATCTCTCCAATCCGGGGCTGATCGAGGAGATCCACACCGCCTTCTTCGAGGCCGGTGCGGACATGATCGAGACCAACACCTTTTCCGCCACCCAGATCGCCCAGGCCGACTACAAGATGGAGAGCCTCGCTGCCGAGATCGCCGAGGCCGGCGCCAGGCTGGCGCGCGCCGCCGCCGACAAGTGCGAGCAGGAGACCGGCGAGCCGAAGGCCGTGCTCGGCGCCATCGGGCCGACCAACAAGACGCTGTCCCTGTCGCCCGACGTCGAGGATCCCGGCTTTCGCGCGGTGACGTTCGACCAGGTGCGCGAGACCTATGCCGAGCAGGCCCGCGCCATGGCCGAGCATGTGGATTTCTTCCTGATCGAAACGATCTTCGACACGCTCAACGCCAAGGCGGCGATCAAGGCGATTCTTGACGGGCGCCGCGACGGATCCCTCGCCGAAGACATCCCGATCATCCTGTCGGGCACCATCACCGATGCGTCCGGCCGCACGCTGTCGGGTCAGACCACCGAGGCGTTCTACAATTCGGTGCGCCACGCCCAGCCCTGGGCGATCGGCCTGAACTGCGCGCTGGGGGCCAAGGAGCTGCGCCCCTATGTGAAGGAGCTGAACCGGATCGCCGAGTGCAAGGTGCTGGCCTACCCCAACGCCGGCCTGCCCAACGCCTTCGGCGAATACGACGAGACGCCTAACGAGACCGCCGCCTTCGTGGCCGAGTGGGCCGAAGACGGGTTGGTCAACATTCTCGGCGGCTGCTGCGGCACCACGCCGGCGCACATTGCGGCCATCGCCAGGGCCGCCCGCGCCGGAACGCCGCGCGTCGCCAAAGAGCGCCCCCAGGCCATGCGCCTCGCCGGCCTCGAACCGTTCGAACTGGCTTGAGGACCGTCATGACCGACGAGACAGAGACCGAAGAGACGACGACCCAAAGCCGCGCCATCTTCGTCAATGTGGGCGAGCGCACCAACGTCACCGGATCGGCGCGCTTCCGCAAGCTGATCAAGGACGGCGATTACCCCACCGCCCTGGAGGTCGCCCGCCAGCAGGTGGAGAACGGCGCCCAGGTCATCGACGTGAACATGGACGAGGGGCTCTTGGACTCCAAGGAGGCCATGGTCACCTTCCTGAATCTCATTGCGGCCGAGCCAGACATCGCGCGGGTGCCGATCATGATCGATTCCTCCAAGTGGGAGGTTATCGAGGCGGGCCTGAAATGCGTTCAGGGCAAGGCGATCGTCAACTCGATCTCCATGAAGGAGGGCGAGGCGGAATTCCTCGACCACGCCCGCGCCTGCAAGGATTACGGCGCGGCGGTCGTGGTCATGGCCTTTGATGAAGAGGGCCAGGCCGACACGGCGAAACGCAAGACCGAGATCTGCGAGCGCGCCTACCGCCTGCTGGTGGATCAGGAAGGGTTTGATCCGAGCGACATCATCTTTGATCCCAACATCTTCGCCGTGGCGACGGGGATCGAGGAGCACAATAACTACGCCGTGGACTTCATCGAGGCGACAGGCTGGATCCGCAAGAACCTGCCCGGCGCCCATATCTCCGGCGGCGTGTCGAACATCTCCTTCTCCTTCCGCGGCAATGAGCCGGTGCGCCGGGCCATGCACTCGGTCTTTCTCTACCATGCCGTGAAGCAGGGCATGGACATGGGGATCGTCAACGCCGGCCAGCTCGACATCTATGACGAGATCGATCCCGAGTTGCGCGATCTGTGCGAGGACGTGATCCTCAATCGCCGCGACGACAGCACCGAGCGCCTCCTGCAGGCCGCCGACCGCTTCAAGGGCGACGGCGTGGTGGCGAAGAAAGAGGACGCCGAATGGCGGTCGCGCCCGGTGGCCGAACGCCTGAAGCACGCCCTCATCAAGGGCATCGACGATTATGTGGTGGACGACACCGAGGAGGCCCGCCAGGCCGCCGAGCGTCCGCTGCACGTCATCGAAGGCCCGCTCATGGACGGCATGAACGTGGTCGGCGACCTGTTCGGCGAGGGCAAGATGTTCCTGCCCCAGGTCGTGAAATCCGCCCGCGTCATGAAGAAGGCCGTCGCCCACCTCTTCCCCTACATGGAAGCGGAGCGCAAGGAGATGGGCCTGGACAAGAAGGCCGCCGGCAAGGTGGTGATGGCCACCGTGAAGGGCGATGTCCACGATATCGGCAAGAACATTGTCGGCGTGGTCCTGCAGTGCAACGGCTATGACGTGGTCGATCTGGGCGTCATGGTTCCGGCCGAGAAGATCCTGAAGACCGCCATCGACGAGAAGGCCGACATCATCGGCCTGTCCGGCCTGATCACGCCGTCGCTGGACGAGATGGTGACCGTGGCGCTGGAGATGCAGCGCGAGGGCTTCACCATCCCGCTGCTCATCGGCGGCGCCACAACCAGCCCGGCCCACACCGCGGTGAAGATCGAGCCGAGCTATTCCAAAGCCCCGGTGGTTCACGTCCATGACGCCAGCCGGGCTGTGGGCGTGGTCTCCAAACTGCTCGCCGAGGACCAGCGCCAGCCCTACTGGGACGAGCTGCAGGCCAAATACGCCAAGATCCGCGAGACCCGCGCCCGCACCCAGGGCAATCGCGATCGTCTCAAACTGGAAGAGGCCCGTCAGAAGGCGTTCGATCCCGATGTGGACGGGTACACGCCGGTGAAACCGAAAAAGCTCGGGATCACCACGATCGACGATGTGCGCCTGAAGGATCTCGTCGACTACATCGACTGGACGCCCTTCTTCCTGGCCTGGGATATGAAGGGCAGCTACCCGAACATCCTGACCGACCCCAATCGCGGCGAGGCGGCGACGGCGCTGTTCAAGGATGCGCAGGCCATGCTCAAGCAGATGGTCGAGGAAGACTGGCTGCAGCCGCGCGGCGTGGTCGGCCTGTGGCCGGCCCAGCGCAAGGGCGACGATGTGGAGATCTACACCGACGAGAGCCGCAAGACGGCCGCCGGACGCTTCCACGGCATCCGCCAGCAGACGAAGAAGGAGGGCGACAAGCCCCACTACACGATCTGCGACTATGTCTCGCCCACCCAGGACGACTATATCGGCGGCTTCGCCGTGACCGCCGGCGCCGCCGAAGAGGCGTTCATCCAGAAGTTCAAGGACGCCAATGACGACTATTCGGAGATCCTGTTCAAGGCGCTCGCCGACCGCTTCGCGGAGGCCTTCGCCGAGTATCTCCACGCCCGCGTGCGCCGCGAGCTCTGGGGCTATGCGCCCGACGAGAAGCTCACGGTCGACGAGCTGGTGAAGGAAGCCTATCAGGGCGTGAGGCCGGCGCCGGGTTATCCCGCCCAGCCCGACCACACCGAAAAAGACCTTTTGTTCAAGCTGCTGGAAGCCACCAAGCGCACCGGCATCGAGCTGACCGAAAGCTGGGCCATGAACCCGCCGGCCAGCGTGTCGGGCATGTATTTCGCTCACCCCAAGAGCGCCTATTTCGCCGTCGGCCGGATCATGAAGGACCAGGTCGAGGACTATGCGCAGCGCAAGGGCTGGACCCTGCGCCGCGCCGAAAAGGAGCTCGGCCCGATCCTCGGCTATGAGCCGCAGGTGGAGGAGAGCGCCGCGGTGGAGGCGGCGGAGTAGGGGGGCTCGGGCTCATCCGATCTGGCGGCCGACCTCGACCCGTACCACGCTTGGCTCGGGCAAAGCGGGCGAACTGGGAGATCGCCGGCGCCGGGTACGGCCTGCACTGGCCGGACCTGGACGAGGACATCTCCACAGAAGGGCTTTTGCGTGGCGCGCCCAGCCCCGAGACGCGGCGCATATCAAGATAGAACGGGAAGTCGCCCCGGAACCGCCCTCTGTTCGATAGGCCCCCGCCGCGCTAGGCTTCTCCCGACAACGACACGGGAGACGACGCCATGAAGCGCATTGTGTTCACCGCCGGCCTGCTCGCCGCGATCGGTGCGGCCGCTCTCGCTCAGGAGAGCGACACCAGTTCCGAGTTCGGCGGCCAGGGCGGCGCCAACATGGACATCGAGGCCATGGAGCCCACCGGTGAGGCCGTTCGCGTCGGCGTCGCGGGCGAGGATCCCGCCGACATCGCACGCTATCTGATGGCGTCCGGCGCGCGCGGCGCGTCCCTGTCTCCGGACGGCGAGACCCTCGCCTTTTCCTGGTCCATAACCGGCGATCCCCAGCTCTGGGTCATGCCCGCCATGGGCGGCCAGCCCATGCGCCTCACGTTTGGATCCGGCGTCACGTTCTATCGCTGGCTTCCCGACGGATCCGGGCTGATCTACGGCGCCGACAATGACGGAAACGAGCAACCGGCCTTTTATCGCATCAGCGCCGACGGAACGCAGGAATCCGTCGTCCTGCCGGCCGCCGAGGGCGGTTTCAGGGTGTTCGGGGATTTCTCCGACGGCGGCGAGTTCGTGTTTTCCTCCACCGAGCGCAACGGCCTGGATTTCGACATCTGGCGCGGCGATCTCTCCGGCGAGACGGAGCTTATTTTTGAGGGGACTTTCGGGTATTTCGCCCGCTCGGTCAGCCCCGACGGGCGCTACGCCCTGGTGGCCGAAACGGTGGGCGAGGACAGCGACAATCTCTACCTGCTCGACCTGACCAGCGGCGAGATCGGATCGCTTTCCAGCCCCGAGCCGCGCGCCAATCACTCAGACGCCGGATTCGAGTGGGCGCCGGACGGATCGGGATTTTACTTCGCCACCAACCGGGGCCGCGAGTTTGCGGCGCTGGAGTTCTATGACCTTGAATCCGGCGAGAGCCGCGTGGTGGAACACACCGACGCCGACATCGCCTCATTAGAGCTTTGCGGGACCGGAGACGGCTATCTCGCCTGGACCGTCAATCGTGACGGCTTTCACGCTCTGAACATCCGCGAGCTCGCCACGGGCGAGGCGGTCGCGGCGCCGGATATTCCAGAAGGCGTCTACGGTCTCTCCTGCGGCGCCGGCTCCGACCGTATGGCGGTCACGGTCAACGGCTGGGCCACCCCCGGCGACGTCCATATTCTCGATCTGACGACCGGCGAGGCGGAGACGGTCTTTGAGTCCAACCTCGCCGGCCTTGACCCCGATCGCCTGATCCGCCCGGAGAGCATCCGCATCAGAGCCCGCGACGGCGTGGAGCTGCAGGGCCTGCTCTACGTGCCGGACGACAGTTCGCGCCGCGGCGAAGGCCCCGCGCCGGTGGTGTTCGATGTCCATGGCGGCCCCACCGGCCAGTCCTCGGCCACCTGGGGGCCGTCCATGCAATACCTGCTGGACCGCGGGATCGCCGTGTTCCAGCCCAACGTGCGCGGCTCCACCGGGTTCGGGCGCACCTATGTGACGCTGGACGACCGGGAGAACCGGCTGGATTCGGTGCGCGACCTCGTCGACATGCTCGAGCACTTCGAGAACGATCCGCGCATCGACGCCTCGCGCGCGGCCGTCCGGGGCGGGTCCTATGGCGGCTACATGGTCAACGCGGTGCTGGCGGCCTATCCGGACGCCTTCGACGCCGGCGTCTCCCTGTTCGGCGTCGCCGACTGGGTCACCGCCCTGGAGGTCGCCTCGCCGGGCCTGAAGGCGTCCGACCGGATCGAGTACGGCGACATCACGGAACCGCGCTGGCGCGAGTTTTACCAGGAGAACTCACCGATCCGCCAAGCTGAACGGATACAGGCCCCGGTGCTCTATTCCCACGGCGTGATGGACCCGCGCATCGACATCTATGAGACCGAGGTGATGGTGGAGACCCTGCGCGAAAACGGCGTCCGCGCCGACTTCATCCGCATCCCCGACGAGGGCCATGGCTGGCGCAAGCTCTCCAACCAGCTCTTCTATTTCCGCCGCGAAGCGGATTTTCTTGAGGAAGTTCTGATGGATGACGCGCAGTGATCCAATGGCGCCCGGTCCGCGGCGCGGCCGCCGCGCTCGCGCTTCTGACGACGCCGGCCTGGTCCGACGACCGGCCCGGCGCCGTCTATGACTCTGAAGCGGATGCAGCGACTGAAATCGACGCAGCCCTGGCGGCGGCCCAAGCCCGCGGCGCCGCCACGCTCATCGTGTTCGGAGCGAACTGGTGCCATGACAGCCGCGGCCTGGCCGCTCACCTTGCGGAGGACCCGGCCCTCGACGCCTTCATGGCCGAGGCCTACGAGACCATCTTCGTGGATATCGGTGAGCGCGACCGCAATCTCGATCAGCTCGCGCGGTTCGGAGTGGAGGCGGTCTACGGCACGCCGACGCCGGTGATCGTGAGCGCGGCCGGCCAGCCTGTGGCGGCCCAGACCGTCCATGCCTGGCGTACGGCGTACGACGCGGCAAGCGCCGATCTCGCGACCTATCTCGCCCGTCACGCGGGTGCGGCCGCAGCTCCGATCACAGCCGATGCGTCTGTCGATCTCGCGGCGGCGGCTGACGCCTGGCCGAGCTATCAGGCGGCGCTCGGCGCTATCGAGACGTTGCCGCAAGCGGACCAGGCCGACGCGCGCGCCTTCGCCCGGGGCATGGCGGTCTCCCTCGCCCGACTGTCGCTGGGCCGGGTGTCTCATGATCTGGGCTACGCTGCGGCCGACCGCGCCGACCTGGAGGCTCTGCAATCCGAACCCGGTGTCGATCTGGACGGTGCGGTGGCCGACCGGCTGTCGACATACGACCGGGACCTGGTCGCCCAATGGCGCGCGCAGCGCGATTAGCCCCGGACGCTTGCCGTTGTCACAAGGCGGGCGTAAAGCCTCGCCGATGAATGAAACGCCGCCCGCCTCCGTTCCAGCCAAAGCCGCGCGGCCGGCCGCGACGATCTTCGTCACCGCCACCGTGCTGATCGACGCTCTGGCTTTTGCGCTGATCATGCCGGTGCTGCCAGCCTTGCTGATGGAGCTTACAGGCGAAGGCGTCGCCGAGGCGGCGCGCTGGGGCGGGATCGCCACCTTCGTGTTCGCGCTGGCGCAGTTCTTCTGCTCGCCGGTGATCGGCGGATTGTCCGACCGCTTCGGACGGCGCCCGGTCCTGCTGCTGTCGCTCACCGCGCTGGCGATCGATTTCCTGCTCATGGGGCTGGCGCACGCCCTTTACGTCTTCTTCGCCGCGCGGCTCCTGTCGGGGATTTTCGCGGCGACCCACTCCACCGCCAACGCCTATATCGCCGACGTCCATCCTGCGGAGAAACGCTCCAGCCAGTACGCGATGCTGGGCGCGGCCATGGGGGCGGGGTTCGTGTTCGGCCCGGCGCTGGGCGGTTTGCTGGGCGAGCTGAGCCCGCGGGCGCCGTTCTTCGCGGCCGCCATGCTCGCCGGCGCCAATGCGCTTTATGGCTGGTTCGTGATTCCCGAAAGCCTGAGCGCGGACCGCCGCCGGGCGTTCTCCTGGCGCCGCGCCAATCCGTTCGGCACGCTCGCCCGCCTGCGCAAGGCGGAAGGGATCGGCGTGCTGGCGCTGGTCTATCTGTTCTCCCAGCTGGCGGGCTTCGTCTATCCAGCCGTGTGGGCCTATGTGGCGATCGCGAAATTCGCCTGGACCGAAGCCCAGATCGGGCTCTCGCTGGCGGCGTTCGGGATTATCTTCGTGCTCTCCCAGGCTGTGGTGACGCCCTTCCTTCTCAAACGCATCGGTGAGCGCCGGGCGATCTGGATCGCGCTGTCCATCGAGGCGGTCGCGCTGCTGGGCATCGCCTTCGCGCCCACCGGCGCCTGGGTCTATGTGTTTTTAAGCTTCGCCCTGATCACCGGCATGGAAGGCCCGGCCCTGCAAAAGGTGATGACCGAACGCGTCGCCGAGGACGCTCAGGGCGAGCTGCAAGGCGGGCTTTCGGCGCTGGGCGGCGTGGTCCTGATCGTCAGCCCGCTTTTGTACACCCAGCTCTTCTTCGCGTTTGAAAGCGGGCGGTTCGGCGTGGACTTCGCCGGCGCCCCCTTCGTGCTGGCGTCGGTGTTCTGCGCCTGCGGCGTGGCCCTGTTTCTGACCCGCACCAGGCGGACGGGGTGAGGGCTTACGCCTCCTCCTCGCTGGTCTCGCGCCGGTCCGGAGAAACCGAGTTCTGCAGCCAGGTGTCGCGCTCCGTCTCAAGCGATGGGAAGAGCGGTTCCAGACACCGGGGCCGCCAGTCCTCCAGGGCGAAGAAGCGCGCCTTGACGCTCTGGTGAAGGCGCGTCTTCGCCACAGGTTCGGGCAAAACCCGTGTGCGCTTGCCGGGCTTTTGAAGCCCGTTCGGCTTGGGCATGGCGGCCAGGGGATCGGGCCGGGCGATATCGGCGAGGTCCGGGTTGAAGCTCAGTCCCGCCGCCTCGGCCTCGCGCACCATCCAGAGCAGGGCCGCGTCGGCGAAGGGGCGCGCCTCGCGCTCTCCGCCGCCCACCCCGCCGTGATGGCCGGGAAACCACATCTCCACCACCTGGTCGTCGGGCGCCTTGTCGGAAGGCTGCATGGCCGTGACCGGAAACAGCTTGCGCTCCTCGTCCAGCGCGCAGGCGTGGCGGGCCCGCTTGACCGTGTGATTGATCTTGCAGTCATGGAAGCCGTGCGAGCGGTTGAAGAACCGGTCGAAGGGCAGGTTGTCGAACAGGTTCGGCATCCCGTTCATGCCCACCGTGTCGAAGCAGCCCAGCATCTCCACCGGGCGGCGCGGCCCGTGAGAGGCGCGAAAATCGCGCGCCTCCTTGTCGTCGGGCTTGACCGCTTCGGAGCGGTACATCTCGTAGGCTTCGTCGATCCAGTCCAGACGCGTGCGGCGAACCAGGCCGGAGGCGTAGATCAGCCCGCACAGCGAGCGCGCGGTGAACGCGCCGCGGGAGAACCCGAACACATAGATCCTGTCGCCATCTTCGTAGTTGCAGGCGAGGAAGCGGTAGGCGTCGAAGATCTTCTCTTCCAGCCCGTCGCCGATGGCGCCGCCGAGCATGCTTGTGATCCTGTCCGCCACCCCGTTCAGGAAATTGTCGTCGTCGGCGTCGAAGGCCGCACCGACTCCGCTGTCATAATAGACGATCTGCGGCGCGCCGTCGGTCTGGTTGTAGGCGGCCAGGTGCATTGCAAGCATGGCGATATTCGTGGGCGTTTTCTGGCGCAGGGTCTGCCAGGTTCCGTCACAGCAAACGATAAGGTGTTTCATCACCGCTTTTCCTATCCTGAGATTGCAACGATGCGCGACTCTTCGCGCTCCTGCAATCCCTAACGTAGCATGCGGTGTGGATCGGCGGATAAGTCAGGCGAGGCGGTGCTCCAGAACCGGCAGCATGCGGCCCGGCACGACCGTGGAGGGGCGGTCCTCCACCTTCACCGCGCCCATGGCGACATAGAACGCTTCGGCGTTGGGATCTGACAGGATGTCCAGGCGCACGCACCCGGCGCCGAGCGCCTGGCTCACCGCCCAGTCATAGAGCACCCGGCCAAGCCCCGTCCCGATGGCGTCCGGCGCGATGAACAGCAGGTAGAGCTCCATGGCCCGGCCGCGCGCGTCCTCCACGGGCTCGCACACCTGCGCCACGCCAAGAGGCGTCTCACCGCGCCAGGCCGCCATCACCCGGCCAGCCGTCAGAGCGGCCGGATCAACCCGAAGCTCCTGCGCCATCAGCGCCATCATCGCATCGTCATAGCCCCAATGGGCCTTGGACCGAAGGATCAGCCGGTTCAGCGTCTCGGCGCTTTCGGCGCGCGCAGGGCGCAGGGTGAAGGAAGGCATGGCGTGGCTCTCCAGCGTGCCTCCCTCTTCCCTCCAACGCGCGGTTCCGGGGAGGCTGCGTTCTTGTGACCGACGGCCTAAGCGTCCCGTCCCGACAACAACCCGATCAGATCCACCGCGCTGTCCGCGATCACGGTGCCGGGCGGATAGACCGCTGCGGCGCCCATGTCTTTCAGCGTCGGCACGTCCGAGGGCGGGATCACGCCGCCGACGACGATGAGCATGTCGCCGCGGCCCTGGGCCTCCAGTTCCCGTTTCAATTCAGGCACCAGGGTGAGGTGGCCGGCGGCCAGCGAGGAGGCGGCGACCACGTGGACGTCGTTCTCCACCGCCTGGCGCGCGGCTTCTTCCGGGGTCTGGAAGAGCGGGCCGATATCCACGTCCCACCCCAGATCGGCGAAGGCGGAGGCGACCACTTTCTGGCCTCGATCATGGCCGTCCTGGCCCATTTTCGCGATCAGGATGCGTGGGCGCCGGCCTTCTTCGTCTGCGAACTTGTCGGCGGCGGCCAGCGCCGCCTTGACCTTCGCGTCATCGCCTGAGGCTTTCAAATACACCCCCTGTACCGACTTGATCTCGGCCTTGTGGCGGCCGAAGACCTTTTCCATGGCGTCGCTCATCTCGCCCACCGTGGCGTAGGCGCGCGCCGCCTCGACACAGGCGGCCAGAAGATTGCCGGACCCGGCCGCCGCTTCGGTGAGGGCGTCAAGCGCCGCATCCGTGGCGGCCTGGTCGCGCTCGGCGCGCAGCCGCTTCAGCTTCTCCAGCTGTTCGGTGCGGACCTTCTTGTTGTCCACCTTCAGCACCGGCACGTCTTCGGGCTCGGTGAGGCGGAATTTGTTCACGCCGACAATGGTCTGCAGCCCGGAGTCGATTTTCGCCTGGGTGCGCGCGGCGGCTTCCTCGATGCGCAGCTTGGGCACGCCCTCCTCGATGGCCTTGGCCATGCCGCCCAGCGCGTCGATCTCCTCGATATGGGAGAGCGCGCGGGCCGCCAGGTCATGGGTGAGGCGCTCCACATAATAGCTGCCGCCCCAGGGATCGATGGCGTCGGTGAGGTGGGCCTCGCTCTCCAGCACCAGCTGGGTGTTGCGTGCTATCCGGGCCGAGAAATCGGTGGGCAGGGCCAGCGCTTCGTCCAGACTGTTCGTATGCAAACTTTGTGTGTGTCCGTCCACGGCCGCGAGCGCCTCCACCGCGGTCCGCGCGACATTGTTGTAGACGTCCTGGGCGGTCAGCGACCAGCCGGAGGTCTGGCAATGGGTGCGCAGGCTCAAGGACTTGGGATTCTTCGGGTCGAAGCGGTCCCTGACCAGGTTCGCCCACAACAGGCGTGCGGCGCGCAGCTTGGCCACCTCCATGAAATAATTCATGGAAACACCCCAAAAGAAGGACAGACGCGGGGCGAAGGCGTCCACGTCCTGCCCGGCCTCCACGCCGGCGCGAATGTAATCAAGCCCGTCGGCGATGGTGTAGGCCAGCTCGATATCGGCGGGGGCGCCGGCCTCCTGCATGTGATAGCCGGAGATGGAGATCGAGTTGAAGCGCGGCATTTCCTGCGCGGTGTAGGCGAAAATGTCCGAAATGATGCGCATGCTCGGCTGAGGCGGGAAGATATAGGTGTTGCGCACCATGAATTCTTTCAGGATGTCGTTCTGGATCGTCCCTGAAAGCTTCGCATGTGAAATCCCCTGCTCCTCGGCGGCCACGATATACAGCGCCATGACCGGCAGCACCGCCCCGTTCATGGTCATGGAGACGCTCATCTCGTCCAGCGGAATCCCGTCGAAGAGCTGGCGCATGTCCAGAATTGAGTCGATGGCTACGCCCGCCATGCCCACATCGCCGATAACCCTTGGATTGTCAGAGTCATAGCCGCGGTGTGTGGCCAGATCGAAGGCCACCGAAAGCCCCTTCTGCCCGGCCGCCAGATTGCGCCGGTAGAACGCGTTGGAATCCGCCGCCGTGGAGAAGCCGGCATATTGCCGGACCGTCCAGGGGCGCTGGACATACATGGTGGGATAGGGGCCGCGGTGGAACGGGGCGAGGCCCGGGTGTCCGTCAATGAAATCAAGCGTATCGCGGTCTTCCGCCGTGTAGGCGGCCTTGACGTCGATCTCTTCGGCCGGCGTCCAGGCGCTGCGCGCCGACGCATCGGCCGCGCCGGTCTCCAGCGGGCCCAGGGGCAGGGTGGTGAAATCGGGATGGCTCACGGCTGGACTCCCGTGGCGGCGTGGGCGCGGCGCGAGTCATCAAGGGCATCGCTACGCATGTTAATGAAGTGATCGATTCCGGCCAGCTCATCGGGCTTTCCGGCGACCCAGACCTCAGTCGCGCCGGCGGCCTTGAGCAGCTTGGCCAGGGCCTCGGCTTTTTCCTGATACGCCGCATCAGTCCCGCAGATCACCGCCAGGCGGGCCCCGGAGGCGGCGAACGCCTCGGCGCAGGCTTCGATGGTGCGATGGGCTTCGGGGGCGAGGGCCTCCACTCCGCCCACGGCCAGGCGGTTGGCGGCGAATCCTGCGCGGGCGTTGAACTCGGCGAGGTCGCCCAGGGTCGCCAGGAAGGCGCGAGGACGCGCCCCGGTCCGGGCCTGGAAGGCGTCGGCGGCGTCGCGCAGATCTTCGAACGGGGCGGCCAGACGAATAAAGCTCAGCGGCGTCCATTCCGGCTCCGGCAGGGGCAGGACGCGGACCTGCGCGCCGGAGGCGGCGGCCTTTAGTTTACCTGTGAAGGGTTGCGGTTCGATCGCCGGCGCGTCGAGCGTCGGCGGGGTGTAGGAGAGCCGCTCGGTCTCCACCGCCCGCGCGTCGAGCTCAGGGTAATGGCTCACCCCGATAAGGCTTTCCGAGCCGGCCGCGTACCGGGCGAGCCGGTCGGCTCTGACCTTGGCGATGTCGCCCTGCAGCCAGCCGCTCTTCACCGTCTCGAAAAGGCCGCCGCGCCGCTCGATCTCCTGGAACACGGTCCAGCCGGCTTCGGCGAGGCGAACCCCAAGGGTTTCATGGAGATAGCCGCCGCCGGCCGGGTCGGCGACCTTGCCCAGATGGCTCTCCTCCATAAGCATGACCTGGAGATTGCGCGCCAGGCGGCGGGCGAAGCGGGTCGGCGCGCCGATGGCGTCGGTGAAGGGGCGCACCGTGATCGTGTCCGCGCCCCCGGCCGCCGCGCCCAGGCCGGCGCAGGCGTTGCGGATCAGATTGGTGTAAGGATCGCGCCGGGTCAGCATGCGGGCGCTGGTGATCGCCTGCAGGCTCATGGCGCGCTTGTCCTCGCTGACGCCGAACGCCTCCAGAACCCGCGTCCAGGCCCGGCGCGCGGCGCGCAGCTTGGCGATGGTCAGGTGGATGTCGGCGTCGGCGGCCATGGCGAATTCCAGAGCGCCCGCGGCCTGGTCCGGAGTGAGGCCGTGATCGATGAAGGCGCGCATATAGCTCGCCCCGCCTGCGCACACGAAGGCGATCTCCTGGGCGTCCGAACCGCCCGCCTCGTGGGGGGCGGTTGCGGTTATCGAGACCACCTTGATCTTCGGGAAACGCTCGGCGCAGCAGGCCGCCGCCTCGGCGGTGCGCTTCAGCCGCTCGGGCAGGTCCGCCGCGCCGCCGCCGGCCAGCGATTTCTGCCCGATGGGAGACAGTCCCAGACCGCCCTGAAGCACTTTTCCGTCAAGGCCCTCGCTGTCGTACAGCGCGAGCAGCAGCGCGGCGTGCTGCGGCGCCATCCGGCTCGGCGCGAAATGGATCGGGGCGAGGTCGAGCATGACTCCGTCGAGGGCGATCCTCAGCTCGTCCAGGGTCCGCGCCGCGCAGCCGCTTTCGCCAAGCGGATCAAGCTTCAGGGTGATTTCGCTCACCCCGCCGGCAAGGTCAGCGAGGATCGCCTGATTGGCGGCTTTGGGGTCGGGGTGCTCGACACTCTGGCGGATCGCCCAGGGCAGGAATTCATCGCGCTCGGCCGCGCCGCCGCGAATAAACGGCGCCGCCCCCGGCATGCCGATATCCCCGGCTTCATCAAGGTCCTCGCGGGTGAAGAGCGGCCCGCGCGCAATCCCGTCCAGGGTCCGGCGGACCAGCCGGTCCAGGGGCGCGCCTTTCAGCGCAGCTTCAGCCTCCTTGCGCCAAAGCGCGGTGTCGGCGGCCGGAAATCCCCCGGCGAAGGTGTGGAGAGACTTGGTCATGGCGCAGTGTCTAAACCGCACGCGGCCTTGAGGGAAGAAGGCCCGGGCACCGGGATAGCGGCGTGGGATCTCCGACCGGGCGCCGCGCGCCCGTACGCTCTGCTTCAATCGAGAATATTGCAGAAGAGGTGCTCCACATGTCCGACGCCACCCCCCGCCTGGGCCTGCCCTGGCTGATGCCCGCCCAGGCCCAGAAGCATGTCACGGTGAATGAGGCGCTGGGACGGCTGGACTCTCTCGTGGGCGCGTCGGTGGCGAGCCGGACCGCCGCGGGGCAGCCCGCGGAGCCGCAGGACGGGGTGGCCTACATCCTCCCGGCGGGCGCAGAAGGAACCGACTGGGAGGATTTCTTCGAGCACGATCTGGCGCACTTTCAGGACGGGGCGTGGGCGCGAATCGCGGCGCGGACCGGTCTCATCGCCTACGTGGCGGATGAAGGCGGGCTGGTGGTGTTCGACGGCTCTGCGTGGGTGTCGGCGGGCGCCGGCATAGCGGCGCTTGAAAACCTTCAGGGCCTGGGAGTCGGGACCGTGTCCGACACCGCGAACCCGTTCGCCGCCAAGCTCAACGGAGCGCTCTGGACCGCACGGTATGAAGGCGAGGGCGGCACCGGCGATCTGCGCTGCGCTCTGAACAAGGAGGCCCCGGGCGACACGCTGTCTGTAGTCTATCAATCCGACTGGTCGGGCCGGGCCGAGATCGGTCTGACCGGATCCGACGATCTGTCGATCAAGGTCTCCGCTGATGGCGCCGCGTGGACCGAGGCGGTTCGCATTGATCGCGAGGACGGGAGCCTCAACCTGGCGGGCGGCTTGCGCATCGCCGGTTCGCCCGCCGCTTCCCTGCTCTTTACGCCCGGCGGAGATGGGGTGGTGTCCATCTGGCGCCTTGACGCATCACACGGCCCGCTGCCGCGCAGCGTGGTGATCGGCTCGGTGGCGGGAGACCGGATCACGCTCAGCGCTCCCGATGTCCCCCAGTTCACCAGCGCCGCCATGACGACGGGGGCGAGCCTGCTGAGGATCTGGAACAGCTCCAGATCGCCGGAGGAATCCGCGTGGCTGAAGGCCGCGCCGGACTGGGGCGCGGGAAACCGGATTCTTCAAGTGACCGATCCTGCCGACATCACGGGATGGTCGCCGGGCGACGTCGTGCGGGTGGGCGAGCCGGCGCCCGACGGAAGCTGGGTGTGCGCGATCGACGTGTCGCCGATGATGCGGCAGGTGTTCGGCGCCGAATTCCCGCAATCGGGATTAATGGTCAAAGCCGTCCTGATCAGCGAGACCGCCGGCGACCAAATCTCCCTGTCTCCCACCGGTGAAAGCGGAAGCTACGCCGCCGCGGCGATCACGAGCGCGCCGGGGCTTGCCGCCGGCGCCGGCGTGACCGTCGTCGCCTGCACGCAAGCGTCGCCGATCTCGAATTCGAATCTCGTCCTGGTGCGCGAAGGGTTCGCTGCGCAAGCCAGCCTGGAGCTGATCAGCGTGTCCGGCGTCTTCAGATGACCGAGGGGAAATGGTGCCGCTAGAGTGAATTGAACACTCGACCTCTCCCTTACCAAGGGAACGCTCTACCCCTGAGCTATAGCGGCGCAACGGTGCGGGCGCAGGCCCAACGCGTTGGAGAGGGGGCTATACCCCATCATGATCGCGCCGCCAAGGGCGGGCTTGACGCTTGTTGCAGACGATTGCACTTGAGGGATCATGAGCGAGAAATCCCAGTCAAAAAAGGCCGGATCGGAAGCGCCCGGCGAGCGTGAGCGCCGCCTCGCCGAGGCCTTGCGCGCCAATCTGAAGCGGCGCAAAGCTGCAAAAAGACCTGAAAAGGACGCTGATGCGCCCTGATATGGCCGCACGCGCCGCTTGGCTTTTGCGTTAGTCAGGCGCCGGCGCCGCGGGCGCCTCCGGATTTGTACGAAAGGGATTTCATGGATCGCATCATCATCCGCGGCGGACCGCGTCTGAACGGACGCATCGAGATTTCCGGAGCGAAGAATTCCGCGCTGAAGCTCATGGCTGCCTCGCTGCTCACCCATGAGACGCTGACCCTGACGCGCATGCCGCGCCTGGCCGACACGCGGTTTCTCGGCAAGCTTCTTGATCATCTCGGAGTGGATGTGCGTGAGGAGGAGCCGTCCCGACTGGTGCTGAAGGTCGGCGAAATTCCCGACCCCTTCGCCCCCTATGAACTGGTGCGCAAGATGCGCGCGAGCTTCAACGTTCTCGGCCCGCTGGTGGCCCGCGAGGGCCGCGCGAAGGTGTCGCTGCCGGGCGGCTGCGCCATCGGCGCACGTCCGGTGAATCTGCACCTTGAGGCGTTGGAGGCTCTGGGCGCGCAGATCGATGTCAGCGAAGGCTATGTCAACGCCGTCGCGCCGTCCGGCGGGCTTCGCGGGGCCCGGGTGACCTTCCCCATGGTTTCCGTGGGCGCCACCGAGCACGCCATGCTCATGGCGGTGCTGGCCAAGGGCGAAACGGTTCTGGAGAACTGCGCCCGCGAGCCCGAGATCGCCGATCTTGCCGGCTGCCTCATCGCGATGGGGGCGAAGATCGAAGGCGCAGGCGAGGACACGATCCGCATCCAGGGCGTGGAGTCCCTCTCCGGCGCGCAATGGGAGGTCTGCCCCGACCGCATCGAGACCGGCACCTACGCCATGGCGGCGGTGGCCACGGCCGGCAAGGTGACGCTGGACGGCGCGGTGCACGACCATAACGGGGCGCTCTGGCACGGGTTGGCGCGGGCCGGCGCCAAGGTGACGCTGGAGGAAGGTGCGGTGACGGTGGAGCGCGAACCCGGACCGCTCAAGCCGGTGGACATTCAGACCGCGCCCTATCCGGGCTTTCCCACCGACCTACAGGCGCAATTCATGGCGCTCATGGCGCTGGCGGACGGCGCCAGCATGATCCGCGAAACCATATTCGAGAACCGCTTCATGCACGCCCCGGAGTTGTCGCGCCTCGGCGCCAACATTCAGGTGCGCGGCAACGAGGCCCTCGTGCGCGGTCCCGCCACCCTGAAGGGCGCGCCTGTGATGGCGACCGATCTGCGCGCCTCGGTAAGCCTTGTCATCGCCGGCTTGTGCGCCGAAGGTGAGACGTCGGTGAGCCGCATCTATCACCTTGATCGCGGGTTCGAGCGCCTCGAGGAGAAACTGTCGGCGTGCGGGGCGGATATCAGACGCGAGAGCGAGAAGGAGAGCGCCTGACATGGTCGAGGCCAGGCCGCTGAAACTCATTGCGCAGGAGCCGGAGGAAGTCACCGCCTTGTCCGCCGCCCTTCAGGATGCGGTGGGCAAGATCGGCGATTTTCTCTACGAGCCGACGAAAGCCCGCTTCACGCTGGTTCTGAACCGCTATCGCTGGGAGGCGGGCGCCCGCCGCAAGGACAAGGGCGAGCGCGTGCGCGCCGCGATCCAGGCCGGTTCGGTCACAGCGGCCCAGTCGAAGCGCCTGCGCCAGGACGCAGACGATGCGGTCGTATGCCTGCTCTCCCTCACGTTCGAACCGGGGGAGGCGCCGGGCGGGGCTTTGGTGTTCACCTTCGCCGGCGGCGGCGAGCTGCGCCTGGAGGTGGAGTGCGTGGACCTGGTGCTCGCCGACATTTCCGAGCCCTGGCGCGCTGTGCGCCGGCCGGCCCATCCCGATGACGACGCCGACGCCGGGACTGCGGCGGGCGGCCAACCTTCACGGCGGGCGGGACCATGAGCGAGCAGCATCTGGTTTCGGTGGAGCTTGACCAGGCCTCCATCGGCAAGGCCGACGAGAATGTCGAGCACGAGCGCCGCGTGGCGATCGCCGATCTTCTTGAGAGCAACTTGTTCAAGCCCGCGGGATCCGATCATGGGCCCTACGCCCTGCGCCTCGCCATCGAGGATCAGCGCCTGGTGTTCGACGTGACGAAAGCCGACGGCGCCCCGGTGCGGGTCTTCGTGTTTTCGCTGGGGCCGCTGCGGCGCATCATCAAGGATTATTTCCTGATGTGCGAGAGCTACTACACCGCCGTGCGCGACGCCCCGCTGGGCCAGATCGAGGCGATCGACATGGGCCGCCGCGGCGTTCACAATGAAGGCTCGGCGCTGCTGCGCGAACGCCTCGAGGGCAAGATCGAGGTGGATTTCGACACCGCCCGGCGCCTGTTCACGCTGATCTGCGCGCTGCACCGGAGAGGGGCGTGAGCGAAGCGCCAGAGCCGCCGGCCGTCGTCTTCGTCTGCGCACGAAACGCCGTGCGCTCGCCCATGGCGGAAGCTCTGTGGAGGTTGCGCTTCGGAGCCGAGTCGCGCGCGACTTCGTGCGGGGTCGCCCCCGCCAGCCTGCCTGACGGGCACATGATCACGGTGATGGGTGAGAAGGGGGTGGACCTGTCCGGGTATGAATGTCGCGACATCGCCGACATCGCCGACGCGCCCGCCGATCTGGTCGTGTGCCTGGCCCAGGATGTCGCCGACGAGGCGCGCGCCTTCGCCGACAAGCGCGGGGCGGCGTATGCGCTGTGGGCGCTGGAGGACCCGGCTTATTACGCCGCGCGCGATCGCTTCATGGCGCTGGCCGCCTTCCGCGCGGCGCGCGACGCGATCGAGTCGCGCATTCTCGCTTTCGATGCGGAATCCGGTCACGATCACGCCGGTTGAGCGCAGCGCGCTCGACGGCAGGGGGGTTCTGCTCCTATATAGCGCGCGAACCGCGAGGCGGCGCATGCGTTGACCCGCTGCGCCGCGCTGAAACGCGTAGCAAGACAGAGATTGAGGACGAGGAGCCGTATGGCGAAAGAAGAACTTCTGGAGTTCCCGGGCGAAGTCGTGGAACTGCTTCCCAACGCGACCTTCAAGGTCAAGCTGGAGAACGACCACGAAATCATCGCCCACACCGCGGGCAAGATGCGCAAGAACCGCATCCGCGTGCTGGCGGGCGACAAGGTGCTGGTCGAGATGACGCCTTACGACCTGACCAAGGGGCGCATCACCTATCGCTTCAAGTAGGCCCGTGCCCGGCGATCCCCAACGGCCTCGGCTCGTTCTGGCGAGCGCCTCTCCGCGGCGGCGAGACCTTCTCGCGCAGATCGGCGCGCCCGCCGACCAGATCGCTCCTACCGACATTGACGAAACCGAGCGCCCCGGCGAGACGCCGCGCGGGCTCGCTTTGCGTCTGGCCGAGGGCAAGCTCGCGGCCGCCGTCCATCCGGGCTGCTTCGTGCTGGCCAGCGACACGGTGGTCGGCGTTGGACGGCGAATCCTGCCCAAGACCGAAACGCGCAGCGCGGCCGAGGCCTGCCTTCGCCTGATGAGCGGGCGCAATCACCGGGTCTATACCGGGGTGGCGGCGCGCAGCCCGGACGGCCGCGAATCGAGCCGGGTGGTGGAGACGCGCGTGGCGTTCAAACGTCTGGATGAAGCTGAAATCACCGCCTATCTCGACTCAGGCGAGTGGGAAGGCAAGGCGGGCGGTTACGGCATACAGGGCCGCGCCGGCGCCTATATTGAAAACCTGATCGGCAGCTATACCGGCGTGGTCGGCCTGCCGGTCTATGAAACCCGCCAGATTCTGGTGGGGCTGGGATACCGGTTTTGAGAATCGTCGCCTCTGACAATATCGGTGAAACCCGCGCCGCCGTGCTGGACGGCGACCGCGCCGTGGAGCTGCATCTGGAGCGCTGGAGCGAGCGTGCGACACGCGCGGTGCGCGGCGAAGTCTTCCGCGCTCGGGTGAAGAAAGTCGACGCCTCCATCAACGGGGCCTTTTGCGATATCGGCAAGGGCAAGGAGGGCTTTCTGCCCTTCGGCAAGGCCGGCCGCCCTGATGAGGTCCGCGAGGGTGCGGCCGTCGGCGTGCAGATCGCCCGCGAGGAATTCCAGGAAAAAGGTCCGACCCTCACCCTGTATGAGGTGGAGCCCGGCGAGGCGCCGGAAACCATCGCCGCGGCCCCGCCCCTGGCCGAGCGCCTGGCCATGATGTTCGACGCGCCGGTACGGACGCCGAAAGAGGCCGAGATCGAGCTGGACGAGCTGTTCGACGCCGCCCTCGAACCGGTCGTTGCGTTACCGGGCGGCGGCCGGTTGATCATCGAGCCCGTGACCGCGCTCACCGCCATTGACGTGGACGCGTCGGGGCGCAAGGCGCCGGGCGGGACGCACAAGCTGGCGCTCGACCTCAACCGCGCCGCGGCGCGCGAGGCCGGCCGCCAGATCCGCCTGCGCGGGATCGGCGGCGTCGTCGCCATCGATTTCCTTCCGTTGAAGAAGAAGGCCGATCAGGCGACCCTCGCCCGGACCCTGCAGGGCGCCTTCCGAAACGATCCGGCCAAGGTCGACATCGCCCCGGCCAGCCGGTTCGCGGTGGTGGAGCTCGCCCGGCAGCGCCTTGGCCGCGCCCTGCACGAGATCAGCTGGGAGCGGTTCGGCGTCGAAAGCGTCGAGACCGCTGCGCTGTCCGCCCTGCGGGCCCTGGAGCGTGAAGGCCGGGCGAACCGGGCCGCGAAGCTGGAGATCCGCGCCGGCGCAGAGATTCATGGCTGGCTTGACGCCGATCCGATCGGCTGGCGCAAGGCGGCCAAGGCCCGGCTCGGCGACCGGTTCACGCTCTCGCTCGCCGAAGGGGCGCATCCTCGAAACCATGATGTCGGTGTGTTGCGATGAGCAAAACCAAGACCCTGCCGCCCTGTCCCATGTGCAAGCAGCCGGGCGTTTACGAGTTTCGGCCCTTCTGTTCGAAGCGCTGCGCCGACGCCGATCTCGGCAAATGGTTCTCAGGCGCCTATGCGGTGCCGGGAGAGCCGGTGGATCCGGAGGCGCTGCCTCCGGAAGAGCGCGACGAAGACTAGGGCCGACCGCCCGTTCACCTGCATTTGATTTCGTTAAGCATCGCGGCCCTATACCCGCCGGGCAAACGAATTCGATTGGGAAAAGGGGTCGGTCATGAAGTTTTCCGCATTCGCCACCGTGATGGTGTCTATCGCCGCTGGTGCGCCCGCGCTCGCTCAGGAGGCCGCCTCGGGCTTCACGTTCGAGGGCTCGACGCGGGTTCGCTATGAAACCTTGTCTGCGCCCTTCCGCGCTGGCCGCGAAGGTTCCGACCAGCAGATCAGCTGGCGCACGCGGGCGTTGGGCGAATACCGGGCGGACAGCCTGACCTTCGGCGCGGAGTTCTTCGACGCCCGGGCCTGGCTCACCGATGAGGGTTCGGTGCTGTCTTCGACCGCCATCAACACGCTGGAGATCCTGCAGGCCTATGTCCGCGCGGACATCGAAGGCGGCGAGCTTCAGGCCGGCCGCTTCGTGATGAATGTCGGCTCGAAACGCCTGGTGGGCGAAAACTCGTTCAGGAACCACCCCAACACGTTCGAGGGGGTGCGCGGCGCCTTCACTCTGGCTGAAGGGGTCACGCTGGACGCGTTCTACACCGCGCCGGTCACCCGTAAGCCTGGCGACCGCGCCAGCCTTCTGGACAATGACCACGCGTTCGACGAGGGCGATTGGGACACGAGGTTCTGGGCGGCCCATCTCACCCGCGCCGATCTGGCGCCGGGCGTGGATGGTGAAGTCTATCTCTACGGCCGCAACACCGACGCCGGCGAGGACCTCTACACCGTGGGCGCCCGGCTGTCCGGCGAACGCGGCGCAGTGGATTTCGATTTTGAAGCCATGTGGCAGACCGGCGAGACCGCCGGCGGCCTGGACGTCGCCTCCAATCTGGTGTTCGCCGAAGCGGGATACCAGTTCGAGGGCGCCTGGTCTCCGCGCCTGTCCGGACAGGTCATCTACGCGTCGGGCGACGAGGACGCCGGCGATGCGGACTGGAACCGCTTCAACAGCCTTTACGGCCTGCGGCGCGGCGCGCTCGGCCAGACGGGAATTTTCGGACCGCTGGATCTGGAGAACATCATCGCGATCGGCGCCCGTCTTGAAGTCAAGCGCGGGCCGGTGAACGCCCACGTGCTGGTTCAGGATCTGTCTCTGGCTTCCGACACCGACCGCTGGCGGCGGTCCGGCCTTCGCGACGTCACCGGCGGGTCCGGAGATCATGTGGGGCAGTTGATCGACACGCGGCTGCTCTGGTGGGTGAAGCGCGACGTGCTGCGTCTGGAGGTGGGAACGGCGGTCCTGTTCAAGGGCGATTTCGCCGAGGACGCGCCCGGTGCGCCGCAAACCGACGATTCGCTTTACAGCTACGTGATGCTGACGCGGAGCTTCTAGGCTTCGATACGGACGAGACCGCGCACGGCGCCGGCCGGACTTCAGGTCCGGCCGGCGTTTGCATGTGAATCAGGCGTGTGTTTACGAGCGCGTCTTCAAGCGGCGGCCGCGGCGTTCTTGCGCATCTTCCAGAAGCGCAGCGCCCGCTCGGCGTCGCCGGGATCGAGCGCGTCGTAGACCTTGCCGATGTCGCGCGCGTCGTTGAACGCGCCCTCCTTCGCGCCCTGGCGCAGCACTGCTATGGTGACGAACAGCGCCTTGTCGACGCCGGCCGCCTTGCAGATCAGCGCCAGCCCGTCCGGGCTTTCATGGTCCAGCGCCTTGCGGGCGGCGAAGTAGTCGACGCCGGTGAGCTCGGCGAAACCGACGCAGAAATGGATCGTCTTCTTTTCGCGTAGGAGCCGGATCAGAAGCGTGCCGTCGAGTTCCTTGCGTACGCGCTTGGCGGCGATGAACCGGCGGGCCTCGGCGATGTCCTTGTCTTCCGCGATGCGCGTTTCCAGCCGGTGCTGGGAGGCGGCCAGGGCGGCTTCCAGCACCCCGGGCTCGAGCGTGTCGAACCGGTCCTGGATGCGGGCGCGCAGCGTGGTGTTCACCACCAGCATGAGATCGTTCAGAAGATCGGCGGGGGCGTCTTCGCGCGCCACCAGGGGCGCCTGGAGCAGCTCGCTGTCTTCCGCGCGCCGCGCGACGGTCTCGAAGGCGTCGCGTGAGAGTTTCGCGCCAGTGTTGGAGACCAGCTTCGCGACGGTATGGTCGTCACCTTTTTCCACGATCGCGTGGGAGAGACGTTCGCCCAGCTCGGCGCGGGCGGCGATGGCGCTCATGTGCGCCTGCGTGGATTCGTGGACGATGGTGACCAGGTCTTCTTCCGACAATACGCCGGAGCGTGACAGGATCGGTCCGGCCACTTCGATGGCGTCCCGGGCAAGCTGAAGGATCAAACCTCTGGGCGCGAACGGCGCGTCGGCGAAACGGCGGGCGAGCTCCTCGCGGGCGTCCTGGGCGGTCTGGCTGGCGAGGCTTTGAAGCACCTCGTCGAACTGGCGCTGGGCGCCGCTGTCATGCTTGGGCGGCGCGTCGAAGAACAGGTCCGTCACTTCACGCAGCAGGGCGCGCCGGCGCTCGGAGGATTTCTCCTTGGCGAGCTGGGTGAGCTTGTGCAGCTTGCTGGGTACGGCCATGGCGGCGCTCCGCTCGTCAATTCTTGCGAGACTATCGATCATCCATACGCGGGGTAAAGAAACCGTGCGCGCGAACGCGTTTATCGAGGTTTACACAACCTTTCTTAGGCTCGGCCTTGTCGCGTTCGGCGGCCCGACGGCGCACCTTGCGCTGTTTCGAACCGTCTTCACCAAGCAGCGGGCCTGGCTGAGCGAGGCGCGCTTTGATTCGGTGATGGCGCTGTGCCAGTTCTTGCCGGGTCCGGGGTCGAGCCAGACCGCCGCCGCGATCGGGTGGGAGCGGGCGGGTCGTGCGGGGGCTCTCGCTGCAATGGCCGGCTTTGCGACTCCGTCCCTGGTGTTGATGGGGTTCGCCGGCTGGGGCGTGACGGCCTTCGCCGATCTTGTCGGATCGGGCGTGATCGGAGGCCTGCTGTCTGCGGCGGCGGCGGTGGTGGCGAACGCGGTGCTGGCCATGGCGCAGAGGCAGGCGGCTTCGCTGGCCGGGACGGTCGTCGCGGGCCTGACCTTCATAACCGTGGTCGCCGCTGGGCTCAGCGCCGTTCCGCTGGCCGCGGTGCAGCCTGCAATGATCGTTTTGGGTGGACTGGCGGGAGCCGTGGTTTTCAAGAACGCCGATCCGGGCGGAGACCAGGGCGGAGATCCGGGCGGCGGCCGCGCCAGACGGGAGCCGGGACGGGGGCGGGACGCCGTGGTCTGGCTCGCGGCGTTCGCCGCCTTGCTGGCGGGCCTGCCGTTTCTTGCGGCGGGAGGCGACGCCGCCGCCCTGGCCGACACCGCGTACCGGGCCGGGGCGCTCGTCTTCGGCGGCGGTCATGTGGTGCTTCCGCTTCTGCAGGCGGGCGCAGTTCCGGAGCTGGTGGATCAGGAGCGGTTCCTCGCCGGCTACGGGCTCGCTCAGGCGATCCCCGGTCCGCTCTTCACGTTCGCAGCGTTTCTTGGCGCCGCAACGGCCGAGACTCCCCTTGAGGCTGCGGCGTACGCGCTGTTGGCGGGCGCCATGATCTTCGCACCCGGGCTGTTGCTGGTTTACGCCGCGCTGCCGGCCTGGAGCCGGTTGCAGACCGATAAACGGGCTCGATCGGCGATCGCTGGCGCTGCGGCGGCGGTGACCGGCGTGCTGGCCGCTGCGCTGATTGATCCGGTGCTCCTGGCTGTACCGCGCGAGCCGGCCGCCTTCGCGATCCTCACCGCTGCGTTTTTCGCGTTGCGGTGGGGCGGGGTCGCGCCGCCGCTGGTCATCCTCGCGGCCGGCCTGGCCGGCTGGACGCTGCTTTAGCCGCCCTCGAGCGCGTCGCCGCGCTCGCCGGGCGCGGCGAGGCCGTCCGCTTCCATAAGCGCGGCGCGTTCGCGGGCGCTCGGTGCACGCTCGGCGGCGGCGTCGATGCGCGCGGCGAGGCTCTCCGACAAGCCGGTCACGGCGCCGGGGTGCGGAATAGGCGTCGCCGCCGCGCCATGGATGTCGCAGCGCGGCGCGCGCCCGGTCCATCCCATGCGCCAGGTCCAGGCCTGGCAGGCCGGGCGGCCGGCGCACACGGCCGCGCACGCCTGGGCGCTTTCGCCGGCCAGCCCGTCAAGGCGTTCCAGCGTCGGGCCCCGGCGGGCATGGCCTTCGAGCACGCCGCCACCGGACGGTTCAACCGAACTCCAGGGTGCTCCGGCGAGCGCGGGTTCGGCGGCGAGCAGGGTCGCTAGAACAAGGCCGGTGATCGTGATCATGATTTCAGCGTGCACCGGGCGGATTAAAAAACCGTCGCCGGCGCGGCGCCGTATTGCGCGAGGGGCGGGGGCCCGCTAACGCTGCGCGGCTTTCACATGCGGAGACGATGATGGCCAGCAGCGACGGCGAGACCGGGCCCGGAAAGGCGCTGAAGCGCTTTGTGGAGAGCACGGGTTTCCGCAATGCGATCACGACCTTGATCCTTATCAACGCAGCGATCCTGGGCTTGACGACCTATCCTCTGCCGGAGCGGGTCATCGACTGGCTGCACTATGCGGACATGGCGATCATCGGTGTTTTCGTTGTTGAAATCATTCTGAAATTGATCGTCCAGAGGGCGCGGTTCTTCCGCTCGCCCTGGAACTGGTTCGACTTCACCGTGGTGGCGCTTTCGCTTATCCCGGACGCGGGCGCGTTCACCGTGCTCAGGGCCTTGAGAGTCTTGCGGCTTTTCCGCCTGTTCTCGACGGTCCCGGAAATGCGCTCGGTGGTCGAGGCGCTGGCCCGGGCGATCCCGGGCATGGGCGCTATCATGCTGGTTCTAGCGGTGATTTTCTATGTCGGCGCGGTCATGGGCGCCAAGCTGTTTTCCGGCACGCACCCGCAATTCTTCGCCGATCTGGGCGCCTCGGCGTTCACGCTGTTTCAGGTGATGACGCTGGAGAGCTGGTCCATGGGGGTGGCCCGCCCGGTGATAGCGGAGCATCCGTTCGCCTGGATCTTCTTCGTCGGCTTCATCGTGCTGACCAGCTTCGCGGTCCTGAACCTGTTCATCGCGGTGATCGTGGACTCCATGCAGTCGAAGCATTTCGACGCGGAGACCGAGCGCCAAGCCGAAGCCCATGACGAGCGCGAGGTGCTGGTCAGCGAGGTGCGGGCCCTGCGCACCGAGCTCGCCGAGCTGAAATCCCTGCTTCAGTTGTCTTCAGCGTCTGGGGCGTCCGGATCCAGCATGGCGTCGAAGCGCGACGACAGCGACGAGTAGAACGCGGCCAGCGTCTCCTCGCGGGCGGTGCGCCGGCGCGGGGCGGGCGAAGACAGGGGCGCCGGCTCCAGACCCTCATGGGCCTCCACCATGAAGCGCCGCCAGATATCAGCCGGCAGCGAGCCGCCGGTGACGTCGCGCATGGGGGTGTCGTCGTCATTGCCCACCCAGACCCCGGCGGCCATATGGCCGGTATAGCCGAGGAACCAGGCGTCGCGGCTGTTCTGGCTGGTCCCGGTCTTGCCCGCCGCGCGCCGGCCGGGCAGCTGGGCGCGCGCGCCGGTGCCGTCCAGGATCACGCTTTCCAGCATGGTGGACATGGCGCGCGCGTTTTCCCGGCTGATCACCTGATCGCCGGGGCGCGGGGATTCCGCGCTCCATAATATCTCGTTGCGGCGGCTGCGGATCTCGGTGATCAGGACCGGCTGCGTGGCCCGGCCTTCATTGGCGAAGACGGCGAAGGCGGCGGTGAGGTCGATGAGGCGCACCTCACCGGAGCCCAGCGCCAGGGCGGGCACGGGGTTGAGCGTCGTGGTGATCCCCAGGCGCCGGGCCATGTCGGCGACGGCCTCGACGCCCACCTCCGCGCCGACCTGGGCGGCGACGGTGTTGATGGAGCGTTTCAGCGCGTCGGCGATGGTGATGCGGCCGCGATAGCCGCCGCCATAGTTTTCCGGCCGCCAGCCTTCGAAGTCCACCGGCCCGTCCTCGAACGCGGTGGCGGGATTGAGTCCCTGCTCGAAGCCGGCGGCGAACACGATGGGCTTGAACGCCGAGCCCGGCTGGCGTTCGGCCTGGACGGCGCGATTGTACTGACTGTCCTCGTAATCGCGCCCGCCGACCATCGCCAGGATCGCGCCGTTGAGATCCAGCGCCACCAGGGCCGCCTCGCCGGCGTCGCGCGCCTCGCCGGACTCAGACAGCACCGCCTCCACCGCCTGCGACGCGGCGCGCTGCAGCTCGGGCCGGATCGTGGTCTGGATGATCAGGATCGGCGCCTCGTCGGGCTCCAACAGGGCCTGGGCGCGCGACAGCGCCACATCGAAGACATGGCCGTAGACGGCCGGGTTGACGCCCGCCGCAGCGTCCTCGGCCAGTTCGGCCGGATCTCCGACGGCGGCGAGATAGGTGATCGGGTCGATATACCCGACCTCCATCATGTCGTTCAGCACCTCCTCGGCGCGCGCCTGGGCCGCGGCGAGATTCTCGGTGGGCGCCAGCCGGCTCGGCGCCTTGGGCAGGGCGGCCAGGATGGCGCTCTCCTGCAAAGTCAGCTCGGCGGCCGGCTTGTTGAAATAGCGCAGGGCGGCGGCCTCGACGCCAAAGGAGCCTTCGCCCAGATAGACCCGGTTGAGATACAGCTCGAGGATCTGCTCCTTGGTGAGCATCTCCTCGAGCTCCATGGCCAGCCGCATCTCCTGCACCTTGCGCTGGAAGGTCTGGTCCGGGTGCAGGATCAGGTTTTTCACCAGCTGCATGGTGAGGGTGGAGCCGCCCTGGACGATCTCGCCGGCGCGCATATTGGCGAAGAGTGCGCGGATCATCGCCCGATAGTCGACGCCGTTGTGTTCGAAGAAACTCTGGTCCTCGATGGCGAGGAAGGCCTGGGCCAGGTGGGCGGGCAATTCCTCCAGCTCCACGGGGCGGCCATAGCGCGGGCCGCGCACGCCCAGCACCGCCCCGTCGGCGCCGAGCACGGTGTAGCTGGCCTCGCGCCGCGTCTCCCACAACTCCTCAAGAGTGTCGGGCGCATCAGGAATGTCCTCGAACGCCCACAACCAGGCGAGCCACAGCGCGATCAGCCCGGCCAGCAGCACGACGAGCCCGCCGAGCCCCAGCGCGGCGGGCAGGAAATTGAGCAAGCGTCTGCCGACACCCGGTTTTTCATCGGCGCGGAATGTTATGGCCGGTCTCCCGTGTCTTCTCGGACCGCAGCGTGGGCCTGTCTTGACCAACGCTTCAAGGCTAAATTCGGGCGATGACCGATCCGCGCCCGTTTCATGAAACCAAATCGCTGCAGGAGATGACCCGTGAAGAGTGGGAGTCCCTGTGCGACGGCTGCGGCAAGTGCTGCGTGGTGCTGCTTCAGGACGAGGGCGAGGATACGGTCTGGCGCACCGATGTGGGGTGCCGCCTGCTGGACCTGAAGACCGTGCGGTGCTCCGACTACGCGAACCGGCACGCCCGCGTTCCCGGCTGCGTGCGGCTGACGCCGGAAAATATCGGCGCCCTGCACTGGATGCCCGACACTTGCGCCTATCGCCTGCTCCATGACGGAAAGCCGCTTTACGACTGGCACCCTCTTATCTCCGGCGATCCGCACAGCGTGAAGAAGGCCGGTATCGGCGTGCAGGGTCGCCTGGTGAGCGAGGCTGATGTCGCCGACGAGGACCTGGAAGACCATATCGTCACGGACGAGTAGGGGGGTGCGTGCGGTCGAACCGCTGCTCGAAGGGACGCTTCCGTCACCGATTCCAGAATCGCGGGGTCAGGAACAGCAGGATCACCATGATCTCCAGGCGGCCGAGGATCATGACGAAAGCGAGGATCCAGAGAGCCGGATCGGGCAGCGAAGCGAAATTGCCCGCCGGACCGATGATGTCGCCGAGACCCGGGCCGACATTGGCGATGGCGGTGGCGGCGCCGGTGATCGCGGTGACGAAGTCCAGTCCGAGCCCGGCGAGCAGGACGCTGCTGAGCGCGAAACACCCCACATAGAGGCCGGCGAACAGGGCGACCGACGCGATGTCGGCGTTCGAGAGCCTCTGTCCGGCGTGGCGCGCGACGACGACGGCGTGCGGTGACGAGGCCTGCTGCATGGCGCGCCAGACGGACTTCACCATGATCTGGATGCGGAACACCTTGAAGCCGCCCGACGTCGAGCCCGCGCATCCGCCCAGGAAGGTCAGCACAAAGAAGCCGGCGATCGCGAGCGATCCCCACTCCTGATAGTCGCCCACCGCGTAGCCGCTGGTGGTGATGACCGAGACCACGTTGAACAGGGCGAGGCGCAGGCTGTCTCCGGTCAGCTGCGCGCCGACCGCCTGGGCGATCATCATGATGAGGGCGAACGCCGCGATCAGGGCGAAGAGTCCGGTGACTTCCTCAAATGCGCCCGGGCGACGCCCCTCATGACGGTTGAACAGGCGCACATAGGCCAGGAAGGGAATCGCCCCGCCGGCCATGAAGACGATGGCGACCCATTGCGAGCCGGGGGAGAACGCCGCCATGGAGCTGTCGCTGGTCGAATACCCGCCCGTCGACACCGTGGTCATGGCGTGGGTGATCGCGTCGAACGCCGACATGCCGGTCAAGCCGTAGCCTGTGAGGCACAATATGGTCAGCAGCAGGTACAGGCTGAAAATGGTCGCCGCGAAAATGCTCGGCCGGGCGATGACGCGGTCGTCGGACTTGTCGGAGGATTCCATGTGGAACAGCTGCATCCCGCCGACGCGCAGAAAGGGCAGGATGGCGATGGAGAGGCCGATGATGCCGATGCCGCCGATCCACTGAAGAAACGCGCGCCAGAACAAGATGGTCGGCGCCGTGTCGTCGAGACCGCTCATCACGGTGGAGCCGGTGGTCGTTATGCCGGACACCGCCTCGAAGACCGCCTTTGTGAAAGGCAGGTTCACCGGGTCCGCCATGAGCGGGATGGAGCCGAGCAGCGGCATGATCGTCCAGGCCCCTGCGGTCAGGGACACGGCGGACCGAAAGCCGATCCGTCGCTCGGCGCCCCGTCCCAGCACGAACATTATCCCGCCCACGAAGGTCGAGACGAGCGCGCAGGAGATGAAGCCGGCCGCCGCGCCGTCCTGCACCGAGCCGTAGGACGCCAGGCCGATGAGCCCGGCCACCGCGCCGAACCCGAGAACGAGCGTGCCGAGGATCAGGAAAACGATTTGAAAGCCGCGCATGCTCAACGCCCCGCCCGTGCAGCAATTACCCGGCCTTCGAGTATCGCCCTCAATGGACCACATGTCTCCGGCGCGGTCGCTATTGCAAGGCCCTGCGCCGACCTTTTAGGCCCTGCGGCCGCACCGGTCATCATCGGCCCGCATTGCGATCGGCCGCACCTCGCCCAAGGATGTCATCCGCCGGTATTCGAAAGTCGTCCGATCTCTGCCGGTTCTGATGTTTTGCGCTTTGGGCGGCCGGTTTTCCTGTGCGCCGAGGCCAGGGTCCACGTCCGTCCGGCGGCCTGCTCTGCGAAGCGGACAGAGGCTTCTCCGTCGAGGTGCGGGCTGCACGTCGGTTCGCGAGATCGCCCGGTGCGTGAATATGGAATGCCTTGCGCGGCGAGGGGAAGTCTGCGCACGGATACGCGTGATCGGACTTTCGCCGCCTGAAACCTGGGGGCGAACATCAGGGTCTGGCGCGCACCCTTGGGCCGGCGCGCCGCCGCAGGGTTCCGTCATCCTTCGGGCAGGATAAGCGCACGTCGCGGACGGCGACGGAACGGGCCGGCGCCGGTGCCTGCCCAGCAGGATTTCCGGCGCGCGCCAGGGAGTTCTGACCATGACGCCTACAAACATTCTCGGCCTCGCCGCCATCGCGATCGGCGCGGTGCTTCTGTATTTCGCCTGGCAGGCGTCGAACGCGCCGGTCAACCAGATTTCCGAGGCGCTGACCGGACGCTTCACCGACAACACCATGCTGTACCTGATCGGCGGCGTCGTGGGCGTCGTCGTCGGCGCCGGTCTGCTCCTGACGGGCTACAAGCGCCGCTAGAGCGGGGGTGCGCGAAGGCGTCTCTGTTCTCCCTCTCCCTCCCCGTCACGGGGAGGACTGGGCGAAGCGACGCTTCGGGTCGGGCGGGCGTGGGTGCGCCTCAACGCCGAACCCTCATGGCGACCGGGTCGGCCCCCAAGGCTGCTTCGGTGCGTTTCTGCAATGGCCAGCGCTCTTCGGCCGCTGTGATTTCAAAAGGACCTTTCTTCATGCCTCTCATCAATCTGATCGTCATTCTTGTCGTCGTCGGTTTCGGGCTCTGGGCGATCAACACCTACATCCCCATGGATCGGAAAATTAAGTCGATCCTGAATCTGGTGGTCGTGGTCCTCGTCGTCCTGTGGCTGCTCAGCGTCTTCGGCATCCTGGGCGATTTCGGATCCATCCGCGTCGGACGCTAGCCTTCGATCCGAAAGGCGCCTGACACGAGGCTGCTTCACCTCCTCTCCTCCATTCATGGGGGCTGAGGTCCCCGAGACTGATCCGCGGGAAGAGGAGGTGGAGAAGGCTCGCATCCACGTTACGGCGCAGTCGGCTGCGGACGCTTGCGGGTATAGTCGGCGGCTTCTCCATGCCGGCGTCGCGGCGATCCCTGCAGCCCGCCTGAGACCCGTCCTGAAAATTCGCCAATCCATCCGACCGGGCCGGGGATCGGGTAGTCTTCAGGCATGGTTGAAGAAACAGACGAAACCCCGCCCAGCGGCCGCACGGCCGACTGGGCGTCCTTGTATGAGCGCTGGCGGCGCGGCGAAGATCCGGGCGCGCTGGCCCTGGCCTATGGCCTGGCCGAGAGCACCGTCGTCGAGCGGTGCCGCTGGGTGACGAAGATGTTCCCGCCCGACGCGCCGGCGCGCCTGCGCCACCGCTTCGCCGCCCGCCTGCGGGCCGCCGAAGCGGCGCTGGATTGCGGCGAGCCGGCCGAGGCCGAGCGCCGCGCCAAGGCGCTGATCGCCCTGGTGCGGGCGGCGCGCACGCTTGAGGACTGGTCGGACCCAGAACCCGCCGCGCCGGCGGCCACCCGGGAGGCACGCAGTGACCGATGTGACGCAAAGGCGGAGCTGGAAAGACGTCTGCTCGACTATGTCAGACGACAGCGAGCGCTCCGCGTGGGTGGCGTCGCTGACGCCGGCGCAGGCGCAGGCGGAACTGGACGACCTGAAGGCGTGGCGCCATCAGGCGCAGGAGGGCCAGACGCCCCCTGAGGGGGACTGGCTGACCTGGCTGTTCCTGGGCGGGCGCGGCGCCGGCAAGACCCGGGCGGGCGCCGAATGGCTGGTGTCGCAGGTGCGGCGCGGCGCCGGACGCGTGGCGCTGATCGGGCCGACCTTCAACGATGTGCGCGAAGTGATGCTGGGCGGACCGTCGGGCCTGCTGACCATCGACGCCAGGGCCGGGCGCCCGAGATACGAGGCGTCGCGAAAGCGCGTCGTCTGGCCCAACGGCGCGGTGGGCTACGCGTTCTCGGCGGAAGACCCCGACGGTTTGCGCGGGCCGCAGTTTCACGCGGCCTGGGCGGATGAATTCGCGGCGTGGGCGCGGCCGCAGGAGACCCTGGACATGCTGCGCTTTGCTCTGCGCCTGGGGCCGTCGCCGCGCCTTGCGGTGACCACGACGCCGCGCCCGATCCCGGCCCTGCGGGCGCTGATCGCGGCGCCGGGCGTGACGATGACGCGGGCGTCCAGCGCAGCGAACGCCGCCAATCTGGCCCCGGGCTTCATCGACGCCATGCGCGCCCAGTACGGCGCCAGCAGGCTCGCCCGGCAGGAGCTGGACGGGGAGCTGATCGAGGATCCCGAAGGCGCGCTGTGGACCCGGGCGATGATCGACGCCGCGCTGAGCGCGGAGCGCGCGCCGCCCGAGCGCATCGTGGTGGCCGTCGACCCGCCCGCCGGCGGCGGCGCCGGGGACGCCTGCGGCATCGTCGCGGCGGGCGCGTCCGGATCGGGGCGCGCCATGACCGGCGTGATCCTCGCCGACGCCAGCCTTCACGCCCGGCCGGAAGCCTGGGCGCGCAAGGTCGCAGACACGGTGCTGGCGGTGGACGCCGACCATGTGGTGGCCGAAGCCAATCAGGGCGGCGACATGGTGCGCGCCGTGCTGCAGGCCGCAGCCCCCGACCTGCGCGTGCGCCTGGTTCACGCCAGCCGCGGCAAGCGCGCCCGGGCCGAACCCGTCGCCGCCCTCTACGCCGCGGGGCGCATCGCCCATGCCGGGCGCTTCACCGCCCTGGAGGACGAGATGTGCGCCTTCGGCGCGCCGGGATTTTCAGGAAGCCCGGACCGGGTGGATGCGCTTGTGTGGGCGGTGGCGGCCCTGTTTGAAGGCGCGGCGTCGCCAAGGATGAGACGGTTGTAGCAGGCCTTTCCTTCCCCGCTTGCGGGGGAGGTGTCCGCGAAGCGGACGGAGGGGGCGCGTGACAGTCACCGCTTCGCAAGCCCCCCCCAACCCGGACTGCGTCCGGCCCACTCCCCCCGCAGGCGGGGGGAGAAAGCACACTCGTAAACAAAGGATCCCGCCATGTTCACCTGGCTCAAGCTCGGCCGCAAGGCGGCCGGGCGCAGCTTCGCCGTGTCGTTCGGGCCGAGCGCGGCCTGGTCGCCGCGCGGCTACGCGGCCTTCGCCAAGGAAGGTTTCGCGCGCAATCCGGTGGCGCACCGGTGCGTGCGCCTGATCGCGGAGGCGGCGGCGGCGTGTCCGCTCAGGGTGGCCGACGGCGCCGGCGCCGAGGCGGCGCGGACCCTGCTTTTAAAGCCCAATCCAGACCAGTCGGGCCCGGAGCTGATGGAGCAGTTCTTCGGCCATCTTCAGGTGGCCGGCGATTCCTATCTGGAGCTGACCGGCCCCGAGGACGGGCCGCACGCGCTGTTCGCGCTGCGCCCCGACCGGATGAGCGTGCTGCCCGGCCCCAAGGGCTGGGCGGACGGCTGGGAATACCGGCACGGGGCGCAGACGCGGGTGTTCGCCCGCGACCGGGCCGGCGGGCGGTCGCCGGTTTTGCATCTGAAGCTCTTCAATCCGTCCGACGACCATTACGGCCTCTCGCCCATGGAGGCGGCGGCGCGGGCGGTGGACGTCCACAACGCCGGCGGCGCCTGGGCGAAGGCGCTGCTGGACAACGCGGCGCGACCCTCCGGCGCCCTGGTGGTCACCGGGCGCGACGGCGACGGACGCCTGACCGAGCCGCAATACGAGCGCCTGAAGGACGAGCTGGAGCGCCTGCACACCGGACCGCAGAACGCCGGCCGGCCGCTGCTGCTGGAGGGCGGGCTGGACTGGAAGCCCATGGGGCACAGCCCGGCGGAGATGGACTTCATCGCGGCGCGGCGCGAGGCGGCCCGCGAGATCGCGCTGGCCTTCGGCGTGCCGCCCATGCTGCTGGGCCTGCCGGGCGACAATACCTATTCGAACTATCGTGAGGCGAATCTCGCCTTCTATCGCCAGACCGTGCTGCCGCTGGCGCGCAAGACCGCCGCGGCGCTGGAAGGCTTTCTGTCGCCCTGGCTGGGCGCGGACCTCGCCATAACGCCCGACGAGGACGCCCTGCCGGCGCTGGCCGAGGAGCGCGCCGCGCGCTGGGCGCGGGTCAGTGCGGCCGGGTTCCTCACGGAGTCCGAAAAGCGCGCCCTTCTGGGGCTGAAGGAGACGCCATGACCGATGCAAGCTTCACCGCCGCCTGGCGGATCGACCGCAAGATCACGCTGGGCGTCATCGTGGCGCTCGCCCTGCAGACCTCCGGCGCGCTGATCTGGGCCGGCGCCGCCAGCGAGCGGCTGGACCAGCTGGAGCGCAGCGCCGACGCCGGCGCGTCGGCCAATGAACGCCTCGCCCGGCTGGAGGAACACGCCGCCCACACCCGCGCCGCCCTGGACCGGATCGAGCGGCGGCTGAACGAGGGCGGTTAGGGATCTCCTCCGGCGGAGCCGCGCGTAAGCGCGGGGCGGAGGGGGTGCGCCGCCTCAATCAAACCCAAACAAGGAGACGCCCATGACGGGGCTCGAGGTGGCCGGCTACGCCAGCCTGTTCGATATCGAGGATCACGGCCGCGACCTGGTGCGGTCCGGCGCGTTCGCCCGGAGCCTGAAGGCGAAGGGGCCGCGCGGCGTGCGCATGCTGTTCCAGCACGACGCCGGCGAGCCTGTGGGCGTGTGGGACGAGATCGTGGAGGACGGGCGCGGGCTTCATGTGCGCGGCCGGATCCTCGGCGACGGCCCGCGCGGGCGGGCGGCCCTGGGCCTGGTGCGCGAGGGCGCGGTGGACGGGCTGTCCATCGGCTTTCGCACCGTGCGCTCCGCGCCGCGTCCCGGCGGCGGGCGCGACCTGCTCGATCTCGATCTCTGGGAGGTCTCCATCGTGACCTTCCCCATGCTCCCCCAGGCGCGGCTGCGCGTGCTCGCCCCGTCTGCGGAGACCGTCGCCGCCTTCGCGGCGGCCTGACCTGTTCCACAAATTGAAAGGATCCCCATGACCCGGGAGACCAAGATGGCCGCGCCGTCCACCGAGGCGCGCGCGGCGATGCATGACTTGCTGGCGGCGTTCGAAAGCTTCAAGGACGCCAATGACCGCCGCCTCGGAGAGATCGAGGCCAAGCGCGCCGCCGACCCGCTCATCGAGGACAAGGTAAGCCGTATCGACCAGGCGCTGACGAAAGCCCAGGCGAGGCTCGATCGCCTGACCCTGGAGGCGAGCCGCCCGAGCCTGGGCGCCGGAGAGGCGAAAAGCGCGGCGAAGACCGCCTGGTCGGGCTTCCTTCGCACCGGCGAGGCGTCGCGGCTGGTGGAGGGCAAGGCGCTCTCCACCGGATCGGGCGCCGATGGCGGCCATGTGGCGCCGGCCGAAACCGAAGCCCTCATCGAACGGCTGATCCGCGAAGCCTCGCCGATCCGCCAGATCGCCACGGTGAAGCAGACCACCAGCCACACCTTCAAGAAGCCCGTGAGCCTCGGGGGCGCCGCGTCGGGCTGGGTCGCCGAGACGGCGGCGCGGCCTGAAACCGGCTCGCCCGCGCTGGAGCTGGTGGAGTTTCCCACCGGCGAGCTCTACGCCATGCCGGCCGCCACGCCGGCTATCCTCGACGACGCGCTGGTGGATATCGACCAGTGGCTCGCCGAGGAGGTGCGCGACACCTTCGCCGAAGCCGAAGGCGCCGCTTTCGTCAGCGGGAGCGGCGTCAACCGGCCCAAGGGCTTCCTGTCCTATGACAAGACGGCTTACGGGACCGAAAGCTGGGGCGAGCTGGGCTATGTGGTCACGGGCGTCGAGGGCGGGTTCGCCGCCAGCGATCCGGCCGACGCGCTGATCGACCTGATCTACGCGCCGAAGACCGGTTATCGCGCCAATGGCCGCTTCGTCATGAACAAGGCGACGGTCTCGGCGGTGCGCAAGTTCAAGGATTCCGACGGCGATTACATCTGGCAGCCGGCCATGGGCGCAGGCCAGACGGCGACGCTGATGGGCTATCCCGTCACCGAAGCCGAGGACATGCCCGATATCGGCACGGACAGCTATTCCATCGCGTTCGGCGATTTCGAGCGCGGCTATCTGGTGGTGGACCGCCAGGGCGTGCAGGTGCTGCGCGATCCCTATTCGGCCAAGCCCTATGTGCTGTTCTACACCACCCGCCGCGTCGGCGGCGGCGTGCAGGACTTCAACGCCATCAAGCTGTTGAAGTTCGGCGAGTCGTAGACGCCCGCACCTGGAAGCGGCGGTCCCCCCGCCGCCGCCTGACCCAAAGCGCCCCGGCCCCGAAAGCCGGGGCGCTTTGGGTTTTCACTCCTGCTTTCGAGGGCCCCCATGACCCTTCACACCCTCTCGCCCCCCGCGGCGGAGCCCGTAAGCCTGTCCGACGCCAAAACCTGGCTGCGCGTGGCGCATTCCGACGAGAACGCGCTCATCACCGATCTGATCCGCAGCGCCGCCGCGCGGGTCGAGGCCGACACCGGCCTGGCGCTGATTGCGCGCAGCTATCGCGAGGTCCTCGACGCCTGGCCCGCCCGGCGGCTGTCGGCCTGGGGCCAGGCGGTGAGCGTGGCGCGCGGGCCGCTGATCAGCGTGGAGGCGGTGCGCACCTACGCTCAGGACGGCGCCGCGACGCTCTGGGATCCGGCCGAGTACCGCGCCGAGACCGGCGAGCCGGGGCGCATCGTGGCGGTGTATCCGTTTTCCTTGCCCTGTCCGGACCGTCCGGCCGGCGGCGTCGAGATCGACTTCACAGCCGGATTCGGATCCGAAGCGGCCGACGTGCCCGCCGCCCTGAACGAGGCGATCCTGCGCCTCGTCGCGCAAGGCTACGCCACAACCGAACCGGCTGAGAGCGCGCGCCGGAGCGAGGGCAGGCTGAGCGAGGACGTGGAGGCGTTGCTGCGCCCCTGGCGCCGGGTGCGGCTATGAGCGCCGAAGCGGCCTTCGCCGCCGCCCTCCTCGCCGCCCTGAAAGCCGACGCCGGCGTGCGCGCCGCGCTGGGCGATCCCGCGCGAGTTTACGACAAGGCGCCGCGCGGCGCGGCCTTCCCCTACGCCTCGCTGGGCCGGGGCGAGAGCGAACCGCTCGACGGCGACGGGCTGGATCTGATCGATCACCGCCTCACCGTGCATCTGTGGGGCCGCCGTGAGGACCGCGGCGCCCTCAAGCAGATCCTTGGGGCGGTGCGGGCGTCGCTTCACCACGCCGACCTGACGCTGGCCGCGCCCTTCACCTGCGTCCTCTGCCGCGTCGTCTACGCCGATGTGTTCACCGGTCCCGACGGCGCGACCCTGCACGGTGTGGTGCGGGTGAGGGGGCTGATCGAAAAAGGAATTGAGACATGACCGCACAAGCCGGCAAGGACATTTTGCTGAAGATCGGAGACGGGGCCGCGAGCGAGAGTTTCGCCGCCGTGGCCGGGCTTCGCGCCAAGACCATTTCGCTCAATGCCCGGCCCGTGGACGTGACCCACGCCGACAGTCCGGGGCGCTGGCGCGAGCTGATCGAGGGGGCGGGACTGCGCTCGGCGAGCGTCACGGGGGCGGGGATTTTCGTGGACAGCGCGGCGGACGAGACGGTGCGCGGCGTGTTCTTCGATCAGACCCGTCGCACCTGGCGCCTGGTGATCCCGGATTTCGGAACGCTGGAGGGGCCGTTTCTGGTCACGGCGCTGGAGTATTCCGGCCGCCATGACGGGGAGGCGGCGTATTCGCTGTCGCTGGCCTCGGCCGGTCAGATCAGCTTCACGGCGGCGTAAGACCGCGACAGCGCGGCGCGCGATCCGGCCCCTTGGACCCGGACGCTAATCGCGGCGCAGCTGCCTGTCGGCGAGCTCGTTCAGGCAGGCCCGGCGCGCCTCCACGTTCAGGATCTCGTGGCATTCCGCCTCGGCCTGCTCGTCATAGACGTCCTGGGCGAAGCCGGCGCAGCCGGCCAGCGGCAGGGCGGCGAGGATGAAAATCAGCGCAGCGCGCATGGCGAAACTCCCCTGTCTGTCACGCGCACACTGCCGCGCGGCGCCGCCGAGGGCAAGCGGCGCGCTTTCCCGCCGCCCGTCCTCCGGGCGGGCCGGAGGCGCGCCCCCTTTTTGGCCCATAGAGGCTTCCATGATCAATCCCCAACGCGGCGAGACGGCGATCCAGATCGCCGGGCGCGCCCATGTCCTGCGGCTCACTTTGGCGGCCCTGGCCGAGATCGAGACGGAGCTCGCCTGCGACGGGATGGAGGCGCTGGCGCAGCGCCTGTCCCGCCTGGACGCCGGCGCGCTGCGAATCGTCCTGACCGCCCTGCTGCGCGGGGGCGGGGCGGCCGACCCCGAGGCGCTGGCCGGTGCGGCCGACGCGCGCACCGCGGCGCAGGCCGTGGCCGGATGCTTCACGGCCAATCTGGCATGAGCGAGCCCTGGCGCAGCTGGCTTGCGGCGGCGGTCCTGCGCTTCGGGCTGACGCCGGACGCGTTCTGGGCGCTGACGCTCGCCGAATGGCGCGTCCTGACCGGCGCGGCGGCGGGCCAAGGCGTCCGTCCCATGAGCCGGGCGGAGCTTCAGGCGCTCATCGATCTCGAAGAAAGGACGATTCGTGACTGAGGCTGAAAAACAGGCCGAGCGCTTTGCGGCGCTCGCCGAAACCAAGCGGACCCTGAAAGAGCTGTCCGAGGAGGGCGCGGCGAGCGCGGAGGCGATCGGCGAGGCCTTCCAGAGCGCCGGGGACGACATTTCCAGCGCCCTCGCCACAGCCGCGCGCACCGGAGAGCTGAGTTTTCGCGACATGGCCGAAGCGATTTCGCAATCGCTGGCTTCGCTTCTTGTTGAGCCGTTGATCAGCGCGCCGCTCACCGGCCTCGCCGACCGGCTCGGCGCCAGGCTCGGGGCGTTGATCCCGAACATTATCGGCCAGCGCGCCGAGGGCGGGCCGGTGCAGGCGGGCGGCGCCTATCTGGTGGGCGAACGGGGGCCGGAAGTGTTCACCCCCGGCGCCGGCGGCGCCGTCTCGCCCCTGGCCGCGGCGCCGGTCACCGTGATCATCCACGCCGGCGCCGACACGGTGGAGAGCGTGCGCCGCAGCGAACGCCAGATCGCCGCCGCCGTGGCGCGCGCGGCGATGGCGGGAAGGAGCAGCCTGTGAGCGCGTTTCATGATGTCCGCTTTCCCCTCGCCATCGGGCTCGCCGCACGCGGCGGGCCGGAGCGGCGCACCGAGATCGTCACGCTGGGTTCGGGGCGCGAGGAGCGCAACACGCCCTGGGCCCATTCGCGGCGACGTTGGGACGCCGCGCCGGGGGTCCGCTCGCTGGACGATCTGGCCGTGCTGATCGCCTTCTTCGAGGCGCGGCGCGGCCGGCTTCACGCCTTCCGCTTCGCCGATCCGCTGGACCACAAGAGCTGCGCCCCGTCCGCGGACCCGGCGGCGACCGATCAGGTCATCGGGACAGGGGACGGGGAGCGCACCGTCTTCGCCCTGACCAAGACCTATGGCGAGGGCGACACCGCCTGGGTGCGCGAAATCCAGCGGCCCGTGGCCGGTTCGGTGCTGGCCGCCGTGGACGGCGTTCTGGCGGCGGTGACGCTCGACGGGGCCGGGCGCGCCGTGTTCGACGCCGCGCCGGCGGCCGGGGCGACGGTCACGGCCGGGTTCCGCTTCGATACGCCGGCGCGCTTCGACACCGACCGGCTCGACATCACCGCCGACGGGTTCATGACCGGCGATCTCGCCAGCACGCCGCTGGTGGAGGTGCGGCTTTAGACCGCCGTCGCGCCCGCGCACGGCCGCCAGCGTCGCGATTTCCGCCCCGGCCCCCGCGCCGGGGCTTTTCGTATCCGGAGCTTTCCATGATCGATATTCCTCCCGCGTTTCAGGCGAAACTGGATGCGGGCGCGACGACGCTCGCCTGGTGCTGGATCGTGACGCGCCGGGACGGCGTGGTGTTCGGCTTCACCGACCATGACCGGCCGCTCGCCGTGGCGGGCGTGATTTGCGCGCCGGACAGCGGCTTCGTCTCCGGGGACATGCGGGCTGAGGCGGGCGCTGCGTCCCGCGGCGCGCTGTTCGGCGCGCTGCAGCATGACGGCGTGGACCTTTGCGAGCTGGACGCCGGGCTGTGGGACCGCGCGGAGCTTCAGACCTGGCGGGTGGACTGGAGCGATCCGGCGCTGGCGTTTCGGACCTTCACCGGCGCGCTGGGCGCGGTGACGCGCACGGACGGCGATTACGAGGTGGAGGTGGAGGGCCCGTCGGCGCGCCTCGACCGGGTGATCGGGCGGCGCTTCTCCAGCCGCTGCGACGCCGAGCTGGGCGATGCGCGGTGCGGCGTGGATCTGGCGGCTCCGGCGATGCGCGCCGACGCCGAAATCGTGGCGCAGCCTTCGGCCGCCGCGCTGGCGGCCGCCGATGTGAGCGCGGAGCCCGGCTGGTTCTCCCACGGCGTGCTCGTCTGGACCAGCGGCGCCAACGCCGGGCGCCGCCAGCGCATCCGCGGCCATCGCGCCGACGCCCGGGGCGCGCTGATCGAGCTTGAAGACGCGCCGCCCGCGCCGGTCGACGCCGGGGACGCGGCGCGGCTGCTGGCCGGCTGTGACAAGCGCTACGAGACCTGCCGCACGAAATTCGCGAACGGGACGAATTTCCGCGGCTGCCCGCACATGCCCGGCGATGATCTGCTGGTGCGCCACGCCGGATCGGAAGCGGTGCGCGACGGGAGCGCACGATGACCCGGGAGCCCGGCCTGAGAGACGCCGTGCTCGCCGAGGCGCGGACCTGGATCGGCACGCCCTACCGCCATCAGGCGAGCGTGAAGGGGGCGGGGTGCGACTGCCTGGGTCTGGTGCGCGGGGTGTGGCGGGCGGTGGTGGGCGAGGAGCCGGCGACGCCGCCCGCCTACCGGCCCGATTGGGCCGAGCGGGGCGGGGCGGAGACCCTGCTCAGCGCCGCGCGCCGCCATTTGATCGAAATCGCGCCGCCGGGCGCGCCGGGCGACGTGCTGGTGTTCCGCTTCGCCCCCGGCCTGCCGGCCCGGCACTGCGCCATACTCAGCGGGCCTGACCGCATCCTCCACGCCTGGCACGGTCAGGCGGTGTGCGAGACGACGCTGGGCCCGTGGTGGCGCCGGCGCGTGGCGGGCGTCTTCGCCTTTCCCGACTTGAGGAGTTGATCCATGGGAACTCTGGCCTTGAAGGGCGCCGGGCTTTCCACGCTGGCGCGCGCCGGCGGCGCCCTCGCGCCCGGCGCCGCGGCGCGCGCCATTTCGGGCGCCTTCGCGCCGATTCAGGACGGGCCGCGACAGGTCGCCCTGCAGCTGCAGACCTCCACCGAAGGGGCGCCAATTCCCATCGTCTACGGCCGCATGCGGCTTGCCGGACAGGTGATCTGGGCGGCGCGCTTCAAGGAAAGCGCGCAGGTGCGCGCCAGCGGCGGCGGCAAGGGCGGGCCGAAAACCCGCGAGTATTCGTATGCGCTAAGCTTCGCGGTGGCTCTGTGCGAGGGGCCGATCGCCGGGATCGGCAGGGTCTGGGCGAACGGCGAGCCGCTGGACACTGCGGGCCTGGTCATGCGCGTGCACTCCGGCGGCGAGGACCAGGCGCCCGACCCCCTGATCGGGGCGATCGAAGGCGCGGCGCCGGCCTATCGCGGGCTCGCCTATGTGGTGTTCGAGGATCTGCCGCTGGGCGATTACGGCGAGCGGATTCCGTCGCTGAGCATTGAGGTGATCGGCGCCGGGCCGCAGGACGCCGCGCCGCGCATGGAGAATTTGGTTGAGGGCGTCTGCCTGATCCCGGCGTCGGGGGAGTTCGCCTATGGCGACGTGGAGGTTCTGCGCGAGATCGGCGAAGGGTATGAGCTGTCGGAGAACCGGCACACCGCGCGGGCTAGCTGTGATCTCGTCGCGGCCCTTGACGATCTGGAGGCGCGGCTGCCCCGGTGCAGATCGGTGGCGCTGGTCACCGCCTGGTTCGGCGACGATCTGCGGCTGGAGCACTGCACGCTGCGCCCCGGCGTGGAGACGCGCGACAAGACCACGCGGCCGCTCACCTGGCGCGCAGGCGGCCTGACGCGGGCCGACGCCCGTCTGGTGAGCGAAATCAACGGCGCGCCGGTCTATGGCGGCACGCCGGCGGACGAGACCATCGTGGCGGCGATCCGGCTGTTGAAGGCGCGCGGCTACGCCGTGACGCTCTACCCGTTCATCCTGATGGACGTGGCGCCGGGCAACGCCCTGCCGGACCCTTATGGCGGCGCGGAGCAGGCGGCGTTTCCCTGGCGCGGCCGGATCACCTGCCATCCGGCGCCGGGCGAGGCGGGCTCGCCGGACAAGAGCGCGGCGGCGACCGCGCAGGTGGCGGCGTTCTTTGGAAGCGCGTCGGCGAGCGACTTTGCTGTGTCGGGCGAAATCGTGACCTATTCCGGGCCGCAGGACTGGGGCTTCTCGCGCTTCATTCTGCATCACGCCGCCCTCGCCAGGGCTGCGGGCGGGGTGGAGAGTTTCATCATCGGCTCTGAAATGCGCGCCATGACGCAGGTGCGCTCGGGCGCCGCGCGCTATCCGGCGGTGGATGCGCTGAAAGCGCTGGCCGGTGAGGTGCGGGCGCTTCTGGGCGCGGGCGTGAAGCTGTCCTACGCAGCCGACTGGTCGGAATATTCCGGCCATGCGCCCCATGACGGATCTGGCGACCGGGTGTTTCACCTGGATCCCCTCTGGAGCGATCCCGAGATCGATTTCGTCGGGATCGACTGGTACGCGCCGCTCTCAGACTGGCGTGACGGGGAGGGGCATCTGGACCGGCTGGCCGGCGCGGGCTCGATCTATGACCCGGCCTATCTCGAAGGCAATGTGGAGGGCGGAGAGGGCTATGACTGGTATTACGCCAGCGCGGCCGATCGCGAGGCGCAGGCGCGCACGCCCATCACCGACGGCGCCTATGGCGAGCCCTGGGTCTGGCGCTACAAGGATTTGAAGGCCTGGTGGGCGAGCCCGCACCATGACCGCATCGCCGGCGTGCGTCAGGCCTCGGCCACCGGCTGGGTCCCGCAAGGCAAGCCGGTTCGCCTGGTGGAGCTGGGCTGTCCGGCGGTGGACAAGGGCGCCAATCAGCCCAACGTCTTCATCGACCCGAAAAGCTCGGAGAGCTTCGCGCCTCATCACTCCAGCGGCGCGCGCGACGACCTGATCCAGCGGCGGTTCATCGAGGCGCTGCTGCGCTACTGGTCGCCGGAGGCCGGGAACAATCCGGTGAGCGCGGTCTATGGCGGCCTCATGCTGGACCTTGACCACTGCCATGTCTGGACGTGGGACGCGCGGCCCTTCCCCGAGTTTCCCGCCCGCGAGGATGTCTGGAGCGACGGCGCGAACTGGCGGCGGGGCCACTGGTTGACGGGGCGGGCGGGCCAGTCCGACCTCGCCGGCCTGATCGCCGACCTCGCCCGGCGCGCCGGGCTGGAAGGTCTGGACACCGGCGCGGTGGAGGGCGTGCTTGCAGGATTCGTCATCGACCGGCCGGTGACGGCGCGCGACGTGCTCGCCCGGCTGGGCGCCGTATTCGGGTTCGACATCGCCGACCGCGCCTCCGGCGCCGTCTGCATCCCGCGCCGGCCGGTGCGCAGTCCGGTGGCGCTAAGGGTGACCGATCTCGCCGATGGCGGCGAAGGCCGCCTGTCCTTCATGCGCAGCCCGGGGGAGGAGCGGGCGGCGGAGGCGCGCCTGTCGGTGGTGGCCGATGACGGCGACTACCGCCCCGCCCAGATCAGCGCTCGCGGGCTCGACGCGCTGGAGAACGGCGTGGTGACGCTCGACCTCCCTGCGCTCGCCGATCGCGAGCTTGCATCCCGGTGGGCCGAGGGCCTTTTGGCCCAGGCCCGGCTGGCGGGCGACGGGGCGCGGCTGCAGCTTCCCCCGTCCATGGCGAGGCTGGAGACCGGGGACGCGGTGACGCTGGACGCCGGCGCGCCGGGCCGGCTCTGGCGCATCACCAGCCTGGACGGGATCGCAGCGCGGCGTGCCGAACTGGCGCCGACGGCGGCGGGTTCCCTTCCGCCCTCCGGGCCGGAACCCGGCGCAGCCGAGGCGCTCCCGCCGGCGTCGCGTCCCCTGCTGCGTTTGCTCGATCTCCCGGTCGCGCCGGGTGAGGCGGGTTTTGGCGAGGCGGGCCCGCGCGGCGGGCTCTGGGCCGCCGCCTGGGCGCGGCCCTGGCCCGGCGGGCTCGCCCTGTCGGCGGGAGCGGACGCAGAGACCGCAGACGAGCGGGCGCGCATCGAGGCGCCGGCCTTCACCGGGATGCTGGAAGCCGGCCTCGGCGCCGGTCCCGAAGGCCGCTGGGACACCGCCAACGCCATACGCGTCCGCCTGAGTGACGGCGCGCTGGCCGGCGTCACGCCGCTGGCGGCGCTTGCCGGGGAGGCGCTCGTCGCTGTCGAGGGGGCGGCGGGCTGGGAGGTGATCGCCTTCACAGGCGCCGCGCTGCAGCCGGACGGAAGTTATAGTCTCACCGGCCTGTTGCGCGGGCTCGGCGGATCGCCGGCTGAGGCCAAGCCCTCCGGATCCGCGCTCGTGGTGCTGGACGGCGCCGGCGCCGTTCTTCCGGTGCGGAGCGACGAGCGCGGCGTGGACCTGGTGGTCGCCGCCCACCGTATCGACGAGACGGCCGCATCGCCCGCGGCGCGCCAGGTGACGGCGCGCTATGGGGCGATGGATCTCAAACCGCTGCGCCCGGTGCACGGGCGCGTGCGGCGGCGCGGGGCGGATCTCGAGCTGAGCTGGACCCGGCGCGACCGCATCGACGCCGACGGCTGGGCGGCGGCTGAGATCCCCATGAGCGAGGCGCGCGAAGCCTACCGGGTCGAGCTCATGGACGGCGACACGCCGGTCGCTTTCCATGAAACGTCACTCCCCGCTCTGACGCTGGACTCCGCGGACCTGGCGGCTTGGTTTCCGGGCGGTCTGGGCGCGGCGCGTATGCGGGTCGCCCAGATCAGCGACGCCTACGGTCCCGGCGCCGTGATGGAGGCGCCGCTGGACCCCGCCCGCTACGGCTGACGGGCGACACCCCTTTCATTGATCCGTGGACGGCGCCATATGCGAAGGCGCGCTCGCAGGCCGGGCGCGCGCCTGCTATCAGTTCGTCCCCATGACCGATCCCTATGCGATTCTCGGCGTCTCCCGCTCGGCCTCGGCCGACGAAATCCGGCGCGCCTATCGAAAACTCGCCAAGGCGCTGCACCCCGATGCGCGCCCGGACGACAAGCAGGCCGAGGACCGGTTCAAGGAGGTTGGCCGTGCGTTCAAGCTTCTGTCCGATCCTGAAAAGCGCGCCCGTTTCGACCGCGGCGAGATCGACGCCGAGGGCAATGAGCGTGCGCCTTTCCATTTCCGTTCCAGGCCTGGCGAAACGCCTGGCCAGCGCGGACCATCGGGACGCTTCGAGGACATCTCCGATCTGTTCTCCGACCTGTTCTCCGAGGGCGGCGGCCGGCGTGCGCGCGGCGGGCCTGGGGTGGGCGGGGGCGGCTTCCAGCCGATGAAGGGCGCGGACCTCAAAGCCGGCGTCACGGTCAGTTTCGAAGAGGCGATGCGCGGCGCCAAGCGCCGCGTGGCCCTGTCCGGCGGACGGGCCGTGGAAGTGGCGATCCCGGCCGGCGTCGAGAGCGGCAAGGTGCTGCGCCTGCGCGGCCAGGGCGAGCCCGGCGGCCAGGGCGGTCCGGCCGGGGACGCCCTCATCGAGGTGCGCATTCGCCCCCATGACTGGTTCCGGCGTGACGGCGACGATATCCGCCTCGACCTGCCGATCTCCCTGAAGGAATCGCTGTTCGGCGGCGTCGTGCGGGCGCCCACGGTGGACGGGCCGGTGGAGGTGCGCGTGCCGGCCGGCGCCAATTCGGGCGCCCAGCTGCGCCTGCGCGGCAAGGGTGCGCCGAAGGCGGCCGGAGGCGCCCGAGGCGATCAGATCATCAAGCTCGTGGTCGACGTGCCGTTGAACGATCCGGGTCTCGAGGCATTCCTCGAGACATGGACCCCGCCAGCCGATTACGACCCGCGCAAGCGCTTCAAGGTGTGACCAACCGGCGCCGATCCTGAATGGAAGGCGCGGTCTGTGTTCAGGACGGGTTCAGACCTTTCAGCTAGGATCAGCGTCATGATGAGACGTCTCGCCCTTCCCCTTGTTGCACTCGCGCTCGCCGGCGCCGTTCCGGCCGCTCCGGCCTTCGCCGGCGCCGCTCAGCCGGCCGTGTCCGAGTGGCAGGCGCAGATCAGCGCCCGCGAAGCGCGCAATATCGCCGAGCGCGCCTATCCGCGCGCAGGCGTGCTGGATGTGCGTTTCGTCGACGGAGGGCGGCCCTACTACGCCGTTCGCATGATTGAAGACGGCCGCCGGTTTGATGTGCGCGTGGACGCGCGCACCGGCCGCATACTCTGACAAGGAGCCTCCCATGCGCGCCCTGATCATCGAAGACGATCCCGACCTGAACCGCCAGCTGGCCGACGTGCTGGACCATTCGGGCTACGCGGTGGACACCGCCTTTGACGGCGAGGACGGCCTGCATCTGGGCGAGACCGAGCCCTATGACGCCATCGTCCTGGATCTCGGCCTGCCGAAGCTCGACGGGGTGAGCGTTCTGGAGCGCTGGCGTGCGGCCGGCGTGACCACGCCGGTGATCATCCTGACCGCCCGCGACCGCTGGAGCGAAAAGGTGGCCGGCTTCGACGCTGGCGCGGACGACTATCTCACCAAGCCCTTCCACCCGGAAGAATTGCTGGCGCGCCTGCGCGCGCTGACCCGCCGGGCGGCCGGTCACGCCTCCTCGACGCTGGAAAGCGGCGCGCTGACGCTGGATACGCGCGGGGCGCGGGTTTTCCTGGGCGACCAGCTCATCAAGCTGACCAGCCATGAGTTCCGGATGCTGAGCTATCTCATGCACCACAAGGACCGGGTGATCTCGCGCACGGAGCTGGTCGAGCATATTTACGATCAGGATTTCGATCGCGATTCCAATACGATCGAGGTCTTCGTGGGCCGCTTGCGCAAGAAGATCGGGTCCGAGCGTATCGAAACGGTGCGCGGGCTGGGCTATCGTCTCGTGGATCCGGAGGCAGGACGGGTGGACGCGAAGACAGGGTGACCGCGCAGCACGACGAGCAGGGATTGAAGCGCGAGGGCTCGCTGGCCGCACGGCTGGTGCTGGTCTCGCTTGGCTGGGCGCTGGTGCTGCTGGTGGCCGGCGCCGTGGCGCTGACCGCGCTGTTTCGCCAGACCGTGCTCAGTGACCTGGACGACCGGCTCGCGCGGGTCACCGAGTCGCTCATCGCCCAGATGGACCTCACCGAGGCGGGGCTCGCGCTGAGCCAGCGCCCCACCGATCCCAGCTATCGCCAGGCCTTTTCCGGCCGCTACTGGCAGATCAGCCGCGTCGGAGGCGGCGAGATCACCGAAACCCTCACTTCCGCTTCGCTCGCCGATGAAACCCTGGCTCTGCCTGGCCGCCTGCTCGACGACGTGCTCGCCGATCCGGGCCTTGCGCTTACCGGCGAGGCGACCGACGCCGACGGCGAGCGCCTGAGAATCCGGGTGCGCGCCGTGATGGTGGAGGGGTCGCCGGACATGTTCGTGTTCGCCGCCGCCGAAGATCGCCGCCCGGCCGACCGGCGTGTGAGCCGCTTCGCCGCGATCTTCGCCGGCCTGTTCGCGGCGTTCGCCCTGGCCTTGCTCGGCGGGGTTTACGCCGCGGTGCGCATCGGGTTGTCGCCGGTCCTGCGCATGGGGCGCGCCGTCGCCGCCGTGCGCGGCGGAGAGGAGGCGCGCATCACCGGCCGCTATCCGGGCGAACTCATCGACCTTGCCGGCGAACTCAACGCCCTTCTGGACCATTCGCGCGAGGTGGTGGAGCGGGCGCGCACCCATGTGGGCAATCTGGCCCACGCGTTGAAAACACCGATCACGGTGCTTGGAAACGAGGCCCGCAGCTCTGAGGGTCCGCTGGCCGAGCTGGTGACCCGCCAGACCCGGCTCATGTCGGATCAGGTCCAGCACCATTTGCGCCGGGCGCGCGCCGCCGCCAACGCCAGGGCGATCGGCGCGCGGACGCCCGTCGCCGAGGTGCTCGACGATCTCGGCCGCACGCTGAACAAGATCTACGCCCGTCGCGGCGTCACCCTTGAATGGCGCTGCCCGCCCGACCTTGTCTTTCGCGGCGAGCGCCAGGATCTTGAAGATCTCGCGGGCAATCTCATGGACAACGCCTGCAAGTGGGCCGCCGCCCACGTGGTCGTGGAGGCGGGGGCGCTGGCGGACTCGCGGTTCGAGATCGTGGTCGAGGACGACGGGCCCGGCCTTGGCGATGACGAGCGCAAGGCGGTGCTGACGCGCGGGGTGCGCCTCGACGAGCAGGCGCCGGGAACCGGTCTGGGCCTGTCCATCGTGGTGGACCTCGCCCGCGCCTATGACGGCGCCCTGGAGCTGGGCGAGGCGTCCACGGGCGGTTTGCGGGCCCGGCTGGTTCTGCCCAGGCTCGCCGCCGCGAGCATAGCGGAAACGCGCCGTTAAGCATGACGGCCCCAATTTGGGAAGAAGTGTGCAGGGTTTTCGTCCATGGCATTGCTGCCAGCCGCCAAGATCGATCAGCTTCGTCTCCTCCTGACCTCGCTTCCCGGCGACCGGGCGGAGCGGCTGTGCCTGCTTGCGTCCCGGAGCGATCCGACGCTTGGCCGCGCGCTGGACTTCTGCCGGCGCGAACCCGAGGAGGCGATTCGTGCGCGCTTCTTCGCCCCCCTGGATGCGGTGTGTGGGGAGCCGGGCGTCGATCCGCCCTCGCGCAGCTATGCGCCGGCGGGTCTGGTACGGTCTCTGTGGTCCTGGCTTGGCGAAACGCTTGATCCGGGCCTTCCCCGCGCGGTGCGTGACCGGGTTATTGAAACGCTCGGAAGCGAGCCGGACGGAAGTCTGGACGCCTTGCGCCGGCGCGCTGCGGACGCGCTGCAGGCCGGCGTCACGGCGGCGCAGGACGATCCGCGCGCCCTCAAGCGCCTGAAAGCGAGCCTTGGCGTGGGTGATTTCACCGCCGTGGGGCATGTGGTGTCGCTCCTGCGCAGCGCGCCGGTCCTGCGTGCTGCGCTGGCCGGCCTGCCGCACCAGATCACCGACATGTCGGAATCGCTCGCCGCGTCGATCCGTGATCGCTACGAGATGGCTGCGGAAGCCGATCCCGATGCGGGCGTCTGGACGCTGTTCCTGATCATGACCCGGTTCCGGTATCCTTGGCGGCTGCTGCGGGTGTTCGAGCGCATCGCCCGGCGCGAGGACGATCTGCTCGTGTCCCAGACGGATATGGCCTGGATCGGCGAGGCGCTGCTGGCCGACGCCGAATTCCATCTGGAACGGTTCGCCGGTCCGCCCGCGACGCGCGAGGCGGCGATCGACGCCGCCGACGCGCTGGCTGCCTTCTCCGCGCTGACCGTGGGCATGACCCGTGAGATCGGCATTCGCAAGGACGGGCCATGGGGCAAAAGGCTCTTCGCCCTGCGCACGCGGGCCAGCGAACAGATGGGCGCCGTCCATGACTGCGCCCGCGACGTCCTCGCGCGCGCCGTGCCGGAGGGCGCCGTCGTGCGAGGCAAGACCAGAGCCCGCGACGGCGAAAATCTTCCCGAGCGCGCCGAGGCCCTGTGCCTGTTTCTTTACCTCACGCGCGACGATTCCGGCCGCGCCGCCATCAGCGGCGGCCATGGCGCGGTGATGGAGGAGATCGCCGCGCGTCTGGAAAACGCCGGCCAGAGTCTGCTCAACACGCTACGCAACGGCGCGGTCGAGGGGCGGGCCGCCGTGCTTGCCCGCGCCGAGCAGATCGCCTCCTTGATGCGCGCGGTCGGCGAAGTGGAGGCTGCGGGCGTCCTGCTGCGCCGTACCGCCGCAGCCAGCGCCGCCTAATTTCCTTCAAAAACGGTGCGTGAACGCTTATCTAGGCGGCATGTCCAACCCCAAGCCTGCTCCCATCGCTCTGGAAGACCGTGTCGCGGAGGCGGCGCGTTTGTCGTCGCCGAGCGCGGCGCGCAACAAGGCCTTGATCGCGCAGGCGCTCGCGGCGCTTCTGCCGATCAGCGCGCGCGTGCTGGAGATCGCCTCGGGCACCGGCGAGCATGCTCTGGCTTGCGTCGAGGCGCGTCCGGATCTCGTCTGGACTCCCAGCGATCCCGACGCCGCTTCGCGCGCCAGCGCCGAGGCCTGGGCGCAAGAGGCGGACGGACGCATCCTGCCCTGTCGCGATATCGACGTCATCGCGCCGGGCTGGGCGGACGATCTCACACCGGTCGACGCGCTGTTCTGCGCCAACATGGTTCACATCGCGCCGTGGAGCGCGGCCGAAGGCCTGTTCACAGGCGCGGCGGCGCTGCTCGGCCAAGGCGGCGCGGTGCATCTCTACGGGCCGTTTCTTCTCGGCGCACAGAGCGCGCCCTCCAATCTGCAGTTCGACGCAGACCTGAAGCGGCGTGATCCGCGCTGGGGCGTGCGCGAGCGCGCCGATATCGAAGAGCTGGCCACCCGGTCCGGGTTCGAGCCGGCCGGGGCCGTCGAAATGCCGGCGAACAATTTCCTGCTCAGCTTCCGGAAACGCACATGATCGCCGTCATCCTTATCTGCGCGGTGCTCGGCGCGCTGGCGGCGCTGTATATTGCGCGTCCGTTCTCCGGCGTGAAGGCGCGTTCGGCGCGCCTCGCCGGCCTTGCCTGCGCGGCGCTTGTGGCTGTTGGCGCCCTTGGGGCCTACCTGGTGAACGGCGAGCCGGACATGGAGAGCGCGCCGTATACCGAACTCGCCGAGCGGCTTCGCAACGCGGATCCCCAAACCCTGTCTCCGCTGGAACAGGAGGAGGTGCTGCGCGCGGCGATCCGGGATGATCCCCAGGACGCGGAGGCGCTGACGCTTCTCGGCCGGTATCTGGCCCGCACCGACCGGGCGCTTGAAGGCGTCGCGCTTCTCGAGCGCGCGCTGCGCGTGGAGGAAAGCGCGCGCCGCTGGTCGGAGCTCGGCCAGGCGCTGGTCAATCTCAACGACGACGTCACCGAACAGGCGCGTCAGGCCTTCGCCCGCGCCAACACGCTGGACCCGGCCTTGCCGGAGCCGGCGTTTTTCCTGGGACTAGCCGCCTACGAAGCGGGCGACCGGCGCACCGCCGCCGACGCTTGGGCCGGCATCCTGGCCCGGCTGGACGCCGATGACCCGTTCCGCATGGCGATCGCCGGACGCGCCGCAGACCTGCTGTCGCGCCCGAGCGGCGGCCCGGGATCGGATGGGGCGGCGCCGTTCGCGGCGGCCGCCCGCGACGGCGCAGACATGGACGAAATGGTCGCCGGCATGGTGGACGGGCTGCAGGCGCGCCTTGAAGCCGACCCGGACGATTTGTCCGGTTGGCTTTCCCTGGCGCGTGCGCGCATGATGCAGGACGCGCCCGATGAGGCCCGAGCCGCGCTTGAGCGCGCGCGCGACGTCTTCGCGGACGAGCCCGGCAAGCTCGCCATGATCGCCGCCGTGGAACGCGCCTTGCCCCTTCAGGAGACCGACGCGTGAGAAAAGCCCGCCGCCGCCTCTTCATCATCGCCGCCGCCGGCGTTGTCCTCGTCGCCGCCGGCGCGCTCGCCATGACGGCGATGCGCGACGCCATGGTGTTTTTCTACTCACCCGCCATGGTGGCCGAGAACCCGCCCGAGCCCGGCTTTCGGGTGAGGGTCGGCGGCCTGGTCGTGGACGGATCTGTGGAGCGCCCCGGTTCCGGCGGCGCCAATTTCATCGTCACCGACGGCGCCGGAGAGATCCGCATCACCTATGGCGGCGGTCTGCCGGACCTGTTCCGGGAAGGGCAGGGGATCGTCGCCGAGGGCGCGTTCAATTCTGACGGCGTGTTCGCCGCCACCAGCGTGCTGGCCAAGCACGACGAAACCTATATGCCGCCTGAAGTCGCCGCGGCGTTGCGCGAAAGCGGGCACTGGCAGGATGGCGAAGGATATGGCGGCGATGACGCATATGGCGGCGCCGCGCCTGGCGAGGCGGGGAGCCGGTCATGATCGCGGAAATCGGACGTTTTCTCATTGCTTTGGCGCTGATCGCGTGCGCCGCACAGACGGTTCTGGCCTGGCGCGGCGCCGACAAGGGCGGCCGCGGGCCGGCGGCCGACGCCGGACGGGCCGCCGCCGAGATCGCGGCGCTGGCGGCCGGGGCCGCGTTCATCCTGCTCATCGCAAGCTTTATCCGCTCTGATTTCTCCATCGCCTACGTCGCGGCCAACTCCCATGTGGACAAGCCGTTCGTGTACAAGATCGCCGCGACCTGGGGCGGTCATGAAGGCTCGATGCTGCTCTGGTGCTGGATCCTCGCCCTGTTCGGGCTGGGCCTGGCCCTGATCGGCCCGCGCGATCCGGCGCTGCGCAGCCGGTCGGTGAGCTTCCAGGGGCTGTTGCAGACGCTGTTCTTCGCCTTTCTGGCGTTCGCCTCCAACCCGTTCGAGCGTATTTCACCGGCGCCGGTGCAGGGGGCGGACCTCAATCCGCTGCTTCAGGATCCCGCGCTCGTGATCCACCCGCCCATGCTCTATGTGGGCTATGTCGGACTTTCCACCGCCTTCGCCATAGCCGCTGCGGGACTGGTGCAGAAATCAGGCGGGCGCGAGCTGGCCGGTGCGCTGCGGCCCTGGGCGCTGGCCGCCTGGACAAGCCTGACCGCCGGCATCGCGCTGGGCGCATGGTGGGCCTATTACGAGCTCGGCTGGGGCGGCTGGTGGTTCTGGGACCCGGTGGAGAACGCCAGCTTCATGCCCTGGCTCCTGGGCGCGGCGTTGGTCCATTCGGCCATTGCAACCGAAAAACGCGGCGCGTTTCCCGGCTGGACCGTCTTCCTGGCGCTCATCGCCTACATCCTCTCCATCCTCGGCGCCTTCCTGGTGCGCTCGGGCGTTCTGACGAGCGTGCACGCCTTCGCGCTCGATCCCGAACGGGGCGGCTGGATCCTCGGCATGCTGGGCGTGTCGTCGGTGGCCGGGTTCGCGTTATTCGCCGCCCGCGCCCACACGCTGGGCGAGGGCGACGGATTCGAGCCCACGAGCCGGGAAGCCTTCATCGGCGCCAATAATCTGCTGCTGGCGGCGTCGGCCGGCGTCGTGTTGGTCGGGACGCTCCTGCCGCTGATCTACGAGGCGCTGAACCTGCCCACGCCGTCGGTCGGGGCGACGTATTTCAATCTCTCGGTCAATCCGCTGCTCCTGGCCGCCCTTGTCTTGATGCCGCTTGCACCCTTCCTGCCCTGGGCCAATGGCGGCGCGCGCCCCGGCCTGCACCAGATGAAGGCTGCGGCCCTGCTCGCGCCGGTGGCGGCGGCGGGCGGGCTGTTCATCTATGCCGGAGCGCCGGTCCTGGCGGTGATCGCCGGGGCGGTGGGCGTATGGACCATCTCGGGGGCCGTGATGGACGCACTGACCACATTGCCGGCGGCGAAGGCGCGCGGCGCGCGGCTCGCAGCGAGCGGCCGCGCTCTGGCGCACGCCGGGGTCGGGCTGATCGCGCTGGGCGCCGCCGCCGACGCGTCCCGGCCGCCCAATCTGGATACGATGCTCGCCCCCGGCGAGAGCCTCGAAGTGGCGGGACGCGTGCTCACCCTTGAAGGCGTGCGCCGGGCCGACGGGCCCAACTATATGGCCGACCGCGCCGAAATTTCGGTCAGCGGGGCGAGTTCGGGAACCATGGCGCCGGAGCGCCGCTATTATCCGGCCGCCGATCAGACCACGCGGGAAGTCGCCCTGAAATCGCGCATCACCGGCGATCTCTATGTTTCGGTGGGCGAGGCGCGCGTGCGCGAGGACGGGGCCACGACGTTCCAGATCCGTGCGCAGTATCATCCTCTGGTCTGGGCGCTGGGCTGGGGCGCGTTGTTCATCGTGGGCGGCGGCGCTCTGGCGCTCGCCGGGCGGCTGCGCGCCCACGCGCCGGTGCGCGGCGCAACGCCGGCGGCGGCGCGCGCGGAGCCTGCCGAATGAAGACGCTGCTGATCGCTCTGGCCTTGGCCGCGCAGGCGGCGACCGGCGCTGGTCCGGCCTTGCCGCCTGAAGATGAGGCGCGGGCCCAGGACCTCATGCGGGAGATCCGCTGCATGGTCTGCGCCGGGGAGTCGATCATTGATTCCAACGCGGGCATGGCCCTGGACATGCGCCGCTATGTGCGCGAGCAGGTCGCCCAGGGCGCGCAAGACGGCGAAGTGCGCCAAGCCCTCGTGGAGAGGTTCGGCCATGAGGTGCTTATGCGGCCGAGCTTTGACGCCCGCTCGGCGCCGCTCTGGATCGCACCGGTGCTCTTTCTGATTCTCGGCGGCGCTCTGCTGTTTGCGACCATGCGCAAAAAGCGCGGCTGAAGCCGCCGGTCCCGGATCGAGCGCCGGTCACGGCGCGCTGACAGTCGCGTGACTTTCTAAGCCGGCGCGCCGCGCCTAGGCTCGGCGCCGGTCCAGCAGCGAGAGGCGCGCCATGGTGATCACCGAGAAAGTCGAGTTTGAAGGGGCTGCGGGCGACCGCCTGGCCGCCCGGCTCGAGCGCCCGAGAGGCCCGGCCTTGGGCTGGGCGCTGTTCGCCCATTGCTTCTCCTGCTCCAAGGACGTCCACGCCGCCCAACGCATCTCGCGGCGCCTCACCGAACATGGCTTCGCGGTGTTGCGCTTCGACTTCACCGGGCTCGGCCAGTCCGAAGGCGATTTCTCCAACACCAATTTCAGCTCCAATGTTCAGGATCTGGTGAAGGCGGCCGAATGGCTGGGCGCCGAGCATGAGGGGCCAGGCCTGCTTGTGGGCCACTCTCTGGGCGGCGCGGCCGTGATCGCCGCCGCGCCTCAGGTCGCGTCGGTCCGCGCTGTGGCGACCATCGGGGCGCCGGCCGACGCCGACCATGTGCGCCGCCAGTTTCTTTCCCATGTGGACGAGATCGAGGAGCAGGGCTTCGCCGAGGTGAAGCTCGCCGGGCGGCCCTTCACGATCAAGAAGCAGTTTCTCGACGACATTGAAGGCCGGTCGCTGGATGACATCGTTCACACGCTCAAGGCCGCTCTGCTGATCTGCCATTCGCCGCTGGACGAGACCGTGGGGATCGAGAACGCCACCCGGCTGTTCGTCGACGCGCTGCACCCCAAGAGCTTCGTCAGCCTGGACCAGGCCGACCATCTCCTCTCCCGGCCTGAGGACACCGCCTTCGCCGCCGACGTGATCGGCGCGTGGGCCGCCCGCTACGCCCAGACTCTGAAATTGCCGGAGCCGCCGGAGTTCGTCGGCGACCGGTGCGCCACCGTTGAAGAGACGGGACTCGGCGGGTTTCACAGCTGGGCGCGCGTGGGGCGTCACAAGTTCATCGTGGACGAGCCCGAAAATCAGAAGGGCCTCGACGGCGGACCGCACCCGTATCAGCTCCTGTGTGCGTCGCTGGCCGCCTGCACCACCATGACGCTGCGCATGTACGCCAACTTCAAGGGCTATGATTTCGGCCGGATCAGCACCGTGGTCAGCCATGCGCGGGATGCTGACAGCCCGGCCGGCGCTTCGCGCGACGTCTTCAAGCGGATCGTTCGGGTGGAGACCCCGCAGGACGAAGCAATGCGGGTGAAGATTCTCGAGATCGCCAATAAGTGTCCTGTTCACAGGACACTGGAACGCAGCTCGACGATCGAAACGGACACACAGGATTGACCGCGGGGAAACCGCCGCGCGGCGCGCGGCGTTGCCTCGGCGCGTCCGAGGCGCACATTACCAAACGATAAGCTTGCGGTAATCTGGCCGTGATCCGACATCCCTCATGACTCACCCCCATAAGGGGTCGCCGGGGTTTCCCCGCGCCCCTTCAGGCAGCGATAAGGATCGCAACACACGCATGACCCTCAAAAAGCACCTGATTCTCCCCGCCGCCCTGCTCTCCGCCGCCATGGCCGTCGCGCCGGCGTGCGCTCAGGAAGAGCAGCGCGCGAGCGGACCCTACGCCTACGCCTCGCCCGGCGGCTCGCCGATGAGTTTCGCAGACCTGATCGATCAGGTGAGCCCGGCGGTCGTCTCCATCGAGGCGCGCGGCTCGACTCAGCCCTCCGAGATGCCCGACATGGAGCAATTGCCGCCGCAATTCCGCGAATTCTTCGAGCGCTTCGGCGGTCTGCCGGGCCAGCAGGGCCCGCGCCCGCGCCGCAGCCAGGGGTCCGGGTTCTTTATTTCGGCGGACGGATATGTGGTGACGAACAACCATGTGATCGACGGCGCCGATGAGATTTCCGTCGGTCTGTCCGATGGGCGCACCCTGACCGCCGAAGTGGTGGGGACCGATGTTCCGACCGACCTGGCGCTTCTGCGCGTCACCGAAGGCGAGGCGCCCTTCTCCTATGTGGAGCTGGACCGCGATCTCGACATCCGAGTCGGCGACTGGGTCGTGGCGGTGGGCAATCCGTTCGGTCTTGGCGGCACGGCGACGGCGGGCATCGTCTCGGCGTCGGGCCGGCAGATGGGCCCGCAGCAGGCCTATACCGACTTCCTGCAGATCGACGCGCCGATCAACCGAGGCAATTCGGGCGGGCCGACCTTCGATCTCAACGGCAATGTGGTCGGCGTGAACTCGGCCATCATCTCGCCCACCGGCGGCAATGTGGGCATCGGCTTCGCCATCCCCTCCGATCTCGCCGCCCAGGTGATCGATCAGCTGATCGACACTGGTCAGGTGCGCCGCGGCTATCTCGGGATTTCGCCCTCGGATCTCACCGACGACCTGAAGGAAGCCATAGGCCTCGACGCCGACGTGGAAGGCGTGATCATCAATCAGGTGATCGCCGAAACGCCGGCGGCTGCGGGCGGATTTGAGAACGGCGACATCGTCACCGAGATCAACGGCCGGCCGGTGGACAGCGCCCGGGAGCTGACCCGGCGCGTCGGCGCGGTTCCTCCGGGCGAACAGGTGCGCTTCACCGTCTTGCGGGACGGCCGCGAGCGCACCCTGCGCGTGGAGCTCGCCGAGCGTCCCGGCGAGGACGTGATGCAGCAATCGGTCCCGGCGCTCGATCCCGGCCAGATGTCGATGTTCGGCATGACGCTGGAAACCCCCGATGCGCAAACCCGCGAGCGGCTCGGCCTCGACGAGCGCGGCCTGGTGGTCGTGGATGTCGAGCCCCAGTCGGAGGCCGCCGACAAGGGGCTGCGCCCCGGCGACGCCATTGTCGAAGCGGTTGGAACCGACGTGACGAGCGTCGAGGATTTCCAGGCGGCCGTGGACGACGCGCGCGAGCGCGGACGCGCCGCGGTGCTCGTCTATGTGCGCACCCAAGGCGGCCAGGGGCGGTATGTCGCCCTCGAGCTGGACGGCGAGGAGTAGAGCGAGGGGCGCGCCGGACGGGAGTCGGCGCGCCCTTTCGCGGGTTGCGGATCTGACAGGGGAGGGTGAACGCCATGCGCGTTCTCATCGTGGAGGACGACCGCGAGGTCGCCAAGAACATCGCCAAGATGCTGCGCGAGAACGGCCATGTGGTCGATTGCGCCCATGACGGCGATGACGGACTTGCGATGGCGCGCGAAGGCGCGTTCGACGTGCTCATCGTCGATCGGATGATGCCCCGGCGCGACGGCCTCTCCATGATCTCCGAGTTGCGCGGGGAAGGCGACAAGACGCCCGCCTTGGTGCTTTCGGCCATGGGCGAGGTGGACGACCGGGTCGAGGGGCTGAAGGCCGGCGGCGACGACTATCTGGTCAAACCCTACGCCCCGTCGGAGCTGCTGGCCCGGGTGGACGCTTTGGCCCGCCGCCGGGATCCGGACTCCGCCAAGACCCGGCTCTCCGTCGGCGAGCTGGAGATGGATCTGCTGGCCCGCACCGTGAAGCGGGGCGAGGAGGCGATCCTCCTGCAGCCGCGCGAGTTCCGCCTGCTGGAATTCCTCATGCGCCACGCCGGCCAGGTGGTGACGCGCACCATGCTTCTGGAGAAGGTCTGGGACTATCATTTCGACCCCCAGACCAATGTCATCGACGTGCATATTTCGCGTCTGCGCTCCAAGATCGACAAGCCGTTCGGAACAACGATGCTGCACACCGTGCGGGGGGCGGGTTACCGTCTTTCTGCGTAGGGCGTGATCGGGTGACACAACCCCGGTCCAGGCGGCTGCGAGGCTGATTTGACCGCCGAACACAGCGTGCGCCGGCGCATGCCGGCCTTCATGCGGACCACCGCGTTCCGGCTGACGCTTTTGAGCGCCGGCCTGTTCGCGCTGTCCAGCTTCGTGATCCTGGCGCTGGTCTACGCCGCCTCAGTGGGCGCGGCCATGCGCCGGGCCGACGCGGCCATCAGCGAGGAGATCGCCCGCATCGAGGCGCGCTTCGACGCCGGCGGCGCCGAGGCGGCCAATCGCTATATCGTACAGCGCTCGGTGGGCGGGGGCGAGTTCCTCTACCTGCTGCTCGGCGATGAGGGCCGGCGCATCTCCGGCAATATCTCCGGCCTGCCTCTGGCGGCGCCGGACGAGGAAGGCCGGGTGCGCTTCGTCTATGACCGCGCCCCCGCCGACGGCGTTCCAGGCGCCGAGGACGGACGCGACGCGCGCGGACGCATCGTGGATCTCGCCACCGGCCAGAAGCTCTTTGTCGGGATCGACGTGGAGGAGGAAAGCCGCTTTGTCGGCGAGACCCTGAACGCCGTTCTGATCGCGTCGGGCCTCGCCCTGGCGCTGGGTCTGGTGTCCGGCTCGGTGGTGTCGCGCAGGTTCGCCCGCCGGCTGGAGGCCATCAACACCGCGTCGCGGGCGGTCATGGCCGGACGGCTGGACACGCGCGCGCCGCGCACCTTCTCAGGCGACGAGCTTGATGATCTGTCGGCCAATTTCAACGCCATGCTCGACCGGCTTGAGCGGCTCATGCACCGCATGCGCTCGGCCGGGGATTCCATCGCCCACGATCTGCGCCTGCCGCTGACCCGCATGCGCGGCCGGCTGGAAGCCGCGATCGTGGAGGACGGCGATCTGGAGGCGCGGGAGGCGGCCCTGTCCCAGGCGGTGTCCGACGTGGAGGAGCTTTTGAAGACCTTCAACGCGGTGATGTCGCTGTCACGCCTGCAGACCGGGGAGCGCCGCCAGGCGTTCGAACAGCTCGACCTTTCCGCGCTCATCGCAGACGTGGCCGAACTCTATGAGCCGGTGTGCGAGGACGAGGGGATGGAGTTCGCCTGCGACTGCCCGCCGGGCCTCACCCTTCTGGGCGACCGCGAGCTGATCGCCCAGGCGGTCGCCAATCTCCTCGACAACGCCGTGAAATATACGCCGGAAGGCGGCGCTGTGATGCTGCGCGGGCGCACCACCAGCGAGGGGCGCATCGAGATCTCCGTCACCGACACCGGCCCCGGCATTCCCGCCGACGAGCGCGAGCGGGTTCTGGAGCGCTTCGTGCGCCTGGAAAAGAGCCGCTCGCTGCCCGGCGTTGGCTTGGGCCTGTCGCTGGTGCAGGCCATCGCCGAGGTCCACACCGCCGACCTCACCCTGGACGACGGCCCCGGCGTCGCAGCAGACGGCCTCGGCCCCGGCCTCAGGATCGCTCTGTGCTTTGCGAAGGCGAAGTAGGGGGCTCGTCGCAGAGCCCAAGCTTCGTTAGCGTTCCGCCATGACCGGCGCGCTTCCTACCCGCATTTCCACAAATCTGCCTCCTATAGACGCGGCCCGCGCCAAGCGTGCCCGTGAGCGCATCGGCGAAGCCGCCTACGCGGCCTGGGGCGAGGGGGCGGATTTTCTCGACGCCGTGTTCGCCGCCGCGCCCTATCTTTCGAGGCTCGCAGCCCGGCGCGTGGAGACGCTCCAGCGCCTGGCGCAGGACAGCCCCGAAGCGCTGGTGGAGGCGACCTGCACCGCCGCGCGCGAAGCGGCGGGCATGGACGAAGACTCCGCCATGGCCGCGCTGCGCCTCGCCAAGCTCGATCTCCACCTCATAACGGCGCTCGCCGATCTTTGCGGTGCGTTCGATCTACGCCAGGTCACCCGCGCCCTCTCCGATTTCGCCGACGCAGCCGTTCAGGCGAGCCTCGCCGTGGCCGCCCGCGATTGCGGGTTCGAGGCGGAGGACGCGGACAACCCGGTTCCCGGCCTGTTCGTGCTGACCCTAGGCAAGCACGGCCAGCGCAGCCTGAATTATTCCTCCGACGTGGACCTGACCGTGTTCTGGGAACCGGAGACAGCCCGGCCACCTGAGGGCAAGGCCGCCCACCGCGCCTTCGCCCGCGTGGCCCAGAAGCTCGCCCACATCATGGAGGAGCTCACCGCCGACGGGTATGTCTTCCGCGTTGACCTGAGACTGCGTCCCGATCCCTCCTCCACCCCCGCCGCGGTCAACGCCGACATGGCGCGGCATTATTTTGAGGCGGTGGGGCAGAACTGGGAGCGGGCCGCCTACGCCAAGGCGCGCTGGTGCGCGGGGGATCGGGCCGCGGCGGACGGCTTTCTGCGCGATCTGGAGCCCTTCATCTGGCGGCGGACGCTGGATTTCGCGGCGGTGGAGGATATCCATGCGCTGGCCAAGCAGATCCAGGCGGTGGGCCGCCGCTCGCGCATCGAGATTCCCGGCCATGACGTGAAGCTGGGGCGCGGGGGGGTGCGTGAGATCGAGTTCTACGCCCAGACCACCCAGCTGGTGTTCGGCGGGCGGCGGCCGAAACTACGGGTCGCCTCGACACTGGAGGCGCTGGCGGCGCTCGCCGGCGAAGGCCTCATTCCGGCCGAGGCCGCCGCGCAGATGGCTTGGGCCTATGGCGAGCTGCGCGCGGTGGAGCACCGCATCCAGATGCTCAATGACGAGCAGACCCAGGCGCTTCCGAAGGACGACGACCGGCGCGCTGCAGTGGCGGCGCTCACCGGCGAGCGCGATCTGGCCGCCTTCGACCGCCGGCTCACCGACATCCTCAGCCGCGTCCACGCCCTCTTTTCCGAGCAGTTCGAGGGGGGTGAGAGCCTCGCGACCCGCGAGGGAAGCCTGGTGCTCACCGGGGTGGAGCCGACGCCGGACACGCTTGCGGCGCTGGACCGGCTTGGCTTCTCCGATCCGTCGCGGGTCTGGGAGAAGCTTTCCGGCTGGGCGGCGGGACGGGCGCGGGCGGCGCGCACCGAGCGGGCGCGCGCATTGTTCTCGCGCTTCGCCCCGCGCCTGGTGGAGGCGCTGGCCGACACCGGTGATCCGGACGCCGCGCTCGCCCGCTTCACCAGCTTTTTTGAAGGCCTGCCCAGCGGGGTCCAGCCGCTCTCCCTTCTGGTCAACCAGCCCCGGCTCGCCCGCGCTCTGATCGACATACTCGGGCTGGCGCCGCGTTTGGCGGAAATCCTCGCCCGGCGCCCCGCCTTGCTGGACGCCATGCTGGAGCCGCGTTTCTCCACGCCGCTGCGCGAGGACCCGGACACCCGGCAGGCGGTTCGTTTCGAAGGCGTCGCACAGATGCCGTTTGAAGAGGCGCTCAACGCCGCCCGGCGCCTGGCCCGGGAGGAACGCCTGCGCATCGGCTCCCAGCTTCTGCTGGGGCAGGCGACCGCCAGCGAGGCCGGCGCGGCCTTCGCCGATCTCGCTGACGCCGCGGTGGAGGCCATGGCCCGCGCCGCCGAAGCTGAACTCGCCCGCAAGCACGGCCCCGCACCGGGGGCCTGGGCGGTGCTGGGGCTCGGCAAGCTCGGCGGGCGCGAACTTAGCGCGGACTCCGATCTTGATCTGATGGTGGTCTATGACCCGCTCGACGCTCAGTCGACCGGGGACAAGCCGCTGGGCGTCGAGGCCTGGTTCGTTCGGTTCACCCAGCGTCTGGTCTCCGCGCTGTCCGCCCCGACCGAGGAGGGCGAGCTGTATCCCGTGGACATGGCCTTGCGGCCGTCAGGCTCGGCGGGTCCCATCGCCGTGCGCCTGGCCCGGTTCGCCGCCTATTACGACAGCGAGGAAGCCTGGACCTGGGAGCGCATGGCGCTCACCCGCGCCCGGATCGTTGCGGGCGATCTGCGTGAACCTCTGGAGGCGGCGGTGAAGGCCGCCATCGCAAAGCCGGTCTCCGCAGAAGACATCCGCGTCGATGCGGCGGACATGCGCGCGCGGCTGTTGCGCGACCGGCCCGCGAAGTCGCCCTGGGACCTGAAGCTGCGCGAAGGCGGGTTGATCGAGATCGAATTCATCGCCCAGACCGCCCAGCTGATCGCCCGCACGCCCGCGGCTCCGAGCACGCGGGCGGCGCTGGAGGCCCTCGAAGCGGCGGGCGCCCTTGATCATGACGCGGTCACGACGCTTCTCGCCGCCGAGGAGGATTACGCCGCGATGACCCAGCTGGTGCGCGCCGCCCATGGCGGCGGCTTCGATCCGGGCGGCGCCAGCACGCCGTTCGCCGGACGCCTCGCGCGGGCGGCCGACTGCGACGACCTGCAGGCGCTGGCTGCGAAGCTCGAGGCGCACGCCGCCGCGGTGCGCGCGGTCTTCGAAGCTGAGATCGGAAAGGTGCAGTTCAGGAGCGACGGAAATCCGGGCCCTCATGCGTAACCCTCCTCAGAAGGCGGCGGCGCGCCGCCTCTTTGACGCCCAGGAGAACGATATGAAAAAGACCCTGATCCTTACTGCATCGGCTCTGGCCATGACGCTGACCGGCCTCGCCGCGGCGCAGGATGCGCCTCAGCCCCGCCAGGGCGAGTCCGCCCGCGAGCGCGGCGATATGCATCACGGCGGCCGCCATCATCGTGGTGGGCGTGGCGGGCGCGGCGGCGCCCACGCCCTGATGCAGTTGGGCGCTGCGGATGCGAACGGCGACAAGCAGGTCACACTCGCCGAAATGGAGGCCCTGCGCGCCGAGGAGTTCGCCTTTCGCGACCGCAACGAAGACGGCTATCTCGACCTCGAAGACGCTTCGCCCACCCATCAGCGCCTCGCCGCCCTGCGCGCAGAAGCGGGCGGCGACACTGAAGGTCGGCGTGGGCGCGGCGGGCCCGCACGTCTGGACCAGGATGAGGACGGGCGGATTTCGCGTGCCGAATTCGTCAACGCGCCGAGCCGGGTCTTCGAGCGGCTCGACGCCAACGAAGATGGTGTGGTGACTGGCGAGGAGATCGACGCCCGGATGCAGACCCGGCGTGAGGGTCGCGAAGACCGCCGCGGAGCCCGGTCCGAGCGGCGCGCCGCCGCCTGGTGGCGCGACTAGCCCCGTGATCCGTCCCGTCCTCCGGCTCGTCGGCGGCGCCCCTCGCCTTGACGGTGAGGACGGGCGGATCGTGTCCGACCGGGCGCTTGCGCGCGGCGTGGAGCGCGGCGACCGCGATGCGGTCGCCGCGCTGACGGCGCGCTGCCTGCCCCAGATCATCGGTCTCGCAACGCGCACGCTGCGCGACCGGGCGGAGGCCGAAGACGTGGCCCAGGAAACCTTTCTCAAGGTCTGGCGCAAGATTGCGCAGTACCAGCCCGAGCGGGCGAAGCTGGAGACCTGGGTGGCGCGCATCGCCCTCAATCTTTGCTATGACCGGCTTAGAAGGCGCGGCGAGGTCCTTATGGACGACGACGCGCCCGAGCCAGCCGATCCGGCCGTGAACGCGGATTCCGCCGTGGTGGCCGGCGACATGGCGGACCGGGTGCGCGCCGCGGTCGCCGCCCTTGCGCCGCGCCAGCGCGCAGCTCTGGAGCTCTGCCATTTCCAGGAGCTGGGCAATATCGAGGCGGCGGCGGTTATGGAGATCAGCGTGGAAGCGCTGGAAAGTCTGCTGGCGCGGGGGCGGCGGGCGTTGAAGGCGTCGCTGGCGCGCGACCACGAGGATTTGCTGGCCGGTCTGACGGCCGGCCATGGAGGCGAGAGATGATGACGCTGACACGGTTCACGGCGCTGTGCGCGGCTTATGGCGGCGATATGGATCGCTGGCCGGCGGCCGAACGTGACGCAGGGCGCGCCCTTGCGGCCGCTTCGCGCGACGCCGCTGCGGCGCTGATGGAGGCGCGCGCCCTGGACGCGGTTCTGACCCGCGCCCCCACCGAGGCGGCGAGCGATGCGCTTGTTCGCCGAATCGCCGCGGGCGCACCGCTTCCCTCGCCCGTGCGTGCGCCGGGGCCGAGCTGGGCGGCCATGGCTGCGGCGCTGGCGCTCACCATCGGCCTTGGAGCGGGCTGGGTGGGAGCCGGAACCGGCGCCGCAGGCGACACGGACCTGTACGCCGACGCCTTCGGTGCGCTGGAGGACGACGCCGTGCTTGAGCTTCTGGAGGACGCATGATGGGCCGTTTCAATGTCTGGATCGTGCTGTTGCTGGCTTCGGTCCTTCTCAACGGCGTGCTGATCGGCGCCATGGCGCGCGAGGGCTTCGCCCCGGCGGCGGCGCCCGAAGCGCACGAACGCGGTGAACGCCGCGGCCGGGGCGGGTTTGATCTCCGCAGCTTTGTGCGTGCCCTCCCTGAAGACGTGCGTGAGGAAACCCGTGGCCGGTTCGATGCGGCGCGCCCGGACTTGCACGGCTTGCGGCGTGAGGCGTTCGAGGCGCGACGAGGCGCGGTGGACGCCCTCGGCGCCGAAGACTTCGACGTGGAGGCCGCCGCCGCGGCGCTTGCCGAAGCGCGACGTGCGCGCACCGACCTTGAGGCGGCGATCGAGCGGGTCGTCCTCGAGGCGGTCGCGGATCTTGATGCGGAAACCCGCCGCGACGCTCTGCGCGAGGCGCTTGGACCGCGCACCATGCGCAGGGAAGGCCGTGACCGTCCGGCGCCGGACGCCGATGGCTAGGACCGGCGCCGCTGTCTAGTGAAGAGCGCCGGCCGAGCGCGAGGCGTGGGCGTCGAGCGTCGCCGCGGCTGAGGCCTCGGGATGAGCGAGCGGATCGCCGTCGTCGCCCGGCCGGGGTTTCGCCTGGCGCGGCAGGGAGAACGACACCGTGGTGCCCTTGCCCAGCACCGAATCGATGCGCAGCGCGCCGCCATGGAGCTCGACCAGCGATTTTGACAGGGCGAGGCCGAGCCCGGACCCCTGATGCTTCTTGGAGTGCTGGTTTTCGATCTGCTCGAAGGGGCGCCCGACGCGGGGCAGATCGCTTTCCGCGATCCCGATCCCGGTGTCGGCGACCTGCAGCACGATCCCGTCCGCAGCGTCGAAGCCGCGCACGATCACCTTGCCGCCGTCCGGCGTGAACTTCACGGCGTTGCTCATCAGATTGAGCAGGACCTGTTTCAGCGCGCGTGGATCGGCCTCAATCCGCGGCAGCGGCCCTCCGGCCACCTCCAGCCTGATCTCCTTTTCCTCGGCGCGGGCGCGCATGATGCGCACGCACTGCTCGATGAGATCGGACGGCTCGAGGGGCTCAGGCTGGAGCTGCATCTTGCCGGCTTCGATCTTGGACATGTCCAGAATGTCGTTGATCAGCGACAGGAGATGCTGACCCGAACTGAGGATGTCGCCGACATAATCCTTGTAGCGCGCATCGCCGAGCGGGCCGAACATCTCCCCCGACATGATCTCGGAAAATCCGTTGATGGCGTTCAGCGGCGTGCGCAGCTCATGGGACATGTTGGCGAGGAATTCCGACTTCGAACGGTTGGCCTCCTCGGCGCGGATTTTTTCCTGCTCATAATTGCCGGCCAGCTCCTGGACGCGCTCCTGGGAAAGGCGGAGATTCTCCACCGTGCGGCGCATCTTGCGGTCATTGTCCTTCAGGGCGGCTTCCTGGCTTTTCAGCGCGGTGATGTCGGCGCCGACGCTGACCAGGCCCCCGTCTGCGGTGCGGCGCTCCGAATAGCGCAGCCAGCGCCCGTCCGCGAGTTCGAGGTCGTAGGCCTCAGCGCCGTCCTCGCCGCCATGGATGCGCTGGATTGCGCGGCCTGCCACGGTCTCCACCTCGGCGTAGCTCATGCCGGTGCGCAGCTTGCTGTCGGCGAAGCCGAAGAACTCTCTGAACTTGCGGTTCCAGAGCACCAGGCGGCGGCGGGCGTCCCAAAGGACGAAGCTCTCCGACATGGACTCCAGGGCGGCGCGCAGCCGGGATTCTGCGGCGGCGACCCGGGCCTGCGCGCCCTTGCGCTCGGTGGTGTCGATGGCCACGCCCACGATCCGGCGCGTGCCGGGCTTCAACCGCCCGCGCAGCTGCAGCCAGACCGGCAGGCCCGAGGCGCGGATCTCCAGATCCACGTCCTTGGCATTCGCGGCGCCGCGCAGGGCGGCGCGCAGGCGCGCATGATCCTCCTGGCGCACCAGGTGCAGCAGCTCCGGCCCGCTCATGATCTCGGCCCCGCTACGCCCGATCAGGCGCGCGAAGGAATCGGTGAGGACCACCTCATCCTCGTCCAGATCCCAGTCCCAGACCCCGCAGCGCGCGCCTTCGATGGCCAGGCGCAGGCGGTTCTCGCTGTCGCGCAGGCGCACCTGGGTGTCGTCCAGCTTGCTCATCTGGTTGCGCAGCATGATCAGGAGCGCGATGGCCGTGCCCAGCGGCGCCAGGAAGAGCAGCACATGGAAGAACACCGTGTCGCGCCAGGCGGCGGTGTCCAGGCCGGACGGGCCGATGCTCATCGCCGTCAGGGGAGCGCCGCCCACCGGCGCCGCGCCGAGCACGCCTGCGGATCCGGCGAAATCGGCCCCCGGCGCCGCCCCGCCGGCGCGCGAGATATCCGCCACGACGCGCGGATCGATATTCACGAGGTCGGCGATGAGCGGGGCGCCGGTGAAGCGCGTGTGGGGCGCGGTCGCGAGGACCCGGCCACCTGTATCTGTGAGGATGGCGATCTCGCCCTGACGGCGGGGGCCGAGCAGGGGACCTGGATCGAGAATGGCCACGAGCGCCCCCACCGAGCCGTCCGCCAGCGGCGCCGGGCGCACGGCCGCCAGGGGCGTGGAAAGGCCGGGCAGGGCGATGATCTCGCCCGCGCCGGACAGGGCGGCTTCCGCCACCGCGCGCAAGGCGCCGCCGTCGTGGGCGCCGGCGGAGAGGATCCGGCCGTCGGGCAGGAGCAGGCCGGCTCCGCTGACCGATTCCAGGCCGGCGAGCATCTCCACGCCGCGGAGGGCTGCGGCGTCGCGCGCGTCGCCGGACAAGGCCTCGAGCTGCCCCGCGCTGGCGGACAGCGCGCCGCGCACCTCCGAAAGCCTGCCCTCTACATCTTCGGCGAACAGGGCGGCGGTGCGGGCGTGCATGGCGCGCGCATCAAGGTCGGCGCGCTGGCGCTCCTGGCCCAGCTTGACGACGATCACGGCGCCGAACACCACGGTGAAGACCATCACGGCGAGGATCACGGCGCGCGCGGAAAAAGCCCGCGGGCCGCCGGCCCCAGCGGACGCGTCGCGAGCCTCCCCCGCACCGTGCGCGTCGCGTGATCGAATCATGCCGGACAAGGTACGGCGGGCCCGGCCCTGGCGTCCAGCAATGAAGCGTCAACCGGCGCGCGGGGCGCTGCTGTGTCTCAGTCCTGCGCGGCCGCATCCGCGGCCCCACCCTCTTCGGGGGGCTCTTCGGGTGCGGCGGCGCCGATCTGGGCCTTCCGGCGCTCGCCGCTGGCCGGCGGTCCTTCCTGGCGGCGGCGGCGGTCAGGACCGAAATACATCGGCGCGCGCACGAAGGGCCGCGGCGCGTTGACCACCGAGGCGATCTTCATCCAGAGCTGTTTGGCGGTGATCGGCTTGGCGCAGACCTCGGTGATGCCGGCGTCGCGAGCGGCCATGATGCGGCTGCGTTCGGTGTGGGCGGTCAGGAGAATGATCGGTACGAACGGATTGCGGGTGTCCTTGGCGGTGCGCACCATCTGGGAGAATTCCAGACCGTCCAGAAGCGGCATCTGGTAATCCACGATGATGAAATCGATCGCTTCCTGGCGGGCGATATCGAAGGCTTCGGCGGCGTCCCGGGACTCGTAGGTGCGGCTGATCCCGAAGCCGAGCAGGAGTGACCGCACGATCTGGATCATGTGGGCGTTGTCATCGATGACAAGGGCGCGCACCTGGGAAAAATCGGCCACGTCAATTCCTTCTGCCCGACCAAAGCGTCAAGTAGCCCAGACTTAGTCTCTGACGAGCATCCAGAAGGTTAACCTGCTGCCTTCAGCGGCGCAGTATCCTCGTCCGGCCGTGCGCGGACGGCCCGGACCATTTCGGCGGCGCGCTTTCCCAGGCTGACGAGGTCGGCGCCGGCGTCGGGATTTTCGGCCACTTCGCGCGCCAGCGCTTCCGCCAGCTGCAAGAGGCGCGGCGCATGCACGATGAGCCGGGCCTGGTGTTCGATCCGGCCCGGGTCGCGATCATATTCGGCGCCCGGCACCCGCCATCCACCCCAGTTCTGCGCTTCGGTGACCACCACGGGATAGCTTCCCGGCTGAGGGTGATGGGCGCATTCGTCGGGCGATTGCCACTTGTTCTTCGCGCGCATCAGACGCCAACTCGAGGTGTCGGTCTCCTCGACCGCTTCGGCGGCGAGCTCCGCGGCGAGAAAATCGCGCCCGAGACCGCAGTCGTAGAAAATCTTCACCGGCTCTTCGATGTCCTTGACCCAGTGCGGCTTGATCTTCTCGATCGCCGCCCAGGTGCCGACAGGTTTGACGAAAACGCGCTGATGCTTGTGGAACGCAGCCTTTGCCATGGCGGTCTCCTTAATTGAGGCCACCTTAGCAAGCGCATCCCAAGACGCCGTTAAGCGCCTTGGTTAGCGCCGGGTTATCAGGTCCTAATAGGCCCCGTCCTCGAGGGTCACGGTCGGATCCCATTCATAAATGGCGCGGATCTGACAGCTGCGCGGGGCCGGGCCCGCCGTATCGGTTCCAAAGGCGCTGTCATACGGGATGATCCCGTCGCCCTGGCGCAGGCACGAACCGAACCGGTCAAACGACAGCGACTGTGCATGATCCAGGTCGGGGCAGCTGAAGGTGTGCACCAGATACCAGTCGTCGGCGCCCGCCTCGAGCAGCACGGTCTCGTTGGTGGTTTCCCCGAAATTGTCGATCTGGGAGCCGAAGCAGATGCGATCGACGCGCTGACCCAGGCGCGGGTCCTCCTGATAGTCTTCGAAATCGCGTGGCCGGGTGTCGGCGTCGTCCATTCCGGGATCACTGGCGCAAGCGGCCAGCACAAATCCTGCGGCGAGAGCCGAGCTGAGGGCGGTGGTGCGCAGGGCCATAAAAGATCTCCTTGGATTGCGAGACTTCACCGTGCTCTGAACGAAGCGCCCCGGCCAGTGTTCCGGGGCCGATTTGCGCTTTGCGTCCGTCCGGCCTAAATCGCGCGCATGACCTTCAACGCGCAAACTCTGGACCGCCGCTTCTCGGTGGCGCCGATGATGGACTGGACCGACCGGCATTGCCGGGCGTTTCATCGCGTTCTGTCGCGCCGGGCGCTGCTTTACACCGAGATGGCGGTGGATCAGGCGGTGATCCGCGGCGAGGCGGCCCGGCTCATCGGGTTTGACCCGGCCGAGCACCCGGTGGCGATCCAGCTGGGCGGCGCCGATCCTGGGGACCTCGCCGAAGCGTCGAAGATCGCGCAGGATTTCGGCTACGCCGAGGTGAACCTCAATGTGGGCTGCCCGTCCGACCGGGTGCAGTCGGGCAAGTTCGGCGCGTGTCTCATGCGCGAGCCGGAGCTGGTGCGTGATTGCCTGACCGCGATGCGCGAGGCGGTCTCGATTCCTGTGACCGTGAAGCACCGCCTCGGCGTCGACGATCAGGATCCCGAGCAGACTCTGTTCGGCTTCGTGGACACCGTGGCGCGGTCGGGCGTGACCAGCTTCACCGTCCACGCCCGCAAGGCGTGGCTGAAAGGCCTGAGCCCGAAGGAAAACCGGGATGTGCCGCCGCTGGACTACCTGCTCGTCCGGCGCCTGAAGGCTGAGCGCCCCGATCTGGAGATCATCCTCAATGGCGGGCTCGCCGATCTGGACCAGGCGCTGGAGGCGCAGGGCGGTCTCGACGGCGTGATGATCGGGCGCGCCGCCTATCACACGCCCTGGATGCTCGCGTGTGTGGACAGCCGCGTCTTCGGCGCGCCGGACCCGGTGAGCGATCCGGTGGACGCGGTCTTCGCCTATCGCCCCTATGTAGAGCGCGAGCTGGACAAGGGCCTGAGGCTTCACGCCATCACCCGGCACATGCTGGGCCTGTTTTCCGGCCTGCCCGGCGCGCGCAAATACCGCCAGATCCTCTCTGAAAACGCCAACCGGCCCGGCGCGGGCTGGGACGTGATCGAGGCGGCGCTGGCGGCCGTGGCGCCGGGGCGTGTGGCGGCGTGATCGAGTATCTCCCCTTTATCGCCACGCTGCTGCTGGTGGGCGCCGGCGCAGGCCTGATCGCCGGCCTGTTCGGCATTGGCGGCGGGGTCGTCATGGTCCCGGCCATGTATTTCGTGCTGACGGCGCTGGGGTATGGCGAGAGCGCCATGCACGCGGCGGTGGGCACGTCGCTGGCCGTGATCGTCGTGACCTCGCTGCGCTCTGTGGTGGCCCACGCCGGCCGCGGCGCGGTGGATTTTCAGCTGCTCAAGACCTGGTCGCCCTGGATCGTGCTCGGCACGCTCGCCGGCGCGGCGCTGGCCGACATCGTACCCGGCCGCGTCCTCACCGCCCTGTTCGGCGCGGTGGCGCTGCTCCTGTCGGCCCAGTTCTTTTTCGGGCGCCCCGACTGGAAGCTCGCCGAAGACATGCCCGGCCTGCCCTTGAGCGCGGTGCTGGGAAGCCTGATCGGCGTCATGTCCGCCCTCATGGGGATCGGCGGCGGCGTGTTCGGCGTCACCTTGATGAGCGTGTGCGGACGCTCCATTCATACTGCGGTGGCCACGTCCGCCGGTTTCGGCGTCGCGATCGGGCTGCCCGGGGCGGTGGGCTACATGATCGCCGGCCTGGACGAGACCACGCGCGCGCCGTTTTCGCTGGGGTATGTGAACATGGCCGGCTTCGTGTGCCTGGCCGGGGCCGCCGTGTTCCTGGCGCCGGTGGGCGCGGCGCTGGCCCACAAGCTGAACGCGGCCCGGCTGAAGCAGGCCTTCGCCATCGGATTGCTGATCGTCGCGGTGAACATGATCCGCGAAGCGGTGATGAGCGGGTAGCGCGTCAGCGCTCCACCGTCGCCCGATAGACCGCTTCGCGCCGCTTCAGGTCGTCTTTCACCGCCCGCCGCTCCTCATGGCTCATGGACGTCCAGCGGCCGAGTTCGTCCAGCGTCCGCATGCACCCCACGCAGATGGAATGCGCGGGATCCACCAGGCAGATCTTCTTGCAGGGGGACCAGATGGGCTTGCTCATCCCGGTGACATAGGGCGAGGCGCCATCAAGGCGCAAGGCGCGCTGGCGTTTGCGAAGCTTTTAAGTATTGTGACGCCCCGTTGACGGAGGGGTCGCGGCGCCTTGCGGAAGATCGGCGCCGCCGCGCATCAGGGACATCAGACATGCTGGAAGACGCCGGCCTGCAGCTGCGCAGCCTGCTTGGGGTTTTTGCATTCATCGCCATCGCCTGGGTGCTGGGTCCACGAAAAAAAATCCCGCTGGTGCTCATCGCCGGCGCGGTGGCGGTGCAGTTCGCCATCGCGATCGCGCTGTTCAGCTTCGCGCCCACCCGCGCCTTCCTGTCCTCGCTCACCGGCGTGGTGGAGGTGCTCCAGCGCGCCACCACGCAGGGCACCAGCTTCGTGTTCGGCTATCTGGGCGGCGGCGAAATCCCCTTCGTGGTGCGTGAGGGCGCCGAAGGGCTCACCTTCACCTTCGCCTTCCAGGCGCTGCCGATGGTGATCGTGCTCTCGGCCCTGTCGGCGCTCCTGTGGCGCTGGCGGATCCTGGAGTTCGCCGTGCGCGGCTTCGCGGCGCTGTTCCGGCGTATCCTGAATCTTTCCGGCGCGGCGTCCCTGGGGGCGGCGGCCAATATCTTCCTCGGGATGACCGAGAGCCCGGTGCTGATCCGTCCGCGCCTGCCCAGCATGTCGCGCTCCGATCTCTTCCTGATCATGACGGTGGGCTTCTCCACGGTCGCGGGCTCGGTGATGGCGATCTATGTCAGCCAGCTCTCCGGCATTCTGCCCGACGCGGCCGGCCATATCCTCACCGCTTCGCTGATCTCGGTCCCGGCCGCCGTGGTCCTGTCCCGGCTCATGCACCCGCAGGACGAGACCAGCGAGCAGGCGGACAAGGAGAAGATCCCCGTCAATCTCTATCATTCCTCCATGGACGCGCTCACCGTGGGCGTCGCCGACGGGGTGCGCCTGTTCATCAACATCATCGCCATGCTGCTGGTGTTCACCGCGCTGGTGGCGCTGGTGAACTTCTCCCTCGACGGCCTTCCCGACGTGTTCGGCGCGCCGCTGAGCGTGGAGCGCGTGCTGGGCTGGGTGTTCGCACCGCTGGTCTGGCTCGCCGGCGTGCCCTGGGCCGAGGCGTCTCCCGCCGGTACGGTGATGGGGTTCAAGACCGCGCTGAACGAAATCTTCGCTTATGACGCGCTGGCGAACCTCTCCGACGAGATGAGCCCGCGTACCCGCCTGATCATGACCTACGCCGCCTGCGGCTTCGCCAATTTCTCCTCGGTGGGCATCCTGGTGGGCGGTCTCATCGCCGTGGCGCCCAGCCGGCGCGAAGACATCCTCAATCTCGCCCCGCGTGCCTTGATCTCCGGCACGCTCGCCACCTTGATGACCGGGGCGGTGATCGGCGCGCTGCCCATGGCGCTGTTCGGGTAGGGCCGGCCTGCCTGGTTGACCTCTCCCCCTGACCGGCGTGCAATGGCGTCAAATCAAGGGGAGAGACTCACCATGCGCCGCATCCTGGCCGCCGCCGCCGCCGCCTTCGCAGCCTTCACCGCGCCTTCATTCGCCCAGGACGAACTCGGCGCCGCGCTCGACGCGGACTGGGCCGCCCACCTGCAGGGCCTGTACGAGCATTTCCACGCCAATCCGGAACTTTCCTTTGTGGAGTTCGAGACCGCCGCGCGCATGGCCGAAGAGCTGCGTGCCGCCGGCTATGAGGTCACCGAGGAGGTCGGGCGTACCGGCGTGGTCGCGGTGATGGAGAACGGGGAGGGGCCCACCATCCTCCTGCGCGCCGACATGGACGGGCTTCCCATGCGCGAGCAGACGCCGGTGGAGTACGCCTCCACGGTGACCCAGGAAGACCGCATGGGCGTGGAGTTTCCCGTCATGCACGCCTGCGCCCACGACACCCACATGACCGCGCTGGTGGGCTCGGCGCGCTGGATGGCGGACAATCGCGACCAGTGGTCCGGCACGCTTGTCCTGATCGCCCAACCGGCCGAAGAGGTGGGCCTTGGAGCCATGGCGATGCTGACCGACGGGCTGTATGACCGCTTTCCCACGCCCGACGCGGTGGTGAGCCACCATACCTGGGGCTATATGCCGGCCGGCGAGATTCGCTATGTGCCCGGCTACGCCATGGCCAATGTGGATACCGTGGATGTTTACGTGAAAGGGATCGGCGCCCATGGCGCGTCGCCGCATCTGGGCAAGGATCCGGTGGTGATCGCCAGCCAGATCGTGCTGAGCCTGCAGACCCTGGTGAGCCGCGAGCTGTCGCCGTTCGAGACCGGTGTGGTCACGGTGGGCGCCTTCAACGCCGGGACCAAGCACAACATCATCTCCGACGAGGCCCACCTGCAGATCACGGTGCGCTCCTATACCGACGAAGTGCGCGAGGACCTGCTCAGCGGGATCGAGCGCGTGGCCAACGGGGTCGCCATAGCCGCGGGGTTGCCGGAAGACCTGATGCCGGTCGTGGAGATCGAGGAGACGTACACCCCGGCGGTGTACAACGACCCGGCGCTCTCCACCCGCGCCGGCGAGATTCTGGAGGCCCGCTTCGGCGAGCGGGTGGCGACCACTGATCCGGTGACCGGCGGTGAGGATTTCTCGCGCTACGGACGCACCGACGAGGACGTGCCGATCTTCATGTTCTGGGTCGGCGGAACGCCTGTGGATGTCTGGCGGGAGTATCAGGCGCGCGGCGAAACCCCGCCAGCCAACCATTCGCCCTTCTTCTACACCGACGCGGAAAGCTCGGTGACGGTGGCCGCCGAAGGCATGACGGCCATCGCGCTGGACCTGTTCGCCAACGGCGTGCCCGCCGGCGACGGCGCCGCCCAGTGAGGTCGCAGACGATCGCCGGCCGGGTCCGCATCACCTCCGGTGCGCCCTGGGAGGACACGGTCGGCTATCGCCGGGCGGTGATCGCGGGAGACCATGTCTTCGTGGCCGGAACGGTGGCGGTGGACGAGACCGGCGCGCCCTTCGCCCCCGGCGATCCCGGCGCCCAGGCCAAGCGCTGTCTCGAGATCATCGTCGCGGCGCTGGCCGAGGCGGGCGCTCGGCCCGAAGACGTGGTGCGCACGCGCATGTTCGTCACGGATATGAGCGCGCAGACTCAGGCCGCCGTGGGCGCCGCCCACCATGGCGTGTTCGCCGCCTGCCCGCCGGCGTCCAGCATGATCGGGATCGCCGCCCTTGCGCATCCGGACGTGATGGTGGAAATCGAAGTCGACGCGATTCTTCAGGCCCGATAACGGCTTACAGATCAGGACCCGCCCATGGACTCCCTCATCCCCGCTGATCAGCCCTTTGCGGTCATGGCCGGCCTTGTCGCCATCGCGGCGGCGGGCTTTCTGCTTGAAAAGACGAAGATCGGCGCGCTGCTGACCGGCACGGTGTGGACGATCCTGCTGGCGATTCTGGCGTCGAATCTGCGCCTTATGCCGTTCGACAGCCCGGCCTACGACTTCGTGTTCACCTATGCGGTGCCGGTGCTGATTCCGCTGTTCTTGATGAAGGCGGACCTGCGCCGGATCTTCTTCGAGACGACGCGCGTGACGTTCGCCTTCCTGATCTGCGCCGTGGGAACGGTGGCTGGAGCCCTGTCGGCGTTCATGTTGGCGCCTCTGGGCGACGTGTCAGCCGCCGTCACCGGATCGCTCACCGCCAGCTATATCGGCGGCTCGGTGAATTTCGCGCCGCTGATCCAGCAGACCGGCCTCGCGGAAAACGAGCCGGCGCTCGTGTCCTCCATCGTCGCCGCCGACCATCTGGCGAGCGCGGCCTATCTCGGGCTGCTTGCGGTCTTGCCGGGCTTCGCCTGGCTCGCCCGGCGCTTCGTCCGGCGCGACCATGGCGGCGGCGCGGTGGCCGAGACCGGAGAGGCGAGCGAAGGCCGCGCCACCAGCCTGTCGCTGGCGCTCACCCTCACCTTCGCCCTGGTGGTGGTGGCGGTCGCCGACCAGCTCACCGCGCTCACCGGCGTGCCGGGCCTGCGCTATGTCTTCATCACCGTCCTCGCCGTCATTCCGGCGACGCTGTTCCCGAAGCAGATGGCGAAACTCCATGGCGGGTTCGAGCTTGGGGTGGTGCTGGCCTTCCTGTTTTTCGCCGCCATTGCGGCGGGCGCGAACGTGGCCGACCTGATCGCCCAGGCGCCGATGGTCATGGTCTTCATCGCGGTTCTCATCAGCATCCACGCCGCCGTCATGCTGGCGGCCGGCGCGCTGTTCCGCCTGTCCCTGCCGGAGATGATCATCGCGTCCAACGCCGCCATTCTGGGCGCCACCACGGCGCCGGCGCTGGCCGCCGCCAAGGGGTGGACCGACCTCGTCACCCCCGGCGTCCTCGCCGGGGTGCTGGGCTATGTCATCGGCACGCCCATCGCGCTGGGCATCTACGCGCTGGTGGGCTGAGGCGGGCGAAGGGGAGGAGAGACCATGTTCGGACTGGACGCGTCCCTTGAAGGCTACGCCGCGGCCATCGGCCTGATCGGCTCGCTCATCGTGTTCCTGTTCCAGCAGCGCCGCCTGATCCAGCTGCGCAAGCAGGAAAACTACCTCTCCCTGGAACTCGCCTCCACCGAGCTGTTCCGCTATGAGGCCCAGTATGGGGCGGTGCTCGCGCCCTATACGGAGCCCCGGCGCCCGGACGATTTCGCGCCCGCACCCGGCGACGACATCGTCGCCTCCAATTTCTATCTCCAGGCCCTCAACCTTTTTGAAATCGCCGTGCGCCTGCGCGGGGAGAACGGGTTTGATCCGAAGATTTTCGGCAGCTGGGTGATCTGGTTCTATGACTGCACAAGGTCCTGGTATTTCCGCGCGCACTGGGCCGAGTGGCGCGAGAACTACACGATCGAGCTGCGCCAGGTGTTCGACGCCCCGGTGCAGCGGTTCTCCGCCGACGCCGACGAGGCCGACCGCGCCTATTTCTTCGAGCATGTCTCGAAAGTGATGAAATGCCCCGTGGTCAGGCGCTGGCTGGCCGATCTGGACCGGTGACCATGACCCTGACGATCCAGACCATCACCGAACCGGCCATGCTGACGACGCTGGCCGACTGGTTCGCGGCCCGGCTCCTGGACGAGCCGGACTATATCTCCCACTCCGAAATCCTGTGGGGCCGCGCCCTGGGGCCGGACCAGTGGCGGCCCGACCTCGCGGCGGTGCTGCGCGCCGAATTCCTCGCCCCTGACCCGGACGTGCGCCGCCTCGCCGCCATGGACGGCCCGGACATCGCCGGCCTCGCCTGCACGAGGCTGCAGCGGGAGGGCGGCCATGCCGCGCTGATCCTGGAAGACATGATGGTGGACCCTGCCCGGCGCCGCGCCGGCGTGGCGCGCGCCCTGCTCAAGGCGGCCGAGGCGGTCGCCGCAGAGTCCGGCGCCCCCTGGATCGCCCTGGAAAGCGGCGCCCGCAACGAGGCCGCCCACGCGTTTTTCGAAAAGATGGGCTATGCGGTGGTGTCGAAGACGATGGTGAAGGGGGCGGGGTGATCCCTGACAGGGCCGTTCCTGCTTGGGCGGCCCCCGAGCATCGGGTCAGGCCGGCCCCGTCGGGCGATCAACCAGCACGGGACGGTAGCCGCGGTTGGCGCGGGGAGAAGAAAACGGGTCAGAATACGTGTCTGTCCCCGGTTTTCGCGCGGCTCAGATCACAAGCGCCGGCTGGATATCCGTGTGCGGGAAATCATCGCCAACGAACAGCAGCGGCGCGTTGTGGGATCGGGCCAGAGCGTAGGCGAAACAGTCTCCGAAATTGAGCTTCGCTGGCGCCCCGAACCCCTTGCCGTAGCGGATGCGCGCCGCCAGCGCGGCGCGGGCGAGTTCGCCAGTCACTGCAACGGTTTCGATCCCGGAGACGGCGAGAAGCTGATCAAGGTCGCGGGTGACCTGTAACGGATCGGCCCGGCCGCGTCCGGCCAGAACTGTTCCGAGTTCGACATAGTTGGCCGCCGATATGAGCCGCCTGTCCGCCTTCCCCAGACACTCGCTCAGAGACTGTGCGTCGGGCTCGCCAAGGAGGATCGCCACCAGGGCCGAGGTGTCGACCACAATCATTTGCGGTCTCCGAAATGGCGGGGATGGATCAGTCCTCGCCCCACGCCGCGTCCCATTCGTCCTTGCTCACAGGCCGGATGTCATAGCGGTCGCGCATCTCCGCCGCCTTCGCCATGAGCGCCGACGCCAGATCTTCTTTGCGGGAACGGCGTTCAGCCTGCAGCCGGTCCAGCCGTTCCTGCAGAGCGCGAGTGACCGCTTCCGTCATGGTCTCACCGGTAAGGCCGGAGAGCTGGCGCGCCAGACGGTCGGCTTCATCGGTCTTAATGGACAGCGCCATCATCCACCTTTTCTAGAACGCGATCTATATACCGTAGTGCGCGGTGATTTTCAATCCTCAGGCCGAGATGCACCGTTAGCTAATCACGCCTACCCCTCCACCCGCGCCCGCCCAATCAGCCCCTCAGCATCAATCTTCGCCTCTCCCGCCCCCAGCATCACCGGGCTTTCGGCGATGCGCCGCGCCACATAGGCGTCGAAGGCGGTGTCCTGGCCGGCGCGGGCGAGGGCGCAGGCGGTGAGAGTGGTGGCGGCGAGCTCTGTGAAGCGGCGGGCGTCGGGTTCGCTGACGGTTCTGGTGAGGGCGAGGAGGGCGTCGAGGCGCGCATCGAGGGCGGGGTGGCGGCCGCGCACGGTTTCGAGCTCTGCGGCGAGGGCGTCTCTGGCGCTCGGGTCTTTGGAGAGGGCGCGCAGCACGTCGAGCGCGATGACATTGCCGGAGCCTTCCCAGATGGCGTTCAGCGGGCTCTGGCGGAACAGGCGGGGCATGGGGCCTTCCTCCACGTATCCCGCGCCGCCATGGGCCTCCATGGCTTCGTAGACGAGATAGGGCGCCCGCTTGCAGATCCAGTATTTCGCGATGGGGGTGAGGATGCGGGCGAGCGCCGCCTCGTGGGGATCGTCGCCGGCGTGGTCAAAGCTGTGGGCCACGCGGAAGGCCAGGGCCATGGCGGCTTCGGCCTCCATGGCCAGCTCGGCCAGCACCTCGCGCATGAGCGGCTGGTCAATGAGGCGGCGCTGGAAGGCGGCGCGGCGGTCGGCGTGCCAGATCGCCTGGGCGGCGGCGTTGCGGATGAGGCCGGCCGAGCCCGCCAGGCAGTCAAGGCGGGTATGGTTGACCATCTCGATAATGGTGCGCACGCCGCGGCCCGGCTCGCCGACGCGGCGGGCATGGGCGTTTTTGTATTCGATCTCGCTGGAGGCGTTGGACTTGTCGCCGAGCTTGTCCTTGAGACGCTGGATTTCGATTTCGTTGCGGCTGCCGTCCGGGCGCCAGCGCGGGGCGAGGAAGCAGGAGAGGGCGGCGTCGTCGCCGTCTCCCTCATAGGCCAGGGTCAGGAAGGCGTCGCTCATGGGCGCCGAGCAGAACCATTTATGGCCGACGAGCTCCACGCTGTCGCCGCCGGTGGAGATCGCCCGCGTGGCGTTGGCCCGCACGTCGGAGCCGCCCTGTTTTTCCGTCATCGCCATGCCGAGGGTGAGCCCGGCCTTGTCTTCCGGCGGGAGGAAGCGCGGATCATAGCGGCCGCTGGTGGCGCCCTCGATCCACGGTCCGGCCCAGTCGGCGTGTTTCAGCGCGGGCACGCAGGCATAGGTCATGGATTGGGGGCAGCAGACGCCGGCGTCCGCCTGACCCATGAGGATCAGCAGGGCTGAATGGAGCGTGTGCGGCGCGTCATCGGTGCGCCAGGCGGCGGCGGAGACGCCGTTGGACAGGCCCAGCTCCATGAGCGCGTGATAGGCGGGGTGGAACTCCACCTCGTCAATGCGCCGGCCGTACCGGTCGAAGGGTTTGAAAACCGGCGGATTCTCGTTGGCCATGCGGGAAAGGTCCTGCATGGTTTCCGATCCCACCGCCTCGCCGAAGGCGGAGAGGTGGGCGTCATGGCCGGCGCCGCCATTGCGCTCCACGGCCGATTTCAGGATCGCGTCGCCGGCATACCAGTTCACCCCGGCCAGGGGCTCGGACTGGTTGACGACGTCGTGGGTGGAAAGCTCGGTGCGGGGGGCGTGATGTTTCATGCCCCTGAAAATGCCGCGCCAGGCCCGGTCCTGTCGAGGGGCGCGGTCAGAGGGGCGGCGCGCCGGGAATGGCGGGCCAGTCGGCCGGGCGGTCCTTGAAGAACACCACCGTGACCTGTCCGACCACCAGGCCGAACTTCTTCACCGTGGCCCGGTTCACGATCACGTCCTGCGAGACGCGGTAGAGCCGGTCCTGGAACTGGACCTGGACGGTGGAGCCGTCCGCCATCTCCAGATCGACGACATAGTCGAAATAGGCGGCGTCGCCGAACACCTCCACCTCGGCGTCGCCGATAATGTCCGGCGCCGTGCCGACATACCGGGTCGGGCCGGTCTTCTCGAAGGTCCATGTGCGCTGGTCGGTCTCGCCGTCGTCATAGAGGAAATATTCCTCCAGGGTGAGGGCGCTCCCGTCCCAGCGCCCCACCGCCTCAACCTGGAAGGTGCGGTCCAGCACGCCGCCGCGCTCGAAGGTCGCGTACGCGTAGGTGCGCCCGGTGAGGATGTCCTCAAGCGCCATGGCCGGGCCCCGCCCGGCGCGATCCTGAGGTTCGGGGCCGCCGGCGCAGGCGGCCAGTCCGAGAGCGAGAAGGGCGATCAGGACGGGCTTCATCATACCGGAGGCTCCGATGGGTTGCGTGCAGACCTATACGCGCCCGGCGCCGGCGTGGATCGCGAGGCCGCGTCCTTTCGCGCGCGGCGTGAACGAAATGTCACCTGGCGGTCACGTCGCGGTGGGTTGCGAGGGGTCAGCCTGCCTGCATCCAAAGTGCAGACCGGACGCATCACAGCGGTGAACGCCGCTTTCAAACACGGGGATGACCGCCATGATTTTCACCGCTCTTCTCGCCGCCGCCGCGCTTCAGGCCGGACCCGGCCTCGACATCGATAATTTCGTCGGAGATATCCGCGTGGTGGAGGGCGCGAGCCTGTCCGCGCGCGTGGTGCGTCCCGGCGCCGGCGCCGCGCCGGAGACCCGGCTTGACGGCGGCGTGCTCCATATCGACGGCGGCGTCGGCATCCGCAACTGGCGCTGCCGCTCGCGTTGGGGCGGCGAGGTGCGCATCGGCCCGCGCCGCGGCGAGTTGCGCCCGCTGGAGGACTATCCCCTGATCGAGATCACCGCGCCGGCCGGCGCGGATCTGGAGGTCTCGGACTCCATCGTCTATGGCCGGGCCGGCGCGGTTGGCGATTTGCGGCTCAGCGTCTCGTCGTGCGGCGATTTCGAAATTGAGGCGGTGGGCGGCGACGCCGTCATCTCCATTTCCGGCAGCGGGGATGTGAGGGCCGGCGATGTGGCCGGCGCGGTGCGGATCGGCGTTTCCGGCTCCGGAGATGTCAGCGTCGGTGATTCGGCCAGCCTTGACGTGTCGGTGTCCGGCTCCGGCGATATTGACGGCGGCGATGTCTCCGGCCCGGCGGAGCTGGGCATTTCCGGCTCCGGCGATATCACCCTCGGCGATGTGGAGAGCCTCGACCTCTCCATCAGCGGCTCCGGGGATGTGGAGATCGGCGACGCGCCGGGCGGCGTGCGCGCCGGCATCTCCGGTTCGGGCGAGCTGGATTTCGGCGCCGCGGGCGCGTTCGAGGCCGGCATTTCGGGATCCGGCGACATCTCCGGAGATCGCGTGGACGGCCCGTTTTCGGCGCGGGTGACCGGGTCCGGCGACATCTCCATCGCAGAGGGCCGCGCGACATCGCTCGACGTTTCAGCCGGCGGCTCCGGCGAGATTCGCTTCGGCGGCGTGGCGGTCGATCCGCGCGTGCGCATCAGTGGCGGCTCGGTGCGTCTGGGCGCGGTCGAAGGCGAGGTGGACGTGAACCGCTCCGGCGCCGACGATCTCAGGATCGGACGCTAGCCGGCGGCGGCGCTCAGCCCTTAGGATTGATCCGCGGATCGTGGCGCGAACATTCGTAGAGCGCCACGGCCGCGGCCGCCGAGACGTTCAGGCTCTCCGCCTTCGGCCCCATGGGAATGCGCGCCAGCACGTCGCAATGCTCGGCGACGCGGGGGCGCAGGCCGGTGTCCTCGGCGCCCAGCACCAGCACCAGGCCCGGCCCGGCATGGGTGGCCACGGCCTCGCTCAACGACGCGGACGCCTCACCCGCCAGCCCCACCGAATACCGGCCCGCCTTGGCCAGATCGATCAGGGTGTCGGCGATATTGGTGACCTCAACGAAGGGCACGGTCTCCGCGCAGCCCACGGCGGTCTTGCACAGGGCGCCGAACAGCGGCGGGGATTTGCGGTCCTGCAGGATGACTGCGCGCGCCCCGAACGCGGCGGCGGAGCGGAAGATGGCGCCGACATTCTGCGGATCGGTGATCTGGTCGAGCACCACCAGAAGGCCGTGGGTGGGCTCCATCACCGCGTCCAGCGATTCAGGTTGGAGCGCCTTGGCTTTCGCGGCGAAGCCCTGGTGCACGGCGCCGTCGGGCAGGCGGCTGGCGATCTCGTGGGGCGGCTCCAGGCTCGCCCGCTTCAGATCGGCGTCGGCCAGCTCGTCGGCGGCGTTGCGCGTGACGTGCAGGGAGAGCACCTCGCGGCGCGGGTTCGCCAGGGCTGCGAGAACGGCGTGCCGGCCCCAGATCCAGCCCTGTGACGGATCGGAATCGCCTTTGTGAGAGAGGGGTTTGCGCCCATGTGTGCGGCGGGCTGCAGGAGGCTTGCGCTCGGTGTTGCGCCGGGAAGGGGCCATGACTATAGTCCGCGCTCCAAATCGGGGGAGCGGCCTCGTTAAAGCCTTGCGCCACGCGGTGCAACGGGCTTCAACGGCGACGCCTCCCGGGATGGACCCGGACGCCCCGGCGCATTTCGCCGGAGCCCCGCGATCCCTTAAGGGGACCGGCCCTGTGGAGGGGTGGGAGAGTGGTTAAATCCAGCAGACTGTAAATCTGCCCGCTTCGGCGTACGCTGGTTCGAATCCAGCCCCCTCCACCATTCATTCCTGCCCTCCCTCGCGTCCGCTCGGTCGGTCCTCGCTGACGCTGCGGGCACGCGGTCGCGCTTGCGAACCCGGCGGGTTCGACGTTGGTTCGTCCAGCTCCACCATTCATTCCTGCCCTTCCTCGCGTCCGCTCAGGCGGTTCTCTCTGACGCTGCGGACGCGCGGTCGCGCTTGCGGATCCTTGGGGTCGGAGGGGTTCGGTCGAAGTCGGTCCGATCCGGTTCCGCTGCGCCGGGTCTGCGCCTTGCGTCTCGACAAACCCGCCTTCGCCCGGTTATCTGAAGACTGTCGCCGCCTACAGCGCGCGGGTGTAGTTCAATGGTAGAACGGCAGCCTTCCAAGCTGCATACGCGGGTTCGATTCCCGCCACCCGCTCCATCGCGCCTCTGAGATCGCCTGCACGGAGAGGCGACTCGCCAGGGCGGCCGGAAGCTCTGCACGATTTGAGTCACTTTCGGTATCGGTGCGCCGGTGTCCCGGACAACACGCGAGGCGCTTTTGCGGCCGCCCAGTCAAGCTCCCTTTGAGGCGCCCTAAGGCCTTGGCCATTTCGTCGCGAGTGGTTTCAAGCGGTTGGCTCAGGAAGCGCGTGTTTGATCTGACAGGACCTCCCTTGCGCCTAAAATCGCCAGTTCAGCGATGCCGACAGGCGCTGGGCCGAAGAGCGCTCGCCGGCCCAGTCGACTTTCAGGGCGATGGCGTCGGAGACGGCGATTTCGCCGCCGATTTGCGCGACCAGAGTGTCCTGTTCCATGGGCAGGCCGGTGATCGTGAACGCCTGTCCGCTCTCGAAGGTCTGCGCTGCGGCCGGGGTGAGGTCGCCGGCGGCGTGGCGCCAGCCCAGGCGTGCGCCGATATCGCCGGTGCGGCCGTCATCGCCGGTGAAGTCATGGCGCCAGCCAAGGCCCAGCGTGGCGAAGGTGACGCTCCGGGTATCGCTCGCCAAGGCAAGGGCGCCGTCGCCGCCGATTTCCGTGAACCCGTCGGTGTGCGCTCGCACATGGGCGAGGCTTGCGAACGGCTTCACGTTGGCGGCCGAATCCGGACCGGAGGCGCTGGTGGAGCATGTGGGGCAGGTGCGCCTGTCCGGACCCACACCGGCCTTCTTTTCAGCCCGGCTTGTCCAACGTTGTTGGGTTCAGAAGACCGTTCGACGACGAGATCGCCTGCGGGACAGGCGATCATGGGTATCGGTTCACGCTTTCTCCGGGCCGTCATACTTGATGGCGGCGGCGGCGTGTCCGGACATGATGAAGCCGATCGGGCGCGTGGATTCTTCCTGAAGATGGCCGATCAGGCTGGCGGTCCTGGCGAGCAGGGAGACGCCCTTCAGGGCCTGCAACGGAAAGCCGACATCCAGCATGACTGCGGGGATGACGCCGTTGACGTTGATCGGCAAGGTCCGGCCGAGGGCGCCGGGAAGGGCGGCCTCTACGGCCCGCAGAGCCTCGATATGACGGCCTACGACACCGTCCTCGTCGGCCATCTTCAGGAGGAGCAACGCCCTCGGATCGCCGCCGGAGTGCTGGGGATGCCCGAAGCCGGGCACTGGCTTCTTTTCCTTGCGCAGTGCGCTGACGGCGTCCTGCGCCGCCGTTTCGAGGCTGACGCCTGCCTCGTCGGCTTTAGAGACGATACTGGAGAGGAATTTACCCGCGATTTCGGCGCTTCCCAGCACGACCGACCCGCAGCCAAGAAGACCGGCCGCCACGGCGCCTTGAAACGCCTCCGGCGCAGCTGCATACGTCATCCTGGCCTGAACGACGCTGGGCACCAGACCGTGTTCCGCGATAGCGACAAGGACCGCGTTGGCGTACTTCTCCTGTAGGGGGGTGGGGTCTTCCCCCGTGACCAAAAGCCAGAAATAGCTCGTGAAATCCCGCTTTCCGATGAGGTCTTCGCAAAGGTCCCGTCCGCGCACGACGATCTTTTCCGCGTCGGACGTGCAGATCGCACTGTGATTATCGTCTTGCTTGCCTATTCGCACTCTTGCTCTCCATTGGACGCGTTCGTTCTGGATGTTCAGGGTTGGCGCGCACGGTGTCGCGATTTCACAATCTGCACAAATTTCGCATTTCGAACTTGGCTTCGTTATTCGAATTTTTTATGTTGAAGTCAAGATGCGGTCCCGAATGATGCGCGTGCGCCGATGGGTGGGTCGCGCGTCAGAGACGGATCCTAAGCAAGGAGAAGACTCATGGCCAAACCTCTCCAGCATATCACCGTCCTGGAAATGGGAACCTTCATCACCGGGCCGGCCACGGGCATGCTGCTCGCCGACATGGGTGCGGACGTCATCAAGATCGAGCAACCCGGCTCGGGCGATCCGTTTCGCGCCTTCAAGGGCGGGCTCTACAGCCCTCACTACCAGACGTACAATCGCAACAAGCGAAGCATCACCCTCAACACCAAGGAAGACGAGGACCTCTCTAGGCTCGACACGCTGGTCAAGCAGGCCGACGTGTTCATTCAGAATTTTCGGCCCGGGGTCGCCGACCGCCTGAATGTGGGCGCCGAACGTCTGCGCGCGATCAATCCGCGCCTGGTCTATTGCTCCATCTCGGGGTTCGGCCCCGACGGGCCTGATCAGAAACGGCCCGCCTTTGATAGCGTGGCGCAAGCGGCGAGCGGCTTTCTGAGATTGCTTGTGAATCCCGAGCACCCGCGTGTGGTGGGTCCAGCCATCGCCGATGCGATGACGGGGTTTTACGGCGCCCTTGGCGTCCTTTCGGCGCTGACCGAACGCGCCGAGACCGGTGTCGGCCGGCTGGTGGAGACCTCGATGTTCGAGGCCATGTGCCATTTCAACCTCGATGATTTCACGCATTTCCTGTCGGCCGATCAGACGATGGGCCCTTACAGCCGGCCTCACGTATCCCAGTCCTACGTGTTCCAGTGTTCAGACGGCGCATGGCTGGCGCTCCATATGTCCTCGCCTCCGAAATTCTGGGAGAATCTGGCCGCTGCGGTGGAGCAGCCGGACATGCTTGAACGGCCGGAGTTCAAGGATCGCAACGCCCGTATCGAGAATTACGAGACGGTGCTCGCGTTCCTGAAGCCGATCTTCGAGACCCGGCCTCTGGCGGACTGGTGTGATCGCCTGCTTGAGCTCGAGGTTCCGCATTCCCCGGTGCGAAATCCGCGAGAGGTGCTTGAGAGCGAGCAGGGCAAGCATCTGCAGCTCTGCATCGGAACGGACCACCCCGAAATGGGGGCGTTCAAGACAATCCGGTCGCCGATCACCTTTGACGGCGAAAGGAGCCTTGACGTGATCGCGCCACCGACGCTTGGTGAGCACAATGACGAGATCTTCTCGCATATTTCGCGCATCAAGGCCGCCGAGTGAGCCGCGGCGTCGAAGTGTCGGAAGGCGTCAGAGACACGAAGCCATTCGACGAGATCAGACGAGAGATGCCCGACAAGCCCGCCGGCCGCGTGAAAGAACCCGAATACCTGTCCACGCTGGAGCGTGGCCTGTCCGTTCTGCGGGCCTTCAACAAGGACCGCCCCGAGATGCAGCTCAGCGAGGTCGCCGTCGCGACCGATCTGAGCCCCGCCGTGGCCCGGCGCTGCCTGAACACCCTTGTGGCTCTTGGCTATGTGGCGAAACACGGCCGCAAGTTTCTACTGCGGCCTGAGGTCCTGTCGTTCGGCTGGTCGTTCATGTCGTCCATGAACCTTGAAACGGTCGCGCTGCCCCATTTGCAGAAGGTTCGCGACGAAACCGGCGACAGCTCTTCGATGGCGGTTCTGTCCGGACACGACGTGCTCTACATCGCGCACGTGTCCACGGAGCGGCCTATTCGGCTGTCGGCGAATGTGGGGACCCGCTTTCCCGCCCATGCGACGTCATTGGGCAAGGTGTTGCTCGCATTTCAGCCTCAAGAAGTGATCGACGCCTATCTGGCGTCTGCGGACTTTGTGCAGTTCACCGAGAATTCGGTCTCGTCGAGGGCCGAGATGCAGAAACGCCTTCAGGACGTGCGCACGAAGGGATTCGACGTCGCCAAGGATGAGTTGGACTTTGGCATCATTTCGCTTTCCGTCCCGATTTTCGACTCAAGCAGAAAGATCGCCTGTGCGATCAACTGTTCCACGTCGACGACGCGCGTTTCGGTCAGCGAGCTGGTGAAGACTCGAACGCCGCTCCTGCGCGAAGCGGCGATCAGTATCCAGGACGCCCTGCGTCAATCTCCCCATCTTTCCCATTCGCTTTCCGGCGGCTGACCGGCTCTCTCACCCAGGCTTGCGTGACTACGCTTCGCGGAGACCGGAACAGGCATGTCCGGCTGTTAATTCGATATACGAACTTGACTTCGACAATCGAATAATTAATTTCGTCCACCGCGGCGAAACCGCGATCAAAAAAACGAGAACGGCCAAGCCGTTCCGAAGGGGAGGTTTGCAGATGGACGTCAAATGCAAGGCATTGACGGCGCTATTCGGCGCGACCGCACTTTCATGGTCCGCATACCCGGCTGTCGCGTCGGCGCAAAACGCGGATGAAAGCGCGCAGGCGGGCGGCGGGGCGATGGACAGAATCGTCGTGACGGCGCGCCGGCGCGACGAGTCGGTTCAGGATGTTCCCGCCCAGGTGACGGTTCTGAACGAGGCGGCGATCGAGAATCGCGGCATTGACCGGCCGGCTGACTTCATCGCCCAGGTGCCCAATGTCACCTTTGTGGAGACGCAGAACGCCGGTACGAGCTTTCTCGTCATTCGCGGCATCGGCCAGAACCGGAACAGCGAACCCTCGGCGGCCATCGTCATCGACGGCATCCCGCTCCAGCAGCCCGCCCTGTTCAACCAGTCCCTTGTCGACATCCAGCAGATCGAAGTGCTGAAAGGCCCTCAGGGCGCGCTCTACGGGCGCAACGCCATCGGCGGGGCCATCGTCATCACAACAAAACAGCCGACCGACGTTTTTGAAGGCCGCGTCCTGGCGGGCTATAATTCGGGCCCGGGATATCGTCTGCAGGGCGCCGCGTCCGCGCCCCTTACCGACACGCTCTCCATGCGCGCAGCAGCGTCCTGGTACGACACCGAGGGCTTCCTGACAAACGTCAACACCAATGATGCGAGCGCCGAGAAGAACGTTGATCCGGTGGAAGATCTCAATGCGCGGCTGTCGTTCCGCTACGAGCCGACCGCGAATTTCCGCGCCGACCTCCGACTGTCGGCGAACCTGCTGGAGACACGGGGCCTCTACTATGTGATCCCGGATTTCGGCAATCCGAACTTCAACAATCCGAACTACACCGACCGGCCGATCGATCTGAACAATTCCGGAGTGAACGAGCGCGACATCTATGATGTGGCCCTGCGCCTGCGGTATGACACGGACTTTGGCGAATTCTCGTCCATCACCGGCTATAACAGCCTGGAGGAGCTCCTCACCGGCGACGGCTACACTTTCGACCCCTTCGGACCGTTCCCGATCAACCGGCTCAATTTCAACTTCAATCAGAGCCAGTTCCTCGACGTCGAAACGATCACGCAGGAGTTCCGGTTCACATCACCCTCCGAACAGCGCTTTCGGTGGATCGCCGGCGCGCAGTTCTTTGCGACGGACCGCTTCATTTCGACCGGCAACATGATCGACACGGGGGCGGGCGTCTTCCCCGTCTATCGTGAGCCCAGCACCAACCCGCTCAATCCGCAGCTGACCTTCCTTGCGGACTCCCAGGACCAGTTCGCCTGGGCCGCCTACGTGAACACGTCATACGACCTCACCGACACAGTCGAACTCTCGGTCAATGCGCGCTACGACCATGACCGGCGGGAGAACACCACCCTGACGCCGGCAGCCTTCCTTCCCTGTGCGGCCGGCCCGGACTGCGCTTCAGGTCTTGTTCGTGAGAATACCTGGGATGACTTCCAGCCGCAGGTCATCCTCAGCTACATGCCGTCCGACACGCTGAACCTCTTCGCCAGCTACAGCCGCGGGTTCAGGAGCGGCGGCTTTAACCAGACCGGCGTCGGAGCCGTGGCCACGGCGGGCGGCTTCTCCGGGGTCGGCGATCTGTTCGACCAGGAAACCGCCGACACCTTCGAGGCGGGCTTCAAGTCCACCTTGCTCGACGGCCGTGTGAACCTGAACGCGAGCACCTTCTTCACCCGCGCCCAGGGCACCTATTTCTTCGTCTTCCTCGCCGCGAACTCGACGCAAAACCTCGGCAATATCGACGAAGTTGAATACACCGGGATCGACCTTGAACTGAACGCGGAGCTTACCGACGGCCTCCTGTTCAATGCCGGTTTCGGATACACAGACAGCGAAGTCACCGAGTTCTCCGATCCGGTGGCCCTTGGCGCCAAGGCGCCGCAGGTTTCCGACTACACCGTGAACATGGGTCTGGAATACACCATGCCGGTAACTGACACGCTCGACGCCTTTTTTCGGGTGGACTACAACCGGCTCGGCGACACCACGTTCACGATCCCGTTCAGCGCGCCGGAGCTGGCGCTGGACGCCACGCCGGTCGCCCGCGACCCGGTCGACCTCGTCGATGTGCGCGCCAGTCTTCAATCAGATAGCTGGGCGGTCTCGATCTGGTCGAAAAACCTCTTTGATGAAGAATACAACGCCGAATACTCGGCCGGCGGCTTCCTGTTCCGCGCTCAGCCCCAACGGTGGGGCGCAGACATAAGCTACCGGTTCTAGGGCCTGAGTTCAGGGCGGATCTCAGGATCCGCCCTGAACCGCACTTCAAAACCTGCGGAGACATGCGTGACCAAAATCCTCGTGCTGTACTATTCCGGCTATGGCCACACGGAAATCATGGCCCAGGCCGTCGCTGACGGCGCCAAGTCGGTGTCCGGCGTCACCTGCGACCTCAAGCGGGTGCCGGAACTGGTGCCCGAAGAGGTGGCCAAATCCAGCGGCATGAAAACCGACCAGGAAGCGCCGTTCGCGGTCCCCTCCGACCTGGCCGACTATGATGCGGTCATCTTCGGCACGCCGACACGGTTCGGGAACATGGCGGCGCAAATGCGCAACTTCCTGGATCAGACCGGCGGGCTTTGGATGTCGCGCGCGCTTGTTGGAAAAGTCGGCAGCGTGTTCACCTCAACGGCCAGCCAGCATGGCGGCCAGGAGACGACGATCACGTCGTTCCACTCGACCCTGCTTCACCACGGCATGGTCATCGTCGGGCTCCCCTATTCCTGGGAAGGCGCGTCCATCATGACCGAGATCAGCGGCGGAACCCCTTACGGCGCAAGCACTATTGCGAACGGGGACGGGTCGCGCATGCCCAGTGAGAACGAGCTGGAGGGGGCGAGGTTTCAGGGCGCCCATGTGGCGCGGATCGCGGGCAAGCTGGCTAACTAACCTTCAAAGCAAACGCACATCGAGCTGCGTCATAGAGAAGATTACTGCAGGAAACGGGGAGAGAGACAGATGGGATTGCCCAACCGACTGCACCACACGGCATACGTCACGGCCGACATGGAAGCGACGCGGAAGTTCTACGAGGACGTCATCGGCCTGCCTCTGGTCTCGACTTTTTGCGAAAAGGACGAGCTGTTCGGAAAGGAGCGCACCTATATTCATTGCTTCTTTGGAATGGCGGACGGCAGCGCGCTGGCCTTTTTCCAGTTCGCCGACCCGGAAGATCAGGCTGAATTTGGCCCGAAGATGCCGCCAAGTCCTTTTCATCACGTGGCGCTTCATGTGGACCCGGGCTTCCAGAAGGAAGTCGAGAAGCGGATCGAGGCCGCCGGTTACAAGGAGCCGGACACCTATGTTCTGGAGCATGGATATTGTCGCTCGGTTTATGTGAACGACCCGAACGGCATGATCGTCGAGTTCGTCGTCGACGACGCGACGGCGGTCGAGGATTCTGACGAGTGGCGCCGGAAGGCCCGCACCGAGCTCGATCGCTGGCTCGCGGGGGATCATACCAATAACAACGTCTATCGGTGAGCCGCCAAACCCCTGGCGTTAAAGGGCTCAAGGATGGAAACGCATCGGCGGTGAGCGGGAGCGATATATATACCGGTCGCGTCCGCGTCTCCGGGGGCGAGCTTGAATATGACCGGATCGGAACGGCGCCGGACGCGGGTCCGGCGCCGTTGATCTTCCTGCATGGCTGGACTCTGGACCGGCGAATGTGGGCGCCGCAGGTGGCGGCGTTCGGGGATAGACCGGTGATTGCGGTGGACAGGCGCGGGTGCGGGCGGTCGTCCGCGCCCTTCGATCTGCGCCGCGAGGCCGAGGATGTTCTCGTGGTGGCCGACCATCTGGGCCTCAACTCGTTCATCCTGGTGGGGATGTCGCAAGCGGGACAGATCGCGGCGGAGGTCGCGCTCGCCCACCCGTCGAGACTTGCAGGACTGGTGTTTCAGGGCGTCCGGCTGGGGCCGGTCGGCGCGGACAGCCATCCGGACATCCCGCTCGACACCTATCGCGACCTTGTCCGTTCCGGGCGCCTGGACGCCATGAAGGCGCTGTGGCGCGATCACCCGCTCATGCGCCCGGCCGATCCGGCCCGTCAGGCCGCCATCGACGCCATGCTCGACGGGTATGGCGGCGGCGACCTTCTGGCTGACACCCGGCCCGGCGCCGCTCTGCAATGGGACGCGCTCTCGAAAATGGAGACGCCGGCGCTGATCGTGACCGGGGACCGCGAGACGGAGCTTCGCCGATCGGTCGCCCGGCGCCTGGGTGAGACCCTTCCCGATGCAACCTGCGTCGAGATCGAGACCGCCGGCCACATGTGCAATCTCTGCCGGCCGGCGCCGTACAATGCGGCGCTTCAGGCGTTCATCGAGCGGCTGTAGGCTGCGAGGGCGGAGCGTGTCCCGGGCCGCCCCGGGTCCGGGACTTTCCGCACGCGCCTCAGGGCCAGAATTTCTCCGAGGCCAGGCGGGCGCCCTCGGATAAGGCGCCGAGTTTTGCGAACGCCACGTCGGGGTCCACCCCGCCCGTGCCGGCGTGGATCGAGAACCCGCAATCGACGCCCGCGATGACATTGTCGCGGCCGACCAGATGGGCGTAGCGCTCGATGCGTTGGGCGACCAGTTCGGGGTGTTCGATATAGTTGGACTGACACTCGATCACGCCGGGGACCAGGGTCTTGCCCTCGGGCAGCTTCACCGTCTCGAACAGCGCGTATTCATGGGCGTGGCGCGGATTGGCCGCTTCGAACAGGATCGCCTCCGGCTTGGCTCGCCAGACCAGATCGATGATGTCCTTGAACGGCACGTCGCAATGGTGCGGTCCGGGATAATTGCCCCAGCACATATGCATGCGCAGCTGCTCCGACGGGATGTTCTGAACCGCGTGATTGAGCGCCTCGATATGCAGCGCCATGCGGTCGCGGAACTCCGAGAGCGTCAGATGCGAATATTGCGTATGCCGGCCCATGGCCAGATCGGGACAGTCGATCTGCAGCGTGATGCCCGCGCCGGCGATGGTCTCGTATTCGTAGCGCAGGCCTTCGGCGACCGCGAACAGATAGGCTTCGTGGCTGTCGTAATACTCGTTGCCGAAAAACAGGGTCGTCACGCCGGGCGAGGCGGCGCTCATGAAGGCCCGGGTTCCGTCATGGCGCGAGAGGGCGGTGTTCAGGCGCTCGGCGTCGCGGCGCGGCGCGTCCATGTCGATCACCTCGATGGGCCCGTTGCACGCCGGCGCGCTGCGCTTCTTGCGGCCGGGATCGTCGAAGATCCGCCGCTTGGTCTCGGGAAAGTCCTCGATATCCTGGAAGGTGTAGCTGGCGCCCGCGCCGCCGAACCCGGACAGGCGGTCCTTGATGTAGGTCGCATAGCTCGGCTTCGACATTTCGCCGTCATTGACGAAATCCAGCCCGGCCTCGACCTGCCGGTCGACGATTCCGTTCACGGCTTCGAGGATCTTCGCCTCGAGGGCCTCGCTCTGAAGCGGCAGGCCGTCCTCCTTGGCGAACATCAGCGCGATCAGATCCTTGGGTCGCGGCAGGCTGCCCACATGGGTGGTCTTGAATTGGGTGTCGGTGGTCATGGGCCGCTCCCCCGCGCGGGTTTCAACAAAAATCCGGTCGCGCGCCCGGCGTGACGGTCACGCGATAATCGTTGACAGACTTAGCCAGCCTCTTCAAAATTTTCAATGATCGAAGTGAAATTCGATTATCGAACTTTAAAGCGTGCGGTTTCAAAGCACGATCAAAACTGCTGGGGAGGATGACCATGAAGAGAACACTGATCCTGGCCGCTTGCGCGTCGCTTCTGACGACGGCGGCCTTTGCGGCGACGCAGGACGCAGACGTGGAAGCGGCCGCGATGGCGAAATGCATGGCCGACACGGCTGCGCTGGGCGCGGAAGACGCCGAGGCGGGCTGCAGCTGCTTTGTCGAGGCGCTGCCTGAAGACGAGCTGGCCGCCTACGCCGAGATCTCCGACTGGGAGAGCGAGGCGACCGACGCGATGAAAGAAGCCGGCGCCGCGTGCTTTCCCGAGCTGAACTGAACATCCGGATTGTATCCGGACGCAAGAGCGGGCCGATCCCTCGGCCCGCTCTTTTTAAATCGGCGACGAGGTTTCGCCGCGAGCCGGAGCCCATGCGCCTAAATGCGCAGCCCCGCCGCCAGCCAGGGCCGCGACGCGCGGTGCGAGGCTTCGTACGTGGTTATGGCCCTGTCGAGCGCCAGCGTGCGGTCGATTTCGCTCGTTCCGTTCAACAGGAAGCTCTTGTGGGCGGGCGTGATCTCGAACGCGAAAACCTCGCCGGTTGACGTGGTGATCGTCTGATCCGGCAGGTCGACGGCCAGGACGGCGCGCGCAGGGTCGGTGACACGGGACATCAGGGACTCCACCGCATCGCGCTCGAGGGTGATCGTCAGAATTCCGTTATTGCGGCAATTGCTTTGAAAGATCTCTGCGAAGCTCGGCGCAATGAGACAGCGAACGCCGTACGCGTCCAGCGCCCAGGGCGCATGCTCGCGGCTCGACCCGCATCCAAAATTGTCCAGCGCGACCAGAATGCGCGCCTCGGCCCGTTCGGCCTGATTGAGAATGAAATCGGGATCCTTGCGCAGATCGGCGAACAGGGCCTCGGCGAGGCCCGCCTTGCTGACCGTCTTCAGGAAGCGGGACGGGACGATCTTGTCGGTGTCGATATTGGCCATGGGCAGGGGGGCGGCGATCCCTTCAAGCCGGTCAAAGGGCTTCATCTCAGATCTCCCTTACATCGGTGATGCGTCCGGTGATCGCCGCGGCCGCGACCATTGCGGGCGACATCAGATGGGTGCGGCCGCCGGGACCCTGCCGGCCCTCGAAATTGCGGTTCGACGACGACGCGCATCGGTCCCCCGGCTTCAGGCGGTCGGGATTCATGCCCAGGCACATGGAGCAGCCCGCATCGCGCCACTGGAAGCCGGCCGCCTTGAAAATCCGGTCCAGCCCTTCGGCTTCGGCCTGCGCCTTCACCTTGCCGGACCCCGGAACGACGAGCGCGGTCACGTGGCCCGCGACGCGCCGATTTCTGGCGATATCGGCCGCGGCGCGCAGGTCTTCAATGCGTCCGTTGGTGCAGCTTCCGATGAAGGCGGTGTCGATCCCGATATCGATCATCCGGGTTCCGGGCGTCAGATCCATGTATCCCAGCATGCGCCGCATCGCGTCCGCCGCAGCCGGATCGGATTGCTGGTCCGGGTCGGGCGCCACCCCGTCCACGCCAAGAACCGCGTCCGGGCTCGTGCCCCAGGTCACCTGAGGAGAGACGTCGGCGGCGTCGATCGTCGCCACCGTGTCGAAGGCGGCGCCGGCGTCACTGCGAAGCGTGCGCCAATAGGCTTTGGCGTCCTCGAAGGCCGCGCCGCGTGGCGCGTTGGGCGTGCCTTCAAGCCATTGAAATGTTGTCTCGTCGGGCGCGATGAGACCGGCGCGCGCGCCCGCCTCGATGGACATGTTGCACACGGTCATGCGCCCGGCCATGTCGAGGGCGGAGATCGTATCGCCGCGATACTCGATCACGCAGCCGGTTCCGCCGCCTGCGCCGATCTGGCCGATGATGTGGAGGATCAGGTCCTTCGCCGTCACGCCGCGCCCCAGCGCGCCGTCGACCTGGACCAGCATGGACTTCGATTTGCGCCGCAACAGGGTCTGCGTCGCCAGGACGTGTTCGGCCTCCGTCGTTCCGATGCCGAAGGCCAGCGCGCCGAACGCCCCGTGGGTGGAGGTGTGGCTGTCGCCGCAGACGATCGTCGCGCCAGGCAGCGTCAGGCCCAGCTCCGGTCCGATCACATGAACGATGCCCTGCGCGGCGCTGGCGAGAGGCACGTAGGGGACGTCAAACTCCGCCACATTGCGTTCCAGCGTCTCCACCTGAATGCGGCTGGAGGGATCGAGGATGGCCGCGACCCCGCCGATGCGGTTCGTGGTCGGGACGTTATGGTCGGCCACCGCCAGGGTGAGCTCCGGTCGCCGGACGCGGCGGCCCGCCGTCTTCAGGCCCTCGAAGGCCTGCGGGCTCGTCACCTCGTTGACCAGATGGCGGTCGATATAGAGCAGCGTGTCGCCGCTCTCGGAGCTGGCGACGGCGTGGTCGTCCCAGATTTTTTCATACAGCGTGCGGGGCCTGGACATGGCGCGTAACTTATAGGGAAACCGGCCACGATCCAGCCGGAACGCGCAAGCCGCCCGCAAGAGGGTCGCCGCCGGATAAGCCTGCGGCGACCCGTCGAGCTCGCCTACAGCACCGTCAGCCAGCCCGGCTTCTTGAACGGCACGCCCAGATCGTCGGCGACTTCCTTGTAGGTGATCTCGCCCTCGGCGACATTGAGGCCGCGCGCCAGGTGGATGTCGTCGTTGAGCGCCTTGCGCGCGCCCTTGTCGGCCAGCGCCAGGGTGAAGGGCAGGGTGGCGTTGGTGAGCGCCTGGGTGGAGGTGCGGGCCACCGCGCCGGGCATGTTCGCCACGCAATAGTGCACGATGCCGTCGACGATGTAGGTCGGGTCCTGATGGGTGGTGGCTTTGGAGGTCTCAAAGCATCCGCCCTGGTCGATGGCGATGTCCACCAGCACTGCGCCCTCGTTGAGGATGGAGAGCATCTCGCGGGTGACGAGTTTGGGCGCCGCGGCGCCGGGGATCAGCACCGCGCCGATGACCAGATCCGCGTCGACCAGCTCGTCGGCGATGGCGCCCTGGGTGGAGTAGCGCGTGGTGACGGCGCCGCGGAACAGCTGGTCGATCTCGGCCAGCTTGGGCAGGGAGCGGTCCATCACGGTGACGTTGGCGCGCAGGCCGACCGCCATCTCGGCGGCGTGGCTGCCGGAGACCCCGGCGCCCAGAATCACCACCTTGGCCGGACGCACGCCCGGCACGCCGCCCATGAGCACGCCGCGGCCGCCGGCCGCCTTGTGCAGGGCGTTGGCGCCCACGTGGACGCTGAGGCGTCCGGCGACTTCGGACATGGGGCGCAGCAGGGGCAGGCGGCCGAAGGCGTCGGTGACGGTCTCGTAGGCGATCGCCGTGCAGCCCGATTTGCGCAGGCCTTCAGCCTGCACCGGGTCCGGCGCCAGATGCAGGAAGGTGAACAGGGTCTGGTCCTCACGCAGCATGGCGGTCTCAGACGGCTGGGGCTCCTTCACCTTCACGATGAGCTCGGCCTCGTCGAACACCGCCTCGGCGCCGTCCAGCAGGGTCGCGCCCGCGTCGAGATACTCTTCGTTGGTGAAGCCCGCGCCCAGGCCGGCGTCGGTCTGCACCACGACCTCATGGCCGTGGGCGATCAGCTCGCGCGCGCCATTGGGGGTTAGGCCGACACGGTATTCGTGATTTTTGATCTCGGTGGGCACGCCGATGCGCATGAAAGCTCTCCCGGGGCGGCGCTGGCGGCCGCAATCTGGTGCGAATTTGCGCGGAAATTACCTGTAGCGGCCCATTCCCTGCAAGCTTGTTTTGAATGTTCGAACTTTCTTCCGAATAGCTGGCTTAGTGAGCAACTATCAGCCATATTCGACTTGGAATCTCCTCAACGCCGCACGAGTTTCGCCATGACGCGCCTGGACACCGTCGACGCCGCCCTTCTCGCCGCGCTGCAACAGGAGGGGCGGCTGTCCAACACCGATCTCGCCGACCGGGTCGGCCTGTCGGCGTCCGCCTGCCATCGCCGGGTGCGGGCGCTGGAGGCGTCGGGGCTGATCAAGGGATATGTGGCCCTGCTGGACGCCGAGCGGCTGGGCCGCGGCCTGACGGTGATCGTCCTGGCCACCCTGGAGAATCAGCGGCGCGACACGCTGGAGGCGTTCGAGCGCGCCGTGGCGGAGATCGAGGAGGTGATGGAATGTCACCTGACCACGGGCGCCGAGGACTATCTGTTGCGCCTGCAGGTGCGCGACGCGCGCGATTACGAGCGCGTGCACCGCGAGCGCCTGTCCGGCCTGCCGGGGCTGGCGCGGCTGGTCTCCAACATCGCCATGCGCACGGTGTTCGCCCGCACCGCGCTGCCGCTGGACGCGCCGGCGCGGTGAGGCGGGGAGCGGCCGAAGACGGGGGCTGCAGCGGTCGAACGGCGCCCCGGAGACTTGTCCTTGACGGGCGGCGCGCTAATTTATCTCACAAATTCAGCGTGTTTTTGAGGACCGGACTATGGGCGACGCGCCGCCGTTCACAGGACTGCCTGCGGGCTTCGGCCATGACAGCCTGCACCGTCTGCCGGTGTCTGTGGTGATCACCGACCCGGCGCTCCAGGACCATCCCATCGTCTATGTGAACGACGCCTTCGAGCGCACCACCGGTTATTCGCGTTCCGACGCGATCGGGCGAAACTGCCGCTTCCTGCAGGGCCCTAACACCGATCCCATGGACTGCAAGGAGCTGCGCGAGGCGATCAAGGCCGAGCGCGAGCTGGCGATCGACATTCTCAACTATCGCAAGGATGGCGAGGAGTTTCACAACCGGCTGTTCATCACCCCGGTGCGGGCGCGCGACGGCCAGGACCTGTATTTTCTCGGATTGCAGCACGAGATCGGCGAGCCGAAAAGCTACGCCAAGCGGGCCGCCGAGCTCGATGAGCGGCTGAAGGAGCTGCAGCACCGGGTGAAGAACCACCTCGCGCTCATCGTCGCGATGATCCGCGCCCAGGCCAAGGACATGGACCGCCAGGAGGCCGCGCAGATGCTGGCCAAGCGCGTGGAGGCGATCAGTCTTCTCTACAGCCGGATCGAGCTGGACGGCGATGCGTCCGGCCATGATGTGGATCTCGGCGACTATGTCGTGCGCGTCAGCGACGCCATGCAGGCCCTGTCCGAGACGGTGGCCGTGGAGGTGAGCATCGACGCCGACAAGGTTGAACTGCCCATTGAGGACGCGGCGCGCGTGGGGCTGCTGGTGTCGGAGATCCTTACCAATGCGCTCAAGCACGCCTTCGACGAGTCGGGCTCCAGGGACGCCGCCGTCCATGTCGGCGTGTCGGAGGCTGACGGCCTGGTGCGCCTGATCGTCACCGATAACGGCTCGGGCCTCAACGGCGCCTCCTGGCCGGACCGGGAGAGCCTCGGCGGCCAGATCGTTCTGGACCTGGTGCGCCGGCTGAAGGGCGATCTGGACGTGCGCACCGGCGACACCGGCGTCACCGTGGAGCTGACGCTGCCGCGCTGAGGCGTGCAAGCCCGCTTGGCGGCGGGCCTCTCGCACGCTACATGCCCGCCCATGACCGAAGAACGCTATTCCAAACTCGAGCAGCTGGGCGCGTCCACCGACGCGCCCGCGCGCCCCGAAGACGCCGTTCTGGAGCGGGTGGAGAACCCGGCTCGGGACTCCGACTACCTGATCCGGTTCACCTGTCCGGAATTCACCTCCCTGTGCCCGGTGACCGGGGCGCCGGACTTCGCCCATCTGGTGATCGACTACGCCCCGGCCGCCCAAATCGTGGAGAGCAAGTCGCTGAAGCTTTTCCTGCAGAGCTTCCGCAATCACGGCGCCTTCCACGAGGCCTGCACGATGATGATCGGCCAGCGCCTGGTGGACGAGATCGAGCCGAAATGGCTGCGCATCGGCGGCTACTGGTATCCGCGCGGGGGCATTCCCATCGACGTGTTCGGCCAGTGGGGCGAGGCGCCCAACGGCTTGTGGATCCCCGATCAGGGCGTCGCGCCCTATCGCGGACGGGGATAGGCCGCCGAAGCGTGACGCATACGCCCTCTCCGCCGCGGCGGGGAGGGCTTTTTCATGGTCGTGTGCAGGCTTGCGAGCACGGATATGGAAGGCTCACCTGAATAAAAGTCAGGTATGCTTGACGCGCCTTCCTGTGACAGGTAAGCATGACATATAGTCACCTAAACCTGAAAGGATGTCATGATGCTCACCACAGCCCTCAAGCCCATGAGCGCAGCCGCCGCCGTCATGTGCGGCCTCTCGATCGCCGTCGTCGCCCCGGACCGGGCCGGCGCCCAGTACCGGGTTCAGGTCTCGCGCTCCGGCGATCCGCACGCCGCAAGCGTCGTCTACGTCCCGGGCCTCGCCACGCCGGGCGCGGTCTACGATGCGTTCGTTTCGGAGCACCAGGGCTGGGACAATCACGTCGTGACCCTGGCCGGCTTCGGGCGAACCCCGGCGCCGGATCCGCTTCAGCCCTTCGTGGAAGGCGCAGCCGAGGCGCTGGCGCGGTATCTGGACCGTGAGAATATCGAGGACGCCGTTCTGGTCGGTCACTCCATGGGCGCGCAGATCGCCCTGATCGCGGCGGGCCGGGCCCCGGAAAGGATCGATCATGTGGTGGTCGTGGATTCCGCGCCGTTCTTCGCCGGCCTCATGCAGCCAGGCGCGACCGCGCAGATGATGGCCCCTCAGGCGGCCGCGATTCGCGAGCGGATGAGCGCGCTGCCGCGGGAGGCTTTTCTGGACATGATGGCGCAGGGCCTGCGGGTCCAGGCCATGAGTGAAGAAAGCCGGGACCGGATCATGGGCTGGATCGCGGAGGCCGATCAGATGGTGGTGGCCGTCGCCACGGCGGAGCTTACGGCGACCGACTTCACGCCGCATCTCGCAGCGGTCCAGGCCCCGGTGACCCTGCTCTACGCCGAGTTTCCCGAAATGGAGCCGACGCAAATTCGCGCCCGCTTCCTCGACCAGTATGAGGGCGAGGTCGCGATCGAGGCGCGCGGCGTCGCCGACTCGCGTCACTTTATCATGCTGGACCAGCCGGCCCGCTTCGCCGCCGAGATCGAGCGCATAGTGGAAGGAGACTGATCATGAAATCGACCCCCGCCGCCAAAACCTATCTCAGGCGCATGCTGGTGATTTTCACCCTCTACACCGTGCTGCTTTTCGGTGCGGTCTGGACCGACGACCGGTTCGTCCTCGATCAGCCGGTGCGCATCGTGCTCAGCCTGCTGCCGGTTTTGCCGGTCCTCGCCTGCATCGTGACGATCATCGCCTTCGTGCGCTCCATGGACGAGGTTCAGTCGCGCATCGTCCTTGAGTCCGCGCTGATCGGCTCCATCCTCGTCGCCGTGGCCAGCTTCACCTACGGCATGCTGCGCGGCGTGACCGACTGGCCGGGAATCGAAGAGGTCTGGTATCTTCCCGCCTTCATCGGGGTGAGCGGCTTCGCGCAGGTCTTCGTGAAGAGGCGCTACTCGTGAAGAACCGCATTCATGTCCTGCGCGCCGAGCGGCGATGGAGCCAGGCGGCGCTCGGCGAGCGGGTCGGCGTGTCCCGGCAGGCGATCAATGCGGTGGAGACGGGCAAGCACGACCCCTCCCTGTCGCTGGCGTTCAAGATCGCGGAGGTGTTCGAGATGCGGATCGAGGAGGTGTTCGATCCGAAGGGCTGACCCGCGCCGCGCCCGACACCGCCCGCCGATGTGAACGCGCCGCTCATCCACCCCAACGCCCGGTGAACGCACCGCTCCGCTTGCGTTCACCTGGGCCCTGCAAGTCTCCCTCTCGACAGGCGCGAACGCCTGCACCTGGAAAGAGGAGAGACGTCACCATGAAACTCAAGATGATCCTTGCCGCGGGCCTGAGTCTGGCTGCGATCGCGGGAACCGCCTCCGCCGCCGAAGCGCAACAGCGCAACCGGGTCGACATCAACCAGTCGGGCTATTCCAACGAGATCGGCGGACGCCAGGTCGGCCACCGTAATCGGCTGTCTCTCGAGCAGCGCGGCACGCGCCAGGTGATCTCCACCTATCAGGACGGCCTGCGTAACGGCGCCACGGTCGCCCAGTACGGCCACGCCAACAGGGCAGGACTTGACCAGCACGGCCGGTCCAATTCCGCGGTCATCGGTCAGGACGGGCGGTATAACGACGCCTACGCGTATCAGCAGGGCTACCGCAATCAGGCCGGAATCGCCCAGTTCGGCAGCGGTCACAGCGCCGTCACCGACCAGGCGGGCTCCAACAACATGGTCGGTGTGATCCAGGTCGGCTCCGGCCAGCGCGCCAATGTGCGCCAGACCGGTTCCGGCAACGTCTCCCTGGTCATCCAGGGCAATCACTAGACCTGCAGCGCCCGCCTTCGGGCGGGCGCCGCTCTTCTCAAGAATTGGAGACGACAATGAAGAGCATGATCACCGCCGTCGCCGGCCTGTGCGCCCTCGCGGGCGTTGCGGCCGCCGAAGCGAGCCCGCGTTGGGGCGGCCAGGCCGCAATTCAGCCCGCAGCCGCCGTTCAATCGGGCTCTGCAGCCTGCGGCATCAGCGTCAACAATCTCGGCGTCACGGCCCACGCGGCGCCGGCCGGCGCCGACTCATGGTCGCTGGAGGTGCGCGCGCCGGGCTTCGCCGCGGAGCAGAGTGGTCCGCTCATCGGACACTCGCCCCGCATGGCCCCCCTCAGCCATGTGCTCCTGTCCGACGGCCGGCCGTTCCTTTCGCACCGCGAGGGCAGGGGCATGTCCACCGGGAGGGACGAGAATCGCCGCGCGAATCCGGCTCGCCCGTTGCAGGCGGATCTGCTGGTGCGCGACGCCGCCGGACGCGTGGTCTGCCAGGATCACATTACCCTGACACAGTAGTGTCCACGCTATCCGGCGGGCGCCATGCGGGCGTCGAGGGCCTCCAGAGCGTCCTCGACGCCGCCGTGAAAGCTCAGCGCAGCCAGGATCTTGGGGTCGGCGAAGCCGGTCTCGACCACATGACGCAGCAGCGTCTCGAGCGGGCCCCAGAAGGCGCTGTCGAGAAACGCGGCCGGTTTGGCGTGGCGACCCAGCTGGGCGAGCATGACCATGTCGAACACCTCCTCCAGCGTCCCGGCGCCGCCGGGCAGGATGAGAAAGCCGTCCGCCTCTTCGACCATCATCGCCTTGCGCGCGGCCATGGTCGCGGTGATGCGGATCTCCACGCCCTTCTGGCATCCCTCCACCGGGATCAGGAATTCGGGGATGACGCCGAACACCTCGCCGCCTTCGGCGAGGGCGGCGCGGGCCGTCACGCCCATCAATCCGGCGGTCGCACCGCCATAGACGAGACGCATGCCGGCGCGCGCCACGGCGCGGCCCACATCCTCGGCGAGCGCCTCGTACCGCGCCTCCCGCCCGCTTTTGGTTCCGCAGAAGACGCACAGGCTCCGCATTTTCGCCTCATGATCAGGTGAGATTGCTTTTTCAGACACGTTGAACCGCGCCGCATTGCGCGCCAGTCTAAGCCAGCCCCTGTTCGTGGCGCGAGCCTTGCAAAGCGCCGCGCAGCGACGAAACGCAGCCGGGAGACGCCCATGGCCGCCACGCGGTCCTTTATCATCGCGACAGTTTTGCTGATTGCGGCTGTCGCCGCCGCCGCCGCATTCATCGTCACGCGCCCCGGTGCGGACGACGCGGACCCCGCCTCAGCCGGTCAGATCGGCGCCGGCGAGCGCATGGTCGAGCGCGAGACCGAAGCGCGCAGCGCCCTCGCGCCGCCGACCTTCGACATCGTTCGCGTCGATCCGCGCGGCACCGCCGTGGTCGCCGGCCGCGGCGCGCCCGGCTCGCGCGTCGCGCTGATGGCCGGCGATCGCGAGATGTCCGCGATAGACGTCGACCAGTCCGGCGAGTGGGTGATGATCATCAACGATCCGCTGCCGTCCGGCTCGGTCGAGCTGTCCTTGCTCATGACGACCGCGGAAGGTCAGGAGATCCGGTCCGAACAGATCGTCGTGGTGGCGGTGCCTGAAAGCCGGGACGAGACCCCGCTCGTGGTCCTCGGCCGACCCGGTGAGGCGAGCCGCGTGCTGCAGAGCCCGTTCGAGGGCGTGGCCACCGGTCCTCTGGCGCTGGAGACGGTGGACTATGATGAAAGCGGCACGGTGATCTTCTCCGGCCGCGCCACGCCGGACATGCGGGTCCGGGTGCTGGCCGACGGCGAAGTCATCGGGACCACGCGCGCCGATTCCGACGGCCGCTGGTCGCTGGAGGCGGGCGCGGCGTTCGAACCGGGCGTCTATGATCTCCAGATCGACATGCTTGACGATGAGAGCGTGATCGCCGTCATCGTCCTGCCGTTCGAGCGCGCCAGCCCGGAGCAGGCGCTCACCGCCCGGGAGGAGGGCCGCGTGGTCGTTCAGCCGGGCAATTCACTGTGGCGGATTGCGCGCCGGCTTTATGGCGACGGCTTTCAGTACACCGTGATCTACGAGGCGAACCAGGAGCAGATCCGCGATCCGGACCTGATTTATCCCGGTCAGGTGTTCTCAGCCCCGGAAGATAACAACTAATCGCGCCGTCGAGGTGGCGCCGTGTCGCAGCGCGCCTTAATTAAGCGGTCATGAGCCCCTCCTACCACGATGTACTTGACGGCCCTGCGCCGGAAGGCCGGATGTCGGAGGCGGTTGCGCGCCTGGCCGACATCCTCTTGTCCGACCAGATGCGCCGCTGGCGGCTGCGCATGGCGATCGCCTTCGCCATCACGCTGGGGTCGAAGGGCTTCGCCGTGACCGCGCCGCTGGCGTTCGGCGAGGGCGTGAACATCCTCAGCCGCGCCTTGGACGGTGATCCTGCGGCGATCGCCGCGGGAACCTTCGCGGCGGCCGGCATGATGTTTCTCGTTTACGGGCTGCTGCGCTTCGCCTCCACCGGCGCGCCGCAGCTGCGCGACGCCCTGTTCGCGCCGGTCTCCAACGACGCCCAGCGCATCACCGCGGTGCGCGGGTTCTCCCACGTCCAGTCCCTGTCGCTCGGCTATCACCAGACCAAGCGCACCGGCGCGGTGAACCGCATCATTGACCGCGGCGCCAACGCGGTCGATTTCCTGCTGCGCTTCCTGGTGTTCAACATCTTGCCGGCCATGGTCGAGCTGCTGCTTGCGGCCGGCGTCGCCTTTCTCCTGTACGGCTGGGAGTTTGCGGCGATCATCGTTGTCGCCGTGGTGAGCTATGCGGCGCTGACCTGGTCGATGACCGAGTGGCGGGTGAAGCTGCGCCGCCGCATGAACGAGGCCGACACCGACGTCAACGCGCGCGCCGTGGACGCGCTGTCGAATTTCGAGACGGTCAAGGCCTTCGCCGCTGAAGCCCGCGAGGCGGAGAATTTCAACGAGGCCAAGTCGCGCTACGCCGACGCGGCCTCGAAATCCCAGCAGAGCCTCGCCGCGTTGAACGGCGTCCAGGCGGCCATCATGACGGGGGGCCTGCTCGCCGTGGCGCTGGTGGGCGCGTGGAAGGCGGTGAACGGCGCGACGGAGGTGGGCGACATCGCCGCGCTCACCCTCATGCTGATGCAGGTCTATCAGCCCCTGAACATTCTTGGCTTCGCCTATCGCGAGATCAAGCAGGCGAGCGTCGATCTTGAACGCCTGTTCCAGACCCTGCGCCTGAAGCCGGAGGTGGCGGACTCTTCCGACGCCCGGCCGCTGGTCGTCACGGGCGGATCGGTGCGGTTCGAAGGCGTGAATTTCGCCCATGACGGCCGCTCGCGCAGCGTCGACGCGGTGAGCTTCGAGATCCCCGCCGGCGCCTATGTGGGACTCGCAGGGCCGTCGGGCGCGGGCAAGTCCACCCTGCTGCGCCTGCTGTTCCGGTTCTATGATCCCGATTCCGGCCGCGTGCTGATCGACGGGCAGGACGTATCGAAGGTCACCCAGGAGAGCCTGCGCCGCAATCTCGGGCTGGTGCCCCAGGACGTGGTGTTGTTCAACACGACCTTGCGCCAGAACATGCTCTACGGCCGCCCCGACGCCGACGAGGCCGCGCTGTGGGATGCGGTGGAACGGGCGCGCCTGAAGGCCTTCGTCGACGAACTGCCGGACGGGCTCGACACGCGGGTCGGCGAACGGGGCCTGAAGCTTTCAGGCGGTGAAAAGCAGCGGGTCGGCGTGGCGCGCGCGATTTTGAAGGATCCCCCGATCCTGATCCTGGACGAGGCGACGTCGGCGCTGGATTCCCAGACCGAGGCCGAGGTGCAGGAGGCGCTCGCCGAGGCGGCGCGCGGGCGCACCACCATCGCCGTGGCCCACCGGCTCTCCACCATCGCGAAGGCCGATCTGATCCTGGTGATGGAGGACGGCAGGCTCACCGAGGCGGGCCCGCACGGCGCGCTGCTCGACGCCGACGGCCGCTACGCCGCCATGTGGCGCAAGCAGGGCGAGGCGGCTTAGCGCTGCACACCGGAGCGTTGCTCGCGGGCGCGGCCCGCGCTACGCCGCAGTCCATGAAGATCAGCTTCGCCGACTACCTCGCCGACCGGGCCGCCTTCGATACGGTGATCGACGTGCGTTCGCCGTCGGAGTTCGCCGAGGATCATGTGCCCGGCGCCGTCAACATGCCGGTGCTCTCCGACGAGGAGCGCGCCCGGGTGGGGACGATCTACAAGCAGGTCGATCCGTTCAAGGCGAGGAAGATCGGCGCCGCGCTGGTGGCGAGGAACAGCGCCGCCTGGCTGGAAAGCGCGCTGGTGGAGATGGAGGGCGGTTGGCGCCCGCTGGTGTATTGCTGGCGCGGCGGGCAGCGGTCCGGCTCGTTCGCCACGATCCTGAAGGCCGTCGGCTGGCGCGTCTCGGTGCTGGACGGCGGCTACAAGAGCTATCGCCGCCGGGTGGTAGCCGATCTCTATGACGGGTCGGTGGAGGCGCCTCTGGCGCTGCTGGACGGAGACACCGGCACGGCGAAGACGGCGCTTCTGGATCGCGTGGCCGCGAAGGGCGTGCAGACGCTGGATCTTGAAGGCGCCGCCCATCATCGCGGCTCCCTGTTCGGCTGGCGCGAGGGCGGCCAGCCGGGCCAGAAAGCCTTCGAAAGCCGGGTGTGGGAGGGGCTGAGGCGCGCCGATCCCGCGCGCCCGGTGCTGGTGGAGGCCGAAAGCGCCAAGATCGGCCAGTTGCAGGTTCCGCCCGCGCTCTGGGCCGCCATGGAGGCGGCGCCGCGCATCGTGGTGAGCGCGCCCCTTGAAGCCCGCGCGGCGTTTCTCGCCGACGCCTATCGCGACATCGTGGCGGATGTTCCGCGCCTGCTGGACCGCATCGACGCACTCAAGCCGTTCCAGGGCGGGACGCGGATCGCGCACTGGCGCGCCCTGGCCGAAGCCGGCGACATGGAGACTCTGGCGGCTGAACTGATGGCGCATCACTACGACCCCGCCTATGCCCGTGAGCGAAGCCGTCACGAACGCCCGGTCGTGGCGCGGCTTGAAACTGAAAAGCTGGATGAAGACGGGCTGGAGGCGCTTGCCGACGGAATTGTCGCCGCATTGCAGTGAACTTGCGGCGGGCGAGCTTTCAGACCGGGCGCTAGCGTGCGCGGATGCGGGCGCGGCCCTCGGCGCAGGCCTCCACCGCGCCGATCACCCAGACCGGCTCGCCGGCGCCGCGCATCTGCTCGATGCGGCGGCGGGCGCGGTCCTCGGGCAAGGCGGCGAGGAGGCCGCCGGCGGTCTGGGGATCCAGCAGCAGGTCGCTCCGGGCGCCGGTCGGCGCGTCGAGCTCGGCGCGGGTCAGCTGGTTGGCTTCAAACAGGCTTGAGCGCACGCCGGCCTGCGCCATGGCTTCCGCGCCGTCGAGCACGGGGAGGGCGTCCAGGTCGAGGCGTGCGCAGGCGTCCTCGCCCAGCAGGCTCAGCAGATGACCGGCGAGGCCGAAGCCGGTCACGTCCGTCATGGCGCGCGCGTCCTCGGCGAGCTGGCGCGCCGCGCCGCCCTGGGGCCGCGCCATGCTCTCCCAGCACGCCGCAAGGTCCCGGCCGCCGGCCAGCAGCGCCATCTCCGCGGCCAGCAACACGCCGGTCCCGATCGGCTTGGTGAGCACCAGCTGGTCGCCGGGCCGGGCGCGGCCCTGGCGCACCGCGCGGTCGGCGAGGCCCGTCACCGAAAATCCCAGCGTGAATTCTGCGCCGGTCGCCGTGTGGCCGCCGATAATGTCCGCGCCTTCGGGACCGAACACCGACTGGGCGCCGGCGAGGACCTCTTTGAGAACCGCGCTCTGCATCGCCTCGCGCATGGGCGGCAGGGTGAGCTGGACGAGCCCCGACTGCGCCGCCGCGCCGCACGCCCAGACATCGCCGAGCGCGTGAACCGCGGCGATGCGGGCGAACAGATAGGGATCTTCGATGAAGGCGCGCAGATGGTCGGTGGAAAGGACCTGCACCCGGTCGCCGAAGGTCAGGATCGCGGCGTCATCGCCGCGCCCGGCCACCACATCGGCGCGCTGGGGCGCGGGCAGGGCGGACAATCCCTCCATCAGCGGCCCCCGCGCGGTCTTCGCGCCGCATCCGCCGCAGAGCGGGCGTCCCGCGGCCAGGGCGTCGACGCCGGCGGCCCGCGGTCCTTTCAAGGGGGCGGTCGCCATGGGCTTGAAATCGGCCAGCTTCGCCATGAAGGCCTGGTCGATCCGGTGCTTGAGCGTCCAGACCGGGGCGCCTTTCAGGGTGATCCCCCACTTGGACCCCACCGCCGTCTTCGATCCGGCCGAGACGAGTTTGAGATAATCGCCCTGCGGGTTGAAGCTGCGGGACGGCTCCCGTCCTTCAACGGCCGCGCGCAGATTGTCGTAGAGCGCCGGCGCGGCGCGCACGGCGTAGACGCCGGCCTTGGGGCGCGGGGCGTGGGTGAGGTGGGCGCAATCGCCGACGGCGAAGACGGCGCCGCTGGTGAGCGATTGCAGCGTCCGGCCCACCGTCACATAGCCGTCCTCCAGCGCCAGCGAGGTGTTCGCGAGCCAGTCCCAGGGCGCCGGCCCCGCGGCGGCGATGGTGAAGTGGGAGTCGATCACCGCCCCGTCGGCCAGGCGCACCGCATGGGCTTGCACCTGGCTCAGGCGGGCGCCGGCATGGACGCGGACGCCGGCTTTCTGCAGCGCGCTTTTCAGAGCCTTGCGGGCCGCGCCGGGCAGCTCCTCCAGGATGTCGCCGCGCGCCTCGATCAGGCTGACTTCAAAGCCCTTTGGATTGGTCCGGGACAGGCGATGGGCGCACGCCAGCGCCAGCTCCACCCCGCCGGCGCCGGCGCCGATCACGGCCACTTCCGGTCGGGCCTCCCGGCGCTCCAGACGGGCGAGAAACTCCGCCCAGCGGTCTGCGAACCGGTCCAGCGGCTTCGCCGCCACGGCGTGCTCGGCCGCGCCGTCGACCCCGGGAAGCGCGCCCCGCACGCCGACATCGAGGCTGGCCACGTCGTAGCGAACGGGCGCGCGGCCCTCCAGCCGGATCAGGCCGGCTTCGGCGTCCAGCCCGCAGGCGCGGTCGAGCACCAGGCGCGCCCCGGCGTTCCGGGCGAGACGGACCAGGTCGATCTCCAGATCCTTGCGGGCGTAGTGGCCGGCCACATGGCCGGGCAGCATGCCGGTGTACGCGGTGACGGGGGAGGGATCGATCAGCGTCATCCGGACGCCGGGCAAAGGCTTCATGCCCCAGCGTTTCAACACCAGGGCATGGGTGTGGCCGCCGCCGATCAGGACGAGGTCGCGGGTCAGCGGGACGGGCAGGGGCATGGGCGGGCTCGGACTTTCGCGCAGGCTGGGGACGCGGTTCTAGCCGGGCCTGGCGGCCATGGCGAGCGCTGCGTCCCGGCCTCGCGTCAACGTCCGTGCCGCCGAATCTTTCCCGTTCGGCGCGCCGGGCGACGCGGGCGCCGCCCCCAGCCGCTCCCCGCGCCGCGCCGCCAGTGATTGCGCCGCCCCCTATGAAGGGGCGGCTGCCGGCGCGGCCGCGCGGCGACGCGCCGCGACTTCCGCCGCATAGGCCAGCGCGCTTACAAGATAGATCGCCGCGACTGCGAGCGCGATCACGCCGCAGGCCCGCGCCGGATCCGGGATCATGATGGAAGCCGCCATGACCAGCGGCACACGCAAGGCCAGGTGGAGATATCCGACATTGCTTTTGTACTGCCACCCCACGATCGCCCACATGGGGGCGGTGGACAGGCCGAACGCCACCGGAAAGAGGTCCGGCGCCTGCTGGATGATCATCAGCGTGACCGGCCAGTGCAGATTGGCGGTGATGATCGCGGGAGCAAGGATGCTGTTCAGAGTGGATTTGGTGCTCATGAACGGCGCGGCGAGGGGCTTCTGGAGGAGCAGCGCCAGGGGAAAGATCATCCCGAGACCGAAACAGGCCGCGAAAACCCAGTCGCGATACTCCATCATGAAGGCGGCCGCGCCCAGCGCGGCCCAGATCAGCATGCCTGCGACGGGCATCGGCAGACCGGCGTTTGCGGCGACCTGGAGGCGTATACGTTCGGCGTTCAGGGTTTCGGCGGTCAGCATCGACTGGCTCCTTAAGATGTACTCTAAAACATAAAGTACATGGCGCTTGCCGGGCGTGCAAGCTGTTTTCCGTTCAGCTGGTCGTGGGCGGGGGGCGGAGCGGGGGCTCATGCGGCCGCGCCTGCCTCTCCCGGCAATCGCCCCTTGCCATGTCAGAGATCGGGCGGTATGCCCCGCGCTCAGTTTTCAAAGGCGGCGGCCGCGCGCGCGGCGCCCGTGTGCAGTGCTAAGCGTGAGGGTCACGACGATGGGTAAGGAAAAGTTTCAACGGTCTAAGCCGCATGCGAACATCGGCACGATCGGACACGTTGACCACGGCAAGACGACGCTGACGGCGGCGATCACGAAGTATTTCGGTGATTTCCGTGCGTATGACCAGATTGACGGCGCGCCGGAGGAGAAGGCGCGCGGGATCACGATCTCGACGGCGCACGTGGAATACGAGACCGAGGGCCGGCACTACGCGCACGTGGATTGCCCGGGCCACGCCGACTACGTGAAGAACATGATCACGGGCGCGGCGCAGATGGACGGGGCGATTTTGGTGGTGAACGCTGCCGACGGCCCGATGCCGCAGACGCGCGAGCACATCCTTCTGGCCCGCCAGGTGGGCGTTCCGGCTCTTGTGGTGTTCCTGAACAAGGTCGACCAGGTGGACGACGAGGAGCTGCTGGAGCTGGTGGAGATGGAGGTTCGCGAACTTCTGTCGTCCTACGACTTCCCTGGCGACGACATTCCGATCATCGCCGGCTCCGCGCTGCATGCGATGAACGGCACCGAGCCGGAGATCGGCGAGAACAAGATCCGCGAGCTGATGGCGGCTGTGGACGAGTTCATCCCGACGCCGGAGCGTCCCATCGACCGGGACTTCCTGATGCCGATCGAGGACGTGTTCTCGATCTCGGGCCGGGGCACCGTTGTGACGGGCCGGGTCGAGCGCGGCATCGTGAAGGTGGGCGAAGAGATCGAGATCGTGGGCATCCGCGACACCGTGAAGACCACGTGCACGGGCGTCGAGATGTTCCGCAAGCTTCTGGACCAGGGCCAGGCGGGCGACAATGTGGGCGTTCTGCTGCGCGGCGTTGACCGCGAGGGCGTGGAGCGCGGCCAGGTTCTGTGCAAGCCGGGCACGATCAAGCCGCACAAGAAGTTCGAGGCCGAGGCCTATATCCTGACGAAGGAAGAGGGCGGGCGTCACACGCCGTTCTTCTCCAACTATCGTCCGCAGTTCTACTTCCGCACCACCGACGTGACCGGGATCGTGACCCTGAAAGAGGGCACCGAGATGGTCATGCCGGGCGACAACGTGGAAGTCGTTGTGGAGCTGATCAACCCGATCGCGATGGAAGAGAAGCTGCGCTTCGCCATCCGCGAAGGCGGCCGCACCGTGGGCGCCGGCGTGGTCTCCAAAATCCTCGAATAGCCTTTTCCGCCTCGCCAGAGGCGACACGCAGACAGGACGGCCCGGAGCACACGCTCCGGGCCGTTTTGCGTTAAGGCGGAGGGATGCCCGTATTGTGATAATTTAGTCACGGTTTTCAGACTGATAATTCGAATCCGAGCCACTTTGAATTGACCTGATGGCGTGTTTGCGGTCGCATTTCGCTCTAAAAGCTATATCGGGGAGTTTGAAATGAGGCATTCATTCCGTAACGCGGCCCTTGCTGGAACCATTCTTGGCGGGGCTCTGGCGGCTCCGACAATCGCGCAAGAGTCCGAGACCGGCCAGCCGGCTGAGCCCCTCAGCGCCGCCGAGGTCGCCGCCGAGGAAGGCGAAACAATAACCGTGACCGGGTCGCGTTTAAGGCGCAACGAGTTCAGTTCGATTTCCCCCCTTCAGGTTATCGACGCCTCGGAAGCGCGCCTGTTCGGCGTGACCGATACGACCGAGCTGATATCCCAATCGCCGGTGATCGCTGGTTCGCAGCTTGACGGAACGGTCAACGCCGGCTCGCCGACCGCCGCCGTCGAGGGCGTGCCTGCAAACGGCCCCGGAGCGTCCACCATCGCCCTGCGCGGACTTGGCGCCGAACGGACGCTGCTTCTGGTGAACGGTCGGCGTCTGGCGCCGTCCGGGGTCCGCGGCGCGCCGGTCGCGCCGGACCTGAACCTGATCCCGAGCGCGCTCATCGACCGGGTAGACATTCTTACGGACGGGGCCTCGGCGGTGTATGGCGCCGACGCCGTGGCCGGCGTGGTGAACATCATCCTGCGCGACGAGTTCGAGGGGCTGGAATTCAGCGCCTTCACCAGCCAGCCCGAGGACAAGGGCGGCGAAGTCATGCAGTTCAGCATGATCGGCGGGGCTTCGAACGACAGATCGAACTTCACCGTCGCCGCCGAGTACTACAACCGGAATGCTGTTCTTGTCGGGGATCGGGATTTCAACGACTGCGTTCGCGACATCGAACTGGGGTCCGACGGCAATATCTATTCGGCGTGCCTCGACGGACGTCCTGACAACGCCGCCTTCGTCGACGGGGTCGGCTTCGTGTTCAATACGCCCGGAGAAACGGACATCGGGGCGCCGGGCTGGACCTCCAGCGCGGGTCTGCGCGCGCAAGGCCGAAATCCGGCGGCGATCGACGATTTCAATCTCCAGGACGAAGAGCGGGCCACGCAGCTCGTGGAAGGCGTCGAGCGCTTCAATATCTTCGCGACCGGCCGATTCGATCTCGACTTCTGGGAGCGCGACAGCTTCTATTTCGAGCTCTCCTACAACAGCCGCAGCTCGGTGGGCCGGTTCACCTCCGAGCAGGTGTTTCCCGGTCAGCCTGCGCTGATCCCGCAGGTCGACGCCAACGGAGATGTCGTCGTGGACGGCTCCGGCGACCGCGTGCTGGTCGATAATCCGCTCAACCCGTTCGACGTCGACGCACTCCCGGTGATTACGGTGCAGGGCCTTTCGCAAAGGCGCAGCACCGACCTGGAGAACTTCCGGGCGGTCGGCGGCCTGGAAGGCGATGTCGGCTTTGCGCCCATGATGGAGCGCGGCTGGGTCTACGACATCTCGGCGAGCTATGATCGAAGCCTTGGCGTGGCCAGTCAGCCGATCCTTTTCGAAAGCAATCTGCGCGAAGCCAGCGATACGCTGTTCCTGAACCAAGGCACCGGCTCCGTGGAATGCGGCCTCGAGCGCACTGCGCTCAGCTTCGGCTTCATCACGCCGAACCCATGTGTTCCCATTAATTGGTTCGCCTCATCTCTCTATACGACGCAAGGCGGCGACAAGACGTTCGCGACCCAGGCGGAAACCGACTTCCTGTTCGGTGACTCCATCAACACCACCGAGATCGAGCAGGTTCTGGTCAGCGCCTTCCTGACCGGTGAACTGTTCGAGTTGCCCGCCGGTCCGATCGGGCTGGTGTTCGGCGGCGAGTTCCGGGAGCAACGCATCAATTCGGTCAACGATATTGCGCGCACACAAGGCGTGGCTGCGTCCGAGGTGCCCGATATCGAACGAAACACCGTCGGCCGGACCTCGCTCGCCGAATTCTTCCTCGAGACGGAGATCCCGCTCCACGAGCGGCTCAGCGTCAACGCCGCCGGCCGGTACACCGAAGAGGAGAATTTCGGGGCTCAAGTCACCTATTCCGTAAAGGGCGATTTTCGCGCGACCGACTTCCTGGCGCTGCGTGCGACATACGGCACCACGTTCAGAGCGCCGAATCTGCGGGAGCAATTCCTGGCCGGTGCGGCCGGCACGATCGGCGGTGGCGCCGACCCGTGCATCGTGCCATCCACCGCACAAGAGAACGACGTATACGTCCCGGGTAACGACGAACGCCCCCAGGTCGTGCTTGACAACTGCGTCGCCGCAGGAGCGGACCCGACGCAGCTCGGTCTTCTGGCTGTGACAGGGATCCCCACCAATACGGGTGGATCGACCGACCTGAGCGCAGAAACCTCTGAGTCGCTGACGGCGGGCTTCCTGTTCAACCAGACCTTCACCGACGCGTTCGATTTCGACCTCGTCGTCAGCTATTTCGATGTCGAGGTGAACGATACGGTGGAGGAAAGCAATCCGGCCGAGATTTTGCGGGCCTGCTACAATGACGAGCCCGGACTCGCCAGCCCGTTCTGCGACCGGATCACGCGTAACACCGGCAACCCCGCTACGGCCACGATCGCAAGTGTCGACGCCTCGTTCATCAATGTCGGCCTCGTCACCACGACCGGTGTCGACGTGACTGCGCGGTATGGTCAGGACCTTGACCGGTTCCTGGGCGGGACGCGTCTCGACGTGACCTTCCAGGGCACGCACTACATCGAGCAACTCGAGCAGATCGATCCCGACAGTCCGATCGACGACAATGTCGGCGAGGTGGCTGTTCCCGAGTTCGCCTTCAACACCACGGCGACGCTCAGCAAGGGGAATTGGCGGGCTCTTTGGCGTCTTCGCTATATCGACGACTTCCAGCAGGACGACTCAGAGGATTTCGCCGCGGTCACGGCGAGCAATCAGTTCGGCAGCGCGTGCGGCGCAGTTCTCGGCTTCCCGACGGATGTGACCTGCCGGGACGTCGATTATGGTGACGCCGTCGTCTATAATGACTTGTCGCTGTCCTATGACCGGGATGACTGGCGCGTCTCGGTCGGCGTGAGCAACGTGTTCAACGAGGAGCCGCCGCTCGTCGATCAGGGCGAAGCGCCCGCGCGGTCCAACATCGTGGTTCAGTCCGGCTACGATCTCTATGGTCGCCGGGCGTTCGTCGGATTGACCAAGACGTTCTAGTCTCAGCACCCCGCACGGCTTTGCGGAGTCTGACCTAAAGGAAAAGCCGGCTCCCATTCCGGAGCCGGCTTTTTCGTTGGTCGCCTGACCGCGCCCGGTGAGGCCGCGGGTCACCGGACCCGTTCGACCGTGAGTATCTGGCGCAGTTCTTCTATGCGAAGCCGGTAGCCGCTCAATGTCCCGGGTGCGATGGTCACTGCGTAGCTTCTTCCGGGTTCGAGGCGGACCCGCGTGCGGTCACCGCCGCTCTGTTTCCAGGCCTGGCCGTTATCGAGCACCAGGACGAGGTTTCCGCCGGCGGTACGGGCATGATCGATCAAGATTGCGTCGACGCGCTCTGACACGCCGGAGGCGTCCCGGCTTTCGCGCCGAGCCCGCACCTGCTCCGCCCCGAGGCCTGTGGGCGCGGCCATGGCTGGGGCCGGGCGCGACGGGCTCGGTGGGGAGAGGGGCGAGGCAGGGTGATGGCCTGTCTGCCCGGATCCGCTCGGCGCGGGCGCGGCGGCGCGCGCCATGAGGGCGTTTTCCAGGCAGGCGATCTGAAGAGCGGTCGTCGACATCGCTCGGCAATGTTCGACGGCGCGCTCCGGGTCCGCTTGCGCGCTCTGGGCCAGCGCTGCGGGCGCAGACGCGGCGGCGGCGCCAATCGCCAACGTGGCCGTGATCATCGTGAGTCTCATCATCGCCCTCCCTTTGCTCGCCGCGTCTGTGAGCGGCGGTCCAGCGTAGCCCGCTCCGCGGCCGAGATGAAGTGTTTCGAAGGCCGGGGGGGGGGCACCGTCCTGGCGAGCGAGCGGAAGACGCGGTCACCGCTCAAGCCTGGCTTCGGAGCATCAGCCGGGTATATGCTTGGTTTGCGGACGGGCGAAGTTTTATCACATCGGGGCTTTCCATCCCTGTCCGATCTGGTTAAAAGACCGGCTTCTGAATGAACGGCCCGTTCGATCCGGCGCGACGCAAAAGCGAGCCGGGTGGTGCGGGCCGCCGGTTCTAGGGGTGTAGCTCAGCTGGTAGAGCGACGGTCTCCAAAACCGTAGGTCGGGGGTTCGAGCCCCTCCGCCCCTGCCAGGCGCCGGCGACCAGCCACCGGTGCGAAACTAGCGGCCGAGCCGAAGGGACGAAACGTTTTAAGCATGGCGCGAAACACGAAAAACCGCCAGCCCGCGTCGACGGGATCCAGCGGCAAGGCCGGCGCGTCTTCAAACGCCGCCGCCCCCGCGCCTGCGCGCAAGAAAACGACGAATCCGTTCAAGTTTTTCTCCGAGGTGCGTCAGGAGGGCCGCAAGGTCACCTGGACGAGCCGGCGCGAAACCATCATCTCGACGATCATGGTCGTTGTCATGGCCTCCATCGCTGCGGTGTTCTTCTTCGCGGTGGACTCCATCATCGGCTGGGTCATCAATTTCCTCCTCGGTCTCGGAGCGTCCTAGAACCATGTCGGCGAAGTGGTATATCGTTCACGCCTACTCCAACTTCGAAAAGAAGGTGGCCGAGGCGATCCGCGCCGACGCGGCGATGCAGGGGCTTGACGACAAGTTCGAGGAGATCCTCGTGCCGACCGAAGAGGTCGTCGAGGTCCGTCGCGGCCGCAAGGTCAACGCCGAACGCAAGTATTTTCCCGGTTATGTCCTGGTGAAGATGGACATGACCGACGACGCCTATCACTTGGTCAAGAACACGCCGCGTGTGACCGGCTTCCTGGGGTCGGGCAAGCGCCCGCTTCCCGTGCCTGAGGGGGAGGTCAAGCGCATCATGGGTCAGATGGAAGAGGACGCCGACAAGCCGCGTCCCACCGTCTCCTACGATATCGGCGAGACCGTGAGGGTGACGGACGGCCATTTCCAGAGCTTTAACGGCGTCGTCGAGGAAGTCGACGAATCCAAGGGGCTGTTGAAGGTCGCGATCAATATTTTCGGCCGGGCGACCCCGGTCGAACTCGAATACGCCCAGGTGGAAAAAACCACCTGATCGTGAATCGGTGCGGGAGGATCCGGGAAAGTCCATTCCGGGTCCGCGACCGCGCCGCCCATCAAGGATCGGGAACAGGTTCCGGTCCGTCGTCAACTGACGCATCGCCGATGCGGTGCGAACAGAAGGTAGGGATATGGCGAAGAAGATCACAGGTTACATCAACCTGCAGGTTCCCGCCGGCAAGGCGAACCCGAGCCCGCCCATCGGGCCGGCTCTGGGTCAGCGCGGCGTGAACATCATGGAATTCTGCAAGGCGTTCAACGCCAAGACCCAGGAGATGGAAGCGGGGATGCCGATCCCCACGACCATCACGGTCTACCAGGACAAGTCGTTCACGTTCGTCACCAAGACGGCGCCGGCGGCGTTTTTCCTGAAGAAGGCCGCGAAGGTCCAGAAGGGCTCGAGCGAAACCGGCAAGGCGGCTCCCGTCGCCACCGTGACGCGCGCGCAATGCCGCGAGATCGCGGAAGCCAAGATGAAGGATCTGTCCGCGAACGATCTGGACGCGGCGCAGAAGATCATCGAGGGCTCCGCGCGCTCCATGGGTTTTGAGGTGACGGGGTAGTCATGGCCAAGATTGCAAAACGCATCGCCTCCGCTCGCGAAGGCATCGACCGGGATAAGATTTATGCGCTCGGCGACGCCGTGAAGCTGGTCAAGGCCCGCGCCACCGCGAAGTTTGACGAGACCATCGAGGTCGCCGTCAATCTGGGCGTCGATCCGCGCCACGCCGATCAGATGGTGCGCGGCGTCGCCACGCTGCCCAACGGCACCGGCCGTTCGGTCCGCGTGGCCGTGTTCGCCAAGGGCGCCAAGGCTGAAGAAGCCCTGAAGGCCGGCGCGGACGTGGTCGGCGCCGAGGATCTGGTCGAGAAGGTCCAGGGCGGCGAGATCAACTTCGACAAGGTCATCGCGACCCCCGACATGATGCCGCTGGTCGGCCGTCTGGGTAAGGTGCTCGGCCCGCGTGGCATGATGCCGAACCCGAAAGTCGGCACCGTGACCATGGACGTGGCCAAGGCCGTCGAGAACTCCAAGGGTGGCGCCGTCGAGTTCCGCGTGGAGAAGAACGGCATTGTTCACGCCGGCGTCGGCAAGGCGAGCTTCTCCGAAGGCGCCCTGGTCGAGAATATCCGCGCGCTGCTGCAGGGCCTGGTGAAGGCCAAGCCCGCCGGCGCGAAAGGCGTCTATATGAAGCGGATCGCCCTGAGCTCCACCATGGGGCCGGGCGTGAAGATCGACACCGCCGAAGCAAGCGCGCCTTCCGAGGCCGCGTAAGCGACCGCGTATTGAGTTTCTCCGCTGCGGCTTCGGCTGCGGCGGGGTCGAAGGACCGGAGAGGGGCTCGCCCTTTTCCGGTTCGACCTGTCCGAGATCCCGGGGGAGGGGGCGTTCGTCGCCCCTTCTTAATTCATCCGGCCCTGGGTGAGACAGAGCGACAATCGACCCGTCCGGCGTTCGCGCCGGGGCGTCGGTTCGAGCCCTGGGGCAGGCGCATCGCCGAATGGCGGTTTCGCTCCACGGGGCGGAGGCGTCGTCCGGCGGCTTGAGCGAGCCGTCCACGGGGGACGGCTCAACTAGGGAGACCGCAATGGATCGTATGACCAAAGAAGCGGCGGTCGTGGAGCTGACGGAGATTTTCGCCAGCACCGGGTCCGTCGTTCTGGCCAACTACTCCGGCCTCACCGTTGCGGAAATGACGAAGCTGCGCGGCCAGCTTCGCGAGCAGGGCGGCGCGCTTCGCGTGATCCGTAACCGGCTCGCGAAAATCGCGTTGAAGGGTCAGAAGGGTGAAGGCGCCGCCTCGATGTTCGAGGGTCCGATCGCCATCGCCTATTCCGACGACTTCACCGCAGCGCCCAAAGTGGCCGTCGAGTTCGCCAAGTCGAACGACAAGTTCGAAATCATCGGCGGGTTCATGGAAGAGGAAGTCATGGACGCCAAAGGCGTCGAGGCTCTCTCCAAAATGCCCTCGCGCGAAGAACTCATCGCCACCGTCGTCGCCCGTCTTCTGGGCCAGGCAAGCGAGATCGTGTCTCGGGTCAACAACCCGGGCCAGACGCTCGCCGCCCAGATCCAGACGATCAGCGAACAGGCCGAAAGCTAAGTCGTCTCCGCACATCTTCGAACCGACACCTGATTAACGCAAGGAAGTACAATCATGGCCGACGTCGCCAAACTCGCTGAAGAGCTCCTGGCCCTCACCATCCTGGAAGCCAAGGAACTCAACGACATCCTGGAAGAAAAAGGCATCAAGCCGGCCGCCGCTGCGGTGGCCGTCGCTGGTCCCGCCGCCGCTGCTGAAGCGGTCGAAGAGAAAGACGAATTCGACGTCATTCTCCTCGAAGCCGGCGACAAGAAGATCAACGTGATCAAGGAAGTCCGCGCCATCACCGGCCTGGGCCTCAAAGAAGCCAAGGATCTGGTGGAAGCTGGCGGCAAAGCCGTCAAAGAAGGCGCCAACAAGACCGAAGCCGAAGAGATCAAGAAGAAGCTCGAAGACGCTGGCGCCAAAGTCGAGCTTAAGTAGGTCGCTTCTGGGTGAGGGCGCAGCGCGCTTGATCCCGGCGATTTGAACAACACCGGGCGGGCGTGCGGAGACCGTTTCTCCGCGCGCCCGCTGGGGCGTTTTGAAAAAGAATTCGCTGATCGGTCCGTCCGTCCCGGGGCCGATCGGCGGGCCGAGCAGTTCGCCGCCCCTTGTCAGGCGGACGCTCGCACCACTTCCGGGACGGCCGACGGGGCCGGAGCGTCCCGATGCAAGCGCGAGGCTATAGAGCCTTCGAAGGGAGCGGAAATGGGTCTGTCGTTCACCGGCAAGAAGCGCATTCGCAAGTCATTCGGCCGAATCCCCGAAGCGGTCGAAATGCCGAACCTCATCGAGGTACAGAAACACTCCTACGAGCAGTTCCTTATGAAGGACACCGCCATGGCGGACCGTCCCGACGAAGGCCTGCAGGCGGTGTTCAAGTCCGTATTCCCGATCAAGGACTTCTCCGAGCGCTCCGTGCTCGAGTTCGTCTCCTATGAGTTCGAACGTCCGAAGTTCGACGTCGAGGAATGCGGTCAGCGCGACATGACGTATGCGGCTCCGCTGAAGGTCAAGATGCGTCTGATCGTGTTCGACGTGGACGAGGAAACCGGCGCCCGGTCCGTCAAGGACATCAAGGAGCAGGACGTCTACATGGGCGATATTCCGCTCATGACCGACAAGGGCACCTTTGTCGTCAACGGCACCGAGCGCGTGATCGTCTCCCAGATGCACCGGTCGCCGGGCGTGTTCTTCGATCACGACAAAGGCAAGACCCACGCGTCGGGCAAGTATCTGTTCGCCGCGCGCATCATTCCCTATCGCGGGTCCTGGCTCGATCTCGAGTTTGACCCGAAGGACGTTCTGCACGTCCGCATCGACCGCCGCCGGAAGCTTCCGGCGACGACGCTGCTCTATGCGCTCGGCCTCGATAAGGAAGAGATCCTCTCCACCTTCTACGAGCGGATCCAGTTCGAGCAGGTCAAGAACGGCTGGACGATGCCGTTCCTTAACGAACGCTGGCGCGGCGTGAAGCCGTCGCGCGACCTTGTGGACGCAAAGACCGGCGACGTCGTCGCTCCGGCCGGCAAGAAGCTGTCCGCGCGCGCCGCCAACAAGCTGGCCGACGACGGGCTCGAGAAGCTGCTGGTCAGCAGCGAAGAACTTCTTGGCCGTTTCGCGGCGGTGGATCTCGTCAATGTCGAAACCGGCGAAATCTACGCCGAGGCCGGCGACGAGATCACCGAAGAGGTGATGGCGACGCTCGCCGAGGCCGGGGTGGAAACCCTGGACGTGCTGGACATCGACAATGTTTCCGTCGGCGGCTACATGCGCCAGACCCTGGCGGTGGACAAGAACGACAGCCGCGAGCAGGCGCTGGTGGACATCTACCGCGTCATGCGCCCGGGCGAGCCGCCGACGCCGGAGACGGCCGAAGCGCTGTTCAGAGGCCTGTTCTTCGATCCCGAGCGCTATGACCTTTCGCCCGTCGGCCGGGTGAAGATGAACATGCGCCTCGATCTGGAATGCCCGGACGATGTGCGCGTGCTGCGCTCCGAAGACATCATTGCGGTCCTGAAGGTCCTTCTGGGTCTGCGCGACGGCAAGGGCGAGATCGACGACATCGACAATCTCGGCAATCGCCGGGTCCGCTCGGTCGGCGAACTCATGGAGAACCAGTATCGCGTCGGCCTGCTGCGCATGGAGCGCGCGATCAAGGAGCGCATGAGCTCGGTGGATATCGAGACCGTGATGCCCCACGACCTGGTCAACGCCAAGCCGGCCGCGGCCGCGGTGCGGGAGTTCTTCGGATCGTCCCAGCTGTCCCAGTTCATGGACCAGACCAACCCGCTGTCGGAAGTCACCCACAAGCGCCGCCTCTCGGCGCTTGGCCCGGGCGGTTTGACACGCGAGCGCGCCGGCTTCGAAGTGCGCGACGTGCACCCGACCCACTACGGTCGGATCTGCCCGATTGAAACGCCGGAAGGCCCGAATATCGGTCTGATCAACTCGCTCTCGACCTATGCGCGGGTGAACAAGTACGGCTTCATCGAGAGCCCCTATCGCAAGGTGGAGAACGGCAAGCTCACCGAGCAGGTGGACTATCTCTCGGCCATGCAGGAAGCGCGCTTCACCATCGCCCAGGCGAACGCCACGGTGAACGATCAGGGCGAGCTGGCCAACGAGTTCGTCAACTGCCGGGTCGGTCCGGGCCGCGATGCGACCCTGATTCCGCGCGAGGACGTGGACTATATCGACGTGTCGCCGAAACAGGTCGTTTCGGTCGCCGCCTCGCTGATCCCGTTCCTGGAGAATGACGACGCCAACCGGGCCCTCATGGGGTCGAACATGCAGCGTCAGGCCGTTCCGCTCGTCAAAGCCGAGGCTCCGCTCGTGGGCACCGGCATGGAAGCGGTGGTCGCGCGCGACTCCGGCGCCGCCGTCGCGGCGCGCCGCGAGGGCGTGGTGGAGCAGGTTGACGCCGAGCGCATCGTGATCCGGGCGACCGGGGATATCGGCGCGGCCGAAAGCGGCGTCGACATCTACCGCCTGGCCAAGTTCCAGCGGTCCAACCAGTCTACGGCGATCAACCAGCGTCCGATCGTGAAGGTGGGCGACCTTGTCCATCCTGGCGACATCATCGCGGACGGGCCTTCGACCGATCTGGGCGACCTGGCGCTGGGGCGCAACGTGCTCGTCGCGTTCATGCCCTGGAACGGTTACAACTTCGAGGACTCCATCCTCATCTCCGAGCGCATCGTGCGGGACGACGTGTTCACCTCCATCCACCTCGAGGAATTCGAGGTGATGGCGCGCGACACCAAGCTCGGTCCGGAAGAGATCACCCGCGACATCCCGAATGTCGGCGAGGAGGCCCTGCGCAATCTCGACGAGGCGGGCATCGTGGCGATCGGCGCCGAAGTGGAGGCCGGCGACATCCTGGTGGGCAAGGTCACGCCGAAGGGCGAAAGCCCGATGACGCCGGAGGAGAAGCTCCTTCGCGCCATCTTCGGCGAGAAGGCGTCCGACGTGCGCGATACGTCGCTGCGTCTGCCGCCGGGCACGACCGGCACCATCGTGGAGGTGCGTGTCTTCAACCGCCACGGCGTGGACAAGGATGAACGCGCCATCGCCATCGAGCGCGAGGAGATCGAGCGTCTGGGTGAAGACCGGGACGACGAGCTCGCCATTCTCGAGCGCGACATTTTCGGCCGCCTCAAGGAGATTCTTTTGGGCAAGAGGGCCGTCGCCGGCCCGAAAGGCTTCAAGAAGGGTGACGTCACCGAAGAGGCGCTCGAAGACGTGGCCCGGTCCCAGTGGTGGAAGATCGGTCTCGACGACGAGAAGGCCATGGCCGAGGTCGAAGCGCTGAGAGCCCAATACGACGAGGGCAAGGCGCGCCTGGACCGCCGCTTCGAAGACAAGGTCGAGAAGCTGCAGCGCGGCGACGAGATGCCGCCGGGCGTGATGAAGATGGTCAAGGTGTTCGTCGCGGTGAAGCGCAAGCTTCAGCCGGGCGACAAGATGGCCGGCCGTCACGGCAACAAGGGCGTGATCTCCAAGATCAATCCGATCGAGGACATGCCCTTCCTGGAAGACGGCACGTCGGTCGATATCGTTCTCAACCCGCTCGGCGTGCCGTCGCGCATGAACGTGGGGCAGATTCTCGAAACCCACCTGGGCTTCGCCTGCAAGGGTCTTGGACGCCAGATCGGCGAGGCCTATGAGGCCTACAAGCGCACCGGCAAGGCCGATGAGCTGAAGATCTCGCTGAAAAAGGCCTATGGCGACGACCAGGAATTCCCGGAGACCGACGAGGAACTCGCCGAACTGGGCAAGAACCTGGCCAACGGCGTTCCCATCGCCACGCCGGTCTTCGACGGCGCGCGCGAGCCGGACATCGTCGAGCACCTCAAGCTCGCCGGGTTCGACGAGAGCGGACAGTCGATCCTCTATGACGGTCTGACCGGCGAGCAATTCCGCCGCCCGGTCACCGTGGGCATCAAGTATCTTCTCAAGCTCCACCACCTGGTGGACGACAAGATCCACGCCCGCTCCATCGGCCCGTACTCCCTCGTCACCCAGCAACCGCTGGGCGGCAAGGCGCAGTTCGGCGGCCAGCGCTTCGGCGAGATGGAGGTCTGGGCGCTGCAGGCGTACGGCGCCGCCTACACCCTGCAGGAGATGCTCACCGTGAAGTCGGACGACGTGGCCGGACGCACCAAGGTCTATGAGGCCATCGTGCGTGGCGACAACGCGTTCGAAGCCGGCATCCCGGAGAGCTTCAACGTGCTCGTGAAGGAAATGCGCTCGCTCGGCCTGAACGTGGAACTGACCAACCAGTAGCCCCGGATCAAAGCCACCGCGTTTGGATATCAAGAAAGGCGGCGGGCCGTCCCCTCGGACCCGCCGCCGCCACCGTCAAGGAGACGGACCATGAACCAAGAGGTCATGAACATCTTCAATCCGTCCGTGGAAGGCCCGTCCTTCGACCGGATCCGGATTTCGCTGGCCAGCCCGGAGAAGATCTTCTCCTGGTCCTTCGGCGAGGTGAAGAAACCCGAGACGATCAACTACCGGACCTTCAAGCCTGAGCGCGACGGCCTGTTCTGCGCCCGGATCTTCGGTCCGACGAAGGACTATGAGTGCCTGTGCGGCAAGTACAAGCGCATCAAGTACAAGGGAATCATCTGCGAGAAATGCGGCGTCGAGGTCACCCTCGCGCGCGTTCGGCGCGAGCGCATGGGCCATATCGAGCTCGCCGCTCCAGTCGCCCATATCTGGTTCCTGAAGTCGCTGCCGTCGCGCATCGCGCTGATGATGGACATGGCCCTGAAAGACGTGGAGCGCGTGCTCTATTTCGAGGCCTATATCGTCATGGAGCCGGGCCTGACCCCGCTGCAGCAGAACCAGCTCCTCACCGAGGAAGAATACTACGAAGCGGTGGACGAGTACGGCGAGGACGCCTTCACCGCCGGAATCGGCGCTGAAGCGATCCGCGACATCATGACCGGCATGGACCTCCAGAAAGAGGTCGAGCGCATGCGCGAGGACATGAAGGAGACCGGCTCGGAGCTGAAGCTGAAGAAGCTCGCCAAGCGCACCAAGATTATGGAAAGCTTCATTTTCTCCAAGAACAAGCCGGAGTGGATGATCCTCACCGTGGTGCCGGTGATCCCGCCCGAGCTGCGCCCGCTGGTTCCGCTGGACGGCGGCCGTTTCGCCACGTCCGACCTGAACGATCTCTACCGCCGGGTCATCAACCGGAACAACCGCCTGAAGCGCCTGATCGAGCTGCGCGCGCCGGACATCATCATCCGCAACGAAAAGCGCATGCTGCAGGAATCCGTCGACGCCCTGTTCGACAACGGCCGCCGCGGCCGGGTGATCACCGGCGCCAACAAGCGCCCGCTGAAATCCCTCGCCGACATGCTGAAGGGCAAGCAGGGCCGGTTCCGTCAGAACCTGCTCGGCAAACGCGTGGACTATTCGGGCCGCTCGGTGATCGTGGTGGGTCCGGACCTGAAGCTGCACCAGTGCGGCCTGCCCAAGAAGATGGCGCTGGAGCTGTTCAAGCCGTTCATTTACGCGCGCCTCGACGCCAAGGGCCTGTCGGGCACCGTCAAGCAGTCCAAGAAAATGGTCGAGAAGGAACGTCCGGAAGTCTGGGACGTGCTCGACGAGGTGATCCGCGAGCACCCGGTCCTGCTGAACCGGGCGCCGACGCTGCACCGCCTGGGCATCCAGGCGTTCGAGCCGAAGCTCATCGAAGGCAAGGCGATCCAGCTTCACCCGCTGGTCTGCGCCGCGTTCAACGCCGACTTCGACGGCGACCAGATGGCCGTTCACGTTCCGCTGAGCCTCGAGGCCCAGCTGGAAGCGCGCGTCCTGATGATGTCCACCAACAACATTCTCAGCCCCGCCAACGGAAAGCCGATCATCGTGCCGTCCCAGGATATCGTGCTGGGGCTCTACTATCTCTCCATCGTCAAGGACGGCGAGCCGGGCGAGGGAATGGCCTTCGGCTCCATGAGCGAGCTTGAAGCCGCGCTCGACGCCGGCGTCGTCGGCCTGCACGCCAAGATCAAGGCGCGCTACGAGACCGTGGACGAGAACAACAAGCCAGTCGTGCGCGTGATCGACACCACGCCGGGCCGCATGAAGATCCTCGAGCACATGCCCCATCACCCGCTGCTGGGTTCACGGACCCTGGATCAGCTTCTGACCAAGAAGGCGATCGGCGGCGTCATCGACGAGGTCTATCGCCACACCGGTCAGAAGGCGACGGTGATCTTCTGCGACAAGATCATGGCGCTGGGCTTCCGCGAGGCGGCCCGGGCGGGCATTTCGTTCGGCAAGGACGATATGCTCATCCCCGATGCCAAGGCGGAGCTGGTGGGCGAGACCCGGTCCATGGTGGCCGACTATGAGCAGCAGTATGTGGACGGCCTGATCACCAAGGGTGAGAAATACAACAAGGTCGTCGACGCCTGGGCCAAGTGCACCGACAAGGTCGCGGACGCCATGATGGAGGAGATCTCCAAGCCGATCGCCATGGAAGACGGCCGCGAGGGTGAGGTGAACTCGGTCTTCATGATGGCCAACTCCGGGGCGCGCGGTTCGAAGAACCAGATGAAGCAGCTCGCCGGCATGCGCGGCCTGATGGCCCGACCGGACGGCTCGATCATCGAGACTCCGATCATCTCGAACTTCAAGGAAGGCCTGACCGTGCTGGAGTACTTCAACTCCACCCACGGCGCCCGAAAGGGTCTGGCCGACACCGCGCTGAAGACGGCGAACTCGGGCTACCTGACCCGCCGGCTTGTGGACGTCGCCCAGGATTGCATCGTCACCGAAGCCGATTGCGGCACCTCCCAGGGCATCACCATGGGCGCCGTGGTCGATGGCGGTGATATCGTGGTCAGCCTCGGGGAGCGCATTCTCGGCCGCTACACTGCCGAAGAAGTCATTGATCCGAACTCCGGCGACGTGCTGGCTCCGGCCGACACCTATCTGGACGAGGATCTGGCCCTCGCCGTGGACAAGGCCGACGTGAACACCGTGAAGGTGCGGTCGCCGCTGACCTGCGAGACGCGGGTCGGGGTCTGCGCCACCTGTTACGGGCGCGATCTGGCGCGCGGCACCAAGGTGAACATGGGCGAGGCGATCGGCGTGATCGCGGCTCAGTCCATCGGCGAGCCGGGCACTCAGCTGACCATGCGGACCTTCCACATCGGCGGCACCGCGCAGGTCAACGAACAGTCCTTCTTCGAAGCGACGCACGCCGGACACGTCGCGTTCAACGACCGCTCCACCGTGAAGACGGCCGACGGCTCCTTCATCGTGATGAGCCGGAACATGCAGATCGCGGTCACCGACAAGGACGGCAAGGAGCTGGAAAGCTACAAGCTGCCTTACGGCGCGCGCGTTCGTCTGGACGCCGGGGATCCGGTGGGCCGCGGCGATCGTCTCGCCGAGTGGGACCCCTACACGATGCCGATCGTCACCGAGATGGGCGGCAAGGTGAAGCTGGTGGATCTGGTCGAAGGCGTGTCGGTCCGCGAAGAGACTGACGAAGCCACGGGCATCACGTCCAAGGTGGTGGTCGACTGGCGCGGCACGGGGGCGAAATCCAACGCGCTCCAGCCGGCGGTGATCATCCTTGACGACAATGGTGAGCCGGTGACTCTGCCTAATGGTTCAGCCGCCAGCTACATGCTGTCGGTGGGGGCCATTCTCTCCATTGGCGACGGGGATGTCGTCCAGCCGGGCGAAATTCTCGCCCGCGTGCCGACCGAGGGCGCCAAGACCCGCGACATCACCGGGGGTCTGCCGCGCGTGGCCGAACTGTTCGAAGCGCGCCGTCCCAAGGACCACGCGGTCATCGCCGAGATGACCGGCCGGGTTGAATTCGGCCGCGACTACAAGAACAAGCGGCGCATCGCCATCGTGCCCGAGGGGGAGGACGCCGAGCCGGTGGAATACCTCGTTCCCAAGGGCAAGCACCTCACCGTGCAGGAAGGCGACGTCATCCAGCGCGGCGAATACCTGCTCGACGGCAACCCGGCGCCGCACGACATCCTGCGGATTCTCGGCGTCGAACCGCTGGCCAACTACATCATCAACGAGGTCCAGGAGGTCTATCGGCTTCAGGGCGTGCCGATCAACGACAAGCATATCGAAGTGATCGTGCGCCAGATGTTGCAGAAGATGGAAGTCCTTGAGTCCGGCGACTCCGGCTATCTTGTCGGGGAGCATGTGGACAAGCTGGAGTTCTTGGAGTCCAACGAGGCCCTCGAGAAGGCCAAGAAGCGGCCGGCGCGCGGTGAACCGGTGCTGCTGGGCATCACCAAGGCGAGCCTGCAGACCCGCTCCTTCATCTCCGCGGCCTCCTTCCAGGAGACCACGCGCGTGCTCACCGAAGCCGCCATCCAGGGCAAGGTGGACATGCTCGAAGGGCTGAAGGAGAACGTCATCGTCGGACGTCTCATTCCGGCGGGCACCGGCGGACTGATGCGCGAGTATCAGGCCGTCGCGGACGAACGCGACCGCAAGCGCGTCGAGGCCCAGGAAGCCGAGATGCAGTCGGGCGAGGAGGCTTTGCCGGCCGAGATCGCCGAAGCGGCCGAAGAAGAGCGTGCCGAGGGCGGAGAAGGTTAACCTCCTGATCCCTCTCGTAGAAAACAGAGAGCCCCCGGTCCTTGCGGCCGGGGGTTTTTCCTGGAGCGCGAGCGCGAAGTGCGCGCCGGAGTGTGATCCGGCGACCCGCGCCGCGCCCGGCGCGGCGTGCGGGCTTGCCGCCCCTGCTGATTATGGCGACCGCCCGCTTGACGGAACCGAGTCCCGTGAGTAGGTTCCGCGCTCGTTTTCCGGGGGTGAGCCGTAGCCTCGCCGGTATCGGCATGGCTAGACGTCGCCCGGAACAGTAACATAACGCCTTGACACCCGTCCGCGGCCGAACGGCTTAAGCCGTCGCGCCCCGGCCGGTCTTTCGCGTTTCGACATCGGTGTCGGGCGCGCAACGGGAAACAGGAACGGACAGAGGCCTGATGCCTACGATCAACCAGCTCATCCGCAAGCCGCGGCAAGACAAGCCCAAGCGCAACAAAGTGCCGGCCCTGCAGGCCTGCCCGCAGCGCCGCGGCGTCTGCACGCGCGTCTACACCACCACCCCGAAGAAGCCGAACTCGGCGCTTCGTAAAGTGGCCAAGGTGCGTCTGACCAACGGGTATGAAGTGGTGAGCTACATCCCCGGCGAAGGCCATAACCTGCAGGAGCACTCCGTGGTGCTGATCCGCGGCGGCCGCGTGAAAGACCTTCCGGGCGTCCGGTATCACATTCTGCGCGGCGTTCTGGACACCCAGGGTGTCAAGGACCGCCGCCAGCGCCGTTCGAAATACGGCGCCAAGCGTCCGAAATAAGGAGCATCCTGCATGTCCCGTCGTCACCGCGCAGAGAAGCGCGAAATCCTTCCCGACGCCAAGTATCACGACCGCGATCTGACCAAGTTCATGAACTACATCATGATCGACGGTAAGAAGTCCGCGGCCGAGCGCATCATCTACGGCGCGCTCGAAATCGTCGAAGGCAAGCTCAAGCGTGAGCCCGTGCGCGTGTTCCACGACGCCCTGGAGAACGTCGCGCCGGAGATCGAAGTGCGTTCCCGCCGGGTCGGCGGCGCCACGTATCAGGTCCCGGTCGAGGTGCGCCCCGATCGCCGTAAGGCGCTGGCGATCCGCTGGCTCGCCGCGGCGGCCCGCAACCGTAACGAAAACACCATGCGCGAGCGCCTGGCGGCCGAATTGATGGACGCCTCCGCGAACCGCGGCTCGTCCGTCAAGAAGCGTGAAGACACGCACAAGATGGCTGAAGCCAACCGCGCCTTCGCGCACTATCGCTGGTAAGACCCACCTAGAATTCCGCTCCTGACGAGGACCCTCCCCATGGCCCGCGATTACGCGATCGAGGACTACCGCAACTTCGGCATCATGGCGCATATTGACGCCGGAAAAACCACGACGACCGAGCGGATTCTGTATTACACCGGCAAATCCCACAAGATCGGCGAAGTCCACGACGGCGCCGCGACCATGGACTGGATGGAGCAGGAGCAGGAGCGCGGGATCACCATCACCTCCGCGGCCACGACCTGTTTCTGGAAGGGCAAGCGTCTCAACATCATCGACACGCCCGGCCACGTGGACTTCACCATCGAAGTCGAACGCTCGCTGCGCGTGCTCGACGGCGCCATCGCGCTGCTCGACGCCAACGCCGGCGTGGAGCCCCAGACCGAGACCGTGTGGCGTCAGGCGGACAAGTATCAAGTTCCGCGGATGATCTTCATCAACAAGATGGACAAGCTCGGAGCGGACTTCTTCCGCTGCGTGGAGATGATCAAGGATCGTCTCGGCGCCAACGCGCTCATCACCCAGCTGCCGATCGGCTCGGAGACCGAGTACGAAGGCTGCATCGACCTCGTCAAGATGAAGGAGCTGGTCTGGCACGGGGAAGACCTGGGCGCGACCTGGGACGAACGGGAAATCCGCCCCGAGCTGGCCGAGCAGGCCGCGAAATATCGCGAGATGCTTGTGGAGACCGCCGTCGAAGTCGACGAAGCGGCCATGGAAGCCTATCTCGACGGCCAGGAGCCGAGCGCGGAGACGCTCCGCGGGCTGATCCGCAAGGGCACCAACGATCTCTTGTTCAACCCGATCCTGGTGGGCACGGCGTTCAAGAACAAAGGCGTTCAGCCGCTGCTCGACGCGGTCGTGGACTATCTGCCGAGCCCGGTGGACGTGGCCTCGATCCGCGGCATCGACGCGAAGACCGAAGAGCCGATCAAGCGGAAGGCGTCTGATGAGTCGCCGCTCTCGCTCCTCGCGTTCAAGGTGATGAACGACCCGTTCGTGGGCTCGCTGACCTTCTGCCGGATCTACTCCGGCATGCTGACCACCGGCCAGTCCGTGCTCAATACGGTGAAGGAGAAGAAGGAGCGCGTGGGCCGCATGCTGCTCATGCACTCCAATTCGCGCGAGGACATCAAGGAAGCCTTCGCTGGCGACATCGTCGCCATTGCGGGCCTGAAAGACACCACCACCGGCGACACGCTGTGTGATCCGGCTTCTCCGGTCATTCTGGAGCGCATGGAGTTCCCCGATCCCGTGATCGAGATCGCCATCGAGCCGAAATCGAAAAACGACCAGGAGAAGCTCGGCGTGGCTCTGCAACGCCTCGCCGCCGAGGACCCGTCCTTCCGCGTCTCCACCGACGAGGAATCCGGCCAGACCATCATCGCCGGCATGGGCGAGTTGCACCTGGACATCCTGGTCGACCGGATGAAACGCGAATTCAAGGTCGAGGCCAATGTCGGCCAGCCGCAGGTCGCCTACCGCGAGACCATCGGTCAGGCCTATGAGATCGACTACACCCACAAGAAGCAGACCGGCGGCACCGGTCAGTTCGCGCGGGTGAAGATCAAGTTCGAGCCGTGCGAGCCGGGCGAGGGTTATTCGTTCGAATCCAAGATCGTCGGCGGCTCGGTGCCGAAGGAATACGTGCCCGGCGTCGAGAAGGGCATCAATTCGGTCCGCGAGAACGGCCTGCTGGCCAATTTCCCGGTCATCGACTTCAAGGCGATCCTGGTGGACGGCGCCTATCACGACGTGGACTCCAGCGTGCTGGCGTTCGAAATCGCGTCGCGCGCCGCCATGAAGGAGGCCAAGAGCCAGCTGAAGATGAAGCTGCTCGAGCCGGTCATGAAGGTCGAGGTGGTCACTCCGGACGAATACACCGGCTCGGTGATCGGCGACCTCAACTCCCGCCGCGGTCAGATCCGCGACCAGGAGATGCGCGGCAACGCCACGGTGGTGAACGCCTTCGTGCCGCTGGCCAACATGTTCGGCTATGTGAACAATCTGCGGTCCGCAACTCAGGGCCGCGCCCAGTTCACCATGCAGTTCGATCACTACTCCCCGGTGCCCCAGGCGGTCGCCGACGACGTGATTTCGAAGATCGCGTAAGCACCATTCACATTCCGGATTTGTCCGGCGCATAGACAGGACACGACGATGGGTAAGGAAAAGTTTCAACGGTCTAAGCCGCATGCGAACATCGGCACGATCGGACACGTTGACCACGGCAAGACGACGCTGACGGCGGCGATCACGAAGTATTTCGGTGATTTCCGTGCGTATGACCAGATTGACGGCGCGCCGGAGGAGAAGGCGCGCGGGATCACGATCTCGACGGCGCACGTGGAATACGAGACCGAGGGCCGGCACTACGCGCACGTGGATTGCCCGGGCCACGCCGACTACGTGAAGAACATGATCACGGGCGCGGCGCAGATGGACGGGGCGATTTTGGTGGTGAACGCTGCCGACGGCCCGATGCCGCAGACGCGCGAGCACATCCTTCTGGCCCGCCAGGTGGGCGTTCCGGCTCTTGTGGTGTTCCTGAACAAGGTCGACCAGGTGGACGACGAGGAGCTGCTGGAGCTGGTGGAGATGGAGGTTCGCGAACTTCTGTCGTCCTACGACTTCCCTGGCGACGACATTCCGATCATCGCCGGCTCCGCGCTGCATGCGATGAACGGCACCGAGCCGGAGATCGGCGAGAACAAGATCCGCGAGCTGATGGCGGCTGTGGACGAGTTCATCCCGACGCCGGAGCGTCCCATCGACCGGGACTTCCTGATGCCGATCGAGGACGTGTTCTCGATCTCGGGCCGGGGCACCGTTGTGACGGGCCGGGTCGAGCGCGGCATCGTGAAGGTGGGCGAAGAGATCGAGATCGTGGGCATCCGCGACACCGTGAAGACCACGTGCACGGGCGTCGAGATGTTCCGCAAGCTTCTGGACCAGGGCCAGGCGGGCGACAATGTGGGCGTTCTGCTGCGCGGCGTTGACCGCGAGGGCGTGGAGCGCGGCCAGGTTCTGTGCAAGCCGGGCACGATCAAGCCGCACAAGAAGTTCGAGGCCGAGGCCTATATCCTGACGAAGGAAGAGGGCGGGCGTCACACGCCGTTCTTCTCCAACTATCGTCCGCAGTTCTACTTCCGCACCACCGACGTGACCGGGATCGTGACCCTGAAAGAGGGCACCGAGATGGTCATGCCGGGCGACAACGTGGAAGTCGTTGTGGAGCTGATCAACCCGATCGCGATGGAAGAGAAGCTGCGCTTCGCCATCCGCGAAGGCGGCCGCACCGTGGGCGCCGGCGTGGTCTCCAAAATCCTCGAATAGCCTTTTCCGCCTCGCCAGAGGCGACACGCAGACAGGACGGCCCGGAGCACACGCTCCGGGCCGTTTTGATTCGGGACCTGGGGCGGGAAGCGGCGTTCTCGGGGGTGCGGGCGGGATCGTCCGCGAGACGGCCCTGGAGCCTTTGCATCGGCCGCTTGCGGGCGCGTTCAAGACGCTTTGGGACGCGCCCCCGCGGCTGCGGTCCGCTGTCGGCTGCGGAAAGGCCGGCCTATGCGCTTCATTTGCGTGACAAGGTGTTGACGCCACGTGTGGGAGCGCGTATCAACCGCGACCTCAGAAGGGCTGGCAGCGCCGTTGGCGAACGCAGTCCATTGAAGCGAAAACATTTTGATAACGCATGAGCTCGCGAGGGGCGGTTCCCGTCCTTTTCGCGTCTCTTGTGCATGTTGGGACCGGACCGATGGCGCAACAAAATATCCGCATCCGCCTCAAGGCGTTCGATCACCGCGTGCTGGACAGCTCTGCGACCGAGATCGTGTCGACCGCAAAGCGTACAGGCGCGAATGTGCGCGGGCCAATCCCGCTGCCGACCAGGATCGAGCGCTTCACCGTGCTGCGCGGTCCTCACATTGACAAGAAATCTCGCGAGCAGTTCGAGATCCGCACGCACAAGCGTGTCCTCGACATCGTGGACCCGACGCCGCAGACCGTGGACGCGCTCATGAAGCTCGACCTGTCGGCCGGCGTCGACGTCGAGATCAAGCTGGGAGCGTAAGGCCATGCAACAGGCTGAAAAACTGCGCACCGGCCTTCTGGCCAAAAAGCTGGGCATGACGCGCGTCTTCTCCGAAGACGGCAACCATGTCCCGGTGACCGTGCTTTCGCTCGACGGCCTCCAGGTCGTTGCGCAACGCACGATGGACAAGGACGGTTACACCGCGCTCCAGCTGGGCGCGGGCAAGGCGAAAGCCAAGCGCACCACCAAGGCGATGCGCGGGCATTTCGCCAAGGCTTCCGTGGAGCCCAAGCGCAAGCTTGTGGAGTTCCGCGTCAGTGAAGACGCCCTGGTTGACGCCGGCGCGGCGCTGTCGGCGGAGCACTTTGCTCCCGGCCAGCGCGTCGACGTGGCCGGCACCTCCATCGGTAAAGGTTTCGCCGGCGGCATGAAGCGCTGGAACTTCGGCGGCATGCGCGCCTCGCACGGCGTGTCGATCTCGCACCGCGCCCATGGTTCGACCGGCCAGTGCCAGGACCCCGGCAAGGTGTTCAAGGGCAAGAAGATGGCCGGCCATATGGGCGCCGAGCGCGTCACCACGCAGGGCCTCGAAGTCGTCCGCGTGGACGCTGATCGCGGCCTGATCTGGATCAAGGGCGCCGTGCCGGGTTCGGCCGGCGGCTGGGTCGAGATCCGCGACGCGGTGAAGGTGAAGCGCGCCGACGATCTGCCTTATCCAGCCAAACTGCTGGAAGCCGGCAAGCCTGCCGACGAGGCGCCCGCAGCGGACGCCCCGGCTGGTGATGCGGCTGAAGCCCAGAACGAAGGGGCGAGCGAATAATGAAACTCGACGTCATCAAGCTGGATTCCGGCAAGGCCGGGTCAGTTGATCTCAACGACGCCATTTTCGGCATCGAGGAGATCCGCGCCGACATCCTGCAGCGCGCCGTCAAGTGGCAGCTGTCGCGCCGTCAGGCCGGCACCCACAAGACCAAAGAGCGCTCCGAGATCAAGCGCACCAAAAAGAAGATGTACCGCCAGAAGGGCACCGGCGGCGCACGCCACGGCGCTCGTTCGGCCCCGATCTTTGTTGGCGGCGGCGTGGCCCATGGTCCGCGCGTGCGCAGCCATGCGACCGAGCTTCCCAAGAAGGTCCGGGCGCTGGCTCTCAAGCACGCCCTGTCCTCCAAGGCCGGCGCCAAGCAGATCATCGTTCTGGACGAGGCGCGTCTCGACGCTCCGAAGACCAAGGACCTGACCGCCATGCTGGCGAAGCTGGGCCTGGCCAACGCGCTGGTCATCGACGGCGAGACGCTGGACGAGAACTTCGCCCGCGCCGCGCGCAACATCCCGCTCATCGACGTGCTGCCCGCTCAAGGGCTCAACGTCTATGACGTGCTGCGCCGCGACACCCTGGTCCTGACCAAGGCGGCGATCGAGAAGATCAACGAGCGGCTCGCGCCGCAGGAGGCCGCGTGATGCCCTCGCCGAAGCACTATGACACCCTGATCGCGCCGGTCATCACCGAGAAGTCGACCCTGCTCTCCGAGGAGAACAAGGTGGTCTTTCGCGTGCCGCTGAGCGCGAACAAGAAAGATATCGCCGAGGCGGTGGAGGAATTGTTCAAGGTCAAAGTCAAGGCCGTGAACACGCTCCGCCTCAAGGGTAAAACCAAGCGGTTCCGCGGCATCGCGGGCAAGCGTGACGACGTCAAAAAGGCGGTCGTGACCCTCGAAGAGGGCCACTCCATCGACGTCACCACCGGCCTTTAAGCGCGGCCAGGAGGAGTAGCAAACAATGGCTCTGAAGACTTTCAAGCCGACTTCGCCGGGCCGCCGCAGCCTGGTCCTTGTGGACCGCTCGGACCTGTTCCACGGCCGTCCCGAGAAGACCCTCGTCGAGGGCCTTCGCAAGAAGGGCGGACGTAACAACACCGGCCGGATCACCGCGCGTCGTCGCGGCGGCGGCGCCAAGCGGCTGTATCGCCAGATCGACTTCAAGCGGCGCAAGTTTGACGTGTCCGCCACGGTCGAGCGTCTGGAATACGATCCGAACCGCACGGCCTTCATCGCTCTGGTGAAGTACGAGGACGGCGAGATCGCCTATATCCTCGCGCCGCAGCGGCTTTCGGTCGGCGATACGATCATCGCCTCTGAGCGCGCCGAAGTGCGTCCGGGCAATGCGATGCCGCTGAAGGCGATGCCGGTGGGCACGATCGTCCACAATGTCGAGCTGAAGCCCATGAAGGGCGGACAGATCGCGCGTTCGGCCGGGGCGTACGCCCAGCTGGTCGGCCGCGATGCGGGCTACGCCCAGGTCCGTCTGATGAGCGGCGAGCTTCGCATGGTTCACCAGGACTGCATGGCCACTGTGGGCGCGGTGTCGAACCCCGACCACATGAACATCAACCTTGGCAAGGCCGGTCGGACCCGTCACATGGGCAAGCGCCCGGCGGTTCGCGGCGTCGCCATGAACCCGGTCGATCACCCGCACGGCGGCGGCGAAGGCCGCACCTCGGGCGGCCGTCACCCGGTCACGCCGTGGGGCAAGCCCACCAAGGGCCGCAAGACCCGCCGCAACAAGGCGACCGACAAGTTCATCATCCGCTCGCGCCACGAGCGCAAGAAACGTTAAGGGACCGGCTCATGCCCCGTTCTGTCTGGAAAGGTCCGTTTGTGGACGGATACCTCCTGAAGAAAGCCGACGCCGCGCATGACGCGGGCCGCAAGCAGGCGATCAAGACCTGGTCGCGCCGGTCCACCGTCATGCCGCAGTTCGTGGGTCTGACTTTTCAGGTTCACAACGGCAACAAGTTCATTCCCGTGCTCGTGTCCGAAGAGATGGTCGGCCACAAGCTCGGTGAATTCGCCCCGACGCGGACCTATTACGGCCACGCGGCGGACAAGAAAGCCAAGAGGAAGTAGCGATGGGCCAGGTCAAGAACCCCCGCCGCGTCGCTGAGAACGAGGCTCGCGCGAAGCTGCGCATGCTGCGCATCAGCCCGCAGAAGCTGAACCTCGTTGCGGCGATGATCCGCGGCAAGAAGGTCGAGCGCGCGCTCAACGATCTCGAGTTCTCGCGCAAGCGCTCCGCCAAGGACGTCAAGAAGGTGCTCGAGAGCGCCATCGCGAATGCCGAAAACAATCACGGGCTGGATATCGACTCCCTGGTCGTGTCCGAAGCCTATGTCGGCAAGAACCTTGTGATGAAGCGCTTCCGCGCCCGCGCTCGCGGTCGTGGCGCGAAGATCCTCAAGCCGTTCTCTGAGCTGACGATCGTGGTGCGTGAAGTCGAGGAGGCCGCATAATGGGTCAGAAGATCAATCCGATCGGCCTTCGTGTCGGGATCAACCGCACCTGGGACAGCCGCTGGTTCGCCAAGGGCGAGGAATACGCCGACCTGCTGCACTCCGATCTGAAAATTCGCGAGTTTCTGAAGAACCGCCTCAAGAACGCCTCGGTGTCGCGTATCATCATCGAGCGCCCGCACAAGAAGTGCCGCATCACCATCTACACCGCCCGTCCGGGCGTGGTGATCGGCAAGAAGGGCGCGGATATCGAGAAGCTGCGCCGTGAAGTGTCGAAGATGGTCGACGGCGAAGTGTTCCTGAACCTCGTCGAAGTGCGCAAGCCGGAGATGGACGCCACCCTGGTGGCGGAGTCGATCGCGCAGCAGCTGGAGCGCCGTGTCGCGTTCCGCCGCGCCATGAAGCGGTCGCTTCAGACGACGATGCGCATGGGCGCTCTGGGCTGCAAGATCATGTGCGGCGGCCGCCTCGGCGGCGCCGAGATCGCGCGCACCGAGAAATACGCTGACGGGTCTGTGCCGCTTCACACGCTGCGCGCCGACATCGATTACGGCTTCGCCGAGGCGAAGACCGCGATGGGCATCATCGGCATCAAGGTCTGGATCTACAAAGGCGAGATCCTGGAGCACGACCCGATGGCGCAGGAAAAGCGCATGCTGGACTCCGGCGAGCAACGCGCTCGTTCGGGCCGTCAAGCGGCTTAAGCGGGGCGAGGGAGAAGAACCATGCTTCAACCGAAGCGCACCAAATTCCGCAAGGCGCACAAGGGCCGCATCCACGGCAACGCCAAGGGCGGCTTCACGCTGAACTTCGGCTCCTATGGCCTGAAGGCGGTCGAGCCGGAGCGCGTCACCGCGCGCCAGATCGAAGCCACGCGCCGCGCGATCACCCGCCACATGAAGCGTGCGGGCCGCGTCTGGATCCGTATTTTCCCCGATCTGCCGGTGTCGAAAAAGCCGACCGAAGTGCGGATGGGTAAAGGTAAGGGCTCCCCGGAATTCTGGGTGGCCAAAGTCAAGCCGGGCCGGATCATGTTCGAGATCGACGGGGTGTCTGACGAGGTCGCGCGCGAAGCGCTGCGCCTCGGGGCCGCCAAGCTGCCGATCAAGACCAAGGTCGTGACCCGGCCGGGCGAGTAGGAGAGAGTTCGATGAAGGGTGAAGACGTTCGCGCCATGAGCGACGATCAGCTTGCAGACGAGCTCCTCAAGCTGAAAAAAGAGCAATTCAATCTGCGTTTCCAGGGGGCCACGGGCCAGCTGGAAAACACTGCGCGCTTCAAGCAGATCCGCCGGGATGTCGCCCGGATCAAAACGGATATCCGCCGCCGCGCGCTGCAAACCCAGGGGAGCTGAGGCCATGCCGAAGCGCATCCTTCAAGGCGTCGTCGTCAGCGACAAGCAGGAAAAGACTGTGATCGTGCGCGTCGAGCGTACCTTCCTTCATCCCCTGCTTCGCAAGACCGTGCGCCGGTCGAAGAAATATCACGCCCACAATGAAGCGGGCGAGATCAAGGTTGGCGAGCGCGTCCAGATTCAGGAGTGCGCGCCGAAGTCGAAGCTCAAGCGGTGGGAGGTTGTTCCGAGCCAGGCGTAAGCCTTCGTTCGGGATGATCCGCTGATAACGGAGGATCCGCGATGATCCAGATGCAATCCAATCTGGACGTGGCCGACAATTCAGGCGCCCGCCGCGTGCAGTGCATCAAGGTGCTCGGCGGGGCGAAGCGCCGGTATGCCGGCATCGGCGACATCATTGTCGTCTCGGTCAAGGAAGCCACGCCCAAGGGTCGTGTGAAGAAGGGTGAAGTCCGCCGCGCGGTCGTCGTGCGCACTGCGCGCGACATCAAGCGCCGCGACGGCAGCGTCATCCGCTTCGACAACAACGCGGCGGTGCTTCTCAACAACAACAACGAGCCGATCGGCACGCGGATCTTCGGTCCGGTGCCGCGTGAGCTGCGGGCCAAGCAGCACATGAAGATCGTCTCGCTCGCGCCGGAGGTTCTGTAAGCCATGGCTGCGAAGATCAAGAAGGGCGACAAGGTCGTCATCCTTTCGGGGCGCGACAAGGGCAAGACCGGTCAGGTCACCCGCGTGCTGCCGAAGGACGACAAGGTCGTCGTGTCCGGCGTCAACACGGTCAAGCGCCATCAGCGCGCGACCCAGACGAACGCCGGCGGTATCGAAGAAAAGGATGCGCCGCTCCACGTCTCCAACGTGGCGCTGATCGATCCCAAGACCAACGAGCCGACTCGCGTCGGCTTTGAGTTCCGGGACGGCAAGAAGGTGCGCATCGCCAAGAAATCCGGCGAGGTGATCGATGGCTGACGTCGCTGAATACGAACCGCGCCTCAAGACGCGTTACCGCGACGAAATTCGCGCGAAGCTGAAAGAGAAGTTCGGCTACAAGAACGACATGGAGATCCCGCGCCTGGACAAGGTCGTGATCAATATGGGCGTGGGCGAGGCGGCTCAGGATTCCAAAAAGATCCAGGGCGCGCTCGCGGATCTTCAGGCGATCTCCGGTCAGAAGCCGGTCGCCACGAAGGCCACCAAGTCGATCGCCGGTTTCAAGCTGCGTGAAGAACAACTGATCGGCGCAAAGGTCACCCTGCGCGGCGATCGCATGTACGAATTTCTCGATCGCCTTGTGACGATCGCTCTGCCGCGGGTCCGCGACTTCCGCGGGCTGAACGGCAAGAGCTTCGATGGCCGGGGGAATTTCGCGATGGGCATGAAAGAGCACATCGTGTTCCCGGAGATCGACTACGACAAGGTGGATATGATCCGCGGCATGGACATCATCGTAACCACGACCGCAAACACCAACGAAGAAGCGAAGGCCCTGCTGGCCGAGCTCGATTTTCCGTTCACGAGCTGACGCGGCAGGAGCGCGGGTCCGAGGTGGGCTCGCACGCGAGGAGAAAGATTGAATGGCTAAGAAGAGCGCTGTCGAGCGGAACCTGAAGCGTCAACGCCTGGTCGGCAAGTATGCCGCCAAGCGCGCCGCGCTGAAGGCGATCGCCCGCGATACGTCCAAGCCCGTGGAAGAGCGTTTCGGCGCCCAGCTCAAGCTGGCCGACCTGCCGCGCAATTCCGCGCCGACCCGTGTGCGCAACCGGTGCCAGGTCACCGGCCGCCCGCGCGCATATTACCGCAAGCTCAAGATGTCGCGCATCGCGCTGCGTCAACTGGCCAGCCACGGGCTTATCCCGGGCATGGTCAAGTCGAGCTGGTAGGGAGGAGGACCCATGTCCGTGAACGATCCGCTCGGCGATATGCTGACCCGCATCCGCAACGCCCTGATGCGCCACCGTACGACCGTGTCCACGCCGGCTTCCAAGCTGCGCGGCCGCGTGCTCGAGGTGTTGCTCGACGAAGGCTATATCCGTGGTTACTCGGAAAGCGCCGACGCCAAGGGCTTCAAGCAGTTCGACATTGAACTGAAGTATTATGAAGGCGCGCCGGTCATCTCCGACATCAAGCGCGTCTCCAAGCCTGGCCGCCGCGAATACCGTAAAGTCCGTGACCTGCCGCTCGTTCAGAACGGGCTCGGCATCGCGATCATCTCCACCCCCCAGGGTGTGATGAGCGACGCCGCCGCCCGCGCAAAGAATGTCGGCGGCGAAATCCTCTGCCACGTCAGTTAGGGAAGGAAGGCGCATGTCCCGTCTAGGCAAGTTGCCTGTCGATATTCCCTCCGGCGTCACCGCGACGGTGAACGGTGGTCTGGTTTCCGTGAAGGGTCCGAAGGGGGAACTCTCCTTCTCTGCGCCGTCAAACGTGCGCATCCTTCAGGAAGACAACGCCATTCGCGTCGAGCCGGTGGAGAATTCGAAAACCGCCAAGATGATGTTCGGAACCGCGCGTGCGCGCATCAAGAACATGGTCCATGGTGTCACCAACGGTTTCGAGAAGACCCTGGAGCTGGTCGGCGTGGGTTACCGCGCGCAGATGCAGGGCAGCGATCTCAAACTGTCGCTCGGCTTCTCCCACGACGTGGTCTACACGCCGCGGGCAGGGGTGACGCTTGCGACGCCCAAGCCGACCGAGATCAAGATCGAAGGACCTGATGCCCAGGCCGTCGGTCAGACCGCAGCGGAGATCCGCGGCTATCGTCCGCCCGAGCCCTACAAGGGCAAGGGTGTGAAGTACGCCGGCGAGCATGTCCGCCGCAAGGAAGGCAAGAAGAAGTAGGGCCGGTTATGAAAACGCCACGAGATCACATGCGCCGCCGCGCGCAACGCAACCGCGCCCGGCTTCGCAAATTGGGAGCCGGCCGCCCGCGTCTGTCGGTGCACCGCTCCTCCAAGCACATCTACGCCCAGATCATCGATGACGCGAACGGCGTCACGGTGGCGGCGGCTTCAACGGTCGAGCCGGGGCTTGACGCCTCCGGCGCCACCGTCGCGGCGGCGGTCGAGGTGGGCCGCAAGGTCGCCGAGCGGGCCAAGGAGAAGGGCCTGACCGAGGTCGTTTTCGACCGCGGCGGCTACATCTATCACGGGCGCATCAAAGCGCTCGCCGACGCCGCCCGTGAAGGCGGCCTGAGTTTCTAAGGGAGCGAACGCATGGCTCGAGAAGACAATCGCGGTCGCGACCGTCGTCGTAAGGACGACAACGACGAACCGGAACTGATCGACAAGCTGGTTCAGATCAACCGCGTCGCCAAGACCGTGAAGGGCGGGCGGAACTTCCAGTTCGCCGCACTCGCGGTGGTCGGCGACGGCAAGGGCCGGGTCGGCTTCGGACAGGGCAAGGCGCGTGAAGTGCCGGAAGCCATCCGCAAGTCCACCGAAGAGGCCAAGAAGATGATGGTTCGCGTGCCGCTGCGCGAAGGCCGGACCCTGCACCATGACGTCAAAGGACGCTGGGGCGCGGGCAAGGTCGTGCTGCGCGCCGCGCCTCCGGGCACCGGCGTCATCGCCGGCGGTCCGATGCGTGCGGTTCTGGAAAGCCTCGGCGTCCAGGATGTGGTGGCCAAGTCCACCGGCTCGTCGAACCCGTACAACATGGTGCGCGCCACGTTTGAGGCCCTCAAGGCCCAGAACTCGCCGCGTTCCGTCGCCGCCAAGCGCGGCATGAAGGTGGCCGAACTTGTCGACCGCCGCCAGGACGGCGCCAGCGCGCCTGAAGCGATCGAGTCGTAAGGAGCGCGTGATGGCTGACACTAAAACCGTGCACGTGCGCCAGACCGGCAGCAGCACCCGCCGCCCGCCCGACCAGGCCGCGACCCTCCGGGGTCTGGGCCTTGGCCGGATCGGCAAGGAGCGCGAACTTGAGGACACGCCGTCTGTACGCGGCATGATCCGGAAGGTCGCCCATCTCATCGAGATCGTCGAGGAGCGCGGCTAGGCCGCGCCCTTGTAGGGAGAAACACCATGCGCTTGAACGAACTGCGCGATAATGAAGGCGCGACCAAGCCGCGCATGCGCGTCGGGCGCGGCATCGGCTCGGGCAAAGGCAAGACGGCAGGCCGCGGCGTCAAGGGCCAAAAGTCGCGCTCCGGCGTGGCGATCAAGGGCTTTGAGGGCGGCCAGATGCCGCTTCACCAGCGCCTGCCCAAGCGTGGCTTCAATCAGCCGAACCGCGCCAAATTCGCCGAAGTGTCCCTGGGCCGTCTTCAGGCTGCGGTGGACGCGGGCAAGCTGGACGCCAAAGCGCCGGTGGACGCGGCCGTGCTGGTCAAGGCCGGCGTCGTGCGCCGCGCCAAGGACGGCGTGCGCCTGATCGGCGGCGGCGAGTTGAAGGCCAAGCTCAACCTCACGGTCGCGGGCGCCTCCAAGCCTGCCGCCGAGGCTTTCGAAAAGGCGGGCGGCACGCTCACCTTGACCAAGCCGGCTAAAGAAAAAGCCGAGTAATCTCGCATTCGCGGGACCGGTCTCCTACATGGGGCCGGTCCCGCCGCGCTTTCCGGCCCGAGTTCAGGAGCACACGACAACCATGGCGTCAGCCGCCGAACAGCTCGCTTCGAACATGAATTTCGGGGCGTTCGCCCGCGCCAAGGAGCTGCAGCAGCGCATCCTGTTCACGCTGCTCGTGCTCGTGATTTACCGCGTCGGCACCTATGTGCCGATCCCGGGGATCGATTTCGAGCAATTCCGCCTCGCCTTCGCAGGCCAGCAGGGCGGCATTCTCGGCGTCTTCAACATGTTCTCGGGCGGCGCTGTGGAGCGCATGGCCATCTTCGCCCTGAACGTGATGCCCTACATCTCCGCCTCGATCATCATGCAGCTCATGGCCGCCACCGTGCCGAGCCTGGAGCGTATGAAGAAGGAAGGCGGCGAGCAGGGCCGCAAGCAGATCAACCAGTATTCGCGTTATCTCACCGTCGTGCTGGCGGCCGTTCAGGCTTTTGCCATCGCGCTCGGCATGCAGCAGATCGATCCGACCTCCGGCGCGTCGATCGCCATGAATCCCGGTCCGTTCTTCCTTGCGTCCACGGTCGTGACGCTGGTGGGCGGGACGATGTTCCTTCTGTGGCTCGGCGAACAGATCACCGCGCGCGGCGTCGGTAACGGCGTGTCCCTGATCATCTTCGCCGGCATCATCGCGGAGATGCCCCGCGCGCTGTTCCAGGCGCTTGAGCAGGGCGCCACGGGCTCGCTGCCTGGCGGGGTGATCGTCGCCATGCTGGTGGGCATCATTGCGGTGCTGACCTTCGTGGTGTTCATCGAGCGCAGCCAGCGCCGCCTGCTGATCCAGTATCCCAAGCGCCAGGTCGGCAACAAGATGACCGGCGGCGAATCCAGCTTCCTGCCGCTGAAGCTGAACACGGCGGGCGTGATCCCGGCGATCTTCGCCAGCTCGCTGTTGCTGCTGCCGGCGACCGTGGCGGGCTTCTCGGCCCAGTCGGGTCCCGACTGGCTGCGCCAGGTCGTGGCGCTGCTCGGCCCGGGTCAGCCGCTCTTCATCTTGTTCTACGGCTCGATGATCGTGTTCTTCACCTTCTTCTACACCTCCATCGTCTTCAATCCGGAAGACACCGCGGAGAACCTGAAGAAGTATGGCGGCTTCCTGCCGGGCATCCGGCCGGGCAAGCGGACGGCGGAGTATCTCGACTACGTGCTTTCGCGCCTCACCGTGATCGGGGCCGGGTATCTGACCATCGTCTGCCTTCTGCCCGAGATCTTGAAGGCGCAGTATAGCGCCATTCCGTTCTATATCGGGGGCACGGCCATCCTCATCGTGGTTTCGGTCACTCTTGATACGGTCGGCCAGATCCAGTCCCACCTGCTGGCGCACCAGTATGAGGGGCTGATCAAGAAAACGAAGCTGCGGGGGCGCAAGAAATGAATCTGATCCTGTTCGGACCGCCGGGCGCGGGCAAGGGCACGCAAGCCAAGCGCCTGGTCTCGAGCCGCGGCTGGGTGCAGCTTTCCACCGGCGACATGCTGCGCGCCGCGCGCACCGCCGGGACCGAGCTGGGCGACCGGGTCGCCGGGATCATGGACCGCGGCGATCTGGTCTCCGACGAGATCGTCATCGCATTGATCGAGGAACGCCTGCCTGAGGCCGAAGCGGCCGGCGGCGCGATCTTCGACGGGTTTCCGCGCACCGTGGCCCAGGCCGAGGCGCTCGATCGTCTGCTGGAAGGCCGCGGCGCAAAGATCGACAAGGTGCTCCGCCTTGTCGTCGACCAGGACGAACTGGTGGCGCGTATGGAGAAGCGCGCCAAGGAAGAAGGCCGCGCCGACGATACGGTGGAGGCCTTCAAGACCCGGCTGGACAATTACAACAGCCAGACCGCGCCGCTTATTCCTTACTATGAAGGCCACAGCAAGCTGGTCGACGTGGACGGCATGGGCGGCGTTGACGAAGTCTCCAGGCGGATTGATTCCGCACTGGACGGCTGAAGACAGGCCCGGCCGGGCTGTACCGCCCGGCGCCCAATTCGTTTCCCCGACGCGCAACGCGGTTGACGCACGGGGGTGTGTGACTATAAGAACCGCCCTTCGCTCGCATGGGGCAAAGATCGTTCCGGCGCCGCCGTTCTCGGCCGCGCTTTCGGTCCGCTTCGCGTGCATGGGCTGCTGAAGACAAGGAGAGCGTCGTGGCACGGATCGCCGGCGTCAACATTCCGACCAACAAGCGCGTCACCGTCGCGCTGCGCTATATTCACGGCATCGGCGCCACCAAGGCGGCCGAGATCTGCGAAAAAGTGGGGATCGCCGCGGAGAAGCGGGTCAACGAGCTCACCGACGCGGAGATCCTGTCGATTCGTGAAACGATCGACGGCGGCTACACCGTGGAGGGCGATCTTCGTCGCGAGGTCGCGGTGAACGTGAAACGCCTGATGGATCTCGGCTGCTATCGCGGCCTGCGCCATCGTCGCGGTCTTCCCGTTCGCGGCCAGCGCACTCACACCAACGCGCGCACCCGCAAGGGTCCCGCCAAGCCGATCGCCGGCAAGAAGAAATAAGGAGCGAGGGCCATGGCCAAGGAACCGAGCCGCGTCCGCCGTCGCGAACGCAAGAACATCACCGCCGGCGTTGCGCATGTGAACGCCAGCTTCAACAACACCATGATCACCATCACCGACGCCCAGGGCAATGCGATCGCCTGGTCTTCGGCCGGAACCATGGGCTTCAAGGGGTCGCGCAAGTCGACTCCCTACGCCGCCCAGGTCGCCGCCGAGGACGCCGGCCGCAAGGCTCAGGAGCATGGCGTGAAGACGCTTGAGGTGAAGGTGTCCGGTCCGGGGTCAGGCCGCGAGAGCGCGCTTCGCGCTCTGCAATCGGTCGGCTTCACGATCACCACGATCCACGACGTGACCACGGTGCCGCACAATGGCTGCCGTCCTCCGAAGCGCCGCCGGGTCTAATCAGCGCGCCGCGGCCCCGGCCGCGACGTGTTATTTTGAATTTCCAGCCGGCGTGGATGTCCCCTCGACATTCGCGCCGCTCGCCTGAAGGGGTGATGTCCGTGATTGAGAAGAATTGGCAGGAACTGATCCGCCCGATGAAGCCGGTTGTGCAGCCCGGCCATGACGCCTCGCGCCACGCCAAGATCATCGCCGAGCCGCTGGAACGCGGCTTCGGGATGACCCTCGGTAACGCGCTGCGCCGCATCCTTCTGTCTTCGCTCCAGGGCGCCGCGGTCACGGCCGTGCAGATCGATTCCGTTCTGCACGAGTTCTCCTCGATCAAGGGCGTGCGCGAAGACGTCACCGACATCATCCTGAACCTGAAGCAGGTCGCCCTTCGCATGCACGGCGAGGGCCCCAAGCGGGTCACGCTGAAGAAGAGCGGCCCGGGCGTTGTGACCGCCGGCGACATCGAAGAGACCGCCGACATCGAGGTCATCAACAAGGACCACGTGATCTGCACGCTCGACGAGGACGCCGAGGTCCGCATGGTCCTTACGGTGAATATCGGCAAGGGCTATGTCCCGGCCGAGCGCAACCGTCCTGAAGACGCGCCGATCGGCCTGGTGGGCGTGGACGCCCTTTACAGCCCGGTCAAGCGCGTCGCCTACCGGGTCGAGAACACCCGGGAAGGCCAGGTGCTGGACTATGACAAGCTGATCATCGAGATCGAGACCAACGGCGCCGTGACCCCGGAAGACGCCATCGCCTACGCCGCCCGCATCCTGCAGGACCAGTTCCAGATCTTCGTCAATTTCGAAGAACCCAATCAGGTGCGCGCCGGCGAGGACGAGAAGCCCGACCTGGACTTCAATCCCGCGCTTCTGAAAAAGGTGGACGAGCTGGAGCTGTCCGTTCGCTCCGCCAACTGCCTGAAGAACGACAATATCGTCTATATCGGCGACCTCATTCAGAAGAGCGAAGCCGAAATGCTGCGCACGCCGAATTTCGGGCGCAAATCGCTTAACGAGATTAAGGAAGTTCTCGCCCAGATGGGTCTCCATCTCGGAATGGACGCGCCAAACTGGCCGCCCGAGAACATCGAGGACCTGGCCAAAAAATACGAGGACCAGATCTAGAACGGAGCGTCGCGAGACGGCCCGCTTCATAGACTGAAGGAGAACATCCCATGCGCCACGGCGTCGCCCACCGCAAACTGAACCGCACGGCCAGCCACCGCAAAGCCATGTTCGCCAACATGGCCGCCTCGCTGATCGAGCATGAGCAGATCGTCACGACCCTGCCCAAGGCCAAAGAGCTGAAACCGATCATGGACAAGCTCGTGACCCTGGCCAAGCGCGGCGACCTGCACGCCCGCCGGCAGGCGATCAGCCAGATCCGCAACAAGGATCAGGTCGCCAAACTCTTCGCAACGCTCGGGCCCCGCTACACCGAGCGCAATGGCGGCTATACCCGCGTGCTGAAAGCCGGCTTCCGCCATGGCGACAATGCGCCCATGGCCGTCATCGAGCTGGTGGATCGTGATCCCGAAGCCAAGGGCGCCGGGGACCGTGCGCGCGACGCCCAACTGGCCGGCGCCGAAGACTAGACCTTACGCCTAGCCGACACCGGGTCTCCCGGATGAAAAGGCCGCGCCCTGCAGGGCGCGGCCTTTTCTTTTGGTTGGGCGTCCTCGGCGGTCGCAATAACCAGCTCCCCCGGCCGTGCGCATCATGCTTGGGACGGCAGGGCTCCGCAGCTGCGCGCATCGCATTTCCGCAGTCTCGCCGCCCCGTCCTTCGACTCCTTGGCCCGGCGCGCGGTATCCTTTGTGCGATTCGCGATTCCTTTCGCTCACGGAGCTTCTCATGGTCGAACGCCGCCTGACCCGTCCTGACGCCGAGTTCGCCGAAGGGCTCGTGTTCGAGATCCGCGCGGTGCTGCCGGCTGACCCGGACGCACTCGACGCCGGCGACTCCCGGGCGCGGACGCCCGCCGCGTGGGACGACCGATCCACTGCGGCTTTCGCGGCGCTGTCCGGGGCGGATTTTGACGGCGAGATCGATGCGGCTCAAACGCTATCGGTCCTGGCGCAGGCTCTCTCGGTCCCGTTCAAGGACGCCGCCGCCGCGCAGGCCGAGCTCGCAGCCTCCATGCTCCTTCGTGAAGCCGTCCCGGCGCAGGCCCTGTGGCGCGCGGAGGGGCTCGGGGATCCGGCCCTGGTGTTCGCCGCAGGCGTCGACGATCTTCCCGCCGTGCTCGACGACCTCAACGCCGCCGCCATGGGCGATGCCGCCGCCGCCGTGGGCGCGCGCGTGCTGGCCGAGCGGCTGGAGGCGGTGGCGATCGCCTGCGTCAATTGCGACGGCACGGCGGAGGAGTGCTTCGATCCGCGGCGCAACCGGGCGCTGGCCCGTGCGGTGCGGGCGGCCCGGCGCGACGGCGCTCCTGACGCCATGATCGAACGCGCCATCGCCCGCGCGCGTCAGGGCGTCACCGCGCCCGAGGCCGGGCTGAACGCGGCGCCGGAACCGGTGGAGACGCCGCCCGTGCATCTCGATTCGCGCTTCTTCGATCTCGCGGAAGCGGACGGGGCGCTTGAGGACGGCGCGCCGGCCAGGCCCTTGCTGACCCGCCTGGCGGAAGCGCTATGGACCCATGGCGCGCCGGCCCTCGTCTTCGAGGCGCCGACGCCCGCCCACCCGGTGGCGGCTGCGCTTGACCTGTCCCGCTTCGTCTCCGCCCAGGCCCTCGAAGAAGAAGGCCTCGCCCAGGCTTGCGCGCTGTGGGGCGCGGTGTGTGAGGCCGAGGCGGGGACGCTGGCGCTCACCGGGCTTGGCGCGGCGCTTACAGCCTGCGCCCGCGCCTATGACAGCGAGGACGGCCGCGAGCTCGCAGCACGCATGATCACGCTCGCCGCCGAAGCGAGCCCCGCTCCGGTGACGCTGGAGCGGCCGGGCGAGCTGATGCTGGCTTTCCTTGATGCGCAGTCCGTCGGCGTGCACCCGCCCGCCGCCCTGGACGCGCCGGGCGCTGCCGCGCTCTCCACGCCGATCCGCGCCGCGCTCGCCGACCTTGATGAAGCGACTCAGGAAGCGGCCCGCCGCCACGCCCTCGGCGCCCGTTCGCTGACCGGCTTTTCTGCGACCTGGCTCAGCCAGCTTGCCCGCCAAGGCGTGGACGAGGGCGCCTTTGAGCGCATCGACGCGGCGCTGGCCGACGGCGTTCCTCTGCGCTTTGCGATCAATCGCTGGAGCCTGGGACCGGAGATCGCCCGGCGCTGCGGCCTGTCGCCGGAGCAGTTCGACACGGCGGGGCCCCGCCTTCTGGAGGCGCTCGGCGTCGATCCCATGGACATCGCCGCCGCCGAACGCCACGTTCACGGTGCGGGGCGGCTTGACGACTGTCCAATGCTCGATGCGGACCGCCGCGCCGTATTCGCCGACCCCGGTCCCGAGGCGCGCCTGGCCATGGCCGAGGCGGTGGAGGCCGCCCTCGGCGCGCCCTGCGGGCTGGAGATCGCGCTGCCGGGCGGCGCCGGAATCGAGGAGGCCGGCGCCCTGGCCGTCTCGGCGGCCCGCCGGGGCCTGAAAGCGATCCGGATCCGCCGCGAGGGCGAGGATCTCTATGACCTGCTGAACACCATCGAGTTTGAAGGCGGCGATTACGGCAAGCGCGACTTCGTGGCCGAGGAGCGCGTCGTGGAGCGGGTGGTGGAGCGCATAATCGAGCGCAGCGCCCACCGCCGCAAGCTGCCTGACCGGCGCAAGGGCTATATCCAGAAATCCACCGTGGGCGGACACAAGGTCTATCTGCACACCGGCGAGTTCGACGACGGCGAGCTGGGCGAGATCTTCATCGACATGCACAAGGAAGGCGCCGCCTTCCGCTCGCTGATGAACAATTTCGCCATCGCCATCTCCATCGGCCTGCAATATGGCGTGCCGCTGGAGGAGTATGTGGACGCCTATCTGTTCACCCGGTTCGAACCGGCCGGCGATGTGGAGGGCAATGAAGCCATCAAGCACGCCAGCTCGATCCTCGACTATGTCTTCCGCGAGCTGGCGGTGAGCTATCTGGATCGGGCCGATCTCGCCCATTCCGCGCCGTCCCGCAATGATCCCTCGGGCCTCGGGAACGGCGTGGCGAAGGAGAAGTTCGCCGCCGAGACCGACGCGGCGAGCCTGATCTCCAAGGGCTTCTCGCGCGGTCAGCTGCCCGACAATGTGGTGATGCTCGGCTCGCGGCCGAAACCGGCGGGCGGCGAAGCACGCGCCGCCGGCGCGCCGGGCCGCGCCGCCGAGCCGCAGCCCCGCCGCGACTATCACGGCGAGCCTTGCCCGGAATGCGGCCACTTCACCCTTATCGAAGCCGGCCCGGAACTGGACTGCGACGCCTGCGGCTGGTCCGGTCCGCCGCCGGGCGGGTAGGGGCCATACCGAAACCAACGGCGCGGGTGGCCTGGGGTCTCACCAGAATAGCCGCGCGGATCCGCCCACGTCGCCTCGTCACCTTGATCCCCTCGCGCATGTCATTGCTGCGGGCGGGTTCGGCGAGGCCGACAGCGCTGCTCGCGTCTCATCAGTGAGATTGAAACCGGCGGTGCGCAGGCGTAGCTTCCCGCCTATGACCCAGCAAATCCAGACATTCCACGTGAAGGGCGGGCCCGAGTTCGGGCGCGACAACCTTCCCAAGCTTCGCAGCGCCCTCAAGGACGCCGGCCTCGACGGTTTCGTCATTCCCCATGAGGACGAGTACAATAACGAATACCTGCCCGCGAACGCCGAGCGCCTGAGCTGGGCGACCGGCTTCACCGGCTCGGCAGGGGCGGCCATCGCCATGGCCGACCGCGCCGCGGTGTTCGTGGACGGGCGCTATACCGAGCAGCTGAAGAACCAGGTCGACAAGGACCTCTACGAATACGCCGACCTGACCGGCGAAGGCGTGGCCGGATGGATCCGCCGCAATGCAAAGCGCGGCGAGAAGATCGGCTATGATCCGAAACTCCATTCGCCGGACGCGCTGGCGAAGCTTCAAGCCGCCGCCGAGCGCGCCGGCGCAGAGCTGGTCAGCGTTGCTGAAAACCCCATCGACGCGGCCTGGGACGACCGCCCGCCTGCGCCGGCTGCGGACGTCCGTCCCCATCCGATCGCGTTTTCCGGCGAAGAGCATGGCGACAAGCGGCGGCGCATCGCCGGAGATCTGGAGGATGCCGGCGCTGATGCGGCCGTGATCACCGATCCGGCCTCGATCGCCTGGCTGTTCAATGTCCGCGGCGGGGACGTGGCCTGCACGCCGCTGCCTCTGTCGGCGGCGGTGCTGGAGAAGGATGGGCGCGCGACGTTGTTCATCAATGAGGACAAACTCACCGACGCCGCCCGCGCCCATCTCGGCAATGAAGTCGCGGTGCGGCCCGAGACCGAGTTCGGCGAGGGCCTGAAGGCTCTGTCCGGCAAGACCGTTCGGGTGGACCCGTCGGTGAGCTCGGTCTGGGTGTTCCAGCAGCTTGAAAGCGGCGGCGCCGCGATCAAGCGCGGCCCCGATCCCGTGGCCCTGCCGAAAGCGTGCAAGAACACGGTGGAGATCGACGGCTCGAAGGCCGCCCATATCCGCGACGGCGCCGCCATCGTGCGGTTCCTGCACTGGATCGACACCATCGCCCAGTCCGGCGAGGTGGACGAGATCGAGGCGGCGGTGAGGCTTGAAGAGTTTCGCCGCGGGTCCAGCGACCTGAAGGATATCAGCTTCGAGACGATCAGCGCGGCCGGCCCCAACGGCGCCTTCCCGCACTACCGGGTCAACACCGCCTCGACCCGCAAGCTGGAGGAAGGCTCGCTCTACCTCGTGGATTCCGGCGGTCAGTACCCCGACGGCACCACCGACATCACCCGCACAGTGCCCATCGGCCAGCCCAGCGAGGCCCAGCGCCGCCACTTCACGCTGGTGCTGAAAGGCCATATCGCGCTGTCCGTGATCCGCTTCCCCGAAGGCACCACTGGGGCCGCGCTCGACGCGCTCGCGCGCGCGCCCCTGTGGATGGCCGGACATGACTATGATCACGGCACCGGCCACGGCGTCGGCAGCTATCTCGGCGTTCACGAGGGGCCGCAGCGGATCTCCAAGGCGCCGAACACCGTCCCGCTCAAGCCGGGCATGATCGTCTCCAACGAGCCGGGCTATTACCAGGTCGGCGCCTACGGCATCCGGATCGAGAACCTGCAATTCGTCACCCCGCCGGCGGACGTGCCGCCCCATGGCGACCGCAAGATGCTGGGCTTTGAAACGCTCACCATGGCGCCGATCCATCGCGGCCTTGTGGATCTCACCCTGCTGACGCCGGAGGAGACCGCCTGGCTGGACGCCTATCACGCCGCGGTGCGTGAGAAGGTTCTGCCGCTCGTCGACGGTGACGCCGCCGACTGGCTGATCAAGGCGTGCGAGCCGTTTTACGGGCAGACGCCGTGAGGTTTGCGGCGGCGCTGCGCCTTGCGGTGATCAGCGCCGCGGCGCTTGTCCTGTCCGCCTGTTTCACAAGCGACTCGGAGCTGGTGGGGTTCTGGGCGGCGGACACGCCTTTGCAGGACGGTGTGTACGCCCACTGGCCCACCCATCCCGACGGGACCGAGTGGGACAGGGAGACCTGGCGCGGCGACGTGTCCAACCAGCGCCGCCGCTACGTTTCGCGAACCGAGAACTTTCCTCATCAGGACATCCGGTTCAAACGCCTTGGCGGCGACGTCTATCTCGCCCAGTTGCCGCGCGAGATGGGCGTGGGATACGGCGTCGCCTGGGTCTATGAGGACGGAGCGGTGGTGAGCTATCACCAGCCGGACTGCTCCCGGCTTTCCGACGCGATCCGCGAGGAGGCGGGGATCGTCCTTGATCCCGAAGGCTTTTGCCGGGTGGACGACCTTGACCAGATCGAGCGGCTCATGGGTCATTATCTTGACGCCATGGGCGAGGACATCATCGTGCACGGCGTCTATCGACGCGTCGAATAGCAAAACGCCCCGCCGGACCGGCGGGGCGTCCCTGCACACCGGAATGCGGGCGTTTTAGTCGAACAGCGAGTCGATGTCGTTCTGATCCATGCTCATCAGATTGTCGACTTCGTCCTGCTTCACCTCGGGGCCGCCCTGGGCCGGGCCGTTAAGATGGAGCCGTGTCTTGCGATCCGTCTCGGCGCGCTCCTCCTCGGTGGCCTCGGCGTCGAGGACGCCCATGGTGGAGGCGAAGCGGGCGACACGGCTCTCGATATGCTTCAGCGAGGTGACGACCTTGGAGACGCGCTGGCCCGACAGATCCTGGAACGAGCAGTTCTCGATGATCCGGAACATGGCTGCGTCCACCTCGGCCTTGTAGGCGTCCAGATCGTCCGGCTTGGCCGCCATCAGGTTTTCGGCCTCGCTCATGATCGCCTCGGTGGCCTTCTCGGTGTCGGTGACGACGGCCTCCAGCTCGGCGCCGGCCACGGGGATGCGCTGCTCCTTGATGTCGTTGGGGCGCAGCTGGGCGATTTCGTCCCGTGTGCGGGCGATATAGCCGGCGATGGCGATGAACTCGTCATGGATCGATCGATCCAGGGAACCGAAGAACATCTGCATGGTGTCGGTGAGCTTCTGGGCGAGATGAAGCACCTCGATCAGCTGCGCGTCCTTGAGGTCGGCCGCCTTCACCGATTTGAGGCTCTCGCGGATTTGCGCTGCAACTTCTGCGGCGGGCATTGTATATCCTTTCCTCAGGTTGCGGCGCGGGGCGCAGCAGCGTCCATAGCGGAGCCGCGGGCACGCGCCTGTCCTTCGGCGAACCGAAAAATCAGGTTAAAAGTCGCCGATGACGGCGGACATCTTCGCTTTCAGGGTGCCCGCGTTGAACGGCTTGACGATATAGTTGTTCACGCCGGCCTTCTTGGCGGCGATCACGTTCTCCGTCTTGGATTCAGCGGTCACCATGATGAAGGGCGTCGTCTTGACGGTTTCGTCGGCCCGCACCTTCTGCAGCAACTCGTAGCCGGTCATCGGCTCCATGTTCCAGTCGGAGATGACGAGCCCGTACTTGCGCTTCTTCATCATCTCGAACGCCTCGGTTCCGTCCGAAGCTTCATCCACATTTTCAAAACCGATCTGCTTGAGCAGATTTTTGATGATGCGGACCATCGTCTTGTAATCGTCCACCACCAGGATCGGCATCGACATTTCGACCGCCATCGCCCCAACTCCGTATTGTTCGTCCACCGCCTGAGCCAGCGCGCTTTTCGCCGCCGCCGCCCCGTGTGAGACGAGAAACTAGACAAGCGCGGTCAAAAATCGGTTAAACACCCGGCAAGATCGCAGGAGCGCAAGAATCATGAGTGATTTCGAAGGCTACGCCATCACCGAGCTGGAAATCGGCCAATCGGCGGAGATCACCCGACTGGTGGACGAGGCCGCGGTGCAGAAATTCGCGGAGGTCTCCGGCGACTTCAATCCGCTGCACATGGACGACGCCTACGCGTCGCGCTCCGCGTTCCGGGGGCGGATCGCCCACGGCGCGCTGGTGGCGAGCTACATCTCGTGCGTGCTGGGCAATCATCTTCCGGGGCCGGGCGCCGTTTTCGCGGGCATGACCATGCGGTTCGAGCGCCCCGTGCGCATCGGCGACACGGTGATCTGCCGGGCCACGGTCACCGAGGTTGACGTGAAGGCCCGCCGCGTCAAATTGGCCTGCGTGTGCGAGGTGGACGGCCAGATCTGCATGGCCGCCGACGCCGAGGTGATCGTCAGAAAGCGCCGCAAGTCAGCGGCCTAAGGGCTTCATGAGCGTTTTTCACGGCCATGTCGGCCTGCCGCAAGCGGCCCTCGGGTCGGTGGCGGCGCTTGGAAATTTTGACGGGGTCCATCGCGGCCATGCCGCCGTGATCGGCGCGGCGATCACGCTCGCCCATGAACTCGGCGCACCGTCGGCTGCGGCGGTGTTCACGCCCCATCCCCGCCTGATCTTCCAGCCGGACGCCGATCCCTTCGCCCTGATGAGCGAGGCGCAGCGCGTCCGGGCCTTGCAGGCTGAGGGTGTCGAGATGGTGCACCACATCCCCTTCGACCGGACGCTGGCGAGCATGACGCCTGAGGCGTTCGTGGAGGAGGTGCTGGCGCGCGGGCTCGGTTTGAAAGGTGTCGTGACCGGCGCGGACTTCTGCTTTGGCAAGGACCGGGCGGGAAACGCGGTGAGTCTCAAGGCGATCGGCGCGCGCTTCGGTATCGAGGCGCGTGTGGCCGAAGCCGTGAAAGTGGGCGGAGCGCACCACAAGATTTCCAGCTCCGACGTGCGAAGAGCCCTGCGCGGGGGGGATCCGGAGACCGCCGCCGGGCTGCTCGGCCGGCCGTTCGCCATCGAGGGCGCGGTGAGCGAAGGCGACAGGCGCGGCCGGACCATCGGCTTTCCCACGGCCAATATCGCACTGGGCGGCTATGTGCGTCCGGCTTTCGGCGTTTACGCGGTGCGCAACCGTCTTGCGGACGGGCGCATCGTCAACGGAGTCGCCAATCTTGGTCGGCGCCCCACCGTGAACGGGGCCGAAGCGCGTCTGGAGACCCATCTGTTCGACTTCGCAGAAGACCTGTACGGCCAGACGCTGGAGGTGGAGCTTCTGACTTTCATCCGGGGAGAAACGAAGTTCGACGGACTCGGTCAGCTGACCGCCCAGATCGCACGCGATTGCGACACCGCCCGCTCGATTCTGGCGCGCTAGGACTTCTTGCGCCGTTCCCGGAAGAAAGCTTTCAGCAGTCGGGACGCTTCTGCGGCCCGAATGCCGCCAAGCGTTTCAGGGCGCCAGTGACAGGTGGGCTGCTGGAAGAATTGCGGTCCGTGCTCGACGGCGCCGCCCTTGGGATCACTTGCGCCATAGATCACGCGGCCGAGACGCGCATGGCTGATCGCTCCGGCGCACATGGCGCAAGGCTCCAGCGTGACATAGAGTTCCAGCCCGGTGAGCCGGTAGTTTCCAAGCCGGGCGCCGGCCGCCCGGATCGCGGTGATCTCGGCGTGGGCGGTGGGATCATGGCCTGCGATCGGCCCGTTGCTGGCTTCAGCGATCACCATATCGGTCGCAGGATCGACGATCACGGCGCCCACCGGCGTCTCGCCCGCCGCAGCGGCGGCTTGCGCTCGGGCCAGCGCCAGCCCCATAAAGCGGTCTTCGCGGGTTTCCATGCCCGTTCCTCTAGTCCTGACCGGAGCGATCCGTAAAGCCTTGGCTGATGAAACCCCCCAACCGGGCGCGGGAACGCCGGGCGAACGCATCGCCAAGGCGCTCGCCCATGCCGGCGTCGCGTCGCGGCGCGACGCGGAGCGCCTGATCGAGGCCGGACGGATCAGCGTCAACGGCGAAACGCTCACCAGTCCGGCGTTCAACGTCATGCCCGGCGATGAAGTCTGCCTGGACGGGCAGCCGGTGGGGCCGCGCCCGCCGACGCGCGTCTGGCGTTATCACAAGCCCGCCGGGCTGCTGACCACCCACCATGATCCGCAGGGGCGCGAGACAGTGTTCGATCAGATGTCGGCCGACATGGGCCGGGTGATCAGCGTCGGACGCCTCGACCTCAATTCCGAAGGCCTGCTGCTGCTGACCAATGACGGCGAGCTCGCCCGGGTGCTGGAGCTGCCGGCTACGGGCTGGACGCGGCGCTACCGGGTGCGCGCCTATGGAAACGCCGAAGACAAGGCGCTTGCGAAGCTCTCCGACGGTGCGGTGGTGGAGGGCGTGGTCTACGGCCCGGTCGAAGTCACGGTGGACCGGCGCACCGGCGCCAATGTCTGGCTGACCGTGGGCCTGAAGGAAGGCAAGAACCGCGAAGTCAGGAAGGTGCTGTCCAGTATCGGCCTCACCGTGAACCGCCTCATGCGCACCGCCTACGGGCCGTTCCAGCTGGGCTCGCTGAAGCGCGGCGATCTGGAGGAGGTCAAGCTCTCGGTGCTGCGCGACCAGATGGGCCGACTCTACCCGCTCGACCGTGAGGGGCATCCGCTGAAGGGCGGAGTGGACACCAGCGCGGAAAAGACCGGCACCGCCAAGGCGCGCAGCGAGCCGGCGCGCGGAGAATCCGGGTTCAAGCCGAAAAAGGCCCCCGCCAAAGCGCAGAACAAGGCCGGCTGGGCCAAGGCCAGCCCGAAGACGGAGCCCGGCCACAAGGCCCGCAAGGCCGCCAAGGCTGCAAAAGCGGCCAAGGCCGGACCGAACGAGTCCCGGCCGCCGCGCAAGGGCGGCTCCCAGAAAGACCGGCGTGACGCGTCCAAACGCGGTGAACTCAGCAGTCCGAAAGACCATGCGAATCGTCGCCGGCGCCCATAAGGGCCGCCCGATCCAGGCCCCGAAGGGGCTGACCACCCGTCCCACCACGGATCGGGTGCGCGAAAGCGTGTTCAACAAGCTCGCCCATGCGCCGTGGGCGAAGCCGCTCGATGGCGCGCGCGTCATCGACCTGTTTGCCGGATCCGGCGCGCTGGGGCTCGAAGCGATCAGCCGCGGGGCGGCCTTCTGCCTGTTCGTGGAGACCGAGGCGGGCGCCCGCGGCGCCATCCGCACCAATATCGAGGCGCTGCAGCTTTACGGTTGCACCAAGCTGCACCGGCGCGACGCCACCGATCTGGGCAAGAAGCCTGAAAAGATGGGCGGGCCCTTCGATCTCGGCTTCATGGACCCGCCCTATGGCAAGGGCCTGGGCGAGGTCGCGCTGTCAAAGCTCGTCGAAGGGGGATGGCTGGCGGGCGACGCGCTCGTGGTTCTGGAGGAAAGCAAGCGCTCCGACTTCGCCATGCCACAAGGGTGGACCGAGGTGGACGTGCTGGAGGCCGGCGACACGGTGGTGCGGTTCCTGGGCCGAGCCTGAGAGGCGTTCCGGCCCGCGAGACCTCTATCGCCGCCCGAACAGGCGCTCGATATCGGCGAGTTTCAGCTCCACATAGGTGGGGCGGCCATGGTTGCACTGGCCCGAATGGGGCGTCGCCTCCATCTCACGCAGCAGGGCGTTCATCTCTTCGCCGGTGAGCCGGCGTCCGGCGCGCACCGACCCGTGGCAGGCCATGGTCCCCACCACCTCCTCCAGCTTCTCCTTCAGCGACAGCGCCTCGTCGTATTCGGCGAGCTCGTCGGCGAGATCACGGATCAGGCCCTGGACATCGAGTTTTTTGAGGAGCGCCGGGGTTTCGCGCACGCAGATCGCGCCTTGCCCGAAGGGTTCGACGACGAGGCCCAGCTCGGCCAGCTCTTCCGCCCGGTCCAGCACGCGCCGGGCCTCGGCTTCGTCGAGATCGACGATTTCAGGCACCAGCAGGGACTGGCGCGCCACCCCTGCGGCGGCGATCTGCTTCTTCATGCGCTCATAAACGAGGCGCTCATGGGCGGCGTGCTGATCCACGATCACCAGCCCGTCCTCGGTCTGGGCGATCACATAGGTGGAATGCACCTGGGCGCGCGCCACGCCAAGGGGCAGGCGGGACGTATCCGGCGCGTCCTGCTCGCGGTCCGGCCCGTCATAGTCGGGCTCCACCCGCGCGCTCATGCCGGGCGCCATGTCCCGGGCGTAATCGGAGGCGAAGCCCGGCTGAGATGAAGGAGCGTCATGGTCGAGCCCGCCCGCCGCGGCGTCGGCCAGAGCGCGCTCATAGCCGGGCGAAGGGCGGCTTGACCAGCCGCCGGCGCGCGCCAGGGGCGGCGCGCCGCCGCCGGCCTGTACCCGACCCAGGGCATAACCGGCCACGGTGGTGGAGGCGCGGTGTCCCGCGCCGGCCAGGGCGTGGCGCAGGGCGCCGACGATCAGCCCGCGCACCAGCCCGGAATCGCGGAACCGGACCTCGGCCTTGGCCGGATGAACGTTGACGTCCACCTGACCGCCGGGCAGCTCGACGAACAGGGCGACCACCGGGTGGCGGTCGCGCGCCAGGAAATCCTGATAGGCGCCGCGCACGGCTCCGATGATCAGGCGGTCCTTCACCGGGCGGCCGTTGACGAACAGATACTGATGCTGGTTCGAGCCGCGATTATAGGTCGGCAGCGAGGCGAACCCCGTAAGCCGTACGCCCTCGCGTTCCTGATCAATGGCCAGCGCATTCTCGCCGAAATCCGCGCCCAGCACGCTGGAGAGCCGTGAGCGGCGCGCCTCCACAGGATCGTCCTCGGTTTCGGCCGGGACCGACAGGCGCGCGCGCCCGTCGCTGGTGAGGAAGAAGCCGACATCGGCGCGCGCCAGAGCGAGGCGTTTGAGGGTGTCGGCGACCGCGGTGGTCTCCGCGCGCTCGGACTTGAGGAATTTCAGCCGGGCGGGCGTGGCGTAGAACAGGTCGGCGACCTCCACCCGCGTGCCGCGGCGTCCCAGCGGCGGGGCGGGGCGGGGGCCGTCCTTGGCCCCGCCTTCCACCGACAATTCATGGCACGCGCCCAGCTCCTCGGCCTGGCTGGTGAGCGTCAGGCGGGCGATGGAGCCAATGGAGGGCAGGGCCTCCCCGCGAAAGCCCATGGAGGCGATGTTCAGAAGGTCGTCTTCGCCGTCCGCGCCCACGGGAAGCTTTGAGGTGGCGTGACGCTCGATGGCGGTTTCGAGGCTTTCGGCGTCCATGCCGGAGCCGTCGTCCTCGACGATGAGGCGGGTCAGGCCGCCGTTCTCGATCGCCACGTCGATGCGGTGCGCGCCGGCGTCGAGGGCGTTCTCCACCAGCTCCTTGACCGCGCTCGCAGGGCGTTCGACCACCTCGCCGGCGGCGATGCGGTTGACGGTCTCGGGGGACAGGCGGCGGATGGCGGACATAGTTTCAAACTCGTGGCTGGGTGTGAGTCGGTCAAGCATGGCGCGCGGCTGGTCCAGGCTTCGCGGCTGTGCTGAAAAACACCCTGCGGGAGCCCGCCCCCGGCTTCCGCGTTTGCAGGCGGGCGTGGTACGATATGTCCATGACTGGAGACGCCATGAACGCCTTTGACCGTGACTTCACCGGGGAAGCCCATCTCGAGTACGGAGATGCGGACTTTCTCATCCTGAAACCCGGCGCCTATGTGGTGTGCGCGGTCACCGGTGAGAAGATCCAGATCCCGGCGCTGAAGTACTGGAGCGCAGAGCTCCAGGAGCCCTATGTGGACGCCTATGCGGCGACCAAGCGCTGGCTTGCGCTCAATGGCGGCCCGGGCGGCGCGCCTGAGCCGGGGATGCGCTGATGACCGGTTTGTGGTTCGCCGTTCTCCTCGCCGCGGCGGTTCAGGAAGCGGCCGCGCCGGGCGCCGATCCCGTCGGCGCCTTGATCAGTGACATCAATGCGGCCGCTGAGACCGGGCCTATCCGATGCGCCGGCGAGCATCGCCAGGGCGGCGCCCTGATCTGCCGCACGGCGCCGGGCGCCGAAGTGGCGCTCGGCGACGTTTCGGTGACCGCCGGGCCGCAGGGCTGGGTCGTGCTGGGCCATGACCGTGACGCGGATGCGCGAACGACCCTGTCGGTGCGCGAGGGCGGCTCGGTCTGGGAGACCACCGTGGCGGTCGAGCAGCGCGAGTACGACATCCAGCGCATCGAAGGCGTGCCGCAGGAATATGTCTCGCCGCCGCCGGAAACCCTCGAGCGCATCCGCGCCGAGGGCCGGGTGAAAGCGTCCGCCTACACCTCGATGTGGGAGGAGCCCGGCTTCTCAGAAGGCTTCATCATGCCGATCGAGGGCGGACGGGTGACCGGCGTTTACGGCTCCCAGCGCTATTACAACGGCGAGCCGCGCCGGCCTCACTACGGGATCGATGTCGCCGCCGCCGGCGGAACGCCGGTGACCGCGCCGGCCTCCGGTGTGGTGACGCTGGCCGATGACGACATGTATTTCGAGGGCGGGCTGATCTTCATCGACCATGGCCAGGGCTTCACCAGCGCCTTCCTGCACCTGTCGGATGTCGACGTGCAAGTCGGCGAGGTGGTCGAACAGGGCCAGCAGATCGGCGCGGTCGGCGCCGGCGGACGCTCCACCGGCGCCCATCTCGACTGGCGGATCAAATGGCGCGGGCGCTATATCGATCCCGCCGAGGCGGTGGAGATTCAGGCCGAGGATTTGCGGTAGAGCTCTTTTTCAAAGCGGCGGTGCACCCAGAACCATTGCTCGGGGGCCGCCATGATCCAGCCTTCGATCATCTGGTTGATGCGGGTCACCGTCTCCAGGATCGCGGCGGCGTCAGAGCCGTCCGGCTTTTCCAGAGGTTCGTAGACCGTCACCTTGAACCGGGTGCGGTCCTTGCGCACCACGTTCATGGGAACCAGCGGGCAGTCATAGCGCAGCGCCATGCGCGCCGGCCCGGAGGCGGTCATCGCCTCGCGTCCGAAGAAGGGCGCGGCGATCCCGTCATTCATCTTCTGATCGTTCATCAGTCCCACCGAGGCGCCGCTTTTCAGCGCCGCCATCAGCTCCTTGGCGCCGGAGCCGCCCTTGGGCGCGAGGATGCGCACGCCATAGGCCTTGCGCTGGTCGATGATCGCCTTGTCGATGGTGGGATTGTTGGCGTGGCGATAGGTGATCCGGCAGTCCTTCATGCAGCGCACGATGGTGGCCGCCAGCAATTCCCAGTTGGCGAAATGCCCGCCCACCAGAACCGCCGAGCGGCCCTGGCGATCCAGCTCGTGCAGGATCTCCGCGCCCTCGACCTCGACCTGGTCGCTGTCCTTGGAAAAATCGACGCGGTGCATGTTGGGAAACTCGCCCAGCGTGCGGCCGAAATTGTCCCACATGGCGTCCAGGAGCTGGTCCAGCTCGCGCTCGTGCGCGTTTGGAAACGCGATGCGCATGTTGACGCGCGCGACGTGCTGCACCGTGGCGAGCGGCCCTGCGCGGCGCAGCAGCGCCGCGCCGAAATCGCTGGCGCGTTCGAGGCCCATGGACCGGAACAGGCCCTGATAGGCGTTCCAGCCGGCGGTTTCCGCCGCGAAGGCGAGTCTGCGGGTGAGCGCGGTCATCGGTCCTAGCTACCCGTGCCCGCCGAAGCCGTCCACCGCGTCCTGAAGCAGCGCCTCCACCCGGGCGAGATTCTCGAAGCGGGCGCGCACCGGCCATGTGGTCACGGAGGGCTGGACTCCGCCCGGCAGCCGCACCCAGTCCTTCTCCGTCGTGATGAGCTGCGCGCCGTGGGCGCTGGCCAGGTCGGCCAGCTGGGTGATCTCGGCGCGGGCGTAAGCGTGGTGATCGGGAAAGCTGGCCGTGTCGGCCAGCTCGCCGCCTGCTGCGACCAGCGCATCGAAGAATTTCTGCGGCCGGCCGATGCCGGCGAACGCCAGCAGCGGGCCGGGCGGCGGCGACCCGCACGGCTCCAGCCAGGCCTTCAGCACGGGGATCTCGAGCTCGGCGAGCCCCAGGCTCTCATAGTCCGGTTCGAACGCGGCGTCCGGCGCCATGACGATCACTGCGTCGGCGCGCGCCAGGCCCGCCGCCACCGGCTCGCGCAAGGGGCCGGCTGGAAAGACGAGCCCTGGCCCCCAGCCCGCGACGGCGTCCACCACGACGATGGAACAGATCTTCTCCAGCTTCGGATTCTGATGGCCGTCATCCATGACGATGAGCCCGGCGCCCTCGCGCACCGCCAGGCGGGCGCCCTCCACGCGGCCCTTGTCGATATAGGCGGGTCCGGCCCGGGCGAGGAGCAGCGGCTCGTCGCCGACATCGCGCGCGCCGTGCAGTCCCGGCTCGACCTTCAGCGGTCCTTCCAGCTTGCCGCCCCAGCCGCGACTGAGGCCGGCGGGCTTCAGGCCAAGCCTTTGGGCGATCTCGATCAGGGCGATGGTCACCGGGGTCTTGCCGGTTCCGCCCAGGGTCAGATTGCCGACGCAGATCACCGGGGCCGGCGCGGGCGCGGGGATGGTGCGCGCGATGCGCCTCGCGGTGGCGGCGGCGTAGAGGGCGCCCAGCGGCGAGAGCAGGGCGCGCGCAAGCCGGCTGGAGGAGCGCTCCGCTCCGGCGTCCCAGAAGGCGGGCGGCCTCATGGACGCGCCTCCAGCAGCCCGGTCAACGCCTCCAGCGTCAGCGCCATCGCGCCCCCAGACAGGTTCGCAAGAGCCCGCTCCGCGGCGGCGACGCTGGGGCCGTTTCCCGCCCAGATATCCAGCACGGCGCGGGCCGTCTCGGCGGCGTCGGAGCACATCGTGCGGGCCGTCTCCCGGTCATAGGCGGCGAACACGTCGTCAAAACTCGCCGTGTGGGGACCGCTGACGACGGCGGCGCCGCCGCGCGTGGCTTCGATGGGGTTATGCCCGCCGATCCCGTCGATAAAGCTGCCGCAGATCACCGCGGCCGGCGCCAGCGCGAACCACAGGCCCATCTCGCCCAGCGTGTCGGCGAGCCAGACCTGGGTGCGCGGGTCGGGCATGTCGCCGTTCGAGCGCAAAACATGGGAGAGGCCGGCGTTGACCAGCGCCGCCTCCGCCTCGCCGGCGCGCTCGGGATGGCGCGGGGCAAGGATCATCAGGGCGTCGGGCCGGGTCTTGAGGATCTGGCGATGGGCCTCGGCCAGGATCGCCTCCTCGCCCGAGTGCGTGCTCGCCGCTACGAAGACCGGCCGGCCGGCGAGCGCTGCGCGCGCTTGCGCAAGGCTTTCGGGATCGGGATCGGGCGGCGCGATCTCCAGCTTGATATTGCCCAGCCGGGCCACGTCACGCCCCGCCAGCGCCGTGAGGCCGTGGGCGGTCCGGGTGTCCGAGGCGCCGATCCAGTCAAAGCGCGACAGCACCGTGCGCGCCGTTCCGGGCCAGCGCCGCCAACCCCGGAGCGAGGCTTCGTTCAGCCGCGCATTGACCAGAGCCAGCTTCGCACCGGAGGCGTGCGCCGCCTCGATCAGGTTCGGCCACAGCTCGCTTTCAGTGAAAACCGCGAGGTCGGGGCGCCAGTGATCAATGAAGCGCCGCGCCCAGCCGGGCCGGTCCACGGGGGGAAACTGGTGGATCACCCGCGCCGCGCCGCGCCGGGCGATCAGCGCCGCGGACGTCAGCGTGCCCGAGGTGATCAGACAGTGGGTGCGCGGCCGGACTTCGCACAGCGCTTCGGCCAGTGACAGTGCGATCAGGCTCTCCCCGACGCTGGCGGCGTGGAGCCACACCAGCTCGCCGTCGGGGCGCGGTGCGCCGGCGATTCCGCGCCGCTCGTCGAGGCGGTACGGGTCCTCCTTTCCGGCACGGGCGCGGCGGCGCAGAAGCGGTCCTGCAAGGGGGCCCGCCAGGCGTGTCACGCCGCGGTAAAGCGCGAGGCCAAGGGCGCTCATCCGGCGGCCTGCGGTTCGGCGGGCCGGACCGGATCGCGCCCGCATAGCCGGTCAGCCTCTTCGCTGGCGGCGACCAGGCGGCGCTCGAGTTCCGTGGTGAGCTGAGCAATCATCTCCGGATCCGCGCCGTCGGGAACGGTGATCGGCTCGCCGTAGACGATGGCGCCTTTCCCGAACGGCAGCGGGACCATCGCCCGGTCCCACGACTTCATCAGCGTCGCATTGGACATGGACCAGCCGATGGGCACGCAGGGCGCGCCGGCGACCCGGGCCAGCTTGATAGCGCCGGGCCCGGCGTGCATGCGCGGGCCGCGCGGTCCGTCCGGGGTGATGCACATGACGCGGCCGCTCTTCACATGGCGCAGCATTTCGCGGAAGGCGGAGACGCCGCCTTTCTGCTTTTGCTTGCTGGCGTTGCGGGACGATCCACGCACCGCCTTCACGCCGAACCAGGCGGCGTAGCGGGCGATCACGTCGCCTTCGCGCGAGCGTGAAATCAGCACGGTCTGCGGCTGTGCGCGCCGGGGCCAGACGGCGACGCCCATCATCAGGCGTCCATGCCAGAGGCAGCAGACGGCGCCGGTCCGGGACGCCCAGACCGGCTCGACAGGGTCGGTCCCGACCCGCCGCCAGCGCGTCGTCGCACGGCAGAACGCAATATAGCCCGCCAGCATCGCGGCGATCACGGCCTGGAAGGGGCCGGACTGAAGAAGGCGTTTCACCATGCCTTGTGCTTCGCCGCCGCGGAGCGGTTCGTCAAGCGATCAGGCCCGATGACGCGCAGGCCAATGCATTGCGCGCGCAGGCGCAGCGCCTTAATTCAGCGGGTCATGAGCACCAATCTCGACGATCCGGCGGAATACCGTCGCGCCCTGCGTGGGCTGATGTGGGGCGATCATGGCGTGCTGCGCCTGCGCTTCTCCAACCTGCACCGTGTCGGCGGCGAGATGTGGCGCGGCAATCAGCCCAGCCCGGCGCGCCTGAAACATCTGCGCGACCAGGGGTTCAAGACGATCCTGAACCTGCGCGGAACCCAACCCGGCCGCCCTTACTACGATCTCGAGCACCACGCCTGCAAGGCGCTGGGGCTTGAGATCATCGACCTGCCCTGGGGCTCGCGCGAGGCGCCCTTCGTGGAGCGCATCGAGCACCTGATCGAGTTGTTCGACACCATCGCGTATCCCGCCTTCATGCACTGCAAGTCCGGGGCTGACCGGGCGGGCATCGTGGCGGTGATGTACAAGCTGCTGCACGAGAAGGCGCCGTTTGAAGAGGCGATTCAGCACTTGTCGTTGAAGTACGGCCATATCAAGCACGGCAAGACCGGCATGCTCGATCATTTCTTCGAACTCTACAGACAGCGCAATGCCCAGGAGCCCATCGATTTCCTCGACTGGGTGCGCACCGAATATGACCGGCAGGCCTGCCATGACGGCTTCATGGCGAGCTGGTGGGGATCGGCGCTGACCGAAGGTCTCCTGAAGCGCGAATGATTTGAAGAGAGGCCATAAAAGAAATATAAATATTCCAGGGGAAAGATCGTTCTTCAGGTCACTGTAAGACAGGGCGCGAACATTGAAAGATGCGTTCAGCATCATCAACGGCGTGATCGTTATGGTACTTAGCGGCGAGCGGGACGAAGAGACCGCCGAGCGGACCTATCGGGCATTCCGCGAGCGGATGGACGAGACCGGATTGCGGCGCCTGTTCTTCGACGCCCGGCTGGCGAGTACGGACGACCAGCCCGAGCACCTCATGAAACGCGCGCGCAGTTTCGGCGAACAGACGCCGCCCTGTCAGGTGGCGATCCTGGCGAAAGACCTGAGCAGCGACTTCTCGCGCATCTATCGAAGAGCGCTCACCGACACCGGACACGACGTACAGATCTTCACCGACATCAAGGAAGCTGAAGCCTGGCTCTCCACACCGGCGGAGTCCGACCGGCTCTATCTGATCTGACTGGAACGCGGCTTGCACAACCGGTCCTCTCTGGAGGAGGACCGCCATGCATGTCTCCGCTCACATCCGCGCCCTGCAAAGCCGGTTTCCCGCGCTCGTGGACGCGAAGGCCGGGGCGCAGCGCTTTCTGCGCCGCACGCTGCGCACGCCCTTTGAGGCGGACTTCCGCTTCCTTGAACACTGGTCGCCGGCGCCGGGCGAAGTCTTCGTGGACGTCGGCGCCAATCGCGGGCAGAGCATCGATGCGATCCGGCTGTATCATCCTGACGCATTGATTCACGCTTTCGAGCCCAACCCCCATCTTGCGGTGGCCCTGGCGAAGCTGTTTGAGAACGACGCCGCGCTGGCCGTCTATCGCTGCGGGCTGTCGACGTGTGAGGAGAGCCGCCAGCTGTTCGTGCCTGTCTATCGGGGCTTTGTTTATGACGGGCTCGCAAGCTTTGACGAAGGCGAGTGCCGCAGCTGGCTCAATCACGAGACCATCGCCGGGTTCGACCCTTCACAGCTTGAGGTGATCGCCTGCGAGGCCAAGGCCTTCCCTCTGGACCAGCTGGCCCTGCCGGCGGGTTTCCTGAAGCTTGACGTTCAGGGGTTCGAAGCCGCCGTGCTCAAAGGCGCGGCGCAGACGTTGAAGGCCTCGGCGCCGATCGTGATGATGGAGAACAACCCGGCCGCCGACGCCTATCTGACGCAAGAGCTGGGCTGGATGCGCGCGGCGTTCACCGGAAAGGGGCTGCGCGCCCACGCCTGGGGCGATCTGAACACCTTCTACGTGGCGCCCGCGAGAGAGGCCGAGCTGCGCGAGCAGGGGCTCTGGGCCTAATCGCGCAGCTGCAGCCGGCTCAGCTCCGCGTAGAGCCCGCCTTCAGCCACCAGGGCGTCGTGGGTTCCGTGCTCGGCGACCTGTCCGTCTTTCAGAACATAGATGCGGTCGGCCTTGCGCACCGTGGAGAGGCGGTGGGCGATCACCACCGTGGTGCGCCCTTCGCTCAAGCGCTCGAGGGCGGCCTGGACGCGCGCCTCCGACGCCGCGTCGAGCGCGCTGGTGGCTTCGTCCAGCAACAAGATTGGCGCATCCTTCAGAATGGCGCGCGCGATGGCGATGCGCTGGCGCTGGCCGCCTGACAGGTTGGACCCCTTCGGCCCGGCCGGGCTGTCATAACCGTGCTCCATGGCCATGATGAAGTCATGGGCGTCAGCGGCCCTCGCGGCGGCCTCGATCTCGTCTTGCGACGCGTCCAGCCGGCCGAGGACGATATTGCTGCGGATCGTGTCGTCAAACAGGGTTACATCCTGGCTCACAAGCGCCAGCGCGCCGCGCACCGAGGCGAGCGTCGCTGCGGAAATATCCTGATCGTCGATCCTGACCTGGCCTGACTGGGGATCGTAAAGCCGCGCGATCAAGTTCAGCAGCGTGGACTTGCCCGAACCGGAAGGGCCTACAAGCGCGATGGTCTCGCCGGGAGCGGCGTCTATGGAGACGTCGTTGAGCGCGCTCTTCTCCGCCGCGTATCCAAAGGTGACGGAGCGGGCGCTCAGCGCGCCTTCCTTCACCTTCAACGGCTTTGCGTCCTCGGCCTCTTTCAGGCCGGGCTGCTCGTCCAGCAGGGCGAAGACGCGGTCCAGAACTGCAAACCCCTCTTGCAGCACTCCGGTCAGGGAGGCCAGCGCCCGCGCCGCCGGGCTGAGCACCAGGAGGGTCACGATGAATCCCAGGAGATCGGAGAGATCGGTGGCGCCCTGAACCGCGCGCCACCCCGCGAAGCCGAAGACGATGGCGAGCGCGACCCCGCCGGCGATCTCCATGACCGGCTCAATCCGGGCGCGCTGGGAGACCATCGACAGAACAAGCCGGAACCGGTCCAGAAAGCGGGTCTTCGCCCGCTCCTGCGCCCAGGGCTCCAGCGAGAACGTCTTCACCATCCGCGCGCCGGAAAAGCTCTCCTCAAGAAAGCTCGAGACATCGCCCATCTGCGTCTGGACGGCGTCGGCGCGCTTGCGGATCGCCTTGCCGATCTTCAGGACCGGCTGGGCGGCGAGCGGCAGCACCACAAGCACGACCAGCGTCAGCACCCAGTCCAGATACAGCATGACCGCCAGGCAGGCGGCGACGGTCAGGGTGTCGCGCATGAGATTGTTCGCCGCGCGGATCAGCCCCTCGCGCAGCATGGTGACGTCGTTGGTGAACCGCGAAATGATCGATCCGACCGGTTCGCGGGTGATGCGGGCGAAGTCGGCGGTGATCAGCCTGTCGAACATGGCGGTCTGAAGATCGCGCATGACTGAGAGGGCGAGCCGGTTGGTGGCGAGCGTCTGGAAATACAGGCTGACCGAGCGCGTGATCACGATGGTGAGGATCAGCGCCGGGGCGACCCAGAGCACCGCCGGGTCCCGGCTTTCAAGAAGCTGGGACGCCTGCTGGACAACGAGGCCGTAACCGGACGCCGCCCCGGCGGTGATCGCCGACAGCAGCAACGCCCAGCCGATGAGGCCCGGCCGGTTCGACAGCCAGCCCTTCCAGAGCCGTTTCGCCAGCGCGCGCGATTTCGCCGGTCCCGGCGGTTCGGGCTTTGGCGCGGGCCGGGCGGCAGGCGCCGCGGCGCCGGGCTCTTCGGTTTCGCTCAAGGCTCAGCCCTGCGCGCCGCCGTTGGAAGGGTCCAGCAGCTTGTGGGCGTGGATGATGACATAGCGCATGTGCGCGTTGTCCACGGTCTGTTGCGCCGCCGAGCGCCAGGCGTTTTTTGCGGCCTCGTAGCTGGGATAGGCGCCGACGAACTCCACATTCGAAAGGTCTTTGAACTCGGAGGCGTTCGGCCCGATATCCTTGAGCTCGCCGCCGATGACGATATGCAGAAGCTGACGTTCGTCGCTCATCTGGAATCTCCCTGGTTGAGGCGTTCTCTTAGCAATGCATGCAGCGCCGGGCCAGCCGCAAGCGGCGCAGGCTGCCGCGGCGGATCCGCGTTGAAGCGCAAGGGCGTGCCGGATCTGTCCGTGATCCTGCCGCCCGCCTCGGTCAGGATGAGCGCGCCGGCGGCCAGATCCCAGTCCCATTTGCCACGCACGGCGACCACCGCATCGTAGGAGCCCTGGGCGCATAGCGCCAGGCGCAGGGCGGCCGAGTTCACCGTATGCGCCTGCGCCCCGAGAGCGCGAAGATCGGTGAGCCGGCCGGGATCGCCGAGAATGCGGGAGTCCTTGATCGTGGCCTGGGTGGACACCGCGATGGCGTAGCCGTTCATGCGCGCGCCTTCCCCCCTGACCGCGTCCCACAGCCGCTCGGTGGAGGGATCATAGAGCGCGGCGGCCACTGGCTCGCCATCCTCGATCACCGCAATGGAGACGACGAATTCGGGGCGATTCTTCAAGAAGGCCCGCGTGCCGTCGATGGGATCGACCACGAAGCTCCGCCGGGCTTCAAGGCGCGATTTGTCGTCGGCGGTTTCCTCCGATAGCCAGCCATAGCTCGGGCGGGCCGGTTTCAGGCGATCCTTGAGAAGCGAGTCGGCGGCCAGATCGGCTTCGCTGACGGGATCTCCCTTCGACTTCTCCCAGGATTTCAGGCCGCGCGCGCGAAACGCCAGGGCGAGCGTGCCCGCATCGCGAGCGGCCGCGCCGATCAGATCGCGATCGGCCCTATCGTCCGCCAACCGAAAGCCCCTCCACCAGAATGCTCGGCGCGTTGATCGCGTGGTCCAATTCCAGGTCCGCCCCCGGGATCAGGCGCGAGAAAATATCTTTCAGGTTCCCGGCGACCGTGACCTCGCTCACAGGTCCGGCGCGCTTGCCGCCGGTGATCCTGAACCCGGCCACGCCCACCGACCAGTCGCCGGTGTTGGCGTTCAGGCTGGGCCCGAACATCTCGGTGACCAGCAGGCCCTCGCCGGCCTCGGCCAGCAGATCGTCCTGGCTGGCTTCGCCAGGCTGAAGATGCACGTTCGCCGCCGAGACTCCCGGCGGGCCGCCAAGGCGGCGCGCGGCGTGGCCGGTGAGGTCCATGTTGAGCTGACGCGCGCTGGCGGCGTTCATGAGGAAGGTGGTCAGGACGCCGTCCTCCACCAGAGCCTGCGGCCGGCACGCGACCCCTTCGCCGTCGGCGGCGCGGGCGCCGAAGCTCCAGTCGCGCAGCGGATCTTCGATAATGTCGACTCCGGCGGCGAAAATCTTCTCACCCAGGCTTTCGCGCAGAAAGCTGGTGCCGCGCGCGATGGCGGGTCCGGAGATCGCCCCCAGCAGCGAGGAGATGAACGTCGTCGAGACCCGTTTGTCGAACACCACGGCCATCTTGCCCGAGCTGAGCTTGTCGCCGCCAAGGCGGGCCACGGCGCGTTCGCCGGCGTTGGTCCCGAGTTCCTGAGGCGATTTCAAGCTGGAGAGTCTGCGCGCCGAATGGGTGTCGTAATCGCGTTCCATGCCGGACCCGTTCTTCGCGATGGCCGCGACGCCAAGGCCGCAGCGCGATCCGCGCCGCGCGCGTTCAAATCCGTTTGAGGTGACGAATGCGGACCCGCCCGCTCCGATGCTGGCGCCCGAAGAGCTGGTGGTGGAGACGCCCGGAACCTTGAGCGCCGCCTCCTCCATGGCGAGGGCGGCAGCCTCCAGCTCGGCTTCGCCGATGGTCGCGGCTTCGTAGAGGGCGATCTCCGGCAGGCTTCGGGCAAGGTGTTCCGGCTCGACCAGCCCGCAATAGGAATCCTCGGGCGCCGCCTTGGCCATGGCGATGGCGCGCTCGACAGCCATGGCGAGGCCGGCTTCGGACAGGTCGGAGAACGCGACGCCCGCCTGACGCTTGCCGATGATGACGCGCAGCCCCGCATCGCGGGTTTCTGATCTTTCGACGGTCTCCAGAGCGCCCTCGCGCACACCCGCCTCGACCGACCGGCTTTCGCTGACGGCGGCTTCGCACTGGTCCGCGCCGGCTTTCCTGGCGCGTTCCATCAGGATGCGGGCGAGATCCAGAAGCGCCCCGGTGTCAGGCGCGCCTAGCGCGGGAGATGAACCGGAAGCGGGGGCGGAGGCGGGGGTGGGGCGGGTGTCGGTCATGGGTCCGCTCTTAACGCCTCGCCGGCCCGTCCGGCAATCGCCGGGCGCCGATTAAATCACGGCGTGCGCGATCAGCCCGAGGCCGAGCGCCAGATATACAAGATAGGTCAGCACCATGCCCGAGATGCGGCCGATGTTGGGGCCTGGCGCGCTCAGAATGCCCCAGACGAAGAGCAGGCGGCCGGCCGTGAGCAGGACGCCCAGCACATGCACCGCGATCGCCTGCCCGCCCAGATGCGCGGTGACGGCGAGCCCCAGAAGCGCGCCGGGCAACCATTCGGCGGAATTGCCGAAGGCGCGGCAAGCCTGCTTCAGCTGGCCGTCGCCCTCGCCAAGGCTGGTTTGGCTCGCGCGGCGGTGACGGCTCACATTGATCCCGACAACCAAAAGAATCAGAAGGTTCAGCCCGATATAGAGGCCGGCGGCGGAAATGTCGGTCGGCGCTAAACCGTTCATGGGAGTGTCCATTGAGAAGAACCGTGAGGGTTACTGGTCCTCGACCGGCGGAAGGCTGGCCGCATGTTTGATTGCGTCGGCGAGGGAGGCTGGCGGCTCGGCTCCGGACACGGCGAACCGGCCGTTGAAGATGAAGCAAGGTACGCCCTGCACGCCCAGTGACCTGTAGAAGCGCTCTTCTGTCAGCACTGCGCCGGCGTCCTTGTCGCTCTTCAGGAGGCCGGCGACTATGTCCGCCTCCATGCCGTTGGCGCCGGCGATCTCGGCGAGCACAGCCGGGTCGCCGATATCGTGGCGCTCTTCAAATAAAGCCTGGTGGATTGCGTCCAGTACGGGCTCGCCTGCGCCCTGGCCCTGCGCCCAGCGCACGACCCGGTGGGCGTCCAGCGTGTTGGGCCGCATGGGAATTTCATCGAAATTGAAGACGATGCCGACGTCAGGGCCTGCGGCCTCGAGATGTTCGCGCATGGCCTTGAAGCGATCGCTGGGCCCGCCGCCGAACTTCGCCTTCATGTAGTCGGCGTAGGCGACGCCCGCTTTCGGGACTGCGGCGTCCAGCTGGAACGGGCGCAGCACGGTCTCCACCTCGATGTCCGGGACAAGGGCGCGCGCCTGGACCCAGTAGCGCAGGCCCAGCCAGCACCACGGGCAGACGGGATCGGTGACGAGATCAACGGATACGGCGGTCATGAGCGAACGCTAGACCGGCGCGCGAGTCGGAGAAAGGGGGTCAGGCGTGGCGCGCCGCCTCCGGGCTCAGCTCCGTGGCGCCCTCGCGGGTCAGGATGCGCGCGGCGGCGAGGTCGCCGGTGACGTTGACGCTGGTGCGCGCCATGTCGAGGAACCGGTCGACGCCAAGCACGAACACCAGCCCCTGAGGCGGAATGCCGAAGCTCGCGATCAGGCCGGACAGGATGGCGATCGACACCCCCGGCGCGCCCGGCGCGCCGATGGAGGCCGCCACGAGGGTGAGCACTATGAAGGCGGTTTCGCCGGGACCGAGCGCGACGCCTGCGATCTGGGCGACAAAGACGACCGCCGCGCCTTGGTAAAGCGCCGTGCCGGCCATGTTCACGGTGGCCGCCAGAGGAATGACGAAGCTCGCCACCGAAGACGGTGCGCGCAGCTTCTCCACGGCGGTCTCGATGGAGAGCGGGATCACCGCGGCGGACGAAGAGGTGGAGAACGCCAGCAGCTGGGCTTCCCCGACAGCCTTCTGGAAGCGCAGCGGCGACATCCGGCCGAGCGCGGCGACCAGGATGAAGTACAAGGCGAGCAAGCCTGCGAGCCCGGTCAGGACCACGCCGACATAGGCGCCCAGCGCCACCAGGGACTGGGCGCCGAGGCGCGCGAGCAATTGCGCGGTCAGGCCGAACACGGCGTAGGGGGTCAGATACATGACCCATTTCACGACCGTCATCGAAACATCGAGCAGGGCCTCCAGCAGCTTGATCAGCGGGTCGAGCTTGGCCTTGTTGGGCGAGGCGACATAGGCGACTCCGAGAAAGATCGCGAACACCACGACGGCCAGCATCTCGTTCTCCACCGCGCTGGCGAGCGGGTTGTCCGGCACCAGATCCGCGATCAGGCGCGGCGCCTCGCCGGCCATCGCCGCGAAGGCGTCCTCGGCCGCGCGCGGCGCGGCTTCGACGCCGCGAACCGGGTCGCTTGCTGGGCTGGTCAAGGCGCCGGGCGTCCTGGCGCCCACAAGCCCGCCGGGCTTCAGCCACAGCGCCAGTCCCGCACCCATGGCGGCCGCCGCCGTGGTGGTGAGCGCTACGAATGCGGCGAGGCGTCCGCCAACCCGGCGCAGCTTCACGGGGTCGGAGGCGCCGGCCGCCAGCCCGAGAACGATCGAGCACGCCACAAGCGGCATCAGCACCATCTTGATCAGGGCGAGGAAGATCTGGCCGGGCAGCGCCAACCACTCGCCAAGGGTATCGGCGAGGCTTCTATCAATCAGGTTCGCGTCCGGGCTCAGGGCCAGGCCGGCGCCCAGCCCAAGGACCAGCCCGGCGAGCACCTAGGCCCACAGACGGGTGCGCATCCAGGCGTCGACGCTGTCGGCGAGCTGGCGATAATGGATTCGTCTGGGAGCGGAGTTCGCCATGGCGCGCGCAGGCTAGCGCCTTCGGTCGGCGAATTGAACCGCCGTCACGCCGTCAGGTCGAGCAGCTCGCCCACCATGTCGTCCGCGGCGCGGATCGACGTCGCGGCGAGGGCGGCCTGCTGGTTGGCGCGGATCATGCCGACGCTCGCCTGAACGATGGAGTCGGAGGAAAAGAACGCGCGGCCACCGGGTTCGTCGGGTGGTGGGGGGGCGACGGGGCGCCCGGCGACCGCGCGAGGGGGTGTAGCGTCTGGGGGGGACGCGGCAGGGATGGTCACAGTGCGAGCGCGGGCGATCTGGCCGGCGGCGTTCTCGAGGCGCGCCGCAGCGGCCTGGAATGCCTGAAGTCCGGATGCGTTGACCGCGTTCATGCCGCGAACCATGCGCCAGGTTTCGCAACTTTGCGAACCGATTTGGGGAAGAGCGTGAATGAAGGTTTAACGCTGAACACTGGTGGCCGGAACGATCGTCCGGGCCCATGAGGCCCGCGCTGCAGCTAGCCTGCTTCAGCTGCGAGACGGGTGAGGGCCTCATAGACGATGTCTGCGTCTTCTTCGCCGAGGCGTTCCGCCAGTTCGGCATTGATGGTGCGCAGCACCGTGTCGGCGCGTTCGGCGGTTTGCCTTCCGGCCTCCGTAAGGTCGACAAGGGCGCCGCGGCGATCTTCGGAGTCGGTGCGCCGGGTCACCAGGCCTGCGCGCTCCATGCGCCGCACCAGGCCGGTCACCGCCGGCGCGCCGAGGGCGAGCGTTTCGCCGATGGCGCCCATGCGCCGTTCCCCTCGGCGCAGCAGAAGAAACAGGACGGCCGCCTGACTCGCGCTCACTCCGGCTTCGCCGGCCAGACGTGCGTCCGCATCCCGGTGCAGGCGCCGGGCGGCGATCTCGATCAGGAGGTATAGTCGCCGGTCGACGGCGCGGACGCGAGCCATGAAATGACCGTGCGCCGAGTCGTTCGCAAGTGAAAGACCGGGCGCACTTCAGCCGCCTTGCCGCAGGGCGTACGGGACTGTAACGGTCAGTCCTCTCACTGTTCGTTGAAGCGTTGGCGCTATTCATGACCGACATGCCGTCCGCTCTGTCTCACATCAAGGTGCTCGACCTGTCCCGGGTGCTCGCGGGGCCTTGGTGCACCCAGATTCTCGCTGATCTCGGCGCCGACGTGATCAAGGTCGAGAACCCCGACGGCGGCGACGACACGCGCAGCTGGGGCCCTCCGTTTGTAAAGAATGAAGACGGAAGCGACGCCGACGCCGCCTACTATACGTGCGCCAATCGCAACAAGCGCTCCATCGCGGTGAATCTGCGAACCGAGGAGGGGCGGGCGCTTGTGCGCGATCTCGCCGCACAGAGCGACGTGGTGATCGAGAACTACAAGACCGGCGGGCTGAAGAAGTACGGGTTGGACTATGAAAGCCTCAAGGCGGTGCGCGGGGACATCGTCTATTGCTCGATCACCGGCTTCGGCCAGACCGGCCCGCTGAGCGCCCAGCCGGGCTATGATTTCCTGGTCCAGGCCATGGGCGGCCTCATGAGCGTGACCGGCGACGACCGTCCGATGAAGGTGGGCCTCCCTGTGGTCGACCTGTTCACCGGCGTATACGCGGCCGGCGCGGTCATGGCCGCGCTCATCGCGCGCGACAAGGGTCTCGGCGGGCAACATATCGACATGGCGCTGTTCGACGTGCAGGCGGCGATGCTGGCCAATCAGGCGGCGAATTATTTCGCCTCCGGCAAGACGCCGGGGCGCGGGGGTAACGCCCATCCCAACATCGTGCCCTATCAGGACTTTCCCACATCAGACGGCCGCATCGCGGTGGCGGTTGGCAATGATCGCCAGTTCGCCTCGTTCGCCAGTGCGCTGGGCCGGCCGGACTGGGCGTCGGATCCCCGCTTCTCAAAGAACGCGGCGCGGGTGGCCAACCGGGAGGTGCTGGTGGCCGAGATCATTGTGGAGATGTCGAAGGAGGCCAGTGCGCACTGGGCCGATATCCTGGAGCGCGCGGGAATACCCAATGGTCCGATCCAGAATGTCGGTGAAGTATTCGCCCATCCGCAAGCAAAGGCGCGAAGTCTCGCCTTCACCCTTCCGGTGACCGGCGCCGGAGAGATGACCGTGGTTGCAAACCCCATGCGACTCACCGGTACGCCGCCGCACTACGAATCCGGGCCGCCCCGTCTGGCCGAGCATACGTCACAGGTGTTGCATGAACGCCTCGGTATGAGCGAAAACCAAATCGAAACCCTACGTGCACGTGGTATTTTAACCGGTTGAGGCCGCGAGCCGGTCCGCTTTCGGTGGCGGACATGGATCAAATCGGATAAGTATGCGTTCGGAACGTCGTGTCCGGCGAAGACACCGCCTTATACAAGGCGTCCATTAAAGCTCACACGAAGGGCGTACGCCCGGAGGGGGATTAAGAATGAAGAAACGGCTTCTTACGGCTGCTGCCGTCGGGACCGTTCTCGCCGCACCGTCTATGGCGGTTGCGGACGAGGGATGGTACCTCAGCGGCGCTCTCGGTTACGGTGCGCCCAGCGAAACGGATTTTTCCGGCAGTCTGAACGGTGAAGTTCAGGGTGAAAGCGATCTCCGCGAAAAACTGGCTCTCGGCTACGAATGGCCGAGCGGCTGGCGCATGGAGGGCGAGGTCGCCCACCGGTATAACGATACCGGTGCGGTTGGAAACTTCGAGGACAGCCGGTCCAGCTTCCAGATGTGGTCCGGCATGCTCAACCTGATCTACGATTTTGATCGTGGAACCTGGTTTGAGCCTTACATCGGTGCCGGCGTCGGCTGGGTCGAGTCCACCGTTTCCGCTGCTGGCTGGCAGACCGGAACGGCTCCGGCTGGCAACACCGGCGCAGGCGACCCGCGCTACACGCAGGTCCGCGACAGCGACAATGCGCTCGCCTATCAACTCTTCGCCGGTATCGGCTGGGATCTGACGCAGAATCTGACGCTCGACACCGAATATCGTTACTTCGGTTTCGGCGAGACCGATTACACGCCGGGTCTGGAAGTGGATCGCGTCGGTGGTCACGAGGCTTGGCTCGGCCTGCGGTATATGTTCGCCGCACCGCCGCCCCCGCCGCCCCCGCCGCCCCCGCCCCCGCCCCCGCCGCCCCCGCCGCCGCCTCCGCCTCCGCCGCCGCCTCCGGCGCCTGAGTGCGAAGACATCGGCTTCGTGGTGTACTTCGAGTGGGATCGTTCGAACCTCACCGATCAGGCTCAGACCGCTGTGAACGCGGCCGTGAACCAGGCGCGTGACTGCGGCGTGGCTTCGGTGGAAATCGAAGGCCACACGGACCGCTCCGGTTCGGCCGCCTACAACGTGGGTCTCTCCGAGCGCCGTGCTCGCGCGGTCCGCGACGAGATGGTTCGCCTTGGCGTTCCCGCCTCGGCGATCTCGACGGAAGGCTTTGGCGAACGCCAGACCGCCGTCGAAACGCCGGACGGAGTGCGCGAGCCTCTGAACCGTCGTTCGGAAGTGATGATCGACCTGAACTAGGTCAATCTGATCCGATATGTCGGATACGACAGGACGGCCCGGCGTGGAGACACGCCGGGCCGTTTCTTTTCGAGGCGTCGTCGCCCCGTCCAGGTCCGCCGTGCGGGGCTTCGCCGGGGACGTCGTCGTCGGGACGGCGGTGACTTGCGCAGGCGCCAGCAGGCCAGTCTGGCGGGTTGACCCGGATCGTGCCCCGTCGCAAGAAGCTCGCATTCCCGTTCTTGAAGTGCGGATGCTCGCGCCGTTGCGCGCCCGCACCCACCTATGAAGGATCGCGCCATGAGCAAGCCGGAAACGCCGTATCGCAAGCGGGCCCTTGGCGAGCGGGCCCTTAGTCCTGAAACCTTGATGATGAGCTACGGCTTCGACGCCAAGCTGTCTGAAGGCTCCATCAAGCCGCCGATCTTCCAGACCTCCACATTCGCCTTTGCGACCGCCGAAGAGGGCGCCGCCTTCTTCCGCGTCATGGGCGGCCGAGCCCAGGCCGGCGACCCGGCCCAGGCCGGCCTGCTGTATTCGCGCTTCAACAACCCGAATATGGAAGTGCTCGAAGACCGGCTGACCTTGTTCGACGGCGCGGAAGACGCGCTGGTCTTTTCTTCCGGCATGGGCGCGATCTCCACGGTGATCATGGGCCACTGCCATTCCGGCGACGTGGTGCTGCAATCCACGCCGCTTTACGGCGGCACCGAGACGTTGATCCGGTCCATCCTGCCGCAATACGGCATCTCCAGCGCCGACTTCTTCGCCGGCGCCCGCGAGGACGAGATCCGCGGTGCGATCGAGGAGGCCCTGAAGAAGGGCCCGATCGCAATGATCTACACCGAGACCCCCACCAACCCGACGAACGAAGTCGTCGACCTCCAGCTCATGAAGAAGCTCGCCGACGAGCTCGAGGTAAAGCAGGGGCGCCGGCCGGTCGTGGTGGTGGACAACACCATTCTGGGCCCGATCGGACAGACGCCGCTCGCCCACGGCGCGGACATCTCGCTCTACTCGCTGACGAAGTATATCGGCGGCCACTCCGACCTGATCGGCGGCGCGGCCATGGGGTCCCAAGCCATGATGGCGCCGGTCCGCAAGCTGCGCTCGGGCATGGGCACCAATCTCGACCCAAACACGTGCTGGATGCTGGCGCGCTCGCTCGAGACCGTGAAGCTCCGCATGGAGGCCGCCTTCCACGGCGCCCGCAAGGTCGCCGAGTTCTTGAAAGACCATCCGAAGGTCGAGAAAGTTCGCTATCTCGGCTTCCTTGAAAAGGGCAGCCGCGATTATGAGGTGCACCATCGCCAAGCCGGCGAGAACGCCTACGGCTCGACTTTCGCCTTCGATGTCGCCGGTGGCCAGGACGCTGCGTTCCGCATGCTCAACAAGCTGGAGGTGCTGAAGCTCGCCGTCAGCCTCGGCGGAACAGAGACGCTGATCTGCCATCCCGGCTCCACCACCCACGCGGCGGTCGCGCCGGAGCTGCAGAAGCGCTGCGGCTTCACGCCCGGCCTGGTGCGCGTTTCGGTGGGGATCGAAAATCCCGAAGATCTGATCGCCGATCTCGACCAGGCCCTCAGCCACGCCTGACCCCTTATGCAGGAGCATTCATGACCGAGCTGACCCTCGATTCAGAAGAGCGCATGATCCTTGACTGGGTCGAGTCGCGCTCTGACCACATGATCGAGACGGTGAAGGCGTGGTCTCGCATCAATTCGGGCAGCCGCAATGCGGACGGTCTGGAAAAGATGCGCGGTGTCTTGTCGGACGCCTTCGCCGAGCTCGAGGGCGACGTGAGCGCCGTGGAGCTTCAGCCGTCCACCACCGTGGAGATGGACGGGGAGGTGAGGGAGATTCCCTACACGCCGGCCATGAAGCTCTCCAAGCGACCGGATGCACCGATCCGTATCGTACTGACCGGCCACCACGATACGGTGTTTCCATCCGGGTGCGGGTTCGAGGACTGGACGCTTCTCGACGACGACACGATCAACGGGCCGGGGGTCGCCGATATGAAAGGCGGCCTTCTGGTCATGCTCCATGGTCTGCTGGCGCTGGAGCGCAGCCCGTGGCGGGACCAGATCGGCTATGACGTTCTGGTCAGCCCCGATGAGGAAATCGGCTCGCTGGGCTCCGGTCCGGTCCTCGCGGACCTTGGCGCCCGGGCCCATGTGGGCATGACCTATGAGCCGGCGCTTGCGGACGGGTCGCTCGCCGGCGCCCGCAAGGGATCCGGCAATTTCTCGCTGCGGTGCCGCGGCAAGGCCGCCCATGCCGGACGCGAGCATCATTTGGGCCGCAACGCCATTGTCGCGGCGGCGGAATTCGCCAACAGGGTCGATGCCCTGAACGGCCGGCGTGAGCATGTCACCATCAATGTCTCGCGCATTGACGGCGGCGGCGCGCCCAACGTGGTGCCGGATCTGGGGATTTGCCGCTTCAATGTGCGGGTGAAGACCGAGGACGACGCGGCCTGGGCCAGGGCCGAGATCGACGCCCTTGTCGAGGCGGCCAAGACCCGTGACGGGATCACTGCGGACCTGCATGGCGGGTTCACCCGGCCGCCCAAGCCCATGAGCCCGGCCAATCAACGTATGTTTGAATGGACTCGCACCGCCGGCTCGGCGATCGGGCTCGACATTCGCTGGAACGATACCGGCGGTGTGTGCGAGGGTAACAATCTGTGGGCCTCGGGCTGTCCCAACGTGGATACGTTGGGCGTTCGCGGCTCTGATATTCATTCCGATCGCGAGACCGCGAAGCTCTCCAGCTTCGCCGAGCGCGCCCGGCTTTCTGCGGTGATGTTGATGGCGTTCGCCCGTGGACGCTTCGACGCCGCAGAGGCCCGCGCCCTCGCACGGTCCTGAGGGAGTAAGAGATGCTGGTGGTACGAGCGGCCCGTTCGGCCGACCATGACGCGTTTGTGGAACTCGCCGCCGCGGCGGGCCCCGGCTTCACCTCGCTTGCGCTCGAGGACGAGGCGCTCAACGAGAAGCTCCTGAAGTCGGAAAAGGCGTTCGAGGGCAAGCTTACCGATCCGTCCGACTGCGCCTACCAGCTGATGCTGGAGGACAGCGAAACCGGCCTGGTGCTCGGCACCAGCGCGGTGAAGGCCATGGTCGGAGTGAAAAAGCCGTATTTCGACTTCAAGATCTTCACCTTCGCCCAAGCCTCCAGGGAGGCGAACCGGCGCTTCGACATGGACGCGATGCTGCTGGTGAACGATTTCGCCGGTTCCACCGAAGTCGGTTCGCTCTTCGTGCGCGATGGTCTGCGCGGCACCGGGGCGGGGCGGCTGACCGCTCAGTCGCGCTACATGCTGGTCGGATCCGACAGGACACGTTTCGGCAGCCGCATTCTTTCAGAACTGCGCGGGGTCGTGGACGAACAGGGCGCCTCCATTTTCTTCGAGCATGTCACCCGGCCGTTTTTCCGGATGTCGTTTGAGGAGGCGGACCGGTTATCCGCTGCGACCGACAACCAGTTCATCCTCGACCTGATGCCGAACCACATCATTTATCTCGACCTTTTGCCCAAAGGCGTGCGCGAGGTGATCGGCAAGACCCATCCCCATGGCGCCGGCGCGCTGAAGCTGCTTGAAGCCGAGGGCTTCCGCTATGAGCGCTATGTAGACATATTCGATGGCGGCCCTCTGGTGTCCTGCGGGATGGACGAGGTCGCCACCCTGCGTGACAGCCGGCTGATGACGGTCGCCGGCGAAAGCGCAGGCGAGCGCAAGCGGGCGCTGGTCTCCAATGACCGGCTCGCCGATTTCCGTTGCGTGCAGGCTGACATCAGCCTGGGCTCAAGCGGCGCCGCGCTTGATGAGGACACCCGGCGTGCGCTTGACGTGACGTCCGGCGAGACCGTCCGGATTTGGACCAGGGACTGACACCATGACCGATTCAGCCTTTATCGCGGGCGCCTGGCGCGCCGGCGCGGGAGAGGTTTTCGCCTCCACCGACCCGGCGTCGGGCGAGACGATCTGGAGCGGCGCAAGCGCGGACGCCAACGATGTACGCGAGGCGTTCGACGCGGCGCGCAAAGCGTTCGCCGGCTGGGCGCTCACGCCGTTTGAAAGGCGCCGTGAGATCGCGGAAGCCTATGGCGAACTTGTCAAAAACCGGCAGGACGAAATCGGCCTCCTGATCGCACGCGAAACCGGCAAGCCCCTCTGGGAGGCCAAGGGCGAAGCCGGCGCCATGGCGGCCAAGGTGGGCGTCTCGATCAAGGCCCATGAGGAGCGGACCGGGCGCACGCGCACCGAAACCGAGTTCGGCGAACAGGTGCTCGACCACAAGCCGCTTGGCGTCATGTTCGTGCTCGGCCCGTATAACTTTCCCGGACATCTTCCCAACGGACACATCGTTCCGGCGTTGCTGGCAGGCAATACGCTGGTGTTCAAGCCGTCCGAGCTGACCCCCGCCGTGGGCGAGCTGATGGCGAGGCTGTGGGAGGAGGCGGGCCTTCCCGGAGGGGTGCTGAATCTCGTTCAGGGCGCGCGCGAAACTGGCGCTGCCGCGCTGGAGAATCAAGAGCTTGACGGGGTGTTGTTCACCGGGAGCTGGACTACCGGATCCATGATCCACAAGCTGTTCGCCGGGCGCACCGGGGTGCAGCTGGCGCTGGAGATGGGGGGCAACAACCCGCTGGTGGTCTGGGGCGCCGAAGACGCCGAGGCGGCGGCGCGGATTGCGGTGTTGTCCAGCTATATAACGGCTGGACAGCGGTGTTCGTGCGCCCGGCGCCTGATCGTTCCGACGGGGGGTGAGGGCGATGCGGTGATCGAGGCCATCGCGGCGGCGATCCCGAAACTTCCCGTGGGAAAGTACGATTCAAGCCCGGAGCCGTTCATGGGGCCGCTGATCACTGCGCGCGCCGCGCAGGGTGTTCTGGCCGCGCAGCAGACCCTTCTCAAGCGGGGCGCCAAGGCCGTCGTCGCTGCGGCCCGGCACGAGGCGGGCGACGCCTTCGTCAGTCCCGGACTGATCCTCACCGACGGTGTCGACGCTCCGGACGAGGAGGTGTTCGGTCCGCTCCTGCAGGTGCGCCGGGCGACCCGCTTCGAAGATGCGCTCAAGGAGGCCAACAACACCGCCTACGGCCTGTCGGCGGGCCTCGTCAGCGACGACGACGATCTGTGGACCCGGTTCTGGGCGGGCAGCCGCGCCGGCATCGTGAACCGCAACCGGCCGACCACGGGCGCCGCGTCCACCATGCCGTTCGGCGGGCCGGGCCAGTCGGGTAATCTGCGGCCGAGCGCCTTCTATGCGGCGGACTATTGCGCCTATCCGGTGGCGACGCAGGCCTCGCCGAAGGCCGAGCGCATGGCGGTGAAAGGGCTCGACTGATGGGCGCGGTGGAAGCCAATTTCGACGGCCTGGTCGGACCGACCCATAATTACGGCGGCCTTGCGCCGGGCAATCTGGCCAGCGCCAGCAATCGGGGCTCGGTGTCCAGCCCCCGGGCCGGCGTCCTGGAGGGACTGGCCAAGGCCAAGGCGCTGGCCGATTCCGGCCTGGTCCAAGGGCTGATGCCGCCGCAGGAGCGGCCCTATATTCCCGGCCTCAAGGCGCTGGGGTTTTCCGGGCGCAGCGACGGGGAAATCTGGGAGCGCGCCTACAAGGCCGAGCCGGCGCTGGCGCTGAACATGCTGTCTGCGAGCTCCATGTGGGCGGCCAACGCCGCCACGGTGAGCCCGGGCGCGGACACGGCGGACGGCCGGGTCCACTTCACGCCGGCCAATCTGATCACGGCCCTGCACCGCTCCATCGAGGGCTTCCAGACCCGGCGCGCCCTGCAGCGCATCTTCGCCGACGAGAGGCTGTTCGCGGTCCATGACGAACTGCCGCATCAGTCCAATTTCGCCGACGAGGGCGCGGCCAACCATGTGCGTCTGTGCGCCGAGCATGGCGCGCCGGGAGTGGAGATCTTCGTTCACGGCCGGGATGCGTATGAGCCCTGGCAGGCGAAATATCCCGCCCGCCAGACCCTGCAGGCCTGCGAGGCCATCGCGCGCCGCCATGGGCTCGATCCGGCCCGCACCGTCCATGTCCGCCAGTCGCGCGCGGCCATCGAGGCGGGCGCCTTCCATAATGACGTGGTGTGCGTGGGAACCGGCCCGGTCCTGTTCTTCCACGAGCTTGCGTTCGAGGACAAGGACGCGGCGCTCGCCGCCATCACCGCCGCCGCGAAGGGCCTGTTCGAGCCGGTCTTCGTTGAGGCGCCCGAAGCCGACGTGCCCCTCGGGGACGCCATCACCTCCTATATCTTCAATTCCCAGCTGCTGATCTGGCCGGGCGCCGACCGCCAGGTCCTGCTGGCGCCGCAGGAAACCGAAGAGACGGCGAGCACCCACGCCTATTGCGATCGCATGACCGCAGGAAACGGCCCGATCGGTGACGTGAGGTTCGCCGCCGTGCGCCAGTCCATGCGAAACGGCGGTGGCCCGGCCTGTCTCAGGCTGCGGGTCGTCCTGACCGAAGCCGAGCGCAAGGCGGTCAATCCGGGCGCATGGATGGATGATGCGCAATACGCCGCGCTCACCGCCTGGGCGCGGAAGCATTATCGCGAGGAACTTGGCCCCGCCGATCTCGGCGATCCGGCGCTGGTGGATGAAAGTCGCGCCGCGCTCGACGACTTGACGGGGATCATGGATCTCGGCTCGGACTTCTATCCGTTCCAGCGCGAGGCCTGAGGGCTTCTCACGTTCGCCGTCGATCATGAAGAAGCCCCGCCAGGCTCACCTGGCGGGGCTTCTTGTTCGACAGGCCAGACGCTGATCAGTCCACACACACCAGATCCACGAGCACTGCCCGGGCGTTGATCGCGGTCCGGTCGCCGATCGCCCACGCCTGGCCATAGGGCGCGCGGGCCTCGCCGTGCCAGACCGCGCGCGACAGACCGGCGGCGCGGCAGGAAAGGTCGGCGGCGGTGCGCCCGCACTGGCGCTGGGCGCGGTCGGCGCAGGCGGCGAGCGGATAGCCGTTGAGTTCAGGGCGGGCGAAAAAGACCGTGTCGACGCCGCGCACCCCGCCTGTGAGGCGGCCGCCGGAGCCGTAGCCTGGGCCATAATCATTGTCATAGCCGTCGCCGCCATAGCCCGGCGTCGGCGCCGGGTCCGGGCGCGGCACGCCGTCCGGGCCGAGCGAGGAGAGGCGTGTCTCCATGCGGAAAAGCGTCAGATCGCTGGAATCGCGTGACAGCTCTACGCAGCGCCCGCCGAAATCAGTGTGCTCGCACAAGGTCCACTCGCCTGAATGAACCCGGATCGACCGGGCGTCGTCATTGAATCCGGCGCGCCGCAGATCGTTGGTGGCGCGTACGATGGTCACCGAACGTCCGGTGTAGTTTTCGCCGGCATACAGCGTCACGCCGTCGCGCCGGTCGCGTCGGGGCCGGTGTATCGCGCGTACCGACGTAACCTGATCGTTGAACGCCCATCGGCCCATATTCGGCAGGTCCTGGTCAAGCACGTGACACGAGCCGCCATAGTCGGGCTCCAGACAAATCTCCCACTGTCCGCCGTCAAAGCGGATCGAGCTGGCCATATCGTTCATGTTCACCCAGCGCAGGTCCGGCGCATCGCCGTCCAGCGTGATCGAGCGGCCGGAATAATCGACGCCGTCGAACAGCGTGATGGTGGGGTTGTCTGCGCTGCGGCGCTGAGCGTCGGCGGGGGCGCAAGCGAGGGCGGCGGCGGCGGCGGCCGTGATGCAGGCGGCGGCCACGGACAGGATGTGGGTCATGGATCAACTCTTCACTTAAAGAACAGGCGCGCCCAGCTTACACCCGGCGCGCCTGAACCGCAGCTGAAGCGGGTGCTCCTGATCAATATCCCTGCGCGGCGCCGTCCTTGCGCATTTCGCTGGCGCCGAAGAGCACGCCGGTCTCAGGATCGCGGCGGATCGCCTGATAGCCGCCGAAGGCGCCGTCGCCGTCCTCGACCACATGGCCGAGGGCTTCCAGCGCCTCACGCACGCTTTGCGGCACGCCGCTCTCGACGCGCACGACGCCTTTGCCGGCGGCAGGCGTCACGGGATCGGTGGGTTCGGTGGAGCCTTCATGGCGCCAGCGCGCCGCGTCACCGGCCTCCTGCACGTTCAGCCCGTAATCGATCATGTTGACGATGATCTGCACATGGCCCTGGGGCTGCATGCCGCCGCCCATCAGGCCGAAGCTCATAAAGGCGTCGCCGCCCTGTGTGACCATGGCCGGGATGATGGTGTGGAAGGGGCGCTTTCCGGGGGCGTAGACATTGGCGTGGCCTGGATCGAGGCTGAACATCTCGCCGCGGTCCTGCAGCATGAAGCCGAGCCCGTCGGGCACCAGGCCGGAACCCATGCCGCGATAGTTGGACTGGATGAGGCTCACCATCATGCCGTTTCCGTCGGCCACGGTGAGATAGGTGGTGTCGCCGTCTTCAAGCATCGCAGGATCGCCCACGGGCACGCTGTCCATGGCCGCATCCATGGAGATCAGCGCCCGCCGCCGCTCGGCGTAGTCCTCGCTGAGCAGCTCTTCCAGCGGAATGTCGGCGAAATCCGGATCGGCGTAGAAACGGGCGCGGTCCTCGAAGGCGAGGCGCTTGGCTTCGATCTGCACGTGCAGGGATTGAGGGCTCATGAAGCCCATGGAGGCGAGATCGAAGCCCTCCAGGATGTTGAGCATCTGCAGGGCGGCGATGCCCTGGCCCTGGGGCGGAATCTCCCAGACGTCATAGCCGCGATAATTGACGCTGGCCGGATCGACCCATTCGGAGCGGTGGCTGGCGAAATCCTCATAGGTGAGATAGCCGCCGATGCGCTGCATATAGGCGTCGATGGTGCGGGCGATATCGCCCTCATAGAAGGCGTCGCGCCCGCCCTCGGCGAGCTGGCGCAGCGTGTTCGCCAGATCGGGGTTGCGGAAAATCTCGCCCTCGCGCGGCGCGTCGCCGTCCTCGGTGAGATAGGTGGCGCGGGCGTTGTCGAATTCCTCGAACTCACCGTTCTCGAAGCGCTCGGCGAAGATCGACATGTTGCGATCCCAGTAATACGCAATGGTCTCGGGCACGGGAAAGCCGTTCTCGGCGTAGGAAATGGTCGGCGCCAGCACCTGATCCATGGGCAGGGCGCCGAAGCGCTCATGCATCGTGAACCAGCCGTCCACCGTGCCCGGCACGGAGACCGGCAGGGCGCCCAGGGGAGGGATAGCTCCGTCCTCGCCGACGATTTCGATCAGCTGGTCATAGGACAGATTCTGCGGCGAGCGCCCGGCGGCGTTCAGCCCGTAGACCTCGCGCGTTTCGGGATCCCAGATCAGCACGAACAGATCGCCGCCGATGCCGTTCCCGGTGGGCTCCATCAGCCCGAGGGCGGCGTTGGCCGCGATGGCGGCGTCCACGGCGTTGCCGCCGGACTTCATCACGTCCAGCGCGATCTGGCTGGCCAGGGGATGGGCGGTGGCGGCCATGCCGCCAGTGGCCACCACCGGCGACCGGGTGGCGTAATGGTCTCCGCTCACCCGGTCTCCGGGATAGCGGGTCTGCGCCTCGGCGGGCGCGCCGAATTCTGAAAACGCCATCAGGCCGGCGGCTCCTGCGATGAGAGTCTTGGCGAGTGCGGACATGGAAATTCCCCGTTTCGCGCGCATCTCGCGGCGCGCTGCGTGCCTGCGAGTAGACAGGCTCGCGGGGACAGGATCAAGACTAAGGGCGGGACGAGGCGGGCGGCGACGCGGGGACCAGGCGGGAGCGGTCAGCCCTCCTGGGGTTCGCCGTCTTCTGCAGGTTCGTCCTCGGCCGGCGGAGTGCGGCGGCGATTGAGGAAGTCGCGCAGGAGGCCGGCGGGGGAGTCGTCCTGTTCGGCCGCCTCGCCGTCCGCCGGCGCATCTCCGCCCAGCGCATTGCGCAGGGCGTCGCCGGCGGCGCGCCGGGCGACATCCTCCACCGACTGGCCTTCGCCCAGCGCACGCCCGACATCGCCGCCGATCAGCGTGCCGGCGCGGGCGCGCACCAGATCGCGGGCCACCGCCTCGAAATCGACGCCCACGGAGACGTCGTTGAAGCCGCCGCGAATCCGGATCGGCACGGCGAGGCCCTGCAGGTCGAGATCGCCGCCCTGGCCGGTGAGCTGCTGCACCGCACGCGGTGTGATGCGATACTCGATCGCTTGCGCGCCAAGATCCACCTGGCCGGTTCCTTCCACGCGCAGGAGCGGGCTCAGCATGGCGAGATCCAGATTGCGGGCCAGGCCGTTGGAGATGTCCAGCGTGCCGGTGAGGGCGGTGAAATCGGTCTGCTGGCTTTCGGCGAAGCCTGAAGGCAGAGATCCGGTCTCGATCGCCTGCTGCACGGTGCGGATCACCTGGGCGAGATTGACGCCCACGATGGCGCCGTCCGCAAAATCGAACCGGCCTTCGCCCGACAGCGAATTCATGATCTGCGCCGGGCTGGTCCCGGTGGCGGTGAGATCGAGATCGAGGGCCCCGGTCCCGGCGAGGCGGTCGAAGGCGGCCGCGGCGCTGAGGAAGGGCTGGGCTTCAAGCGAGGCGATGTCGGCGGTGAGCCGGTAGCGCGGCGTCGCGGCGTTGGCGTTCACTGTGGCCACGACGCGGCCGCGTCCGCCATAGAGCTGGAAGTTCGTCAGCTGCGTGGTGAGCACGCCATTGTCCAGATCGAGATCCATCGTCACGTCGCGGGCTTCGATGTCGCGGGCGATGAAGGTGTCCGCGCGCACGGTGAGGTCGGCGTCGATCGTGGTCAGCGGCGCCAGATCTATTGGCTCATCGCTCCAGGGTCCGACGCCGCCTCCGCCGGCGCCCGCGCCGCTGTCGCTCTCCGCCGGGATGTAGGGGGTCAGGTCGAGGCGCGGCGTGGTGAGCGCGCCGGTGACGCGCGGCCGCGCCCGGTCATAGTTCAGCTCCAGATCGCCGCGGGCGGTGATGGCGTCGAACCCGATGTCGGCCCCGGTTAGACGAATCAGGCCCGGAGAGCCGGACAGGGCGGTCTCGGCCCGGAAGGTCTCGAAGATGTCGCCTTCGGGAAGGTCGGTCCCGAGATAGCGCGCCAGCGCGCGAAGCGGCAGGGCGATATCGGCCCGGCCGTCGAATGCGAAGGCTTCGCTTTCCAGCAGCCGGCCGTCGAAGGTGATATCGGCCAGCGCCCCGGTCAGCGCCAGGGTCATCGGCGTTTCTCCGCCTTCGAACAGCGCCCGGAGCGAGCCGAGCCCGGCGTCGAACCGCATGGGCCGGCCGTCGGCGCTGAATCCGCCTGAAGCTTGGATCGGCTGGTCCAGGCCGGGCAAGGAGAGATCGAGGTTGAACGCCTCGATGCGCCGGGTCTGGGTTCCGTCGGAATAGATCACGAGCCCGTCGATCACACGCACATCGCCGAAGCTCGCTTCGAAGGGCAGGGCGCCTGGAGCGCGCACGAAGCCCTCGCCCGAAGCGGGCGCCGTGCCGGCGTCCGGAGCCGGTGCGCCGAGGGTCCAGTTATTGGCGCCGCCGCGCGCCTCCATCCGGATCACCGGCTCCACCAGGACGAACTCCTCCACCTCGATGCGCCGTGACAGGAGCGGACCCAGAGCGAGGGCGAAGCGCATCTCGCCCATCTCGGCGAAGGGCTCGCCGGAAAAGCCCTCGACATTCGCGATGGCGGCGTCGCGGGCGGTGACCTGGAGGCGGGGCAGAAGGCGCAGATCGATCTCGCCGGAAAGGGTGACCTCGCGGCCGATGGCGTCGGTCGCGGCCCGCTCCACCCGGTCGCGCAGCACGTCGCCGGGGATCAGAGTCGGCACGAGGACGGCGGCGCCCACCACGGCGAAGGCGAGGACCAGAAGGATGACGAGCAGACGGCGCATGGCGATAATCCTTTCAGGCGGGCCGAGCCAAGCGGTGACGCGGGGTTCGGCCTGTGTCATCATTCCCATCATCACGCAAAGCGCGTGGCGATTCCATGGCGGATCGGCGAAAGCGCGCCGCTTCGCCGCGTTTTTTGGAACCGCGCCGGGGTGCGTCGCGGTTTATCCGGCAGCCGGGCCGGCTGGACCTATGTCAGGGGACTACGCTCATGAGCAAGATCGATATCGAAAACCTGCCGCGCGTCACCATGGGGCGGCGCGCGCTGCTGCTCGGGCTGGCGGCCGGGACGGTGTTTCCGCTGACCGCGGCCGGGTGCGCCAGCGGCGGGCTGGCCGAGGCGCTGGTGTCCGATCAGCAGATCCTGCAGGCCTCGCAGGCGGCCTGGCAGGAGGCCCTGTCCGACCAGCCGGTGAGCCGGGACCCCGCCTTGCGCCGCCGGGTGGAGCGCGTGGGCCAGCGAATCGTGCCGGCCTCGGGGCTGACCCAGTATCAGTGGGAGTTCGTGGTCTTCGACTCCGACACCGAGAACGCCTGGGTTCTGCCGGGCGGGAAGGTCGCCTTCTATCGCGGAATCCTTGAGACCATGGAGAATGACGACCAGATCGCCGCCGTCATGGGCCACGAGGTGGGCCATCTGGCGCGCAATCACGCCGCCGACCGGGCGCGCCGTCAGGCCACCGCCGGCGTCGGGCTGGGAGTCGCCAACATCGCGCTGGGCGGCGCCGGGGTCGAGAATACGGAATCCTGGTCGCGAATCCTCGGCACCGGCGTCGTCTACGGCGTCATCCTGCCCTATTCGCGCGAACATGAGCTGGAGGCCGACCGGCTTGGCATCGACTATATGGAGCGCGCCGGATACGACCCGCTTCAGGCCCTGCGCTTCTGGCGCAACAAGGCCGCCGCGGCGTCCGCCGGTGCGCCGCCCGAATTCGCCTCCACCCACCCGTCCGACCGCACCCGCATCGCTCAGCTGGAAGAGCTGCTGCGCGGCAAGGGTTACCGGGTCTGAGACGCGCCAGGGCGCGGTGCGGCCGGTCCGGCCGCGCCGGCTCCGCCCGGCGGACGGGGCCATGTGTCACCGGCGCCGCGCGGCTCTTGCAAGCGACCCCGCGCGCGGCTAGTTTCCGCGCCCTGCCGAGGGGCTTGCCCCCCGGCCGGGACGCCTGACGGCGCGCCGCCTTAGCTCAGTTGGTTAGAGCGCTAGATTGTGGATCTAGAGGTCCCCCGTTCGAGCCGGGGAGGCGGTACCATCGGGACTTCAGAGACTTGGCGCGTGTCTAGCTTTAGTGCGCCGTTCACCCTCATTCAGAAGCTGTCGGTGTTGGCGCGATCCAGCTGTCAGCGTCGATGCGCCAGGTTCGAAGCGTTCGCGCCACCCAGTTTTCGCTGCAGACCGGGTGATCGCGAGCCACTTCCAGGTGAGCCGCCTCTGATCTTCCAAGCAATTGTTTGACAGGAGTTTTTGGGGGTCTACACCGGGGTGCAGGGATTTAATGAGGGGATATGTCCATGACGCGTTCGATTGTCACCGCCTTGCTCGCCGCCGCCGCCACGACCGTCCTTGCGGCGCCGGCGATGGCCGACGAAATGTGGAATTCCGACCAGGGCGGCGTCATCTATCTCGCCGATCATGGCGATTACGCCGTGTTCCGTCAGGCGCACCCGGGGTCCGGCGAGCGCCTGCTTTATATCCGCGGGCTTCCGGGACGGCTCGATGATCGCAGCGGGGTCTTCCAAGGATACTGGATCGACACCGACAATAACGGCCAGACCACGTGCGACGCCTGGCTGACCGGAGCGGATTCCACCAACGGCTATCAATGGGGCTCGCTGCAGATCCAGTTCGACTCGCCCAGCTTTCCGTCAGGCTTCACCGCCTATATCGGCTCCTGTTTTGGGGAGCTGAACGACGCGTTCGTCGCCACGCCGAGCACCGGCGTTCCGTCGAACGGTTACAAATAGGGCGCGGCGGGCCGCACCTGCGGCCGCCGCCTCGCCCGGCTTTCTGATCCTGCCTAAAGCCAGGCGGCCAGCCGGTCGCGCAGGTCCAGCCGCACGCCGAGCATCGCGCCCAGAAGATAGAGCCCGGCCAGCTTTCGCTGGATGAACATCAGGTCCGGCGGCGGGGCCGGGCCGAAGCCGGCTTTCTGCAAGGCCAGCCCGCCATCGCGCAGAGTGGTGAGAAGGCTTGTCCGGGTGAAATCGAAGACGCCCGCACGCACCGGAGCGAAAACCTGATCGGCGAGGCCGAGGACGGCGGAGCGGTGGCGCGCCCCGGTGTCCGGGGCGAGCACGCCCAGCGCCGCCAGGGCGCTTTCCATCCCGGCGTCATCGCCCGCAAGACCGGCGCCCAGAACGGCGCGAAACCGCTCCGACAAATCGGCCGAGACCGGACGTACGGCGCCGAAATCAATGAGGCCGATCGGCTCGCCCGGCCCGACATAGAGAAAATTCGCATAGTTGGGATCGGTCTGCATCATCCCCAGCTGAAAGAGCTCGCGCAGGGTGAGGTCCAGCAGCGCCAGGAACACGCGCTCGCGCTCTTTCGGCTCTTGTTCGGCGGCGCTCTCGAGCCCGGCGCCCGGCAGGAAGTCGAGCGCCAGAATGTCCGGTCCGGACAGCGACTCGTCGACCTTTGGCGCTACGAAGTCCGGCGTGACGCCCAGCGCGGCGGCGTAGGCGGCGAGGTTGCGCGCCTCGCGCACATAGTCGGCTTCCTCGTGCAGGCCGCGGCGCGCCTCGTCCAGATAGGGATCAAGGTCAAAGCCTTTGGGCAGAAGTCCGGCCAGGCGCACCAGCGCCGCGACACTGTCCAGATCGGCGTCGATGCTCGCCTTCACGCCAGGATACTGGATCTTCACCGCAAGGGCGCGGCCGTCCTTCGTCACGGCCCGATGCACCTGGCCGATGGAGGCGGCCGCGGCCGGCCGCGGGTCGAACCGCTCGAAGCGCGCCAGCCAGCCCTTGCCCCAGCGCCGGTCGAGCACGCGGCGCAGCTGGGCGGGGGGCATGGGATCGGCGCCGGCGCGCAGAGATGCGGCTACGGCCGCGAATTCCGGCGGCGCCACCGCGCCCACATCCATGGAGACCAGCTGGCCCAGCTTCAGCGCCGCGCCGCGCAGGCGCGACAGCTCGCTCACGAAGCGGCGCGCATTGGCGGGGCTGAAGGCGTGGTCGGCGAAGGCGGCGCGCTCGCCCCGGCTCCAGGACCGCACCGCGCTCGTCGCCGTCCCTCCGGCGAGACCCGCGCCCAGCACGCCCAGGCGCGCCATGCGTTCAAGCCGGCCTTTCGGAACGGCGCGTCCGCGCCTCGGATCGCTCCCGCTCAACTCAGCAGGTCGTCGTAGAGACCGGCGAACCGCCGGTGGCCGGAACAATCGCGGCTGGCGTCGAGGGCGCCGCGCATGTTGAAGACTCTGTCCCAGAGATCCTTCCGGTCGAGGGTGCGGCGGGGGCGTGATCGGCTTTCGGGGGATGGTCGGCGCGAATGCGCTGGGTCACGGCGTGGCCTCCAGGCTTGCTTGTTCAGGTTTACGCCAACAGGCGCAGGGCGGATCACCGAGCGGCGCCTGGCGTCATGAGCAGAGGCCGGGCTGACCAAACCTGCGCGACATCGCAATGACCTAGCCCGGTTGGCGGATCGCCTGCGCGAGGCTAAGTTGGCGCGAAAATTTTGAAATCCAATCCGCCTGGAGCGTATCTGCATGACCGCCGCCGTCATTCGCTCGACCGGCCTCTACACACCGGAAGAGTCCATCTCCAACGCCGAGCTGGTCGAAAGCTTCAATGCTTACGTGGCCAGGTACAACGCCGACCATGCGCCGCAGATCGAGGCCGGAGCGCTGCAGCCGCTGTCGCCCAGCTCGGTGGAGTTTATCGAGAAGGCGTCCGGCATAAAGAGCCGCTATGTGGTGAACAAGGCCGGGGTGCTGGACATCGAGCGCATGGTTCCGTTCATTCCCGAGCGGTCCAATGACGAGCTCTCCATCCTGGCCGAGATCGGCGTGAAGGCCTGCCGCGACGCGCTGGAGCGCGCCGGCAAGACCGCCGCCGACGTGGACGGCGTGATCGTCGCCGCCTCCAACATGCAGCGCGGCTATCCGGCCATCGCGGTGGAGATTCAGGAGGCGCTGGGCATCGAGGACGGGTTCGGCTTCGACATGAACGTCGCCTGCTCCTCGGCCACGTTCGGGGTGCAGTCGGCCGCCGACCAGATCGCCTGCGGCCACGCCCGCGCCATTCTTGTGGTCAATCCGGAAATCTGTTCCGGCCACCTCAACTGGCGCGACCGCGACAGCCATTTCATCTTCGGCGACGTGGCCACCGCGATCCTTCTGGAGCGCGAGGATCTGGGCGAGGGCGGCTGGAAGATCCTCGGCACCAAGCTGAAGACTAAATTCTCCAACAATATCCGCAATAATTTCGGCTTTCTGAACCGCGCCGAAAAGCCCACCGGCGACAACAAGCCGATCCAGAACGGCGCCCCGAAGGACGAAAAGTTGTTCGTCCAGGAGGGCCGCAAGGTGTTCAAGGAAGTCGTGCCCATGGTCTCGGAGATGATCCGCGGACACATGGACGAGCTTGGCCTGTCGCCCGACGACATGCGCCGGGTCTGGCTGCATCAGGCCAATATCAACATGAATCTGATGATCGCGAAGAAGGTGTTCGGCCGCGACGCCGGGGGCGAGGACGCGCCGACGATCCTGGACGAATACGCGAACACCAGCTCTGCGGGCTCGATCATCGCTTTCCATAAGCACTCCGAAGACTTAGCGTCGGGCGACCGGGGCGTGATCTGTTCGTTCGGGGCCGGCTATTCCGCCGGCACGGTGTTTGTGGAGAAGCTGTGAACCTGCCCCCCGACGCGGCGCTGTTCGCGCGCATTCTTGCGAAGACGAACGAGTATCTCGATTTCCCCAGCGTGGTCGGGCACGAGACGCCGTATCTCGATCACATCGCCCGCGATTTCGAGGCGCTGGGCTGCACCGTCGAGCGGCCGCGCAATCTGTGCGTCGTCCGCCTGGGCCAGGGCGAGGCGGCGGGGAGCGACCGGCCGGTCTATCTGGCCCATGTGGACCGCCACGGCGCGGTGACGGCGGAAGACGGCGCGGAGGTCTACGCCGCTCACGCGGTGAAGAACATCAAGTATGGCGGCGCCTCCAGCCCCAGCGCCGAGTTCGCGGAGACGATCTCGAAGCGCTATGCCGGCGAGGAGATGTTCGCCTATGACCGCAAGACCGGCGGGCGCATCGCCTATGGCGACGTCACCGGCGCGAAGCTCGACGCCGAGAGCCGGCTGATCTTCACGTTGAAAGACATGCCCGCCCTGCCGCCGGGCACGCCGCTCGCCTTCGCCCGCAAGCTGGACCGCAGCCAGGCGGGCTATGTCACCGGGCAGCTGGACAATCCGGTCAGCGCCGCGGCGCTGCGCGTCGCCGCCGAATTCGGCCTGACGGGCACGATCGTGTTCACCGCCGAAGAAGAGATCGGCCGGTCCGCCACGCATTTTCTCGAGTGGGCCGAGGCCAGTGGGCTGAAGCCTGGCCGCGATCTCATCGTTCTTGACACGACGCCGTTCGATGACGGCGCAGCGGCGCTGGCCGGCGCGGTGATCCTGCGCCGCCGCGACGCCACGGCGCGCTTCGATCCCGAAGCCGTGCGCCGCCTCGAGACCGCCGCCTCGGGCGGCGGGGCCCCGATCATCTTCAAGGACAGCTTCATCGAGCGCGAGAACGATTCCCGCGCCCGCCGCGGCCAGACGCCCAAATCCATGGGGCTGACCGAGCTTGGGCGCATCGCGCTGGACTCAGACGGGCGCTATACCGGCGCCACGCTGCAGGTGCCCACGTTCAATTATCATTCCAACAATGAATCGACGACGCCGCGCGCGCTGACCGCCTTCGTGCGGACGCTGGCGGCGGTGGGCTCAGCGTCCTGACCCAAAAGAATGGCCCCGCCTCATCGGACGGGGCCAGTCAGGGAGGATAGTTTGAGGCGGGCGCGCCCCCTCGCGCGCCCGCCGGAACGGCCCGTCAGGCGCTTTCCCCGTGCAGCGCCACATCAAGGCCGGTCACCTCGTCTTCCGGGTCCACCCGCAGGGGCATCACCCGTTCCAGAAGCCAGAGGATGATGAAGGTGGCGAACGCGCACCAGGCGGCGACGGCCAGGGCGCCCCAGGTCTGGGTCCAGATCAGCATCCAGTCGCCCTCCACCGCGCCGCCGGTCCCGCCGACGGCGGTGCTGGCGAAGACGCCGGTGAGGATCGCGCCGGCGAAGCCGCCGATGCCGTGCAGGCCGAACGCGTCCAGGCTGTCGTCATACTTGCCGATTTTCTTCACCAGCGTGACGCCGTAAAAGGCCGCCACCGAGGCCAGGGCGCCGATGATGAAGGCGGCGTAGGGCTCGACGAAGCCGGCCGCCGGCGTGATGCCCACAAGACCCGCCACTGCGCCGGAGGCGGCGCCGAGCACGCTGGGCTTGCCCCGGGTGATCCATTCGATCAGCGCCCAGGTGAGCGCCGCCGTGGCGGCCGCGATCTGGGTGACCAGCGCGGCGTGGGCCGCCAGCGCGTTGGCCGCCAGCGCCGAACCGCCGTTGAAGCCGAACCAGCCCACCCAGAGGAGTCCCGCGCCGATCACGGTCAGCACCAGATTGTGCGGCGGCTGACCCTCCTTGGGATAGCCGCGCCGGGGGCCGAGCTTGAGCGCCAGGATAAGGCCGGCGACACCGGAATTGATGTGCACCACCGCGCCGCCGGCGAAATCGAGCACGCCGGCGTCGTAGAGGAAGCCTTCGCCCCAGACCCAGTGGGCGACGGGCGCGTAGACGATGAGGAGCCAGACCGGCGTGAAGATCATCCAGGCCTTGAAGCTCATCCGCTCCGCGCCGGCGCCCGCGATGATCGCCACGGTGATGATGGCGAAGGTCAGCTGGAACAGGATGAACGCGCTTTCCGGCAATCCGCCCGAGGCGCTGTCCACGGTGAGCCCGTTCAGGAACACCCGGTCGAAGCCGCCGAACAGCAGGCCGTCGCCGCCGAAGGCGAAGGAATAGCCGGCGATCGCCCAGGCAAGAGTCACGATCCCGGCCGCGCCCAGCGCCTGCATCAGGGTGGACAGCACGTTGGTGCGCCGGACCATGCCGCCATAGAACAGGGCGAGGCCCGGCAGGGTCATCATCAGCACCAGGGCGCAGGCGGTCAGGATCCAGGCGATGTCGCCGCCGGCGAATTGGGTCTCGTCCATGAAAGCGCTCTCCTTCGGCAGATGCAGGTGAAGCGTAGGCGCGCAGACGCGCGAGTCAGGCGTTCGGTGATGTTTCGCACCGCAGCACGCGTGCGGCGCCCGCTGGCGGGGCGGCCATGCACAGGAAGCGTGCATGGACCCGCCCGCGGGCGATGCGTGCAAAGAGGGAATTCGCGGCGCGATTTCGGCTGACACGAGAGGTGGGGCGTCCTATGTCTTGAGGCGCTTGCAAGCCCTGGGCGACCGACGCAATGGCGGACAGTAAGACCGAAACCCCGCACTATCACGGCCATCGCGACCGGCTGCGGGCGCGCTTCGCGGAGGCGGGCGGCGAGGCGCTGGCGGACTACGAACTGCTGGAGCTGACGCTGTTCCGCTCGATTCCGCGCCGGGACGTGAAGCCGCTCGCGAAGGACCTGATCAAGCGGTTCGGCGATCTCGGACGGGTCTGCGCGGCAAGCCTCGATCAGCTTGTCGCCGTCAAGGGCGTGTCGGAGAAGACCGCGCTCGACCTCAAGCTCATGCAGGCCCTGGCGGTGCGGCTCGCCCGCGAGCAGGTGACGGGGCGCACCGTGATCTCGTCCTGGTCGGCTTTGCTCGATTATCTGCGGGCCGCGCTCCAGCACGCCACCACCGAGGAGTTCCGCGTGCTGTATCTGGACAAAAAGAACCGCCTGGTGTCGGACGAGTTTCAGGCCCGCGGCACGGTGGATCACGCCCCGGTCTATCCGCGCGAGATCGTGAAGAAGGCCATCGCCCTGGACGCCAGCGCGTTGATCCTTGTGCACAACCATCCCAGCGGCGACCCGACGCCCAGCCAGGCCGATATCGAGATGACCCGCCGGATCAAGGATGCGGCGAGGCCCTTCGACATCGTCGTTCACGACCACATCATCGTCGGGCGCGAGCGCACCGCGAGCTTCAAGGCGCTGGGCCTGTTGTGAGGGCGCGCCCCTTATCCACAAGAAGCATCACGCGGGCGGGGCATTATCCACAGCCGCTTGCGTACACCGGCCGCACCGGTGGTTCTAAAAGGTTAACGACTCGGACATCGTGGCTCCTCACACGGTGGCGTCTATGGGCGGACCGCTTGAGAGGAGGCGAGCATGGCGCGCTTGTGCGAAGACGGTCGGGCGACCTTTGTCATTCTGGACGAGGAGCCGATCTACGCGTCGGCCGACATCGACCGGATCTGCGCGCGCCACGACATTGAAGAGCGCCATCGCGGGGCGTTATGGCGACGGCTGGAGGCTGCGGGACGCGCCTTCCTGGACCAGCGCCGACTGCAATCCCAGCCCGCCAAGCTCGCCCGCATCCGCCAGGATCTGCGCCTCGGACGGCAGCTGGCCGTTCAGCTCGCAGAGCTGGCGCCGGAGGCCGGACAGGCGAGCGCCGACACCGGCAGCGTCTCGCTGAGCCGGTGTCATCTTTCGGCGCTGCGTGAGGGCGAGCGGCGGGTCGGGGCGGGCGCCGCCGCGGGCGCCCGGCTTGACGAAATTCGCGCCACTCTGGCCTGGCTGTCCGACGTCTACGAGGCGGCGCTGGAGTCCTGCACCCGAACCGGAGAGGACGCCGCCGAGGTGTGGCGCGCCGATCTTGGCGAATTCTACACCCGCGTCCTGATCCGGTCCTGGACCGGCGACGGCGACGCCGCCGGCGAGCGCTTCCTGGCCGATTGCCGCGCCGTGCTGGAGCGGGGCGAGGCGGTGGACGCCGCGCCGATCCCGGCCCTCAACCTCGCGGTCCGGGCCTAGATCCGGAGCTCCCCCGGGACGGGACCGGCCCGTTACTCGTCTTCGGCGCGGGTGGCGATAAGCTGTTCGACCGCTTCCAGGCTTTCGACCTCTTCGATCGTGTCGATGGCGCAGCGCCATCCGTCATCGGGGATGACGTATTCCACCATGGGCTGGCAGAGGCGGGCGTTGTCGCCGAAGCTGGTGCCGATCTGGGCGCCGAAGCGCAGACCCGAGCAGCGCGAGCGCGTGGTCACAAGATAATAGCGGCTCGCCCCGCCGGTCAGCACCAGGTGCTGATCGTCGATCACCTGATATCCATTGATGGCGCGCAGATGAACGCACTGACCCCCGGGCTCGCCGCTGGGGTCCTGCGCATGACCGGCGCCGCCGCCGACGCTCGAGAACGCCGCGGCTGCGGCCAGGGATGCGATGGCGGTCAGGCTTGCAGTCTTGACCATGGGATTGGCCCCTCAATGGCTCTATCTGTGCGGTAACGCCCGTCACTCCGGAAGGTTCGTCGACCGCATGACTTCTAATATAGTGCGAAAGGCCGGCTCGCGCATCGTTATCGTCGGCGCGGGCGCCGCCGGCCTCGCCGTCGCGTGGCAGCTGGCGCGCGCCGGGCACGCCGTCACGGTGTGCGACCGCGGGGAGCGCGAGCGCAGCGGGCTCTGGGCGTCCGGCGGGATGCTGGCGGCCGGCTATGAGGCCGGCGCCGAGCTTGAGCCCGACGCTCCGCTCGCCGGCGCATTCGCCGACTTCGCCCGGCGGGCGGCGGGCTTGTGGCCGGACTGGGCCGCCCGGCTGGAGTCGGAGACCGGCCTGCCGCTGGGCTATGAGCGCCGGGGTTCGCTGCTGCCAGCCTTCACCGCGGAGGAAAGCGAGCGCGCCAGCGCCGTGATGAAGCGCGCCCAGGCTCTGGGGTTCGAGGCCCGCCGGCTGGACAGCGAGACGATCGCCGCGAGCGAGCCGGGCCTTGCGGCGAGCCTTGGCGGGATCGAGTTTCCCGGCGACGGTCAGGTGGATAACCGGGCCTTGCGCGAGGCGCTGATGGACGCCGTGCGCGCGGCCGGCGGCGCGTTTGAAACCGGCGAAGCGCGCATCGAAACCGTGGCGGGACGTGGCCGCGAGGTGGTCCTGGACGACACGCGGCGCGTGCCGGCGGACCTGATCGTGCTGGCGTCGGGCGCTTTTTCGGTCGAGGGCGCGCCGGACGTGGCGCAGACCCGTCCGGTGAAGGGTCAGATGATCGCCTTCGCGGCCGCCCGGCCCTTGGCGCCGAACCGGATCGTGCGCGGATTCTCCATCTATCTGGCGGCCAAGCCGGGCGTCCGCCTGGTGGCCGGAGCGACGTCGGAGCCGGGCGAGGCGGGACTCGACACCGATGACGCCGCCATCGACCGCCTGACGGAGGCCGCGCGCCGGGCGGTTCCGGGGCTTGCGGCGGTGCCCGTGATCGAACGGTGGGCCGGGCTTCGCCCTCGTTCGGCTGACGCGATGCCGGTGATCGGGGAGGCCGGGCCCGGCCTGCTGCTGGCCGCCGGCGGCTATCGCAACGGCGTGCTTCTGGCGCCGGCCCTTGCGGAGGCCGCGGCGGCCTATGTCGAAACCGGCGTGATCCGTGGCGCGGCCGCGCCCTTCAGCGCCGATCGCGCCGCACTGCTGGGCGCGCCGCAGCCTTAACGAAACCTTATGGCGTCCGGGGGGAAGCTTGCGGCTTGATGATTCGTCGCCAGCGAGGCGTGTCCGCCGTGTCCGAACTTGAAGCCACAAGCCAGACCAGCTTCTCCCCACGCCGGGTGATCGCCGACGCGGCCCGCCGCACCGGCGCGGATTTCGACTATCTGATGCAGACGGCGGCGCGCGAGAGCAGCTTCGACGCCGGGGCCAAGGCGCGCACCTCAAGCGCGGCGGGGCTTTTCCAGTTCATCGAGCAGACCTGGCTCTCCACGCTCCATCGCCATGGGGAGTCCCACGGCTATGGCGAGCTTGCGTCCGCCATCGACCAGACGCCGAACGGGCGCTTCTCCATCGCCGACTCCCAGCTGCGCGCCCGGGCGCTGGATCTGCGGTTCGACCCGCAGGCCGCCAGCGTCATGGCCGGCGAGCTGGCCGCGGACAACGCCGACCATCTGCGCGCCTCGATCGGGCGTGAGCCCAGCTCGGGCGAGCTTTACGCCGCACACTTTCTGGGCGCCGGAGGCGCGGCGCGCCTGATCAAGGCGGTGGAGTCCGATCCGGGTGTCAGCGCCGAGAGCCTGTTTCCGGAGGCGGCTGCGGCGAACCGGGCCGTGTTCCGGCCCGAAGGCCGCGCGATCCGCGCCGGAGACCTGCTCGCGCGCCTGAGCGGGGAGGCCGCTCCGGTGAGCGCGCCCGCGCAGGTCGCGCTGGCGGCCAGAGCAGGGGAAAGGGCCTCGGGGGAGACCTGGAGCGCGCCGGTTCGATCCGGCCCGTCCCGACCGGGGGTCGGAGGATATGTCGCGCTTGGGTCTGCGGGCGTTCTCAGCCCGGCCCTGGTGGAATTGCTGGCGTCGCTGGACGCGCCGCTTCCGGCGCGCCGCAAAGGGTGAACCGCGTCTTCACCGAAAGATGAAACAACCCGTTAAGACTTGGCGCGCAGTCTGAGGATAGCGCCGTATTGAAAAAAGGGTGAGCCATGTCCGTGCAGACGCTTCGCGCCCGCTTGAACCGCGCCGACATCAACCGGCTGGTCAATCAGAGCGATCCGGAAACCCGGGCGCTCGCCGCGCGCAAGTTCTGCGCGCGCTACGCCGAGGGCGACCTCACCGAGCAGGATCGTGAGATCGGCGCCGAAGTGGTGCGGATTTTGGCGTCAGACGCCGCCGAACTGGTGCGCCGCGCGCTGGCGGTGACCTTGCAACGCTCGGCCCACCTTCCCGCAGATGTGGCGAAAAAGCTGATCGAGGATGTGGATTCCATCGCCGTGCCGATCATCGCCGGCTCGCCGATGCTGGAGGACGACGACCTGATCCGCCTTGCTCGGTCCGCCGCTCCGGCGCGCCAGGTGGCTGTCGCATCCCGCCCGGCCCTATCCGAAGCGGTGGTGGAAACCCTGGTCGAGCACGCCGCGCCCGAAGCGGTGCGCACGGCCGCGGCCAATGACGGCGCCGCGTTCAGCCCGCGCGCCTACGCCGGCTGCTTCACCCGGTTCGAGGATAATCCCGAGGTGCTCGAAGGCTTCGTCTCGCGCAGCTCCCTGCCGCTGGAGGTGACCGAAAGGCTGATCGCGCACATTTCCGACGCGGCGATCGAGAGGCTCGTGCATCGCCACGCCCTGCCGGCCCAGCTGGCGGTCGAGCTGGCCGAAGGCGCGCGCGAACGCGCCACCGTGGACCTGGTGGACCAGGCCGGCCTCGCCGGCGATCCGCGCCGCTTCGTCCAGCAATTGCAGCTCAACGCGCGGCTTACGCCGTCCCTGATCCTGCGGGCCCTGTTTCGCGGGCACGTGACCTTCTTCGAGCACTGCATCGCGGAGCTCGCTGAAATCGACCACGCCAAGGCCTGGCTGCTGATCCACGACGCCGGCCCGCTCGGTCTTGAAGCGGTGTTCCGCCGCGCCGGTCTGCCCGAGCGTGTGCTGCCGGCAGTGCGTGCTGCGCTGCAGGCCTGGCATTCTCTTGAGGTCGGCCCCGACGGCGCCAGAGACATTGTCCGCATGCGCAAGCGCCTGGCGGAGCGCATTTTCAGCCAGTTCCAGGGCGCGCCGGAAAGCGAACTCGCCTATGTGCTCGACCGGCTCGACATGGACGAACGCTTCCTGGCCGAGCCCGCGGCCGGCGCGGCCTGAACCGCGCGAGGGTATAATCACACGAGAAAAAGGGCGGCCTTTTTAGAGGCCGCCCTTTTTGTTTGCGAAGCTCGTATTCCTGACCCGGGCGCTTACTTGCGTTCGCCGACCAGCGCGATGACCCGCGTCTCCAGTTCTTCAGCGAGCTGGGCGCCGATGGGATCCTTCTCGTCGCGAATGTTCTGGATGACCGCCGCCTTGATCGCGCCGACATGGGCTTCGACGAGGCCCATGGGGACCTCAGCGCGCTGTTCGGGCGTCTCGATCAGCTTCGACAGCGAGGCGGCGATCCGGGTGATGATCGGAAATTCGTAGGTCGTGCCCAATCCGCGCAGATCGTGGGCGCAGGTGAAGAGCATTTCTCCCATGTCGCCGCTCAGCCCCTGGCTCTTGCAGGCCTTGAGATACTCTTCGAGCTTCACGACCTCCTCGTTCAGCCACGCGCCGAATTCACCTTTCAGATTGCTCAGCGCGTTTTCGGCGCGGGCGATCATCGCCTGGTCGGCGGTCGGCAGCTTGCCGCCCACCTTCGCCTTGAGCATGTTCGGCGGGTTGATGATCTCGATAGGCTTTTCACGCTGGGTCATGGACGAAATCTCCGGGGCGATGAATCAGGAAATCGGCGCGTCTTCGCGACGCTCGGGGCCGTTGAAGTCGGCTTCCATGCGGCGTCGGTCGGGGCCGAAAAAGACTTTGGTGCGCACGAAAGGGCGCGGGCGGTTCACGATGACTGCGAGGCGGCGATACAGACCTTCGGCGGAGAAAGGCTTGACCATGAACTCCGTCACCCCGGCGTCGCGCGCTTCGCGGACCTTGGCCGGTTCGCCGTAGGCGGTGAGCATGATTATGGGCAGAAAGGGCCTGGGGCTCCGGTTTGGGTCGCGGATGAGCTTGACCAGATCCAGCCCGGTCATCGGGGTCATCTTCCAGTCCAGGATCAGGATGTCGATCGTCTCGGACTGGATCAAGGCCAGGGTTTCGTCGGTGTCTGAGGCTTCGTGGACATTGTCGCATCCAAGCGTGGACAGAACGGCCCGCACGATGCCGCGCATGGCCGCGTTGTCGTCCGCAACGGCGATCCGCAGTTTTCCCAGCGCTGTGTTCGGGTCTACGGTCTCGACCGACATGGGTGCGTCCATGCAAAATTGCTCTTTCGAGAGGTTAGCCGGATTTGCTTAATGTCCGGCTAAGCGGCCGGCCCGGCTTCAGTCCGGCGCGAACTGCTCCACCAGGATGCGCTCTTCCAGCGCTCGCCCTTCGTCAAACAGCATGGTCAGCATGCGGTCGCGCGCCTCGCATACCGTCACCGTCTCAGCGTCGCGAAATTCCTTGTTGTCGGCCACCACCGAGACAGGGCGCTTCTTCGGCTCGAGCACGTCGAACCGCACGGTGCTGGTGTGGCGCAAAAGCGCGCCGCGCCAGCGCCGCGGCCGGAAGGCGCTGATCGGGGTCAGGGCCAGAAGCTGGGCGTCGAGGGGCATGATCGGTCCATGGGCGGAGAAGTTGTAGGCGGTGGAGCCGGCAGGCGTCGCCACCAGGACGCCGTCCGCCACGAGTTCCTCGAGCCGGGTCCTGCCGTCGACGCTGATCCGGATCTTCGCCGTCTGCCGGGTTTCGCGAAACAGCGAGACCTCGTTGATCGCCAGGCTCTCGAACGTCTGCCCGTCGGCCCGCCGTCCGATGGCGCGCAGGGGATGGATGCGCGCCCGCTCCGCCCGCTGCAGCCGCTCGGGCAGGTCATCGCCGTTGGGCTCGTTCATCAGGAATCCGACCGAGCCGTAATTCATGCCGTAAACCGGCACGTTCTTGCCCATCACGGTGTGGAGCGCGTCCAGCATGACGCCGTCTCCGCCAAGGGCGATCAACACCTCCGCGTCAGCCAGCTCAACCGCGCCGTAGCGCTCTTTCAGCCGCTCCATGGCGGCGCGCGCATCATCGCGGTCGGCGCAGTGATAGGCGAGACGCATGGAAAGATCCTTCGTGCCGGAGCGCCTCAGGGCTAATGGATTGAAGCTTCCGCGCCAAGCCGGTGCAAGGCGCGCCGCGCATCGTCTCGTGCGTAGGCCGAGTAGATTTCCGCGCACGCCTCGGTCAGCCTGTCCGGGGTCAGCGGGTGGACGCGGCCGTATCGCGCCAGCGCCTGGTGGAGGGCGGCCGCTGATTCAGCCGGCAGGGCGACGGCGCGCGCGCACAGCAGGCAGGCCCTCAGCGGCGATCTTGAGAGGGCCCGGCGCCAATCGGCGGCTTCGACGCCGGTCAGGTGGGCTGCGATATGGTCGGCCACCGCGTCGCGGCCGCCGGTGGCCGCGCGCACCAGGTCCGCCGCGTGAAGGTGGCCCTGCCGGGCGAGGCGCTGCACCAGGGCGGCGGCCTGCGCATCTGCATTCTGGTCCGCCTCGGTCGCGGCGGCCGCGCTGATCGCATCAGCGACACGGTCCGGCGCCAGATCGGGCCAGCGTTCGGCGAGGTCCGCCTTCACGGCCTCGCCTGCGACGGCTCTCAGGGCGCCGACCAGCCCGGGGCTCAGATCCGGGCGCTCCGCGAGGCTGCGCTGCAGGTCCGGATCGCCGCGCGCGACGCTCGCGAAGTCAGCCGCCGCCCTGTCGCCGATCCGGGCGCCGGGATTGAGGGCCAGCAGGATCAGACACTCGCTCTCCCGCGCCGCTGCGATTTTGCCGGTCAGCTGTTCGCTGAGTTCGGAGCGGCGCGCCAGGGCGCAGCGGCGGGCGCCGTCGATCTCCGCCAGCGCCTCCAGATCGGCTTCGGCCAGGCGGCGGGACTGCTCCAGGATCGGCCGGGCGATTTCGATCGCATCAAAGGCGAGCATGCGGACCGCCGCGATCGGCGCCCAGTCGCAGGCGGCCAGGTGGCGGGCCACGTCGGCGCGCACCGAGGCGATCGCCGCGCCGAGCTGCGCCACCAGCACCGTATCGATCTCGTCCAGGACTGGTTCGGGCAGCGGGCGCAGCACGCAAAGCCGCGCAAGGGCGACGGCTTTCCCCTCGCCGGGGCGGACGATGGCGGCATCGCTGGGCGCCAAGGGTAAATCCTTTCACAGCCGGCCAGTTCAGAGCATGTCGTTGTTACAGTTAGCATAGTCTTAGCGCCCCGGCGTCGCATCACCGACGCGGTTCGCCGCGTGCGGCGCAGCGCAGCCGGGCGCGCTCCGCAGCAGGGTTTGACGGGGACGGCGCGAAGCGCGATCCTCGTTCTGGAACTGAACACCCGTCACTGCAGTCTGGGAGGACCGCCATGGACGACGCCGCAACTTTCTCCGTGAAAGATCAAGTGAGTGAAGAGGAATGGAAGGCGCGCTGCGACCTCGCGGCGCTCTACCGGCTCGTGCGCATGCATGGCTGGGACGATCTGTTCTTCACCCACATCTCCATGCGCGTGCCCGGCCCCGACGAGCACTTCCTGATCAACCCGTTCGGCCTGCTCTATGAGGACGTGATCGCCTCCAACCTCGTGAAGGTGGATCTTGAGGGCAATGTCTTGCCGCCGAGCCGCTACGGCATCAATCCTGCCGGCTTCACGATCCACTCGGCGATCCACCATGCGCGGCCCGACGTGAAGGTCGCCATGCACCTGCACACCGATAACGGCGTCGCGGTCGCGGCCCAGAAACGCGGCCTGCTGCCGATCAGCCAGCTCGCCATGAACATCATGGATGACGTGAGTTATCATGACTATGAGGGCCTCGCCCTTGAAGAGGGCGAGAAGGCGCGCCTGGTCGCGGATCTGGGCGAAAAGAATCTGATGATCCTGCGCAGCCACGGTACGCTGAGCACGGGCGACCATCCGTTCAGCTGTTATCTGCGCATGTATCTTCTGGAGCGCGCCTGCGCCATCCAGACCAAGGCGCAAGGCGCCGGCGCCGAGCTCATCGAGTGGGGACAGGAGATGCAGACCCGCGTGTTCAAGCAGGGCTCTGAAGGCGTCACCAACGAATTCTTCCTGGAGATCGCCTGGGCGGCGCTGCAGGACCGGGTGCACCGGGAAAGCCCGGGCTTCGACCGCTAGACCCGTCACGCGCGAGTTTTTCTGGACTCTTCGCCTCTCCGGCGTGTGTTATAGGCGCATGACCGGCGGAGGGGCGCGGCGTGGCGCAGGCGGGATCGGCGCATAGTCTGTTTGCATGGCTGGTGCTTGCCGGGGTTTTGGCGTCCCTGGGTGCGCCGGAGGCCGATGCGCAATGGACTCGCCCGTCCGGCGACCGGATGACCATCACCACGGTGAGCCTTCATCGCCTCGACAGCGCGTCCGGACGCCCCGACCTCATCAAGGAGGAGGTCGCGCTGTACGGGGAGTATGGCCTCACTGACGCCGTGACCCTGACGGCCAGAAGCGCGGCCCAATCCCTGCGCCATGACGGCCCGGTGCAGCGCAACATCGTGGTCGTGGACCAAAAGCAAGCCGAGATCCTCGCGCCGTCAGAGCGGGAGTTTGGAATCGGGGGAATCGAGCTCGGCGCCCGGGTGCGGTTGCACCGCGACGGTCCCTGGGCGATTTCGGCCCAAGGCGTGTTCGGCGTGCCCGGCTCCGGCGAGAACCAGATCAACGCCCGCTTCGGCGAAGGCGGCGGCGATATCGATCTGCGCCTGCAGGTCGGGCGCGGGTTCGGCGGGCGTGGCTTCGTCGCCGCGTCGGGCGGCTGGCGCGACCGGCGCGGCGCCGACCCGGACGAGATCCGCCTTGATCTGGTCGCGGGCCGTCCTCTTGGACGGGGCGTTCACGTTTTTGTGCAATCGTATTCGGTCTGGTCGGCGGACGACGGTCCGGAGGCGCGGCCCGGCTATTCCGGCCACCGCGCGCAGGCCTCGATCATCCTGCCTGTGGCGCGCCGCATGCGCCTTCAGGTCGGCGCGCTCTCCACCGTTCAGAGCCGGGACATGGCGCGCGAACAGGCCGTCCTTGTCTCGCTCTGGCGGCGCTTTTGACAGCGGCGATGACCGCACCCTTTGAATTTGCGATAAAACGGCGCATATCCGTCCCATCATCCGGGAACTGTGAGACTCCTATGCGCCGATATTATTTTATCGCTTTTGTCGCCGTCGCGTTCGCCGCGATGGCCGCCGCCGTGGCTTATCGCGGACTCACCGCCGGAAGCGCGGAGAGCGAGGGATGGGGCGGCGGCGCGACGCCGGTTGCGGTCTACACGGTCGAAACGCATGAATTTGCAGACGTCACCGAGGCGCTGGGCACGGCCCGCGCCAATGAAAGCGTGACGATCACCGCCAAGGTCTCCGACATCATCTCGCGGCTGGAGTTCGACTCCGGCCAACAGGTGGAGGCGGGCGACATCATGGTGGAGCTGGCCGACGCCGAAGAGGCTGCGGGCCTGTCCGAGGCGCGCGCGACCCTTCGCGAGACGACGCGCGACGTGGACCGGATCCGCGATCTCACCGATCGCGGCGTCGCCCCGCGCTCGCGACTGGACGAGGCCATCGGCGAGGTCGAGCGCGCCCGGGCGCGGGTCACAGCGATCGAGGCGCGGGTGGCCGACCGGATCATCCGCGCGCCGTTCTCCGGCGTGGTGGGTCTTCGCAATGTCTCCCAGGGCGAGCTCGTCGGTCCCGGCGACATCCTGGCCCGGCTGGACGACACCAGGATCATCAAGCTTGATTTCACGGTGCCCGAACGCTTCTTGTCGGTGATCGAAACCGGCCAGAGCGTGCGCGCGCGCTCCGACGCCTGGCCAGACGCCGTGTTCGAAGGCGATGTCGCCATGGTCGACAGCCGCGTCGACGAGGCCACAAGGGCGGTCACGGTGCGCGCTTTGATCGACAACGCAGAAGGCCGGCTTCGCCCTGGCATGCTGATGACGGTGGAGCTGAGCCGGGCCGAGCGCGAGCGCCCCGCCATCCCCGGCGCGGCCATCGTGCGCCTGGATGAAGCCGCCTATGTCTTCATGGTCGACGAAAGCGGAGACGGGCCTCGCGCCGTTCGCCGGGATGTGGAGCTCGGGCTTCGCACCGCCGGCGTGGTGGAGGTGACCGGCGGACTTCAGCCGGGCGACCGGATCGTCGCCGAAGGCGTGCACCGCCTGAGCGACGGGGCGCCGATCGAGGTGGCCCGCGACGTGAATGGGCCCGCCCGCAGCGGCGCCGGTGAAACCGCGGCCGGCCAGATGGCCGCGCCGGCGGCGGCCGGCTAGAGGATTCAAGATCATGACGCTGTCAGACGTCGCCGTCCGCCGCCCCGTACTCGCCTTCGTGGTGAGCGCGCTGATCATCGTGTTCGGGATTCTGGGCCTTCGGGACCTGCCGCTGCGCGAACTGCCCGATGTCGACCGGCCGGTCGTATCGGTGCAGGCGGTCTATCCCGGCGCCAACGCCGAAGTGGTGGAGAACCGCGTCACCCAGGTCATCGAAGACGCCCTGTCCGGGATTGACGGGGTGGAGACGATCAGCTCCCAGTCCGAGGACGGCGAAGGCGACGTCACCATCACCTTCACGCTCAGCCGCGATATCGAGGCGGCCGCCAATGACGTGCGCGACGCCATAAGCCGGGTGCGCCCGCGCCTGCCCCAGGACGTGGAGGACATCCAGGTCTCCAAGCAGGACTCCGACGCGCGGCCCTTCATCTGGTACAATTTGCTGTCCGACCGGATGACGAGCGAGGAGCTCACCGACTACGCCGAACGCAGCATTGTCGACCGCTTCTCCGTAATCGACGGGGTTGCCGCGGTGCGCGTGGGCGGCTCGCGCCGCTACGCCATGCGCATCTGGCTCGATCCCGCCGCCATGGCCGCCCGCGGGGTCACGGTGGCCGATATCGAGACCGCGCTGCGCAGCGAGAACGTGGAGGCTCCCGGCGGCGCCGTGGAGACCCGCGACAGCCAGCTTTTCGTGCGCGTCGAGCGCCTGTTCACCGATCCTGAAGCCTTCGCCCGCCTGGCGATCCGCGAGGGCGAGGACGGCCATGTCATCCGCATCGGCGAGGTAGCCGATGTCGAACTCGCCGCTGAGGAGGACCGGGCGCTGTTCCGCGGCAACGGTCAGAACATGATCGGCATCGGTTTCGTGCGCCAGTCCAAGGCGAACTCCGTGGCCGTGGCCGACGGCGTGCGCGCCGAGGCTGAACGCCTGGAATCCCAGCTGCCCGAAGGCATGGAGCTGATTTCCGCCAGCGACGATACGGTCTTCATCAAGGAGTCCATCCGCGAGGTCTGGCGCACGCTTCTTGTCGCTGCGGTCTTCGTGGTGCTGACGATCTATCTGTTTCTCGGCAGCTTCAGGGCCGCTCTGGTGCCCGCCGCCGTCGTGCCGGTCTGCCTGATCGGCACATTCGCGGTGCTGTCCGCCTTCGGGTTCTCCATCAATATTCTCACCCTGCTGGCTCTGGTCCTGTCCATCGGGCTGGTAGTGGACGATTCCATCGTGGTTCTGGAGAACATTCAGCGCCGGGTCGATCTTGGCGAGCCGCCGGCGCTGGCCAGCCTGCGCGGCGGACGCCAGGTGTTCTTCGCCGTGGTCGCGACGACGGCGACCCTGGTGGCGGTGTTCGTGCCGCTGATCTTCCTGCCGGGCCTGATCGGGCGCATCTTCACAGAACTCGCCGTGACCATCACCGGAGCGGTGGTGCTTTCCAGCTTTGTGGCGCTGACCCTCTCGCCGATGATGACGTCGAAGCTTTTGAAGCCGTCCAACGAAGCGCGCGGTCCGGCGCGCTGGGTTCAGACGGGCGTGGGCTGGCTGCGCGAGCGCTACCGGGAAAGCCTTGAAGTCGTGGTGAAAACGCCGGCCAGCGTCATTCCGCTGGTGCTGGTTTCCGTCGCCGGCGCCTGGTTCATGTTCAGCAATCTGCCCGGGGAACTCACCCCGCCGGAGGACCGCGGCAGCTTCTTCGGCCGGTATTCCGCACCCGAGGGGGCGAGCTTCGAGTATCTCGAGGAGCAGGCCAACGCGGTCGAGGACATCATGCTCGACTATCTGGACGAGGGCGAGCTGGAGCGCGTGCTCGTCGTGGCGCCCGGCTTTGGCGGGGGGTCCAGCTTTTCCTCCGGCCTCGTGATCGGCACCATGGTTCCCTGGGACCAGCGCCGGCCCGGCGAGGAGATCATGGCCGAGATCAACCGCGAACTCGGACAACTCACCGGCGTGCGCGCCTTCGCCTCCATGCGCGGATCGTTTGGCGGCGGCGGCGGCGGCGACGACGTCCAGTTCGTGCTGCAGGGCCCGGACTATGCCCAGCTTTACACCTACGCCCAGCAACTGATCTCCGACATCAACAGCGACAATCCGGGACTGCAGCGGCCGCGCACCGATTACGAGCCCACCACGCCGCGCCTGGTCGTTGACATCAACCGCGAGCGCGCGGCGTCCCTCGGCGTCGCGGTCACCGATATCGGCAGGACCCTGCAGACCCATCTGGGATCGCGCCGCGTCGGCCAGTTCATTGATCGCGGCGAAGCCTATAACGTCGTGCTGGAGAACCGTCAGGCCGAACGGTCGGCCCCCACCGATCTCGAAAGCCTCTATGTGCGGGCGAACGGCGGCGATCTGATTTCCCTGGCCAATCTTGTGACCATGCGCGAGGTCGGTGAGGCCGCCGAGCGTAACCGCGTCGATCGCCAGCGCGCCATTTCCGTCAGCGCCACGCTGACGGACGATTACACGCTGGGCGCGGCCGTGGAGTGGCTGGATTCCTGGGCGCAGAGCGAGCTCCCGCCCGAACTGGGCTCCACGTATCTGGGCGGCGCCAAGGAATTCCTCGATTCCAACCGCGCGATCCTGTTCGCGTTCGTCATGGCGCTCCTGATCGTGTTCCTGGTGCTGGCGGCGCAGTTTGAAAGCTTCCTGCAGTCGGCCATGATCATGCTTACCGTGCCGCTGGCGGTCGCGGGGGGGCTGTTCGGGCTCTACATGGCCGGGTCCAGCCTGAACATCTATTCGCAGATCGGATTGATCATCCTGATCGGTCTGGCGGCGAAGAACGGCATCCTCATCGTGGAGTTCGCCAATCAGCTGCGCGATGAAGGCATGACCGTCATGGAGGCGACGCTGGAGGCCAGCGCCGTGCGCTTCCGGCCGATCCTGATGACCGGCGTGTCGACCGCCATCGGCGCGCTGCCGCTGGTGCTGGCTCAGGGCCCGGGCGCGGAGAGCCGCAGCACGATCGGCGTGGTGATCTTCACCGGCGTGATGGTGGCGACCCTGTTCACCCTGTTCGTGGTGCCGGCCGCCTACGCCGCGGCGGGCCGGTACACCAAGACCCCCAACTGGATGAGCCGGCGTCTGGAGACCGAAGCCGAAAAGTCCGGAGAGGCGGGCGCCGGGACGAGCACGGCCCCGGCGGAGTAGGGCGCGAGCCCTACTTGAACCGCACCAGGAACCGCTTGGCCTTGCCCACCGACAGGATCACCGCGTCGGCGCCGGCCTTGTGGTCGCGCAGATCGGCCTGCTCGTCGGCGAGCTTCTCGCCGTTTGCTGAAACCGCGTTCTGCTTGATCAGGCGGCGCGCCTCGCCCTTGGACGCGGCGGCCTCAACCTGGACCATGGCGTCGATGAGCGCGCAGGGCTCCGACGCCGGCGCGTCCAGCGTCGGAACCGCCCGCGCGATCATCGCCGCCAGGGCCGGCGACAGCGTGTCCGCCTTGCCCCTGAAGATCACCTGGCTGGCTTCCTCGCACAGGGCGGTTTCATCGGCGCCGTGGACGCGGGTGGTGAGAAGCTCTGCCAGCGCTTTCTGTGGCGCGCGCTCATGGGCGGGCGCCGCCTTGAGCGCTTCAAGGGCCTCCAGATCGATATCGGTGAGCCAGGCCAGGAAGCGCGGCGCGTCGGCGTCGGCGGTGTTCAGCCAGAACTGGTAGAACGCGTAGGGGCTGGTCAAATCCGGATCGAGCCAGATCGCGCCCTTCTCCGACTTGCCGTATTTCTTGCCTTCCGAATTGGTCAGCAGCGGATAGGTCAGGGCGTGGCCCTGCACGCCCTCCATGCGGCGCAACAGATCCACCCCGCCGACAATATTGCCCCACTGGTCCGAGCCGCCCATCTGGATGCGGCAGCCATGCTTGCGGTACAGGTGGACGAAGTCGAACCCTTGCAGCAGCGCATAGCTGAACTCGGTGAAGCTGATGCCCTGCTCGCGGTTCTCGATGCGGTTCTTCACCGAATCCTTCTGCAGCATCGCGTTGACTGAGAAGTGCTTGCCCACGTCGCGCAGGAACTGGATCACATCCATGTCCCTGTACCAGTCGGCGTTGTTCACGAAGATCGGCGCCGGGCCGTCGGTCGCGGCGAACAAGGCTTCGAACTGGGCGCGCTGGCTTTCAATATTGCTCAGCACCGCTTCGGCCTGCTGCAGGCTGCGCTCGGTATCCTTGCCGGAGGGATCGCCGATCATCCCCGTGGCCCCGCCCTGCAGAATGATGATCTGCCCGCCGCGCCGACGATACCGGTCGGTGCCCAGGAGCGGGATCAGATGACCGGCGTGCAGGCTCGGTCCGCTGGGATCGACGCCCACATAAAGCGGCGGGCGTTCGGCCTCAATGACCTGATCTGTCAGGTCAGGCGTCTTCTGGTTCAGAAGGCCGCGCGCTTCGAGGTCTTCAAGAAACGGCGTAGCTTCGGGATCGGCGAGTTTCAGGCTCATGGGGAGGTCTCGCAGGCGGGATAAAACCAGAGCGAGGGGCTTAGCCGCGCACCACGCGGTTTGCAACGCCTTGAGCCTCAGGCGCCCGCGCTCTGCTCCCTGGGGTCGATCGGATCGCCCGACGGCCCGGCGATGAACAGGGTGCGCGTGGGATAGGCGAAGTCCACGCCTTCCTTTTCGAACCGGCGCATGATCGCGAGACTGGCTTCCTGGGTCTTGTCCATGAGGATGACGTATTCGGGCGCCTCGACCCAGAACACGATCTCGAAATTAAGCGAGCTGTCGCCGAACCCGGTGAAGTGGGCGCGATCAAAGGTCAGCATCTCGATGGGTTCGAGATCATCGCGGATCCAGTCGGGGATGGCCGCGATCACATCGGCGGGCGTCTGATACAGCACGCCCAGCCGTACGACCTGCCGGCGCCGCAGGAGACGCTGGAAATTATGGACGCGCTCGCTGATCAGATCGGTGTTCGAGACGCTGATCTGTTCTCCGGAAAGCGACCGGATGCGGGTGGTGCGCAGGCCGATCTCCTCCACATTGCCGGAAATCACGCCGAAATTGACGAAATCACCCTTCTTGAACGGCTTGTCGAAGAGGATGGAGAGCGAGGCGAAGAGATCGGAGAAGATGCCCTGGGCGGCGAGCCCGATGGCGATGCCGCCGACCCCGAGACCGGCGACCAGCGCGGTCACCTGCACCCCGGCGGTGTCCAGCAGCACGATGATCGTGATGATCCAGACCGTGCCGATGATCAGCCATTTCAGGACGCTGACCGCACTTGAAATATCGCCGCCGCTTTCGCCGGCCCGGGCGGCCTTGCGCTGGAGCAGGGAGACGGCGATTTCCTGAACAAGGGCGGAGACCTGCAGGACGGCCGCCACCAGGACCAGCCAGGACAGGATGTCGTTGAAGACGCCAGGCACGGGATAGAGCCGCACGGTGATCGCGAGGGCGGCCAGCAGCAGGAAGATCGAGTTGATCTTGCCCACGGCGCGCCCGACGATCGCCGGAAACGCGGATTCATCCTCGCGGCCGAGACGCTTGAGCGCGGCGTGGACCAGCATGCGGATGACCAGCATCGCCACGTAGAGGCCCGCCGCGACGCCGAGGGCCGCGAGGGCGTTGCCCTGATTGTCCTGCGCCCAGGTGATCAGATCGGAGAGCCCTTCGGTGACGCGCTCGAATCCGCGGGACACCGTCTCGGTGATTTCCTCGTCGCTGACAGGCGGCTCGGCGGGTTGGGCGTCCTGCTGCATGGCGGGTCTCTTCAGGTCAGCTTGCGGCGGCCATCATGGCCCAACTCACGCGGGGGCTGAAGGGCGGCGTCATGATCGGGGCGGATATGGCGGCTTTTCAGCGTCCGCGGCAATGGGCGCGCCTGAATCGCGCTCGGCCACGGCCTGCTTGAACCCGACCTCCTCGGCGCGCTGCTTGAACCACAGGCCCTCCGGCGAGTGGCGCGCCACCCCGTCGAAGAAGGTGGCGAGCATCTGGGTGTTCGACAAGCCCATGGCTTCATAGGCCTGGTTCACCACCAGCTTGGTCATCATGAGCTGGTTTTTCGGCACGCCCTGCAGGCGCCCGGCGAGCCGGTCCACCGCAGCATCCAGATCGGCTTCCGGAACGGCCTCCAGCGCAAGGCCGATGCGTTCGGCCTCGCGCCCGTCGATAAGCTCGCCGGTCATCATCATGCGCTTGGCCTGCTGCGGCCCCAGCCGGTAGACCCACATGGCCGGCGTCGGCACGCCCCAGACGCGCGCCGGCGGATAGCCGATGCGCGCGTCATCGGCCATGATCACGAAGTCGCAGCACAGGGCGATGTCCGATCCGCCCGCCGCCGCGGCGCCGTGGACGCGCGCGATGGTCGGCTTGCGGCACCGCCACAGGCTCATGAAGTCCAGCGTGTTCTGGTGCATGAAGGCGTAATCGATCGCCGGGTCCCAGGGCATGTCCTGGCTGCCCGCGACCGCGCCTCCGGTCTCGGCGTAGTCGACCAGGTCATACCCGCCGCAGAAGCCTTTTCCCGCGCCGCGGACCACGACCACATGAACGCCCGGGTCGGCTTCTGCGCGTTTCACCGCCGCGGCGATCTCGCCCGGCATGGCGTCGTTGATGGCGTTCAGGCGTTCTGGCCGGTTCAGCGTGATGGTCGCGACGCGGCCGTCCGTTTCGTAGAGCAGGGTGGTGAACTCAGTCATGGCTCAGGCCTTTGCGGTGACGGCGTCGATGATGTCGGCGGGAACGCCGGCGGCTTCCAGCACGGCGCGGGTGTCGCGCCCCTGCCGGGCGTCCACCGTCTCGCCCAGGCCCGGCCGTTCTCCGTCGAAGCGCGCCGGCGCGCCGGGCAGGCGCACCGATCCGGCTCCGGGCGCCTCGGCGTCATAGAGAAAGCCTCCGGCGCGAAGTTGTTCATGACCGGCGATGTCTTCGGACGTGTTCACCTTGCCGGCCGGGACGCCCAGATCGCGCAGCCGGCCGAGCACGGTTTCAAGCTCCTGCTCGGCGACCTTCGGCTCGCAGACCTCGCGGATCACGTCCCAGTTCATGAACCGGCTCGCCATGTCGGCGCAGCGTGCATCGCCCAGCAGTTCGGCGGCGCCGACCGCTTCGCACCAGCAGCCGAACTCTTTCTCTGACAGCATCACCACCACGAACCAGCCGTCTTTCGCCCGCCAGGGGCGGTAGACCTTGGCGATGTTCGGGCCGGGCTGCAGCGGGTCCTTCAGGGTCAGCGGCATGTGCACGTCCATCCAGGAGAACGCCGTCGCCGCCTCCAGCATGGAGACCTCCACCCGGCGTCCGAGCCCGTCGCGTTCGCGCGCCGCGATCGCGGCGGTCACCGCCTGGCACAGATACATGCCGGAGACCTTGTCGCAGATATATTGCGGGTATAGCTCCGGTTCGGGCTTGTCGGGCCGTGCGGCGAGCCCGCTTTCTGCCTGGATCACCGGATCATAGGCGCGCACGGTCTTCAGCGGATCCCACGGCCCGAAGCCGGTGACCTCGCCCAGGATCAGGCGCGGATACACCTTGCGCAGCCGCGCCGCGTCGAGGCCCAGCTTTTCAGCCGCGCCGGGGCGGTAATTGTGCAGCAGAACGTCGGCCTCGCCAATCAGGGTCTCGAGGGCCGTACGACCGGCTTCGGTGGTCAGATCCAGTTCGACCAGGTCCTTGCCGCGGTTCAGCACATGAAATGTGGAGCTTGACCCGTCCTTCGCGATGAAGCCCAGACGGCGCACCAGGTCGCCGCCAGGCGGCTCCACCTTGATCACCCGCGCGCCCTGCTGGGCGAGGATCAGGCTGGCGATGGGGCCGGCGACCACGGTGGTGAGGTCGAGAATCGTCAGGCCGTCGAGGGGCTTTGCTGCGGTCATCCTTACATCTCCTCCCGGGAAGCGGCGCGTTTTCGCGCTCAATCTTTCAAGAGCTTGGCTTATGGCCGTGGCGCGGGCAAGCGGGGCTGCTAGTCTTGGCGGGCTTTCATGCGGGAGGGCTCGCCATGTATGAACCGGTCACCATCACCCCCGTCCAGGCGCTCACGGAGGCCGATCCCGCCTTCATCGACGCCACCTGGTTCATGCCGGCCAGCGGCGAGGCGGGCGCGGACGCCTTCAACGCGCGCCGAATCGCCGGCGCGGTTCATTTCGACATCGACGCGGTCTGCGATCCCACCTCCGGCCTGCCGCACATGGCGCCGGGCGCCGCGCGCTTCGCCCGTTGGCTCTGCGACACCGGTCTGACGGGCGAGGAGCGCTTTGTCGTCTATGACCAGAACGGCGGTCTGGCGGCGTTCCGGGTCTGGTGGACGCTGCGCCGCTTCGGCTGCGACGCCCGTGTGCTCGACGGCGGTCCGGACGCCTGGCGCAAGGCCGGCGGCGCCATCGAGACGGGCTTCGTCCATCCGCGCGCGAAAGCCTTCGAGCGCGGACTGCGGCTCATCCGCGACGACGCGGTGACGTGGGCCGACGTGCTGCACCATGTGAACACGGGCGACGCCCTGATCGTGGATGCGCGCTCCAGCGGCCGGTTCGCCGGAACCGAGCCGGAACCGCGCGAGGGGCTCGCCTCCGGCCACATCCCCGGTTCGATCTCGCTGCCCTTCCAGCAGGTGCTTGACGGCGACGGCCGGCTCCTGAAGGAGGACCGGCTCGCCGCCGTCCTGCCCGAGGCGCGCAAGGATCGCCGCGTGATCTGCACCTGCGGCTCGGGCGTCACCGCCGCGATCCTTTCCGCCGCCTTCATCTGCGGCGGGTTTCGCGACGTGCGCCTGTATGACGGAAGCTGGGCCGAATGGGGCGCGCGGGAGGGCCTGCCGGTGGCGGTGAGGCCGCATGGCGCACCAGAAATCCCTTCCCCCTCGCGCGAACCGCGCTAGCTTGGCGGCGAACGCTGTTTACTCATCAAAAGACCACGCGGGGAAAGACATGGCCGGACTGGAAATTCTTAAAGGACGCTTGAGCGTGCCGGTGATCGCGGCGCCGCTCTTCATCATCTCCAACCCCAAGCTGGTCATCGCCCAGTGCAAGGCCGGCGTGGTGGGCAGCTTCCCGGCGTTGAACGCCCGTCCGCAAAGCCAGCTGGATGAATGGCTCGACGAGATCACGTCCGAGCTGGACAGCTACAACGCCGCCAATCCCGACAAGCCCGCCGCGCCGTTTGCAGTGAACCAGATCGTGCACCGCTCCAATGACCGTCTGGAGGCCGATCTCGCCACCTGCGAGAAATACAAGGTTCCCCTGGTGATCACCTCGCTGGGCGCCCGGGTCGAGCTCAACGACGCGGTTCACTCGTGGGGTGGCAAGACGCTGCATGACATCATCAACATCAAATTCGCCCACAAGGCGCTGGAGAAGGGCGCCGACGGCCTGATTCCGGTGTGCGCCGGGGCCGGCGGCCACGCCGGGGCGCTGTCGCCCTTTGCCCTGGTGGCGGAGATCCGCGAGTTCTTCGACGGTCCCGTGGCGCTGTCAGGCTCCATCTCCACCGGCGGCGGCGTGCTGGCGGCCCAGGCCATGGGCGCCGACTACGCCTATATCGGCTCGGCCTTCATCGCGACCGACGAGGCGCGGGCCACCGACGACTACAAGCAGGGCATCGTCGACGGCCGGGCCGAGGACATCGTGTACTCAAACCTGTTCACCGGGATTTCCGGAAACTATCTCAAGCGCTCCATCGAGAACGCCGGCCTGGATCCCGAAAACCTGCCCGAGAGCGATCCGTCCGCGATGAATTTCGGCTCGGGCGGCACGACCGACGCCAAGGCGTGGAAAGACATCTGGGGCTCCGGCCAGGGCATCGGCGCGATCACCAAGGTCCAGGGCGCCGGCGCCTATGTGCACCAGCTTCAGGCGGAGTATGAGGCGGCGAAGAAGAGGGTGCTGTCCGGCCATTAATCCGCATGCGAGCGGATACCCGTCGAGATTAAGAACGCCCCGTCTCCACCCCCTCTCCCCTCGAAAAGGGGAGAGGGTCGGGTGAGGGGGCGCCGTCTTCGGCTCAACGGTCCGCGCCGCGTGAGCCGGAACCGTCCGTCCCTCACCTTTACCTTTACCCTTACCCTTACCCTTACCCTTACCCTTACCCCACGCATGGGGAGAGGGGGTGGAGACGCCGCGTTGAGGGAGGCGAAACCCCACGATCCGCCATGGATATCCCCGCCGCTTATCCGCCCCCGCCTTCACCTGGCCCATACTGCTCGCACTTCGCCGTGACGGAGGGGGGCGGTCTGCAGCGTCTTCAGGTCGGGCGGCGAAGGGTGGTGTCCCGAGCAGGCCGGAGGTGACGAGCCGGTCTGCAAAAAGGCGGACGATGCAATTTCCGGAGGACCCGGCAGGGGTAGCGTTGCGAACGGGCCATGCGCCCAATCGCCCGCGGGAGCAATCCTGACGAGCCTCGGTCGGCGGCGTAGAAATGGTGTAAGTAAGCCGGGCTCATGCCGAAAAATCACCACGAGGCGCGGGGGTC